>Ga0101944_10000029_pt1 | contig 580699 bp, 586 predicted proteins | sample DewCreD2012metaG_FD_75245 | JGI IMG/M metagenome (GOLD analysis project Ga0101944, IMG submission 75245) | Hot spring sediment bacterial and archeal communities from British Columbia, Canada, to study Microbial Dark Matter (Phase II) - Dewar... ...
AAAAAGCAGAACAATCAGTACAAAATATAATGAAAACAACTCAAAATACTCTAAAAGAAGCTAAAAGTGTAGTAGATGTTTCTAAAAATATTATAGAAAGTCAAACAAATAAAATTAAAGAAGAAGCAACTCCTAAAGTAATTGAAGAAGCAACTCCCAAAGTAGTTGAAGAAGCAATTCCCAAAGTAGTTGAAGAAGCAACTCAACAAATTTTAATTCCAAAGAAAGAAGAAGTTCCAACACCCGAATCTGAAGGGTCAAATCAGCCAACACAAGAATTATCAATTGGTAAATTAATAAAAAGCACCACAGCAGGTTTAATGAATGGTGTAATAGATTTTATAAAATGGATTTTTGGAGAACCTATTAAAAAACTTTCATCAACGCCTCAAATGAAAAGTTTAACTCAAGGAGTTTCTCAAGATGTAGAGTTTTTAGGAGCATCTTTATTAAAACCAATCACTAATTTATTCAAACATTAAATTTTTATATTCTTTCTTTTGTATGGTAAAAGAAAAAAAGAAAAAAAGAAAAACCCCAAAAAAATCGGCAAAAAAACAGATTAAAAAAAGATCAAAATTATCTCATAAAGCAGAAAATAAAGAAGAACAATCCAATGATATAATTTTTGATTCAACTATAGGAAAAACAGATTCTTTATTTGTAGAAAATTTAAATCAAGAAAAACAAAAATCTATTGCTGAATTTGCATTTTTAAATAAAGAAGATTCGATTATTCAGCCCCAAAATTTTAATTTAACTGAAGAAAAAAAAGATGAAAAAGTAAAAAAATGGTGGGAAAGAATTAAAATTTTTAAAAAATTCTTTGTTATTTTGTTATTTGTTAATTTAATTATTTTTCCAGTAATAGTTTTTGCAGGAACAATTAATTCTGAACAAAAATACGCTTGGTCTGATCAATTAGGTTGGATTAATTTTGGTTGTAATAGTTGCAATATCAATGTTACAAATAGTGGAATTACAGGATATGCATGGAGTGAAAATTATGGTTGGATAAATTTTAATCCAGAAGGGGGAGGAGTATTAATGTCTCCTAATGGAAGTGGTGTTCTTAGTGGTTATGCTTGGGGTGAAAATACGGGTTGGATAGATTTTAGCGGAGTTACTATTGATTCTAATGGTAAATTTAACGGAGCCGCTTCTTTAGATTATTCTGTTTTTGATTGTCAAAATACAGGAGAACCTTGCCAAATTGTGTTTAGTTGTGAAGAAAATGGAGTGAATCGTTGTTTGGTTTCAACTGATTGGAGGCAATCTGCTAATTGGATTCCTAGTTCTTCTGTTAACACAGGAGGAGGTTTTTCTTCAATTTCAACAAGTCAATCTAAATTTTTAATTAATGATGGAGCAGCTAGAACAAACAACTCTGTGGTAACTCTTAGTTTTGAAAAAATAAATCCTGATATTGTGGGAGTTGTGATATCTTTAAATCCAGATTTTTTAGGAGCAAGCTATCAGGTATTTGAAAAAACTAAAAAATTTGTTTTACCAAAAGGTGATGGAAGTAAAACAATTTATGTAAAATTTTTAGATAAAAATGGAAAACTATCAGATGTTTTTTCTGCAAGTATTGTTTTATATACAAAGCTACCTGATTTAAGTGTTAATAAATTAAAAGATTTTTATTCATCAAACGAATATATAATAATTTCTGGAACATCTATTCCTAATGCTTCTATTTTATTAGGTTGGGATGAAAAATATGGGTTAGTAAATGCAGATCAAAATGGAAAATGGATTGCTAATCTTGGAAAACTTCCCGCTGGTTCTTATAGTTTAACTATTACAGCTAGAGACGATATTGGAAATACTAAAATAACCTCAACATCTATTCTTGTAAAAGCTTCTGCTGAGGGTGATAAACAAGATGATTCTGAAAAAATTAAAATACCATTACTAAAAAATATTCGTGAAAAAATTGATTCTTTAATTAATCCATTAGCGTCAAAAAAGAAAGCAGTACTTCCTGTTGTTACTATTTCAAAAAAAACGCCAGAACCATTTAAATATAAATGGAATCTTTTACCAGTAAAAGCACAGCAACCAATAATATATTAAAAAATGGAAAAGAAATATAAGATTTTAATATTTATTATAATTTTAATTTTATTATTTTTGGCTATATTTTCTTTCGTAGAACAATATGTTTATAGTAAAAAAAATTCATCTATTATTACTAATATTAAAAACCAATATAGTTCAAATGAAAATGTCATAATATCTGGAATAGCTAATCCCAATTCACAGATTACAATTATTTTAGACAATAAAATAGGATTTATTTTTGCTGATAAAAAAGGAAAATGGATTGTTAATTTAGGAATCTTATCATCGGGAAAACATAATTTTGAAATTGTTTTTAGTGATTCTGAAAATAGTAAAATTATAAAAACATCTCCTATATTTATTACAGATAATATAAAAAATAAACAAACAGCCTTTATTTTAAATAGTATTTCTAAATTTTTTGTTGCTGGATTAAGTTCTTATAATTATCCAAAAGAATTAACAACAATTCCTTTATCAAAGCCACAAATTTTTAATGGAAAATGGCAATTAGTAAAATAATATTTTCAAAATATAAATAAAATTGTATAATAAATAAAAATGAATAAAGTAATTGTAATTTTAACTTTAATAGTTGTCATATTATTTGCGGGCAATATCTTTTTGGGAATAAAATATTATTCTGCACAAAATCAAGCTCAACAATTTTTAATTGCTGGAAAGAAGAATGCTGCAATTATTAATTTTAATAAACTTTTTGTTGATAAAGTTTTAAAAACACAAGGAGCTGTTTCTTATGAGGATCAATTAAAATTAGAAAATGCAATAATTGCAATACAAGATTCTGAAATATCTGATGCCTGGCATACTTTTCTTTCTAGCGCAACAGAAGAAGAAGCTCAACAGAATACTTTAATTATTTTAGGCCTTTTACCAAGAAAACTTATATATTAATTTATAATTAATTTTATATATTTATATATAAATAACTGTTGGGAAATCAACAGTTATTTTATTGCTTTTTTAATTTTTACTTGATAAAATTTTTTAACAAGGTAAACTATAATATGGTGCGAAAATCTGTAAAAATAAAAAAGGAAATAAAAAAAATAATTAAAGATCCTGAAAGAAAAGGAGTTAAAATTTTAGATAAGAAAAAAAATAAAATTTTAAAAGTAAAAAAAGAAACTATTAAAAAAAATATAAAATCTAAGAAAGAAAATAAAAAAAATAATACAAGAAAAAATTTAAGAAAACAGCAAAACAAAAAATTACAAAAAAAGAAAATAGAAAAAAATAAACCAGAAAAGAGTATTCAGAAATATGTGATAAAAAAAACATCTTCTGAATTTCCTGCAGAATCTTTTTTTAGAGCAAAAATTAAAGTCATTGGAATTGGAGGAGGTGGTGGTTCGATTGTTTCTGAAATAGGAAGATCTTTAGAAAAAGCAACTTTTATGATTGCTGATACCGATATGAGGGCCTTAAAAAAAAGACCAGGTATAAAATATTTTTGGTTTGGCCAAGAACAAACACATGGCTTAGGAACAGGGTTAAATGTTGAACTTGCAAAAACTGCTGCAGAATTAGCTAAAGATAAAATTAGTAATAACTTTAAAGACCAGGATATTATAATTTTTATTGCGTCATTAGGCGGGGGATTAGGATCTGGAGCAACACAGGTTTTTGCTAAAGTTGCTAAAAATTTTGGTGGAATAACTTTTGGAATATTTACTCTGCCCTTTAAGTTTGAAGGGAAAAATAAACAACGAATTGCTCTTAATGCGTTAAAAGAATTACGTCAACTGCTTAATGTTTCTTTAGTTATACCAAATGAAAAAATATTTAAAATTATAGACGCAAATACGCCCATAACACAGGCATTTTCAATTGTTAATAAAAATTTAATAGAATCATTAGAAAGTTTAATAGATTTGATTTATAGTCCTGGTATAATAAATATAGATTTTGCTGATTTACGTGCAATTTTGCGCGGTAAAGGAAATTCTGCTTTTTTAAATACTGTTGAAGAGTCTGGAAAAGACAGAGCGGAAAAGGTTTGTAAGAGTATTCTTAATAATCCTTTATTGCAGAATAATAGTTTTAAACCAGAAAAAATATTGTTTAATATAGCTGGTTCTGAAAATTTATCTATGTTTGAGGTAGAAAAAATTAGCAGATATATTTCAGATTCAAATCCAAGTTCAAAAATTATTTTTGGAATTTCTAAAAATTCAAAACTTAAAAATAAAATAAAAACAACTATCTTAATGACAGGTGGGGGAGAAGTAGCAAGTGTCATGGATAAAAAAACTGATGAAGCAAAAGTTAATGCTGTCAAGCCAATTGCAAAAGAACCCATAAAAGAAGTTTTACCAGATAATATAGAGAGAAAAGATAAAAAAGAAAAACTAATAAAGAAAAAAGATGAAAATAAAAAAATAAAAAAAGAAGCACCTGCTGTATCTTTTATCCCTTTATTTGAAGCGCCAACTCCAAGTATTTCTTCTATAGAACCAAAAAAGATGGAAATCATAGAATTTACGCAAGATTCGATTAAAAAAAATATCCGTAGAAGTGGATTAGAAATAAAAAAAGCAGAAGAACAAATGGAAAAAAAGAGAATAGAGCAAGAAAAAGAATGGGAAATACCAGCATTTTTAAGACGAGTAAAATATAAATAAATTAAAATTTTAAATATGGAAGTAAAAAAAGCAATAATTCCATTAGGCGGGCTTGGCACAAGGTTTCTGCCATTATCATTAGCTGTGCCTAAAGAGTTTTTTCCTCTTTCAGATAAGCCAATTATTCAGCATATTATTGAAGAGGTTAAAAAATCAGGAATAAAAGAAATAATTTTTGTTTTAAGTCCAAGACAAAAAACAGTTTTAAATTATTTTAAAGAATATCCTGATATAGAAAAAGTTCTTATAAAGAGAAAAAAAGAAAAAGCGTTAGCGGAATTAAAAGAATTTTCAGAATTTTTTAAAGATCTGCATTTTTCTTTTGCAATTCAAAAAGAACCATTAGGAGATGGCCACGCAATTTTACAAGCGTCAAAATTTGTTAAAAACGAACCAGTTGCAAACTCTTTTGGAGATGATGTTATAGATGGTGAAGAGCCAGCAATAGCTCAACTTATTGATATTTTTAAAACATGTAATGTCCCAGTTCTTGCTATAAAAAAAATATCAAAAGATAAAATTTCTGCTTATGGTTCTGTGGCAGTTGAGAAAATTGCTAATCGACTTTATAAAATTAAAAAAATAATAGAAAAGCCAGAACCATCAGAAATTCAATCAGATTTTGTAACAGCAGGAAAACATATTTTAACGCCAGATGTTTTTCATTATCTTAAAAAAGCAAAACCTTCAAAAAAAGGAGAAATTATTTTAGCTGAAGTTTTGGGAAAAATGCTTGATGATGGAAAGGTTATTTATGGTTATGAAGTAAAAGGCGAATGGCTTGAATGTGGAGATAAAGAAAAATGGATGAAATCATTTTTCTATTTTGCTTTGAAAGATCCAAGATTTTCTAATGAATTAAAACAATATTTAAAAACGATAAAATATTAATATAATTAAATTTTTAAAAATGGTTTATGAATTAATAATTATAGGAGCTGGTCCTGCTGGAGTTTCGGCGGCAATCTATGCAGCAAGGCAAAAATTGAAATTTTTAGTTATATCAAAAGATATGGGTGGGCAAATAGGAAAAAAAGCAGTTGATATTGAAAATTATCCTGGTTTTAATAAAATTTCTGGGCCAGAATTAATCAAAATTTTTCAAGAACAAATGGAAAGAAATCAAGTGGAAATTGTTTTTGATGAAGTGTTAAAAGTTGAAAAAATAGGAGAAAAATTTTTTATACATACTAATCAAAGGCAAACTTATGAGGCGTTATCTGTTATAATTGCAACAGGAGCTGATCCTAGAATGCTCGAAGTTCCTGGTGAAAAGGAATATATTGGTAAAGGTGTAAGTTATTGCGCATTATGCGACGGTCCAGTTTTTAAAAATAAGACAGTTGCAGTTATCGGAGGAGGCAATTCTGGATTTGAAACATCATTATTTCTTTCTAATTATGTGCAAAAAATTTATATTTTAGAATCTGGGGAAAAAGTTAAAGCTGATGCTGAAAATCAAAAATTAATAGAAAAATCTGGTAAAGCGGAAATAATTATCAATGCAAAAGTTTTAAAAATAGAAGGCGAAGATGGTGGATTTGTGAAATCTCTAACTTATTTGGATCAAAAAACAAATGAAGAAAAAACGATAAATATAGAAGGAGTTTTTGTGGAGGTAGGATATTCCCCAGCAACATTTTTCGTTAAAGGGTTAGTTGATTTTTCTGAAAGAGATGAAATTATTACTGACATCGAAACTTTTCAAACAAAAACACCTGGTCTTTTTGCGGCAGGTGATTGTAATAAAGGAAAATATAAACAAATAATTACTGCTGCTGGAGAAGGAGCAAAAGCTGCTTTAGGAGCTTATGATTATTTAAAACGTCAACTTCCAAATTAAATTTTATAATAAAAAACAATGTCAAAAATTAAATCAATTATTGCAAAAGAAATATTAGATTCAAGAAATAAACCAACAATTGAGGTTGATATTGAAACAGATAAAGGTATTTTTAATGCTTCTGTGCCATCTGGAGCTTCAACTGGATCAAATGAAGCCTTAGAATTACGTGATACTGATGGAAGAGGGGTAGATACAGCTATTAATAATGTAAATGATATAATTGCGCCAAAATTAAAAGGCAAAAATCCCGAAAATCAAAACGAAATTGACCAATTAATGATTCAACTAGATGGCACTGAAAATAAATCAAAACTTGGAGCAAACGCAATTTTAGGAGTTTCAATGGCAGTATGTAGAGCTGGCGCTAGTTCTAAAAAAGTTCCTTTATACAAACATATAGCTGAAATAGCGAAAAATAAATCTCCACTATTTATTCCTCTGCCAATGTTTAATATCTTAAATGGTGGAAAACATGCAAAAAATGATCTGGATATTCAAGAGTTTATGATAGTTCCAAAAAAGAAAACTATTGCAGAAAATTTAGTTATTTGTAATGATATTTTTAAAAAATTAAAAGAAATTATTAAAGATCAGTTTGGTGAAAATTGTTTAGAATTAGGTGATGAAGGAGGTTTTGCTCCTCCAATTAGTTCTGCAGAAAAAGCTTTATTTTTATTAAAAGGAGCATCAGAGGGTCATACAGATGTTAATTTTGCTTTAGATTGCGCAGCTTCAGAGTTTTATAAAAACGGAAAATATATTTTAGAGGGTAGGGAATTAAATAGAAATCAAATTTTGGATTTTTATTTAGATCTTATTGAAAGATTTTCTATAATTTCCATAGAAGATCCTTTTGCTGAAGATGATTGGCAGGGTTTTAAAGATATTACTAAGACAATACCTAATAAAATAATTATTGGCGATGATTTAACTACAACTAATATCAAGCGAATAAAAGAGGCGCATAGTAAAGATGCAATTAATGGAGTTTTAATAAAATTAAACCAAATTGGAACAGTAACAGAAACAATTGAGGCAATAAACATAACCAAATCATTTGGTTGGAAAACTGCAGTTTCACATAGATCTGGCGAAACTATGGATGATTTTATTGCTGATTTGGCAGTTGGCGCAGGAGCTGACTTTTTGAAAGCAGGGTCACCTGCAAAAGAGGAGAGAATGATAAAATATCAAAGATTATTACAAATAGAAAAAGAAATTAAATAAAAAATTTTATTTAAAATATATATGGCAAAGCTTTATTTACAAAGACATTTAAAATCTCAGTGGAATAAAGAAAATCGTTTTACGGGATGGACAGATGTTCCTTTATCAGAAGAAGGAATTGCTAGTGCTCCAAAAGTTGCGCAATTGCTTTCTGGAACTGATATTGATTTAGTTTACACTTCACCACTAAAAAGAAATAAAGAAACAGTTTCTTTAATTTTAAAAAATCTTGGAAAAGAAAATTTAACTATTATTGCTGACAAATCATTAGATGAAAGGAATTATGGTGAAATTACAGGATTAAATAAAGATGAAGTTAAAAAAAAATTTGGAGAAGAAACAGTGCAAATTTGGAGAAGAAGTTATGATCAAGCACCTCCTGGTGGAGAAAGCGGCAAAGATGTTTATGAAAGAGTTGTTCCATTTTTTAAAGAAAATATTGAAAAAAATTTAAAAGAAGGGAAAAATGTTTTAGTTGTTGCAAGTCATAATAGTTTAAGGGCTGTTATAAAATATATTGAAAATATTCCAGATGAAAAGTTTAGCGAGATAGAAATACCTTTTGGAGGTATGGTAAGATATGAATTTGACGAAGGTAAATATAAAAGATTATAATTAAAAATAAATAAAAAAATTTTAATTCCTAAGTCCTAATTCCTAAAAATTTAGAAATTAGAAATTAGAAATTAGAAATTCAAAGTATGTCTTTTTTAAAAAATATAGACAAAAATAAGCTGCTCATTTTAGTTGCAATTGTAGCTATTGTTATAGTGGGTGGTCTAATATTAACAAATTCTGATAACGGATTTAGTTTAACAAGCTTATCTGAACAATCAGCTCAAAAAATAGGCGAAAAAGCAGTCAACTATATCAATAATAACAGACTTTCAAGCACAGAAGCTACTTTAGTAAGAGCATTTGAAGAAAATGGGTTAATAAAAATAGTGATAAAGGTTGGAGAAACAGAGTATGATTCTTATGCTACAAAAAATGGAAAACTTTTATTTCCTCAAGGATTTGATATGAGCGATACTGAAGATAAGGGGAATAATAATCAAACAGTAGAGTCAACAGAACCAGTTTCATTTTCAATAACTCAAGATGATAATGTTTTAGGGAATTTTGAAGCCCCAATAACATTAGTTGTATTTTCTGATTTTCAATGCTCTTTCTGTAAACTTCTTTATCCTACATTGAAAAAAATTGAACAAGATTATAAAGATAAAGTTCGTTTAGTTTATAAACATTTTCTTTTAGGTTTTCAATACTCTGAAAAAGCCGCCGAGGCATCTGAATGCGCAGCTGAACAAGGAAAATTTTGGCAATATCACGATAAACTTTTTGATAACTCACAGAATTATAGTGTAGATAATTTTAAAAAATGGGCAAGGGACTTGGGCTTAAATGGTCAACAATTTGATAGCTGTCTTGATTCTGCTAAATATAAAGATAAAATTGATAATGATTCTAATGAAGGAAGAAAAGCTGGAGTTACTGGTACTCCTGCCACATTTATTAACGGCAAATTAGTAAGCGGCGCTCAGCCATACGAATCTTTTAAAGAAATTATTGATTCATTATTATCAGAATAAATATGATAAAATTATACACCACGCCAACGTGCGTATATTGTAAAACGCTTAAAAACTATCTTCAAAAAAATAATATTAATTTTGAAGAAATAGATGTATCTAAAGACGAAAAAGAGCTTCAAAAAATGATAAAATTATCTGGACAAATGGGAGTGCCTGTTGCAGATATAGATGGTCAAATTGTAGTTGGATTTGATAAAGCGAAAATAGATAGCCTTTTAAATCTTAAAACATAAAAAATTATATGATTAAAATAGCTATAAATGGTTTTGGTAGAATAGGGCGTCAAGTATTTAAAAGAATACAAGAAGTTCACCCTAATTTAGAAGTTGTGGCAATAAATGATTTAACAGATAATCAAACATTAGCTCACCTATTAAAATACGACTCAAATTATGGAAAATATAACAAAGAAATTACTGCTACGGAAGATTCAATTACTGTTGACGGAAAAAAATATTTAGTTTTATCTGAAAAAGATCCAGAAAAATTGCCATGGAAAGATTTAAAAGTTGATATTGTTTTGGAATGCACAGGACTTTTTACTGATCAAGTTGGAGCAAAAAAACACATAAATGCGGGTGCCAAAAAAGTTATAATTTCACAGCCTGCAAAAGAAAAAGAGGTGCCAGGTTTTATTTTAGGTGTAAATGCTGATCAATATAATTCTGATAAAGTTGATATAATGGATATGGGTTCTTGCACCACAAATTGCTTAGCTCCTATTGCTAAAGTTTTAAATGACGAGTTTGGTATTGTAAAAGGTTTTATGACCACAGTTCATAGCTACACAAATGACCAAAGAATTTTGGATTTGCCTCATAAAGATTTAAGAAGAGCAAGAGCGGCAGCATTGAATATGATTCCAACTTCAACTGGAGCAGCAAGAGCAATTGGTAAAATGATTCCTGAATTAAATGGAAAATTAGATGGAATTGCTATTCGTGTGCCAACTCCAACAGTTTCTGTTTTAGATTTAGTTGTTGAGGTTTCAAGATTAACTACAAAGGAAGAAGTAAACGAAGCGTTCAAAAAAGCTGCCAATTCAAAAGGTTTTAAAGGAATTTTGCGCGTTGAAGAAGATCCTCTTGTTTCAATGGATTTTAAGGGAGATAGCTATTCTTCTATTGTTGATATTGAACAAACAATGGTAAAAGATAACTTAATTAAAGTTATTGGCTGGTATGATAATGAATGGGGCTATAGTTGCCGTTTAGCTGAATTTACTGAATTTATTGGCAAAAAATTATAAATACAAAAACCCGCTTTAGCGCGGGTTTTTTTAAGATAAAAAAAGCGCTTTTGATTGCTCTTAAGCGCTTCGTCCTAACTAATCCTTAATTAGGACCCTTGATCCCGCCTTGGCAGGACCCATTTATATGGGTGGCTAATTGATTTCCACCCAACGGCGACCATCCCAGCAGACTCGTTTTGTCTGAGTCTGCCCGTTGACTTTGACATCAACGGTGCCTTCTACTTTTCCATTAACGATGCCGGTGACGCGGATTTCTCCAATCACCTTGCCGTCAACAGTGATGGTGCCGTCATGATTAACTGTGCCCTTGTGGTTAACGGTTCCTTTGTGAGAAACCGTTCCATCAATGTTCACGCGGACGTCAATGGGTGCCAATTGCATGCGAGCAAGGGCAGCTTTGTCAGCTGCTTGGAGTCGCGCATTAGCGTCAGCCAGTCGGGCTTCGGCGCCAGCTAATTTTGCTTCCGCTTCGCCGGCACCATAGGTACCTCGGGCTTGGGCCAAAATGGCTTTAGCTCGAGTCCGCATACTGTCGGCGATTCCTTGTGCAATCAAGGGAGCACTTTTTTCCCCATAACCAGCACTGATCTTCGCTGTGGATATGGTTTGGCCCATGGTGGACGTAACGTCCACCTCCATGCCGGTTTCTTTTTCGGCAGCGAATTTGATGGCTACCATGGCCGCAGCGATGGCGTTGGGTTCACTGCTGGCAGAAGTGTCTGCCGATAATACGGTCGTGGCTTTTGCCGACGATTCCTCGGTCTCGATCGGACCGCTGTGGCGGCCCCAGGCATACAATCCGTAGCAAAGGCCAACGATGACTCCGAAACAAACCAAAATCAATGCCACACGAAGAGTCCAGTACATCATTGTACGATCCTCCTGATAACTGATAAATTCAATGAAATAGCTTTCTGGCTCACGCGACCAGATATTTAGTTATTAGCTTTTTCAATGAACTTATTATGTTTTTATAATAACATATAAAATTTTTATTGTCAATAGTTTGAGATTATTATAATTGATTATTTTATAATTATTGTTTTATCTTATTTAAAAATGGTATAATAATATAATTATTTTTAATTAACATCAAAAACAAAATTAATGTTTTTTAAAAAAAATATTGTTGTTCCAATTGAAGTTTCAGCTCGCCATTGCCATTTGTCAGAAAAAGATTTTAGAAAATTATTTGGATTTGATGCAAAATTAGAAAAAATAAAACAACTTTCACAGCCGTCAGATTTTGCTTGTAATCAAACAGTTGATATTGAAATAGGTTCTAAAAAAATTGAAAAAGTTAGGGTGGTGGGGCCATTAAGAGAATGTACACAAATAGAAATTTCTATGACCGATGCAGTGGGTTCTGGAGTAAAACCTCCTCTAAGAATATCGGGTGATTTAGCGGGTTCGGAAAAAGTTGTTTTAATTGGGCCGGTAGGAAAAGTTGAATTGAACGAAGGATTGATAATTGCTAAAAGACATATTCATTGTGCGACAGATGAAGCAAAGAAACTGGGTTTAAAACACGGACAAATTGTTTCTGTGCAAATTGATGGAGAAAGATCTTTAACTCTTCATTGCGTTGAAATAAGAGTTAAAGATAATTATAAACTTACATTACATTTAGATACAGACGAAGGTAATTCATGTGGAATAAATAAAATTGGTCAAGGAAAAATTTTATAAAAATTACTATTATTTATAATTATGATTCTTGTTTTAAATTGCGGAAGCCAGTCATTTAAATGGAAATTATTTAATAATGATTTAATTCTTGAAAAAAGCGGAAAGACAGAAGTTTTAGATACAAAAGATTATAATAAAATTCTTCAGGAGGAATTAGAAAAATTATTAGGAAATAATATTTCTTTAATAGGGCATAGAATTGTTCATGGCGGAAATATTTTTTTAAAACCATCAAGAATAACTAACGAAAATATAAAAGATTTAGAAAAAATAAGTCATTTAGCTCCTTTACATAATCCTTATGGTGTAATGGGAATAAAAACTTGTCAAAAAATTTTTCCTTTAGCTGCTAATATAGCTGTTTTTGATACGGAATTTTTCCAAAATCTACCCGAATATGTAAGTATTTATGCCTTACCAGAAGAAATTTCTAAAAATTTTGGTTTTAAAAGATATGGTTTTCATGGAATATCTCATGAGTATGTTGCGTCTGTTGCCATTAAAAATATATCTAAAAAAAGAAAAAAAATAAAAAGAATGATTACTGTCCATTTGGGTGGAGGAGCAAGCGTAGCTGCAATAAAAAACGGAAAAGCAATTGATGTTTCAATGGGTTTTACTCCTTTAGAAGGGATTGTAATGATGACAAGATCAGGAAATATTGACGCTGGAATTGTTTTGCACCTTGCTAAAGAATTATCAATAGAAAAAGCAAACGAAATTTTAAACAAACATTCTGGATTAAAGGGAATTTGCGGAGAAAGCGATATGTTAAAAATTTTAGAAAAAATAAAAATGGGTGATAAAAAGTCAAAATTGGCATTTGATGTTTTTATATATTCAATTAAAAAATACATAGGTGCTTATTTTGCTGTGCTTGGCGGATGTGATGTGTTAGTTTTTACTGGAGCTATTGGAGCTGGAGATTCAAAAATTAGAAATTCAATTTGTAGAGGATTAAATATTTTAAAAAATACAAAAATTTTAACAATTCACACAGATGAAGAGTTGGCAATTGCTCAAAAAATTATTTAAAATAAAAAAATTATTAAATTAATTAATATTTTATGAAAAATATAAAAAATGGATTTACTATAATAGAACTGATTGTAACAATTGCTATTATTGCAACATTATCAACAATTGTGATAGTTAATGTGTCAAATTATATAAATAAAAGTAAAGATACTAAAATAATAGCAAACCTTAATCAGATTGCTAAAAATGGCCAAATGTTATTTTCAGAAAATGGTAATTATACAGATCTATCAGATCTTGATTTACCTCATGAAATATATACCTTAAGAAAAAACGAAACTGCTTTTATTGCATATGCGCCACTTTCATCTGGAAATTATTGGTGTGTTGATTATACTGGAGCCTCAAAAGAACTTTCAACTGCTCCAGATGAAGAATCATATAATTGTATAGCAGGTGGTGGAGATGATTCTGGATCAGGTGATATTTGTAATAACGATCTTACATGTAATGAATCTGAAGGAGAAAATTGCAGTAATTGTTATGACTGTGATTGTGCGTCAAGATATGGCTATGGTTATACATGTTATAACGGTAATTGTATATATGGACAAGTATGTAATGATAGTGGGCAATATAACTGTCTAGCTGAACAATATTGTTGCCAAGGAACTTGCTGTGATTCAAATCAAAGCGGATGTTGCTATGGAACATGTTATAATCCTGGAATGTATAAATGTTGCGGCCAAGGATTAATTTGTTCTAGTGATTCAGAATGTTGTGGAAACACATGTTGTGGAACTGGGTCTTATTGTTCAGATCCATCAACAGGAATTTGCTCTTATTATTAAATTTAAAAATAAAAAATGAAAAAAATTCTTTGGTTTAATGAAATAACAATTGAAGATGTGCCAAAAGTTGGCGGGAAAAATGCTTCACTTGGCGAAATGATAAAAATGGTTGCTCCAAAAGGCGTTAATATTCCTTTTGGTTTTGCCACAACTGCTCAATCATATTTTGAATTTTTAAAAGAAACCGGTTTAGATAAAAAAATAACAGAAATTTTAGAAAATTTAGATGTTCATAATTTAAAACAATTAGCTATAAAAGGGAAAAAAGTTCGTCAATTAATTTTAAATTCTAAATTAACACCAGATTTAGAAAAAGAAATCATAGAAGCTTATAAAAAACTGTCTGAAAAATACGGCGTAAATAATGTTGATGTTGCAGTAAGATCTTCTGCTACAGCCGAAGATTTACCCGGAGCTTCTTTTGCTGGCCAGCAAGAAACTTATTTAAACATTACTGGTGAGCAAAATGTTTTAGAAGCGGTTAAAAAATGTTTTGCTTCTTTATTTACCGATAGAGCCATTGTTTATAGAAAACAAATGGGTTTTTCTCATAATAAAGTTGGATTATCTGCTGGAATCCAAAAAATGGTAAGAGCTGATGTGGGATCTTCTGGTGTAATGTTTTCTTGTGATACGGAAAGTGGTTTTGGAGATGTGGTTTTAATAAATGCAAGTTATGGTTTAGGAGAAAATGTTGTTCAAGGAAAAGTTGAACCAGATCAATATTATGTTTTCGAAAAAACTTTAAAAAATGGGTTTAAACCAATAATAGAGAAAAGAATTGGGAGTAAATTAATAAAAATGATTTATACTAAAAACCCAAAACAACCAGTTAAAAATATACTAACAACAAAAAAAGAAAGAGAAAATTTTGTCTTAAACGATGAAGAAATTTTAAGTTTAGCAAGATGGTCAATGATAATAGAAGAACATTACAAAAAATCAATGGATATGGAATGGGCAAAAGATGGTAAAGATGGAAAATTATATATTGTGCAAGCAAGACCAGAAACAGTGCAAAGTAAAAAAGATTTAAAATTTTTAGAAGAATATGTTTTAAAGGCAAAATCAAATAAAATTATTGCTAGGGGATTAAGCGTTGGAAGTAAAATTGGTGCTGGCAAGGCAAATAAAATAATGTCTGTTAAGGATATTGAAAAATTTAAAAAAGGTGAAGTTTTGGTTACAAAAGTAACTGATCCTGATTGGGTGCCAGCAATGAAACTTGCATCTGCTATTATTACTGATTCTGGAGGAAGAACTTGTCATGCGGCAATTGTTGGCAGGGAATTGGGCGTACCCGTAATAGTTGGAGCTGAAAACGCTACTAAATTAATAAAATCCGGGCAACCAATAACAGTTGATTGCTCTCAAGGTGAAGATGGTTTAGTTTATGAAGGAATTTTGCCTTTTGAAATTAAAAAAACTGATATTTCCAATATTGAAAGCACTAAAACAAAAATTTTAATGAATGTGGGTGAACCATCTAATGCTTTTAATTTAAGTTTTATTCCAAATGATGGAGTTGGTTTGGCTAGGGAGGAATTTATTATTGCTAACGAAATTAAAGTACACCCAAATGCTTTAATAAATTATAATCATTTAAAACCTGCGCTTAAAAAGAAGATTGATTCTTTAACTTTTGGTTATGAAGATAAAGCGCAATTTTATGTTGATAAGCTTGCCGAAGGGATTGGAAAAATTGGAGCAGCTTTTTATCCCAAACCAGTTATTGTAAGATTTTCAGATTTTAAGACTAATGAATATCGTTCATTATTTGGCGGAGATATTTATGAACCAGAAGAAGAAAATCCAATGATTGGATTTAGAGGAGCGTCAAGATACTATAATAAAAAATTTAAAGATGCTTTTATTCTAGAATGCAAAGCAATGAATAAAGTGAGGGAAGTTTTTGGATTAGACAATGTTATTCCTATGGTTCCTTTTTGTAGAACAGTAGAAGAAGGTAAAAAAGTTATACAAATTATTAGAGAAAATGGAATTAAAGGAAAAATTTACGTAATGTGTGAAGTACCCTCTAATGTAATTTTAGCTGAAAAATTTTTAGAAATTTTTGATGGATTTTCAATAGGCTCAAATGATTTAACCCAATTAACGCTTGGATTAGATAGAGATAATTCAGAAATAGCTTTTGTTGGCAATGAAAAAGATGAAGCAGTTAAAGAGCTTATTGAAGAAGCTATTAAAGTATGTCAAAATAATAACAAATATATCGGCATTTGTGGGCAAGGTCCTTCAGATTTTCCTGATTTTGCCCAATTTTTAGTTGAGCTTGGAATTGAATCAATTTCTTTGAATCCTGATTCTGTTTTAAAAACTAAAATTGCTATTGCCGAAACAGAAAAAAGAATAAATAAAAATTAAAATATGTTTGATAAAATATTTGATATTATAACTTTTGGTTCGGCAACGCAAGATATTCATTTAAGATCAAAAGAATTTAAGATATTAGAAAATAAAAATGATTTTGAAACAGGTGAGGGAATTTGTTTTTCTTTTGGTTCAAAGATTGACGTGGAAAATATTTATTTTGCATCAGGAGGAGGAGGAACAAACACTGCTGCCACTTTTGCTCAACAAGGGTTTAAAACAGCTTTTTGTGGAGCAATAGGAGTAGATCCTGCTGGATTAGAAATTATAAGAGAATTAAAACATTTAAGAATAGATACTAGATTTCTAGTAAAAAAGAAAACAAAAAACACAAATCATTCAATAATTATTTCTCGAGCCAACGATGATAGAACAATTTTGGTTTATCGTGGAGCATCAGAATTATTTTGTGAAAAAGATATTAATTGGAAAAAAATAAAAAAAACAAAGTGGTTTTATTTGGCGCCTATTACAGGAGAGTTTTGCAAAAATTTTGCTAAAATTATTGATTTTGCAAAACAAAATAATATAAAGGTGGCGGCCAATCCGTCAAAACAACAATTAGCTTTGCCTGAAGATGAATTAAAAAATATTTTTTCAAAAATTGATGTTTTGTTTTTGAACAAAGAAGAAGCATCTTTTTTAACAAAAATTCCATTTGATAAGGAAACTGAAATATTTAAAAAATTAGATGAAATTTGTTCAGGAATTACAGTAATGACAAAAGGAGGTGACGGCGTAACAGTATCAGATGGAAAATATCTATATTCAGCAAAACCAAATCCAAATAGAAAAATTATTGATACAACGGGGGGAGGAGATTCTTTTGCTGCGGGGTTTTTGTCTGATTATATAAGATTTAATGGTGATATTGAAAAAGCCATTCAATTAGGGCTTGCAAATTCTGAAGCAAATTTAGCTCAAATTGGAGCTAAAACCGGAATACTTAGTAAAAATGAAAAATTTGAAAGAGTTTCTGTTATAAAACAACTTTGTGCGGAAAATAATTTGTGTATAGAAAAATAATCTTTAATATGAAATCCTTAAAATATTATTTTAAAAAAGCGCAAAAAGAAAATTTTGCCATACCACAATTTAATTTTTCTGATTTTACTCAAGTAAAAGGAATAACTTCAAAAGCAAAAGAGTTAAAATCTCCCGTAATTTTAGGAACATCAGAAGGTGAAAGTGAGTTTTTTGGCATAGAAGAAACTGTGGCAATTAGAAATGTTTTGCGGAAAAAATTAAATTTACCTATTTTTTTAAATTTAGATCATGGAAAATCTTTTGACTATATTAAAAAAGCAATTGATGTAGGTTATGATATGGTGCATTTTGACGGATCAAAATTACAATTAGAAGAAAATATATCAAAAACTAAAAAAATTAAAAAATATGCTAGATGGAGAGGGGTTTTAGTGGAGGGTGAAGTGGGTAGGATAGGAACAGAATCCTCAACTATTTATTCAGAAAAATTTGAAATAAAAGAAGAGGATTTAACTAAACCAGAAGAAGCGCAAAAGTTTATAAACAAAACAGGAGTAGATTTACTTGCTGTAAGTATTGGAAATTTTCATGGGATAGAAGTTTCTGGTGTGTGCCCTAATTTAAAAATAAATATACTTAAAGATATAAAAGAAAAATTACCAAATACTCTTTTTGTTCTTCATGGCGGATCGGGAATAATGGAAGATGATATAAAAAATGTAATTGCTCAAGGAATTGTCAAAATAAATATAAATACAGAAATAAGAATAGCATTTTCTGAAAATTTAAGAAAAATTCTTAATAATGATCCAAAATTAATTGTGCCATATAAATTTTTACCATTAGTTCAAAAATCAGTGGAAGAAATTGTTGAGCAAAAAATTAAATTATTGAACTCTGAAAATAAAATTTAACATAACTATTTACAAAATTTAAAAAATATATTAATATCTAATTATTATAAAATATGGCAAAGATAAAATTAGAAACAGAAAAATGTATTGGATGTGGTTCTTGCCACGCTTTATGTTCAAAATTTTTTGAAATAAAAGAAGATGGCAAATCGCACATTATCGGCGTACAAAATTCTGTAAATAAAATCGAAGAATTAGAAATTGATAAAATTGATTGTGCTAAACAAGCAGCAGATGCTTGTCCTGTTCAATGCATTCATATAGAAAATTAATATGATAAATTTATCAGCTAAAATTAGACAAAAATCAGGAAGAAAAACGCAATTATTAAGAGATTCAGGCAGAATTCCTGCTGTTGTTTATGGAAATAAAATAAAAAATATACTGATTGATTTAGATGAAAAAGAATTTTTAAAAGTTTTAAAAAAGGCAGGAGAAAGCTCCTTAATTGAACTTGAAATAGAAGGAGATAAAGAAAAAAGGTCTGTTTTAATTCATGAAATTCAAAAAGATCCTGTAACTGATAGAATTATACACGTTGATTTTTTCCAAGCATCACTTAAAAAAGAAGTTGAAGTTGAAATTCCTTTAATTATTGAAGGAGAATCTCCAGCTGTTAAAGAGTTGGGAGGAACATTAGTAAAAAATATTTCTGAATTAAAAATAAAAGCATTACCTCAGAACTTACCTCATGAAATAAAAGTTTCTATTAACGAATTAAAAACTTTTGAAGATCATATTTTAGTAAAAGATCTAAACTTACCTAAAGATGTTAAAGTAATAGCAAAACCAGATGAAATAGTTATTTCCGTTACAAGACCAGAAAAAGTTGAAGAAGAATTAGCTTCTGAAATAGAAGAAAAAGTGGAAGAAGTAGAGAAAATTGAAAAAGAAAAGAAAGAAGAAGAAATTATTGAAGATTCACAAGAATCAGAAGGAAAATAAAAACATAAATAAAAAACCACGTAAATACGTGGTTTTTTATTGGCAAAATGTATTGTTTTTTTTAAAAAAAAGGGGATAATTAAATATAATATAGATTAAAATAATGGTAATGATAAAAAAAGCTATATTTCTATTTGTAATTTTAACTGGAATATTTGCTCCAATTTTTGTTGCAGCAAATGATTTAGCATCTCAATGTGAAGCGCTAACAAATTCAAATACTGGGTGTCCTAATATGAGCCAAGCAGAATGCAAGGATTTATTACAAAAATGTTCTGACTATTATGATCAACAATCAGCGAAACTTTCCGAAGATATAACAAAAACTTCTCAACAAAAAAATACTTTAGCAAATCAAATAGCAGCATTAAAGAAAAAAATACAAAATTTAAATTATCAGATAAATCAAGGAAATATAATGGTAAAAGATTTGAATATGCAGATTGCTGATACTCAAGTTTCCATTGAAAAAACATCATTAAAAATAGAAAACACAAAAAAACAAATTGCCAACATATTACAAACTATTTATGAAGAAGATAAAAAACCATCTTTTGTAGTTTTACTTGAAGGAAGTTTATCAGATTTTTTTGGGAATATTACTTATTTAGAAGGATTAAATGCAAGAGCTAATGACTTATTAAATACTAATAAAAATTTAAAAAATTATATGGAATCTCAGCAGGCAAAAATGTTTGATAGTGTTGATCAATTACAAAAAACGATAGCCATTCAAACTTTGCAGAAACAAGAAAACGAAAAAAACAAACAACAACAAGACCAATATTTAAAAATGACAGAAGAACAATATCAGCAAAAATTAAAAGAAAAACAAGAAATTGATAAAAAAGCAGCTGAAATTAGAAATAGAATTTTTCAATTAGTTGGCGTTGCTGATAGCGAAGCCCCAAGTTTTGGACAAGCAGTAGAAATTGCTAAATATGTACAGAGCATTACTGGTGTAAGGCCTGCTTTTCTGCTTGCTATTTTGCAACAAGAAACAGGTATTGGTAAAAATGTTGGCAGATGTTATTTAAAAGATGCAACAACTGGAAGCGGAATAAATATATCAACTGGTGCCTTCGTAAAAAATGTAATGAAACCAATGGGTCTTGCTGGAAGGAAAGGAGATGTTGCTGATTTTTTAATTATCACCGAGGAATTGTCTAAGGATCCATTTAATACGCCCGTTTCCTGCCCAATACCTTCTGTTGGCGGATATGGAGGAGCCATGGGGCCAGCACAGTTTATACCTACCACATGGTCTTTATATCGTAATAAATTAGCACAAATTTTAGGACGACCAGCAAATCCTTGGAATATACGCGATGCTTTTTTAGCCTCTGGATTATATTTAGTGGATTTAGGGGCTACTAAATCAGAAAAATGTTCAAATGGAAAGAGCGCTGAATGGGGAGCAGCTCAAGGTTATTTTAATGGAACTGTTTGCACCTCAAGAAATGCCTTTTATGGAAATAATGTTATGGCAATTGCCGAACGATTTGAAGAAGATATTAAAATAATTGAACAATAAAATAAAAACCGCCAAAAAGCGGTTTTTTATTTTTTAAAAGATTTAATTATTGGCTCTAAATCTCCATCAATAATTTTTTCTAAATTATGCCAACTTTTTTCTATTCTGTGATCGGTAATTCTATTTTGAGGATAATTATAAGTTCTAATTTTTTCTGCTCTTTTTGCCCAACCAATTTGTTCTCTTCTTTCTTCTGTTAATTTCGATAAATCACTTTCTTCTTGCATTCTTAAAAGTCTTGCTGATAATAAAGACATCGCGGCTTCTTTGTTTTGGTGTTGGTTTCTTTCTGATTGGCAAGTTACAACAAGTCCAGTAGGAATATGAGTTATTCTAATAGCAGATTCTGTTTTATTAACATATTGACCTCCAGCACCCGATGATCTATAGGTATCTATACGCAAATCACTAGGATTTATATTAATTTCTGTTTTCTTGGGTTTTAATAATACCGCTACTGTTGCTGTTGATGTATGAACTCTTCCTTGTTTTTCAGTTTTTGGAACACGTTGAACTCTATGAACTCCACCTTCATTTTGTAATTCATCATAAACTCCAGCACCAGTTAACTCAAAAATTATTTCTTTATATCCTCCAATTGTTGAAGGATTAGAATCTAAAATTCTCTCTTTCCATCCTTTTGTTTGGCCATACCTAGAATACATTCTGTATAAATCTTTAGCAAAAAGTCCAGCTTCATCACCACCCGTTCCAGCTCTTATTTCTATAATTACAGATTGTTTTTCATTAGAATCAAAATTAGCAGAAGATTCATTTCCGCTATTTTTCATTTCTTCTCCATATTTTTTCCAATCTTCTAGTGTAAATTTTGAAAAATCTGGTTCGCTATTCATAATAATATTTATAGAATATATCATAAAATTATATTTTTGAAAATACTTTAAATATAAATGTTGCAATTGTTATTAAAATATGTTAATATATTATTATAATAAAAATATGAAACAAGATATCCATCCTAAATATTATTCAAAAGCTTCAGTTCACTGTGCATGTGGCAATACTTTTACTATTGGTTCAACTAAAGAAATAATTGAAACAGAAGTTTGTGCTAAATGCCATCCATTTTATACTAAACAAGAAAAAGTTTTAGATACATTAGGAAGAGTACAAAAATTTAAAGAAAGAGTATCTAAAAAATCAAATACTCCAAAAAGAGTAAAAGATTCAAGAGTAAGAAGCAAAAATACAAAAACAATAAACAAATAAATAGAAGTAAAGTTCGCATTAGCGAATTTGTGTGATTTTTAAGTTCTATAATATTTTAATTAGCCCTTATAAAATCACATACAAACTTCTAAAATAAATGGCAAAAGGAGAAATTAAGTTAAATATTGATGAAATGTCATCGGCTGGTGTCCAGTTTGGACATAAAGTTTCAAAACTTCATCCAAAAATGAAGGGTTTTATTTTTGGAATTAAAAATAATATTCATGTTTTTGATTTAGAAAAAACATCAAAGGAATTTGCAAAAGCATTAGAATTTATTGCAAAGTTAGCATTAGAAGGAAAATCAATTCTTTTTGTGGGAACTAAAATTCAACTAAAACATTTAGTAAAAGAAGCTGCTGAAGAAATTAATATTCCATACATCACAGAAAGGTGGCTCGGTGGAACATTCACAAATTTTGAAACTATCCAAAAAAGAATAAATTATTATAAAGAATTAGAAAGAAAAAAAGAATCAGGTGAATTAGAAAAATACACAAAAAAAGAAAGATTAAACTTTGATAAAGAATTAGTTTCACTTAAAACTAAATTTGAAGGTATTAAAAATTTGTCAAAATTACCCGATGCAGTTGTAATTTTTGGATTGGATAAAGATATGATTTGCGCGAAAGAAGCAAAGAAAAAAGGTATTAAAATTGTTGCTATAGTTGATACAAATATAAATCCAGATATTGTTGATTATATTATTCCAGCAAATGATGATGCAATTTCTTCTGTGGGGTATATACTAAATAAGATAAAAGATTGTATAATATTAAATAGAAAATTAGATAAATAAAATTACTACATTACGTAAATTATGGTAACAATAGATCAAATAAAACAACTTAGAGAAGAAACAGGACTTTCAATTTCTGAAGTTAAAAAAGCATTGGAAGAATCTAATGGTGATGTTGAAAAGGCAAAAGAAATTTTAAGAATTTTAGGAAAAAATCTGCTTGGCAAAAAGGGCGCAAGAGAAGTTAAAGCAGGATTAATTGAAGGTTATGTGCATTCAAATTGTAAAAATGGTGTTTTGCTTGATATAAGAAGCGAAACAGATTTCGTTGCAAATTCTAAAGAATTTAAAAATTTAGCTCACGAAATTTGTTTACAAATTGTTTCTATGAAACCGTTGTTTGTGAGAGAAGAAGATGTGCCAGAAGAATTTATTGAAAATGAAAAAAGAATTTATAAAGAACAAATAAAAGATTCTGGAAAACCAGAAAACATTGTTAATCAAATATTAGAAGGAAAAATTAAAAAATATAAATCAGAAATTTGTCTTTTATCTCAAACTTGGATTAAAGATGATACAAAAACAATTAAAAATTTAATTGAAGATGTAGTTGCAAAAGTAGGGGAGAATATTGAAGTAAAAAGATTTGCTAGATACGAAATATAATAATATGATAAATTTAATTATAGGTTTAATATTTATAATTAGTTTAGGAGGAATTATTTTTATTTTAGCTAGAAAAATTCCTGTATTAAATTCTTTGCCAAAAAATAATTCATTGGGAATTAAAAAATATAAAGCCATTGAATTTATAGAAGAAAAATTTAGTAAAATTTATATTGCTTTTGAAAAACAGATTTTTTTGCATAGAATTCTTTCATGGATAAAAATTATTGCCTTAAGAATAGAAACAAAAGTAGATCAACTTTTACAGAATATCAGAAAAAAATCCCAAAAATAAGTTAAAATTAAGCCACCTTAGCTCAGCGGTAGAGCAACTGTTTTGTAAACAGTAGGTCCGCAGTTCGAATCTGCGAGGTGGCTCAAAAAATAAAAAGGCGTAGAAGACGTCTTTTTATTTTTTATTGATTATATTTATATGGTTTAATATAATAAATATAATAAAATAATTATTATGAAACAAAATCTTTTTTTAATGACAGATTTACCAATAAATTTAACTTATAAAATTCAACTTTCAATATTTATTATTTTTTCGGCTTTATCGTTTTTCATACCATTTTTGCTTGGATATCCTCAATGGCTTGTGGGCACAATTGTAAATACAACATTATTTTTATCTTCTATATTTTTACCTAAAAAATTATATCTTCCGATTATTATTTTTCCAAGTTTAGGTGTTTTAGTGAGAGGATTTATATTTGGCCCATTTACTCCATTTTTAATTTATTTTTTACCATTTATCTGGTTAGGAAACTTAATTTTAATAGTTATGTTTAAAAAAATTTTTGAAGGAGAAAAAAGTTTAAAAATTAAAAATAAATTAATTGATTTTACTAACATAAAATATGTTTTTGCAGTTTTCTGCGCTGCAACTGCTAAATTTTTATTTCTCTTAATTATTTCTAATATATATTTAGGAATGGGAATGGTTCCTAAAATGTTTGTATCAATAATGGGATTAAATCAATTGGCAACAGCGTTATCTGGTGGATTAATTTCATTTTTAATTTTTTATATATATGAACAATATAACTCAAGAAGCTCAAGAACTGCTTAACTTAATTGATAAAAAGGAAAAGATGGTTGCTATGTTAGCACCATCTTTTCCTATTGTTTTTGAATACCCACAAATAATTGGAATGCTAAAAAAAATAGGATTTAAAAAAGTGGTTGAAGTGGCAAGGGGTGCAGAAGAAACAAACAAACAGCTTTTGGCATTAATAAAATTACATCCTGACAGAAAATATATAACTAATCCATGTCCAACTATTGTGCGACTAATAAGAAATAAATATCCTGAATTGGTTCAATTTTTAGCTCTAATTGATTCGCCAATGTCTGCTACAGCAAAAATTGTTACCAAAAAATATCCAGGATTTAAAAAAGTTTTTATTGGGCCTTGTTTGCTTAAAAAATTAGAAGCAAAAGAAGATTATCCTGATTTAAATATTTTAGCAATAACATTTAAAGATTTACAGGATATTTTTGAAGAAAAAAAGATTCGACCAAAAATAACAGATAGATTTGCACGTTTTGATATTACAACTCAACATACCCGACTTTATCCAATTTCTGGTGGATTAGCACAATCATCAGGAATAATTAAAAAATTTACTGATCCACAGTATGATGTAATTTCCGGCCCACAATTAGTTGAAAAAGCATTAAAAGAATTTTTAGCAAAACCAGAATTAAAAATTTTAGATATTTTAAATTGTGAGGGTGGATGTATTAACGGCCCAGGTATTATTTCTAATGAGTCACTTGATCGCCGTCGCCAAAAAATTATAAATTATTGGCAAAAATAGATTTATTCTTAAAATTATAATTTTAATTTTCTTATCTTTTTTAAAAGCTATTGACAAGGTTTTGATTTTGAATTAAGATGCATTTGTAGCTGAAAAATTAGTAAATTTTACTACCACAACAACTAAATAAAAAACAATTTAAAAACGTTTTATAAAAACGTCCGTGAAGGTATCTCTTATAAGGAGATATCTTCACGGGTGTTTTTTATCTCACGCAAAATCTATTGCGAGAAAATAAGAAACACGCCAGATTGAAAAAATCGCATAATTTATTGTGCGACATATGTAGCACAGTTTAAAAATGCTATTTAAACTGGCAAATAACAACATTAGTTTTTTAAAGTTGTTTCGAATTAAGTTGTGTTTAAAACACAACATAAGTAGTTTATTCTGAGTACTATTAAAGTACATAGGAGTTAATCTTACTTTCTTTTTGAGAGTTTGATCCTAGCTCAGGGTGAACGCTGGTAACGTGGATACCGGCATGCAAGTCAAGGGGGCCTTCGGGCAACCGGCGAACGGCATAGTAACACGTGGGTACCAACCCTAAAGTGGGGCATAGCTCGTCGAAAGACGGGGTAATTTCCCATAGCACCGAAAGGTTAAAGTCGTAAGACGCTTTAGGATGGGCCCGCGGCCTATCAGATTGTTGGCGAGGTAAAAGCTCACCAAGTCTATGACGGGTAGGGGGCGTGAGAGCGCGACCCCCATGAATGGCACTGCGACACGGGCCATACTCCTACGGGAGGCTGCAGTCGAGAATCTTCCGCAATGGGCGAAAGCCTGACGGAGCGACGTTACGTGAATGATGAAGCCCTTCGGGGTGTAAAGTTCTTTTATGTGGGAAAAACGCAAGTGATTGTACCACATGAATAAGGGGATCCTAATTCTGTGCCAGCAGGAGCGGTAAGACAGAATCCCCAAGCGTTACCCGGATTTATTGGGCGTAAAGGGTCCGTAGGTGGCTCAGTAAGTTTTAAGTTAAAGCTCGTCGGCTTAACCTTCGAGATGCTTAAAATACTGCTGTGCTTGAGGGCGTTAGAGGTTAGCGGAACCGACGGAGTAGGGGTGAAATCCGTTGATATCGTCGGGAACACCAAAAGCGAAGGCAGCTAACTGGGGCGACCCTGACACTGAGGGACGAAAGCGTGGGGAGCAAAAAGGATTAGATACCCTTGTAGTCCACGCCGTAAACGATGAATACTAGCTATTGGCAGTGTCGACCCTGCCAGTGGCGAAGCAAACGCGTTAAGTATTCCGCCTGGGAAGTACGGTGGCAACACTAAAACTCAAAGGAATAGACGGGGACTCACACAAGCGGTGGACCATGTGGCTTAATTCGACAACAAACGAAGAACCTTACCAGGACTAGAAATCCAGTTGACCATCCTATGAAAGTAGGACTTCGCAAGACAGCTGGACAGGTGCTGCATGGTTGTCGTCAGTTCGTGTCTTGAGACGTACCGTTAATTCGGGTAACGAACGCAACCCTTGCCCTGTGTTTTAAGTGTCACAGGGGACTGCCCGAGATAATTGGGAGGAAGGTGAGGATGACGCCAAATCAGCATGGCCCTTTGATGTCCTGGGCCGCACACGTGGTACAATGGCAAGTACAATGCGTCTTCGATGCCGAAAGGCGGAGATTAATCGCACCAAAGCTTGTCTCAGTTCGGATTGAGGGCTGAAACCCGCCCTCATGAAGCCGGAATCGCTAGTAATCGCCAATCAGCTACGTGGCGATGAATACGTTCCTGAGTCTTGTACTCACCGCCCGTCAAGCCAAGCGAGCTGAGGATAGCCGAAGTACCTCGAAAGAGGTCCTAAGCTAGATTCAGTGAGAGGGGCTAAGTCGTAACAAGGCACGGGTAGCGGAAGCTGCTCGTGGATCATTTTTTTAAATTTGAAATTCAAATTTGGATTTCAAATTAAGCAGTCGACTCTGAGTGATTCGATAAACTCAGTTCGATGAGTATATCGAATTGTTCAGAAGCGTTTTGAGGAAATCGCTTGAAATTTCCTTATTCGAAACAACTTTAAGAAACTAATAAATAAAAGCCGTTGTAATAAAACGGTTTTTATTATAAATTAAAATATGGTTCAGTATATTACAAAAGAAGGTTTACAAAAATTAAAAGAAGAGCTTCGTGATTTAAAAAATAAAGCGCGAGAAACAAAATTGCTTATAAAAGAAGCAGCGGCTTTTGGTGATCTTAAAGAAAATGCAGCTTATCATGACGCAAGAGATAAAATGTCTTTTTTAAAAGGCAGAATAGAACAACTTGAAACAATAATTAATGAAGCTGTTATAAAAGAAAAAACAAATAAAGATACTGCGCAAATTGGCTCTAAAATAAAAATTTTATTTGATAAAGAAGAGATTGAATATGAAATAACATCTCCAGGAGATGCAGACATATTAAAAAATAAAATTTCTTATCAATCACCACTAGGAAAAGAATTATTAGGTAAAAAAACTGGAGATAGCTTTACGTTTGGACCAAAAAATGTTAAAATAAAAATATTAAAAATCGATTAGAAATAGTTAGGGCCCGTAGCTTAGCTGGTAGAGCGCCTCATTTGCAATGAGGAGGTCAGCGGTTCAAATCCGCTCGGGTCCACAATATGTCACTTAGTATTGGTATAGTTGGTTTACCCAATGTAGGAAAATCAACTTTATTTAAAACACTTACTAAAAAACAAGTTCTGATTGCTAATTATCCTTTTGCCACAATTGACCCCAGTGTTGGGGTTGTTTTAGTTCCTGATGAAAGAGTAGATAAACTGGCAGAATTATCAAAATCAAAAAAGAAAATTTATGCTACAGTTGATTTTGTTGATATTGCGGGTTTAGTAAAAGGAGCTTCAGAAGGAGAAGGATTAGGAAATAAATTCTTGGCAAATATTCGCGAAACAGATGCAATTTTATATGTTTTACGTGCTTTTAAAAATCCAAACATCATAAACACACAACAAGATATTAATCCTTTAAGAGATAAAGAAATTTTAGATGTAGAACTTATTTTAAAAGATTTAGAAACTGTAAATAAAAGAATAAATAATTTAGAAGGTGATGCAAAAGCAGGTAAAAAAGACGCTATAAAAGAATTATTAGTTTTAAAGAAAGCAAAAGGATTTTTAGAGCAAGAAAAAGTATTGTGCGACATAGAATTTACAGATGAAGAAAAAATATTTTTAAAAAGTTTGAACTTGCTCACTTTGAAACCTATATTATTTTTATTAAATGGTAAAGAGGAAGAAATTGATGAAGATATAAAAAGTAAATTAAAAAATTATGTGATAGTTGATGTTCAATCAGAATATGAAGCCGAAGGAATGAGTAGGGAAGAGAGAATTGAACTTGGTTTACCAGAACTTTCTGAAACAGATATTTTGGTAAAAAAATCTTATGAACTTTTAAATCTGATAACTTTTTTAACAACAGGAGAAGATGAAACAAGAGCTTGGACAATAAAAAAGGGCGATACTGCGCCGGTTGCCGGAGCTGCGATTCACTCAGATTTTCAAAATAAATTTGTGAAGGCAGAAGTTATTTTTTGGAAAGATTTAATTGAAGCGGGTGGTTATGTAAAAGCCCGCGAAAAAGGTCTTATTCGCACCGAAGGCAAAGAGTATGTTGTCAAAGACGGAGATGTTATTGAGTTTAAGCATGGCAACTAAACATGAAGAATTTTAAAATTACCATAAGCAAGCCGGCACTTGGAGATAAAAAAGATCTGGTATTTATTCTTAAAATTACTTGGCTTCACACATATCCTTGTAGAAAATTAAACATCACCAAAAAAGACATTTTAACAAAAAACTTTGATAGTCCCAAAAAATTGCTTGCTTGGAGAAAAGCAATAAAAGAAAGTGGTAAGAAATTAATTTATATATGCGTTGCAAAGCATAACAAAAAAATAATTGGTTTTTGTAAAGCAAGTAAAGGCAAGAATTATAATAAGATAGATGTTTTATATGTATTGCCCGAATATCATGGTATGGGCGTAGGTAAAAGGCTTCTTGGTTCTTGCTTAAAATGGCTGGGGCGTTCTAAAAAAATACAATTGACCGTGGCTTCACATAATAAAAATGCAATAAAATTTTATGAGAAACAGGGTTTTATAATAAACGGTGAGGTAAAAAAGAAGCGCTTAATAAATGGAAAAATAATGCCCGAAAACTATATGGTTTTAATATAATACTATGATTACATTTGAAGATTTTAAAAAATTAGAAATTAGGATTGGGAAAATTGTTGAGGCAGAAAGGGTAGAAAACAGCAACAAACTTTTAAAATTAAAAGTTGATTTTGGATCAGAGCAGCGCCAAATTTTGGCAGGAATTGCCAGGTTTTATGAGCCAGAAAGTTTGATTGGCAAACAATGTCCTTTTGCTTTTAATTTGGAACCAAAAATGTTAGGTGAAATTGAAAGCCAGGGAATGATTTTGTGCCCAAGCAATGAAAACGGCCTGCCGGTTTTATTGCACCCAGACAAAGAAGTTCCTCCGGGCGCTTTGATTAAATAAGTTATGGATTTTACGATTAAAAATGTACAAAAAAATATTGTTGTTGTGGCAAAAGAATTGGGCTATGTTATTATAGATACAAACGGAAATGAATATAATTTGGTGCGTAAATTCGCGCGCGAAAATTATCCAAGATTTCATGCATACGTAAAACAGATAGGACAAAATTTCATTTTTAATCTACACTTAGATCAAAAAGGACCATCATATAAAGGCGGTCACGCACACTCAGGCGAATACTTTGGTCCAGTTGTAGAAAATGAGGCCGATAGAATAAAAGAAATTTTAAACACTAAAAAATGATTAAAGTTTTATATGAAGACAATCATATTATTGCTGTAGAAAAACCAGCTGGTTTGCTTACGCAAGGAGATAAAAGTGGAGAGACCAGCTTAATGGACGAAGTAAAAAAATATTTAAAAGAAAAATATAATAAACCAGGAAATGTGTTTTTAGGTTTAGTGCACAGATTAGATAAACCAGTACAAGGAATTGTTTTATTTGGAAAAACCTCAAAAGGAGCTTCAAGATTATCAGAACAATTTAGGAATCATACTATAAAAAAAATCTATCATGCTGTTGTAATTGGAAATATGAAGCAAAACAAAGGAGAATTAAAAGAAAAAATAAATAAGATAAGTTTTTTTGCTCAAGGATTTAGCGAAAAATCAGATAAAGAACTTTTAGAAGAAATTAAAAAAGCAACGAAAACAAGAACAGCTGAATTAAGTTGGGAAGTAGTAAAATCTAATGATAAATATTCGCTTTTAAAAATTTTACCTAAAACGGGAAGATTTCATCAAATAAGAGTGCAAATGGCAAATATGGGTCATCCAATACTTGGCGACACAAAATATGGAGGACAATCTGTTGTGTGGAAAAATAAAAATTCTATTGCTTTAGCTGCAACGGGAATTGAATTTAAAAGCGCAACAGAAAATAAAATTATAAAACTTGAAATACCTTTGCCTAACAGTTTTCCACAGTTATAGGTACTTGATTTACTTTTTTTATAAAGCGATAATATAATAATATCTTTTAGGGTTTACCCTTTAAAGGTCGATCCTGTTTTATCAGGATAATAATTGATCTTAATATTTTATTAATTATTTAATATTAATATTTAAAAAATATGACATATGCAGATTGGTTATTAACTGTTCAACCATTTTTACAACAGTTAGTAACTTTTACCGCTAATTTAATATTAGCAATAATAGTTTTTGTTATCGGTTATTTAATTTCAGCTGGTATTGGACAATTGATAACCGAAATCTTAAAATCAGTAAAGTTTAATAAGTTGTTCGAAAAAGAAGGATGGAGACATGCCCTACAAAGAGCAAATGTTGAAGTTAACCCATCAGAATTTATAGGAATAATTTTTAAATGGGTTTTTATTATTGTTTCTTTGCTAGTTGCAGTAGATATACTTAACCTAACAGCATTTGCAGGATTTTTAACACAAGTATTAGATTATTTGCCAAATGTGATTGTGGCAGTATTAGTATTTGTAGTTGCAATAATTATTTCTGATATTGTTGAAAAAGTTGTCAGGGTATGGGTTGAAAGAATGAAAGTTGGATATGGATTTTTAGCAGCATCAATTGTGAAATGGGCAATTTGGATCTTTACATTCTTTTTAATTTTAGATCAACTCTTACCATCTTCTGTTTTAGTTAAAACCCTTTACACATCTATTATTTATGGAATCGTAGGAGCGCTAGCATTAGGCGTAGGGTTAGCAATTGGTTTGGGCGGAAAAGAAACAGCAGGAAAAATAATTTCTGATTTATATAGAAAAATTGAAGAAAAATAAATTAACAATGGATTATCCGATTATTATTTACTTATAAAATAAGTAGTAAAAATCGGAAAATAAAAGAAAACACACCTCGCTTTTGTAAAGCGAGGTCAAACAAAAAAGCGTGATACGTACCGCGCTTTTTTGTTTTTATAAAAAATAATATTTTGGGTATTGACACGGATTTTAAAATAGAATATACTCAAAAGTACATGGTAAATATTCTATTAAATATTAAAACCAAAAGAAGCGGTTAATTTTCCGAAAAATTTTCGTGTTTGATAGACCGCTTCAAGAAGCGGTTTTGTATTTATATAGATATTGTACCCTTTGAAAATTTAACCTTGTTAGTTTCCTTTAATGGAAAACTGCCACCAGCAGTACTAACAAGAATATGAGTCCAATTAATTATAGACAGGGGTCTTTATTAATTGGGCACAGGTAAAACAAAGCATTATTAAGTTTTAAAAAGTTCAAATAGAAACTTACGCAAAATTCTCCTATTGCGCAAAAAGAATAGGAGAATGGTTAAAAATTCGATAACTCAAAAATTGAGTATATCGAAGAATAGGTTATAAGCGAATGGCGGATGCCTTGGGATATTAATGCGATGAAAGACGTGGCGTGCCTGCGATAAGCTTCGGGGAGGTGGCTAGCAACCTTTGATCCGGAGATTTCTGAATGAGGAAACTCTATTGTGTTAATCCACAATAACTCTAAACATTAGTTTAGAGAGCGCACCCGGCGAAGTGAAACATCTCAGTAGCCGGAGGAACAGAAAAAGATGAAAATTTAAAATTATTACTCTGGTCGTATTTAGCGATCTTTATGCGAGCAGTAATTTTGAATTTTCGCATTCCCTTAGTAGTGGCGAGCGAACAGGGAACAGCCCAAACCAAATTTTTAAATTTGGGGTTGTAAGGTTACGACGTCGGGAGCACTTCATTGAACAGATCTTGCTGTTTAATGAAGCGTTTGCCGAGGGAGAACATTTAGATAAAGGTTTTAATAGAAGCACCCTGGAAAGGGGCGCCATAGAGGGTAATAGCCCCGTATGTGAAAAAACTCTTTATGCTCCTTGTCGTTTTTCTTGAGTACTGTAAGGCATGACAACCTTGCAGGAAGCAGGCCGAACTATCGGCCAAGGCTAAATAATTAATATCACCAATAGTGAACCAGTACCGTGAGGGAAAGGTGAAAAGTAGGGGGTTGACCCCGGTGAAATAGTACCTGAAACCATTTGCTTACAAAGAGTCGGAGCCCGCAAGGGTGACGGCGTGCTTTTTGCAGAACGAGCCAACGAGTCTGAATATTTTGTTGTCTAAGCCCCTCCGGGGCGCAGGCATAGCGAAAGCGAGTGTTAAAAGCGCGACCAAAACAAAATGTTCAGGACCCGAAGCGTGACGAGCTTACCATGAGCAGGTTGAACCCCGCAGAAATGCGGGGGGAGGACCGAACCAGTGAGTCGTGCAATTCTCTTGGATGACTTGTGGTAAGGAGTGAAAAGCTAATCGAGTTACGTAATAGCTGGTTCTTCCCGAAACAGCTTTAGGGCTGGCGTCTAGAGCCAAAATATGGGGGTAGAGCACTGAATGGAATTCCGTGGAGTTCCTCCAGGTTTTCCAATCAAACTCCGAATACCATATTTTTTGTCTAGGCAGTTAGAACGCGGGGGCTAAGCTCCGCGCTCAAAACGGAAACAGCCGTTGATCGCAGTCTAAGGTCCCTAAATGAGGCTAAGTGTTATGAAGGAAGTGTTTTGCCCTCGACAGGCAGGAAGTTAGCTTAGAGGTAGCTATCTTTTAAAGAGTGTGTAACAACTCACTGCCCGAGGATTGGAGATTTCTCCTTTCTAAGGCAAAATGCGCCAAAGATTTAGCGGGACTAAAGTCTCATACCGAAGACGCGGATTCTATAATTTATTTTATAGAGTGGTAGGGAAGCATTCCAATCTGCTGCGAAGGCGAAGGGTAACCGACGCTGGAGCGTTTGGAAGAGAGAATGTTGGCCTGAGTAACCGCATTGCGCGTGAAAGCCGCGCACACCGAAAGTCCAAGGTTTCCTTGGCAATGGTATTCAACCAAGGGTTAGTCGGTCCTAAGGCGAAGCCGAAAGGTGTAGTTGATGGACAGCCGGTTAATATTCCGGCACTTGGATATAATTTTAACAGTAAGACGAAGCACAGTAGTTTTCACGGATTATTGGATTTCACGTTTTTGCACTAAGGTAAATCAAGGTGCGAATGCAGGCGGATTCGTCCGCCAATGAAAATGAGCGCGCTTCCAAGAAAAAAACTGTTAAGCTAATTATATTCAAACCGTACCGCAAACCGACACAGGTGGACAAGCGTAAGTATGCTAAGGTGAACGGGTGAAACCTCGTTAAGGAACTCGGCAAATCAGTGGCCGTAAGTTCGCAATATGGCCTGCCCTGCGCAAGCGGGGCCGCAGCAAACGTACTTCAACCGACTGTTTATCAAAAACACAGCTCCCTGCTAACTCGTAAGAGGATGTATAGGGGGTGAGGCCTGACCAGTGTTGGAATGTTAAGTTTGGGGGTGATAAATCGCAAGGTTTATTGCTCACTGAATGAAGCACCAATGAACGTCGGCGATAACTATAATCGTCCAAAGGTAGCGTAATCCCTTGCCGGGTAAGTTCCGGCCCGCATGAATGGCTTAACGAGTTGAAGACTGTCTCAACGAGGCGCCCGGTGAAAATGCAATAGCAGTGAAGATGCTGCTTACCTGCGGCTAGACGGAAAGACCCCGGAAGCTTTACTGTTCGTAGATATTGTGTATTGGTTTCTGATGCGTAGCGTAGTGGGGAGCTTTGAAACCGCGTTTTCGGATGCGGTGGATGCGCCAATGAAACACCCATCTTTAGAAATTAATACTCTAATCCTCTTAACTGAGGTGACAGTGTTTACTAGACAGTTTAAGTGGGGCACTTGCCTCCTAAAAAGTAATGGAGGCGTTTAAAGGTTGGTTAGGTTCGGATGGAAATCGAACCGATAGGGCAAACCCATAAACCAGCTTTACTGCAAGACGGATATGTCGCGCAGTTGCGAAAGCAGAAGTTAGTGAACCGACTTGTTTTCATAGAAAACAAGAAGATCATCAGCCAAAAGCTACTCCGGGGATAACAGGCTAGTAGAGCCCGAGCGTCCATAGCGACGGCTCTGTTCGGCACCTCGATGTCGGCTCAACTTATCCTGGGGCTGGAGCAGGTCCCAAGGGTTCGGCTGTTCGCCGATTAAAAAGTTACGTGAGCTGGGTTCAAACCGTCGTGAGACAGGTTGGTCCCTATCTACCGCAGGCGTCGAGTTTTGAGGGGATTTATTCCTAGTACGAGAGGACCGGAATGAGCCGACCTCTGGTGTACCAGTTGTACCGCCAGGTGCATTGCTGGGTAGCTAAGTCGGATATAGATAAGCGCTGAAAGCATATAAGCGCGAAACTGACCCCAAGATGAAAACTCTTAGATTCCCGGAAGATGACCGGGTTGATAGGCTCCAGGTGCAAGTGTTGCAAGACATTCAGCCGGGGAGTACTAATAAATCGTTCTATTCTTCGATATACTCAGAATTTGAGTATTAATATTTCGTAAGTTTTTTTGAACTAAAATACTTGAATGCAAAGGTGGCGATTATACTGGTGTTGTCCCACCTGATCCCATTTCGAACTCAGAAGTGAAATACACCAAGGCCGATGGTAGTCGAAAGGCGAGAGTAGGTAGTCGCCACCCTTGTATTCAAGTTAAAATTAAATAAAAACCGATTATTATAATCGGTTTTTATTTATAAAATATAAAGAAAAAAGCCACGTAACTAATAAAGTCCGTGGCCGAAAATGAGAGAAGAGTTAGAAGAAATCATTCGAATATGATTTCTAACTCTAATCCCATCTTTAAAGCTAGCTTTTCTAGGTCGTAAACCCATACAATCTGCTTAGCTCTCTCATGGAGAGGAAGATCCTTCTCCCCCGTTCCAAACTTGCGTTCCAGTTTTTCTACTAATTCCACAAGCGTTTGTGGAGTTGAAGTTTCATCAGAAGATGAAACTTCTTTGTAGATGTACATCAGGTTATCGTATTCTTTTACGTAATAACCTTTAGTCTTCTTTAAAGGGCTTATCTTTTCGACGAAGATCCTAATCTTCTTGATCTCTCCCTTATTTTTTAAGGGAGCTTCGAAGATTTCATCTTTCGCTTTGCCGAGATCATTTGTTCTAATCGTAATCTCTACCCCTTCTTGCTGTTCCTTCACCCCATCTGTCAACGAAAAACTCATCAAAACAATCAAGACCGTGGTGAACATAGTAAACACCCTTTCAAAATTAAAAAAGTGCTAATAAGTAAGAGAGAAGTTCTCTTACTATATTTAATAATAACATATTTAAAAATACTTGTCAATAGCAACAATACTTTATTTATCTATAATTAATTATTAAAATTTGCATTTAAAAAATGACTGATGTAAAATGATTTATAGAATTTTATGCCTGGGACAAATTTTTTTGTAAAAAAAAGAAATAAAATAATTATAAAATTTTTGATTGGAGTTACTATTTTTTTTATAATTATTTTATTTCTTAACTATTTTAGTCCTTTTATAAGAAATAGTTTTTTTTATTTTTCTTCACCCATACAACAAAAATTTTGGAACGCCGGCATTGCAACGTCTTCTATTTTTAATTCATTTTTAAAAGGAGGATTCTATGCTAAAGAAAATGAAATTTTAAAATCTGAAAATCAAAAACTTTTATCTCAATTATCTTTAATGCAATCAATAATAAATGGAAATGAAGCTTTAAGCGAAGTATCAATGGCGTGCCAAAACGATCAATTTAACTTAAAAATGGTTAGTATAATTGGTTTAAATAATGAAGATTTATTAACCATTAATAAAGGAATAGATGATGGAATAGATATTGGAATGCCAGTTATAAGCCAACAAAAAGCTCTCGTGGGAATAGTTTCTAAATCATATAAAAATTTTTCAGAAGTTACTTTAATATCTAATAAAAATAGTGTTATTAATGTAAAAACACTTCAAGAAGATCCTCTCAAACCAGAGGTCAATGGCATAATAAGGGGAAAAGGCGAAATGGAGATTTTTTTAGATTTAGTTTTAATTGATGATAATATAAGCCCACAAGAAACAATAGTAACATCTGGCCTTGATGGATCTTTTCCAAAAAATTTACTTATAGGCAAAATTATAAAAGTTGAAAAAAATGATAAAGAACCACACCAAAAAGCTCAAGTTCAACCATTTTTCAATATTTCTTCAGATAATTTATTTGTAATAACAAATTACAAAAGATAAATTTTATATCGTGTATTTTTTTAAATTTATAATAACAATTATACTCTTTTATTTTTTAGCAATAATACAAAATAGTTTTTTTGCACATTTTAATTTTTTAGGATCATTTCCTAATTTTATATTAATTTTTTTTCTTTTACTTATTTTTTTTGAAAAAGAAAAAAATAATTATATATTATTTTTTAACTCATTAATAGCTGGCTTATTTTTGGATATTTTTTATGAAACTTATTTTGGAATTTCTGTTTTAATTCTTATAATTATCGGTTTTTCTATTAAAAAAATACAATTATCGCTTCAAGAAAAAGAAGATAAATACCCTTTTGGATATTTTTTGTTTTTATTTTTATCTTCATTTATTATTTACCAAATCATTTTTATTTTATATTCGCATCTTACAAATCCATTATATTTAAAGTTAACAATAAATTATAAAAAAATATTTGATATATTATATAATATTGTTTTTGCTATTATAGGTTTCTATGTTTTTAAAAAAATTACTAACATAAATAATAATAAACAATTAAAATTGTTTAAATGAATTTAGGTAGATATAAAATTAAATCATCTTATAAAAGCATTGAAACACATGAAATTTTTTTAGATACATTAGCTCATAAAAAAGAAGAGGAATTTGGAATCTCTGAAAAAAAACTCGAAGTTCCTTTAAAAGAAAAAATATCTTATGTAATGTTTGGTATATTTTTATTAATGGCTCTAATTTTACTGTTTAAAACTTTTTATTTACAAACTTTTGAAGGTAAAAAAATGCTCATTTTAGCAGAAAATAATAAAGGAGCAGTAAATTTAATTGTGCCTGAGCGTGGAATTATTTATGATAAAAATTTTAAAAAACTTGTCTCAAATTTACCAGTTTTTGATTTAATATGCGATAGATTATATTTTTCTGAATTATCGCCAAAAGTTATAAAAGAAATAGAAGAAATTGCTTTTATAACAGAACAAGATTCTATTGATTTAACAAATAAAGTTAAAAGTACAAATGATTCTCAAGTATTAATGGCTGAAAACATAGAACATCAAAAACTTTTAATTTTAGAAACTAAAATGAATGATTTGCCAGCTTGCAGAATTTCACAAAATACAAAAAGAAATTATTTATTAAGCGAACCTTTTGCACCAGTTATTGGTTATATAGGTAGAATAAATAAAGATGAATATTCTGTTTCACAAGGATATGCAATAAATGATAATATTGGTAAAACTGGGCTAGAAAAATATTATGAAGAATATTTAAGAGGAATTCCCGGTCGAGCAAAAATTCATAAAACAGCTCTTGGCGTAAAAATTGAAAAAGAAATAATTTCTGAACCAGAGCCTGGTAAAAATCTTATTTTAAATATAGACGCAGAATTACAACAAAGATTATATAACGCGCTAGGAGAAAGCATAAAAAATGTCGGTGCTCAAAAAGGCGCAGCTGTGGCAATGGATCCTAGAACAGGCGCTGTTTTAGCATTAGTTTCTTATCCTTCTTATGATGCTAATCTTTTTTCTGGAGGAATTTCCCAAGAAAATTTTAATTCTCTACAAAATGATCCAGCTCAACCACTTTTTAATCGAGCTATTTCAGCACGCTATCCAACTGGTTCAACAATTAAACCTCTTGAAGCTGCGGCTGCCTTACAAGAAAAATTAATTTCTCCTGAAAAACAAATCAATGATACGGGAGTTTTAGAAATTCGTAATAAAAACGGTGTTGTTGTCCAAACATTTGGAGGAGTTAAACCGCACGGATGGGTTGATATGAGAAAAGCAATTGCAGTTTCTTCAAATATTTATTTTTATACCATTGGAGGTGGTTATGGAGACCAAAAAGGACTTGGACCCTCAAAAATAAAAGAATATTTATCTCTTTTTGGTTGGAATAATAAAACAGGAATTGATTTACCAGGAGAATTTTCAGGAATTATTCCTGATCCCGAATGGAAGAAAAAAATAAAAGGTGAAAACTGGTGGGATGGCGACACATATAACCTTTCAATTGGGCAATCTGATTTACAAACAACTCCTTTGCAGGTTGCTGTTGCATATTCAGCTATTGCTAATGGGGGGACATTATACAAACCTCAAATTGTAAAACAAATTGAAGGTGTAAAGGAATTTGAACCAGAAATTATAAGGAAAAATTTTATTGACGAAGAAAATTTAAAAATTGTTAGAGAAGGAATGAAAGATGCGGTTTATGAATCATATGGACTTGCGGGATCTCTAAAAAGTATACCTGTTACCGTTGCAGCAAAAACAGGAACAGCTGAAATTGGATATAAAAATTTATATAATGTTTGGTCTGGTACTTTTGCCCCCTATGAAAACCCAGAAATTGTTTTGGTGGTTACAGCAGAAAAGGTAAGTGGAATGGGGGCTGTGACTTTGCCAGTTGCTAAAGATGTTTTAACTTGGTATTTTTCAGAAAAATCTAACCGTAAATAAAATTAAATTTTAATAAAAAAACTAAAACAGGCGTCTTTTGCAAAAGCATTAGACGCCTGTTTTTTTTTGAAAAATTATCTGTAATTAAATTAACAAATATAAAAAAAGAGCGCCGATCGTTGGTCGCAGTTTGCGCTTCAAATGCACGATACGGCGCTTATAAGAAGACGATTACCAAAGTTCCATTGAGAACCCAGTACTCTTTTGGCGGCACTACGAGTGCCTTGGCTTTGATAATCGTCTTTATTTGTATTCTGACGGGCAGTCCTGCGTCGCGAACACAGGGGTTTGCGTTTATCTTCAAAGGGATTAGGCGGGGCTCAGCAACGATCTCATAATGACCGCCGCAATGCCTCGAAAGCCAACTTCAGCTCTTCTCGCCACGCTAAGCTGGTGTCATTTTTACCAACTCTCCCGTCAGCTAAAAAAGTACCTATATTTAATATCTAACATATTATTATACTAATGTCAAGTTCTTTACTGAGATTATTGGTTTTGATATAATTATAATAATTTAAAATTATAATTATGCCCACACTAGAAGAATTAAAAAAAACAAGAATTGAAAAATTAAAAAAATTAGAGTCAGCTGGACTTTTAGCTTATCCTGCTAAAACAAAAAGAACTCATACAATAACAGACGCTTTAAAAAATTTTACTAAGCTCTCAAAAACTAAAAAGAGTATTGTATTAGCTGGTAGAATTATGGCAAAACGAGGTCAAGGAGGAATTACTTTTATCGATATTTACGACGGCTCCGGAAATAGCTTAACACAAAACGGAAAAATACAGGCACTTATAAAAATAGATAAATTAGGAGAAAAAGGTTATCAATTTTTTCTAGATGTTTTTGATATTGCTGATTTTATAGAAGTAAAAGGGTTTTTATTCAAAACTCAGAGAGGAGAAAAAACAATTGAGGTTTCAGATTACAAAATGCTGGCAAAAGCACTACTTCCTTTGCCAGAAAAATGGCACGGACTTCAAGACGTAGAGGAAAAATTGCGCAAAAGATATCTTGATATATTATTTAATCCTGAGGTTCGTGATATGATTGAAAAAAGAGCTATTTTTTGGAATTCAATAAGAGAGTTTTTAACTAAAAAAGGATTTTTAGAAGTTGAAACACCAGTTTTAGAAACCACCCCTGGCGGAGCTGATGCTAAACCTTTTATTACGCATCACAATGCGCTAGACATAGATGTTTATTTACGTATTTCAATGGGCGAGCTTTGGCAAAAAAAATTAATGGTTGCAGGATTTGAAAAAACTTTTGAAATTGGCAGACAATTTAGAAATGAAGGAATTAGTTCAGAGCATTTGCAAGACTATACTCAAATGGAATTTTATTGGGCTTATGCAGACGCAGAAATGGGAATGAGCTTAACAGAAGAAATGTATAAATATATTGCCAAAAAAACCTTTGGCACATTAAAGTTTAAAATTAGAGGATTTGATGTTGATTTGGGAAAAAAATGGGAAAAATATGACTACAAAACAGAAATTGTAAAACACACGGATATAAATATTGAAGAAGCAACATTGCAAGATATGGAAAAAACTTTGCAAAAATTAAAAATTGATTACGACAAAAAAGGATTTAACAAAGTCAGGGCAATGGATGCGCTCTGGAAATATTGCAGAAAAAAAATTGCAGGCCCAGGATTTTTAATAAATGTTCCAATAGAAATTTCACCTTTATCCAAAAAAAGTGAGAAAAATCCAAAAGTGGCGCAAAGATTTCAAGTGATTTTAGCTGGCTCAGAAAATGGCAACGGTTATTCAGAGCTCAACGATCCCATTGACCAAGCAGAACGTTTTGAAGAACAGCAAAAACTGCGAGAAGCAGGGGACGAAGAAGCGCAAATGTATGACAAGGACTTTATTGAGGCGCTTGAACACGGAATGCCTCCAACCTGCGGTTTTGGATTTTCTGAAAGATTATTTTCTTTTTTAATGGATAAACCCGCGCGTGAGTGTCAAATTTTTCCATTAATGAAACCTAAATAATAAACTATGGAACTAAAAGAATCAAAACATGAACAAGAAACAAATGAGCCTGAAAGGACGTCAGGAATAATGCGCGTTGTTGGAGTAAACCCAGAAAACGAAGAGGTAATTTTGGAATATTTTAAAAGTGTTATCGAAAAAGGAGAAAAACATTCTTTTAAGCCCGAATGGGAAAGAGAAAAAACTCCTGAAGAGCAAAAAATGATTTCTGAAATTTTAAAAAGATTACCAAATTTTATAAAAAAGTTAGGTGGCAATCCTGTTCCGATTAAACCAGAAAACATACATTTTTTAGATGTAGAAAAAATAAAAAAAGAAGGTTATTTAAAAGGAAATTTCGAACGATATGATTGGAGCAATCAAGAAGTCTCGTTTTGCCCCGAAGGCGGACGTAAGACTGTTGAAGTTTTGGTTCACGAATTAATGCATTTTGAGTCATTCCAATCCGTAACGCACTCAAAAGAAGATTCTAAAAAATACCAAAGAAGAATAGGATTGCTTATCTATGGGAAAAAAGACGGCTTTCAAGATCTAAATGAGGCGCTAACACAGGAATTAACAATAAGATTTTTAAGAGAATACTATGGCAACCCTGCGCTAGGTAACATAGTTGGTGATCAAAAATACGGTTCATTAAAATATATGGGTGGCGTGGAATTGCGCCTTAGTGAAGTTTACCAATTCAGAGGTCTGTTATTAGATATTTATAAAAAAAATCTTAGCGAATATGACTCACAAGAAGATATTTTTAAAATTTTTATACAAGGATATCTTAATGGTAGATTATTACCGATTGCCAGGCTAATTGAAAAAACCTACGGAAAAGGATCTTTTAGAAAATTAACTCAAAAATAAAATAACATCATATTTTTATGTTGGATATTAATTTTATAAGAACTAATCCTGAAAAGGTCAAAAAGGCTTGTGAAAATAAAAATGTTCATATAGATGTGAACAGAGTTTTGGAGTTGGATAAGAAAAAAAGGGAATTAATGACGCAAATTGAAGCGTTGAAGGCAGAACAAAACAAAATTAGCAGGCAATCTGTTAAAACTGGTTTTCCGCAAGACGATGGAGATGACACAGATTTTGATAATCAAGATATTATTAGTCAAGCAAAAGAAATAAAGAAAAAAATTAAAGAATTGGAGCCACAACTAATAAAAACAGAAGAAGAACTAAATCCTCTACTTTTACAATTGCCAAATATTCCATTTGAAGATGTTCCAGTTGGTAAAGATGATTCAGAAAATATTATTGTGCGACAAATTGGTAAACCTCCAAAATTTTCCTTTCCTATAAAAGATTATATGCAATTAAGTCAAAAATTAGATTTAATTGACACAGATCGTGCCTCAAAAGTTGCGGGATCTCGATTTGGCTATATTAAAAAAGAATTAGCAATCTTAGAATTTGCTTTAGTGAAACTTGTTTTTGATATTGTATTAAAAGAAAAATTTATTCCTATAATTCCGCCTGTAATGTTAAAAGATAAAATGGCCCGAGGAACAGGATATTTTGAAACAGTTGATGAAAAAGAAGCTTATTTTTTACCAGAAGACAAAATGTATTTAGTAGGAACATCGGAACAATCACTTATTGCCATGCATGCAGATGAAATCCTAGATGAAAAAAAATTACCATTAAGATATATTGGTTTTTCAACTTGTTTTAGAAGAGAAGCGGGAAGTTATGGAAAAGACACAAAAGGAATTTTGCGAGTTCATCAATTTGATAAATTAGAAATGATTATCTTCTCAAAACCAGAACAATCAAAAGATGAACATAAACTACTTTTAGGAATTGAAGAAAAATTAATGAAAACATTAAAATTACCTTATCAAGTTGTAAATATTTGCACAGGAGATTTGGGCAGACCAGCTGCAGCAAAATTTGATATTGAAACATATTTGCCAAGCGAAAATAAATATAGAGAAACACATTCAACATCAAACTGCACAGATTTTCAAGCAAGACGATTAAATATAAAATATAAAGATAAAAACGGAAAACTTCAATTTGTTCATACTTTAAATGGTACAGCTTTTGCAATTGGAAGAATTTTAATAATGATTATAGAAAACTATCAACAGAAAGATGGATCAATAAAAATACCAAAAGCTTTACAAAAATACTGCGGTTTTGCTCGTATTAAATAATTTAAAGATTTAATTAGATTTTTAAAATTAATGGAACTTATAATAAATGGTGTTAAAACAAACTATCTAACTTTTGGAAAAGGAGAGCCTTTTATAATTTTACATGGTTGGAATTCAGCATCAGATAGGTGGTTAATTGAAGCAGAAAAAATAGCAGAAAAAGGCTTTTGGGTTATAATTCCAGATCTTCCTGGTTTTGGCGGAAGCGATAAACTTCAAGAACCATGGCGCGTAAACGATTATTTAAGATGGTTTGAAGATTTTACAAAAGAACTAAAAATAGATAATTTTTATTTATTAGGATATTCTTTTGGCGGTGCAATAGCCGCAAAAATGGCTGTAAAATATCCTCAAAGAATACAAAAATTATTTCTAGTAGCTTCGGCTGTAATTAGAAAAAAAACAACCAAAAAAGACGCTTTAGCTGGTGTTGCGAAAATTATAAGGTTTTTTCAATTTTTTCCTTTTTATCCATTTTTCAGAAAAGCTATTTATAAATTTATAATTAGAAAATCAGATTATGTTTATACAGAGGGTGTAATGAAAGAAACCTATTTAAATATTATTTCTGACGACATATCATACAAATTATCTTTTATTAAAGTACCAACAGTTATTATTTGGGGAGATCAAGATAAATCTGTGCCAATTGAAGATGCTCAAGAAATACACAGAAAAGTAAAAAATTCAAAACTTATTATTATACCAGGAGCCGACCATTTAATGCACAAAAAAATTCCAGAATTATTAGCCGAACACATTTTACAAAACATTTAATTTAAAAAATAAAAATGTTTTTATTATTAACTATTTTATGGTTTATATGGGAAATAAAATACATTTTATTTTGGCTGTATTTGTGGCAACTAAAAGAATATCATATTGGTAGGTTTTTAGATCATTTTAACACTCACAAAGGAAAAAAACTTGTTTTTAGTTTTGAACAAATATTTAAATTTGTCATTTTGGTTTTTTTGATTTTTGTTCCAGAAAATATTCAATCATTTTTAATTTCTATTACTATTATTGTATATTTAATAGAGTTTGCGTTTTTTATTAAGGGTATTATTACAAAATCTTTTAAAAAACCAGTTTTTACATTAAAATCTTCTTTTTTAACATTTGTTTGTTTATTAGTTATTTTATTACAAACAATTTTGATTTATCCTATATACAGTGTTACCGGTATTCAAAGTTTGCTTATGCTTGATCTTCTTACAGTTTTTATTGTTTCTTTTATAGTGCTTTTATTCCAACCTCTTTTTGTAAGTTGGAGAAACGTAATTTTAGCAAAAGCAAAGCATAAGTTAGAAAAAATAAAAGAATTAAATAATATTATTGTTATTGCTATAACTGGCAGTTATGGGAAAACCTCAACTAAAGAATTTTTAGCAACAATTCTTTCTTATAAATATAATGTTTTAAAAACAAAAGAGCACCAAAATTCAGAAATTGGAATTGCTAATTCTATATTAAAAGATTTAAAACCAAGTTATAAATTTTTTATTGCAGAAGTTGGTGCATATAATAGAGGAAAAATTGAAGAAGTTTGCTCAATAATAAAACCTAAAATTGGAATTATTACAGGAGTAAACGAACAACACTTATCATTATTTGGATCAATGAAAAATTTATTATCTGCAGAAGGGGGAGAAGAGTTAGCAAAATCTTTGCCAAAAGACGGATTATTAATTGTAAACGGTGAAAATAAATACTGCTTGTCTCTTTATAAAAAAGCAATAAATCCTGTCGATGGAAAAAAGAAAATTTATTGTCGAAATAATAAAAAAGTTAATTCTGATATTTGGGCAGAAAATATAGAAATTTATAAAAATAATATTTCCTTTATTGCTATTACTAAAGACGGACAAATGGAACATTTTGATGTTAAAATCCTTGGTAGCCACAATATTCAAAATTTACTAGGAGCAATTTTAACTGCCAAAGAGCTTGGTATGAATCTTCAAGAGATTTCCGAAGCATGCAAACAAATAAAACAAGAACAAGGAGGAATGGCTTTAATTCGTGGAAAATATGGTTTAGAAATTATAGATTCTTCCTATTCCGCAAACCCAGATGGAGTTTTAGCTGACTTAGAATATCTTTCGGTTTTTCCAAAGAAAAAAATTATAATTATGCCATGTCTAATTGAGTTAGGGAAAAAATCTGCCGAAATACATGAAAATATTGGTAAAAAAATAGCAGAAGTTTGTGATTTAGCAATAATAACCAGTAAAGATAGGTTTAATAATATTAAAAAAGGAGCGGTTGAAGCTGGAATGAATGAAAAAGATATTTTATTGTGCGACAAAATAGAAGACATTTATTCCGTGATAACATTATTCTGTAAATCAGGTGATGCAGTTCTTTTAGAAGGTCGTGTTCCTAATGAATTAATAAAAATGCTAACGGAATGAAATATTTTAAACCGATATCAATTTCATTAAGCCCAAATGTAGAAAAAGACGACGTAAAGCTCGCCCTAAATTTACTTATACGTCCATGGTTATGGAAAAAAGGGAAGGAAATCAAATACTTAGAAGAAGAATTTAAAAAATATCTAAGAGTAAAACATGCTTTTTCTTTTAATTCTGGACGTAGTGCTTTTTATGCAATATTAAAAGCATTAAAAGAAAATAAACAAGTAAAAAAAGATGATGGTGTTGCTCTGCAAGCTTTTACTTGTAATGCTGTTCCCAATCCTATTTTATGGGCAGAAATGAAACCAATTTATATTGATTGCAATAAAGAAGACTATAATATTGATATTGAAGATCTAAAAAATAAAATTAATCCACAAACAAAAATTTTAGTGGTGCAACATACATTTGGAATGCCAGCCAATATGCAAGAAATTCTTTCTGTTGTAAAACAATATAATTTAATTTTAATTGAAGATTGTGCACATTCTTTGGGCGCAGAATATAATATGCAAAAAACAGGAACATTTGGAAAGGCCGCTTTTTTTAGTTTTTCCCGAGATAAAGTAATTTCATCTGTGTATGGAGGAATAGCTGTAACAAACGATGATGAATTAGGAAAAAGATTAGAAGAATTACAAAAAGAGTTTGGATTACCATCATTATTTTGGATTAAACAGCAAATTTTACATCCAATATTATTGCACTATATAATTTTACCAATTTATAATTTTTTTGATTTAGGAAAAATATTTTTAATTTTTTCACAAATAACTCATATTCTTTCAAAGGCAGTAAGCTGGAAAGAAAAAAGAGGGAAGAAACCAGATTATTTTCCGCGAGCACTACCAAATGCGATGGCAATTATGGCTTTAAACCAATTTATGAAACTAGAAAAATTTAATCATCATAGACAAAAAATTGCTAATCTTTATTATGAAAATTTAAAAGATAATACTTTTCAGCTACCAAAAAATTTTAATAATAGAAAAAATATTTTCTTACGTTTTACAATAAAACATCCAAAAGCTCACGAAATAATTTATGATGCTTGGAATAAACAAAATATTTTAATTGGAGATTGGTACACAACCTGTATAGCTCCTTTTGATACTAAATTAGATGAAATAAAATATACAATTGGAAGCTGTCCAAACGCTGAAGAATTAGCCAAAAAAACTTTTAATTTACCCACACATATAAATATATCCTTAAAAGAAGCTTCAAGAATAATAGATTTTTTAAAAAAATACAAATAAATGCAAATAAGAGAAGTTATAAACAAAGATGAATGGGAAGATTTTTTGCAAAATTGCTCAGAAAAAACTTTTTTGCAATCTTGGAATTGGGGTGAATTTAATAAATCATTAGGAAATAAAATTTGGCGTTTTGGAATTTATAATGGCATAAATATTATTGGTGTTTGTTTGGTCTGTAAAGTTTCAGCACGACGCGGAACTTTTTTATTTATTCCTCATGGGCCTATCCTTTTACAAAGTATTGCATTAAAAGATAAAAAAGAAATTTTAGAATTATTATTAATTAGCTTATCTGATATTGCCAAAGAAGAAAAAGCTAGTTTTATAAGAATTTCTCCATTATTAGAAAGAACAAGAGAAAACCAAAATATATTTATAGATCTGGGATTTAGAGAATCACCTATGCATTCGAGTGCTTATGATGCAACTTGGAAGCTTGATATTTACCCCTCACTAGAACAAATTTTATCCAACATGCGTAAAACTACTAGATATTTAATTAAAAAAGCTGAAAAAAATCCCGAAATTTCAATTGAAATTTCAAATGATCCTAAAAATATAAAAATCTATCAACAATTAAATAAAGAGGTCGCAAAACGTCAAAAATTTGTTCCATTTTCCGATAATTTTATTGAAAAAGAATTTGAAACATTTAATAAAGATGGTCAAGTATTATTTTTATTTGGAAAATATACGCCTCAACAAAAATATGGATTATGGCAAAAAATTTTTGGTTCAAAAGCGCAAACACAAGAAATTGTTGCTGGAGCAATGATCATTTTTTGGTCAAGAATTGCATTTTATCATCAAGCCGCTTCTTTAAAAAAATATTCAAAATTTTCTATTCCTTATTTGCTACAATGGTATGCAATTAAAGAAGCAAAAAAACGAGGATGCACAACTTATGATTTTTGGGGTTTTACAGATCCACAAAAATTTCCAAAACATCCATGGGCTGGCCCAACATTATTTAAAATGGGATTTGGCGGATATAAAACTGAATATTTAAAAACACAAGATTTTGTGATTTCTAATAAGTATTGGATAAATTATATAATTGAAAAAATTAGAAAAAAAATAAGAGGACTTTAATGTCTTACCGCAGAAAAAAAATAAAAAGCAAAATTCATAAAATAAAACCTAAAAAGAACATTTTAAGGTGTCTATGGTTTTGGCTTACTTTATTATTTACAATAATTTTTATTATTTTATTTTACTTTTTATTTTTTTATCAAGGATTTCAAGTAGAAAATATTTTAATTTCTGGCAATCAAAAAGTTTCAAATCAAGAGTTAGAAAATGTTATTACTAAAAACTCAACTATTAAACTTATAAGCCTTGGAGCAATTGAAGTTTCAACGCGTAGTATTTTTTTAATCAATATAAAACACATAAACGAAGAGGTAATAAAAGAATTTCCAATTATAGAAAAATTACAAATTAAGAAAAAATTTCCTAAAACTTTAATTTTAGAAGTTATCGAAAGAGATCCTGTAGGTATTTATTGTTCTAATAATAATGAATGCTTTTTAATTGATAAAAATGGTGTCATTTTTGAACCATTAACTATAAATTTTGACAATTTATTTATTATAAAAAAAGCAACGATAGATGAAAATACCTATATTGGTAATAATATTTTCCCCAAAAATATTATAGAAATAATTTTAAAAATACAAAGCGTATTAAAAGAGAAATTTCAAATCAACATAAAAGAAGCTTTATTGGTAAGCCCGATAAGATTAGACATAAAAACAAATGAAAATTGGAAAATTTTCTTAAATATTGAAAATGATTCAGATATTAATCTACAGGTTGCAAAGCTTATTTTATTATTAAGTAATGAAATAGATAATAAAAGATCAAATTTACACTATATTGATTTAAGATATAAAGATAGGGCAATTATATGCGATAATGATATTTGTAAAAAATAATAAAACTCCGATAAAACGGAGTTTTTTAATTTATATTATTTTATGGTTTATTATTGACAAAAATTTATATATAATGTATAATAAAATTATTATTTATGAATAAAGAAAAAGCCAAAAAAATATTTAAAATTGCGATAACCATATATGTGGCTAGTTTTTTAATTTTCAATTGGTCAGATATTTCTTGGATTTTTAATTATAGGGAAATATCAGGATTAATTAATGATTTCTTTAATCCATATCCATCAATAGATGCTATTTCAATGGAAAAATATTTTTATCCTAATAATAGCAAACAAAATATAGATAAAACAAATACAACTACAACAGTTAAAAATATTAAAACAAATTATACAACTAAACAAAATATTTTAGAAATTCCAAAAATTTCAGTCGAAGCTCCAATAATTTTTTCAACCAGCACTAATAAAAATATTTTAGAAAGAGATCTTAATTTAGGAGTTGTTTATTATCCCGGATCCGTTTATCCTGGAGAAGTGGGGCAAATTGTAATTTTAGGACACTCTGCGCCTCCAAATTGGCCAAAAGTTAGATATGACTGGATTTTTACAGATATAAATAAACTTGAAGTTGGTGATGTTATTTTAATAAACCTACATAACTTACAATACACATATATTGTAAAACAAAAAAGAATAATCCAACGTGGAGCAGATATTTCAAATGAAGGATTTTTACCAAATAGCAATATTCTAACACTTATTAGTTGTTGGCCTCCAGGAAAAGATTATCAAAGAATTGTGGTTACAGCTGAATTAAAAAACAACAATTAAACCTTGACATCTTTTTCTTTTTATGATAATATTATAAATTATGAAATTATTTATTTAAAAAATAAGAATAAAAAATTAATAAATTTTTTTTAAAATATTAAATATAAATAAACCATGACAACAAAAAAATATTTCATACTTTTATCTATAGCGATACTTTTCTTGGGATTTTCCTCCTTGTTTTTAGTTTATCCTGAAAATATTGTTTACGGACAAACAACAAAAACATGGACAACAGATCCTATGGGGATAAAAGATTTCGTAAACACTAAAGGATTTTCTCTTCCTGCCAGTGCTGCAATGTATTATGACCAAAATACAGCAAAAAAGGTTTGTGAACTTGCTGGTTATAACACAGTTGTAAGTATGGATTGTAAGTTTTATAGCAATTCAAGTCCTTTTGGACGCTGTGGATTTCATTCTCCACATGATAATACCCTTGCTCGTTGGAATGGAAGCAGTTTTACTGTATTCAATGCTTCTCAAGATAATAAATTTATCTCTTCTTTAACTTGTGGAGATCCAATTAGACCACCTGTTTGTAATACAAACTCAGATTGTGGAACCAATGGATATACCGGTTCTCCTTTCTGCCAAGGCAACAATGTGTATCAAAACTTTATCACATACACTTGTCAAAATCCTGGAACTTCAAATGCTCAATGTGTTAGCAATACAACAGCACAGTTGAAACAAACATGTTCAGCTAACCAAGTATGTTCTAATGGCGCATGTGTAAATCAAACAATTGCTTGTAATACAAACTCAGATTGTGGAACCAATGGATATACTGGTTCTCCTTTCTGCCAAGGCAACAATGTGTATCAAAACTTTATCACATACACTTGTCAAAATCCTGGAACTTCAAATGCTCAATGTGTTAGCAATACAACAGCACAGTTGAAACAAACATGTTCAAATGGATGTTATAATGGAGTTTGCCAAGAATATAGAGAAGTTTCTGTTCAAACTAATCCAGCAACAAATATTACCACAAATACTGCATCATTAAATGGATTCTTAAATAATCCAAATAGTTTAAGTTGCCCATCATATGTTTGGTTCCAATATGGAACAAATACTAACTTTGGAAATGAAACATATCATATGCCATTTAATACAGTTGGTAATTTCACACAAAATATCACTTTAAATAGTTGGGGAACTTATTATTTTAGAGCTGTAGCTCAATCTTGTAATGGAATTATTTATGGTCAAACATTAAGCTTTGTTATCGGGCAAACTACTGGAGAAAATTTAACTGTTACTAAAACAGTTAAAAATATAACTTCTGGATCAGGATTTGCAAACTCAATATATGCAAGCCCTTCAGATATGCTATTGTTTATGATAACTTTGCGTGCAAACAATCAAGATGTAAATAATGTTTATATTAAAGACGTTTTTCCAGCAAATTTAATTTATAAAGATCAATTAATTGTTGCTTGTACAACAAATGGAGTTAATAACAATTGTCCTACTAGCGGATATTATAACTATTCAGGAGATATTACTTCTGGAATAAATTTAAATACAATTTATAACGGACAAACTGTTACAATAACTTATCAAGCGCAAGTTGCTCCAGCTATAAACTTTTCTCAAGGCAGCACAGCTTTAACAAATAACGTATATGTAACTGCATCTAATAGCGGATACATACCAACAGGGAAAGCAACAGTATTTGTAACAAAACAAGCAGTTTATGGAGCCAGTTTTATTTCCACAGGATTAACTAATAATCTTTTATTAGACTCATTTATCTTTCCATTGATGCTCACAATACTTGGAATTTGGGCATGGAGATCTGGTATGTTTTTTGGAATTGAAAAATGGCTTGACAATAAAAAGAAAAATAAAAGAATATATAGTGCAGAAAAAGAATTAGCAGCAAAAATAGCTTCAATACAAAAAACAGAAAAAATTTAAATAAAAACCGCGAACTAAAATGCTCGCGGTTTTTATTTATTTATAAAATTATTTACGACCCTCTAAAGCAGATTCTAATGTTTCTTCATCGGCATATTCGAGTTCTCCTCCAACAGGAATTCCTCTTGCTAAGTGAGTAATTTTTCTATTTTGATTAGAATTTCCTGTTTTTTGCCATATCTCTTTTATTGTGTTTTCAACTAAAATAGATGTTGTTTTGCCTTCAGGTGTTGGATTTATTGCAATGATAATTTCTAAAAAATTATTTTCGGAAATTCTTTTTTTAAGCTGATCAATTCTTAATTGACTAATATCTTCTTTCCTCATCATACCTATTGTTCCACCTAAAATAAAATAAAGACCTTTATATTTTTTTGTGTTTTCAATTGTTATTAAATCAGCTTCTTTTTCAACAATACATAATAAATTTTTTTCTCTTGAGGGGTCTTTGCATATCTCGCAAAAATCTCCTTCTGTTTCAAAAGGGTTAAAACAAAATTTACAAAGCTTTATATTATTTTTTAAATCTGTTATTGCTAAAATTAATTCGTCAATTTTTTCTTTTGGTAATTTAGCAAGATAGTAAACAAAACGGCCGGCTGTTCTTGGGCCAACCGTTGGAAATTTTGAAAATATATTTTTTAATCTTTCAATGGAACTCATATTATTTTTTAACCAATAGCTCCATCAGAAGTATAATCATTTTTATCTAAATTACGGAAACTTGCGCGATTTTCATCAAAATAAAGCTCTATACCACCTGTAGGCCCATTTCTATGTTTTTCAATAAGTATTTTTGCTATATTTTTTTGCAAGCTATTTTCATTATATTTATCTTCTCTATAAATCATCATAACAACATCAGCATCTTGTTCTATAGCTCCAGATTCTCTCAAATCAGCCAATCTTGGAATTTGTGGAACACGAGATTCAACAGCTCTAGAAAGTTGAGAAAGCACAAGAACTGGCACATTTAATTCTTTTGCCAATAATTTTAATGCCCTAGAATTTTCTGTAACTTGTTGAACTGGTGAAGCAAAACGATTCATTGGTTCCATTAATTGTAAATAATCAATAACAATTAAAGAAAGCCCTTTCGTTGATTGAAGTCGTCTTGCCATAGCCCTAATCTGCAAAATATTTACCATTCCAATATCATTAATGTAAAGCGGCGCCTCAGATAAACTTCCCATTGCATGTTGTAATCTAGAATAATCATCTTCTGTTAAACGGCCATTTCTCATATTCCACAAATTTATATTTGCCAAACTTGCCAAAAGACGGTCAGCTAATTGTTCTTTTGACATTTCTAAAGAAAATAACCCAACCGGTTTATTTTCCATAACAGCGGCATTCCTAGCAATATCTAAAGCAAGTGAGGTTTTTCCCATCGACGGCCTTGCTGCTAAAATTATAAGATCAGAATTTTGCAAACCGCCAAGTAATTTATCTAAATCAATAAAACCAGTTGGCACTCCTCGTAATTTACCAGAAAATTTAGAAAGTTCATCTAATCTTTCGAAAGTATCAGAAATAATTTCTTTTATTGGAATAAATGATTGTGTCAAAGATCTTTGACCGATATTAAAAACAATTTTTTCCGCCTTATCAAGTAGTTGATCAACATCTTCGACTTCATTAAAAGCAGATAAACCAATTTCCTCTGATGCTGAAATTAAATCTCTAAGAATTTTTTTCTGTCGTACAATTTTAGCATAATTTATAACATGAGTGGCAGTAGGAACGGTGTTTATTAAAGAAGTAAGATATTCTGATCCTCCAATTTCATTGATTTTATTTCTCTCTTTTAATCTTGCTGAAACAGAAAGAATATCGATTGGTTCAGATCTTCCATACAAATCAACCATTGCTTGATAAATATCTTGATGAGTGCTTTTATAAAAATCTTCGGGCCTAATTGAATCTATTACTTTTATTATTGCATCTTTATCTAACATCAAACAACCTAACAAACATTGTTCTGCTTCAATATTTTGAGGAGGTAATTTATCTGGTAAGTTTTTAACCATTAATATTCTAATTAATTGCTGTTTTTTAGTTTAGCAAAAGCAAAGATGGGGAGCAAGTCTTTAATTAATTTTCTAATTTATTATATTTTTTTAATAACTGCTCCGTCTTTAGTATCTTCAATTATATAACCCTGTTTCTCAATTTTCATTCTAACTTCATCTGCTTTTTCCCATTCCTGTTTCTTTCTAAATTCTTCTCTTTCCTTTGCTAATTTTTTAATTATAGCTGGAATTTTTATATTAATGCGATCAAAATCAATTATTTCAAATATTTTATTTATTTCTTCAAAAAAATTATAAATTTCAAACGCTTGTTTCTTGGAAATTAGATTTTGCTCTAATAATTGATTTGAATATTTTATAAATTCAAACAAAATCGCAAATGCTTGAGGAGTATTAAAATTATCATTAAGTTGAGCAAAAAATTCTTCTTTAAATTTTTTAATAGATATAGAAGCTTCTTTTGCTCCTTTTAGTGATTTAACTGATTTTAATTTTCTTAAAAATTCTTCAATTTTTTCAGTAGCAGATTTAACTTCAATCATTGCAGACTCCGAATAATCCATTGGGCTTTGCCAAAGAGATTTAACAATTAAAAATCTTAAATAATGATAAGGACATCTCTTTAATAGATCGCTTATAGTAATAAAATTATTTAAAGATTTAGACATCTTTTGGCCATCTACTGTTAAAAATCCTCCATGCATCCAATATTTTGCTAAAGGTTTTTTACCTGAGATTGCTTCCATTTGAGCAATCTCTGCCTCGTGATGAGGAAATATTAAATCTCTAGCAGCTGCATGAATATCATATTGTGATCCAAAATATTTTTCTGTAATTGCCGTGTCCTCAATATGCCACCCCGGACGGCCATCACCCCAAGGACTTTTCCAGCTTGGCTCAGATGATTCTTGCTTAAACTTCCAAAGACAAAAATCTCCTCTATTTTTTTTATTTCTACTATAATCAATTCTTGAAACGGCATCTTCTGCTTGAAGTATTGTTCTACCAGATAATTTTCCGTAATCTTTAAATTTTGAAATATCATAATAAATTCCATCTCCTTCTAATTCATAAGCAAAACCTTTTTCCATTAACCTCTTAACCTGACTTATTATTTCTTTAATGTGACTTGTTGCTCGAGCATATTTGTTAACACTATCAACCTTTAACGCTTTCATGCTAGCCAAATATTCTTTTTCAAAAGCATTAGCTAATGCTGAAGGATCAACACCTTTCTCTCTTGCTCTTGCAATTATCTTGTCATCTATATCTGTTATATTCTGTAAATAAAAAACATTATACCCCAAATATCTTAAAAATTTTACAAAAGCATCAAAAATAATATATGTTCTAGCATGGCCTATATGAGAATAGTCATAAACAGTTGGTCCGCAAACAAAAAAATTAATTTTTTTACCCTTTATCGGTTTTAACAATTCTTTTTGATTAGTGAGCGTATTATAAATACGTAGATTAGATTTTGTCTTCATATTTTTCAATTATTTTTTTTATCATTGGTGTTTTAATTTTTCCCTTTAATTCAGCTATTCTGGCAGAAGCGCTTAAAAAAGTCAAAATTACAGTTAGCCAAAGAGCATAAATAAAAATTTTAGAAGGATTATTTGGCCACACAATTAAAATTACAAAAAAAACTAAAGATTGTATAACCATTTTGGTTTTTCCATAGATATTTGATTCTAAATAAATTTCTTTTGACTTGTAATAAATAGAAGTAAAACTATTTGCAATTTCAGCCAGCAATAGAGCTAATAAAAGCCACTTATATTGTGGAAATAAACTATAAACAGCAATTGGAATTATAAGAAGACGATCAGCTGTAGAATCAAGCATGGCACCCAGTTCAGTAACTTTATTCAGTCCGCGTGCCACAGATCCATCAAAAAGATCAGTTAAAGCTCCTATAAAAAATAACAAAATGATTACGACTTTATTTTCATAACCATAAAAAAAGAGTAAAACAAATAATAAAATACTAATAAAAATTCTTAAAATAGTGAGATGATTTGGAATTATTTTTCTTGGCCAATATGGTTTTATAAACAAAAATAATATTCTATCTCTAAGACCATCTAATTTTTCTAAAGTATATTTTAGGTCATTTAAAAATGTTTGCATATTAAAATATAATATCAAATATTAAAACGCTTGTTAATAGCTATTTAATTATGCTAAACTTATAAAATAAACAAATGCCAAATATATTAGAAGTTTTTTTGCTATCAATGACTCCGGTGGGTGAATTAAGATTAGCAATTCCTATTGGATTAGTAGTATATAAACTAAATCCCACCGTTGTTTTATTTGTCTCTATTTTGGGTAGTATTATGCCTGCTGTTTTTATTTTGTTTTTCTTTGAAAAATTTTCTCTATTCTTTTCAAAGAAATCTCCTTTTTTAAAAAAATTTTTTGATTGGTGGACTATAAAAACAAAAACAAAACATTCTGAAAAAATTGAAAAATATGGCACAATTGGATTATTCTTTTTTATAGCAATTCCTTTACCTTTCACAGGAGTTTGGACAGGATCTTTATTAGCCACTCTAATGAATCTTAATATAAAAAAATCTTTACCTGCTATTTTTCTAGGAACAACAACATCTGGTATATTGGTAACTTTTGCAATACTTCTTGGAATAAATATACAACAATACTTTGATTGGCAAGTACTTATTGCAATGATTCTTGCAATAAGTTTAATTTATTTATATCTTAAAAAAATTAAAAAAATATAATGAGTAATTTGGTTTTATATAGAAAATATAGACCGCAAAGCTTTAAAGAAGTAGTGGGGCAGGAACATATAATTCAAACACTTACAAATTCAATTAAAAGAAATAATATTTCTCACGCATATTTGTTTTGCGGCCCTAGAGGAAGCGGAAAAACAACTATAGCTCGACTTTTTGCTAAAGCAATTAACTGCGAAAAACCCCTTAATGGATTTGAACCGTGCAATAAATGTTCTTCTTGTTTGGAAATTATGGAAGCAAAATCGATTGATTTAATTGAAATTGATGCGGCAAGCCATAGAGGCATTGATGACGTAAGAGAATTAAGAGAGGGGATTAAATTTTCACCAGTTAAATCAAAATATAAAATTTTTATTATTGATGAATGTCATCAACTTTCAAAAGATGCAGCAAACGCTTTATTAAAAACATTAGAAGAACCACCTAACCATGCTATTTTTTTGCTAGCCACAACTGAACCACATAAAATGATTTCTACAATTGTTTCAAGATGTCAAAGATTTGATTTTAAACGTTTACAGGTGCCAGAAATTACAAAGAAACTTGAATTTATTGCTCAAAAAGAAAACGTTAAATTTGAACCATCAGCGCTTTCACTAATTGCTTTAAATGCTCGCGGTTCTTTTAGAGATGCAGAATCTTTACTTGATCAGTGCATCAATTTTTCAGATAAAAATAATGTTATAAAAGTAAAAGAAATAAAAGAAATTTTAGGAATTGTAGAGGTTAGTCAAATTTCACAATTTGTTGATTACTTAGTTAACAAAAACACTAAAGAAGCTATTTTTGCATTACATTCAATGACCGAATCTGGTGTTGATTTACAAGAATTTGTTAAAACATTAATATTTTATTTAAGACAATCTTTGTTATTAAAAATAAACCCTAACTTTTTAAATTTACAAAACTCTGGACTTTCTGAACAAGAACTTGATAAAATGAAAACTCAAATAACAAATTTAACCCAAAAAGATATTCATAAAATGTTGGAAATTTTTATTGATGTTGAAAATAGAATGAAATATTTAACACTTCCTCAACTCCCAATTGAATTAGCAATTTTAGATCTAACTTATCACGAATCATAATTAAAATTAAAAAATAAAAAAATGGCATTAAATTTAACAGACGAAAATTTTGAAAAAGAAGTAAACGAGGCAAAACTACCTGTTTTAGTAGATTTTTTTGCAGAATGGTGCGGACCATGCCAAATTTTAGGACCAATTTTAGATAAAATTAGTGAAGATTTTAAAGAAAAATTAATTCTGGCAAAAATTAATGTTGAGCAAGCTCCAAATATAAGCGGAAAATTTGAAGTAGAAAGAATCCCAACAGTTATGCTTTTTAAAAATGGAAAACCAGTTTCAGGCTTTATTGGAATGGTTGAGGAAGATGAGATAAAAAAATGGCTTTCTGAAAATTTATAATTATTTAATATTAAAATAAATGGATAAAGAAGAATATAAAAAATACGCCAAAGAAAATGGATTTAAACTTAATCCAAATGAAAAAATTGTAGACAGTATCATTGCAGGATTAAAAAGAAATGAAGAAAAATATGGAGAAAGATATTGTCCTTGCAGAAAAATAACTGGTGATAAAGAAATTGATAAAAAAATAATTTGCCCATGCGTTTACCACAAAGAAGAAATTGAAAAAGATGGACATTGCCACTGCAGATTATTTGTAAAATAAGAAAAAGCTCTGTCAAAGCAGAGCTTTTTAGTTATCCACAGGGCTTGTATGTCAAAAAGAGGTATAATTAAATAAAAATTTAAAATTTAAAAAATATGGTGGAACAACAATTAATAGATTATGTAAAAAAAGCAAGAGATGCTGGCCAACAAGATTTTCAGACCAGATCTTTGCTATTAAAAAATGGCTGGTCTAATAGCGAAATTGATGAAGCTTTTGCTGCTGCCAATTCAACAACTCCACAAAATCAATCTAAACCACAAATTCAACCTCAAACTCAGCAACAATCGCCAAATCAACCACAGCAAACATTTTCTCAGCCACAACAAACTATATCTCAACAACAAAATTATCCACAAACGTCTCAACAAAAATTTCAACCATCTTATCAATCATCGATTGATATGAAAAAATCCGGGAATAGCGTAGGGAAACTTTTACTTGCAATTTTCACGGTGCTTATTATTATTTCACTTCTGGGTGGTGGAGGTTTTGCATATGTTTTATATAGCGGTATTTATAATCCAGAATGGAATCCTTTTAATGTTCCTAAAAAAATAATTTTTGACGACATAATTTCTGGAGTAAAAGATATAAAATCTTACAAACTAGAAACAACAGGAAAAATAACATTAAAAGATAACATTTCTGGAAATCAAACTTTTCTAGGTATATCTTCGCAAAGCGATGTTAATTTAACAGACGAAAATTTACCAAAAACAAGTTCGCTATTTAATATTTACTCAAAAGCTGACGCTAATACTCCACTTGTTTCAATCAACGCAAATACTATTTCTTTGGGCAGTGATCTTTATGTTAAAATTAACGAATGGATTGCCGATGAAAAGGGGATTCCAAATTTAGAAAATTTTCAAAATCAAGGATGGCTCAAATATGATCAAGAATCATCTGAGTTTTTAAAATCAAATGAATATACTAAAATTGAACCAATAATTGAATTAGCAAGAGGAACAAATTTATTACCGCAAAATCTTGCTGATTTAAAATCATGGTTTTTAGTTAGAGAACAACTTAAAGACGAAGTAATTGATGGTCAGGAAGTTTATCGATTTTTAGGAGTTGTTGAAAAAAATAATTTAAATCTTGAAATATGGGTAAGAAAAAATGATTCTATGATTTATGGATATAAATTGACAAAAGCATTGGATCAAAATATTATTTTTGATATTACTGGTCGCATTTATGATTTAAATAATCCATCTGATATCACTGCTCCAGAAGAAACTAAAAAAATAGAAGATATTATTCGACCAATGATAACTGTAAAAAAAATTGAATCTGATCTTAAAAATATATGGACAGTAGCTCAAACAACCAAACAAAACACCGAAGAATATACAGAATTATGTTATAAAGGATTGCTTAATGGATATTTAGAAGGTTCGGGAGATTATTTAATAGAATTAAATAATAATATTATTGAACAAGGAGCAAAAAAACCAATTTGCCTTTCTTCTGCTGATAATTTTTGCATATCAACAGAATTACCAGATAAAACTTTTATGTGTGTAGATAAAAATGGTATTATAGGAACAACAAAATGTGTTTCATCTGCAACTGAATGTCAATGAAAAAAAATATAATAAAATTAATTGTTGCTTTATTAATAGCCGTTGTTGCAACAACGGCTATTTGCTTTTTAATTTTATATATAAAAAATAGTTATAATATTTATGAATTAAAACTAAAAGAAACAAAAAATGAAGAAATAAAAATTTTATTTGTGGGAGATATAATGTTTGATAGGGGAATAAGATATTTTGCAGATAAAAATGGTGGAAATGAATTTATCTTGCAAAGAATTAAAAATGTTTTACTTAATAATGATTTAGTTGTTGCTAATCTTGAAGGACCAATAACAGATGAAAAATCAATTAGTTTGGGAACTATTCCTGGAAGTAAAAATAACTACTTTTTTACTTTTGATAAAAGTATTGCAAAAACTCTTTTTAATCATAATATCCGGCTAGTGGGTTTAAATAATAATCATATTTTAAATTTTGGAAGAGAAGGCCTTGAGTCAACAAAAAAATATTTAGATCAGGCAACAATTAAATACTTTGGAGCGCCAGATGAAGAAAGAAGTATAATAATTGATTTAAAGGGATTAAAAATTGCTTTTGTTGCATATAATGAATTTACACAAAATTATAACGTTGAAAAAGCAGAAACTATTGAAGAAATTAAAAATATTAAAAAATATGTAGATTTTGTTGTGGTTTTTTGTCATTGGGGGACAGAGTATAAATTGATTGCAAACGAATTACAAATAAGTTTAGCTCATGAATTTATTGATACTGGGGCTAGTTTGATTATTGGCGCGCATCCTCATGTTGTTCAGCAAAAAGAAGATTATAATGAAAAAAGAATTTATTATTCATTGGGAAATTTTGTTTTTGACCAATATTTTAGCGAAGATGTACGAAAGGGAATGGGCGTGATATGGAAAATAAACAAAAATACAAAAGAGATTAAATTTGAAGAAATAAACTTTTATCTTGAAAACAATGGGCAAACATCTTTAATTACTACAAAATAAATTTATTGTGCGACAAAAAATTGAAAATTAAATAAATTTATGTTATTATTTTATTAATTGCGGGATCGTCTAATGGTAGGACACATCCCTTTGGAGGATGGTATCTAGGTTCGAATCCTAGTCCCGCAGCCAATTTGTAAAGTTTGCGTTTCCCGCCTCGCTCAGGCGGGGCTGTTTTAATTATAAAGATGCTTGACAAAAGAGTATTTTGAATTATGTTATATTAATAATTAAATATCCTTATTTTTTAAACTAATATGAAAAATATATTTTCAAAAATTATTTTTTCTGTTTTGGTTTTAGTGATATTTTTCTTTTCAACAAATTCTGCATCAGCTGGGGTTAGTAGTACTTGTTATAGCGGAACAAATCTTTGCGTCACAAAAAGAGTTATAAACTTAACATCAGGCAATATTAATTGGCAACCTTCAGTAAATGCAAATCCATACGACACTCTTTCTTTTGTAATCACTCTGCAAACAGGCAATCAGGCGGTAAATAATGTAACAATAAAAGAATATTTACCATCTAATTTAGTTTATGCGGGAAATCTTCTTATCAATTCAAATTTAAATTATACAAATAATCCCATTAACGGAATTAATATTGGCACAATACCTGCAAATGGAATAGCAACAATTTCTTATCAAGTAAAAGTTTATCCGTTAAGCACATCTTATGGAACTATTTCATTAAGTGCAGAATCTGTGATCACAAGCAATGAAACGCCCACTCAAAATCTATCTACACAAGTTATTTTAAATAACCAGCAAATTTATTATGGAGCCACATATTTATCAACAGGTATAACAAATAATCTTATAATAGATTCTTTCTTTATTCCATTATTTTTATTAATAATTTTTTCTTGGCTTTATTTTAGTGGACGCATTTATAAATTTTCTGATTGGATTTCTAAAAAAATTAAAAAGTAAATTAAATAAACTAAAACAACAAAAAATCTCTCAAAAAAATGGGAGATTTTTTTATTTTTACAAAAATTGAATTTTTCTATCGAAAGAGTACAATGGTTTAAAGATGCCCATAGATTTAACAAAATTAAATAACGAACAAAAAGAAGCTGTGCTTCATGGCTCGGGTCCTCTTTTGATTGTTGCTGGCGCTGGAACAGGTAAAACAACTGTTATAACTCAAAGAATAGTAAATTTAATTGAAAAAAAATTAGCAAAACCAGAAGAAATTTTAGCAGTCACTTTCACAGAAAAAGCTTCTTCTGAAATGGAAGAAAGGGTTGATAGAATGCTTGATTTTGGATATATTGATCTTTGGATTTCAACCTTCCATTCTTTTTGTGAAAGAATTTTAAGAGATTATGCATTAGATATAGGGCTTGCTCCTGATTTTAAAATTTTAGATCCCACTGGAGCATGGCTTTTAGCAAGACAAAATTTAGAAAAATTTGAACTTAATTATTATAAAACATTAGGCAATCCCACAAAATTTATTCAAGCTCTAGTTTCTCATTTTTCTCATTGTAAAGATCAGGAAATTTATCCTGAAGATTACTTAAAATATGCCGACGATTTAAAAACAAGCGAAGACATTCCAGAAAATTCTGAAATAGAAAGAATTAAAGAAGTTGCAAATGCTTATCATATTTACCAAAAAATTCTGCTCGAAAATAATGCTTTAGATTTTGGAGATTTAATAAATTATTGCTTAAAACTTTTTAAAAAAAGGCCTATAATTCTTAAAAAATATCAAGAAAAATTTAAATATATTTTAGTTGACGAATTTCAAGACACAAACTGGTCGCAATATGAATTGATTAAGCTTTTAGCATTTCCATTAAATAATTTAACTGTATGTGCAGATGATGATCAGGCAATATACAGGTGGCGTGGAGCATCTTTTTCTAATATAATTCAATTCAAAAATGATTTTCCAAATTTAAAACAAGTTTCTTTAGTTAAAAATTATAGGTCGTGTCAAAACATTTTAGACAAGTCATATAATTTTATAAAACAAAATGATCCCGACCGATTAGAATATGTAAATAAAATAAATAAAAAACTAATTGCAAATAATAAAGAAGAGGGGATTATTGAACACATTCACGCCAAAGATTTGGATCAAGAAGTGGGAGAAGTTTTAAAAAAAATTTTAGAAATTTTAAAACAAGATAAAAATTCTTCATATAATGACTTCGCAATTTTAGTTAGAGCAAATGATTCTGCAATTCCTTTTACAAAAGCTTTAGAAAGAGCTGGTTTGCCATATCAATTTTTTGCCTCCAGAGGCCTTTATTCAAAACCTATAATTTTAGATATAATTTCTTATTTAAAACTTTTAGATAATTATCACGAAGGTAGCGCTGTATATAGAATTTTAAATCTTCCTTTTTTACAAATTCCAGATTCAGATATTGCTACTATAACTCAATTTAGCCGACAAAAAACTAAATCATTATTTGAAGCGTTGCAAGAATTGGTGTTAATACCCGGCATTTCAAATATTACACGAGAAAAAATAAATTTTATTTTATCATTAATAAAAAAACATAGTTTATTGGCAAAAGAAAAGGGCGTATCAGAAATTTTAGTTGCTTTTTTAGAAGATTCAGGATATTTAAAATATTTAGTTAATAACAACGAAGAAGAAAAGATTAATTTATTAAACCAATTTTTCAAAAAAATTAAATCATTTGAAGAAACCTCAATTGACCCATCTTTAAAAAATTTTATGCAAGAATTTAATTTGGAATTGGAATCGGGAGAATCTGGAAAATTAGAATTTGATCCAGAACAGGGGCCTGAAATGATAAAAATAATGACTATTCATGGCGCAAAAGGATTAGAATTCAAATATGTTTTCGTTGTAAATTTAGTTGATAAAAGATTCCCGGCAATTGAAAGAAAAGATCCAATTGAGCTTCCAGAGGCATTAATAAAAGACATAAAACCAAAAGGAGATGTCCACCTACAAGAAGAGAGAAGATTATTTTATGTGGCAATGACAAGAGCTAAAAAGGGATTATTTTTTACTTCATCAGAAGATTATGGCGGAGCTCGCAAAAAAAAGATTTCTCGTTTTTTAACAGAATTAGGATATGAAGTAAAAAATAATACAAACACATCATTAAACAAAGAAGTTAAAAACGGAATTAATTCTAACATTACGGGGTTAAGCAATAAAAATAAAACAAAACATTACACCTCTAAAACATTAAATCAATTTTTGCCTTCACATTTTTCATATTCACAATTAGCAGCTTTTCAAAAATGTCCCTTACAATATAAATTTTCATTTATTTTAAAAATTCCCACTCGAGGTAAGGCAACTTTTTCTTTTGGAAAAACAATGCATAACACTTTACACGAATTTTTAAAATATACAAATGAATTAAATAAAACACAAAACCAACTTTTTCAAAATTCATCTAATAATAAAGGTAATGATAAAAAAAATCTTTTTAAGAAATTAGAAGAAATTTACAAAAAAAATTGGATTGATGAATGGTATGAAAGTAAAAAGCAAAAAGATGAATATTATAAATTAGGACAAAAAATAATAAAAGAATTTTATAATGATTTTTCTAAAAATCCTCCCAATATCTTAAAAACAAGCAATGGATTAGCTTTAGAGTTTCCTTTTAATCTTAAAATTGGAAATCATACATTATACGGCGTGATAGATCGTATTGATAATGACAAAAACGGAGTTATTATAATCGATTATAAAACCGGAAAACCAAAAGACAAACTAGATTTTGAAGCAAAAGAGCAACTTTTAATTTATCAAATTGCAGCCCAAGAAGTTTTACATTTAAAACCAAAACAGTTAATATATTATTATTTAGAGGATGGTAAAATGGTTTCGTTTTTAGGCACAGAAAAAGATATTTTAGATCAAAAAAATAAAATTATAGAAGTAATAGAAAAAATAAAGAATAGTGAATTTAAAGCAAATCCTGGCTGGCATTGCCAACATTGTGATTTTAAAGATATTTGCGATTTTGCCCAAAAATAAATTTTATAAAAATTAAAAAAATGAATAAAAATATTTTAATAATTTTATTAGTAATTATAATTTTAGCTGGCATTGGAATTATTTTACTTTTGCCAAACCAAAATGAACAAAACCAGCAAGAAAATATGAATATTAAAACCAAAACACAAGATTTAAAAATTGAAATATTAAAAGAAGGATTAGGAAAAGAAGCAACTATTGGCGATGAAGTTACTGTGCATTATACTGGAACCTTGCAAAATGGAACAAAGTTTGACTCTTCTATTGATAGAAAAGAACCATTTACATTTACTCTTGGGCAAGGTATGGTTATAAAGGGATGGGAGTTAGGAGTAAAGGGAATGAAAATTGGTGAAAAAAGAAAACTAATAATTCCGCCAGAATTAGCTTATGGCAGTCGAGCAATAGGAAACATAATTCCAGCTAATTCAACTTTAATTTTTGAAATTGAACTATTAAAGATTAACAAATAGATTTTAAAAAAAGTTGCATATTTTAAAATAAAGAGTATATATAATAATTGGGGTTATAGCTCAAATGGGAGAGCGCTGGATGAATTAACTGTCGCCATGGAGATAGTTAAGTATCCAGAGGTTGTAGGTTCAAATCCTACTAACTCCATTTCGCCAATCTATTTGCAAAAGGAGGCGAAAATGAAGAACCTTAAAAAAATGACCGAAAGGGAATTAATAGATTCTATTTGTGTTGCCATTAAAAAATTGGCATCACTTGACTCTGATTTACCTTTTACTGCTCTTGCTCACAATATTCAAATTGGCATTTTATGCCAAGAGCTCAAAAGTCGCCCAATCGGTCAAATAGAACAAAAAGACGAAAAAATATCTGTGGCGCAATAGCGTCGCATCGTCTCATAACCCAAAAGATAATTTTGGGGTCTTTTTTTATTTTAGCACTTGACAAGAAAGAGTGATAAATATAATATTAAAGTATAGTATAGAAAAATATGATTTCCGAAAGACAAGAAAAATTATTAGATTTATTAGTTGCTGAATATATTTCTACGGCCGAACCTGTAAGTTCGAAAACTTTAAAGAAAAAATCTAATTTAGATTGTTGCGAAGCAACAATAAGAAATGATTTGCAGGTTTTAATGGAAAAAGGATTTATTGAACAGCCACATATTTCCGCTGGCAGAGTACCCACACAAAAGGCCTATAAATATATTGCAGATAAACTAAATAAAACTTCTGAATTTTGTGATATTAAAGAAATAAATATTGCAAGAATTTCTATTGTGCGACAAATGGAATTTACACGAAAAATAATGGAAAAAGAAATAAAACAAATGGAAAAATTTATGCGCTCATTAGAACAGGGCGACATGTTTGATATTCTTAATATTTTAGATCAATGGCACAAGAAAATAATGAATTAAAAAATAAAATAGAAGAACTAGAAAAAAAATGTGAGGAATACCTTAATGGTTGGAAGAGAGAAAGGGCAGATTTTTTAAACTATAAGAAAGAAGAAATGGAAAGAATAAATTCTATAATAAAGTTTGCTAACGAAGAGATGATTTTAAAATTTTTGCCTGTGTTAGATAATTTTTATTTAGCAGAGGCGCATTTACCCGATGGTGATGATTTTAAAAATGGATTTATTCAAATAAAAAAACAGTTTGAAGATTTTTTGGCAAAAGAGGGGATTGAACCAATAGAAGTTTTAGGTAAAAAATTCGACCCACATTTAATGGAAGCAATTGATGGCGATGGTGAAACCGTATCAGAAGAAGTTCAGCGCGGATACACTCTTCACGGTAAACTAATCCGTCCTGCTAAAGTTAAATTATCAAAAAATAAAAAATAATTAATTAATAATTTTATAAATACTATGAGCAAAATATTAGGTATTGATTTAGGAACAACAAATTCCGCAATGGCAATCGTGGAAAACGGTGAGCCAAAAATAATAGAAAACAAAGAAGGAGCAAGAACAACTCCGTCTATTGTTGCATTAACAAAATCAGGAGAGAGAATGGTTGGCATTTTAGCAAAAAGACAAGCTGTTACAAATCCTCATAACACAATTTTTTCTGTAAAAAGATTGATTGGTAGAAAATTTTCTGATCCAGAAGTTCAAAGAGATAAAAAATTGATTCCTTATGAAATTCGTGAATCTAGCGATGGAGGAGTGGAAGTAAAATTTGGAAATGACTGGAAAAAACCAGCAGAAATTTCAGCTATGATTTTGCAAAAATTAAAAGCTGATGCAGAAGCAAAACTTGGTGAAACAATTACAGAAGCAATTATAACCTGCCCAGCATATTTTGATGATGCCCAAAGAAAAGCTACTAAAATTGCAGGAGAAATTGCTGGATTTAATGTAAGAAGAGTTATTAATGAACCAACTGCCGCAGCTTTAGCTTATGGACTTAATAGAAAAAAAGATGAAAAAATTGTTGTGTATGACTTTGGGGGTGGAACATTTGATATTACTGTTATGGAAATTGTTATGTCTCAAAATGACGGAAATGAATCTCAAGGAAGTATTGAAGTAAAAGCAACAGGAGGAGATACACATTTGGGTGGAGATGATTTTGATCAAAAAATTATGGATTGGATTGTCAGTGAATTTAAAAAAGATAATGGAATTGATTTATCAAAAGATCAATTAGCATTACAAAGAATAAAAGAGGCTTCAGAAAAAGCAAAAATTGAACTTTCGTCTTCCATTGAAACAGAAATAAATTTACCCTTTATAACATCAGACCAATCAGGACCTAAACATTTATTGTATAAATTATCGCGTTCAAAATTTGAATCAATGGTTCAAGAATATATTGATAAATCAATTGAACTCACAAAGAAAACATTAAAAGAAGCTGGTCTTGATCCAAAAGATATTAACGAAGTTGTGTTGGTTGGAGGACAAACAAGAATGCCAAAAATAATAGAAGAAGTTAAAAAGTTTTTTGGCAAAGAACCAAACAAAGAAGTAAACCCAGATGAGGTTGTGGCAATTGGAGCTGCGGTTCAAGGAGGTATTATATCAGGCACAGCTGGAAAAGATGTTTTGCTGTTAGATGTTACTCCATTGTCATTAGGAATTGAAACATTTGGTGGAGTAAATACAATTTTAATACCCAAAAATACAACAGTTCCAACTTCTAAAAATCAAATTTTTTCAACTGCCGCAGATAATCAAACTTCTGTAGAGGTTCATGTTTTGCAAGGAGAAAGACCAATGGCGCAAGATAATAAAACATTGGGTAGGTTTATTTTAGACGGCATTCCGCCTGCTCCAAGGGGAATTCCTCAAATTGAAGTTACTTTTGACATTGATGCCAACGGCATATTAAGTGTTTCGGCAAAAGATAAAGCAACGGGTAAATCTCAATCTATTAGAATTGAAGGGTCTTCTGGAATTTCTAAAGAAGAAATTGAAAGAATGAAAAAAGATGCCGAAATTCATGCTCAAGAAGATAAGAAAAAACAAGAATTAATTGAAGTTAGAAATTCTGCTGATTCGCTAATTTATGCCTGTGAAAAAACATTAAAAGAAGCTGGAGATAAAATAAAACCAGAGGAAAAAAAGGAAATTGAAGATAAAATTACAACATTGAAGGAATCTCAAAAAACTGATAATATAGAAGAAATCAAAACAAAAACAAAAGATTTATCTGACGCAATACAAAAAGTTGGAGCAGAATTATATAAACAACAATCATCACAAAATAGTCAAGACAAAAAAGAAGATAATGATAAAAACGCAGAAGAAGGAAAATACACAGAAAAATAACATTCAATAAATTAAATTTTATATAAATTACTAAGCGTTTATTTAACTCGTTTTAAATAAACGCTTAGTAAAATAATAATATGGATTATTATGAAATTCTGGGGGTGCCAAGAACAGCATCTCAAGAAGAAATCAAAAAAGCTTTTCATAAATTAGCCCATAAATATCATCCTGATAAAGGCGGAGATGAAAAAAAATTCAAAGAAATAAATGAAGCTTATCAGGTTCTTTCTGATAAAGAAAAAAGAAGTCAATATGATCGTTATGGTCGCGTGTTTGATGGAAGTGGATTTTCTGGCGAAGATGGATCAACATCTGGATGGAGTTGGTCTTGGGGCCCTTCACGAGGGGCTGGACAAGGAGAATATGGGGTTGAATTTGATTTTGGAGACATAGGGGATATTTTTGAAGAATTTTTTGGTGGAGGAATGGGGGGTATTAGACAAAAATCAAAAAAAGATACCAGAAAAGGAAAAGACATTCATGTTGATATTGAAATGCCCTTAGAAAGAACATTAAAAGAATCTTTAGAAAAAATAAGTTTAAAAAAATTTGCAGTTTGTCACAGATGTAATGGAAGTGGAGCAGAGCCAAATACAAAAATAAAAGAGTGTTTTTCTTGCAGAGGAACTGGAAATGTCCAACAAGTTAAAAAAACTATTTTTGGATCTTATACTACAATAGCTACTTGCCCTGAATGTAAGGGAGAAGGTACAATTCCAGAAAAACCATGCAATGTTTGTAATGGCGAAGGCAGAATAATGCAGCAAGAAGAAATAGAATTCAGAATACCAGCTGGCATTGATTCAAACCAAATAATTCGTATTGATGGAAAAGGCGATGCTGGTAGAAAAGGAGGCAAAGTTGGAAATTTATTTGTTAAAATTATTATTGAAAAACATCCTATTTTTACCAGAAGGGGAGATGATTTATTTATGCAAAAAGAAATTAATTTTTCACAAGCAGTTTTAGGTGATGAAATTGAAATAAAAACATTAGAAGGAACAAATATTTTACTTCAAGTTCCACAAGGAACAGAATCAGGAAAAATTTTAAGAATTTCTGGCAAAGGAATTCCTCACTTTGGAAGATTTGGAAGAGGAAATATGTATATAGAGCTTATTGTCAAAACTCCTAAAAAATTAACTAAAGAACAGAAAAAACTTTTAGAAGAGTTGCGAAAAACAGGATTATAGTATATAATATATTTTATAATTTACAATTTAAAATCTTAAAAACCAGTTTTACTTTATTAAAACTGGTCTTGCCCCTGTAGCTCAATTGGTAGAGCAGCTCCCTTTTAAGGAGTTGGTTCCGCGTTCGAGTCGCGGCAGGGGCACATAAAAAAACGGCTAAAAACCGTTTTTTATTTAAAAATTGTGAATAATAATCTTGAAAAAAAACTATAATTAGAATAATTTAAATTAATTACACGGACGGTTCCTTAACAATCTAACGAGGGCATCTATGAAAAAAGAAACAAAAAACGAAGCACTGTCTTTGATAGGCACAGCAACTATGTTATTTTTAGCATGGCCAATTGGACTTTTGGTTGGTCTTTGGTTTTTGATGGGCAGAATGCGTAAAGGGGTGCGTTTGTTGCACATTGAAAGGTTTCCTAAATTAGAAAATCTACAAAAAGTTATTATTGTTAGTAATCATCCATCAGTTATTGATCCATTTCTTGTGGCTGGACTGTTATTTAGGTACTACTTATTTCATCCGTTAAAACATTCTCCACTTATTGTGGCAGATAGAATTAATTTTTACGATCGTTGGTGGTTTTGGCCACTGCGATCAGTGATGATTCCAGTTGATAGAGATGATAAAAGAAAACAAGCATTTGCGCTCTTAAAAATCAAGAAGGCAATTGACTGTGGAAGAATGATTATTATTTTTCCAGAAGGAGGAAGAACCTTTAAAGGAAATGAATGGCTATATTGCCAAAATGGCAATGATCAAAATGGTGGCCGTATTCGTCCTTTAAGAGGTGGTGTTGGACTTTTAGTGCAAAAAACTGGAGCAATGGTTTTGCCTATTGGAATTGTGGGCAGCGATGGAATTGTCCCTAACTCAAAATATAAACTATGGACAAGATTTAATCCTTTTAAAACAGTTACTATTAATATTGGAGAACCAATAATTTTTGAAACAAAACTATCACGAGATGAAATAACACAACAAATTAGTGCTCGTTTGTTAACTCTTATAAACGAAGCTTTATAATACACAGTCTTTTATGGCTGTGTTTTTTATTATATTATATATTGACAATATATTTATTTTATGATATAAAATATAATATATAGGCACGGTGCCTATATCCTTAGCGCGAAGGTTTCGCGTAAAAGTTTTAAGGGTAATTGTCATGCTCAAGAAAGTTTTCTTGACGCTGGGATGGCTTTTTGCCGCATATTGCGGTTTCATGGCCATCTACAGTTTTCTGTTCCAAAAACAATAAAAAAATAGGGAACAGAAAAAATCGCCGGAAAATTAGGCCGTTGTGTGAACCCCACAATGGCTTTTTTTATCTTGAAATTCTTAGAATAAATAGATATTATATATTTAACGGGCCCATAGCTCAGTTGGTAGAGCACTTCTATGGCATAGAAGGGGTCAGGAGTTCGAGTCTCCTTGGGTCCACCAAAGTTGATTAGTTGCCTCGCTCGGGGCTTTGCCCCTCGCTTCGGCGGGCATTTCCGCAAGGAAATGCCAAGGGTTTTTGAAATCAATCGCCAATTTTCCCGCCGCAAGACGGCGGTTCGAGCCGATGGTTTTAAGAAAATTTTTAATTTCCGAAAAATTTTCAGACAAAATGAGATTTTTGGCTTGGTTGGCCTCTAAAATCCAGTTTCTTGTGAGTTCGAGCCAATGATTTCCTTTTCGCTCAAAATCCGATAATTTTTCCTCAATATCTTTCTTTTCCGCCATAAGTTTGTTTTTCTTTTCCTGAAATTCCGCCAACTCAAAACTGCCTTCAAGATAGCCGTCCATTAAGCGGTCTATTTTTGTTTTTATGGCGGAAAGTTCTGTTTTGAGATTTTGAGCGAAAAGGTTTGACGATTGGCTGTTTTCTTTTTCCCATTCGCTAACCTTGGCAAGGTATTTTTCCCGCCAATCGTCAGGCAAAGAAACTTTTTGACAATTCTCTTTTACTTGCTCGGTTAAAACTTCTTCCCGCAAAAAGCGAGTTTGCGAACAATTTTGCGTTTTGCTTTTGTGGGTGCAACGGTAATACACAAATTTTAGTCCACTTTTCTTGATGTGTCGTTCAGCGGTGATAGCGTAGCCACACTCGCCGCAAACCGCAAAATTGAGAAATTGAAAGTTTTTCGGTCCTCGCTTTTTGCGGGGCTTGCCGTTCAAAATTAACACTTCTTGTATTTGGTCAAAAAGTTTCTTTGAAATCATTGGCTTATGCGATCCTTGATGAATTTCGCCACGATAGCGAAAATGTCCGTAGTAAAACGGATTAGTCAAAACTTTTTGAATTGTGGAAAGATGAGGCGGTTTTCCGTCTTTGCCAACCAAGCCAAGAGAAAACATTTTGCTTTGAATTTTCGATAAAGTGTATTCGCCTGTGGCAAAAGCCCGCAAAACTTCTTTTACTTTGTTAAAAGTTTTTTTGTCGGGTTCAATCGTTCGCAAACGAGGTTCGTTAAAATATCCGAGCGGGGCTTTTGCCGAAAGTTCGCCACGCCTGATTTTTTGCCTAATTCCCCGCAAAATGTTTTCTCTTAAATTGTCGGTGTAATATTTTGCTTGTCCGAAAGCGACGCTCAACATAAATTTTCCTTGCGGTGTCGCTTCAAACCAAAATGTGGGGAATTTTAGCGATTCAATCTTCTTTGTGTCCACAAGATAAATCACTTTGCCGCCGTCTATTGAATTTCGGGCTAACCTGTCGGGATTCCACGCTAAAATTCCCGAAGCGTTGCCTTTTTCAATTTCTGACATCATAAAATTAAAAACTTCTCGGCCCGGCTCTTTGGCGGTTTTGCTCTCGTAAAATTCTTTAACCACGAAAAGATTATTTTGCTTGGCAAATTCCCGAAGTTCGGTGAGCTGGGCCTCAATGGACAAAACTTGTCTTTCTTCGTCCTCGCTAGATTTGCGGCAATAGATAAAGTATTTAATCATAGTTTTAGAAGTTTTTAATTTTATAAAAAGGCAACGCTTTACACCGACAATTTATTAAAATCTCATTTTGTATTTCGCTGAAAGCGAAACAAAACCATCGGCTCATTGCGACAAAGTCGCAATACAAACTTTGTTTGTGAACCGCCGTCTTGCGGCGGGAAAATTGGCGATTGATTTCAAAAACCCTTGGCATTTCCTTGCGGAAATGCCCGCCGAAGCGAGGGGCAAAGCCCCGAGCGAGGCAACTAATCAACTTTGGTGGTGTTTGTTGGAAAAAGTCAGAACTCATTTTGAACAAAATCCCGACTGATTGCCGCGCGAAGCGCGGCAGAACCAAAACTGAACGCTCGGGCGGGCAAAAAGGAAGGGGGTTGGGGGGAAGGAATTTTTGCCCGCCCTCGCTTTCGCCGCCTCTTTTTTCGCCGCCGCAATTTTTCGTATTTCGCTTTGCGAAATGCGCCGCCAGAAATGGAGTTGTGTTTGCCCCGCCCACCCGTGCGCACACAACATTTTTTCTCCCTTTGAATTTGACTTGCATGATGTATTGGTGTAACATTTAGGTAGTAGCAATAAACTGAACACTCTATCTTAATGTTAGTATTATACTAAAGTTATGTCAACAAATCAAAATTTAGCGAAGAATGTAAAACGCTTGCGGGAAGCCAAAGGGCTTTCGCAGGAAAGATTGGCGAGATTGGCCGATGTCGCCAATAATACCCTGATTAAAATGGAAACAGGGGAAAATAAAAACCCAACGCTTGAAACCTTAAAAAAAGTGGCGAAAGCCCTTGAGGTTAGCGTTGATGATTTAATAAATTAAAGGATAATAAAAACTATGAACAACGAAGAACAAAATCAGAGCAAAGCTCACACAAAGATCACTATCGGTTTGGTATTGAGTTGGGGTCTTGGAGTACTGGCGGCAATAAGTGGTGTAACACTTTTATTTTCGCAACTCCTTACAGGTATTTTGATGTTACTACTTGCGGCGGTCTTATTGCCGCCAGTGAATAAATTTGTCGCCGACAAATTTCATTTCTCAATTTCAGGGGGACTAAAATTTATCGTGGTAATTATTTTGCTCGGTATTATTGGGGCAACAATGTCCACCGATTCAAATTCAAATTCTAATACCAACACAAGCAACACAAACACGACTCCAAGCGCGGAACAAGCAACTGAGGTTAAAGCAGAAGATACGAGTGTGCCTAAAGAGTATAAATCCGCCCTCAACAAAGCCGCTTCATATGCCAACACAATGCACATGTCCAAGCGTGGTGTCTATGACCAATTAGTTTCAGATTATGGCGAGAAGTTTTCAGCAGAAGCCGCACAATATGCAATAGACAATGTAAAAGCCGACTGGAACGCAAATGCGTTAGCCAAAGCAAAAAACTATCAGAACACTATGAATATGTCGCCAGCCGCTATTCATGACCAATTAACTTCTGAATACGGCGAAAAATTTACTCAAGCAGAAGCGGACTATGCTATTCAACATCTTAATGATTAGATATGGGAATTTTTAACACAATCATTGATAAATATAAGGCGGCGAAGCAAAAATCTCTGAACAAAAAGGAATTTAGAGAGTTGCTTTTGCGTGCCGTTGGTGACGGAAAATTAACCAAAAATGAAATTGACGGGCTAGATAAAAAGAAAGCCGAGTTTGGTTTAACTGATGAAGATGTGAAAGGGGTGCGAGCAGAGATTTTTGCCGCCGCCTTTTCTGTCGCAAAGGACGATAAGCAAGTAACCGAAGAAGAAGAAAAAGAATTGAAAGAAATCCAAAAATATCTTGGACTTGCCGATGATGAAATTCAAACATCAAAAAAGGAACTTGCTCGTTTGCGATTATTGAACGAAATCCAAAAAGGAAATTTACCAACCGTTCCCGTTACAAATTTGGTAACACAAAAAGGCGAAACAGCATATTGGGCAGAACCCGCAATTTTGGCAGAAGAAAAAGTAATTCGCCGTCGCTATGAGGGCGGATCGCAGGGTGTAAGTTTTCGAGTAATGAAAGGCGTTAGTTATCGCGTAGGCGGACATCGTGGACACATTGTTAGCGAAACTGGTTTAGTTCCAGTTAGCGACGGCGAATTGATTGTTACGAATAAAAGGATAATTTTCCGAGGCGACGGCAAAGCATTTGCGATAAAGCTAGATAAAATTTTAGATATTCAAATTTTTACAAATGGTTTGCACTTCTCGGAAAATAACAAATCAAAACCGCGTTTGGTAAAATTTAAGGAAGAAGGCAATCATGATATTGTTGGTGCGGTTTTGTCCTACGCTATAAATCACTACGGAGATAAGTAGGCGGCGCGCCAATTTCATTGGCACGAAAAATTGCGGCGGCGAAAAAAGAGGCGGCGAAAGCGAGGGCGGGCAAAAATTCCTTCCCCCCAACCCCCTTCCTTTTTGCCCGCCCGAGCGTTCAGTTTTGGTTCTGCCGCGCTTCGCGCGGCAATCAGTCGGGATTTTGTTCAAAATGAGTTCTGACTTTTTCCAACAAACACCACCATATTGAATTAGTTGCCCCAGCAATAATCACGATAAAAACTATTTAAGTAGATATTATTATTTCACAGCAGACGAAGAAAGAATTAAAAGGAATGATTTTTTCTTATTAAGGGAAAACATAAGGAATCTAAAGCAAATGGCTTTAAAATAATTTTAACTTAATTTACTTTAATAAATGCATGACTCTCTTTTTACTATAGAACTCCCTTTAGTTGAAACAGATGAAGAATTAGAAAGGGTAAAAAAACTATATCCAGATTGCGACCCATATTTTATTGCCAGTGGCTGTATTAAGGAAAGACGAGAAAAATTTAATAATCTTTGGCTTCAATTTAAACCATTGGCTGATAAACATTTTTTATCTCAAGTTAAAAAAGAATTTCATGAGAGAACTTGGGAAATGTATATTGGTTGCGTACTTAATAAATACTTCTCCGATATTTCATCAGAAGATAACGGTCCAGATTTTGTAATAAATAAAAAAACCAATGGAATTTTTATTGAGGCGGTTGCATGTAAAAAGGGTGATTCAGCAGACGCCGTTCCTGATATGATTGTCGCTGAAAAACCGGAAGATATAACGGTACAAAATGTTCCGCACGACGAAATGTTATTAAGATTAAATAATTCAATAACTTATAAAGCCAACAAATACAAAGACTTTATAAATACTCAAAATAAGTCTTACATAATTGCGGTTAATAAAGGAGCCCTACAATATCCTGACCCGCAAATACCATTAGTTTTAAAATGTTTATTTGGGCTTGGATACGAACATTTTAAGAAAATAAATGAAGAATTAGTTTATAATGGTTGGACAAGCAGAAAATTTATTGAAAAAAGTAATGGTGAAAAAATACCAATGATATTTTTTGAAGAAGATGAAAATAATTTTGTGAGCGCGATTATCTATTCACCCGATAACATTTTGAATTCACCACAGAATATTGGGAGCGATTGCATTTTAATTCATAACCCAAAAGCAAAATTTCCAATAGATATAAAAACATTTTCTTTTTTGCAACAATGGAAAGCAGAATATATTGGCGAAAAATTAGAAATAAAAAAGATTGAACCATCTTTTTTTAATAAACACTACCAAAATTAATTAGCCTCCTCGCTCGGGGCTTTTTTATTTTCTAGTAATATTTGACATATAATTTATATTATACTAATGTATTACAGTAAACCTGTTCTTTTAAAACTATAAATAAGAAAGGAAAATTCTTATGTGGGATCCTTATTCTGAATTCCAAGTGGCAACATTGCCGAATGGTTTAACAATTCATGCAGCTTATTGGCCAGGACGCTCATGGGAAGCCATGGGATTTCTTATTCACAGTGGAGCTGAACACGATCCAGTTGGACTTGAAGGATTATCACACTTCGTTGAACATGTTGTCTCAGAAAATACCAATCTCTCCAAAAAGAAGATAATATCATTTTTTGAAGATTGCGGCGGAACGGTTCATCTCGGCTCTACTGGTTATCCATGCACACAATACCAATTCTTCGCACCAGCAGATAAGGCAGTGCTTGTAAGAGCTTTCTCGATTTTTGGTAACATGTTACTTTTAACTAATCTCAGAAATTTTATTGAGCAAGAACGCCAAGTTATAATCAGAGAGTTTTATAGCTATTATCCATTAAAGTGTAGAATTGATTTGAGTATACGTAAAAACAAGGCACTTTACGCTGGTTACTGGCTCGAAAGATTTATTCGTCCTCTTGGTAACCCCGAATCAGTATCTCAAATCACACAAAGTGATTTGCAGTCGTACTACGACGCACACTACACGCCCGCGAACATAAGTATTGTTGGCGTTGGCGGAATGAAGTTGGAGCAACTTATTGAGCTACTTTCTGAAAGCCCATTTGCAATACATAAAAAAGGAGAACGAACACCGCTTCCAGTGCCTGTAACTAATGTTACTCCACCCTCGGAAACACGTTATGTCTTTGAAATATCAAAGCACTTCACAATGCCAATCGAAGTTGGTAGTTACACGACCGTTGCAAAAATTCCTGGAAATATCAAAGGGAGTGTTATATGTATAATAAACTATATGTTCGATAAGGTTATTTTAGAAAATGTACGAGAGAAACACGCTTGGGCCTATGATATAGATGTTAATAGACAAAACTTCCGACACTTTTACGAATTTTCAATTCATTGCGATGCACTTGCACCTAATGCGATTAATGATATTGAAAAAGTAATCGAAATCTGTATTGATTCAATAATTGATCGTGAAGATTTATTTGAACAGGTAAAACGTCGCATTCTTGCAAGTAATTCTATGATCGACTTCAACGGTAATAACGTCCTTAATGATGCAATCGAAGATTTGGCTCAAAAGCAACGAATTATATCACTAAAAGAAATATCCGATGATATCGAACATATTACAATGAATGATATTAGAGACGTACTTCAGTGGCTTCAACCAGAGCGAAGATGGACACTCATTGTTAAGCCATAAATAATCATTTATTAGCACCTTATGAGATTTGTATAAGTAAATCAATCTATAAGGTGCTTTTTAAAAACATTATAAATATAAATACTTGTCAAACTCAATTTAATTTTGCTACAATTAAACCATTATAATTACTTTAAATATGCAACAAATAAATTTTAAAAAAATACTTTATTTTATTTTACTGATAGTTTGTTTTGGAACTTTTTTTAGTTTGGGAATTTGGTTTGGTGTTAATAAAATTGCTTATTGCGTTCCACAACCCGAAGGAATTGATTTTTCTCTTTTCTGGGATGCCTATAACAAACTTCAAGAAAATTTTATAGATCCATCTAAAATAGATAATCAAAAAATAATTTATGGAGCAATTAGCGGAATGACTAGGTCTCTTGGAGACCCATATACTGATTTTTTTAATCCAGATCAAGCAAAAACATTTAAACAAACACTTCAGGGCTCTTTTGATGGTATTGGCGTAGAGATTGGAATTAGAAAAGGAAAACTTACGGTTATCGCACCATTAGAAGGCACACCAGGACAAAAAGCGGGCTTAATGGCAGGAGATATAATTATGAAAATAGATGGAAAAGAATCTATGAATATGTCAACAGAAGAAGCGGTTTCTTTAATAAGAGGAAAAAAAGGAACAAGCGTTGTATTAACCATTTACAGAGAAGATTGGGATAATACAAAAGATTTTAAAATAATTCGCGACACCATTATTATTCCCTCTATGAAATGGTCTTTAGAAAATGGTGATACTGCTTATATTAAAATTTTTCAATTTGATCAAAATTTAGAATCAGAATTTAAAAAAGCTTCTCAAGAAATTTTAAATTCTCCTGCAAAAAAAATTATTTTAGATTTAAGAAATAATCCAGGAGGATATTTGGAAATTTGTTTAGAAATCGCAGGATGGTTTATAGAAAATGGAAAAACAATAACTATAGAAGATTTTGGAAAAAATAAACCTCAACAAATTTTTTCAGCTGAAGGAAACGCAATATTTGCAAATTTCCCAATTGTTGTTTTAATAAATGAAGGATCTGCATCTGCTTCAGAAATTTTAGCAGGAGCATTACGTGATAATAGGGGAGTAAAACTAATTGGAACAAAATCTTTTGGCAAAGGATCTGTTCAAGAAGTTGTTGATTTAAAAGGAGGTTCTTTTCTTAAAGTTACAATTGCAAAATGGCTAACTCCAGCAGGAAATCTTATTTCAGAAATTGGATTAGAGCCAGATATAAAAATTGAAGCTACTGACAAAGATATTGAAAGCGGGAAAGATGTTCAATTAGAAAAAGCACTTGAAATTATAAAAGGTTTACAGTAAAATACGTAATAATAAAAAAATTAAAATTTTTAATTTAAATCAGTTTTATGAAGGTAATTTTGTTGCAAGACGTTGAGGGTCTTGGAAAAAAATATGAAGTTAAAGAAGTAAAACCAGGTCATGCTAGAAATTTTTTAATACCTCAAAAATTAGCCAAACCGGCTACAAAACAATCTTTAAAATGGCTTGCTGATCAAAAAGAAGTAATTGAAAAAGAAGCTGTAGAAGATTTGAAAAAAATTCAAGAATTAGCTTCTAAGCTTGATGGTGTTGAGGTTAATATATCAGTAAAAGTAGGAGATGAAGGACAACTTTTTGAATCGATAAGTGCTCAAAAAATTGCAGAAAAACTAAAAGAAATGGGCTTTGAAGTAAAAAAATCCCAAATCAAATTAGAAAATCATATAAAAGAATTAGGAGAATTTCCTATAAGCATAGCATTAGATCATAATTTAGAAGCAGAGATAAAGCTTATAGTTTCAGCTGAACCAATTGAAGGCAAAGAAGAAGAATAAAAATTTTTCACCCCCACTAAATGGGGGTGCTTTATTTTTGAAAAATATTTTAAATAAGTTATAATATATAAAACTATTTTTATAATTTATGCCTATAAAATATATCTTTGTTGTTGGCGGAGTTATGTCTGGTGTGGGTAAGGGTGTTGCAGCTGCATCAATTGGTAAAATTCTAAAATCTCGCGGATTTAATATTACTGCTATTAAGATAGATCCTTATGTAAATGTTGACGCAGGAACAATGAATCCAACAGAACATGGTGAAGTTTTTGTTTTAGATGATGGAATGGAATGTGATCAAGACATGGGAAATTATGAAAGATTTTTAGACACTGATCTTTCTTCAGCTAATTATATGACAACCGGAAGCGTATATTTATCTGTTATTAATAAAGAACGTCAGATGGAATATAATGGAAAATGCGTTGAAGTTGTACCACAAATTCCATTAGAAGTTATTAATAAAATTAATAATGCGGCTAAAAAAGAAAAAGCTCAAATAGTTGTGGTTGAGATTGGTGGAACTGTTGGGGAATACGAAAATTTATTATTTTTAGAAGCTATTAAGATGCTTAAATTAAAACATCCAAAAGATGTAGTAACTGTTTTAGTAAGCTTTATACCTGCTTTAGGCGCTGGAGGAACCGAACTCAAAACCAAACCAACTCAACATGCAGTGAGAAATTTAAATTCTGTAGGATTACAACCAGATATAATTTTAGGTCGCGCTAGTGTTCCTTTAGATCAAAAAAGGAAAGAAAAAATTCAATTTATGTGCGGATTAGAAGAGGGTGACGTAATTTCAGCACCAAATGTAGAAACTATTTATGAAGTTCCAATAAATTTTGAAAAAGATAATATTAGCGACAGAATTTTAAAAAAACTTTCCTTAAAACCAAAAAATAGAGACTTAAAAGATTGGCAAAATTTTATTGATAAAATTAAAAACCCAAATGGTGAAGTAAAAATTGGTATTGTTGGAAAATATTTTGGTAGCGGAGATTTTGTTTTAACAGATTCTTATATTTCTGTATTAGAATCAATAAAACACGCGGCCTATTTTTTTGGGAAAAAACCTATAATTGATTGGCTTGACGCAGATATATATGAGAAAAAACATGATGCAACCAAAGAGCTTGATAAATACGATGGAATTATCGTTCCTGGAGGATTTGGAAATAGGGGAGTAGAGGGAAAAATAAAAGCTATTAAATATTGCCGTGAAAACAAAATACCATTTTTGGGATTATGCTTAGGTTTACAACTTTCTGTTATTGAATTTGCTAGAAATATAGCTGGCATAAAAGACGCAACGTCTAGAGAATTTGATAAAAAAGCAAAAAATGCCGTTATTGATATTATGGAAGAACAAAAAAAATTACTTCACGAAAAGCATTATGGAGGAACAATGCGTTTGGGAGCATATGATTGTGAAGTTCAACCAAAAACTATAAGTCATAATGCATATAAGAGTTGGATTAAAGAAGCAAAAGAAGAACCATACATAATTTCAGAAAGACACCGACACAGATATGAAGTAAACGATAATTATAGAAAAATTTTGCAAGAAAAGGGTCTTGTTATTGCAGGTATAAATCCGAAGTCAAATTTAGTTGAAATCATAGAAATTAAAAATCATCCATTTTTTGTTGCCACACAATTTCATCCTGAATTTAAATCAAGACCACTTAATCCGCATCCATTATTTAAAGAATTTATAAAAATTGCTATTAAATCGAAATAATAAAAATCTGCCAATCTTACCTGGCAGATTTTTACAGAAATTTTTATTATTATTTTGATTTAATAGGATCCACCGAAACTATTTTTGCAGATCTAAAAGATCCATCATAAAGTTTTTTGTTTTTGGAAGAAAATTTAACAATCCCATCTTTTATAGCATAAATTGTATCATCAGCGCCTTTTCTAACATTTTTACCTAAAAGATAGTGTGTTCCTCTTTGTCTGACAATAATCATTCCAATCTTTACTTTTTGGCCATCATGAATTTTAACACCAAGCCTCTTAGAATTAGAATCTCTTCCTAGCCTGGTTGAACCCCCTTGTTTAGTCTTTGACATAATTCAAATACTTTATTTATTAATAAATATATGATAGCAAAAATTTTAAACTTTGTCAAAGAATTTATTAATGCAAAATTTTATGATATAATTATGTTTATAATAACTGTTTTACTTATCTTGCTTTCATTCGCAACGGGTTATATAACAGCTAAATATCAATCAAAAGAACCAATACAAATATATAATAATGCATATACCAAATCATATCGTATTATTTCCTGATGGAAACCGAAGATGGGCTAAAGAAAGAGGACTGCAAACCTTAGAAGGCCATAAAAAAGGATACGAAAACCTTTTAAATTTTGTTGAATGGTGTAAAAATAGGGGAGTAAAGATCTTAACTGCTTTTGGTTTTTCAACTGAAAATTGGAACCGGTCAGAAGAAGAAGTAAATTATTTAATGAAACTGTTAGAAATTGGATTAATAGAGAATATAGAAAAAAATACAAAAGATGAAAGGTGGAAAAAATTGGGCGTGAAATTAAAAGTAATAGGACAAATAGAAAGATTACCACAATCACTTCAAGAAGTAATTAAAAGAACAGAAGAATCCACAAAAAATAACAATCAAATACAATTAAATTTAGCTATTAGTTATGGAGGAAAATGGGATATTTTAAATGCAGTTAAAAAAATAATTTCTGATAAAATTCCTGCAGAAAAAATTAACGAAGAATTGTTTGAATCTTATTTATCAACTGCAGGACTGCCATCACCAGATTTTATTATTCGTGCAGGAGGAGAAAAAAGAATGTCTAATTTTGTTTTATGGCAAGCAGCTTATTCTGAATTATATTTTTGCCCCAAATATTGGCCTGATTTTACAGAAAAAGATTTAGATGAAGCTTTAGCGGAATTTGATCAACGTCAACGCAGGTTTGGTAAATAATAATTTAAAAATAAAAAACAACTTTTTAAAAAGTTGTTTTTTATTTTTATTGTGCGACATTATATAGTATATTTTATTTAAGACATATATAGCAATAGAGTAGGGGATAAAGTAATATTAAACTTTATAAAGATTTTGCTAAAGTACGAGCAATATCTAACCATTTACATGAACGGACCCTGTGTTTATATTTTGCTGAAGATTTATGTATTTCAACAAGACAATGTAAATCAGTTTTTTTCCAATTAGTTAAATATTTTCCTTTATTTTTTTTTATAATTTCTACGCCCTTAACCCAAAGCTCAAAATCTTTTTTCTTATTGTTTAATGAACCTTCTAATATAGGTAGACAATTTTTCCGGAAATAAGGGATAATAATATCAGTAATGTCATCAATTTTTTGCACAGAAAATCTTGCTTGATCTTTTGACACAGATATATCTCCACATTTTAATTCTTTTTTAATTTTTTCTAAAATTTTTAAATTTTTTTTTGGAGCAGTAACTACAAATTGAGCTTTCCATCTATAATAAGTTGGAGAATTGGTGCGTTCGTGTCTTGTGTCTTTGCGAAATTGTAAATCAAAACAACTATCACTGCTTATGAAATTAATAATTGATTTTTTTTCAGGAGGCATAAAAATTATTTATTTTTATTATATCAAAATATTAATTATGCGACAAGAATTTAAATAATTGATAATAAAATATTATTATTATATAATTATATAATTATTAATTAAATAAATATAAATTTCAATTAAAATGAATAAAATAAAAATAAATTATTTTATAGATTTGATAGCTTTTATTTCTTTTCTTGTAACAGCAATAACTGGAATTATAATTTTTTTATTTTTACCTCCGGGAGAAAAAAGAGGAGGAATTTATAATAATTTTTTAGGTTATAGCAGACATGAATTAGGGGATATACATAATTGGGCAGGAATAATAATGTTAATTGCAACTATAATCCATATTATATTACATTGGAAGTGGATTATTGTTACAACTAAAACTTTCTTCAAAAATACACAAAATCCTCAAAAAGATATTAATTAATAAAATTTATTATTTTTTTAAATTATCTTATTTTATATCTGGATCTGAATGAAACTCTTTATGAATATCACGAAGCCTTTTATTAGTAACATGAGTATAAATTTGTGTTGTAGCAATATTGCTATGGCCTAAAAATTCTTGTATACTTCGCAAATCAACTCCTTGATTTAATAAATCTGTTGCATAACTATGACGCAAAGTATGAGGAGTTGTAAAAATAGGAATACCAGCCATTAGAGAGTATTTTTTAACAATTCTTTCTATTGATCTTGGAGTTAATCTAGCATCTTCATTGTTTTTATCTCGAAAATTTATAAATAAAGCTTTTGATGCGCTAGATTTTATATCTGTTCTTATTTCTAAATATTTTTTAATATAATCAAGAGCTCTCTCAGAAAAATAAACTGTTCTTGGTTTGCCACCCTTACCAATAATTCCAAGCTCTAAATCTTTTTTATTTTTTATATTATTAAACTGATCAACATTTAAAGCCACTAGTTCTGCAATACGCATACCTGTTGAAAAAAAAGTTTCTAAAATAGCCCTATCTCTTATTGAAATTGGATCTTTAGGTTCAGCTGATGCTAACAATTTGCCAATTTGCTCTAATGTAAGAAATTTTATTGTTTTTTTCGATTTATCGGCCTTAGGAAGGCTTATTTTATCGGGGGGTAGGGAAAGTATATCTTTTGCTACAAAATAGCCTAAAAACGCTCTTAAAGCAATTAAATAGTAGTTCTGCGTGCCTTTTGATAGCATTTGACCAGTAGCGGGGCTAGGTTCTCGAGATAAATACAATCTATATGCCCAAATGTGCTCTGATGTTAGTTGGTGGGGGAGAAGACTTCCTAAATTTGATTTATCTAACCAAGAAAAAAATTTATTTAAATATTTTTTATAATTCTGTTGAGTGTTATCTCGTAAACCTTTTTCAACTGCGCAAAAATCAAGAAAATCCTGTAAATGATTTTTAATTGGTTTTGATGATTCTTTCATTAAGTTTATATAATAATGTCGGTTTACCTACATTTTGCGACATTATCTATATTTATAATAATCGATCCCCCTAAGCATGTCAACGTATTAATTTAATAAGAATTTGACTGATTTGATGATGAATTTTCAATTGGCGGACAATTTTGCGGAGTTCCTGGATTTATAATACTATTTCCTATTCCAGAAAAATAATTTTTAATATTTTCTTCAGCGTTAGAAATATTTTCAGAAATTTTTTCTTTAATATTATTTATTTTATCTATACTATTCTCTACTGCCTCTCCCCCATTTTTTATAGTTTCAAATATTTTTTGAGGAAAATTTAAAATAGCCCATTTTTTATCAAAACTTGTATTAGACGATGTAGATATTGGTTTATTTTGAAGTTGAATCTTATTATCTTCATTATTTATAACGTCTTTTTTAATATCTTTACTAAACTTAAAACCACCAATCAGTGATGCTCCCGCATTGTTCTCTAAAAAAGAAAAAAAATTTTTTATCATATTTTGTGAATATGAATACTGGCTTAAAAATACAATTACTAAAATAATTATTATTATAACAATATATTTTATTATTCCTTGAGGCATTTTATTTTAAATTAATTTATCCATATATTCCCTTTTTTTAAAAAATGATTTGTCGCACAATAAAATACTACAAAAGCTTTTTAGCATCTTGAATTCGTTTTATTGTTTTTTCACGACCTAAAATCTCAGCAATTTCAAATGGACTAGGTGAAGATTTTTTACCAGATAAAGCAACACGCAATGGCCAAAGCAAATATCCTTTGTTTTGAACTGGATATCCTTTTTGTAAATTAAATTTTTCTGATGCTTCAAATAATTCTTTTTCTAAAGTTTTAATGTCCCAAGTTTTTATTTCAGATAAAACCTTTTCAGAAACTTCGAGCGCTTCTTTAATATCCCCTTCTCTCATTTTTTGCCAAGAAAGTAAATTTTTATCTATTGATAATTTATCTTGAAAAAAGAAATCTGCAAGTTCAACTATTTCAGAAAGTTTTTTCATTCTAGTTCTAGAAATTTCAATAATTTTTTCTAACTTATTTTCACTCGCCTGCCCCACCATCAAGAGCCCCGCTTCTTTTAAGTACGGAACGCAAAGTTCTGTTAATTTTTTTATTGATTTTTCTCTTATATAAAATCCATTTAAATAATCTAATCGTTGTAAATTAAATATTGCACCTGATTTTTGAACTTTTTCAATTGAAAATTCATTTACTAATTGAGACAAAGAAAACACTTCTTTTTCTGTACCAGGATTCCAACCAAGTAAAACCATAAAATTTACGAAAGCTTCTGGTAAGTATCCTTTCTTACGGTAATCAGATACTGCCACATCTCCTTTTCTTTTAGACATTTTACTCCTATCCATATTCAATATTAATGGCAAATGAGCATAAGTTAATTTATTAAAATTTAAAGCCTCTTGCAACAAAATTTGACGAGGTGTATTTGATAAATGTTCTTCACCTCTAATTACATGAGAAATTTTCATTTCATAATCATCAACTACAACAGCGAAATGATATAAAGGATTTTTAAAATCTTTAGCAATAACAATATCACCCAATAAACTTGCATCAAACTCAACTTGTCCTCTTATAAGATCTAAAAACTTTACTTTTTTAGGATTAACTTTAAATCTTATAACAAATGGTTGTCCTTCGGCTATTTTTTTATCAACGTCCTGTTTAAATAATCTACTACAAGTACCGTCATATTTTGGTGCTACTCCCCTACTTAATTGATCTTGACGTTTTGCTTCTAATTCTTCCGAACTACAAAAACAATAATAAGCCTTACCTTCGTTTAAAAGCTGTTTTAAGTATTTTTCATAAATATCAATACGTTGGCTTTGTTTATATGGTCCAAATTCCCCATCAATATCTGGTCCTTCATCCCACTCAATTCCTAACCATTTTAATTCTTCAATAATTTCATCTGTCCATTGCTGTTTTGATCTTTCTTTATCCGTATCCTCAATTCGCAAAATAAATTTTCCTTTGTTTTTTCTAGCAAATAAATAATTAAAAAGCGCTGTTCTTGCTCCGCCCACATGCAATGGACCAGTTGGTGAAGGAGCAAATCTAACTCTTACTTGTTCAATTTTTTGATTTTTACTTGGCATATTTTAATTTAACATTAGAAATTCTAAAATTTCACGAGCAATAGAACGAGCTGCCATAGGTTTTGAAAAAGATTTTGCGGCCTGAGACATTTCTTTAAGTTTTTCGGGAATAGCAAATAACAATCTTATTTTGTCCATAAAAAAGTTTGGTGTCAAATTTTCTTGCTCAACAACTTCAGCAGCTCCAAGCTGAGCATAAACATTTGCATTTTTTGATTGATGATTTCCGGCTGATGTTGGTAAAGGGATTAATATACTGGGCTTACCAACTGCTGATATTTCAAAAATAGAACCTGATCCAGCACGCGATATTATTATATCGGCAACGCAATAAGCATGCTTTAATTTATCTTCATCTAAATATCCAATAGGATGATAGTATTTATCTAAATCTTTATCCATTACAACTTGAGCTTCAGCTTGAATTTCTTTTATATTCTCTCTCCCCGTAACATGGATTATTTCGTAATCTTTAAGCAAATCATTTATAATTCTAAGAACAAAATCATTAATAGCTTCTGCTCCCTGTGATCCTCCTATAATTAAAATCAAGGGTTTTGATAATGTTAAGTTAAAAATTTCTGATGCTCTCAATCTATCTCCATTTAAAATTTCATTACGTATAGGGTTTCCAGTTAAAATAATTTTCTTAGGGTCAAAATATTCAGTCTTGGGAAAAGATGTAAAAATTTTCTTTGCCCATTTAGAAGTTATCTGATTTGAAAGTCCTGGTACAACATCAGACTCATGCAAAAAAATGGGAATTCTCAAAAACCTTGCAGCCAAAGTTACACTAATAGAACCCGATCCACCCTTACTAAAAACTAAATCTGGTCTAAGTAATAAAAGCATAAAAAAACTTTGAAAAAATCCAGCAGGAATTTTAAATAAAATATCAATTAAATTTTGAATACTAAAATATCTTCTAACTTTTCCTGAAATAACAAATTTTAAAATAAAATCTTCTTGAGAAAGTAAAATTGAAGCAAATTCATCTTTTTGCCCTATATAATAAAAATCTAAATTCTTTTTTGGATAAATTCTTCTTATTTCTCTGGCAATGGCAACCAACGGATAAACATGACCTCCTGTTCCTCCGCCAGTAAAAACTATTTTCATATTATATTATTTTATTTATTTTTAGAAATATTTAAAAGTAATCCTATCGCGAAAAGCTCTGCAACTAAATGGGACCCTCCATAGGTAAAAAATGGCAAAGGAACGCCAGTTATAGGGAAAAAACCAATAGTTGAAGTAATATTTATAAACGCCTGTAAAATTATCCACACCACAATTCCTATAGCTGTCATTTTAGAAAATTGATCCGTAGATTTTTTAGCAATATTTATACCTAACCAGAAAAACAGAATAAACACTAAAACAACAATTGATGTTCCTATAAAACCAAATTCTTCACCTATTATAGCAAAAATTGAATCTGTCATCGCCTCTGGTAAATATCCAAATTTTTGAGTTGACATTCCTAACCCTTTTCCAAAAAAACCTCCTGATCCCAAAGATATAATTGATTGTCTTAATTGATATCCTTGGCCAAGCGGGTCAGCATCAGGATTTAAAAACACAAACCAACGACTTAATCGATATGGTTCAAATTTAACCATAAACAAAACAATACTTAATCCTCCGGCAATAATACATAAAGTATGCCATAACGGAGTTTTTGCCGAAAAATATAAGGCAAGCAATGTTAAAGTTATTATGCCCATTGTACTGGCATCGCTTTGGAGATATAATGTTCCAAATATTACTCCTAAAAAAACAAAAAAAGGAGCAAAAATATATACAAAATTATGATAACCATTTTTTGCAATAGATTTCCAGCTCGACATATTTGTATCAGATAATTTTGAAGCAATCCATGCTGATAAATATAATATTGATGTTATTTTTAAAAATTCTGACGGTTGTACGCTTGTAAAACCAATGCTAAACCACCTACTAGCTCCACCAGCTTTTATTCCAATACCGGGAATAAATACAAAAAACATTGCTATAAGATTTAAAAAAAGTAAAAATGGAGCCCATTTTTTCCAAAAAGTTAAAGGAACAAAATAAGCTATCAAAGCAAACACTAAAGCTATTAACGCGTTTATTAATTGATTAAATATAAAATAATGAGTATTGCCAAACTTTTGTAATGAAGCTGAAGCCGAAAGACATGCTAAAAAAACCATACTAAAAGATAGTATAAAAACTACTAAAAAAAATAGAAAATAATTAAAATGATGTTTCATTCTGATATTTTTTTACTATCAAAATTTTTAACAAATTCTTGAAATTGATTTCCTTTTTCTTCAAAATTTTTCCATAAAGAATAACTAGGAGAAGCACAAGATAAAAGGCATATTTTACCTTTTTCTGTATGTTTAAAAGCAAATTCCACAGCTTCCTGCATACTTGATGTTTCTAAAATATTTAAACCTTTTCGTCCTTTTAAAAACATTCTTTTACCACTATTTGGAAATAAAACAATATTTTTTATTTTATATTTTTTAATAGTTTTTTCTAAATCATTAAAACGGTATCCCCTATCTTCTCCTCCTAAAAAAATTGTATCAATTCCGGATAATGATTTAATTGCTGAAATAGTTGATTCTGGAGTTGTTGAAATTGCATCATCAAAAAATTTTATTCCAAAATATTCTCCTACAAACTCAAGACGATGAGGAAGTCCTTTAAAAGATTTAATTGCTTTTTTTATTATTTCTTTATTTATTTGCAAAATTTCCGCAACAGTAATAGCCGCTCTGATATTATCTTTATTATGCTCACCAAATAATTTTATTTCAGAATCTTGAACCGGTATTTCTTTTACAAAACTAATTGGTTTCGCTTGACTACTTTTTGCCCAAGAAACTAGTTTTTTATTTTTAGGATTAAAAACAAAAAAATCTTCTTTAGTTTGATATTTTATAATATTCTTTTTAGCTAAAAAATAATTTTTTATATTATAATGATAATCCATGTGTTCTGGAAAAAGCGTGGTAACAACAGAGATGTTTGGAGAAAATTTTATATCATCAAGCTGATAACTTGAAAGCTCTAAAACAAAAATAGCATCTTGGCCAATTTTGTTTTTCTGCAAAAGAATCTCTAACATTGGAGATCCTATGTTTCCTAAAAGAAAAACATTTTTACCCGCCCTTTTTAGAATATGATAAATTAAAGTGGCTGTAGTGCTCTTTCCTTTTGATCCAGTTACTCCAATAATTTTTACTCCTGGCAAATTCTTTACATAAGAAAAGAAAATATTTGTTGCGGTTGTATATGGAATTTTTATTAATTCTTTAGGCACTCCTGGCGATCTCACAGCTATATCAAAATTTTCTTGTTTAGACAAATATTCTGGATCTAAATTTGCATCACCTATTTTTATTTGTAATTCAGGAAAATTAATATTTAAATATTTTTCTGTAATTTTTCCTTCTGCACCATATCCTAAAATTAAAACATTATTCATTCCCAAAAATTTTAAATAATCTGGAACAAAAGATGGTTGCGCTTTAAAAACCTTTTTTATTAATTCAAGAGGTTTTTTCTTGCCCGTAAAATACATTTTAAAAGTTATTTTGTCGTTATACAAAAAATATCTGTTATCTTCTGGATCAATTTTGGGTAAAAAAACTTCGCCAGCAAGATCATCTCTAAATTTTTCTCGAGCCATATAGAAAGCAGCTTTTGCTTCATCAAAAGTTCCAACACAATCAAAAGGTTTTATTTTTCCAAAACCCAAAATATCCCTTAAAATAATAAGTGTTTCTAAATGAAGAAAATAATTATCTCCAAAAATTGAAATTAATTTTTCTTTGCTTAAAAATGGAGATAAGAGTAAGAAAGAAAAAATACATTTTGGACACCTACCACACCATAACTTACTGCTATTTTCATTATTTTCTTGATTAGTTTCAATTTTAAAATTATTATTACAACTTGAAAATATTGGAAAATAACTACTATATTTAGAAAAAAGCTCCATAATTCGTATTTCATAAAAAGGCCTCATTAAAGAAAAATATGTAAGATCAGGGCTAATAAAATTACTTACATATTTTTGAAATAATTCTTCAAACTCTGACGACTTTGACCATTGATGATTTATTATTTTTCCTTTATATTTTGTATTGCCAAAATTACTACTAAACTCATTAGAAACCACAAAATAAGAATATCCATAAACAGCCGCCGCTAAAATTCCTAAAAAAGCATAAATACCTGAAATAGGAATATGACCTTGATAATATCCGGTTGTTTTATCAAAAATTTTATTATCTAATCGTCTTTCTATTTTTATATAACTAATTTCCTTTTCTAAATGAAAAGATTTATCTGTACCCTCAAGAGCAAAAGATTTTATTGACATTTTCTTTATTAAATTATCAACTAAAACATTCTTCTTCTGTGTTTCTATAAAAATCATTGAAAAATCCGCTCCGTATTTTTTAAGCAATTCAACAGAAACAATAGAATCTTTTCCCCCACCAATGCCTACTAAAAATTTATTATTTCTATTTAATCGAAAAATATTTTTCTTTTTTTGTCTATTAAAAGGAAATTTAGCTACAGAATTAGGATTTATTTTATTTCTATATAAAAATTCTCCTAATCCTTTTGCATAAAAAACGTTCCAAAAATCTGCTTCTTCTTTAGATAATACTTTATTGGTAATTATTTTTTTAGGACAATACAGTTTATAATAACTAATACCAAGAGCTAAATGAACATTTTGTAACAACCTATTCATCAAATCAGGAGAAATTTTTTCGTAATTAAAACTTTTAGGGAAAAATATTGTTTCTGTAAAATTTAAAATTTCTCCATTTTTAAATTTAACTGAATAATTAAAAAAAACTTCATGTTTTAATGAATCAAACTTATAAGATTTAAATTCAAAAGAAACCGCCTTCATATTAATTTATTATAACAAAAAAAGCAGACGCATTCAAACAAAAAACCACCCCGTTAATAAAGGTGGTTTTTTGTTTTTAAGTGTTCGAAGAAAGCTTTCTAAAAACAACTATAAAAAGAAATAATAAAACAAACCCAACTAAAATCCATAAATACCACCTCTTTATAAAAGCCCATAAACCAGAAGCCGAAGCATTAGAAGAAATAGCTGCTGTTTGTTGGCCAGCCTTTAATGCAATAGACACATAATCAGAACTAGTATTGCTTAAAATATTAACTGTTGCTGTTGCTTGTTTTAAAGAATCAGACGAAATTCCATAGGTTTTTCCTTCAAAAGTAACCATTTTTGTTGTGGCTGGATCTAAACTACCTATATTAACTCCAGAAACTATATTTCCTGAAAGTGGAACTCCATTAACTTGTAAATTCCCTAAAGAAGCAATTTCTTCTGGTATATTAGCAGAAACAATTACATTATCTATTCTGATAGAAGAATTATTGGCAAGAGAAATCATAAAATAAACTTGACTATCGGCTTTTACTTGAACACTTTTTTGCCATTGGAATGAAGTATTGTCTTCTTTTACAAAAAATGAAACCGATAATATTGCCTGATCTAATTGCTCTGGTTTTAAAATATTAGTCGCACAATATTTATTATAATCTGCTGATCCAATTGCGCATGTTGAGCCATCACACTTTAAAGTATTGGAACATTTTCCTCCTGTACAACTATCTATAGTGCAACTATTTGAATCTGAACAACTTCTATATGGTTGACTTGCTATTCCGAGAGAATCATACCAGTAAAGATTATTACCATAACATTTGACAGTATATTGAACAATATATGGATTAATGGGAGCAGGACTTGGTTGCCAATAAGGAACACACATTCCAAAACTACAAGTCATATTTATTCCTGAACAAGACTGAAATAAATCTTGCATATTTCCACAAGAATCGTACCAATAAACATTATTTCCTACACATAATTTATATGCATGATTGGTGCACTGACCGTATGGATTTTGATTTATACAATAATTTCCAAAACAACCATTTGGACAATATTGGGCTAAAGATTGACGATTTCCACAAGAATCATACCAATATAAATAATTCCCATCGCATTTTAAATAACTATTATATGTGCAACTGTATTCTTGGCAAACTCCATTAGAACATCCATTTGAACATGTTTGTTTCAACTGTGCTGTTGTATTGCTAACACATTGAGCATTTGAAGTTCCAGGATTTTGACAAGTGTATGTAATAAAGTTTTGATACACATTGTTGCCTTGACAGAAAGGAGAACCGGTATATCCGTTGGTTCCACAATCTGAGTTTGTATTACAAACAGGTGGTCTAATTGGATCTCCACAAGTCAAAGAAGAGATAAATTTATTATCTTGAGAAGCATTGAATACAGTAAAACTGCTTCCATCCCAACGAGCAAGAGTATTATCATGTGGAGAATGAAATCCACAGCGTCCAGAAGGACTTAAATTGCTATAAAATTTACAATCCATGCTTACAACTGTGTTATAACCAGCAAGTTCACAAACCTTTTTTGCAGTATTTTGGTCATAATACATTGCAGCACTGGCAGGAAGAGAAAATCCTTTAGTATTTACGAAATCTTTTATCCCCATAGGATCTGTTGTCCATGTTTTTGTTGTTTGTCCGTAAACAATATTTTCAGGATAAACTAAAAACAAAGAGGAAAATCCCAAAAAAAGTATCGCTATAGATAAAAGTATGAAATATTTTTTTGTTGTCATGGTTTATTTATATTTAATATTTTAAAAAAATTTATTAAAAGATTATATCATAATATTAATAATATGTCAAAATTTTAAAACAAAAAGGTGGGATTATAATCCCACCTTTTTTATTAATAAAAATAATCTTATTAACGCAATAATCTTAATGATACTCCAATAATTGCTAATACTATACTTACAATCCATGCTCGCATCGTAACTTTACAAGCAGACCAACCAAGCGCTTCAAAATGATGGTGTATTGGAGTTGATAAAAAAACTTTTTTCTTTCTAAATTTTTTAGATAAAAGTTGAATTATCACCGATAAAACTTCTAAAACTAAAATTCCTCCAATTATAGGTAAAACATAAATAGAATCAGTTAAAAAACTAATAATTGCCAATACAGTTGTAAGCCCTAATATTCCCGTTTCTCCCATATAAAATCTAGCTGGAGGTATATTAAACCATAAAAATGAAAACAACGCTCCTAAAATTACTGCACAAAAAGCTGCTAAATCAATTTTACCTAAAGAAAAAGCAATAATTGTCATAGCGCCAAATATTGACGCGAAAATTCCCCCAGCAAGGCCATCTAATCCATCAATTATTCCACCAGACCAACAAGCTAATGTTATCAATATAAAAAGAGGAATATACCAAAAACCTATTGAAACACTTCCTAAAAAAGGAATAAATATAGTATCCCATCCAAGTTTTTGATAAAACCAAATTCCGCCAATAAGACCTATTAGAACTACAATTATAAATCTTTTTTTAAAAGACAATCCACCCCCTATATACTTTCCTTCTCCACCAACAACAAGCATATCGTCAACAAGACCAACAATAGAAGCTACAATCAAAGTAAATAAAGGAAGCCAAGTTTGAGATCTAGAAACAAAATTAAATTGAGCAATCCATGTATTTGGAAATATAAAAGATAATATAAAAAATATTAAAGCCACAAAAACTACAGTTAGCCAAATTAAAAGTCCCCCCATACGCGGAGTACCTATTTCTTTTTCTTTATGCAACCCATTAAAAACTACTGCTTCTTCACCAGACATTGTTTTTTTTCTCGCTTCTTTCTTCCATAATTTGTGTTTATATAAAAAATTAGTCAAGATAGGACACCACAAAATAGCGATTATTGATGCAATAGACGCAAGTCCGAAAATTTTTACAGAATTAAATGTTAAATTTTCTATCATAAAATTGAATTTAATATTTTTTTCATTTCAGTAAATCTATCTTCTGCACCTAAAACAATATTAATAAAATAATTATTATCTTTTTGATTTATTATAGCTATAATCAAACATCCTTTTGCTTCATCTGTAAATCCTGTTTTTCCAAGAACAATTTCGGGAATTTCATTAAGTAGTTCGTTTGTATTTATTATACCGCCAAATCCTGGAGTATAAAAATATCTTGTTCTGCTTATTTGTGCTAATTTTGGATAATTTTCTAATATATATTCAACAAGTTTTACTAAATCATTAGCCGTAGATATATTACCAGAATTTATACCTGTTGGATCTATAAATATCGTATTCTCCATTCCAATTTTTTTTGCCTCATTATTCATTAATTCAACAAAATTTTCTATACCTATAACTTCGGCTAAAGCATAAGCTGCTCTATTACTTGATTCAATCAACATAATTTCAAGAAGATTTTCTACTGGCAAAATATCACCCATTTTTACATCTCTCTTGATTGGAAATTGAGATTCAGCTTCAGCGCTAATAATAATGTTTTTAGATAAATCATAACTATTATAAACTACCACTGCAGTCATCAATTTAGTTAAACTAGCAATAGATACTTTTAAATCGCTGTTTTTTTGAAAAATAATAGTTTTATCGCCTTCAAGATTACTTTTTACAGATATTGCCGCCTCTGCGTTTAAATCTAATGATACCACATTTTGTTCATTCTTATTTTGTTCAAAGTTATTTATTGATTCAGATAAACTTCCTAAAACAATTTCTTTATCAAAATTTTCCTTTTCTAAAACTAATTTTAGACAAGAAATTAAATAAATAAAAAATAATAAAAATAAAATAGATAAAAAAAATCCTGTAATTATTCTTTTTATAATCATTATTTTTTGCTTTTCTTGCTTTTTTCTTTTTTTACTACTTTTAATTTATGAGTTTTTTGTGATTTCTTCTTATCTTTATTTTGATTTTGTTCGGAAATTTTTATATGTAATTCATTAAGTTGATTTTTATCAATTTCTGAAGGAGCTGACATCATAAAATCCCTACCATCTCCGGTTTTTGGAAAAGCAATCACCTCTCTTATATTCGGCTCATTTAAAAGAAGAGAAACTACTCTATCTAACCCCCATGCAATTCCTCCATGCGGCGGAGCACCAAAGGAAAAAGCATTTAACATGTGGCCAAATTTTTCTTCAATAAATTCTTTTTTATAACCAATTATTTCAAAAACTGCTTCCAATGCTTCTCTTTTATGATTTCTTATCGATCCGCCCCCTATTTCAAAACCATTCATAACAACATCATATTGAGTTGTTAAAATTTTTCCTATATTCTTTTGATTTAATAAATCTTCCATAAATTCTGGTTTCGGTGCTGAAAAAGGATTATGAGTAGGTTTCCACTTTCCATCGGGATACCCTAATTCATCAGACCCTGTTTTAAAAAATGGAAAATCTATAACCCAACAAAAAGCCAATAAATTTTTATCATTTTTATCTTTTCTTAGATCTGGCCTGTCTGTCTTATATTTTTTCATTGCTTCTTCATAAGAAATTCTAGGAAATGGAATTTCTTGAATTTTTTTCTCAGGAAATAAATTTTTAATCATTAAAATTAAAAGACGTTCTGTTAAATCCATAACATCCTCTTGCTGAACAAAACTCATTTCCATATCAAGTTGAGTAAATTCTGGTTGTCTATCACCACGAGGATCTTCATCTCTCAAACATTTTGCAACTTGAAAATATTTTTCTAATCCAGCAACCATAAGAAGTTGTTTATATTGCTGAGGAGATTGCGGAAGAGCATAAAATTTTCCCGGATGTTGCCTTGATGGCACAATATAATCTCGAGCGCCTTCTGGTGTAGATTTTGTTAATATTGGAGTTTCTATTTCAATAAATCCTTCTTTATCTAAAAAATCCCTAACAAATTTAATTATTTTATGGCGTGTAATAAGATTATTTTTTAATCGTTCTCGCCTCAAATCTAAATACCTATATTTCATTCTAATATCTTCTCCAATTTCATAACCAACATCATCAATGGAAAATGGTAAGGTTTCTGATTGTGATAAAATTTTTAAAGAATCAACTGAAAGCTCCACTTGACCTGTTTCAATTTTATCATTAACCATTTGCGTTGGCCTTTTTACAATTTGTCCATTAATTTCTACCACCCACTCCGGTTTTAATTCTTGAGCTAAATTATAAATTTCTTTATTAGAAGGAACAAAAACAACCTGTATTATCCCAGAAATATCACGCAAATCAATAAATAAAATTTTTCCATGTGCCCTTTTAGCATTAACCCAGCCACAAACTTTAACTTTTTCTCCAATATGTTTTGCTGCTTCTGTAATTAAAAATCTTTGCATATTATTTTACTTTTATTTTTATTTTAATAAATTTTTTTTTGCCAACTTGAATAACCATATTATCCTCCAATAATATTTCCTGTTTCCAATTATTAATTTTTTCTTCATTATCTTTAGTTTTTTTTGTTACTCCTCCGCCTTCAATTAATCTTTTTGCTTCTTTTTTAGAAGATGCTAATTTACTATCGCACAATAAATCTAAAACTGGATATTTTTTTTGCTCTATTTCAAAAACTTCTATTTCAGAAGGTAATTGTCTGTCTCTATAAATTTTATTAAATTCGTTTTCTGCTTCTTCAGCTTTTTTTTCACCATAAAATATTTTAACTATCTCTCTTGCTAGAATTGCTTTAGCATCCCTAGGATTTCCAGAAACTATTTTTTTAATTTCTTCTAATGATAAATAAGTATTATTAACAAATAAAATTTCTATCATCTCGTCTGGTTGTGCCATTATTTGTCCATACATTTCTAAAGGAGAAGCATTTAAAAAAATTCCTGTTCCTTTGCTTTTTGACATCAACTCTCCAGTTTTTGGATTTTCCATTAAAGTCACAGCAACAACAAATTTATTTTTTCCTTTTATTTTTTCCATCAAATCACGACCAACTAATGCATTAAATATCTGATCTGTTCCGCAAACTTCAACATCAACATCCATTGCAACAGAATCATATCCCTGCATTAAAGGATATAAAAATTCGTGAACAAAAAGTGGTTTCCCTTCACTAATTCTTTTTTGAAACATATCACGTTCAAGAAGTCGTGGTACTGTAATTTTACTTTCAATTTCTATCCAATCTTCTGTACGCATTTTTGAAAGCCAATCACTATTATATTTTATTTTAGGTGGATTCTTCTTCTCTTTAAAATTCATTAGTGGTTCTATAAGTTTTTTCCACTTTTTAACATTATTTAAAACTTCTTTACGTGATAATTGTTTTCTAGTAGAATTTTGCCCTGTAGGATCGCCAATTCTTGCAGTAAAATCTCCAAAGAGAATTATAACTTCATGACCAAGTTTCCTAAACTTTTCCATTAATATTATATTTTTTGCATGACTTAAGTGAAGTGTTGGTGATGTAGCATCAAAACCAATATAAAATCTCAATTTTTTACCACTTAAAAGCACTTTTTTAAAATCTTCTTTTGTGGGTAAAATTTCTGTAATTGTACCCCTATTTAATATTTCATCTATTTGTTGTTCGTTGGTTATTGTCATATTTTGTTTTTAATATTATTAGATAATAACAATTTTATAAAAAAAAATAAAGCTAACGGCCTCTTTTTATATTCATTTTTATTTATTGACTTTATTTTAAAAAATGTTAAAATAATAATGTTTTAATCAGCACTTTTACAATCTGCTTTAGAAAGGAGGTCAAAAAAGCAGAAGGAATCAAAGAGTATTGTTGTTGAAAATCAAGGAAGTTTGAAAGGATTTGCAAATGACCAACAATAACAACGGAAATTTCGAAGAAGAACATCTGGAAGATCTTGTTAATTCTTGCCTTGGCCAGTGCGGGAAAAAACTGCCTCGAGGAAACCACATCTGTCCATCGTGTCAAAAACGGATTAATCGCGCTTCTTATCGCGAAAGCTCCATGGTTTCTTCTGGTTCCGGCTCTCGCCGAGGAAAAACTGTTTTCAACAACTAACAATATGCACACAAGCCGAAACTACAAAAAGTAGTTTTGGCTTTTTTTTATTTTTAATAGAAAACTTAAAATTTTTCAGCAAATTTATAAATATCACCAGCACCCATAATTATTAAAACATCACCAGAAGTTATATTTTCTTTTATTGTTTTTTCTAAACTATTTGTCGCACAATAGATAACACTTTCTTTTTTAATTTCTTTAATAAGTTTTTTTGAATTAATTTTTAAGCTTATTTTTTTAGTTTCACGGCCAGCCACATCATAAATATCAGTTAATATAATTTTGTCTACTGGAGCTTCTCTAAAAATTTTAATAAAATCTTTAAACAAATAATAAGTTCTCTGGTGTTGGTGAGGTTGAAAAACGCATAATATTTTTTCTTTTGGAAATTTATCTCTTGCTGCTTTTAATGTTGCTATAATTTCGTTTGGATGGTGAGCATAATCAGAAATAATGGTTATTTTTTTTCTGTCTATAATTCCCTTTTTTATTTCAAATCTTCTCCAAGATCCTTTAAAGTCAGAAATAGATTTAAAAATAATTTTATCGGGAATTGCCAAAATTCTAGCAACAGTTAAAACAGCTAAAGCATTTGAAACATTATGCTGACCGGGAATTTTTAAAATATTTTTTATTTTATCTGCTTCTGATTGGTTTAAAGAATAATTTTGGACATTAAATTTAGATTGCTCAAAAATAGGAATATTTTTATCATCTTTATTTACAACTAAAAATCCATCTGATGATAATTTCATCATAAATTTTTGAAACTCCTTTTTAACTCTGTTAAAAGTTTTAAAATAATCCAAATGTTCTTTATCAACATTTGTTATAACAATAATTTTAGGAGAATAATGTAAAAAAGATGAGTCGTACTCACAGGCTTCTATTACTAAAAGTTTTGACTTGCCTTCTCTAAAATTAGATCCACCAAACTCTCTTACTTTTGTACCCACAATAACAGTGGGATCAAGACCAGCAGCAGTTAAAACTAAACCAATCATAGTTGTTGTTGTACTTTTTCCATGCGATCCGGCAACAGCAATTGTATAATATTCTTTTGTTAAATCTCCTAAAGCTTCAGGGTAGGTTTGTGTTTTTATTTTAAATTGTTTTGCTTTTTTTATTTCTGGGTTGCTTAATTTTACTGCCGGACTATAAACAACTAAATCTAAATCTTTTTCTATATTAACCGCTTTATGTTTTATAAAAATTTTAACACCTTTCTGTTTTAAAAAATCAGTAATTTCTGAACGTTCTAAATCCGACCCACTAACTTGATGGCCTTTTGATAAATAATATTGCGCTAAAGCACTCACCCCAATTCCACCTATTCCTATTAAATGAATCTTCATTTATATAATCTATTTTTTAATTATTTAAATTATGAGATTCTAAAACTATATATTGTGGCCCTCCTCTCTTTAATTGTGATTCCACCACTTCTATTGATTCTGCAGTAAACTGTAAATCTATTATTTCATTTATTTCTGGTATTTCTTCTGGCTCTATTTGTCTAAATCTCCACTCTAAAATTCTTGCTAAAGTAATATGAGGAGTAAATTCTCTTGCTTCTGACTTAAAACTTACTTTTTCCAAAAGAGATTTCTGCAAATCATTTTTTAAATTAAAAAGATCTTTTGATTTCTCTCCTTCTGCCCAAATCATTTTAGGTGGAATTTTATTATGAGGACCATAAATAATTTTATTTAAATTTATCTGAAAAATTTTATGCCTTTGCACTACTTTTTTTAAAATTTGACACACATCAGCAATTTCAATATCCGTTAAATTTCCCAAAAATTCCAAAGTAATATGTAAATTATCTTTTGTAGTCCATTTAGCAGGTAATTCTGGCCAATTATTATAATATTTTACTAACTCCTTTTTTACATACTCTGGCAAATTTATAGCAATAAAAACTCTATGCCTTTTCTCCATATTGGTTGAATAGTATCATAAAAAGTTCTAAAATTAAAGTACTAATGAATAAAGAAATTGCGAAAATTTTTAGAGAGATGGCAGAATTATTGGATATAAGCGGAGAAAAAGTTTTTCAAAGAATTAATGCTTACAGAAAAGCCGCGAATTATTTGGATAATTTAAAAGATGATGTTGAACAAATTTATCAAAACTCCCAACAAAAAAATAAATGGGAAGCGTTTTTGGTTCCGCGTACTATTGGTGAAAAGAATGCTAAAAAGATTGAAGAATATATTAAAAAAAAACGTATTAAAGAATATGAAGATTTAAAGAAAAAAACTGCGATTCGTCAAATAATAACCCACTTTTTTAAAACCAAAGGATTAGAGTTGCAAGAACTCAAAGAAAATGCTAAAAAGAGAAAGATAGTATATTCCAGATATACAAAACCGGCCAAAGAATTATTGGATTTAGCTGGTTCAATTGAAGCCGCTAAAGAGGCCATAGATAAAGTTGCTGTTTGGGCAAATTCGCGAAAATTAGACTACACAATAGAAACAGTATTCAAAAGATGGCTTGAATTAGACCGGTTAAAGCCAAAAGAAAAAATCAAAAAGCCATTCTATAAAGGAGATCCGATGATTTATTCGGAAACCAAAAAGAAATGGTTTGTTATTTCCAAATATGGAGAATGGCTTGAATTTGCCGACAAAGAAGATACTATCGAATGGAAAATAATTGATTAATTTAAGCTAAATTAAATTTTTTGAAGTAAATAAAATTAAACCTCAAAAAATTTATTTAGCAATTAAAAACATGCTAACACATACTGACCTAAAAAAAGGAGTTGAATTTATTTATGAAAACCAACCCTGGATTGTTCTTGAAGCTCAACTCTTAAAAATGGCACAAAGAAGACCTGTTATCCAAAGTAAAATTCGTAATCTTATTGATGGTAGAGTGCAAGAAAAAAATTTTCAGCAGGGAGATGTTTTTGAAGAAGCTAATTTAGAGAAGCATGAAATTAAATATTTATATAACTCAAAAGGACAATATTGGTTTTGTGAGCCAAATGATCCTTCTAAAAGATTTTTTTTCACAGAAGAACAAATTGGTCCACAAGCAAAATATTTAAAACCAAATGAAATCGTTATTGGAATTGTTTGGAACGAAAAAGTTATTAACTTCCAATTACCTATAAAGGTTGAATTAAAAGTAAAAGAAACCCCTCCTGGAATTAAGGGTGATCGTGCTCAAGGAGGAACAAAAGAAGCTAAACTAGAATCTGGAGCCACAATACAAGTTCCTTTATTTATTGAAGAAGGAGACATAATTGAAATTAACACTGAAACTGGAGAATATGTTCGTCGAGTTTAATAAAAAACCGCTTTAGGCGGTTTTTTATTTCTTAATAGGAGGCGGAGGATTTATTGATTGATTTACTTTGGGCGATTCAATAAATGAACGATGCAATATTTCTTTTTCTACAATAGTTTTTGGCCTTGAATATTTTAATTTAGAAATTTTCTTTATTGGTTCAACAATTTCTGGATTACCTTTTTTGTGTGGTAATGTGTTTATCTTAAATGGTGTTGAAATTTTCCCATTAATTAACATTTTTAAAATCATTGTTCTGTTATCTAAATTAACTAAATCAAATCTAGAAAAATTTGGTTCAAATTGTTTTTCTAATTTTTCTGCATCCTCTGCACCAATTCTAAATGAACCCATAATTCCAACATTTCCCAAAACAGCTTCTCTAATTTGATCTGTAAGCTGAGGCATATATTGATGAGCCATGATTAAATTTAATTTATATTTTCTAGCTTCTGATAAAATAGTAGCAATAGAATCTGTTGTAAAATTTTGAAACTCATCAATATATAAATAAAAATCTTTTCTATCTTCTTCTGGAATCCTAGCCCGTCTCATAGCTGCCATCTGTATTTTTGAAACTAGAATCAATCCAAGCAAAGAACTATTAACCTCACCAGTTAAACCCTTTGAAAGATTAGCTAAAAATATTTTTTTATTATCCATAATTTCAGACAAATCAAAACTTGAATGTGACTGACCTATTATATTTCTCATCATTTCGTTTTCAATAAATCTTCCTAATTTAGAAACAACATATCCAAGCATATCAGATCTTGTAGATCCTGTTGTGGCAGCCCATTCTTTTATCCAAAAACTTCTTACAACCGGATCTGTAACTTTAGTTAATCGTTGCTGTAAAAAAATAGGATCGGTAAACATTTTTGGAATTTCTACTAAAGTTCCGGGATTATTTTTATCTGCCATCAATGCCAACATTGCATTTCTCATATAATGTTCAAACATTGGACCAATAATTTCAGGAGGAAACAATTTCATAAATATAGCTATCATTTCTTGCACTGCAAAATCTTTTTGCTCTGGTGAGTCATACTCTAACATATTTAATCCACAAGGCCTTTCTATATCAAAAGGTTCAAATATTACTACATCTTCAACTCTTTCTTTTGGAATTAAAGCTAAAATATTTTCAACAACATCTCCATGCGGATCAATTACAGCAACTCCTTCTCCATTAAGAATATCTTGAATAATTAATCCCTCCATAAAATATGATTTTCCAGTTCCTGTTTGACCAATATAATAAAAATGTCTCCTTCTGTCTTCCCTAGAAGCAAAATAAACCTTCTTTTTTTCATTTCTATAATCCACCTCTCCAATTAAAAGTTCTCCTTTTTCAGGCAAATCAGCTGGTGGAGCAGCTGATACAGATTTTGCCGCTTTTATATAAGGAGTTTCAATAAAATGAGTTGGAAAATGGTAAATACTTGCTAATTCTTCTAAATTTAAAATAACTGACTGTTTTGTATTAAAATTTCTAAAACTATAATCATAAACTAATTTTTGAAGTTCCTTTCCATAAACTATTTTGGGTTCTAAACTATTAATAGCAGATAAAGAAAATTGACTAAAAGCAGAAGACAAATGTTGTAAAATTTCTTCTGCCCTGCCTTTTGTTTGAGCTGAAGCCAAAATTCTTATGTTTGCTTCAAAGGGTTGCTTTTGAATTTTACTCTGTATTGCTTCATATCCTTTTTGGTCAAATCCTTGTTCTTTCGGTTTTCCAAATTGGTCTAAATTTGGATTTTGATTTTGTTTTTTGGAAGGATTTATTAAATCTTCAAACAATTCTCTTATAGGACCATAAAAAGCCTGAATAACAGCTATTCTAACATCTTTTCCTTCTCTTATTTTTTTGAGCGCCTTTTCTCCTTTTTTTCTAAATTTTAATCCAGAAAGAGGCCTTATTATTACTTGAACTGCTGCTCCTTCTTTGGCAGATATTTTACTTAAATCATTGCTTATTAAAGATAACGGATCTTTTTCTAAATGCTGATAAGTGCTAATTGGAAAGAGAAAATTTTCAGATAATTTAAAATATGCTCCCGCTGTTTCTCCTTGTGGTTCAAAAATAGTATAATCTTGAGGAACTTTATCAACAACAGCATTTGGATAAACTCCTTGAACATATTTTTCAAAAACAGATTCCAAATATTTTGGAACTGCAACATAAAAAGAAATATCTGATCCTCCAATTTGTGAAGCAATTTCAAGTGAAATACATGGAATAGTTTGAAATGGTTTTGTCTTTTTTAAATACAAAAAATTAGCAAGCACTTGTTCCATCTGAGAAATCAATAATTTTTCTTCTTTTTGAGAATCGCCTTCTTTTTTAGAAGGATTTTTTGGCATCATAACCAAAAATAAAACTTGATCAAGTCCTCCAAAAACTGATTTTTTATCATTTTGTTCAGAATTTAAAACAATAAAAAAAGCAAATAGAATAAAGAAAAATAGAAATATTAATATTAAAATTATAAATATCATTTTATATAAAAGTACAAATATTTAGAGTTTGATTAATAAATAGAAAAAATATTTATCAATAAGAAAATTTATTTTTGGTTATTATTGTTCTGCATTAATTTTTGGTAATACCCTTCTTGAGCCAAAATATCATGAAACGTATCAAGCAAATAAGGTTCATTCATTTTTTTTGCTAATTGCACAGCAAATATTACACCTTTTTCTCTAGCTATTTGTAAAAGATGTTCAATTTTTTCTTTTTCTCCTAAAAATTCAATTTTTTGTTTTATTTTTTCTGCTTCTGCTTTTTTGCTTTCATCTAATTCCATCAACTCAATTTCTCTTTTTAATTCATCTGTTATAATTTTTTCTTGTAAAGAAATTTCATATTTTTCTGATATTGTTGCCTCTTCTTGTTGAGAATGAGCTTCCTGCTGTGGTATTGAAATTTTTTCTTTTGAATTTATTTCTTTTTTTTCTCGATCTACCATTATAATAAAAATTTATTTTACTATTAAATCCAATAAAAAGGATTCTACTTTATCAGGAGAAGAAGTTACAGCACTATTTCCTTTTCCTGCAATAACTCTTATTCTAAGACCAGAAGATTCTTTTGAAACTTCATATATTTTTACACATGGAGTTGGTTGGAATGCGGGTTTTAAAACCGACCCACAAAGATCTTCTTCTGGAAGCCATGGACTAATATTATAAGTGTTAATGGGAACATATTCCCTATTTTTTGAATCTACAATATTTTCAATATCCCAAGCCCTTTCAATTGTATTTTTAGTGCCCATATTTTTTGCCCCTACAGTTACTTGTATAAATCTTTCTCCTGTTTTTAAATCTGATTGACCTGCATAATTATATTTTTTATTAGTAATTTCAGAAGCTTTTAAAACATTTCCTCTATCTATTGCTGATTGAAAAATAAATAATATATCTCCTAATTGTTTTTCAAAAACTGGCAAAGGAACTTCAGAAACTTGAGAATCTGGCGGCTTTGGTGGTGGGCTTGCCATTTTTAAAATAAGATAAGTTATAATTACAGCAACAAAAACAATAATTGCTAAAACTAAAAGCAATCTAGAAACTTGTCCAGTTTGTTTATTTAACTTCATATTTTTCTGAAAATTAATTAACATTAATATATTTTACTATGACAAATTTAAAATACAACTCTTACTACTCATATCTAAGAGCTTCAATGGGATCCATATTTGCAGCAGCCTTTGCCGGCAACACTCCAAAAGAAATTCCTATGAACGCTGAAACTCCCACAGCAATTATAATAGAATATAAAGGAATTATAAGAGGCCATGAAAGTCCAAAATAACCTGCTACCAAAGAAACAATCCAGCCCAAAATTCCACCTAAAATAATTCCTAAAACTCCTCCAATAACTGTTACTAAAACAGCTTCTATTAAAAATTCATTTAAAATATCTGAATTTCTAGCACCAAGCGCTTTTTTTAATCCTATTTCAGCAGTTCTTTCCGTAACAATAACATACATAATATTCATAATTCCTACACCTCCCACAACTAAAGAAACTGCCGCAATAGAAATAAGTAAAACAGTAATTCCGTTAAAAATTGTATTAAAAATATTCATCGCCTCCTCTTGAGTTGTCACTTTAAAATCATCTTTTACTGGATCTTTTATTTGGTGGCGTTGTCTCATTACCTGACGAATATCTTCGGCTGTTGCTTCTGCTAATTTTATGTCTTTTAACTGAACCACCCCAATTAATAAATGATTTACTCCAAGCATTTTTTTATGGGCAGTTCCTATTGGAATATATATAATATCATCAGCGCCGCCACTTAAAACACCTTGAGGATTATAAACTCCAATTACTTGAAAATTTAAGTTCCCCATTTTTATCAATTTGCCTACAGGATCATCTTGTCCAAATAAATCTTTGGCAATATTATGACCTAATATAGCAACCTGAGCAGCACCAACATCTTCAGATGCCGTAAATGTTCTGCCATTTTTCAAGGTATTATTATTAATACTAAACATATCAACACCAACTCCATAATAAATTATGCTTTTTATATTATTCCTATAACTAGCAACTGTTTGGCCAGTTATTATGCCGTATGCTCCTAAAACATTATTTAACTTTTTAATAGCTTCTAAATCAGAAACTTTAAACGATGTTATTTGCACAGTAGACATCGCTCTGCTTATATCTGATGACATTGCATTTTCCCTACTTTTTGTTGTTGGTGGAACGCGAGTTTCAATAAAAAGAGTGTCTGTCCCATAAACTTCCAACTGTTCATTAATTAGTCCGCGAAAACCCGCTCCTGCAGAAAAAACCATAATCACTGCAGCAATACCGATTACAATTCCCAAGGTTGTTAAAACAGTTCTGCCTGGATTTGTTTTTAACGCTTTAAGTGATTGTTGAAAAATTTTATACATATTTATTCATACCTTAATGCATCTATGGGATTTAATTTTGATGCTTTTAATGCAGGATATAATCCAAAAATTACTCCAGTTAAAACAGAAACTCCTATAGCTAAAAATAAAGACCATAAAGAAATTATAAAAGCCCAATCATAACCTAAATATCTCATAAGCAAATAAATTAAAAAAGAAATTATTATTCCAATTAAAATTCCAATAATTCCTCCTAAAAAAGTTAGCGTGCCGGCTTCAAATAAAAATTGTTTCATAATAACTTTATTTGTAGCTCCAACTGCTTTACGTAAACCAATCTCTCTCGTTCTCTCGGCAACAGTTGCCAACATAATATTTAAAATTCCAATTCCACCTACAATTAAAGAAATTGCTGCCATTGCAGTTAAAAATAATCTTAAAGCGTTTGTTACTGTGCTTAAAATGTTTATTGCATCAGTCATACTTCTTACTGTGAAATCTATATCTTCTTCAGATTTAATACGGTGTTGTTGTTTTAATAAACTAGTAATATCTTGTATTGTGCGATCAACGTTTTCAGGAGAATCAACTTTTATATTTATAGATCTTAAATAATTTATTCCTAAAATTTGTTTTTGAGCAATTGGCAACGGTATGTAAATTTGATCATCCATATTCATAAATAAAGAACTGCCTTGTTTTTCTAATAAACCAATCACTCTTAAAGGAATTCCACCAGCTTCTGTTTGTGAAGCTGATTTTACCTTAACCACTTGACCTATTGGATTAATATTACTATCAGCAAATAATTCTTCGGCTACTGCAGCACCCAATACAATTACATTAGATCCTGATTCCCCTTCTTGTTTATTAAAAAATTGTCCTGACTTTAAAGATATATTTATAATTTCAGGTAAAGTATGTTCAGCTCCCATAAAATTTGTATCAATACTCTTATTATGCCATGTAACAGAAGCTGTTCCCATTACAATTCCAGAAACTGCTTTAGCATAAGGAACTCTTCCGCTGTTTCTTATAGCATCCACATCGTAATTAGTTAAAGTTGTAACAACTATTCCAAAAACTTGGGCTGGAGGACCTTTTTCATTGCTTTTGTCGGGCTGTACATTTAAAAGATCAGAACCAAGCTTTGTTACTTGCCCAATAATCATAGCTTGCGCTCCAGCTCCTAAAGCAATAATTATAATTACACCAGCAACACCAATAACAATTCCAAGCATAGTTAAAAACGACCTGCCTTTTCTAGCAAGAAGATTTCTAAAAACTAATTTTATTGTTCCTATAAAATCCATAAAAAAAATTATTTTTGCAAATCTCTTTCAATACTAGCAATCGTCCTATTTTTTATTTTTTCATCAGAAATAATTTCTCCATCTTTTATTTTAATAATTCTTTTTGCATGATTCGCTGTATCTGTTTCATGTGTAACCAAAATTATTGTATGACCTTTTTCGTTTAATTGTTGCAAAATATGCATAATTGAATTTCCTGATTTTGAATCAAGATTACCAGTAGGTTCATCAGCAAAAATAATTTCTGGGTTATTTACTAAAGCGCGAGCAATAGCCACTCTTTGTTTTTCTCCTCCAGAAATTTGATTCGTAAAATAATTTAAACGATGAGAAAGTCCAACAGCATTAAGAGCTTCTTCAGCAACTTTGTCATGATGTTTTACTTTGCTATAAATTAAAGGTAGTTTAACATTATCTAAAACAGTGGTACGTGCAAGCAAATTAAAAGATTGAAAAACAAAACCAATTTTTTCATTTCTTAATCTTGCTAAATGATTGTCATCAAAATTTTTAGTATCTTCACCTTTGAATTTATAAACACCTGATGACGGTCTGTCTAAAAAACTTAAAATGTGCATTAGTGTTGATTTTCCAGATCCAGATGGACCCATAATTGCTACAAATTCTCCTTCTTGTATTTCAAAATTAACTCCACGTAAAACATGAGTAATAACTTCATCGTTTACATATTGTTTCTTAAGATTTCTAACTTCAATTAACGCCATTTAAATAAAAATTATTTAATATAAATTATAACTTCTTGTCCCTCATTAAGCCCTTCTATAATTTCAACTAACCCTCCATCTGCTTGCAAACCAGTTTTAACTTCAACTTCGTGATATTTTCTATTTTTTATATCATCTACAACTCGCACATAATTTTTTCTATTTTTATTAATTATAGCAGTTGAGGGTACGGCTAAAACATTTTCTTTTTTATCTACCATTATTGTCATATTTGCAGTCATTCCTGGCTTTATTTTTTCTGATTTTTCAAAAGAAGCTTTTACTCTATAATTAACAACTCCCGAAACAATAGTTGATGCGGGATTAATACTAATAAGCTCTCCTGAAAAATGTTCATCTTGACCTAATGCATCAAAGGTGTAATCTATTTTTTGACCAATATTTAAAACAGCTATATTTGCTTCACTAATATCAGCTTCAATATATAAATTATCTGTATCTTGTAAAACTATCGCCTCTTTTAAAGCAGTGGCTTGCTCGCCCACTTTAATATCCACTTTTGTTATTATTCCATTTGATGGCGCTGTTATAATGGTGTTATTTAAGACAGCTTGAGCTGCGGCAACTTGTCCTTGAGCAGATAAAATTTGAGCTTTTACTGCGTCTATTTCTGGTCCACTTTGCAATAATGACAATTTTGCGCTTGAAATAGCTTTTTGATTTGCAGTAACACTAGCTAAAGCAGAATTAATATTTGCTCTTTGAGTATCAATTTCTTGTTTTGTTGCTTCTGGTACTAAACCATAATAATATGGCGTATCTAATGTTGAACGAATTATAGCTAAACTACTTGAAATTGAATTTAAAGAATTAATTGTTAATGAAACAGCAGAATCAATATCTTCTTGAAGTCCACTTTTTTTAGCTTTATTTAAACTAGAATTTATTATATCAACATCTCTTTCAATTTGTGCCTTAGCATTTCTTGCGTCACCATCGTATCCTTTGAAATAATTATTTTGTAAATTTACTACCGCAGCTAATGCATTATATGATTTTAAACTTGCATCGTTTAATGAATTTAAAGCATCTTTATTGGCTCCATCAAGAGCTATTTCATAAGATGCTATTCCATATCCAGAAGAGCCTGCTACAAGTTTATCGTATAATGCTTGGTATTGCGCTAAAGTTCCTTTTGCAGAAGTAAGATTAGCCAGCGCGCTTGATTGATCAAGATTTGCTAAGATTTGTCCGCGTTCTACTCTATCCCCTTCTTTTACTAATATTCTTGAAACCACTCCGCTACTTTGAAAACTCAAACTTAAATCGGTTCCAGAAACAACTTGTCCGGTTGCCAGAACTGTTTGTTCTAAATTCTGTCTTTCAACAAGACTTGTTTGAATGGTAATGTTATTATTTCTATTTATAAAAATATAAATTATACTAACAAATATTAAAATAGAAATTATTGTTATAATTATATTTTTTTTCTTCCTAAAAAATTTTGGTATTTTCATAAAATTTATTTAATAAAATTATAAATATTTAACTACTAAATGATTTTGCTCCGTTTAACCATTTTAAAAATTGACAATCAATGCTATGTTTTGGAGGAGATGGATTGCGCAAACACATTACTGCTTCTTTAAATATTTCATAAATATCTGACGGATTTGTTATAATTTCCATTATTTCTTTACGAAAGGGCAAACGATCTATAAATCCTTTACTTTTATCTACAATATAAAAAGCTAAATATCCTTTTCTCACTGTTTGAAAACCATTTTTTTCCATTAAAAATGTATAAGTATCTAATTGTAACTGAAACCTATCATAAATATTAACTGCTGAACTCCCTGTTGATTTATAATCTAAGGGCGCTATTTTACCATTCTCAAATTCTAATACATCATCTACTACCCCGAACAATGTTGCTTTTAATTCAGGATCAAAATATCTTATACCAGCAAAATTATTACGCCACTGATTTAATAGTTTTTGATTTGAAAAAAGACGAGCTTTAATATTTTTTTCTTTTAATAAAGGATGTATTAATTTTTTTTCACGATATGCATCAAATTCTTCTTTTAATAAATCATCTACAGCTGAATTTAAGGTGTATGGATAAGGCGGTGGTCTCCTAATATCTAAATTTTTATCGAGCCAAAAACAATGAGGACATTCTAAATATAAATTCAGAGAGTTAGGAGATAATTGTATTATCCTTTGTTGCATATAAAATTATTAATTAATAATATCAGAAGACAATCTTTTATTCCACAACTACCCAACGCCATCGATTAAATTGATCTTTACAAAAATACCATTTTGAATAACCTATTTTTTTTAAAATTTTTTCTATTTTATCTTTTTGTGGAGGATCAAATTCCATATAAATCCTCCCGTATTTATTTAAATATTTTTTTGCATCTTGTAAAAATTTTTTAATATAATCCATTCCATCTTTTCCGCCAAATAAAGATTTTTTGGGCTCATATTTTAAAACTGATTTTTGTATTTTATTTCTTTTAGTTATTGGTATATAGGGCGGATTTGCAACAATATAATCATATTTTCTTTTTATTTTTGAAAAAATATTTGATTGAATTATTTTTGATTTAGGTTTTTTTATAAAATTATTTTTTAAATTTATTTTTATTTGTTGAATTGCCTTTTTATCATCATCAGAAAAATCACATATTACGTTTGGTAAATGCGCCATTAATACAATGCCAATACAACCAGATCCAGCAAAAATATCCAACACGCGGATAATATCAGAAGAATTATCGACTCTATTTTTTATGTCTCTAGCGGCAAATGCTGTCCAATATTCTGTTTCTTTTCTTGGAATTAAAGTTTTTTTTGATAAATCAATCTTACAACCTAAGAAATTTACAAATCCTATAACATAATCAATCGGCTCTCCCTTTTTAAGTCTAACAATATCTTTTCTAAATTTTATATTTGGTTTTCCGTTATATTTTTCTTTTAAAAGCCAATTTATTTCTTTTTGTAAATTTTTATTTTTCATAATATATCTTTTTTAACAAATTTTATTGAATAAAAAAAGGACTTTCGTCCTTATTAATCTACGGCAGGTTGCCAATTAGGATTGCGACTATTAAAAGCCTTTGTATCTTGGTAAAGCACCCTACCAACAGTAGCTCGATCAACGTCGTTAAGAGGATGGCCAGTAAAAAGTTTTGCCCACACATATGGTATAGGAAACCTTAATGCATGACCGGCAATTTTAATTTCGGTAAGTGGATCGCCATCACCTTGTGGCACATAAACGTCGCAAATATTATCCGTGCCAAGCCGCACAGGAACTCGACGTTTAACCAATTCAAGTATGCGAGCAATAGAATTGTGCAAAGGCGCATTAATTGGCCGAAGCTGTCGCATAGAAAGGGCGGCACTCGGACAAACAATTACACCGATGTTTAATTCTAAAAGGCCATCAATCAACCTAGCAAAACGAGCTTCTTCATAACAAGAAGGAGAAATCATATGCACTGCCCAAATAGTTGGGCCTGTATGATTAGGAATAACAGGTTGATCAATCCAACGCAATCCTTCAATCAATATCTCTGTTCCATTTTCAGAAGGATCATTGGCTTGATCTACGTGTATGTGAACTTCTTTTTTAAGTTCACAACCCAACTCCACAACACGACGAATGTGATTACGATAGCCAATTTTTCCATCGCGATCTTTTAATCCACTATAATCATCTTTTTCAGGTAAACAAGCCAAAAAATCCACACCTTCTAATCGTGAAGCTACCTCAAACACTTCCATTCGCCCTGATCCCTCTTTAAATCCAAAGATGGGCATTGGACCAACTCGAATTTTAATCTTATCATTAAACTCCTTTTTAATGATAAGAAGTTCATTAATTGCTAACAATCCACCATCTCCCAAATCAGGCGTAGCATCACAACAAGTATCTAACCTTGTTACGCCATAAGCAATCTGGCGCTCCACAACTCTGCGAACTCTTTCTGCAAAATCTTCTCTGGTATAAGCAACGCCTCTGTGCAAATCACCCGTCAGGTTTTGTTTAACCGATAAAGGTAAAGAACTGGCCTCTAGAGGCGTAGTATTAATGTGGCGAAGATATTTATCTTCCAAAGTATCTGCACGATCTAAATGCGCATGAGCATTATAGAATCCACCAAGGCCTTGGACATCTTCCAATAGCATTCTGTCATACGGTGAAATTGGCCTATCTCTCATGATAGATTCTCCCATGATTAGAACCCTCCATAGAATTAAAATGTTTAAGAACATCAATGTGCCTTCAGACACATTTTTTCTAATGCTACTATTTTAAAATAACTTGTCAATATTAATTATTCATAATTTGTCGCACAATAAAATAGCCTCTTAATGAGGCTATTTTGCAAAATTACAAATTTATTTTATTCCAATTATTTCAACTTCTGTATATGGTTGTCTATGACCTATTTTTCTGGAATACCTTTTTTTTGATTTATATTTAAAAACAATAACTTTTTTACCTTTACCATGAGATAAAACTTTTGCCTCTACCTCTGCTTTAACCTTCGGTAAACCTATCTCCAGTTTTTTATTTTTTTCAATAAGTAAAACATCTGTGAATGAAAAACTTTCACCTTCTTTTTTGTCGAGTTTTTCCACTTTTATTTTATCTCCCGGCTTAACAATATATTGTTTCCCGCCAGTTTTTATAATAGCTAACATATAATTATTTTTAAAATATAAATATAGTTTAACAAAAAAATACCTAATCGTCAAGCATGGGTCGAGCCACTTCTTCTAACTCCATTTTCGATTCTACTCCTGTTAATTTAACAACATCTTTATCTATTTTATTAAATTCTACTTTAGCTTTATTAAAACTGCTTACAGTTATATTTAAGTGCTGTCCTAAACGATTAAAATGTTCAGAATATGCAAATAAATGTTTATTCAATCTTTCAACTTCTTTTATAATTTGCTGGGCTTGCTCTGAAATTTTTTGGTTTCTTAATCCTTGTAAAACTGTTTGCAAATAAGCTAAAAATGAAGTTGGTGAAACAACAACAACTTTCTTTTTACCTGCGTAGTAAATTAGATTATTTGTGTCCTCGGTAATAGCTCCCACTTTATTTATCAATAAATCATAATAAACTGCTTCAGAGGGAATAAACATAAAGGCAAAATCCATAGTTTTTTCTTCTGGTCTTACATATTTTGCAGTTTCTTCAATTCTAGTTTTCAAATCATTCACAAAAGATGTTTCTAATCTCTTTTTTTCTGCGGGATCATGCGCCTCCAAAAGTCTATTATAATTTTCTAAAGAAAATTTTGAATCAATAGGAATAATTCTTTTATCTACAAATACAACTGCATCAACAATTTCTCCATTTGAAAAAGAATACTGCATTTGATAGGAACCGGGAGGTAAAACGTTTTTTAAAACATTCTCTAAATAATATTCTCCTAAAATTCCCCTTTGTTTTGGATTTTTTAATATATCTTGTAAATTTTTTAATTGATCAGCAAACGAAATCACTTGTTTATTTGTTTCATCTAATTTTACTAGTCTTTCTGTAACATTTCTTATAATATCTTGAGAATGTTTAAATTGTTCTTGAACGTTTTTATTTGACTCTGATAATTTTACATCAACTGCCTGCGCAATTTGCCCAATTTGTTGTTGAAGTAATAATAAACTGTCATTTTTTTCTACTTCTGGTTTTTTACGAAGCAATAAAAAAATTGCTATTATAACCCCCACTGCAATTATTATCAAAAGCATTACTGTTAAATCCATGTTGTATTATTTTACCAAATAATAGTTTTTATGCAAAAATGTTTTATTAAAATAAATATTTAAATTTTAAGAAATATAAGAATTAAATATTTCTACCAATAAAAAAAGAATATACACAAAAAGCAAAATAATTCCTTCTTTTTTTGTAACTTTATGCCCTGTTTTAACAAAAATAATAAAAAGAAAAATGGCGGCTATAAAAAATATTCTAGCAATTAAAAACGGAGAAAAATCATTTATTTGAAAAGGTATAACAATAGCAATTAATCCCAAAATTAAAGAAGCTGCTGAAATTACAGAACCCATTAAATCTCCTAATATAAGCCATCCTTCTCCTCGTCTGGCGGAAACTACAGAAAAATATGCTTCGGGAAAACAATTGCCTAATCCTACTACTAACAATCCAACTAAAGAAAGAGGTGCTCCAAAATAAATAGAAAAATATTTAGCAGAATCAACTATAAACTGGGAAGCAATTAAAAGAATTCCTAAAAATAAAATTATTTTTCCAATGTTTCCAATAAAATTATAAAAATTTTTAACAGGATTTTGATTTTCTTGTTGATAGGTTTTTTTAAATCTATCATCTTTGGAAAAAATCCATAATGTATAAGAAAGGAAAGCAAATATTAAAATAAATCCATCTGATCTGCTAAGTATTCCATCTAAAATTAACAATAACGGAAGCAAACCAATTACTCCTGTAAAAATTGCACTATATTGAATCATTTTACTTTCTGCAGGAATTGATTTTTTACTCATAAAAACAGCTAAAGCCATAACTAAAGTTAAATCAACTAAATTTCCTCCAATAATATCTCCAAAAGCTATTTCTGGCATACCGCGCCAAACAGAATTAAAACCTACAAGTAAATTTGGCAAAGAACCAGCAATAGACATTATAAAAAAAGCTATAACAAATTCTCTCCATCCTAAATATTTTGCTAAGCTCATTAGTGAGTTTAAAATTTTAGAACTTAACCAGGCAAGAATTATAATTGAAATTATAAAAGTAATAATATAAAAAATCATAAATTTTACTTATTATAAAAATAAAAAAACTCGTAAAAAATTCCTATTAAAAGTACGATAGCAAGAGAATAAATTAACATTCTCTTTTTAAGATTAATTAATTTTTTCTTTACTAAAATTTTTTTATACATTAATAAAATTAATAATCCATCAATACCCAAAAGTACTCCTCCTATAAAAGATATCACCAAAATAAAAGATTTTAGTCCCAGCAAAAATAAAATAACAGGAAGTGTTGTAGTTATTATAAAAGCATTGATTTTGCTTAATTTTAAATCAAATATTAAAACTTTTTTTAAAGTTAAGCTTATAGCAATAAAAGAAGTAAAAGTTGTTAGAACTCCAAACAATAAACCCAATGAAACAACGCTATTCCCTGTAATATTTTTTAATCCAATAAGAGCTGATTCCGTTGTTTGGCTACCTGTAATTCCTACAACTAATAAAATAAAAAAAATATAGACAAAAATAGGAATTAGGATTGAAATAGTAATTATTTTTTTAAGCAATTCTTTTTTTGATTTAAGCATCTCTTCAACTTCAGGAATTAAAGATGCTCCCCACAAAGAAAAAAGAATTGCACCGTATGGAAGAAAAAAATTTTTATAGTCTTGAACAAAAACAAAATTTTGAAAATTAATATGCGAACGAGCTTGAAAAAAAATTGCAATTAATGCTGTAAAAAATAAAATTAATCCCCAAAATTCAACTTTTTCTATTGCCTTAATTCCAGAAAATACGATTATTGCCCCAGCAATAAAATAAATCATTGTATAAACAAAATTATCTCCTCCAAAAAATGGTGAAAATAAATTTTCAAGAAATTCACCCCCTACTATTAAATACGCTAAAAGCGAACCTAACATTCCTATAATTCCTGTAATATAAGCAATAAATTCTCCTTTTTTACCTAAATAAATTTTAGCAAAACCAGGCAAACGTTTGAAATCAGGTGTTGATAAACTTATCTCCCCAAAAAAATTATGAATTAAAATAACTAAAATACCTAAAATCAAAAAATAAATTAACACAACCAAAATACCAACCTTTGTAGTAATATAAGGCAAAGAAAAAAGACCCACTCCTATGATTGTTCCAGATAAAGTAGCAATAGGATAAATATAATTTTTAAATATTTTTTCTAACATATTTTTATATTTTACTATAATTGGCTATAAGAATAAAATACCTGATTAAATAAATATGTTTTATAATAGACATTAAAAAAAATTTATGATAAAATTTTTAATAATGGCCCCATCGTCTAGCCCGGTTAAGGACGCATGGTTCTCATCCATGAAACACCGGTTCAAATCCGGTTGGGGCCACATAATTACATACTAAAAATTCCCATAAATGGGAATTTTATTTGTTTTCTATTTTTAAATCGTAATCAGGAGGTATTTTAAAATAATTAATAATATATTGAGCAAGTTCTTTAAAAATAGGCACTGCAGATAAAGATGATTTTGGCACTTTAGGTCTATCTAACTTAACTAAAATTAAAAATTGTGGATTTAAAGCAGGGCCATAACCAACAAAACTTTGTATTGTTTGGCTTTCGGGCTCATATCCTCTGCCATTAGTTAAAGGAATCTGAGCAGTTCCTGTTTTGCCAGCCAAATAATATCCAGGTATTTTTGCTACGCCACCAAAACCTTCATCAACAACATTTATTAACATTTTATTAATCTGACTAACTGTTTGTTGTGAAATAATGGGATCAGAAATATCTGGCTTTGTATATATTGAATCTGAATCGTTTATAATCTTTTCAACAATATATGGTTTTACCATTTTCCCACCATTTGCTAAAGCACAATATGCTCTTGCAATCTGAATAGGAGTTATTTCAATGCCTTGACCAAAAGAAGCGGTAGCATATTCAACATCCCACCCCTTTTTCAAAGATTCATTACGAGAAAAAACTTCTCCTTGTAAATCAATTCCTGTTTTTTGTGTAAAACCAAACTTTTCTATATAATCCCAAAAAACTTTATGCTCCATTTTTTGTTGAGCAAAAACAGCCCCAGTATTAACAGAATTTTTTAAAGCTTCTGTCATTGATATTTCTCCATATTTTTCTTTAGCAAAATTATTTATTGTTTCTGGCCCAACTTTTACACTACCTGTATCTATATAAGTTGTTTCGGGAGTTATTTTCCCTTCGTTAATTGCAGCAGCCATAGTAAATGGCTTCATAATTGAACCTGGTTCAAAAAGCTTTTGAATTGCGCCATTTTGGAATATCTCTAGATCTTTTACTTTAGAATACTGGTTTGGATCGTATGTAGGATAATTTGCTAGTGCTAAAACTTTTCCTAAATTAGGATCTAATACTATTATTTGACCAGCAGTAATATCTAAATTATTTTTTGCTTTTTTAAGAAGAGATTCTGCTTGTAATTGTATATTATAATCAATTGTCAAATAAATATCTGAACCATCTAAAGAAATTTGATTATTTTTTTGAAGAATAGAGTTTAATCCTTTTATTTCTTTTACAATTCCTGTTTTCCCTTGTAAAATATCATCATAAAATCCCTCAACTCCATATTGCCCTATTCCCTCACCACCTAAAAATCCCAAAACCTGTGAAGCAAAATCTGCTTGAGGATAAAATCTTAAAGGATTATTTTGCCATGATAATCCTTTTAAATTTAAAGATTTTATTTTTTCTAAATGATCGGTTGATAAATTCTTTTCAATTGTTACATAAGAAGAATCGCCTTCTAATAATGCAAGAATTTGATCTTCTGTTTGATTTATATTTTTACTTAAAATTTTGGCAAAAGAAATTTTATCTTCAATAATATTGGTATTTGCTGAAATAGTCCAATTATCTCTATTTATTGCAAGACTTTTTTTGTCTTCTGAGTTTGTATTTCCTTTTATACCATTAGCTTGACAAAAAATCTGTCCGCGATCTCCTTTAATATTATAAAATCCTGTATGCTGGCCAACTGCTTGAGCTTGATACATTTTACGTTCTAAAACTTGTAATTCAAATAGGCGGCTAATAATAGCTGCCCCTAAAACAAAAAATATAACTAAAATCAAATTTATCCTCCAGTTTTTTAGAAATCTCATCTCTTATTAATTTGCCTTTGCTAAATAACTGCTAGGGATTTGAATATATTTTATAGATGTAGCTTTTTGAAAATTAAGTTCCTGCATTTTTTCTAGTGCTTGTCCCCAAAAACTAGCTTCAGCAAAAGCAACTTCAAGTTTTTTATTTTCTTCTATAATTGAATTTAATTGATTTTCATAAGTATTTATCAAATAATATCCGTGAGTTAAACTATTAATCTGCCATACATAAAAAATCAGCAAAGATATACATACTAAAAATCCTAGACAACATACAAGTTTCCAGTTTACAGTCGGAAAATCAATTAAATCAACTTTTTCTTTAATTTCTTTTTGTATTCTCGAATAATTTAATATTGCTGTTGTCATATTTTGATTGCTGCCCTTAATTTTGCTGATCTGGCGCGAGGATTTTCTTTAATCTCGGCGCTTGATGCAATAACAGGCTTTTTGGTTAATATTTTTATTGTTCCTTTTTTTGATTCTTCTGAAAAAAATTTTTTAACTATTCTATCTTCTAAAGAATGAAATGATATTACTACCAACCTTCCATCTATTTCTAATGATTCAATTGCTTGCGGTAAAACTTTTTTTAAATTCTCTAATTCATCGTTAACCGTAATTCTTAATGCTTGAAATGTTCTTGTCGCATAATGAATTTTTCCTCTTTGATATTGCGGCGGTGTTGCATTTTTGATTATTTCTATCAATTGAAATGTTGTTCTAATTCTTCCTTGTTTTCTTGATTCAACTATTTTTTTTGCAATTTTTTTTGAAAATTTTTCTTCTCCGTATTCTCTAATTATTTTTTCTATTTTTTCTTCAGGCCATTCGTTGATAATTTTTTCTGCTGTCAAATATCCTACTTGATCGTTGTATCTCATATCAAGCCCTTGGTCTATTTTAAAAGTAAATCCTTTTTCCGTACCATCAAGTTGAGCTGATGACATTCCAAGATCTAACAAAATTCCATTAATTGGTTTAAAATTTTTTCTTTCTATAATTTCTTGAAGATTAGAATAAGAATTATTTACTAAAATTACCCTATTTTGGAAATGAGCTTCTAACCAATGACTTGAAATAATTTGTTGAGGATCTAAATCAATTCCTAAAAGCTTTCCATCTGGTTTTGTTTTTAAAAGTATTTCTTCTGCATGCCCACCTTCTCCTATTGTGCAGTCAACAAAATTTTCATTTGCCTGAGGATTTAAATATTGCAATACTTCTTTTTTTAAAACTGCTTTGTGTATCATATTCCAAAATTTCCTAATTTAGATACAATTTCTTGAACTCCTTTTTCTGCTGTTTGGGTGTAATTATTCCACTTTTCAGCATCCCAAACTTCTAATCTATTTGATAAACCACAAATTACAACATTTTTTTTCAAATCTGCGTAATTTTTCAAATAATCAGGAACTAATATGCGACCTAATTTATCTATTGAAACCTCCATTGCGCCAGCTAAAATAATTCTGGCAAACGACCTTGCTTCTGTTTGTGAAATGGGCAAATTTCCTAGTTTTGAAGACATTATCTCCCACTCTTTTTCTGTGTAAATAACTAAACAATTTTCCACCCCTTTTGTAATTATTACTTTATCGCCTAATTCTCCCCTAAATTTAGCGGGAAGTGCTAAGCGTTTTTTATTATCAATTGTATGTTCGTACTGTCCAATTAACATAAAGTTTAACTTTAACTAGAAAAAATTCTAAAAATTAAATTTATTTAAATAAGTTTATGAGAGATTTTAAAAGTGATAGTTATTAAACTCACTTATTCACAATTTTCTATATTTTTCCCACTTTTATCCACAACTACCCACTTCATACTTATTTATATCCATTTTAAATATTTAGGTCAACACTTTTATAAAATATATTAAAAATAGTCGTAAATTGGGCTATTTTTACACCGTTTATCCACAACTTAAAAAAATAAAATTTGTTTAATTTTGTTGTTTATAATAAAAAAACCTCAAAAAAGAGGTTATTTTAAATTAAAATTGGATAAAAATAAATTATCCTACAAATAATCATTAACTAGAATAAAAAACTCCGGGAGGTAAACTGTTTACCGCATCTTCATAAGTATCAAATTCACGAACATATTCTATGGTAGAAGCAATAATTGACGAAATTAAGTAACGCGGATTTTCCACCCACAATACATTAATTTCACGAAATTTATCATTTTTGGTAATTATCTTACCAATCCACCAACCAGCTAAAGCGGCAGGTTTAGTAGGTACAACAAATTTACTATCATTACTGCACATAATTAAACCCTCCTAATCTTTTTGAATATTACAAAGAAACAATTTCTCTCCCTACATTTAATTTTTTAAATGAAAATTATAATGTAAGGAGAAAAAATCAAAAATCCTCCATTCGGAGGATTTTTGATTTTTTTATTTCTAAAATTATTAATTATCAAAAACCCCCAAGCATTCGCCCAATAACAAACTAATCAATAAATTTTGGGGGTTAACAATTTTCATATTATCTATATTCATTATATTTTTAATTTTCTCTATGTCAATTCTAATTTTAAAATATTACTCAACGGGATTAATTATTACTGAAAAATTATTAGGATCAATTTGAATATTGTCTCCTTTTTTTATTTTATCAGCTAAAAGAGCTTGAGCAATAGAATTTTCAACATTACTCTGTACTACTCTTCTCATTTCTCTAGCCCCAAATTCTGGTTTATAAGACAATTCAACAATTTTTTCTTTTAATGCTTCTGTAATTTCAAAATTAATTTCTTTATCTTTTAAATTTTTTTGTAAACCAGTCAAAATAAGTTGAGCTATTTGTAAAAGATTATCTTTAGTTAAAGGATGAAAAATTACAGTTGCATCAAAACGATTTATAAGTTCTGGTTTAAATGTTCCTCTTTCAATAAGTTCGTTTAAAAACTTTTCTTTATCTGTTGGTTTTCCTGTTGTTAATTCTTTAAAAATTATATCTGCTCCTGCGTTAGATGTAAAAATAATTATAGTATTTGTAAAAACTACTTTTCTTCCTTGCCCGTCTGTAATATGACCCTCATCTAAAACCTGTAAAAATAAATTTAGAATATTAGGATGTGCTTTTTCTATTTCATCAAGCAATATTAAAGAAAATGGCCTTTCTCTCACAGGAGTGGTTAAAATTCCCTGCATTTCAACCGGACTAACAGATCCAATTAATCGTTGTATATCAGCAACTGTTTGAAATTCTGACATATCTATTCTTATCATTTTTTCTTCCGATCCAAAATAAATTTCAGCTAATGCTTTTGCTGTTTCCGTTTTACCAACCCCCGTTGGTCCTAAAAAAAGGAAAGATCCCATTGGTCTCTTTTTTGAACTAATCCCTGCTCTTGCTCTGCGCATAGCAGTAGAAATTTCTGCAACAGCTTCGCTTTGATTTACAATTCTGCTATGAATTAAATTTTCTAAATTTAATAACGTTTCTTTTTCTTTAGTTTCTATTTTACCAACAGGAATATCTGTTTTTTGTGAAATGATTTTTGCTACATGATGAGGAAAAACAACTTTTTCTCTTAATGTTTGAACATAAATAACAACTTCATCTAAAACATCTAATGCTTTTTTAGGAAATGGCAAAGATGGTAAATATCTAGCAGTTAAATTTATTATTTCTCTAATAGATGGATAAAGTATTAAAATTTTATTCTTATATTCAAAATCTAATGCGGCTGATTGTAAAATTTGTATTGTTTCGTTTTCAGTTATTTCTATAACCTCAACTCTTCTAAAAAAATCAGCAAAAGATGGCATTGCTTCAATGTTTCTATGTAATCCAGCAAAATCAGTAATGGCTATAAACTGAAAACTTGGGATTGCTAAATACTTTGATAAAATTCCAGAAATATCAACCTGACCAGGCCTATTTTCTTTCTGTCCAACAAAATTTTGTAATTCATCTATTACTAAAATTACATTTCCTGCTGCTAATACTTCACTAAAAATCTGATCAAGCATAGATTCTAATTTTTCTGGATTTTGAATTTGAGCAATAAGACTTACCAAATCTAATTCAACAACTCTTTTATTATTTAATTCCATCAAAGAAGTTCCTAAATAACATTTTTGAGCTAATGCTTGAACTATACTTTTTCTTCCTGTTCCCGGCTCACCAACTATTAAAGCGTTCGATTGGCTAGATCTTGCCAAAATCATTTCTATTTCTTCAATTTCTTTTTTGTGTCCAATTATTTCGCGACAATTCCAATTACCAACAACTCTACTCCAATCAATACTATATTTATCTAAATTAATAGTGTAACCAGAAGCCCAATCTTTTCCCACCGAACCATATCTTGCTAAATTTTCTTTAGACCAAAATTGTTTTGATTTTTCTGCTAATAATTCGGCTGAATTAAGCCATTTTACTAAATTTTCAACATCTTTAATTTTTAAATCATAATCAATCATTATTTTTTTAAATAATTTATCTGATCTTGCAAGTCCAACAAAAATTTCTTTCTCACCAATTACTTTATGGTTTAATTCTTTAGCAAATTTTAAAGCTTCTATTATTGTTTTTTGAAAATCTTCTTCAAAAAAGATACTTTCATCAGACGAATCCAAGGATTTTCTATTAATTTTTTCTAAATAATTTTTAAGATCATCGCGTAATTTTTCAATACTTAATCCTAATCTAAAAGAAATAATAGCAATTTCTTTGCTATCTTTAATAGCAGAATAAAAAAGCGATGTTGAGTTAATAGTTATTTTTCTTTTTCTGCAAAAGTTTATTGAATTACTCACGATTTTAGCGGTTTGAAAATCTAAAAATTCAGCTAAATTATATTTTTCTGGAAAATCAACGACATCAGAAAAATTTTCATATATAGTTGGTTTTTTAATCTTTAATTCTGTAAAAAGATTAATATTCCAAAAGAATAAAAAAACGGCAAACATTAAAAATGAAAATTTTATAGATAAATAAGTAGATCCTATATTAATAAAAGATAGAGCAACAAAAAATAATGATAAGATAAATAAAAATAAAAAAATATTACTAAAAAAATTAGCAAATAAAAAAAATGGTATTTTTGATATTTTAATTGCCTTGATAATTGTTGTGTTTTTTAAATCAAAATTAAACTGCATAAATTACCATAAAATAAAAAATAAAATACCTAAAATAATAATTAAAGGAATTATTATCCACCCAATAAAAACTATTAATCCTGCTATTGCAACAAATATTTGAAAAATTATTCCAATTATAATAAGAACTGTCCTCATCATCGCCCCCAAAATACGCGAAAAAATATTTGAAATAAATGTATTAAAAAACTCCACGAGATCAAATCCTTTTGGATACCGCCAGTTATATTTTCTCCATGGCGCAAAAAAAGTTTTTAAAAGAAATGGAGCTGAAAAAAGATTTACAGAAAAATTAAAGTAATTCATCCATACTTCAAATAAAAAAGTGGGCATTTCATAAAAGTGCCAATAAAACCATTCTAAAATAATATTACTGTTTTTCATTATTTTATTTTAACATTTTTATATTAATATTTGCACTACCCTACTTGTTTATAATTTTCCCTTTATTATTTCTTGACGAATATCTTCTGGAATAGGTATTTCTTCACCGGGTTTTGAAACTCCAGGATATCTCCATGCAGAAATTATTTTCCTAAAATTATTATCATCACGATACATAACCCAAATTTCACCTGGACACTTTTGAGGACGTTTCCAAGCGCTTTTAAAAGTAATCTTTTTTTCTTTAAAAAATATTTTATTAGTTTTCATTACGGCCAAGGTTCCTGGAGCAATTCCAATTTCGCACCTTTCGGGTTTTCTAATAATCCCCATAATTTTTTGTTTAGAAAGACCATACTGCCTCATTTTTATTTTTGAATGTTCAGTCCAATGAATTTTTTTAAAAACTGCTTTTATAACTTTCATAATTCTGGTGGACAGTGCAGGGATCGAACCTGCCACCTCTCCGATGTGAACGGAGCGTTCTACCACTGAACTAACTGTCCTTTCTATTGTATATATTTATATTTTAATATATATTATCATCATTTCTTTTTTTAAAAAACAGTCTCGCCAAAAAGGCGAAACTGTTTTTTAAAAATATTATTTAATTTCAGCTTTAGCGCCGGCAGCTTCAAATTTTTTAACAATTTCATCTGCTTCTTCCTTTTTAACTCCTTCTTTTACTAATTGAGCTGTTCCAGCTGCGGCTGCATCAACTAAATCCTTCGATTCTTTTAAGCCCTTAGCTGTTATATCCCTAATAACCTTGATAACTTCAATTTTATTTGCGCCAACTTCTTTTAATTCAACATTAAAAGATGTTTTTTCTTCAGCTGGTCCTGCTGCAGCACCTCCAGCAACAACCACTGGCGCTGCTGCTGAAACTCCAAATTTTGCTTCTAAAACTTTTACTAATTCAGCCAATTCTACAATTGGCATTTTTTCTATTTCAGATACCAGATTTTTAAACTTTTCTGGCACTTCTACTTTTTGTTCATCTGACATATTTTTTGAAACTTAGAACATGAAACAAAAAAATATGTTTTTTGTTTCATTTTTTATGTTTCACTTTTTATGATTTATTTTCACTAATTTTACTTAATACTCTTACAAAACTAGATATTGGATTTGATATTGAACCAACTAATCTGCCTAATAATTCTTTTCTTGGAGGAATACTTGCTAATTCTAAAACTTTTTCCTTTGCAATAAATCTGTTTTCCCAAATACCTCCTAAAATTTTAAAATTTTCTTGTGTTTTTGCAAAATTATTTGCAATTCTCGCAGGAGCAATTTCATCTTCTATTCCTAAAACTAAAGCTAATTGTCCAGGAATAGCTGATTTTATCTTATTCCAATAGGAAATATTTGACTGACCAAGTGCGATTCTTATTAAAGTTTTCTTAGCAATTTTTAAATTACATCCTGATTCCTTCAATGTTTTTCTTAATGCAAACATTTCTTTTGAAGGAACCTTTCCAAAATCAACAAAAACCATTGATTTTTGATTTGCAATTTTTTCCTTTAGATCACTTATCTGTTTTGTTTTTTGTTCTCTTGTTAATGCCATATAATTTTGTAATTAAAAAACTGTCTACATAGACAGCGGCAATCGACCAGCCAAAACTGGATTTGGTTTGCCTCGATAGGAATTATTCCTTTGCTAAAGCTTAGGATACCTATTGTCTATGGCTTTAATTTATATTATATATCTTAACTTAAAAATTTATTCCTGTCAACCCTTAATTATTTATTTAAATATTCAGCTTTTTTCGCAGCGTGTTCCTCGGCTGTTTTACTATAATGGACAACGCCATCTGTTAAATAAAACAAATAATCTGTTTTAGTGGGGTTAATCGCAGCAATAATTGAATCCATACCTGGATTTGAAATAGGCCCTTTAGGCAATCCTTTATATTTATAAGTATTATAAGGAGAATCAATTTTTGTATCTTTAATTAACACTGCTGGATCATTTTTTCCTGTTATATAATTTACTGTGGCATCTAATTGTAACGGCATATCTATGCTTAATCTTTTCCATAAAATTCCTGAAACAATTTTTTTATCTTTTAAACTGTGCACTTCTTTTTCTAATAAAGATGCTATTGTAACAACTTCAAAAATAGATAATTTTTTCTCTTCAATTTGTTTGCGTATTTCTTCAGAATTAATTTTTTTATTAAAATTCAATAACATCATTAACACAATAGTATCGCAATTATCTCCGTCTGCAATTTGATATGTATCAGGAAAAAGATATCCTTCTAAATCTATATCTTTTGGCTTTTCTTTAAGAAAATCAAACGTTTGACTATAATCTTTATTAACTGCTTTTAAAAATTCTTCTTTAGAGCAAATATTTTTAGATTCTATATAATCAGCAATCTCTTTAACGCTCCACCCCTCTGGAATTGTTATTAAATTTTTTATCACATCACCATTAGCTAATCTTTTTACAATTTGATAAATTGACATACGAGGAGACAAACTATATTTTCCAGCCTGCAAAGATGTGTGCTGTAAAGACATAAACGCATAAAAATTAAAAAAATATGTATTTCTTATAATTCCCAAATCTTTTAATTCTTTTGCAATTTCATCTCTACTCATTCCCTTTTTAACAATATAAGTTATTGTTTCATGTGAAATTGGGTTAAGTGGTATATAAACCTCAAAACATATAAAACCAAAAATTAGTAATAAAACAGTAATTGTATATAAAGTTATTCCTTTCAAAAATTTTGGAGAAATTTTAGAAAAATCTTTATTTTTAAATATATTAAATAAAAACAAACTTTTGATATTTTTCTTTTTGAAAATCATTTTATATTTTAGTCTTATTATACAAAATACAAAATTATCTAAGTTATAATAATTTACCCTGTCTTAAAGCTTTTGAAATAGCTATTGCTTTTTCTTCTCCAGATTTTGTAAGAATAAAATAACTTTTAGTATCTCCAATAATAAGTTTATTATCACGAAGAGCTCTAAGTGGCCTATCTAATTTTCTTGAATCAGGCCAAATAGGATATCTTTCAAATCTCAAGGTTTCAGGAAACAAAGTAAAGCATTCTTTTACTAATCTTTCAAAACTACACTGTTCATTATTTGCAGTAATTGAATGTATGCAAAATAATATTAAGTCATTAACAGGAAAATTTAATGCTTTATTCTTTTTTCCTAACATTTTATTTTAATCAGCAAATTTAAGCAGGGGCTGAGGGAATCGAACCCCCATCAATGGTTTTGGAGACCATTATTTTACCACTAAACTAAGCCCCCTTGTTTAATTAATATAACACGAAGAAACCTTTTTTTCAAATAAATTTTATAAAATAAAAACCCAAGACATTCTTGGATTTTTATTTTTTAATAAAAAATAATTAACGCTTAGATTCTTTGTGCACTAAATGTTTTTTACAAATTCTACAAAACTTTTTTAACTCCAATTTTTTTTCAGCTATTTTTTTAGTTTTCTTTGTAAAATAATTAGTAGTTTTGCAAGCACTACAAGCCATTTTTATAAATGATTTTTTTATTGCCATATTATTCTTGAAACTTAAAACTTGAAACTTGAAACATTTCTTTTTATTTTTAGCGTTTATGCTTCATGTTTTACGCTCCATTTTTAAATTATGAGCCGATGCGCAGATTTGCACTGCGGACCTTTTCCTTACCATGGAAATGCTCTGCTAACTGAGCTACATCGGCTTTTTGTGGGCGCTGCAGGACTTGCACCTGCGAAGGGTAGAACCCGCCAGATTTACAGTCTGGTGCCTTTGCTGCTCAGCCAAACGCCCTTTCCATACATTAATTTATAACATAAAATTTTATGTTATTCAATAATTTTACTATGTATTTTTTTCCATTCTTCAATTTTTTTATGATCACCCGAAATTAAAATCTTAGGAACTTTCCATTTTTTACCTTCTTTTGTTTGAAAAATCTCAGGACGAGTATATTGTTCATATTCAATAAATCCTCCTGATTTTGTAATTCTTTCTTTTAAAAGTTGGGACTTACCCAAAACTCCTGGCACCAATCTTGAAATTGTTTCAATACAAACCATTGCCGGCAATTCTCCGCCCATTAAATCATAATCACCAATAGAGATTTCCATATCCGCTAATTTTTCAGCTACTCTTTGATCAACACCTTCATATCTTCCACAAATAAAAATTATTTGATCTAATTTTGCTAACTTTGTAGCTAATTTTTGATTAAACTTTTCTCCTCTTGGCGTAAATAAAATAATTTTTGATTTTTTATTTTTTTTTATTTTTTTAAGAGCTTTATAAATTGGTTCAATTTGTATTACCATTCCAAGTCCTCCGCCAAACGGCCTATCGTCAACTTGTTTGCGTGGGCCCTTACCCCACTTTCTTAAATCATGAATATTTATTTTAATGAACTTTTTTTTCTGGGCTCTCGCAATTAAACTTTCACTTATATAAGATTTAAATATTGTAGGAAAAATTGTAATTACATCAAATTTAATCATAAAAAAGATAATAATATAAACAAAAACTGTGTTTATAATAACACAGTTTTTGCTTCTTGTAAATTACAAGGAAATATTTTCAATTTCGTCTGTAGAGACTTTTTTCTCAGCTCTTGGAGCACGACCGCCTTCTGGTTCCTCAATTTTGAGGTTAACTCTGGCGTGGTTCTTTAGTCCAACAATGCGGACTAAGTTCCTAATTGCCTTGGCAGTTGATCCTTCCCTTCCAATGATTTGACCCATATCTTCTGGGTTTACTCTCAAAGAAAGAAGAACTCCCATTTCGTCAACTTTTCTTTCAACTTTGACGTCTTTTGGGTGATCAACTAATTCCTTGACAATGTACTCAAGAAACTCTCTATCATTATCTGCTGCCATATTTCTTAAGTCTTAATTTATTCATTTTCGGTAGCTCTCGACCTTCTGATGCTACTAATTTAAGTATATAATCTTTTATCAATATTTGTCAATAAATTATACTTCCCTTCTTTCAAATCACTAAATAAATTTATCATTTTATAAAGTTAAGTAGTTTTCCATTATTCAAATAATGATTTGAAAAAGGGAGGGGAAATTCTACGGCTTTCCCCAATGCCTTCTCGTTGTGGCTATGCGCTTATTAGGCATTCTTGCGGAATCGAGCTCCGCCCTGAACATTCTTATACTTGGGCTTCCTGGGTGACCGACGCCCACGACGTCCAAGTCGGCAAACGCGATGTGCATTCGCAAAAAACTCCATAATCTCTTCTCGTTCGTCGGATTCGTAAAGTGCCGACTTGTCGGGTCTCAAGGGCTCTCGGTGTGGCAAAAATACGATTGCAGCTTTTGCCGTCTCAATCGGCTTCTTTTCCTTCTTCACAGAAGAGCGGAATTTCAATGGCACATAGGTGCCATCACGACAAGCCTTGATGTACTCGCTAAGCGTCATTCCATAAACTCCTTTCTAAAAGAACTCCACTATCACGATTTCCGAGAACCATTCTCAGAAACCATGAAATAGAGCCCTTTATTATTTAACGATAAAGTCGCACAATAATAAAGAGCAAAAAGAATTGCAGCCGCAAATTACCTTCGATCTAATTCAATAGCTATCAACCTTATTTTCGACGGAACTTTTTCCCATTGCGAGATGTAAAAACAATTATATTGCGGCCACCGAGCAATAGCTTGACGGAAAGCTTGATGAACGCTATCCGCTAATTCAATTCCAATTGGCGCAACCCATACTCCGTCACAGATTATCTCTGTGCTAATAATAAATGGTTCAACTAAAGAGCTATTCATTTTACATCCTCCAAAAAATCCATTTCCAATCTCATAATTCACGGAAACATTTCGTGAACTATGAAGTGGAGCCCTCTGTGATCTTTTTGCGATTTCTCGCAAGATTTAACAGAGGGCCTGGTTTACAGACATTTTTTGAACATAACCCATTCGCAAGTGCGGGTTATTTGTTCTATTAAGGAGGCATGTCCTATTTTGGAAATGATAGCCATTAGCCTATTCCAAAATATCCCCCGCCTGCGATCCCAGGCTCTACGCATAACCTGCCTTTGCACTAAGACAGAATTTACCAAGTTTTTTCTTGGCCCAGCGCTCGCTGGTGTTATCGCGCCGTTATGCGACCGGCGCTCAAGTCATACAGCTCATTTCACTCTCCTTTCTTTTTTTAATTTCATCACAGGCATTTGAGGGATTTCCTTATTAACTTTAGCAATCGTGTCCTTCAGCCGGAGCCAAAAGATCGTTTTACTAAGAGCCCTTAACAAATTTCTGGGTAAGGAAATCTCTTAAATGCCTGATTATATTATAAATATATTATATCACTATTAAAAATTCTTGTCAATAGTTAAGCTTAAACATAAAAACAACTCTATAATAAAGTTGTTTTTAAATATATTTTTTATTTAATTTGATCTTTCTCTCATTTTTCTTATTCTGCAGGAGCTGGTTGTTCTTCCGGCTTTGATTCTTCTGCAACTGGTTCGACCAGCTTTTCTTTTTCTGCTTTTTCAGCCTCGGCCTTAGCTTTTAATTCTTCTGCTTTTGCTTTTTTAGCGGCTGCAATTTCTGCTCTTTTCTTTTTACTTAATTTAAAAAGATTTACTTTTTTACCTTCTATAATTTTTTCAGAAACAAGTAAATTATAAACAGTTTCAGATGGTTGAGCTCCATTTTTAATCCAATACAAAACCCTTTCTTTATTTATAGAAACTTTTTTAGTCAAAGGATTTTTAAATCCCAAATCTTCAACAGATCTTCCACCTTTTGAAGATCTTTTTTTATCAATTACAACCACTCTAAAAAATGGCTGATTCTTTTTTCCTTTTCTCGTAAGTCTAATAGTTAACATGGTAATACTTTAACCTATAATTTATTATTTTGCAAGTGTTTATTAAAATTATTTCCATTTTTTTACTGCTAGAGCTTTTAATGCTGCGACCTCTTCTGCTTCTTGCTTTGAAGAACCTTCACCCTCTGCAACACATTCAGAATTTAAAAATACCCCCACTACAAAACGCTTCTCATGATCAGGCCCCCATTCTTTTATAACTTTATATGTTGGAGTAACAGAAACTCTTTCTTGCGCTTCTTCTTGAAATTTTGATTTTGCATCTTTATATGTTCCTGCTTTAATAATTTCTGGCAATTTTATTAAAAGATATTTTTTAATAAATTTATCGCAAGGTTCATAACCAGAATCTAAATATAATGCTCCAAGCAATGCCTCAAACGAGTTTGCCAAAATATATGCTCTTGCCTTTCCCTCTTCTTTTGCTTCTCCTTTTGAAAGTAACAAAAAATTATTAAAACCTAATTCTTCGGCAACGCGTGTAAGCATTTTAGCATTTACTAAAGCTGCTCTCCAATTTGTAAGTTCGCCTTCTGGTTTATCGGGATAATCTTTGTAAAGATGTTCAGTCACAACTAATTCTATAACTGCATCTCCTAAAAATTCTAATCTTTCATTGTGATCTAGTTTAAAACCTGGATTTTCATTTAAATAAGACCTATGCGTAAATGCTTGAATTAATAAATCTTTATTTTTAAATTTTATTCCTAATTTTTTTTCTAATTCTTTGAAATCTTTCATTGGTTCTTAAAACCTCAAACACGAAACCCGAAACATACAGTTTCAAGTTGCAAGTTTTAAGTTTCAGATTTTTCTTTTGGTTCGTCTTCTGAATTTAGTTGTTTATAAACTGTTCCCAAAACACCATTTATAAATTTCCCAGATGTTTGTCCAGAAAATGTTTTTGCTAACTCAATTGCCTCATTAATTGCTACTTTTGGAGGAACTTCTTCTTTGTTTGCGTATAACAATTCACATAATCCTATTCTTAAAACATTTCTATCTACCATCGCAATTTGAGCTATAGGCCATTCAGGAGCTGCTTTTTCAATAATCTTATCAAGTTCCTGTAAATGTTTTTCTATTTTCTCAACTAATCGCCAAATAAAATTAACATCTTCAATGCCTGGCCCAAAATTCTCAATGTTTCTTTCAATAATCTTTTTTAAATCGGGTTTTTTATTATAAAAATCCCATTCATATAAAGATTGTAAAACTATGCTTCTTGAAAGGTGTCTTGAAGCCATAAAATTTTTACTTTCTTGAAAGTTCTTCAGCCGATAATTCTTTAGATTCGGCCTCAGCAGCTTTAATTTCTTTTTGTTTAGCTTTTTGTTCTTTTTTTGTTAATTTCGAAAGAACATTAAAAACTTCCATTCCTTTATAATGGCCACAATTTTTACAAACAGTATGAGGTAAAACTGGTTTTTTACATTTTGAACATACACTTAAAGAAACCCGCTTAATGTATTTATGCATACGGGTTTTCCCCACTTTTGATCTTGTGTGACTATGTCTTGGAACTGCCATTTTGTTTAATCTAAATTAAATTCTTAATAAAATTATTATATCTTATTTTTTCTTTATTTGCAATATCTAAAACAAAATCCGCCTCCTATAGAGGCGGATGATTTAATTTCCAAATGGTGATACTTCTTGCCACTTTGGCACATTACCTATTTCTGTTGTACCAATTTTAACATTTTTAATACCAACACAACATCCTAATTCATCACATATTTGTAAACCAGTGTTATATGTACCAGGATTTTGATAAACATTAGAAGTATTACCAATAAAAAACCCATCTGGCATATCAATATTATTTATATATCTATTATATCTTTCATTAAATTTATTAAACCACCAGCTATAACAATCTCTTTTATCATCATTATTACGATCTGGGGCTGCTGTACAAAAAGGACCATCTTCTGATTCTGTTGCTTTTAAAGTATCACAACGGTAAGAAGTAGTATCGTTATAACAGATAGAAGAATCTGAGAATAGAACGGGTGTACCTGGTGGTGTCTGAGGAGGAACATCATAAACAACATAGGGGCCAGCATGAGAAAATGGATATTTATATGGAGTAGCTTCGTTAATATCCTTGGTTCCATCAGCTATTGGTTCAGGAGGAGAATTCAAGTTACCATCAATGTTACCATTATAATAAATCCAACCAGAAGTTTTGTTTGCGCTATCCCAAACCCTTATACGGAAATAATATTCTTGACCAAAATTTATACCTGCATTATTAGCTGCGGAATTAAAAACTATTACATTAATAGACTGAGATTGACCATTCTTAATACTGCTATCAAAAATTATATTATTCTCAAAATTTTCTTTTGAAGTGCTAATTTGCAATTGATACTTTGATTGTGGTAAATTATTTGGGCTGTTGTATGTCCACATGAATGAAGCTAATCCGCTTCCGGGCACACCTGTTAACATTTGGGCACAATAGTTTGGAGAAACTTTTATGTTTGTTATTCTTGGCAAAGGATTATTTTGGCATTCTTCAGGATAAGAACCTGGATAATTACAAGGAATTCCAGAATTACCACCAAAAACACACATTGAATTATCATAATTACAATATGCTTTTTGATTACAATCTGCATCAGTAGCACAATTATGCCCAGTACCTTGTGGAGTACAAGTACCTTCTGGAGTGCATCCTCCTTTAAAATAGTTACGACATTCTTCATCCCTAGTACATTCTTTATTTGATGTTCCTAAAAGACTACATGTACCATCAAAATAATCGCATTTTGGAACTTTATCAGGAGGATTATTAGGATTATCAGGAGGATTATTAGGATTATCAGGAGGATTATTAGGATTATCAGGAGGATTATTAGGATTATCAGGAGGATTATTAGGATTATTTGAATCGCAAGGAACGCATACTCTGCTTACATTGGGTGATGCACAAACAGGACTTTGTAATTGCCGACATTGTTGTATCTGACAAACACCTTTACATGGATCACGACCACCACAATTTGGAAGGTTTGCACATAAAACACTTGCTTCATTACAAACTTGTCCTAAACATTTTCCAGGAAAATCTACTATAAATTTACAATTTAATCCATTTATACAACCTTGCTGAATTTCTCTTTGTTGTGCAGGACCACATAAAGCCACTACAACTTGACCTGCTGGCACTTGTTTACATTTAGCATCATCATAACCACTTTGAATACAAACACCCCTCTGAACATCATTGCATATATTGTCCCCACAACAATAAGATGGTGGAACAATTATAGCTCTACCACCTCCACAATCTTGAATCTTAGTTGAGGGTGGAGTTGCAAAATAACATTGCGGGTCTGGAATAACATCACATTTACCAGCGGGGCCGTTCCAAACTCTATAAATACTATTATTTATACATTCCCTGTGTGTTCCGCTACCATTATTACAAGAACCATCGGGATTTTTTACACCACAACATTCTGTATCGCAAGTTTTAACTCTTTTAAAACATACCGGAACTCCATTTTCCATTTCACATCCCATTTGAAATCCCATGCTCTCTATTTTACAAACATATCCATAACAAATACAACGTTTTATAAATGGACGACCCGGTGTACAATTTTCATAATCACAAGCTTCTTCTTTTATATTTTTACGACATTTACCATCTTTTAAATCACAATACCAGGATTCCTTTACTTTTTGATATCCATCCTTACAATAAGCCTTTATTTCAGAAGGACAATCCGAATTGCTTATACATTCTATTAAATCTTCACTTCCATCAATACTTCCATCAATACTACTCCCGCTTACCATAATGTTATCTATTTTATATATTCCATTAAAAGCAAAAAAACAAAATATAAATAATAAAATTAAAAATATTTTTTTCATAATAATTATTTATAAAAAATATTTTAATCTTCCGACATAAAAATATAAACTTTATCTGCAATTAAATTACCAGAAGCTTCTTTAACTAACGTAATTGTAACTAAATCATTCACTTTTATATCATTAAATTTTTTTTCTACGGGAGTACCTGAAATTAGATTACCTGTTGAAGGATCTTTTTCCATTAAAGAAAATAAAATTTGTGCATCTTTATGAACACTAACTGTTTGTTCGTTTTCATTTTGTTCTAAAATGATATTATTTTCTAATATTTTTTTAACTTTTCCAGAAATCGTCGCTGTTAAAATAAACTCAGTATTTAATGTATTTTTTATTAAAGATGAATTCACCGGAGCTTCATAAATATAACGATTAGCTAAAAAAGCGCCGAAAATAATTCCTAAAAAGAAAATAATTATTAGTATAAATAGAAAAATTATTATTTTTTGATGTTTATTCATTTTAAAATTATATTAATAATATTTAAATTATTTAATTTTATCATTATTAAAAAATAAAACAAAATATTTTAATAAATAAAACTGTGAATAATTTTTATAGGATTAAAATTAATTTTATTTTTTAAAAACAATAATTTTAAATAAAAAAATAAAAAAAATTTTTTATTATTGACAAAAATTTTAATCATTGTATTATAAATGAATAAGACCGCAGTGTCTTGATCATTGTCAACTTATTTAATCACGATGAGAAGGGAGAATACTATGAACATCCGAACTATTTTGTGTGCAATTTTGTTTTCTATTATTAACTGTACTGTTGTTCAAGCACAAAGACCTGATATCTCTGGAGGGATTGTTTACTCAAATGGAAAAGATGCTATTTATATGGACTTTTCCAGCGGTAAAGAATTTAATTTAACTTCAGACGACAACAGAATTATTTTTGCTCCGCCATTTGTTATTTCAGATAATGGTAAAAAACTTCTTTGGTTACAAGCTGGAAGATTCTGTATGAAAGACTTGCCCGTTGGACCTCCGCAAGCTGTACGGGCATTAATTATGAAACCCACCAAAGATGGCGGAGCATCGGGAAAAGACCAAACATACGAAGACATCATTTGGCAAGGAGAGGTAAAAAACCTTTCCATTTCGCCGGATGGCGTAAGGTTTGCTTATGATGCAAACTATATAGCTCCTGGATGGATTATGCTTGATTCTGGTAATCCACAATCATTTCAAAAAATGATGGAAGCTGGCCTCTACAGAAATTTTGGATCATCTAATATCACACCAAACGATCCACGATTTCTGGCTCTACCCTTGTGGGTAAAAAGAAATGATTCCTTCAACGGAATTGCTTATTTAAGTACTAAATTTAATGTATACAACCCAAATCCTGGAGGAAATAATCCTTTATTGCCTATATTTGGTAGTACTATTAAATGGCCACCAAGTCCTTTATTTAAGGCAACATTTCAAGATGTTTCAGGTGGACAAATTAATCCAGGTGTTATCCAGTTGCCACTTGGACATGGGCTTGTAGGATGGTGGCAATATGGAGGAGAGTTAGACCAAGGTCAAACTGTTGCGCCACCAACAATAAATTTTTCAAGATGTGTCAAAAAGAATGCTCATTTTTTAACCTTTCAAAAGAACCAAGCATGGCAAGAAGGTTGGAAAAAAGCTGCTTTTATTTATCAAATTGGCGACCAATGGGGACCTATTGAAATTCAAACTCTAGATGGAGTAAAACAAAGTGATATTGATTATGCTGTATTAGGAAAATCGCCTTATTTCCCGGCAAAACAAGTTCCACCAGAATATAAAGAAAAAAAATCTAGATGGATAGAAATTCAAACCGTATTTCCAGAAGTGACTGGTCTTGCTTGGAAACCAGATGGCTCTCTATCTGTTTTTACAAAACAAGGAACTGTATTTCTAATTACCGGAGAGGAAATTAGAAATGCTTTCTCCAATAGTGTTTCAAGATTAGTTAAAGATACATTAGTATCTAGCGATGTTCGAGTTATATCGGAAAAGAATTTTTTCCGATCAACACCTAAAATTATTGCTCAAGAAATTAAAGGAACCTGTTTTTATTGGGTTTCTAATCAACAATTATTGTATTTAGACGAAAATAAAAATATTTGTCTGTGGAATCAAGGTATAATTGAGAAGATAGCAAAACCAACTGATTACTTCTCCTATTGTTCTGTATCTCCTTTCAGTAATGTAACCAATATGGGTTTTATTGCTGAAAAAAACAACGAATTTCCTTCTCCAATAAGTGGTGTAGCAACTACCCCTGAAGGAGGAGTAGTTGAAGTAAATGCTGGACCATCACCTCAAGATGCACTTATTAGCTTTGGAAAAATACAAACTATTTGGCTTGATAATTTTAGAGAAACTTCTGTAACTATACCTCTAAAAATCAAAACTAAATCTTTTGATCTTGGTCCTTTCAAATTCACTTTGCTTGAAAATGAAAAAGATCTTAATAATATTGATGACCCTTCTAAATATGATTATTTTTCATCGCAAGAACGAAAAATAATTGTAGTTAAAAATTCTGTAATGCTGCAACGTCAAATAAAGCAACTAGAAAGAGGTCAAACAGTTACGGGAAACATAGAAACAGACCTTGAAGCCGCAAAGATGGATCATGTAATTGTGCCTATTGGTTCAATTATAATTTTATATCACAATGAATCCTATCTTGCTTTAAAACCCATTTCTCTGGAACTAAAATATAAAACCATAAAAGAAGTTCCTGAATGGGCAAAACATAAAAATAGTTGGGGAGATTATATTGCAAAAGGCAAAGTGCCACCTATTCATAGCTTAATGCATTATGAATGGAAATATTGGCCAAAAGCACCAGCGCCAAAAAACATAGATCCAATAGATCCAAAAAAAGAACAGTATTGGAATATTGGTACTGCACCATTTGGCAAAGAATTTGAAATTAGTGAAGTTAAATTTACATGGGAAAGATTAGATAATTCTAACAGAGAAGATCCGAGTACAAAATTTAAAATTAGCTTTATTATTGGAGAGCGAGATTTAAATAATATAGTTGAATGGGCGGTTGAAAATACTAAAATTCATATCTCTGATCCATCAAAATATGAATTTAGCAAAATAACAACCATTACTGGACCAAGTCTTCGTGGAAGAAAACTTGATTGGACTTGGAGCAGTCGTCACACTTTTATATTAAAACTTGGAAATAAATATATTGCTATTGAACCGATTGAAGAAAAACAAGGATGGATTAAATATAAATGGCAATACTGGCCTTCTCAAAAAGACCCAGATTCAAAAATAGGTACACAACCAACACAATAAATCGTGATTAAATAAAATTCCTGCTTTGCAGGCATAAAGCCACAAGAAACTTGTGGCTTTTTTTATTTAATAAAATTATTTATAGGATAAAAACTTTTTCTGTGGATTTTACAAGGGCCAAATGATTTTAAACATGTAAAATGAGCTGACGTAGGATAGCCTTTATTTTTATCAAAACCATATTCAGGATATTTTTCGTGATATTTTTTCATTATTCTATCTCTTGTTACTTTTGCAATAATGCCAGCCGCGCAACAAGAAATAACTTTTGCATCTCCGTTTACAATACACTTTTGTTTTGTCGCACAATAAAATTCAACATTAAAATTTCCATCAAGTAAAATAAAATCAGGTTCAACACCTATTTGCTCAATCGCTTTTTTCATTGCTAATTTTGTAGCTTGTAAAATATTTATTCTATCAATAATTTTTTCCGACACTATTCCCACTCCCCATCTTATGTTTGAATTTGTTGTTAAAATTTTATAAAAATAATCCCTTTGTTTTTCATTTAATTTTTTTGAATCTTTTATGCCATGTAAAATTTTAAATTCAAAATTTTGTGGAAAACAAATAGCTCCAGCAACCACTGGCCCCGCTAAAGGACCTCTACCAGCTTCATCTAATCCTATAACTATTTTAAATCCTTTGCGCCATAATTTTTTCTCTTCAAAAAAATTTGGATAAATCATTATAATATAAATTATATAAATTTAAAATTAATAAATTTTAACATAACTTGATTTAAAATTCTAACAAGGTAAAATAACATATAAAACATGCCAATCAAATTTACACATTTACACGTTCACAGTCATTATTCTCTTCTTGATGGATTAGCAAAAATTGACGAACTTTTAGATTATGTAAAAGAACTAGGAATGGATTCTGTTGCCTTAACTGATCACGGAGTAATGTATGGGGCTGTGGAATTTTATAAAAAAGCTAAAGCTCGCGGAATAAAACCAATTATTGGTTGCGAAGTTTATGTCGCAAACGGCAAACACACAGATAAACAGCCTAACATTGACGGACGAAGATATCATATGATTTTACTTGCTAGAAATGAAATTGGATATAAAAACCTTGTAAAACTTGTTTCAATAGCGCATTTACATGGTTTTTATTATAAACCTAGAATAGATGAAGATCTCCTTGAAAAATATTCAGAAGGAATTACTGCTCTAACTGCTTGCGTGCAAGGAAAAATACCAAGATTATTAATTTCAAATCAAGATAAAGAGGCCGAAGAATTAGCAATAAAATATGAAAAAATTTTTGGAAAGGGAAATTTTTATTTAGAAATCCAACATCATCCAAAAGTATTAGAACAAGAAATTGCAAATAAAAAATTAATAGAACTTTCTAAAAAAACTGGCATTCCTTTAGTTGCCACCAATGACATCCATTATTTACGTAAAGAAGACGCCGAAGCGCATGATATTTTAATGCTTATTAATACAGGAGCTGATCCTAACGACCCTGAAAGGTTATCTATGCTCGAAGATAATTTTTCAATGATTAGCCCAGAACAAATGGCAGAATGGTTTAAAGATATTCCTGAAGCTATTGAAAATACTCAAAAAATTGCTGATTCATGTAATTTTGAAATGGAATTAGGAAAAGTAAAATTACCAGCGTTCCCACTCCCTGAAGGAAAAACTGATATTCAATTTTTAGAAGAAATTTGCCGTCAAGGATTAGAACAAAAATATGGTAAAAATCCTGAACCTAAAATAATTGAAAGATTGAATTACGAACTTTCTGTAATTGGTAAAACTGGTTTTGCTGGATACTTTTTAATTGTTCAAGATTTTGTCAATTGGGCGAAACAAAATAGAATTGTTGTAGGGCCTGGAAGAGGATCTGTGGGGGGATCTATTGTTGCTTATTTATCTGGTATCACAAATATTGATCCTATTAAACACAACCTACTTTTTGAAAGATTTTTAAATCCAGAAAGAATTTCTATGCCTGATATTGATATGGATTTCGCTGATAGAAGAAGAGATGAAGTAATTAAATATGTTGCTCAAAAATATGGCGAAGATCATGTTGCTCAAATTATTACTTTTGGAACAATGGCTGCAAGGGCTGTTGTGAGAGATGTTGGCAGGGCATTACAATACACATATTCTTACTGTGATCAATTAGCAAAAATGATTCCTATGGGCATGGACTTAAATGAAGCATTAGAAAAAGTAGATGAATTTAGAGAGAAATATGAAACTGATCCAATGACAAAAAAATTAATAGATTTAGGCAAAAAATTAGAAGGTGTTGCCCGTCATGCTTCAACTCATGCCTGCGGAGTTGTGATTTCAGCTAATCCGTTAACAGAATCTGTACCAGTGCAACATCCTAAAGAATCAGAAACAGGAATACTAACACAATTTGAAGGACACAGCATTGAAGATTTGGGGCTTTTGAAAATGGATTTTTTGGGTCTAAAAAACCTAACTATAATTGAAGATACTTTAGCAAGAATTTATGTTTTACATAACCAGCTAAAAATTGATATAGATAAAATTCCAGAAAATGATCCTAAAACTTTCAAACTTTTACAAGAAGGCCTCACAACTTCTGTGTTTCAATTAGAATCAGATGGAATGAAAAGATATTTAAAAGAACTCGTTCCTTCAACTTTTGAAGATATTACTGCTATGGTAGCTTTGTATCGCCCAGGACCAATGCAATTTATTCCAGATTATATTGAAAGAAAACATGGCAACCAAACAATTTCTTATTTGCATCCAAAGTTAGAACCTATATTAAAAGACACTTTTGGTATTTGTATTTATCAAGAACAATTAATGAAAATAGCCCAAGAAATTTGTGGATTTACTTTAGGTGAAGCAGATGTTTTAAGAAAAGCTGTAGGAAAAAAAATTAAAGATTTACTTGATGCTCAAGAAACAAAATTTGTTAATGGCGCTATTAAAAATGGCGTATCAGAAAAAATTGCTAAAGAATTATGGCAATGGATCTTGCCATTTGCTTCTTATGGGTTTAATAAATCACATTCTGCGGCTTATGCTACAATTGCTTACCAAACAGCTTATTTAAAAGCTCACTACCCTGTTGAATTTATGGCATCTGTTTTAACTTCAGAAAAAGCTGACACCGAAAGAATTGCTTTTTTAATTGATGAGTGTAAAAAAATGAATGTTGAAGTTTTACCTCCAGATATAAATGAATCTTTAAAAAACTTTACTGTAGTAGAAGGCAAGCCACAAATTCGTTTTGGATTTTTAGCTATAAAAAATGTAGGGACAAATATTGCCGATATAATAGTTGAAGAAAGAAAATTAAATGGACCATATAAATCAATTGCAGATTTTATATACCGGGTAAAAACAAAAGATCTTAATAAAAAATCAATGGAAGCTCTAATTAAATCTGGAGTTTTTGACCAATTTGAAGAAAGAAATTTGCTTTTGCATAATTTAGAAAAAATGTTAGAAGTTGCCCGTGAAAATAATAAAAATAACAATAAGAACCAAATGGGTCTTTTTGCAAATACAAATGTAAAAATTAATCACACAATAAAACTTGACCCAGCTCCTCCAGCAAGCGAATTTGAAAAATTAAGCTGGGAAAAAGAATTACTTGGGTTATATGTGTCTTCTCATCCGTTAAACAGTTTTAAAACTTTATTAGAAAGAAAGACAACGCCAATTGCTAAAATAAATCCAACAATGGTTAATAAAAAAATGGTTTTTGGAGGACTTGTTTCTTCTGTTAAAAAAATTGTTACCAAAACTGGGAAACCAATGCTATTTATGAAGCTTGAGGATTTAACTGGAAAAACTGAAGTTGTAGTTTTTCCTAATTTGTTAGAAAGAAATCCCAATGCCTTACAAGAAGGAAAAGTTATTTTTATTGCAGGCAGAATTGATAATCGAAGTGGTGAAATAAAAATTGTAGCAGATGATGCACAAGAAATTATTGTGCCAAAAGGTGTTTAATAAATAATTTGTATTTTTTGTGGCAACACATTACCATCTTGTCAATGCTTTTAGAAAATAAAAGGGGCGATGTCAATTCTGTGACAAAGCCCTAAATCTCACTTTTTTTTCAAAATTGCCAATATCCTATCGGCAATCCCAATAATATCATTATTTTGAATGATTTTTCTATTAAGATTCTTGGCAAGCACAATGCCATCAGGAATGAATAAAGCGTCGCCGTTCAAACAAGACAACACCCTCAATGCAGTTGGAATTTTCTGGAACTTAAAGAATTCCGACCATTTCTCAATTTCCTCCAAACTTCTTCCTACAACAACAGATATTGTAGCTGGTCTTATCATCCTTTCTAAGGAGCCATCTATAAGACCGGGCAAATCGCCCAAAACTATTAAACTCCTGTCAGTAGCAAATTCGCATAATTTGTGATCTATAGCATAGTCCTGCCACCTACCACTTTCTCTCTTATTTCTTCGGCTCCACGGCTTCAAACCTAAAATACAAGACAATGTGTCAGAAAACACATCAAGCTCGTGCACTCCGACGTTTAGACCTACGGCTTGAAAATATTTGTAGATTGACGCCACAAGCGTTGATTTACCAGAATTTATCTGACCACCAACAACGATGCGAATTACCATTTTAAACCTCCTTTCTTTTAAGATAAAATTCGTCAAACCACATACGACACCCACGCATATCAAATTGGGACCGAGTGTTATCTCTGCCCCACTTTCTTGCCGAATAGAACGCTTCCGTTGAGAAGTAAAAAACCAGTGATGACTCGTGCACCTAACAATCTCCTTTGTAAAAGAGCAGACAAACCTCTTTTTATTTCAATAAATATTTTAGTACAGACTTCCAGTCTGGAAAACGCTCTGAGCTAAATAAGATAAGTTCACCTGCAAATTTTTCTGAACCATTTTTAAGTCTGTCATCTATCAGATAATCTCCTTTATTCAATTCTTTATGATGCGTAATTATAAGTCTTTTATATGCCAACTCGCCTAAATATTTTTTTACCCATTCCACGCTATCGGACCAAAATAATGGATTGTCCCACGACGCAGTTGATAATATATATATATCAAATTTTTTTGATAATTTCTTAAAAGCCTCAACTGCTCCCGGCATAGGTTTCATTTTGGAAAGTATATCTGGTATATTATCAAAATTACCATTATGTTTTTTTAAAATATTTTTATCAATATTTTTAAGTCCACCATCAAAATCAACCAAAACACCGTTCAAATCAACGTAAAGAATTTTTTTACACTTTTTTGATTTATTTTTTACCTCCATATTTTTTAATTTAAAAATCAATTAGAAACTCTCAATCTTTATTTATTATTACTATGTCATAGGTATGTCAATTAGTCAATTTATTCAAAGCAGATTTTTATGTTTACTGAACAGAGCAAAAGTGATAACATTATAAAATAATATATTACTAATCTTATTACATATTTTATGTCAAACAAAATTGAAAATATACGTCATTCGCTTGCTCATATTTTAGCTGAAGCGGTTTTAGAACTATATCCAAAAACAAAAATTGGAATGGGACCGGCAATTGAAAATGGATTTTATTATGATTTTCAATTTACAAAACCAATAACAGAGCAAGACTTGCAAAAGATTGAAAACAAAATGAAAGAAATTTTGTTACAAGAAAAAAAATTTGTTAAAAAAAATATCACAAAACTATCTGCCAAAAAATTATTTAAAGACCAATTATATAAACTAGAAATTATAAAAGATTTACCTGGCAAAAATGTTTCTGTTTATGAGTCGGGAAAATTTATTGATTTATGTAAAGGACCTCATATTAAAAATACAAAAGAAATCAATCCAAATGCATTTAAACTTACAAAAATTGCCGGAGCATATTGGAAAGGTGATGAAAAAAATAAAATGCTAACTCGCATTTATGGAGTTGCTTTTGAAACAGAAAACGAATTAGCAAATCACTTAAAAATGATAGAAGAAGCTGAAAAAAGAGACCATCGGATATTAGGAGAAAAATTAAAAATTTTTACTTTTTCAGAAATGGTTGGACCAGGCCTTCCTTTGTGGTTGCCAAACGGAGCTGTAATAATTGAACAATTAGAAAAATTAGCAAAACAAATGGAACATGATAGTGGATATTTACAGGTGAGAACTCCTCATGTTGCCAAAGAAATAATGTATAAAACTTCAGGGCATTTACCTTACTATAAAGATTCTATGTTTCCTCCAATGATTATGAACGAAAATGGCAAAAAAACAGTCTATTATTTAAAAGCAATGAATTGTCCTCACCATCACCAGATTTATAAATCAGAAAAAAGAAGTTATAAAAATTTACCCCTAAGATTAGCAGAATATGGTACCTGTTACCGATACGAAAAATCTGGAGAATTATTTGGTTTAATGCGCGTAAGATCAATGCAAATGAATGATGCTCATATATATTGCACAGAAGACCAATTCGATCAAGAATTTTTTGGGGTAATAAAATTATATCTAGAATATTTTAAAATTTTTGGAATTAAAAAATATATAATGCGCCTATCTACACATAGTAAAGAAGGACTCGGAAAAAAATATATCAATAATGAAAAACTTTGGAAAAAAACAGAGACAATGGTGCGTAATATTTTAATAAAAGAAAATATTCCATTTGAAGAAGTTCCAAATGAAGCTGCTTTTTATGGTCCAAAAATTGACGTTGAAATTTTCTCGGCAATTGGTAGAGAATTTACTCTAGCCACAAACCAAGTTGATTTTGCCGTACCAGAAAGATTTGGTTTAACTTATATTGATAAAAACGGACAAGAAAAAACTCCTATTTGCATTCACCGAGCTCCTCTTGGAACACACGAAAGAACAATTGGATTTTTAATTGAACATTTTGCTGGAGCATTTCCTTTATGGTTATCTCCGGTTCAAGTTTCTATTTTACCAATTGGAGAAAATCATTTTGGATACGCAAAAAAAATAAAAGAAGAACTAATAAAAAATAGTATCCGAGTTGAAATAATCGAAGAAGGGACTTTGGGTAAAAAAATACGTGATGCTGAAATGCAAAAAATCCCCTACTTGCTTATTGTGGGAGATAAAGAAATTTCTGAAAACATAGTTTCAGTAAGAGTCAGAGGCAAGGGTGACGAAGGCCAAATGCAACTAGAAAAATTCATAGAAAAAATAAAAAACGAAATAAATACGAAAAAATAAAACGAGTCAAATAATTTTTTAAGGCAAATAATCACTTGTAATTTCAAAAAGCGATATTAGTTAAAATAATAAAAAATAATTTTGTGAGCGATATTTATGGAATTATCTGATGCAACAAAAAAATTAATATCCCAATATGCTTTTGCCCAAGAACAAGAGCTAACAAAACCAGATACAACAATACATGTTGATGAGGTTGCTCAAAAAGTAGCTGCTTTTTATGAACAAGTAAGAACAGTAATTGATTGGAAAGAAGAACATTTAATGCGCAGAGCGGCAATTATTAGAAAATTAAAAAGAAAATTTTTTGATTTAGAATTAAATAATTATACAGGAATTGATGAGATTGCTGAATCCCTTGTTTTAGAATTAATAAGAGGAGGACATTTCCCTAATGATAAAATTGATGAATCAAAGATAAAAGATGTTCAAAAAATAATTGGAAAATATGTTTTTATTTTAAAAAATAATCCAGAAAGTAAAAAAGGTAAAGCTAAAATAAATTTTTATAACTGGTTAATAGAAGTAGCTGCTTGTGAAATAGAAGAAACTATGGCACCGGCAATTAAAGAAATGGCTTTAATAAATTATATGTTTGATGATATGAAAGAAAAGATAAAAGTTTCAGAAAAAATCTATGAAACCGGTCTAATAAAAAAAGAATATACATATGTTTACATTTATATTGCAGTTTGCCAAGCATTATTCAAATTAGACAAACCTATAATCAGCTATAATTTAATAAAATATAAATACCCTGATTGGAACAGAGCAAGCAAGGATTTAGTTTTTGACATATCTCAAAAAATATTTAAAATTTGGAAAAAAATAGAGAGCGATCTTGCTAATCCAATTTTAAATAAATTTTATAATATATGTGAAAAATACGATACTCCATATTTATTATTGGGAGATATTTTATCTGAAAATCTAAAAGAAATAAGAAATGATATATCACAGCCAGAAAAACTAGAAAAATTAATTAAAAAAGCATACACTAAACGTTTATCAACTCTAAAAAGTAGAATTTCAAGAGCTGCGGTATATTCTACAATATCAATATTTGTTTCAAAAGTTTTATCTTTAATTATTTTAGAAGTTTTAATTGAAGAAACAATGGGGGGAGGGATAAATCCTATTATTCTTATAGCCGACACTTTAATTCCAACATTTTTAATGTTTACCATGGTTATAACTATTAAAAAACCTCCAAAAGATAATCTTGCTATTGTTACTTTAGAAACAATGAAAATTGTATATAAAAAAAATACAACTGATATTTATGAAATAAAAACAAATAAAAAGAAAAGTGTAGCAATGAGAGCAATTCTTTCTTTTATATATGTTATGTCTTCATTTGTAACTTTTGGAGGAATTTATTGGATTTTAAATTATTTTGGCTTTCCTATTACTTCTATTATTATAGATATAATATTTATTGCTCTTGTTCTTTTTACCGGTACAACGATTTCCAAACGAGCCCAAGAACTTACAATGAAAGACGAAAAAGAAGGATTTTTAATTTTTTTAGCAGACATATTTTTTCTACCAGTGCAAGGACTTGGTAGATGGATTTCAAATAAATGGAAAAGATATAACGCCATTGCTGCAATTTTTAGCGCTCTTGTAGATATGCCATTCTCTGCCTTTGTTGATTTTATTGAAAAGTGGAGATATTTTATAAAAGAACGAAAAGAAGAAATAAGATAAAAGGTCGATAAAAAATAAAATAAAATAAATTAATAAATTAAAAAAATGAAAATATCTAAAAAAACTATTCTATCTTTTATAATTATTTTTTTAGCATTAACAATTTTTTCTTATACTAAAGCCCAAAATACTATTGATTCTATTTCTAATCCAGAAATATCAAATGAAGAGATTATAGCAGAAAATTTAGAAGTAAAAGAACCATCTCTTTTACCAGATAATCCATTTTATTTTTTAAAAGAATGGATAAGAAATATAAGAATGACATTCACCTCTGATGAGACAAAAAAAGCTGACCTTGAAAATAAATTTTCAAACGAAAGATTGGTTGAACTTAAAAAAATGATTGAAAATAAATCAAATCCGGACGTAATTAAAAAAGCAACCGAAAAATATCAAGAAGCAATAAACAAGATAAAAGAAAGAGTTGATAAAATAAAAGAAAATACTGAAGAAAAAAAAGTTAATTCTTTTTTAGAAAAATTTACTAATCATCAAATTCTTCATCAAAGAATACTTGAAAAATTAGAAGGTAAAGTACCAGAAGAAGTTTTAGAAAAAATAAAAGAAACAAGAGAAAGACATATTGAAAAATTCAGTGAAGTAATGCAAAAGTTAGAGAAAAATAAAGATAAAATAGTTGAGAGAATTGAAAATATAATAGAAAAAAATCAAACCAACAATCGAATTATTGAAAGAATCAATCAAAAAATGCCAGATGATGTGCGTACTAAAATAAATGCCAGAATACAAAAAAGAGAAAAAAACAAGTAGCATGCACAATGGAATATGCCCCAGTTTGTGGAACAGATGGAAAAACTTATAGCAATAAATGTATGGCAACAGCATCAGGGGTTGAAATATTAAAAAATGGAGAATGTGAATCAAAATCACCAAATGTAGAATGCAAAGATTTATGGTGGTTTGATCAAAATACAAGAAATTGCGGACAAAAACAATTTTGCGGATTATATATGTATCAATCGCTTGAAACTTTTAATAATCAAGATGACTGCTTAAAAGCTCTTAAAGAAAGGTTTGGTTCTGAAAATTAAAATTAAACAACACAAAAAAACAACTTGAAAAAGTTGTTTTTTTGTGTTGTAATATACTATGTCTAAAAAATATCATATTATTGTTTTTGGATGTCAAATGAATACCAGCGATGCTGAAAGAATTTCAGCTGTTTTAGAAAGTTCAGAATATAAATTTACTCCTAAAGAAGATAAAGCTGACCTAATTGTTGTGGTGATGTGTTCGGTAAGACAATCAGCAGTAGATCGTGTTCATTGGCTTTCACAAAAATTTAGCAAAATTAAAAAAAATAAACCTAATCTTAAAATAATTTTAACTGGATGTATTTTAAAGAAAGATGAAAATATTTTTGCAAAAAATTTTGATTATATAATTAATATAAAAGAAATAAAAAAAATTCCTGAAATTTTAAAAATAAAAAAAATAAAAAATTCAAATGATTATTTAGATTTAATACCAAAATATACATCTAAAGATATGGCCTACATTCCGATAATGACAGGTTGTAATAATTTTTGTTCATATTGTGTTGTGCCATACACAAGAGGAAGAGAAATATCTCGGCCAGCAAAAGACATAATAAAAGAGGTAAAAAATCTAATAAAGAAAAAATATAAAGAAGTTTGGTTACTTGGTCAAAATGTAAACTCATATAAAGATGGAGAAATAAATTTTCCAAAACTTTTAAAAAAAATTAATGATATTCAGGGAGAATTTAAATTAAATTTTACCTCAAGCCACCCAAAAGATTTTTCAGATGAGCTTATAGAAACAATGACAAAATGTCAAAAACTTTCAATGGATTTAAATCTGCCAATACAATCTGGTGATGATGAAATATTAAAAAAAATGAACAGACCCTACACAGTAGATCAATACAAAACTTTAGTTAAAAAAATAAGAAAAGCTTTGCCAAATATAAGACTTTCCACTGATATTATTGTGGGTTTTCCCGGTGAAACAAAAAAACAATTTAATAATACTGTTAAATTAGTAAAAGAAATTGGTTATGGAGTAGCTTTTATTAGTAAATATTCTCCAAGAGAAGGTACTGTTGCAGCTAAAATGAAAGATAATGTCTCATGGAAAGAAAAAAAACGAAGAGAAAAAATATTGATAGACTTAATTAATAAAAAATGAATAAATTATTAGTTATTTTGGGCCCTACGGCAAGCGGAAAAACAGATTTATCTATTAAATTAGCTAAAAAATATAATGGCGAAATAGTTTCGGCTGATTCAAGACAGGTTTATAAAGGATTAGATATTGGTTCTGCAAAAATTACTAAAAAAGAAATGCATGGTATTCCCCACCATCTTTTAGATGTAGCAAACCCTAAAAGAAAATTCACTGTTGCGCAATACCAAAAACTTGCCTTAAAAGCAGTCAAAAAAATTCATAAAAAGAAAAAATTACCAATTTTAGTTGGTGGAACGGGATTTTATATACAATCCATTACAGACGGCATCTTAATTCCAGAAGTTAAACCAAATTGGAAATTAAGAAGGAAACTTGAAAAAATATCAACTAAAAAATTATTTGAAAAATTAGAAAAACTTGATCCTGAAAGAGCAAAAAATATTGATCCCAAAAACCCTCGTCGCCTTATTAGAGCTTTAGAAATAATTTTATCTACAAATAAACCTGTTCCTAAAATAAAATTTCAAAATAATTTTGATGTTTTAAAAATTGGAGTTTTAAAAACAATGAATGAGTTAAAACAAAATATTAAGTTAAGAATTAAAAAAAGATTGAAAAAAAATGAACTTATTAAAGAAGTTAAAAAACTTCACAAATCTGGTTTATCATGGAAAAGATTAGAAGAATTTGGACTTGAATACAGGTTTGTCGCACAATATTTACAAAACAAAATTAGCAAAAAAAATATGATAGAAAAAATACAAAAAGAAAGTGAACATTTTGCCAAACGCCAAATGACATGGTTTAAACGCGATAAAAAAATCATTTGGATAAAAAAATACAGCCAAGCAAATTTAGCTGTATATAAATTTCTAAAAAATTAAATTAAACAAGAAATTTTTGTAAAAGCTCTCTCACTTTTTCTGGATTAGAAGTTCCTCTAGTTTTAGCCATCACTTGTCCCACTAAAAATTGTAAAGCATTTTGTTTTCCAGATTTATAATCTTTAACAACTTTTAAATTTTTTTCAATAATTTCTCTAATAATTTTCTCTAATTCTATTTCATTGTCTATTTGTCTTAAATTATTTTCATCAACAAAAGTTGAAGGATCAATCCCTGTATTATACATCTCTAATAAAACTGATTTTGCAACTTTAGAAGATATTTCTTTTTTATAAATCATTTTAATAAATTCTGCGAAATTTTCAGGGGTAATTTTAAAATTTTCTACAATAAATTCTTTTCCACTAAGCAATCCTTTTATATCAGTTATTAAATAATTTGCAACAAGTTTATAAAGTTCTTTATTTGGCTGTTCTCCTTCTGTTATAATCCACGAATCAAATTCTGAAACAACTTGTTCATAATATTCACTTAAATCTTTATTATAAATAAAAAATTCAACAGCAGCATCTTCTAAACCAAATTCTTTTTTAAATCTTTTTCTCTTTTGTTCTGGAAGTTCTGGCATGCTTAATTCTATTTTTTTTATATAATCATCATCAAAATGCATTGGCGGTAAATCTGGTTCTGGGAAATATCTATAATCATGAGCATCTTCTTTTTCTCTTTGAGAAAAAGTTATTTCTTTCTTATCATGCCAACCACGTGTTTCTTGAACAATCTTATCTCCTGTTTCTAAAATTTCTTCCTGCCTTTTTATTTCAAAATCAACAGCTTTTTCAATAACTCTAAAAGAATTCAAATTTTTTATTTCAACTTTAGTACCAAGTGTTTTTCCTTTACTAATAGAAATATTCACCTCAACTCTCATTTGTCCTTTTTCCATATCAGCTGAAGAAACTCCTAAATATCGCAATATTAACTGAAGCTCTTCTGCAAACAACCTTGCTTCTTTACCCGAAGTTATATCAGGCTCTGTTACCAATTCCATTAAAGGAATTCCTGCTCTGTTTAAATTAACTAAAGAATAATCTTTTCCTTCTGGATGAATTAAACTCCCAGTATCTTCTTCTAAATGAATTCTTTTTATTCTAATTTTCTTGCCGTTAATTTCTAAAAATCCGTCTTCGCATAAGGGCATATCGTATTGAGAAATTTGATAACCTTTTGGTAAATCAGGATAAAAATAATTTTTTCGGTCAAATTTCGAATTTTGGGCAATTCTACAATTCAAAGCAAGTCCAGTTTTAATAACTTTTTTTATTGCTTCCTCATTAGCAACTGGCAAAGTTCCAGGTTGAGCCGTACAAATAGGACAAATATTATAATTTGACCTCTTTTCTTCTGGATCATTCTTACATCCACAAAACATCTTGCTTTGAGTTTTTAACTCCGCATGTATTTCTAATCCAATTGTAGGTTTATATTTCATATAATAATTTATTAAATATACTAAAAAACAGCTTATGATTCAAGCTGTTTTTAATTAATAATTATTAAATCCTTTTCTTGTAGCAAAAGGATTATAATAAAAATCTTTATTTTCTAATGAAGCAGCCCAAGAAACAGACATTTCATCCATGTCGCAACGAATATATTTTGCCATAAGAGGATGAATTTTATTTAACTCTTTCCAACATTGTTGAGCAATTCTACGATATGATTGATGTCCTTTCTTACCAGATCTTAAAGAAATAAAATGATGAAGTTCTCTTAAATTCCAAGTAAACAAAACTCTTTTTCTATAACACATCGGAACAACATATTGAGCTTCGTTAGGAAATTTTTCATAAATTTTTTGAAAAGCATATGCTGCTTTTTCAACAACTTCTTTAAATTTTTCTTCCCAACCAGCTTCTCTTATTTCTGGAGGCACATCATATCCATGCACCACAGTGATTGGTTGGTTTGATTGAGTACACATTCTATGCCTTTGAATATCTCGAAATGCACCATAATCCATTAAAATATCAAATGTATAATAAATATGTTCTAATTCTCTTAATGGTTGGTCAAATTTTCCTCTTCTTTTTAAAGATTCGTCAATTATTCTTTCTTTTTTCTCTTCTGAAAGATTTTTCACTTTTTTTATAATATCTTCATAAGCTAAATCAGAGTATGGATAAAGCAAAGAAGCAACTAACTTATCTGTAGCATTTCTATCATAGTCAACAATTGTTACTGCTTGATTTGTCCCAGCATCATCACCTAATTCCCACCTGCTTATTCTTTTTAATTCTTCTTTTGTATTTATAATATAATCACTTTTTTCAGCAAATTTAATTAAAGTTGGAACAACCTCCATTGCTTTTTCTTTCATTTCTTTCCCAATATCTTGAATTTCTTTTAGAGGATGTGATAGAAGTTTCACAATTAAATGCTCAAGCTCTCTCGTATTTATAGTCATCCCTAAATTAGTTAAAATAGCCGAAGGCAATAAATATCTTAAATTATCACAGGCTCTTGCTTTAGAAACCATATTATAAAGTTTTTCATTTTGATCATCTGGTTTTGGATATTTTATTTTTACAAAATCCATCATTACCGGAGTCATTTCTTCATAAGTATCCATTAAAGAATTTACTGCATCTAAATAAATATCTTTAAACTCCGAATTAATTATAACTTCTGGCATATATAATTTATTTTTACTAAAAACTTGATATCTTGAAGATTTCTCTGTAAAAGAAGCTAATCTGGCATCTTCGATAATTTTTGTAGCAATATTTGAAACATTTTCAACTGCCATTGAAATAACTGCGTGCTCAGCAATTGAAGAGTGACCAAATCCAACTACCCATTTTTCATTAAATTCGGCGGATTTTTCTTCGGTTAATTCAGCTGCAATTTTATCAAAAGATTCAGGGCTTCTTGAACATTTAGCAAAAGTTACTGCTTTTACTTCTGGCATTAAATTATTTGAAAGGGTATAAATTCTTCTACTTTCTATTTTATCATTCATAAAAAATTTATTATCAATTATTTTTTTTATATCATTAAAAACTTCTTGAATATTCTTTTCTCCATTTACAACAAAAACATTTTTAAACATTGCTGGAATTTTTTTATAAATCTCATTTACCTTAGTAAGTTTTTCCAATTGTTCAAAAAGTTCTTTTTGTTCTCCTCTATCTTCAATTCTTTTAATGCACGAATTTGGAGAAACATCAATGATCAATGTAAGGTCTGGCAATAAAAATTTATCATTCATTTTAACTAATTCGCTTACATTAAGACCATCTGAATATCCATAGGCAAAAGTAGAAAACATATACCTACTAGAAACTACATACTTTCCTTCATTTAAAGCGGGTATAATCTTATTTTGTAAATGTTCTTTTCTATCCTGAACATATAATTTTTGCAATTCCAGTGGATCTATAAAAATTTCCTTTTTTAAAGCCTGTTTTATTTTTTTTCCTGCTTCAGAATCTGTTGTTGGCTCTTTTGTGAGAACTACATCTTTGTTTTTTGATTTTAAATATTCAACTAACAAATTAACTTGTTCAGATTTTCCTGACCCATCTAATCCTTCTATAACAATAAATTTTCCTTGAGCAAAAAGTTTCTTTTGATTTTCATTTGGTTTTTGTAAATACTGATCATAAACAATTTTCATCCAAATACTTTGATTTACACTACTTGAAAGTTCATTTAAAGACATTAATTTACCATCCATTTTATCCTTTTCTTCAACATAAATTTCAGGACTATCACCAATAAAATGATAAACAAGTCCAATATGAACTTGTTCAACGGGTCTTGATTCGTCATTTATAATTCCAACAAATTTTTTATCTATTAAGTGTCCTTTAAAATGAACCTCTTCTTCCCATTCACGCATCATTCCTGCTTCTAAAACATCTTCTTCTCCATTACCAATGTCTTCTTTATTTATATGTCCACCAATTCCAATTTGATAATCGTTATTTACTAATCTTTGCTCTCCAGCAGCCGATAAATATTTATATGCAAAAAATTCATCTTTATAACTAAAAAGAATATATGGAATAATCTGCTGAAAAGAAGGATCATTTTCAACATCTCCTCTTCTTTTAAATTCTGCATTCTTTTTTATCAAATCTAAATAATAATCTAAATTTTCGGTTTTTAAACCTTGCCATTTTCCTTTTTCAAAAAGGATATCAGATTTTATAACTAAAATTTGTTCGTCGTCTTTGTGCATTTTTAAAATATATTTTAAGCTTGTTCAAAATTATTTAATTTTTCTGTTTTTCCTTCTGACATCAAAATTTCTTTTATACTCACAAATCCATCTTCATCAATCTCTGTTTGTATTTTTTTATTTTCTAATTTTTGATCTGATAGAACACGCTGATTAGCATATTCTTCAATTGTATTATCCATTACAACTAAATTTATTTCTGCATCTCTGAATAATTTTATAGTTTTTTGATCAGCATGATATCTTCTTTGAGCTACAACCCTTTTTATTCCCACCCTTACAATTCTCATTGCACAGTTGTAACATGGAACCATTTTACAATAAATTGTTGCGCCTTCAACTTTTATTCCATTTTTAGCACATTGTAAAATTGCGTTCTCTTCAGCATGCAAAGTTCTAACGCAGTGCTGTGATTTAGTTCCGTCTTCATGAATAACAGTTTGCATAAGGTGACCAACCTCATCGCAGTGCGGTTGACCTGGAGGAGCTCCCACATATCCAGTTGAAATTATTGTATGATCTGGACTAACAATAATAGCTCCACTTCTACCCCTATCGCAAGTTCCTCTGCTTCCAATTGGTTCAAGTAAGTTTAAAAAATATTCATCCCATGAAGGGCGTATATATTTTTTATTTTCCATGTTTATTTAAACGAGCCAAATAATTTTTTGAGGCAAAAGAACTCGATAGAACGAGTTTAGCCGCAAGAAAATTTCATTTGGCGAGTAAAATTACTTGTTCTCTATTTTTACATTTTGAAAAACTCTTGTCAAATTAATAATAAAAAATCAGCATTGTCGCGCTGATTTTTTATTCTTTTGAAAATTAATCTTTTACCTCTCTACGCCCATGTTTTTAGCGGTAGATGAAATAAAATTTAACCACTGAAGATAACTCGCTATTACAAAAATTATTGCTTAAAAAAAATAAAAATTTTGTCTTTTTTATAATTATACTCCGGCAAGAGAACATGTCAAGCGACTTTACAATTTTATAAAAAAATATTAACAATAATAAATCTAAATTTTAGTAAATATAATAAAATTTTAAAAATGAAAATAGTAGCTATCGGTGGAGGGGAAATCGGGAGACCCGGCTTCCCGGTCGAAACAACAAAAATAGATAAAGAGATTATTGCTTTAACCGGAAAAACAAATCCACGGTTGCTTTTCATACCCACAGCCAGCTCCGATTCAGAATCTTATTATGAAGTAGTAAAAAAACATTTTGGCAAAAGACTTGGGTGCCAAACAGATGTTTTGTATCTGATAAAAGAAAAACCGACTAAAAAGCAAATAGAAGAAAAAATTTATAATTCTGATATTGTCTATGTAGGCGGAGGCAATACCGCAAAACTTTTAAGATATTGGAGAAAATATGGGTTAGATAAAATTTTAAAAAACGCAGGAGAGAAAGGAGTTATACTCTCTGGGGTTAGCGCCGGTGCAATTTGCTGGTGCAAATACGGCTTATCGGATTCAAGGAATCTTAATAAAGCAGATACAAACGAGTTGATGAGGATTTCTGCATTAAATTTTTTAAATGTGCTTTTTTGTCCACATTATGATTTTGAACCGAAAAGACAACCTGGATTAAAAAAAGTTATGCAAAAAACGTCCGGCATTGCGTTAGCTCTGGAGAATTGCACAGCGCTCGAAGTGATAGATGATAAGTATTGTATTTTGTCTTCTAAAAAGACTGCAAAAGCTTACAAAGTCTTTTGGAAAAAGGGACAATTTTACAAAGAAGAAATAGATCAAGAAAAAGAAATGAAACCTTTCTCTGAATTGATAAAAAAATAACTTACGCAAAAAAATAGGGGTGAGCAGTCCGAAGACTGTCACCCCTTTTGGTTTGCGAAATGAATCAGGGAGCGAGGCGGTTAGGGCCTCGATACAAGAAAGTCACTTCGCGAACATTCTTGAAGCCAAGCAGAACCATGAGCATGCGGGTCAATCCGAACCCGTAGCCGCCGTGGGGAGGGCATCCGTACCGGAAGCAGTCCAGATAAAATTGAATCGGTTCGGGGTTGAGCCCTTTTTCCCTGGCTTGGGCAAGGAGTACATCGTAGCGGTGTTCGCGCTGAGCCCCGGTCACAAAAAATATGTCAACATATCGCTGACTAACTAAAAACCGAGTCGACACTCGGTTTTTTATAATTTTTTTTAATCTTTTATTTCTACTCCCATATTTTTAGCAGTACCGGCAATTATTTTAATTGCCTGTTCAATGTCCGTAGTATTTAAGTCTGGCATTTTCTTTTCAGCGATTTCTCTTAATTGAGCTTTAGTAATTTTACCAACTTTTGTTTTATTTGGAGCTCCACTACCTTTTTCAATGCCAATTGCTTTTTTAATCAATTCAGCTGCTAATGGAGTTTTTAATTTAAAATCATAAGATCTATCTTTGTAAATTGTTACTTCTGCTGGAATTTTATATCCTGCCATTTGCTGTGTTGCAGCATTAAATTTTTGACAAAATTCAGCAATATTTAATCCATGCTGAGCTAGTGCAGGACCAATTGGTGGTGCTGGTGTTGCTTTGCCTGCTGGGATTTGTATTTTTACCACGGCTTTAATTTCTTTTGCCATATTATTTTAATCAGATACTATGTTAGAGTATAACAACAGTTATTCATACCCGATTGCTAATCACTAAAAACAATATCTGATTTAATTAAGTAAACTAAATATTTTTTCAAAGAAAAAATGCTTTTTAAAAAAAAGTTTTCCTGAAAAAATATTTGGCGAAAAATATATTAACTAACTTTTTGTATTTGTAATGAATCTAATTCTACCGGAGTATCTCTGCCAAACATATTAACTAAAACTTTTATTTTTCCTCTTTCTTTATCAATTTCTGAAACTTTTCCTTCAAATCCTTTAAATGGACCATCTATAACTTTTACTATTGTTCCAACTTCCACATCAACTTTAAATTCTGGTTCTGCCATCTGCATTCTTTTCATTAAATCTTCCATATCAGTTTTTGAAACTGGAATTGGAGTTGTTCCTGCTCCTAAAAATCCTGTAACTCTTGGAGTATTTCTAACCACATACCAAGATTCATCCGTAACAATCATTTCTACTAACACATAGCCCGGATAAATTTTTTCTTCAACAATTTTTCTTTTTCCGTTTTTAATTTTTATTTTTTTTTCCTTGGGAACAATCACATTAAAAATTTTGTCTTCCATTCCCAAAGACTCAATTCTTTGTTTTAAATTTTTTGCAACAGCGTCTTCATAGCCAGAATATGTGTGTATCACATACCAGTTTCGCTCTTGCTCTATTTGTTGTTTTGCCATAATTATTTTAAATAAACATTCTAATTATTCCAGAAAAAATATAATCTAATGTTCCTAAAAAAACAGCAACAACAATCGTAACCACCAACACAATTAAAGTGTATTTTATAACTTCTTTTTTGGTTAACCAATTCACTCTTTTCATTTCAACCCAAACTTCTTTAAAAAATATATTTATTTTTTTAGCAATATCCATAAAAAAATTATTTTTATGTTTTTTAAAACCGCCCGTGGCGGTATTATTTTTATTATTCTATTTACATAATACTCCCAATATACTTTTATGTCAAGGTCAAACATAAGGTCAAACAAATAAATAAGCCCGGCACCACTTTGCGCAAAAGCAAAGTTAGTGCCGGGCCCGGAGGAACGCCCACTAAAAAGGCGGGATGGTTTTTGGTACTCTACCCCTGCAAGTCAGCATCCTGCATAAGGTCGGACAGGTAGCTCTCCTCGGTTTCCCAAGAAAAGCAACCCTTTGAAATCGCTGCTTTACAAACAGCAATTTCCTCGGCCCGAAGAACAAGGTAGTCCTCAAACTCGGCACAATTGATGCCGAATTCATGGGCGACCTCTTCAACGGAATTAAAATCCGCCGAGTCAGGCAACTCTGCAATGTAAGCCTGCAACCAGGCATACTGACAGAGCTGTTCTACTGAAATGCCGAATCGATCGGCGATTTCGGTAATCTCTTCCAAATTATCCTCATGGAAGAGATTTGCCAGCCGAACGTAACCCAACAGGGTACGAAACTGGCGATCAAAATCGAAAACTCGATCCATCTCCACAATCTTCCTAATTGTCAACATTCCTTTTTCTCCTTCTCCCGCGAGGGCAAGCCAACAACCATACTGGCTTGTTAATGAACTGCAAGATCTCCAAAATCTTGCTTATCCTATATTCAGGATATCACATATTAATATTATTGTCAATATAAAATATTTTTTACTAAAAAATCGCGTTATCCGCGATTTTGTAATTACTAAAATTAATATATTATAAACCCAAACCCATCCCAGAACTCATCATTTTTTGAGCTAAAGTTTGTTGAATTTTTTGCTTTGCTTCATTTAGACATTGTTTTAAAATATTTTGTTGGTCTTCGATGTTTAAATTAGGATTTAATTTAATTACTTCAACTTCAAAGTTTCCGTTAACCGTAACAGAAACTTCCTGCTTTGAAACAGTAATTTTTTCTTTTTTGAATTCGTCCTGCATTTTTTTTAATTCATGCAGTTTTTTAAATTTATCAAAAATCATAATTAAATATCTAAACTTTTAACACTTTTGGCGTGAGTTTGTATAAATTTTTTTCTTGGCTCAACTTCTTCACCCATTAAAATATCAAATATTTTATCTGCCTCATGAGCCTCCTCAACACTTACTTGTAATAATGTTCTATTTTCTGGATTCATTGTTGTTTCCCAAAGTTGTTCAGGATTCATTTCTCCTAATCCTTTATATCTTTGTATATTAACAGATGATTTCATTTCTTTTACAATTTTATCTCTTTGTTCATCTGAATAAGCATAATTAACTATTTTTCCAGAAGAAATTTTATAAAGTGGGGGTTGAGCAATATAAATATGGCCTGCCTCAACTACTGGTTTAAAATGTCTATAAAAGAAAGTTAAAAGAAGTGTACGAATATGAGCTCCATCAACATCAGCGTCTGTCATAATTATAATTCTATGATATCTTAATTTTTCAATATCAAAATCTTCTCCAATTCCTGTGCCCATTGCAATAATTAAAGCCTTAATTTCTTTTGATGACAACATTTTATCAAGCCTTGCTCTTTCAACATTTAAAATTTTACCTCTTAAAGGCAATATCGCTTGAAATCTTCTATCGCGAGCCATTTTTGAAGAACCACCAGCAGAATCTCCCTCAACAATGTATAATTCTGATTCTTCGGCTTTACGTGATAAACAGTCGGCTAATTTTCCTGGCAAAGCCAAACCTTCTAAAGCACCCTTTCTTAAAACAGTTTGTCTTGCGGCTTTTGCTGCTAATCTTGCTTTTGTTGCTAATAAACAATTTTCAATAATCGATCTGGCATCTGAAGGATTCCTTTCTAAATAATCTGAAAGACCTTCTGATATTACAGCCTCAACTGCATTTTTTGCTTCGGGATTTCCTAATTTTGCTTTAGTTTGCCCTTCAAATTGCGGATTCCTAATTTTTACAGAAACAACTGCGGTTAAACCTTCTCTAACATCATCTCCTGAAAAATTTTCATCTTTTTCTTTCAAAAATCCTTCTCTTCTTGCATAATCGTTTAATGACCTTGTTAGGGCAGTTCTAAATCCTGAAATATGTGTTCCGCCTTCTGGAGTATAAATATTATTTGCAAAAGACTCTTCTGTGGACTCCATCTCTTGAGTGTACTGCAAAGCAGCTTCAACCTGAATACCATCTTTTTCTGCATCAACTGAAAAAATATTTGCATGTCTTGGAGTGTTTCTTCCAATTAAATATTTTATGTAAGACGCAACCCCGCCTTCAAAATAAAATGTATAACTATATTCTTTACCTTTCTCTCTTTCGTCTTTAAAAGAAATTTTTACACCTCTTGTTAGATATGCTTGCTGACGTATATGCTTTAAGATTCTTTTTGGGTCATATTTTATTTCAGGAAAAATTAAAGGATCAGCTTCAAAAATTTGTATTGTTCCGGTTTTTTTACTATCACCAACTCTTTTAACAGGTCCTTTTGGAACTCCTCTAAAATATTCTTGTTGATAAACTCCTCCATCTCTATGAACTTCAGAAAGCATAAAGGTTGAAAGTGCGCAAACCACAGAAACACCTACTCCATGTAATCCTCCTGAAACTTTATATGCTTCTCCACCAAATTTTCCACCAGCATGCAAAGTGGTCATAACGGTTTCTAACGCTGATTTTTTTGTATCAGCGTGTTTTTCAACTGGAATCCCTCTACCATCATCAGAAACTTTAACTCTATTATTTGGCAACAAAATAACTTCTATATTTTTAGCATAACCAGCCATCGCTTCATCAAGGCTATTATCAAGAACTTCCCAAATTAAATGGTGTAATCCGTCTAATCCCGTTCCTCCAATATACATTCCTGGTCTTTGACGCACTGGCTCTAATCCTTTCAAAACATAAATATCTTTGGCAGAATACTCTCCCTTAACTTTAGAATCCTTAATAGAAGATTCTTTTTTCTTAATAATTTCTTGGTTTGTTTTTTCTTTAATTTCTTCTGAAACTAAAATTTTTGATTCTTCTTTTTTTTCAATATTAGTTTTTCGTTCAGCTTTTAATGGTTTAACTTCTTTAATACTATCTTTTCTTCCCATTTCTTCATCTTTTGCTTTAATATTTAATTTAATCATTTTTTTAAATAATTTATTGTTATCTTAAAATTGCATCTAAATCTTGAACTGTTTTGTTTCTTATTTTTTCTTGAATTTCATTTATTTCTTCATTGGTAAGTGTGCGCTCAGGAGATCTATAAACTATACGAAATGTATAAGATTTTTTTTCTTCTCCAAATTTTTGAGTATCTTCATATTCATCAACTAATTTTACTTCTTCTATTAAATTTTCTGCACAATCACGTACAATTTCATAATAATTGTTTAAATTAATAGATTTATCTATTATAAATGAAATATCGCGAGAAATTTCAGGATATTTTGATACTTCTTTGAATTTTGAATTTATATCTTTAAATTGCGAAGTAATGCGTGGATCCTCTGACCAAAAAATTCTAATATCTGGAATTCCAAATTTTATCATAGCAAGCCTTTCAATACCAAATCCAAAAGCCCAACCGTTATAAATTTCTGGATCAATATTTAAATTTTTTAAAACCTGTGGATGGACCAAACCGCTCCCAACAACTTCCAACCAATCTCCATTAAATTTAACTTCAATTTGTATAGAAGGATCAGTAAAAGGAAATGAATCAACTAAAAATCTGAATTCAACATCTGGACCAAAAATTGCCTTTGTTATTTCAATTTCAACTTCTTTTAAATCATCTAATGTGATTATTTTTTTATCTTTTCTACAAATTAATAAACCATCAATTTGATGAAAAGCCGGAAAATGTTTTCTATCTATTTCATCTTTTCTAAAAACAATTCCTGGCGATAATGCTTTTACCTCTCCTTCTTTTTGTAGTTTCTCTAAGATATCTGGATTGCGCAAATAAAACGGCCACATTGCAGTTGTTTGAGTTCGTAAAACATGGTTATTATCTAAATAATATGTATCTGATTCTCTTCTACTGGGATGATCTTTTGGAGTATTCAATATATCAAAATCTTCTTCAACGGTTACAATGCGTGGAAAGTCAATTAAATCAAATTTCTCAAAAATTGGTAAATTAATAATTTGATTAACTAAAATTTTTATAGGAGAACCTTCTTTTTTTGTTAAATCTGGTAGTTTCAAAAGACGCTTAATTCTTTCGGCCTTAGTATCATTGCGTTTTTCTAGCTCAGAAATCAAAGCGGCCTCTTTTGGGTCGTTTATTGTAATTTTTTGTCTCATATTTCTTATTATTCTTTAATTTTACATCATTTATAAGCTGAAATCAACACTGAATAAATATTGACTTTTAAAAATAAAATGTTATATTTTTATTAGTAATTTGTAATGTTAATTAACGGAGGGACTTATGGTAAAAAGGCATCATGACTGGTTTGTCTGGCCAAAAGATGGTCAAACTAATGAAATTGTAGCAAAATTCTTACAAGATGGAGACAATGGCTTTGAATCAAAAACGCACAAAGATATGCTTTGCAAAGATGGAAAGCGTAGAAACCTATGGGAATGCACAGAAACTCAAGCATTTTTTCTTTGGAGGAGCGAAAAATTAAAAATTAAAATCTTTAATCGAATCGGGCAAAGCGCACCAAGAGATGTCACTTTTCTTTTTCGATCTACCAGAAGATCTCCAAAAAAGAAAAGATAATTTTTTAATTTTTGTACTAATCAATCAGTAATCTAAAAAGCGAACATAATCGCTTGTTTTTTTATAAAATTTTTAATAAATTAAACAAAAACCACTAACACTAATCCTCCAATAATTAAAAATATAGCAATAATTTTTTGCAAAATAATTTTTTTTGATATTTCTTCACTAAAAATTTTTGGTAAAAAAATAGAAAAAAATAATGTTATTAAAAACAAAAAAATATATTGCACGCCTCTTAAAGAATTTATAATTGGAAGAAATCCTATTGGAACCAAATAGACAGCAAATGCTTGCAAAATAACGGCTGCACCTCCAACTAATTGAGTAAAGAAAAAAAGTATAGATACTTTTTCTTTCAAAACACTGTTTTTACCAAAAATTTCTTTACGATTTTTTTTACTAAACAAAAATATTAAAACAAATAAAGCTGCAAATATTCTCATCCAAATAAATGCTTGCAAAAATGGCATTTGCATAAAAATAAATTTTGACAAAACATAATCTAAAGAAAATAAGAAAGAAGCAATTAAAACTATCTTAATATATTCTCTTATTCTTTTATAATTATTTTCTAAAGAAATAATAAAACTTCCTAAAAGTAATAATAAAAAAGCTAATATAATTCTACTATTAAAAATTTGAGAACCCCAAAAAATCCATGCTAAAATTAAAACAAATATTGGTTGAATCGCACCAATTGTGGTTGCAACTTTTGTAATATCAAATTTTTCCACTGCAGAAAATGCAATATACATTGCTAAAATAAAAATAATAGCTTCTATTATAATTAAAAGAAATAAAAACGGACTAGGAATAATAAAATAAATAAAAGGTATAATTAAAACTACTAGTGCGTTTAAAATACCCACGTAAAAAACATATGATATCGGTTTTGGAGGTCCAGATAATATTAATTTGTCTCCAAACGCAGATAAACTAAATAAAAAGTATGATAAAATAATTATTAAAAGCCAAGAAATCATATTTTTATTTTATTATAACAAAAAATATACTAAAAACATATTTTGTGCATTAAAAAGTTGCTTTTCAATTTAAGTTATGTCATACTTATAAGAGAATTATAATTTTATATATTATTAATAAAATAAAAAATATGGCAAGAAAAGCAAATCCGGCCTTATTAAAGCCAATGAATATTTCCGCTGAATTAGAGGAAGTTATTGGCAAAGGCCCAATGCCACGCGCCCAAGTTGTAAAAAAAATTTGGGATTATATTAAAAAGCATGGTCTTCAAGATAAAAATAATAAAAGAAACATTAACGCCGATGAAAAACTAAAAAAAGTTTTTGGTGGCAAAGCAACAGTGAGTATGTTTGAAATGACAAAGCTTGTTTCTAAGCATTTATCTTAGTTGATTCTATAATAAAAAATCGTCCCAAATAGTGTGGGACGATTTTTTATTATACAGACTGAGACTGTAAAATTTCTACAAGTTGATTAAATATCTTTTCAGGAGAATAATATTGCTTAATTTTTTTTCTTATTTTTTTGTCAATTTTATATCCTATAAACTGTTTTATTTTTTCATAAACTTCTTTTACAGATATAAATTCAACTATCCATTTGTTTAAACCAAGTTTTTTAAAAGTTTCTGATACTCCCATATTTTTATTGACTAGTGAAGGAACTCCTGATGCTAAAGCTTCTTTAGCAACATTTCCATAAGTTTCAAAATAAGAAGGACTTATTATTATATCCATTTTTTTGTAAAAATCACAAAGTTCTTTATTTTTAACAGCTGGATGAATTTTTACAAATTTACTAATTTTTTTATATCTTTTATCTTTTTTACTTAAATCAGTAATAAGATTTACCACAAAATTAGAATTTTTATTTCTTATATATTTTGAAAGCGTCTCACAAAATTCAATATTTTTAATAAAATTCCATCTGCTAATAATACCGATATTAACATTATTAACATTATTCTTTTCTCTATTAACATCAAAAAAATAAGAAGGAACTGGATTAGGAATAATTGTCCAATTTTTAACTTTGTGATTATATATCTTTTTTTCAACCGTAGTTTTTGTAATCTTAGAGGGAAAAATATAAAAATTTTCTTTATGATCTAAAGAACGTTCCATTGCTAAAAATAAAGATCTTTCTTTTGCTGGCCAATGCTGTGTTTCCATTGTTAAAATTCCATGATAATGCAAAACAATTGGTAACCCCTCTTCTCTTGCGGCTTGAAACAAACACCAAGGCATGTAATAAGTTCCATTTACCAAAACTATGTCGGGTTTTTCTTTATTAATTGCTTTACGATAAACGTTTATTACTTCTACATATTCTTTTTTTATATCATTAACATCTTTACACTTCTTCATTACATTCTTAAGATCAGGTATCTTAACTCCAGCAGATATAATTGATATATTATCTTTTCTAGTTTTATTATAAGTATTTTTATTTCGGTCAATAATATTTACACCTACAATTTCAATAATTCCTTTTTTATTTTTTCTAACATAATCCAAAAAACACGAGAGTGTTTGAGATATTCCCGCAGTTTGAGCAAATCTTATGTTGGTTAAAACTTTAATAGCCATTGCTGTTAATTTATTATTAAACCTATAAAAAAACTCAAACAATAAGCAGTGATCTCACGAATCCTTATAGCTTTTGTTTGAGTTTTAATAATTAATTATATAATTTTGATATATATTTGTCAATAGATTGCCTTTTAAAATTTTATTTCTCTTAATACTAATAAAATAATATATAAAATATATGTAATTACAAATATTCCCCCTTGCCATCTTTGAAGAGTATGTCTTATACCCACAAACATAAACATAAAAAGTGCTAATGTTGCAGCTACATCAACGCACACATCAAACATCATCATATTAGAAAAAGGCAAAGGATTTATTAATGAACTAACACCTAAAATCCATAAAATATTAAAAATATTTGACCCCACAATGTTTCCAACAGCAATATCTGTGTTCTTTTTAAAAGCAGCTACCGCAGACGTAGCTAATTCTGGTAAAGAAGTTCCCACTGCAACAACAGTAAGACCTATTATTGCTTGACTTACACCAAATGAGGCAGCGATATCAACAGCAGAATCAACTATCCATTTTCCTCCAAGTGTCAAACCTGCTAAACCAAAAATAATTTTAAGTAAAGATGTAAAAAATGAAGTTTTTTTGATTTCTATTTTATTACTTTCCGAAGAATCTTCTTTGCTTATACTAAACGTATAATATAAGAAAATAATAAAAAAACAAATAAAAACTAGTCCATCGCTTCTAGTAAGTCCAGAAAAAGAATCTTTATCTAATAAAATATCATTTGCCATAATTGCTGCAACTATTACTGCTAAAAGACTAAATGGAATTTCTTTCCAAACTGTGCTTCTCTTTACTTTTAATGGGAAAATTAAAGCAGAAACTCCTAAAATAAGAAGAATGTTAGCAATATTACTTCCTAATACATTTCCTATGGCTATATCTGTATTATTTTTAAAACTAGCAAATATGTTTACGATTAATTCTGGTGCAGATGTTCCAAAAGCAACTACTGTTAATCCAATAACTAAAGAAGAAATTCCTATTTTTTTAGCAACAGAGGATGCTCCTTCCACTAAAAAATCAGCACCCTTTATTAGTAATATAAATCCTGCAATGAGTAAAATATAAGTTAGCATTTATTTTTTTATTTATTAATTATTAATAAAAATTTTTTTATTTTTTAAAAATATAAAAATTAGTTTTCTAATTTCTTCAATTACCACAATAGAAAATGCTACTACTATACATAATAACCAATCATATAAGCTAATTGGAGTTGTTTGTAACACTTTTTGAAAAAAAGTATTATAAACTGCTAAAATTTGTAAAATAATTACTATAAATGTTGAACCTAATAAAAATTTATTGGAAAAAAGATTTGTTTTAAAAATAGATTGATCTTCTGATCTGCAATTCCATGCATTAAACCACTGAAAAACTGCTAAAACTGTTAATGTCATTGTTTGAGCTTTTACAAGATCGTATTCTAAAAATTTTTGAAAAACCAATAAAGATCCAAACATCATAGTTAAAGACATAAGAATCATTCTTTGCAACATAATACCATCTAATAAAAATTTTTTTGGCTTATAAAATTTTTTAGAAAGTAAATCTTTTTCCTTAGGCTCCATTGCCAAAGATACATCCAAAAATCCATCTGTTACAAAATTAAGCCAGATTATCTGAGCAGGTAAAATTGGTAAAGGTAAACTCAATAAAAGAGCTGCAGTAATTGTAAAAACCTCTCCCATACTAGTAGAAAAAAGATAGAGAATAACTTTTTTTATAGTTCTATAAATATTTCTTCCCTCTTCGATAGCAGAAATAATACTTCCAAAATTATCATCTAAAAGAACAATATCAGATGCTTCTTTTGCTACTTCTGTGCCGATCTTGCCCATAGCAACACCCAAATCAGCTGAAACTAAAGATGGCGCATCATTTACTCCGTCTCCTGTCATAGCAATCGTTTTTTTATTTGCTTTAAAAGCTTCTATAATTTTCATTTTATGAGCAGGCGAAACTCTGGCAAAAACAGAAACATTTTTAATTTTTTGGAACAATTCTTGTTCTGACATCTTTTCGATTTCAGTTCCGGTAATAACTACATCTCCCTCTTTATAAATTCCAGCCTCTTTTGCAATCGCTATAGCGGTAATTTTATAGTCACCTGTAATCATTACAACTCTCACTCCTGCCTTATTTGCCCTGGCCATAGCATCTGCAACTTCTGGTCGAAGAGAATCTTTCATACCAAAAAATCCCACAAAAGTTGCATTTTTAAGCTGTTTATTTAAAATATTTTCTGAAGCATTATTAATTATCGCTAAAGCTACTACGCGTAAACCATCTGATGACATTTTTTCAAAAACTTCCTGTAAATTATTTTTTTCTTCTTTAGAAAGATCATAGCTTTTTCCTAAGTGCCAAATTTTATCACAAGATTCTAAAATATTTTCTGGGGCTCCAATTATTATAAAAAACGGTTTTCCTAGTATTCTTCGCAAACAAGCACGATAACGTAAATTATAATCAAAAGGCATTTCTACAATAAGTGAAGCTTCCTTTTCAAGTATATTTTTATGAAAACCAATTTTTTGACCAAGTATAATTAAAGCCGCTTCTGTTGGATCTCCACCAATCATCCATCTTTTTTCTTGTTCTGAAAAAAATACCCTTGCATCTGCACATAAAACAGCATTCTTAACTGCAAAAAGTAAATCTTCATGATTTAAGGGTTCAATTACTTGATCTCCAATTTTTATTTTTCCTTTTGGTTCATATCCTAATCCTTCAACTTCAAAATATTTTTTATTAACAAAAACTTTTTGCACAAAAAGTTCATTTTTAGTAATTGTTCCTGTCTTATCAACTGCAATAATATCTGCTTGCCCTAAAGCTTCGACTGCTTGAAGTTTTTTAACAAGAGCATTTCTTTTGCTCATATCCCAAACTCCTTTTGCTAAAATAAGAGTCATTACAATAGGTAATCCTTCGGGAATTACAGAAACAGATAAAGAAACTAATGTACTAAACATTTCTTTAAAACTCTTCCCTTCAAATAAACCAAGTAAAAACAAAAAAATATTTAATATAGCCACAACAATAATAATTGCACGAGATAAATATCGTATATTTTTCTTAAGTGGAATTTCTGTATCAACTGCCATAATTTCTTTGGCAATTTTTCCTATTTCAGTTCTTATACCTGTTGCAACAACAACCGCTTTAGCGCTACCAGATAATACGCTCGTACCTTTAAAAACCATATTTTTTTGTTCTGTTAATGGCAAAAATTCTCTTTCAAAAATATCTGGCACTTTACTTACGGGTAAAGATTCTCCCGATAAAGCAGATTCATCTATTTTTAATGCATTTACAGAAATTATTCTTGCATCTGCTGGAACTTTTTCCCCCTCTCTTAAAACAATAATGTCTCCTGGTACAATACTATTGCCAGGAATTGTTATTTCATTACCTTCTCTTATAACTGTGGCGTTTGTCCATGTAAATTTTTTTAATGCTAATAGAGTATTTTGAGCTTTACCTTCTTGAATAGTGCCAACAATTGCATTAAAAATAAGCACTATTGCAATAACTAGACTATCTACAAATTCCCCCATTAAAAAAACTAAAAATCCTGCGCCAAGTAAAACATAAATTAACGGGCTTTTGAACTGACGCAGGAAAATAATAAAATAACTATCTGGTTTTGATTCTGGTAAAACATTAGGACCATATTCGTTTAATCTTGCCGCCGCTTCTTGATCGTCTAATCCATTGTCACTTGTTTTCAGTTCATTAAAAATATCAGAAACTGATTTTGTATGCCATTTTTTTTTCATTTTTAAATTATATCAAAAAACATTCTAAAAACAAAACGCTTTTTAAAAATTAAAAAAGCGTTTTGTTTTTAGGTTTTTATTATTTAACAATATTTTGAGTTTTATTATTTAAAAAATTATTTATGTTTTCTATTGTCGTATCTAAAATTCTTGTTAATGCCTCATTCGAATTAAAAGCATTATGAGGTGTTATAATCACATTTCTTTTTTGGAGTAAAAAATGATTTTGTAAAACTGTTTTTAAATCGTGATTTTTTGGAAATTCTTTTGATAAAAGTTCTGCTTCTTCTTTTATAAAGTATTCTTCTTCTAAAACATCTAAACCAGCTCCAGCTAAAATACCATCAGATAATGCTTTTAGTAATGCTTGAGTTTCTATTAATCCTCCCCTTGCTGTGTTAATTAAATAAGCTCCCCTTTTGATTAAACCAATATTTGATGAATTTATTAAATGATGTGTTTTCTCATTATATGGAGCATGTAAAGTTATAATATCTGAATTTGATAATAAATTCTCTAAAGTTGAATATTCAAAACCAATCTTTTTTGCTAATTTTTTATCTTCTTTAACATCATATGTCAAAACATTCATTTCAAACCCTTTAGCAATTCTTGCTACATGCAATCCTATATGACCAAGGCCAATAATACCTAAAGTTTTACCCTTAATATCAAATCCTCTCAAGCCATCTAAAGAAAAATCTCCCCTTCTCACTCTCTCAATAGAATCAAACAATTTTCTTGAAAGTGATAAAATCAAAGCAAATGTATGCTCTGCAACTGTATTTTCTCCATAAAACGGCACATTACAAACAACTATTTTTTTATCATTAGTTGTTTTAATGTCTATATGATCAAAACCCGTAGATCTAGTAGCAATCATTTTTAGGTTTGGTAATTTTTCTAAAATATTACTACTGATTTGAGAATAAATAAATGGAGATATAATAGTGTAGTCTTTAATTAAATCTATATTTTCTAAAGAGAGAGGTTCTGGAATAAAAATTAAATCAAAATTTGGAAGTTTATTTTTTAGATAATTTTCTTGCCAATCTTCTATTTCAAAAAAAGCAATTTTTGTTTTCATTTTTTAAATAAAATTATTATTTTATATTTTAACAAAAAATATTTTATTTTAATTTCTATAAACTACTCGATTATTAATAGCTTCTATATATTTACAATAATCACAATCATTTCCTGCTTTTGGAATTTTATCATCATTTAAACATTTATGAGCTTCTATTATAGTTTTTTCAACCCAACTATCATTTCCTTCATAAGGAATTAAATTAACTCTAAACTCTAATTTTTGATCAAATGCTTTTGCATCGGAAATACCATTACAATAAACAAAATATCCAACATTTGAAACTTTGTATCCATTTTGTCTTAATAACCACTGATAAATTTCCATCTGTCTTTTATAACTTTCTTGCCAATCTTTATTTAATTCTGTTACTTCTTCTGTTTTAGCTGTAGCTTTATAATCAACAACCACATACTCCCCCTTGGAATTTTGCCATAGATCATCAATTGCTCCATAAACTAAAAAATTTGTGGGCTTATGCAAAAATTGAATACCAGTAAAATTATGTCTCCATTTATCTAAATCTTTATGCGGAATTGGACGAGCATCAACTCCATATTTTTCAATTAAAGGATGTTTTGTACCGTTTGCTCTATGTATATCAAATTCTTGTTTTAATAAAGCATCTACTGCCGAATTTAAAGAAAAAGGAAATCCGGGAGGTCTGCTAATCCCAAGTTTTCTATCAAAATAAAAACATCTTGGACATTCTAAAAATAAATCAATTTTAGAACGTGATAACTTAAAAGCCTCTTTTGCTCCAACTTCATATAATCCCTTTATTCGTTGTGGCATATAATATTCTGACATAATTTATAATCTTTATTTTTAATTTTTTATTTTAACTTACTTAAATTTACTCTCTTTTTAATAAAGTTGCAACAAGACTTTTATAACCATTTATCTTACCAACATAAAACAGACTTTTTGGAGTCTGTTTTTTATTATACGATATTTTATGATTAAGTTAATTATACCTGTTTTGACATTACGAATTCACTGATTAATTTTCCTTTATACTGAATTTGTTTCGGGATTTTAGCCACAATTTTAAATCCCATTTTTTTATACAAATTTATTGCAGGTTTATTGTTTACATAAACTTCTAGTTGAATTATTTTAAAATCTTGACCAAATTCTTTTTTAGCTAATTCAATAATTTTAGACATAAGGTATTTTCCCAATCCTATTCCTCTATATCCTTGCGCAATAGCAATACCAAAACGACCTATATGATTCTTTCTCCATCTCTCTCTTTCAATGCTTGTATTGCCAACAATTTTATTTCCATCTCTAGCTATAAGAAAAACCTTATTTTTATTTTTTATACTTTGAAGCGCCTTATCAATAAATTGTTTTTCGTCTTTTATCGTAGCTTTTTTATTCATTAAAATCTTAGCTTCTTCTTCCACTAACGAGTTAATAAAAACTTGAAACTCTTTAATTTTTTTTAAATCTCTTTTTTTTATAGTTTCTATTAGTATTTTTTTACCGTTGAATGTTTCTATTGGCATATTATTTTATTATTGGCGCATTTATACGACCAAGTTAGAACTCATTTTGTAGAAAACGACGACTGAAATTTTAGTTGCCCCGCAAAGGTATTTGAACCCCTTAGCATCACTCTGAACCAGCATCGGTGCCGTCCCTCTGAAAATTCAGTTCAAATCCCCGTACCATCTTTGACATTTTCTAAAATATAATTTATTATATATCCAGCATCGCAGGACGTTACCTGCCCTATTAACAATAATTAACAAAGGAGATAATCGTGAATGCAGACATTCGTGTTGCCTTGGTTTATCCTGAGGTCTATGACCTCGCCCGGTTCAAAGAGAGTCGGAAGGAATTTCCGCCATTCGGAATCTTGTATCTCGCAGCTATCCTTGAAGAAAACAATATTAGCGTTAAGATTTTCAAGGTTTGCACTGGCGAGGAACAATTTGATTTCCGTGATTATGATCTCGTGAGGTTCAGTATTCCCTCTTCTGCAGCCTACGACTACATCAAAAAGGCTCGTTTCTCAGCTCGCTATGCAAGCGATTGCGTAATCGCAGTCGGCGGAGTTCATGCAACCTTCTATCCAAGAGAAACTTTTTTGGATTTGAAAGCTGATGTAGTTGCCGTTGGAAGCGGAGAAAAAACAATCATCGAAATCGTCGAATCTCTGCAAAGCAGAGTATTCTCTCACATCCCAGGAGTGTGTTGCGCCGTCGGCGGATCAATGATTGTTACACCAGAGCGTCCTTTGGATAGAGATATTGATTGGCTACCGTTTCCAGCAAGGCACCTTCTAGATGAATCTGATTTCATCATGAACGATAGACTGGCTGGAACGGACACTAGGATGACACACATAATGCTAAGTCGAGGATGTCCATTCTCATGCCACTTCTGTGCGGTCATGCAAAAGAAACTCCAATATCGATCTGGTGCAAATACTAAGATGGAACTTGAGCATCTTAAGCGGAGATACCAAATTGAAGGATTCGCAATCGTCGATGACAACTTCGTGGTCAATAAACGGGCCGTCAGAAATGTTTGCGAATCCATTGGAGATTTAGGGCTTCATTGGTCGGCACTTTCCCGGGTTGATACCGTGAATTACGAACTGCTGGAAATCATGAGAGATGCAGGATGCATCGAACTGAAATTCGGAATTGAGTCCGGCAGCGAAAGAATATTGCAGGCTATGGGCAAGAACATTACCTGCAACCAAATCCGCAGGACCATTGCCTTCGCATCTTCGGTTGGAATCCGAGTCAAGGCATTTCTTATTCATGGGTTCCCGGGAGAAAACATGGAAACCACAAGGGAAACGATTTCTCTTCTAAAAGAGATTGGTCAAATGATTGACCGGGTGTCTCTTTTTCGTTTTGTCCCGTTACCAGGATCATACGTTTTCAAAAATGCCAAAGATTACCGTTTAAACATTCCCGACTGCGTGGAAGATTGGGAGAAATTCCATATCTACCACAACCACTACCATTGGTGGGGCAACGAAGAAGATTTCCGCCAAGTCGAAATCTCTTATGCAGAGCTGAACGGATTCGTGGAGGAAACCTGGCGATAAACCAATTCAAAAGCCGTGTTAGGATGCACGGCTCTTTTTTTTATATTAATTAAGATTAAATTGTTTTATCCATCCTAAGTTCTGCCAAAGTTCCAATTCGTCCGAATATGGCAGACCATCTTTTGCAATCGGATTTAAATAGCATACCTCTATGTTTTTATTAAATGCTTTGTTTAATCCTAAAGCAAATGCCATTTCAGCAAAAACTCCAGAACCAATATATCCCTGAATCCCCTTTTTATCCAAATTAAGCGCTAAAACAATATCGGCCTTATTTATAGCATCGTAATGTTCAGAGAATTCTTTGTTATATCCTGTCAATAAATCTTCCTTTATTTTTGTGGGATATTTCAACACTTCAAATCCTTTTTCCTCTAACTTATTTTTCCATTTCACAATTTCATTTTCAAACGAGGCGCTGGCACAAATTACTATTTTTTTATTTTCCATATTTTAATTGTTTTATTATTTTATTTGTTCAGTATGGGTTAACAGATCTAAAGGATATTTTTTGTCCGCAATATAATTTTTAACCATCGTTTTAATATCAACGTCGCGAAGCGTATTTGAATCCATGTTTTCTATTTCTTCCGGCAAAAACCATTTTGTTTCTGCTATTTCGTCAGTTAAATATTTTTCTTGTGTTTCTGTTATATCTCCACAAAAAATTATCTTTACACCGTGATGGCCGATCTCCGGCCCGACTTCTTTTGACAAAGAAAAAACACCTAAAATATTTTTAGGATTAAAATCAAAACCGGTTTCTTCCTTGACTTCTCTTTTTACTGCTTCAATAGGATTCTCTCCAACCTCTAACCATCCAGCAGGATGGTTCCATTTATCTTTTGCTATTGGCTTAATTTCCTTAACCAATAAAAATTTGCCGTCTCTTTCGAGAATAGCACCGACAACTCCAAATGTTTGAGTAAAAACTCTTTGCGCCATATGATGCGCAGTTTTGGTCTAATGGCTGATTTTTTCAAATCCCTTCACGGTCACGCGTCAGGGACATAAACTTTTTTACCCAAATAGTCGGGGCTCGGCATCACTAGATACCAAAAACTGTTGGCGCGGGCAAGGGGATTTGAACCCCTGATCTCCTCCGTGACAGGGAGGCGTGTTAGACCGGGCTACACCATGCCCGCATTTTTTTTAAAGTGAGGTGCCGGGGGAGAGAATCGAACTCTCGACCTTGGCGTTATGAGTGCCACGCTCTTACCAACTGAGCTACCCCGGCTTCACATTTGGGCCTCCCCGAATTGCACGGGGGTCTGCAGCTTATGAGACTGCCGAGGTACTACTCCTCCAAGGCCCGCAATATATGCACAAAAGCATATATAAAAATATTAACACAAAAAAATAATCTTTGCAACGATAAAAATAAATAATTTTAAAAATAAAATTTTATTGAAAAATATTTTAAAATAAAATATTAAGCACGAAAAACTTCCAAAAAAGCTTTTGTAGGCACATTTACTCTTCCCTTTTCTTTCATTAATTTTTTACCTCTTTTTTGCTTTTCTCGCAATTTATTTTTTCTTGTAACATCTCCTCCATATAAATAGCCTGTAACATCTTTCATATATGCTCTAATTGTTTCTCTGGCAATCACTTTTCCTCCAATAACTGCTTGCAAAGCAACAGAGAACATTTGAGGAGGTAAAACTTCTTTTAATTTTTCAACCATTTTTTTGCCTTCAAAATAAGCTTCATCTTCTGCAACAATTTTAGAAAACGCTTCTTCTTTTTTTCCTGCAATCCAAATTTCCATTTTTACAAGTTTACCAGGCCTATAACCAATTAAATTATAACTCATTGAGGCGTATCCCTGGCTGGCAGTTTTTATTTTATCATACAAATTTGCAATTATTCCTCTTAAAGGAGTTTCAAAAATAATAATAGCTCTTTCTGGAGTTAAATAATTTGTTTGAACATAATTTCCTTTTAATCCTTTTAAAATTTCCATTAATTTTCCTATTTGATTTGACGGCGCAATAACTTCCAAAGAAACCCATGGTTCTTCTGTTTTTTTAATAGTAGATGGATTTTCCGGCCAATCAGACGCAGAGTGAATCATAATTTCTCTTCCTTTTTGATCTATAATTTTATAAACAACAGATGGAGTTGAAATAACTAAATTAAGCCCGAATTCCCTTTCTAATCTTTCGGCAATTATTTCAATATGTAATGTCCCCAAAAATCCACAATTAAATCCTCTACCTAACGCCTCTTTCATTTCTTGTTCAAAAACTAGCGCAGGGTCATTTAATTTTAATTTACTTAAAGCAATTTTAAGCGCATCAAAATCATCCGGATTTTCAGGATATAAAGAAGCGAAAACCATTGGCTTTGGTTCTTGATATCCAGGCAAGGGAACAATTTGATTTTTAGAATTTAAATTCCTTAATTTAATTATTGTGTCTCCTGCCGTCACTTTGCCTGGTTCTTTAATTCCTGTTGCAATATATCCAATATCACCAGCTTTTAATTTTTCTCTAGCAGAAAAAGATGGATTTAAATATCCTAGTTCTTTTACTTCAGCTTGTGTATTAGTTGCCATTAATTCAATTTTTTCTCCATTTGAAATTTCTCCATCAACAACTCTAACATAAGCAATTACTCCTTTAAAACTATCATATTCTGAATCAAAAATAAGAGCACGAAAATCTTTACTCTCTGATTCTTGTGGTGGTGGAATTTGACGTATTATTCTTTCCAATACCTTATCTACATTTGTTCCATCTTTTGCTGAAATCTTTAAAATTTCATCTGGCATTATATTTAATAAATTTGAAAGCTCTTCAACTGATTCATCAATTTTTGCAATAGGCGAATCAATTTTATTTACAACAGGTATAATTTTTAAATTTTGTTTTTTTGCCAATTCCAAATTTGCTAAAGTTTGTGCTTGAATTCCTTGAGTAGCATCAACCAAAAGCACAGCTCCTTCAACTGCCTCCATAGATCTTGAAACTTCATAAGAAAAATCAACATGACCTGGTGTATCAACTAAATTCAAAATATATTCCTTGCCTTCAAAATTATAATTCATTCTAATTGCTTTTAATTTTATAGTAATCCCCTTTTCTCTTTCCAAATCCATTGAATCTAAAAATTGTGGCATCATTTTCTTTTTATCTATAGTGTTAGTTAATTCCAAAAGACGATCCGCCAAAGTGGATTTTCCGTGATCAATATGAGCGATAATAGAAAAATTTCTTACATTAACATTCATTATTTTTAAATAAAATTATTTTTAAAATTAGTTATTATATAAAAATTTTTTAATAAATGAGTCCATTATTGTTTTTATTTCTGGAGATTTTAAAAAATATGTTATTGCAACATACAAACTAACACCAACTATCCCACAAATTAATAATTGAAAAAATATTCCCCAAAAAGTTTGCAAACTAATTAAAGATCCAAGAAATTGCCTTACAAAAAAAGTTATAATTATCATAAAAAAACTAGCAATTAATATTTTATATAAAGAATCCAATAATTCTTTTGTTTTTAGTTTGGGAAATTTTTTACAAAACATATATATCAATAAAAATACCTCTAAAATAGCAGTTATAGAAAGTGCTAATACTAAACCAATTACTCCTATATTTTTAATCCCTTCAAGCCTAAAAAAACTTTGTAGAAATAAATTAAATAATGTTGAATATTTTATTAACCAAACAAAGAAAATACTTAATGTAATATTAAAAACAACTGTTAATATGGAAATTATTGCTGGAATTTTTGTGTTATGTGCCGCGTAAAAACTTTTTGATAAAAATAAAATGAGTGCCTGAGCAATTAAGTTTAAAGAAAGAATCCCAAGGCAAGCAGCGGTAAGTCTTGTATCAACCCAACCAAATTTACCTGCGCCTAAAAATACTCTTATAATTTGAGCTCTTAAAATTAATAAAAGCAAACTAATTGGAATTACTAAAAATAATATCTGACGAAAAATACTTGAAAATTTTCTTAAAAATTCTTCATTTTCTTCTTTTAAATATGACATCGACATTGAAGGAAAAGCTGCTGTTGAAACAGAAACAGCAATTGCGTTTACTAACATCAAAGACAAATTATTTGCTAAATTAAAAACAGCAATTGAACCCGCTGATAATGTTGAAGCGATCGCTGTTATTGCTATCGTATTTAATTGCCCAGCACCTAAACCCAATGATCTTGGTGCCATCAATTTTATTGTTTTTATAATACCTGGATCAAAAATATTAAAACTTAAACTAAATTTATATCCAGAAAAGAAAAATGAAGGAAGTTGAATTAAAAGGTGCATTAAACCTCCAAAAACAACTCCCCACGCTAATCCTGTTAATCCAAATTTTGGAACAAAAAATAAAATTCCTATTATTATACCCAAATTATACATTAAAGGTGATATTGCTGTTACTAAAAATCTATTAAAAACATGTAAAATTCCGCTTATCATATTTGATGCGCCTAAAATAATCGGACTCAAAAACATAATACGCATCAATAATATAGCCAATTCTTTCTTTTCTCCTAAAAATCCAGGAGCAATAATAGAAATTAAAAATGGAGTTAAAAATATTAATATAATACAAATAATAATCAAAAATCCTAAAAAAACATTTAAAAGATTAGAAACATATTTCCAAGCATCATCTTTTGATTTTAAATAATATGAACTAAAAATTGGTATAATGGCTGCTGATATTGCGCCAAAAATTAAGATTAAAGCGATAAAATCAGGAATTGTAAATGCTGTATAATAAACATCTAATTCATTACCTGCGCCAAAAATTCCTGCTAAAAGACGATCTCTTAATAAACCTAAAAGCGCGCTTATAAAATATGAAATCGCCAAAATTAAAGAAGCCGAGCTGATGCTTTTTGTTTGCGTATTAAGAATTCTCTGTATCATTATGTTTTGCGTAAACTAATCTAATTTTAATTCTTTTTTCTATTTTTGGCAATTAAAAAATACGACTTTTAGTCGCATTTTTTATTGTCCCAGCAAGACTATAAGCCGAATTCTGTATTAAGCAACCATCTGTCTGTCCATAACATTACTGTTAGGATCAAGCGAACTACTTTTAACCCCTTTTACTGATGAAGCAATAATCAGGGCTTTGTTCTTGCACTTAGGTAAGGATTTAGCCGTTTCAGCCGGACTTAACCGGGTCGTTTCTGTTCGCACCTCTGGCGTTACCGCCGACGGGTGTTACCCGCTACCATTTTAACTTTTTAATTAAAAAGTAAGTGTTCGGACTTTCCTCCCCCTAATTTCACTTACGCGAACGGGAGCGGTTGCTCATCTTGCTGAGACGTTTTTATTATGTTTTAATTTAATTATTTTGTCAATACTAAAATAATGTTTTATTTTTTTCGTTATAATCTAAAACTTCATTTACTATTTTATCCGCTTCTTTGTTTTTTTCTCGTGGAATATATTTAAACTTTACTGATTTAAAATCAATTTTTAAGTTCCAAATTTCAATAAAAAATTTTTGTATTTTTTCGTTTTCAATTTTATATTCACCATTAAGTTGTTTTACTAAGAGCTCTGAATCTGATCTTATTTCAATTTCTGATGTTTTAGCAATAACTTTGCCAAAAATTATTTTAAACTTTTTTAAAGCATAAATTACAGCAGAATATTCTGCTTCATTGTTAGTAAAATTTTCTCCTAAATATTCTCCGTATTTTTTAATAATTTGTTCTTTTTCGTTGCAAAAAACAACTCCTATAGCTGCTTTTCCGGGATTTCCTCTGCTTCCTCCATCTGTGTAAATAATTATTTTTTTCATATTATTTTTTAACTTCTTTAGTAGAAAAAAATTCGTTTAAACAATTTTTAAATTTTTCTAAATTTTCGTTTTTTATTCTAAAACCAGAAGCATTAGCATGTCCCCCGTAGGTTAATAAAAAATCAGAACAAGATTTCATTGCTTCTACAGAATTTGTTCCAATTGGATTTCTTACTGAACCACATGATTCTTTTTCCATTTTTTTAAAAATAAAAACTGGTTTTACATATTTGTTACAGATAATTGAAGCAATTGATCCTGCTAATGTTAAACGCCAAGAAGGATCTCCTTCAAATATAACCGACTCATTGGGTTTTTGGGAAATGCGTCTTTCAACTTCATAAACTATATTCTTAACTGTTTCTTGTTTTTGAAAATTTTTATTCAAAAGCATTTGTGCTGTTTCTTTGCATTTTTCAATATCAAAACAGGTCAAGAGAAAATAAGATTCATTTTTAAAATTTACTGATTCTGCCGCATTTAATGCAGATATAATTTTTTGCACCTCACCTTCTACAACATTACCTATTCCTAAAATTTCTAAAAAAGCCCTTAATCCTGGGCGAAATGTATCCTTTAATGATCTTAAACCATTTTCAATAATTTCTGCGTTTTGTTCTACTTGCGGAACCATATCAGCAATAGTACCAAGAGCAGCTAATTCATAAAAACTATTTTTAAGATTCTGGGAAATTTTTTCACCTAATAATTCCATGCAAAGATTAAGTGTCACGCCAACATTTGCCAAACCTTTAAAAGGATAGCTATCCGAAGGTTGTTTTGGATCAACAATTATTGAAGCATTCGGCACTCCAACTAATGTTTCGTGATGATCAATAATAATAACATCAAAACCCATTTCATTTGCCACATCCACTTCTTTCACATTTCCAATACCAAGATCAAGTGTGATAAAAAGCGCGGGCGCTTTATTTTTAAGCATTTCTAGTGCGTGATAATTTATACCATAACCATTTTTTTCTCTATCTGGAAAAAAAGCTGAATCAATATACCCGCCTAAATTTTTAATTGCCTCCTCTAAAATTACAACTGAGGAAATACCATCTAAATCAGAATCACCATATAAAATTATACGCTCGTTATTAGCGACCGCTTTTTTAATCCTTTCTGCGGCTTTTTCTATATTTTTTATTTTATGCATAATTATTATGATTAAAATATCAAATAATTATTGTAATACTTCTAATCCTGGCATTTTTTCTCCTGATAAATAAGCTATCATTGCACCACCTCCTGTTGATACATGATTGAACTTTTCTATCATACCTTGTTTTTCTATAAATTCAACAGTTTCACCCCCCCCAACAACAGAAAATGCTCCACTTTTAATAATTGCATTAACAATAGCAAGGGTTCCTTTAGCATATTCATCTTTTTCAAATTTACCAAAAGGCCCATTCCATAAAACAGTTTTTGCTTTCATGATCGTTTCGACAAATAAATTTTGAGTTTCGGCCGTAATGTCTAACCCTGCCAAATCACCTTTTGGAATAATTATTTTTTCGGGATTTAAAAAATGAATATTTTTTTCTTGCACTTCTTTAGCAATAAGACCACTAATTATAACAAAATCTGCAACTTCAGAAATTTTATTAATAAATTTTGCCTTAGTTTCAACTTTTTTCCCACCTATCAAAGCAATCATTGGTTTTTCTGGATTTTTTGTAATCTTGTCTAAAGCTTTTATTTCTTTTTCTAACAAAATACCAGCACAATAAGGCAATATTTTAGGAACTTCTACTATTGAAGAATGGCTTCTATGACAAACAGAAAAAGCTTCATTTACATATATATCGCCAAGATATGATAATTTTTTTGCAAAATCTACATCACCATCAGTTTCTTCTTTATAAAATCTTAAATTTTCAAGTAACATTACCTGTCCAGCTTCAAGATGATTTGATTGCCCTTCAATTTCAGGACCAATACAATCATCTGCTTTTAATATAGAAATTCCTAAATATTGAGATAATCTTTCTGCTATTTTCCCAAGATTATATTTTTTGTCTACTACGCCAGTACTTTCAGGATCCAAATGACTCATTAAAATAATTTTTGCCCTTTCTTCAATTAAATATTTTATTGTTGGAAGTGTTTGGCGTATTTTAAAATCATCTAAAATTTCTCCTTTTTCGTTACAAGGAATATTAAAATCGCATCTTACAAGGATGCGCTTATCTATTACATTAAAATCTTTTAATAACTTTATCATATAAAATTTATTTTAAAATTTTATAATTTCACCAGGTTTTATTGATTTTTTATCTATATTTTTTTCTTTATCATCAAATGGTTCTTTTTTCTCCAATGACTCTTCAAGAATTTTTTTTAATTCTGAAAGATTTATTTCTTTTTTTCGTCCAGTAACTTTTTCTACGATTTGTTTTTGATCAGAAGAATTGATTTTAATCGACTTATTTTTTAAATCATGAAAAGAAATATTTTCTATTTTGTCTATATTCTCTTTAAAATTTGTTTTTGAATCTTGTTCGGTTAGATCTTGTTTCTCTCCCTGTTTTAATAAGCCTGCTTTATTTTTTTTCAAACAAGATTTACAATAAACTGGTTTTCCATCTGTTGGAGGAAAAATTACTTTTGTTGCTTTTCCACAATTAGAACAAATAGCATCATACAAAACGGTTATACCATCTGATTGAAGACGGCCTTGTTGTGAAATATTATGAGATTGTAAAGATTTTTTATTAGATTTTTGTTCTAAATCTTTTTGTAAAACATTAGAGTTTTCTTTTTCTAAAAATCCAGACCATTTAGAAATTATTTCTTCAACTATATCTCTTTTTACACCATACTTTTCTCTTGAAAATTGAATAATCTTATCTTTATTAGAATCTTCTAAGGGTTCAAATGGTGGTAAAGTTTCTGCTGAAAAAGGATGAGCAGCAACGCCATCAATCATTAATTTTAAATAAATGTTATATTTTGGAAGATTAACTAAATCTTCAGCTGTAAATTGAGGTGAAAATTCTCTTTCTAAAAATTCTGCATCTTCAGCTCCAACTCTAAAAACAACCAATGTGCCCACATTGCCAAAAACTGCATCTCTCATTTTAGTAGAGCCATCAATAATTAATTGCCCTATATATTGATGACCTAATATAATGTTAAGACGATATTTTCTTGCCTCAGATAATATATTAGCAAAAGATTCTGTAGCAAAATTTTGAAATTCATCAACATATAAATAAAAATCTTTTCTATCTTCTTCTGGAATATCAACGCGGGACATAGCTGCTAATTGAAGTTTAGTAATAAGCAAAGCTCCAAGTAATCTTGAATTATCTTCACCAATTCTTCCTTTTGATAAGTTCATTATTAATATCTTTTCGTTATCCATTATGTCTCTCATATTTATTGTAGATTTTGTCTGTCCAATAATGTTCCTTATTAAAGGATTAGAGATAAATTGCCCTACTTTATTTTGGATAGCAGCAGTGGCTTCAACTTCATAACGCTGAGTGTATCTTGCATACTCTGTTGTCCAAAAAGATTTTACAATAGGATCTGTGATTTTAGAAACTACTTTTTCTCTATATTCAGGATCTGCAAGCATTCTATTGATTCCCAATAATGTGGAATCTGGATATTCCAATAAAGCTAATATTGAATTATTTAAAATATATTCCATTCTAGCAGACCAAACATCCGGCCATACTTTTTTAAAGACCCCCATTAATCCTCCTGCCACTAAATGCCTATATCTAAAATCAACTTTTTCCATTACATTAAAAGCAATCGGGTAATCCAAATCAGCTGGATTAAAAAATATAACATCATTAATTCTTTCTTTAGGAACAAAATCAAGAAGCTTTTCAGCGCCCTCTCCATGAGGATCAACATAAGCAATTCCTCTACCCATTTGAATATCTTGAATCGCCATATTCTCCATAAGATTAGATTTTCCCATGCCAGTTTTTCCAATACAATAAAAATGCCTACGTCGATCATCGGTTTTTATACCAAATTTCTTTCGTTCATTTCGAAAAGTTGTTACACCAAAAAAATTTATACTATCTTTATTATTCATATATTTAATTATTCAATTGGAAGATTAGCAGGAGGCCCAGCTTTTTTAGATTCAACCTTTTCTAATGTTGGAGAAATCATTCCAGAAGTCCTTATAGGAAAATGAAATAATGTTGCTAATTCTTCAGAAGTTAAAATAGGGCTTCCTTTACGCCTATCAGGAAAAAATGGAGGATATCTTAATACTGCCATTCTAAACATTTTTCTTGCTCTTAAAAATGCTCTACGTTTTCTCATAAAAAAATGAATCTTTGGCCTAGATCCAGCTATAAGCCCAAAACTATTTAAATTACTAGATCCAAAACGTCCCGTATATAAACGCATTATAGCCTTATTAGATGGATTCCAATTTTCTCTTTTAGCAACATAAATTCCTCTAATATTTACTCTCCAAGAAGATTTTTTTATTTTATTTTCTATTTCGCTTATAATTTCCCTTTCTCCTGGAGTTAAAACCATTTCTCTTTCTCCGCTTTCTGTTTTACCTTGTTCTAGCCAAGAATATTTAGCTTTATCTCCAGAACCTTCTTTTTCAGGGCCAACTATAACTTGCCTTGCTATATATAATAAATCTTCTAAAAGAGTGGTTTCTTTTTTTTCTGGTCTTTTAGCTAATTTATCAATAATTTTTTTTCCTTCAGATCTATAATCAGGTTCATCTACATCAAAAAAAGGAACTGAAGTAAATTGAACCCAATAATGCTCTCCCGGACCAAGTTTTGACATTGCTTCTAATAAAGATAAAATAGGATCAACCCTTTTTTCTTCTGTTGTAATTTTTTCACCTTGTGGCTCAAAAAACTTTTCATAGGTTTTTATAGGATAAACCTCATCTTTTAAAAGATTCCAATCTTCTCCATAAGTATCCCATTCTTCATTTGGTACAGTTGGCGGAACTAATTTTGTGTAATCTGTTACTTCTTTTATTTCTATTTCTGGATAATGTCCAAAAATAACGGATTCAAATGTTTGCCTGTGACTTTCTGATACTCTTATATAAAAATGCAATTTACCTTCTATGCTTGCTATTTCCCAAGAACACCATTCAGGTCCCCAAGTTAATTCTCCTTCACACCAAACTTCACGAAAATTTCCATTATCAACAATAGACCAAACTGAAGAAATAACGTCTTCCATTGCTTTTAAAGGTGTGGTAATTTCTTTTGGGGGAATTAATTCTAAAAGAACCCATTTTCTATTTGCAATATAAAAATCCCAACCAATCCACCATAAATAAAGTGTTTTTAGTTGAGATGCCAACATTAATGGTAAAAAAAACCACCACCAAACTCTTAAAAAAGGAATCCATAAAATTATTAAAAACAAAATTAACCACCAAAAAGGATCCCAAATCATTTTTTTAACCCATTCCCACCAAAATAAATATGGAGGTAGTTTTGCCATTTTATAATCCTATAGCCCTAATAACTGCGGGCAGATAATTAATAATAATTGAAACAATTGATAATACAAGAAATCCTATAGCAAAAAATTCAAAAGTAAATATAACTGGTACAACAACATAGGTAATTTTTTTTAAATGCCAATAATAAACAAAAGAAAAAAACACAATATAAAAAATTGCTGTACAAGCTAATAAAGTTATAAAACCAACCATAAATACGTCTGTCATATTATATCATTATATTATAAGGAAAAATAAAATAAAAGAGTTTTTTTATAAACAAAAATCCGCTTAAAGCGGATTTTTAAAAAAATATTTTAGCTTTGCTGGACATCTTTTAAAAAATATCTTTCATTTTCATCTTTTTCAAAATATTTTTTATTGTTTAAATTCATTAATACGGTATTTTTTGCTACAAATCTTTGAGCTAAAACTTCCTTAACAATCTCATCTTTATGAACTGGTTCTTTCTTATCTGACAAAACTTTTAAAATTATATCTTTAATTGTGCCAGGAGCGTATCCCCACTCTGATAAAGCGTATGTCCCTCTTCCTACTAAAACAAACCTTTCATCTTTAATTAGTTCGTTGTGAACTGTTTGAGGAAAAGTTTTTTTACTTATTGACCCACGAAACGAATTAGGCAAATTATATTCTAACTTATCTATTAATTCTGCAACTTTTGTAAAATGAAGCGGTTTACCATGTTTTTTAAAAACTAAATATGCTTTATCTTTTACGCCTCTTGGTTTAATTTCTGGCCATTCTACTAATCCTAAAAATCCTTCCTTGTTTGATTGTATTCTCTTTGAAATTTCTAAATAAGATTGCATTGTTAATTCCGATATTTCTATTTGAGAAGAAATAATTTCATAAAAATCTTTTTTAGCAATCGGTTTGCCAACTTCTCGCATTTTTGAAACTAAAATATTGAGTTTATTTTTAATTTCTGTTTGAGCATTTGGAATGTTTGTCCAAAAAGAATAATAATCTTTTTTTTCACAGACTTTTATAAATTGATCACCTCCTAAAGTTAATAAAAATAAAATATAAGGTTTTTGATTTTTACCACCTAATTCTTCAAGAATATTTTCTTCCCTCCTAAATCCACCATGCTTTTCAAAATAGTTTTTAAAATCAATAAAAATATTATTTAAAAATTCCTGATTATTTTTTCTTATAATATTAAAACCCGCCTCTTCTATTTGGCGTACTCTTTCTCTAGTAATACCCAAAGTTTTACCAATTGCTTCTAATGTTTCTGGATAACCTGTTTTAACTCCAAATCTACGATCAAAAATATCCCTTGTTTTTTGAGGAAGAATCTTTATAAACTTTTGATATATTTGCTTATAATTTGCTTTGCTAGGCAAATTTTCATTATAATTAGCGTTCATTTTACTTTTAATATGATTTAATTTTATAAGTATATCATATCAAAATTATATTGTCAAGCTGCCTTTTTAACACCCCATTTATACCAAGTTGTAAGTAAGGGTGCCGCTAAAAATATTGATGAAAAAGTTCCTATTATTATTCCAATAATTAAAACTAATGAAAAATATTTTAAAGTTTCTCCACCAAAAAAGAATATAGCAAATAAAACTAAAAGTGTGCTAATACCGGTACTCATTGATCTCATCATTGTTTCGTTTATACTCTTATTAACTATTTCATCAAATTCATCTCGTGTTAATTTTATAAGATTTTCTCTTACTCTATCAAAAATAATTACTTTATCATTTATAGTATATCCAATAACCGTAAGAAGAGCAGTTATAATAGGAATATTAAATTGTACGCCATATTGTTTTCCTAAAAAAGAAAGTGCGCCTAATGTTATTAAAATATCAAAAACCATGGCTACAATAGAAATTATTGCATATTGCCAACTTGATAATGGCCTTTGAACTTTTATAAAAGCAATGCTTATATATAAAAGAATAGTGATTAATGCAACTATTACTAAAATAATTGTTTTATCTCTAATTTCTTTACCTATAACAGGACCAATACTCTCAAAACTAATTTCTTTCACTGAAGAAAGCTCTTTTAATTGAACAATTATTTTGCTATGAACTTCAGAATCTATTTCTTTTGTTTTAATAACTACTTCTGTATCTCCTCTTGGCTGAATAATTAATTCTCCAAGTTCAAGGTTAGTTAATTTTTCCTTTATCTGTTGATTAGTAGGTCGATTCTCAAAAGACAATTCAATTATACTTCCACCCAAAAAATCAATCCCCAAATTAAAACCAAACCTAAAAATCATAAAAAGAGAAACTATCACAAGAGTCAAAAAAATAATATAAAAAATTTTTTTAAATTTTATAAAAGGTATTTCCATTTTATATCCAAAGTTTATTTAATTTTTTAATTCTGGTTGAAAAATATGATAATAAAAAGTTTGTTAATAAAATCGCAGTTAAAGCACCTATAACATTACCTAAAATTAAGGTAAGGGCGAATCCTTTAACAAAACTTGTTCCGAGAAAAAATAAAACTAATCCTACTAAAATGGTTGTCACATTTCCATCTCTTATTGACGGCCATGCCCTTTTTGTTCCGTCTGAAATGCTTTGACTAAATGATTTTCCTGTTTTTAATTCTTCACGCATTCTAGAAAAAATAAGTATATTTGCATCAACCGCCATTCCCATTGAAAGCAAAATGCCTGCTATACCTGATAAAGTTAGAGTTATAGAAAAAATTTTAATAATTGAAAGAATAACAGCAATATAAAAAATCATAGACAAAGATGCTATAATTCCAGACAATCGATAAAAAATCATAAAATAAACTAACAATGCTAAAAATCCTAAAATTGCTGCTATGAGAGACATTTTTAAAGAAACTTCTCCTAATGTTGGCCCTACTGTTTTTTGAGAAATTGGCTCTCCAATTTTAACTGGCAAAGCCCCTGAATTTAATCTTGAAGCAATTATATTTGCTATTTGAGTGTTTATATCCCCTGTAATAACTGCTTTTCCTCCAGTAATTTTTTCTCTAACAACTGGAGCATATAAATCATTAGCATCAATTTTACCGTCACTATTTGTATCTATAATAGAACTTCCATCAAGAAAAATAGCTAATTGCTTATTAATATTTCTTGCTGTTATTTCTTCAAAAATTTTTGCACCTTCATCATTGAATTGTAGTTCAATTTGTGGTTTAAAAGTTGTGTTATCAAAAACTACATTAGCTTTTTTTAGATATTGGCCTGTTAATTTTGTTGGTTTAAAATAAGGATTTTGAAGAATTGTTTCCCGATTTTGCACAGTAGAAATATCCTGACCTTTTTCTTGAGCTTGCTGAACTTCAGATATTTTTTCTAAAATTTGTTTTGTTTCTTCTTCATCTCTTTGCTCATTAAATTCTAAATAGGGAGTTTGTCCAATCATAGAAATAGCTTGATTAACATCTGTAACTCCAGGCATTTCAACTAAAAGTCTGTTTTCTCCTTGAATTTGGACAACTGGCTCAGAAACACCAAACATATTTATTCTCCTTTCAATTACATCTCTTAAACCAGACATTGCACCTATTTTATCTTCTACGGTGCTTAAATCTGCTTCATAAACCAAACTAACTCCACCTTGTAAATCCAAACCTAAAATAAATGATTTTTCTGGAAAATGAGGAAATGCTCCACCAGTTTTAGAATTTAAAAAATCAACTATTTTATTAAAATAAACAGGGTACGCAAAAGTCCCTAATAAAAAAGTGAAAATAATAATTCCAATAAAAATATAGTGTTTTTGTTGCATATATGAAATAATTATACATTATTATATGGTTTTAATCAAGTCATAACTAAATAAAAAAATTGTGTAACGAAAGACACAAGATTATTTATAATTATTTTTATGAAAAAAATTAAACGCCTTAAGGACTGCCTGCTTATCGTCTGGAAACATAGCTAATATATTGCGATCGCTTACTCCTTTATATTTATCAAAATCCATTAAATTTTTTGCTGATTCAACTTCATCTTGTTTTGCCAACCAAACACTCCCACCATCAACACTAAGCTTAATTTTTTTCAAAAAAGAAAAAGGTAATTTTGCAGCGTAAGTTATAATTTCTTTATCTAGTGTTTTCAAATGATTGACTTTAATCATTTGCTCAGCAATTTGTGATCGAAATATTTCTAAAATATCATAACCAATCTCTTCTTCGATTTCTCTGGCAAGAGCATCAATTAAATGCTCTTCATTTTCAATTTTTCCATGAACAGTAACCTGACATCCACCAGGCCAAGATTCTGGCTCTATTTTTTCAAAATTAAATCTTCCACGTTCACGTAAAATAGCTACTAAACCAATTTTAGGAATATCAGTTAATAAAACTAAACCAACACTTTTTTTAATCATATAAGTTTTAAGTAATGAAAAGGCTTTAATATATTAAATGATATCAACTAAATTCTACTTTTAAAGCCTTTTTACATTGAGAACAATAATAAAAATTAAATTTTTCTTTTCCTCTGTCAAAAGTTTTTGCCAAAAAAACTACTTTTTCATTTGAACATTGCGGGCATTTTTTTTCTTGAGAAAAAAGTGTTTGGCCATGATAATTTTCTAAGTGATAAGCTAAATCAACTCCATTTAAAAAAGATTTATTACATTCTTGACATTGATAAATTATCATAAAAATTATTTTAATTTTTCTAAAATTTTTAATTCTAATTTCTCTTCTTTTATATTATACACCGCAAAAGTTGGTTTATAAAATTGTCCAGCAAGCTCACCAGGATTTATTATATGACAATACGATCTATTTGTTGATGAACAAATAATTTTTTCATCCCATGCTTTATGTGTATGGCCATAAAAAATAATATCATATTCTCCTGATTGAGCCATCTTTTTTGCTTCATTAGGAAAATGAACAAAACCAATTTTTTTAAAATTTGTGCGCGATAAAGATTCTTTTTCAATAGATATTTCTATTTTTTGAAAATCTGGAAGATCTAATAAATCAACATCGGCGTTTCCTCTAACATATTTTATTTCTCCATTAAAAAATTTTTCTGATTGTTTAATTATTTCTTCTGTGGAAATATCCCCACAATGCAAAATCAATTTAATGTTCTCTTTGTTAGCCCATTCAATTGTTTTTTTAAAATTTTCCCAATTATTATGCGTATCTGAAACAATTATAATTTTCATTTAATATATATTTTAAATAAATTTAAATATAAAATATTTATTTTCCAGAAACGCAACTATTAAAAGTATTTACTTGCTCGTTATATTGTAAAATTAAATTTTTTACAGTTTCTGCTAAGTTATTATATTCTTTTACCATTTGATTGTAATCTTTAATCATTTGACCATAAGCTGCATCGCTTGGACTACTGTTTTCTATTTGATTTTTTCTTTGTTCAATTTGCATTACCATTTCATCTAACCTAGTCTGATCATAATTAATTTGATCTTTTAAAACAGGGCTTGGTTCCGGGCAAGCAGATAAAGGATAACCAAATTCTTGCACACCAATCCATACTGTTTCGCCTTTATAATTTCCTTTTATTATAGCAACTCCAATTTCTGTATATCTATTATTTAAAATATTTTCTCTGTGGCCAGGACTATTCATCCAATGTTGAACAATTTCTTTTTCTGAAAAAAAGTTTCCAAGGATTAAATTTTCACCTGTAATAATATATTGATATCCATAAGATTGAACTAAATCTCCCGGACCAACTCCACTAGGAGAAATATGGTCAAAATATTGATTTTGAAACATATCAGTTGCTTTTGCCATAGCCGCCTGATTAAGCTTTTCATTTTCTTTCAAAGCTGGTAAATTTCCATTCTGCATTCTTTGAAAATTAGTTTCTTCAATTATTTTACTTTGTAGAAAAATAATTTTAGGCTGACTTTGTCCATCAATTTTTAACGGACTTGGAGCAAAAACTTCTTTTTTGACTTGAGAGATTAAATTATTTAATCCCATTTCTTTAAACTCATAAAAATCATCTACTGATTTCCAACCCAAATACTGATATTGTTTTAATAAATCATCTTTAAAGTAAAAACCAATCATAACTACCGCAAAAATTAATATTAAAAATATTATTCGTTTTAAATACATTTATATTTTAAAAATTAATTTGTATTATTTTTTATAATATTTTTATCTTCATTTTTACTCTACAAAACTAAATTGTAGAATTTTTTCTCTCAACATAGCCCGATATATAACCAATTCTTCCATCGTCTCGCTATCGTCTCGCTATGTTTAGCGATACCAATCACTTCATACTCTTTTCCTTTAAAATGTCTATATTTTCCTAATTTGAGCATATTATTTGCCATGGCACTTTTTATATTTTTTACCAGAACCACACGGACATAGATCATTCCGACCAATTTCTTTCTCTTTTATATTTGCCGGATAATTTTCTTTAACTGAAAAAAATTGAGCTTTTGGTTTTTGTTGGATTTGACTGGATTTTAAAACATTTTCTATAATATTAGTTTCAATCGTTGCTAAAAGTTGAGAAAAAGCCCGATGTCCTTCATTTTTATATTCAACTAAAGGATCTCTTCCTCCATATGCTCTTAATCTAACAGAATCTCTAACATAATCCATATATGATAAATGCTCTTGCCAAAGAGTGTCTATTACTTTCAAGCCGATGAATTTGCATAACTGAAGAAAGTTTTCTTCTCCTATCTCTTTTTCTTTAGCCTGTATTTCGTTCTGATAATCATTATTTTTATTTATAATTTGTGATTTAGGATTTTCTAAAAACGATCTACGTTTTTTATAAATTATTTCTCTATGTTTATTTAATACATCGTCATATTCTAAAAGATGGTGTCTTGCATCAAAATTAAAACCTTCGATTTTTTCTTGAGCAGACTCAATCGCTCTAGAAATCATTATTGATTGAATTGGTTCATCTTCCGGTACTTTAAGAGTAGCCATTAAAGACTTTATTTTATCTCCTCCAAAAATTCTCATTAAATCATCTTCTAATGATACAAAAAATTGCGTAGATCCTGGATCTCCTTGTCTGCCAGATCTTCCTCTAAGTTGATTATCAATTCTACGTGCTTCATGCCTTTCAGTTCCTATAACATATAAACCGCCTAATTCTTTTATTTTTTGCGCTTCTTCTGGATTTGCTGGATTTCCTCCTAAAATTATATCAACTCCCCTTCCTGCCATATTAGTGGCAATAGTTACAGCTCCTCTCTTTCCTGCCTGAGCAATAATTTCTCCTTCTTTTTCGTGATTTTTAGCGTTTAAAATATTATGCCTTATTCCTTTAGCTTCTAATAAACGGCTTAGATATTCATTTTTTTCAACTGATCTTGTTCCCACTAAAATTGGCTGACCTTTTTTATTTATTTCTTCAATCTCTCTAATAATTGCTTTATATTTTCCATTTTCTGTTCTAAAAATTTTGTCTGGAAAATCTTGTCGCATTATTTTCTTATTTGGAGGAATTGAGATAACATCTAATTTATAAACTTTATCAAACTCTTCTGCAGATGTCATAGCGGTTCCTGTCATTCCTGCCAACTTTTTATACATTCTAAAATAATTTTGAAAAGTAATAGTTGCCATCGTAATTGATTCTGCTTGAATCTTTACTCCTTCTTTTGCTTCAACTGCCTGATGAAGGCCAGCAGACCAACGCCTGCCCGGTAAAATTCTTCCTGTAAATTCATCAATAATTAAAACTTCTCCATTTTTAACAATGTAATCTCTATCTTTTAAAAATAAAGTTTTTGCTTTTAAAGCGTTTTCTAATTGATGAATTGTTGCAATATCATTTTCAAGCCAAGGATCTATTGCTAAATTTTTTACTATTCTGTTTTGACCTTGTTCTGTAAATATAACTGTCTTCATTTTTTCATCAATTTCATAATCTTTTTCCTTTTCAAGCGGAGCTACAATTTTAGCAAAAGTATAATATTTTTCAGTTGCATCTTCTGCTGTTCCAGAAATAATCAAAGGAACACGAGCCTCGTCAATTAAAATTGAATCTACTTCATCAACAATTGCAAAATTATGTCCACGTTGCATTTCTTGATTTTTTTCATAAACCATATTGTCTCTTAAATAATCAAATCCAAACTCATTATTAGTTCCATAAGTAATATCAGCAGAATAAGCTTCCTTTTTAGAACACGGCTTTAAAAATTCTTGAAATATTTTAAAACTCCCTTTTTCATCACGATCTTTATCTAATCCATTTTTATATTCAGCATCATATATATATCCTCCTTCATTTGTTATACAACCAGTAGATAATCCTAATGCATCATAAACTTGACCCATCCAAACCATATCTCTTTTTGCTAAATAATCGTTTACAGTAACAATATGTACTCCCTTACCTTCAAGTGCATTTAAATAAGCAGGTAAAGTAGCTGCTAAAGTTTTTCCTTCTCCTGTTTTCATTTCGGCAATTTTCCCATGATGCAAAACCATTCCTCCAATAAGCTGAACATCAAAATGTCTTTGATTTAAAGTTCTTTTTGCTGATTCTCTAACTAAAGCAAAAGCCGGAGGCAAAATATCATCTAATGTTGCTCCTTTTTCTAATTTTTCTTTAAGTTCTTTTGTTTTTTCTTTTAGTTGTTCTGAAGATAATTTTTCAAAATCCTTTTCAAGAGAATTTATTTCTTCAACAACTAGCCAAAGATTTTCTAAATATTTCTTATTAGAATCCCCAAAAATTTTTGATAAAAAACTCATATATTAAGATTATACGAAAATCAACTTAATTTCAAATCAATTTTACATAAAAAAACACCTTATGAGGCGTTTTTTTATTTTTTAATCTAAATTAATATTTCTTTTTAAAATTCTTTGAACACGGCGATTTTTATCTATTTTTTTAAATTTATATTTTTCAATTTCCATCTTAAGTTTTTCTTTTATTTCAACTATTGCTTTTAACAAATCCTCTGATTTTGACTTAGCAATTAAACTTTTCCCAGGTAAATCAATTTTAGCTTTCGCTAAAAAAACTTCCCCTTTTCTATGACGCTTTGTCTCTTTTTCAACTTCAATATTAATTTCTGCTAAAGTTTTATAATTATCTTCTTGTTTTAAAATACTTATAAATTTTTTTAAACTAAATAATTTTTTTTCAATATAATTTTTTAATGAATTAGTCAATTCAAGATTTTTTGTTTTTATAATAATTCTCATATAAATTTATTATATTAATTTCTAAAACCCACAAACTGAATTTCTGTTTCTAAATCTAATCCAAACTTATCTTTTACTTTTTTCTTTGCTAATTTAATTAAAGATAAAATATCTTTTGCTTTAGCTTCTCCAAGGTTAATTATAAAATTAGAATGTTTTTCTGAAATTTTTGCTTTTCCAATTTGTTTTCCTGATAATCCAGCTTTTTCAATAAGATATCCTGCTGGAATAAATCCTAATTTGTTAAACTCTATAAGTTCTGGATAAAGTTTTAAAAGTTTTTTATTTTTAATTTTTTTTTCTGGATTTACAAAAGTTGATCCAGCTGAAGGAAAATTCATAGGATGTTTTGTATTGCGGTGATAAAGAATTTTTTCTGTCTGTTCTTTAATATCCTTTTTTTCTCCTTTTTTTAATTTAAAAACAGCTTTAATTATTATTAAATTTTTATTTTTTTTAAAAACACTGCTCTTTAAAGAAAATTTACATTGGCTTTTAGAGAAATTTTTTATTTTTAAAGTTTTAGAATCTAAAACTTCTACCGATTCAAGATAATCTGAAATTTTCACTCCAAATGCCTGAGCATGGCCATAAATTGCTCCACCAACAGTAGCATTAGGAATACCAGATGACCATTCCATACCTGTTAAATTATTCTCTGCTGATAATTGTGCTAATTGAGATAGTTTAACACCCGCATCAACACAAATTATATTATCTTTTATTAAATTACAATCTATGTTATTCATTTTAATTACTAATCCTTTAAACCCCTTATCGCTAACTAATATATTACTTCCTCCGCCTAAAACAATCATTGGTAATTTTAATTTCTTAGCAACTGCAATAACTTTAATTAAATCATCTTTATTTTTTGCATCAAAAAAATATTTAGCGGGACCGCCAATTTTATAAGTAGTATAATTTTTTAATAAAATATTTCTCTGTATTTCTGGTAAAAAATTTTTAATAATCTTATCTTTTACTTTCATTTCATTTTTTAAGACGACAATATTTGGTTAATTTTATTCCTAGTTGATAAACCAACATAACCTGTACCTTTATTTAAACCTAAAGGAAATAAAATTTCAGAAGCATATTTTTCTTGGAATCTTATTACTGCTCGATAAGTTAACACACCAAAATTTCCTGTTATCAAACCTTCGGGGTAAATACTTGATCCTTGGGATTTTAAAAAATTCTGCAAACATTTTACTTCATTATTATTCTTTATTCCCAGATACAGATTATTATTTATTGAAGAACAACTTATTGTTAAACCACCACTAATATTATTTTGCAATTCTGCTATTTGTTTTTTTAAAGATTCTATTTGTTCAAGTAATTGCTGAATTAAATACTGATTATGTGTGTCAGAGTTAGGCCCCACATTTACACTATAATTAAACGGATATGCAATATCTGATCCGTTAAAATCAGATATTTTTGCTTGCAATGAAGGTATTATTATTAAAGATTTATATTTATCTCCAAAATTAGCAATTTCAACATCTCCTTTTGTGCTATTATTAAAATTTAACCAATTTACAGAATATTTTCCCTCTTTACTTTCTAATATATATGGCACAACAAACTTTGGTTCATTATAAGAATAAAATTCTAATGTTAAATCTCCATTACCTCCTATAAATTTTTGCCAATTTCCAGCCCAATTTTTTGTAGAATGAATAACAGATAAAGAAGCGCTTCCTGAAACAGGTAAAAAGTTCACATTAGGATAAATTTTTATATCTTTTAAATTATTATTCAAATAACAATATTTTTTCCCAATAGAACAATCATTTAATACTGTAGCAATTGTCCAATCCGTAAAAATATCAGCAAATCGCTCTTTATAACCATTCTTTTCTAAGGCAAAATTTATACTTTCTATTCCTGTATATTTTGATTTTAAAGAATCGGCTAAAATTTTAATTCCATAATGATCAGTTAAATAATGGATAAAAAGAGAAACAGAAGCATAATCATATTTTAATCCCCTCCACTCTGTAATTGAATCTGATGGACTTTCTGCAAAATCTCTAATACGAGATTTTAAAATTTCTGTCTCCCCCTTATCATTATATCCTAAAATAGTTGCTGAAAAATCTGCTCGCGCCTCATTCAACCAAACATCATCTTCTACACCAAAATTTATATTTTTTTGATTAAATGTTATAAGATGTAGAAATTCATGAGCAACAGCGGTTTTTAGTTTAGGATCTCCTAAAAGCTCTGTTGAAATATAAAACATTTCTCTTTCATTAGAACTTGTAATTTGTATTTTTTCATAACCATCTGCTGTCCTTAAATAACCAACTTCTGCTCCTTTGACTGGATGAAAAAGGATTGTTATTTTTGAATCAGAATCAATTCCTGGATTTCTTTCATATCCAAAAATACTTGTTAATGTTGGATATATTTTATTTTGAAATTCAATAGAAAGTTGATCAAGGCTTTTTAAAATTTCATTTTGTTTAATTTGTAATTGAGATTCCCACCAATTTTTTTCAATATAAAAATATAAATTAGATGAATTTTTAACAAAAACTGCCTCTATTTTCGTTCGCCCTAATGCATCGAAATCTCTTTCTATATAAAAATCAACACTTGATTGTGCGTTTACTGTTTGTGCTATTAAAAATAAAAAAAACCCTATAACAAAAAAAATTATAAAAAATTTTAACTCTTTCCAAAACATAAAAAATTTATTTTATAATAACACAAAACTAAAATTTCTGAGATGTTAATAACTTTAATTCTTTTTTAATTTCTTCTATACTACCTTTTTTAATTATCAAATCCAATTTTTCTATTTGATTTAAAAAAGATTCTGGTATATCAGATAATTTTGCTTCAAAAATTTTTTTATTCTGAGTTGCAATAACCCCTTCTTCAGCCGAAAGAATTTCTTCAAACATTTTTTCTCCTGGTCTTGATCCAATATAAGTTATTGCTATATCTTTATCTGGTTCATATCCAGATAATCTTATCATTTCTTTAGCTAAATCAATAATTTTTATCGGTTTTCCCATATCTAAAACAAAAACTTCTCCGCCATTACCCATAGCTCCTGCCTGTAAAACTAAAAGGCAGGCCTCGGGTATAAGCATAAAATATCTTTTCATTTCAGGGTGCGTAACTGTAACTGGACCACCTTTTTTTATTTGTTCTCTAAAAATGGGTATTACACTTCCTCTGCTATCTAAAACATTTCCAAATCTCACAGAAATAAACTTTGTTAAATTTTTATTATTTAATGCTTGGCAGATCATTTCTGCAATTCTTTTTGTCAAACCCATCACAGAAACAGGATTTACTGCCTTATCTGTTGAAATCATAACAAACTTTTCTACGCCATATTTTATACTAGCCTCAGCTACAATTTTAGTGCCAAATATATTATTTTTAACAGCTTCATCAGGAGAATCTTCCATTAAGGGTACATGCTTATAAGCAGCTGCGTGAAAAACAATTTTTGGACTATAAGTTTTAAATATATTTTCTATTTTATCTTTATCTGTAATATCGGCAACTAAAGAAACAATTTTTAAAAATTGTTTCTTTTCAGAGATATTATTTGATATATTAAAAATACCAGTTTCATCTTGATCTAATAAAAGTAATTTTAATGGATTTAATTCTGCAACTTGCATAGCAAGTTCAGAACCAATTGATCCAGCAGCTCCAGTAATCAAAACTGTTTTATCTTTTATAAATTTCTCGATTTGTTTTGTGTCTAAAATTACTTGATCCCTTCCCAACAAATCATCAACTTCAACATCCTTTAAATTTCTAAAAGAAGTTGAACCTGCTATTATTTCAGATAAATGTGGTATAATTTTTATTTTTCTTATACCTTGTTCGCGAACAATCTCTACAACTTCTCTTATAAGCTTACTTTCTGTTGATGGTAAGGTTACAATCACTTGTTTTATTTCTTTTTTGTTTATAATATCTGGAATATCTGCAATTTTTCCTAAAACCTTTACACCGTGTATAGATATACCCTGCTTAATATTATTATCATCAACAATAGCCACAGGATTATAAAAAGTATTTTTTGAAGAAAGAATACTTCTTATAATTTGCTCTGCAGTATCGCCAGCTCCAACAATCAAAGTATTCTCACTTTCTATTCTTTGTCTAATTCCTATAAAATTAAGATATATTCTTTTTGAAAACCGAGATCCTCCGCAAAAAATAAAAACTATAAAATAACTTATAAAAAAGACAGATCTTGGAAAACTATCAAAAAATGGAAATCCTCGTAATAAAAAAATTGCAGTTCCTAAACCTGTAAAAGCAAGTGTTTGAGCTTTTAAAAGAGAAACAAGCTCTTGCGTGCTAACATAAGACCAAGAAAAAGAATAAAGACCAAATACATAAAAAAACATCACGCAGAAAAAAATAGCCAAACCAACGTATGCATTTAATGTTCCTTTAATAAAATATTCTTCAGGAATTATTCCTTCAAATCGTAGCAAAAAAGCAATTATAATTGCTAAAAAAATTAAAATAATGTCTGCTATCAAAAAAAATAAAAATCTTGTTGTTTTTGTTTTCTTAAATAAAAAATTCATTATTTATTATAAAAATTTTTTATACATTCAATAACATAATTTACTTGTTCATTTGTAAGTTCAGGATACATTGGCAAAGATATTACCTCTTTTGCAAGCTGATCAGTTAATGGAAGACTAAAGTGAGAAACATTAAGTCCCTTATGACTATGGTTTGTAACAGGATCTTTAATTAAAGTTTCTACTCCCTTATCTTTTAAATAAGAAAATAATTCATCGCGATTTTCAGCTCTTAAAACATAATTTTGAAAAACATCAAAATGAATGTTATCTGAACCTGGAGCCGGGGGTAATTTAATTTGACTAACATCTTTTAACCCTTCGTTATATATATTTGCTATTTCTCTCCGCCTATTAATCCATCCTTCTAAATAATTTAATTTCACATTTAAAACTGCTGCCTGTAAATTATCTAATCTTGAATTCCAACCATAACATAAAATCTCAGTTTTTGTTTTCTGGCCGTGATCGCGAAGTAATTTAATTTTTTCAACTACTTTTTCATCATTAGTTGTAAGACCACCACCATCACCAAAACATCCTAAAATTTTAGCAGGATAAAAACTAAAACATCCTGTATTTCCAATTGAACCGGCTTTTTTTCCATTAAATTTTGCGCCCAAAGCCTGAGCCGCATCTTCAATTATAATTAAATTATATTTCTTGGCAATTTCCATTACCTTATCCATATTTGTCATTCTTCCATTAAGATGAACAGGAATTATGGCTTTAGTTTTTTCTGTAATTGCCTCTTCTATTTTAGAAACATCCATTTCAAAATCATCTGCAACATCAATTAAAATCGGTGTTGCCCCAGCTTGAACTATTGCAGCGAACGATGCCACAAATGTATGAGAAACAGTAATTACTTCATCACCTTTGCCAATATTATAAGCTAATAAAGAAAAAAATAACGCGTCCGTACCACTATTTAAAGCAACTGCGTATTTTGTACCTACAAATTCTGCTAATCTTTTTTCGAATTCATCAGTGTCTTTTCTCAAGATTAAATCTCCACGCAAAAGAACATCTTGTATTGCGTTATCTATTTCTGATTTTAAATTTTTATATTGTAGGCCATAGGCCACAAACGGAACTTTTTGCATAATTTTTATTAAAGTCTAATATAACATGGATTATTTATATTATAAGTATTTTCAATAATTTTCCTTACATCATCTGGATTTTCGGCAATAAAAGTTTTCATATTTGGCAATTTTTCTAAAACTCTAATATCCTCATCTTCTGAAATTAAATTATGACTAAAACCTAAAAATTTATATTTTTCACTACCTTTAACTCCAATTATTTTTACATTTGCATTATGTAAACATACAGCATTTCTCACCATTTCATATGGCCTAAAAACTACAAAATTTATCATACTATAAATATAAGGTTTTAATCCTGACAATGCCATAGCAGAAGCAATAATCATTGCGCTTTGTTCTGTAACCCCTAAATTAAAAAACCTATTAGGGAATTTTTTTTGAAATTCTTCAATATAATTAAAACCAACATCAGGAATAATTAAAACAATCTTGTCATCCTTTTCAGCAAGCTCTATTAAAGTATTCAAAAATTCTCTTCTTGTATCTTTTGTTTTTATAATTTCAGCCATTTTATTCAATTTTATTTAATTCTTCTATAGCTTTTTTATATTCTTGCTCTGAAGGCGCTTTATAATGAAATAGATTATTATGTTCCATAAAACTTACGCCTTTTCCTTTTATTGTTTTAGCAATAATAACACTTGGTTTTTCTTTTATTTTTTCTGAATCTAAAATTGTTTGTTCTATTTGATTAAAATTATGTCCATCAATTTCATAAACATTCCATCCAAAAGCTTGCCATTTTTCTTTTAAGGGTTCAATATCTAAAACATCTTTTACTTTTCCTGTTGCCTGGAAACCATTAGCATCAATAATCAATAAAAGATTATCAATTTTTTGGTGTGATGCTATTAAGGCAGACTCCCAAGTTGTTCCAATTGCCATTTCTCCGTCGCTCATTAAAACAAAAATTCTACCTTTATCTTTTTTTATTTTTTTTGCCATTGCAAAACCAACAGCAAATGGCAAACCAAAACCCATTGATCCACCAGCAGCTCTAACTCCTTCTACATTTGGCTCTAATAATCCAATATACTTACTTTCTGAAACACAAAAATCTTCAAGGTCTTTTTCTGGAATTAATCCTTTTCTTGCTAAAAAATAATAAACAGAAGCCGCGATCCATCCTTTTGAAATTATAACCATATCTTTATCTTTTTGTTCTCCTTTAGCAAGATTTGCTTTATCATAAACAACAGTTAAAATGTCTATTGAAGAAAAATTAGACCCAATATGGCTTGTTTGGGCTTTATTTATCATTTCTAAAACCTTTTTTCTTGCTTTTAACGCTTCTTGTTTATATTTTTCTATTTTATTTTCCATTATTTAAATATCTTTAAAATAGTCTGAAAAATAATTTTTAAATCAGTCCAAAAACTCATTTCTTTTACATATTTCATTTGTAATCTCAACTTTTCAGGTCTTATTTTTTCCATATATTCTTTTTCCGGATCTTTAGCTCCTTTTAAAATTTCACCCTCATGAAAATTCCACAAAGAAGCAAAATCTGTTATACCTGGCTTTACTGAAAGAATAACATTTTTTTGCTCATTTGTCATCATATCTACATACATTTTTACTTCTGGCCTTGGTCCAACTAAACTCATATCTCCCTTTAAAACATTAAATAATTGAGGTAACTCATCTAATTGATATTTTTTTAAAAATAAACCTATTTTTGTTAATCGAGGATCGTCTGATGCAGTAGATGGCCCACCCATTTTATCAGCATTTACAACCATTGTTCTAAATTTATAAATCTTAAATGGCTTGTTATTTTTACCAATTCTCCAAGAAATATAAAATACTGGCCCAGGCGAATTTTTCTTTATTGCAATAGCTACAGCTAAAAATATTGGCAATAGTAATATAATACCAATAGCAGAAGCAAAAAAATCAAAAATTCTTTTTACAATATTATAAATTTTCATTTTTTATTTTTAAAATAATAATTTTATTAATCCCACAATAGAACCAAAACCATAAGCAAAATGCCTTGCAAAAAAAACTATAGGTAAAACAAAAAATAATTTCCAATCTTTTTCTCTAATTGTAATTTTAAAAGAGAAATAAAAAGAAACTAAAATATATGGCCAAATACTTAAAGGCAACGTCAAAACAAAAATTAAAGGAATATAATGTCTTAACTTAAAAGGAATTTTTACAAACTTTAATGGATAAACTGACCAAATTCCATCTTTAATATTGTGTTTTAAAAAATCTAAAAGTTTGTCTTTTGGATAATAATAAGCCACAATATCTGGTACTAAAAGTATTTTACCTCCTATTTTTTTTAATCTCAAATTGAATTCCATATCTTGACTTCTAGTTAGATTTTCATTAAATAAACCCACCTTATCAAAAATTTCTTTTTTATAACATCCCCCAAAAACTGTATCAACCCAAATAGGTTTTTCTGCGCCAATTCTAAAAGCAGAATTTCCTGCTCCAAAAACCGAAGAAAGAGACAAAGCTATTGCTCTCGCAATAAGAGTATTTTTTGAGGGTATTGTTTTTAATAATCCCCCAACATTATCTGCATTATATTCATTCAAATATTTTACACATTTTGAAATATATTTTTCTTCATATTTAGCATGACTATCCAATCGAATTAAAATTTCTCCTGAGGAATTTTTTATCCCCAAATTAAGAGCAAAAGGAGTAGTTTTATTGGGGTTATTTATTAATTTTATGAAAGGATATTTTATAGAATAATCTTGTACAATCTTCTTTGTTTTATCTTCAGATATTCCATCTATAACAAGAACTTCCATATTACTTTTTGGATAATCCTGATTTATAACAGAATTTAAACATTCTGATATAAATTTTTCTTCGTTTCTACATGGAATAATAATTGAAACTAAAGGTAAATTATTCTTCATTTTTAGAAATCAAAAAGTTGTTAATTACTAAATATTCAAGACCAGAATTTAAAAAAGTTTCTATTGCTTCTTTTGGACCAAAAACAATAGGATGTCCATGTAAATTAAAAGAGGTATTTAATAAAACTGCACGACCAGTTTTTTGATAAAAAAAGTTAATTATTTCTTCTAAATCTTGATTCTGACCTTTTTCTAATATCTGCATTCTGGCTGTGTTATCGGCATTATGTATTGCAGCAATAAATTCATCTTTTTTATCTGTTGTTTCAAAAGCCATCATCATATATGGAGACGAAATATTTTTTGGATTTTTAATGTACAAATGTGATTTTTCTTTTAAAACAATCGGAGCAAAAGGCATCCAAAAATCTCTATTTTTAATCATTTTATTAATTATATTTACAATTTTTTGATTGATTGGATCTGCTAAAATAGATCTGTTTCCAAGCGCTCTTGCCCCAAACTCCATTCTTCCTGAACATCTTGCCACTATTTTCCCATCAGCTAAAAGTTCAGCAATTTTACTATTAATATTTTCTATTTTTTGAAAATAAAAATTATTTTTTCTTAAAAATTTTTTTATTGTATTTTCAACTTCTTCATCGCTGAATAACGGCCCTAAATAATAATCATTTAGACCATTAAAATGGTTTTCTTTTACTCGATTATTATAAATAAGCCAAGCTGCTCCCATAGAATTTGATTCATCTCCACATGAAGGAAAAATTTCAATTGAATTAACTTCCGGCATTTCAGCTATAGCTTTATTTGCTTTAACGTTCATAAAAACTCCTCCTCCACAAATTAAATCATTAATACCGGTTTGTTTTATACACTCACGAACCCATTTAACAATAAGCTCTTCTGTAAAATCCTGTAACCCAAAACATATGTTATCAAATCTTTGCCCCTCCAAATCTTTACGCAATCTTCTAACTATATGATTTGTATCTTTAAAAATTTTTCTTGAAAAAGTTAAAGGATTTTTTTTATTTAAATCAAGATATTTTTTATAAATCTCCTTAACTTTTTCACCGTATTTTTTACTTGCATAAGGAGCCATTCCCATCAATTTATATTCATGCTCCCAAGGAGTGAAACCCATCATAAAAGTTGTTCTGCTATATATATCACCCAAAGAATTGCCATAGCTTGTTTCTGCTATTTTTTTAATTTTTCCTTGAAAACCAATATTTACTGTTGAACAAAGCCAATCTCCCCCTCCGTCTAGAGTTAAAATAAGATATTTTTTATTCCAATCTTTAGCCAAACCAAAATAAGCAGCTGCGGCATGGCATAAGTGATGATCAACAAAAGTTATTTTTTCTTCTGGAAAACCAAATTTTTTAGCAAGCTCTATTCTTCTTTTTTTATTTTTTATTACTCTTATTTTTTTAAAAAAAGAAATTTTTGATATTTTCTTTATAATTGTCATTAACACACTTCCCTGTTTAGCAAAATGAGACATAAATTCTTCTTTTGTCATAGGGGGAGACATATATTCTCCTGCAAAAACAATCGCATCAATATCTTTTACTTCCAATTTGTTATACTTTAAAAGAAAATCCAAACTTTTCTCAGGAAAACCAAAATAATTTTTCTCATTTCTAACTCTTTCTTCTTGTAAAGCAAAAGTTATTTTTCCATTATCTAAAAGTGAAACAGATGCATTATGACCATCGTGTATTCCTATTATTTTCATTGAATTTTAAACCAATTAATTGTTTTTTCTAAACCTTTATTTAAATCAAATTTTGGTTGCCAATTTAATTCTTTTTTTGCCTTTGAAAAATCTAAACAACTTCTTTTTTGTTCTCCTTCTTTTTTGGGTTTATATTTTTTTTCATAATCAACTCCTAATAATTTTTTAATTTTATCAAATAATGTGTTTACGTTCGTCTCTACGCCTGTTCCAATATTATAAACTCCAATTTTATTTTTTTCCATTGCTAAAATTGCAGATTGGACAACATCATCTACGAAAACAAAATCTCTTGTTTGTTTTCCACTTCCATAAATAAATATATTTTTTTTATTAAGCATCTTATCACAGAAAATTGCCACCACCCCAGCTTCTCCTTTTGAATTTTGACGAGGACCATAAACATTTCCAAAGCGTAAAGCAACAAAAGATAAACCAAAAACCTTATAATAATAATTTAAATATTTTTCTACGGCTAATTTTCCTATACCATAAGGAGATAAAGGAAGTTCTTTATGTGTTTCCGGTGTAGGAATAATTTCTGCATCTCCATAAATTGCTCCACCTGTTGAAGCAAAAATAATTTTTTTAACATTATTTTTAAGACAATTTTGCAAAATATTTAAAGATCCTAAAATATTTATTTCTGCGTCTTTTAGCGGGTTTTCAGTGGATTTTCTTACGTCAATTTGAGCTGCAAAATGAAAAACAATTTCCGGTTTTTCTTTTTCAAAAATCTTTGAAATTTTTTTATTACAAATATCAATTTTATAAAATTTTGCTTTTGGGTTTATGTTTTTTTTATTACCGGTAGATAGATTATCCAAAACAACAACATTATAACCTCGCTCAATAAGTTCATCTGCTAAATTACTTCCAATAAACCCTGCTCCACCTGTAATTAAAACTTTCATAATTATATATTTTTAATACTGCACTTAAAATATAAATATGGCGCCATAGTTCGAAAAAACCACAGAGCTGTTTTTGATAAAATTTTACCTTTTGTTTTTGTTAGTCCAGCACCATAAGTAACAAACCAAAAATCTTCAACCCTATAATTATAACTCTCTAAAAGATTCCTAAATGTTCTATAACTAAAATAAAATTTGTGATCATAGTGAACAATTTCCCGAGACCTTAATCCTGACAAAAAAGTAAAGAAAAAGTTATGATAATTAGGCACGGTAAAAATTATTTCGCACCCTGGATTTGTTTTCAAAATATATTTTTCAATTGATTCCAACGCCAAGCCAGGGTTTAAAAGATGCTCTATAACCTCAGAAACCACTAAAACATCAAACTTTTTTTCAGTAAAATTTTTATCGTTATAAAAATCATAAATATCTCCAACAACTACGTTTTTAATGCCATATTTTTTCATTATACCAATACCTTCTTCAGAGGAGTCTAATCCATAAAGTTCTGATGTAAAATTGGCTAAATATTGATGTAAAAGATTTTTGTTTTTAGCCTTCTCTTCTGTGTCCGGCCAATCAGAACAACCAATATGCAGAACCTTTTTATTTTTTAAATGTTTTTCAAACAAAACTAGCCTGCTTTTGATTTCTCTTTTTGGCAGTTTTATTGAGTAATCGTTTTTATGATCCTCCCAGTATTTATTAAATTCCTCCATAGTTTTATTTTAAAGTATTATTAAAAAAATCCAAATCCCCTTTTTTTATATTTTTTAAATTTTTAGAACAAAAAAGAAGAGCTAATAAAGCAAAATAAATATCTGTGAGGTTTCCTTTTAAAAATTTATAAATAATAGAACCAATTCTACTCCAAATATAAATTATTTTATTTTTAAAATTTTGTGGAATAAGTTTGTAAAAAAGATAAAGATTATAAACCTCTTCCATAAAAGCCCTTTCTTTACCCATAGTTCTTCCTTGTTTTGAAAGTTTATGTAAATATTTTACTTCTGGGTTAAAAAATAATGTTCCCGGATATTTTTTATAAACCCTATAAGAAAAATCAACATCCTCACTCCATGAATATTTTTTAAGATTTTCATCAAATAAAAAATTATCAAAAATATTTTTTTTATAAGAAGAGGCTCCGCTTAGCCACTCTGTTGCAATAACGCATTTTACCATTGGACTAATAACACCTAAAGATGGAAGTACTCTTCCTTTATTTTTTTCATTAAATCCCAAAAAAAATGTTTTTCCTAAAAATTGTGCAAATATAAATTTTAATTTATTTTTTTCATAAAGATTATCAATCGATTTTCCAGCCATTCCAAGCGCTCCTGAATTATTTTGAAAAAATTCTTTAGTTTTTAAAAAATAATTTTTATCCAAAATAACATCGTCGTCAAGAAATGAAATTATTTCTCCTTTACACATTTTTGCTCCAAAATTTCTGGCAGATGTTAAACTATTTTCTTTTGAGTTTTCAATATATTCAAGTTTAATATTTTTCTTATTAAAAAAATCTTTTTTAGATAAAACCACTTCTTTTGTTTGTTTGTCTTTTGCATTATCTATAACAAAAACTTCTAAAGGAAAAAATTCCTGCGCTAAAATAGAATCCAAGCACTCTACCAAATCATAATATCTTTTGTATGTTGGGATAACAACTGAAATCTTCATATCTTATAAAATAATCTTAATTATTCGTCCATATTTTCCCCAATCTCCTTCCCAAATCTCTTCTGGAATTTTAATAAAATCAATTTTACTAATTTTAATATTTTTAATTATATCCTTATAATTATGAACCCATTTATCATCATAAAAAGATTTATTATCTGTGTGCTGTTCACATAAAATTATTCCTTTTTTTGCGACTCGCACCATTTCCTCTAAAACTTTTTTTATTTTTTCTTTTCCAATATAAATTAATACCGCATCACTAAAAATAATATCCATGCTTTTATCTTGAAAATTTTTTAAACTTGTAATATTGGAATTATCTAAAAAAACATTTTTAATTCCTTTATTTGTAAAAAATTTTTGACCTTCTTTTATTGCCTTTTCGCTAACATCAATTCCGTAAAAATTTGCTTTAGGATATTTTTCTGCCAATAAAAAAAGATTTGCCCCAGAAGCCGAGCCTAATTCTAAAACATTTTCAAAAGGATAAAGTTTTGAAATCTCATCAATTAATAATTTTCTGTGTGGGTGTTTTATGGCGCTTTCTGAAATATAGCTCTTTGCCCAATCTTTATCAAAAAAATGCCGAAATTTCCAAAACCATTCGTCTGATTTTGTGCCCAAAACTCTGTCCAAAAATCTTTTAATTATTCTTAAAGGATGCATATATTTTTTCCATTTCTTCCATTTCTTTATAATAATTATTTTTTTCTTCTATTACTTTTCTACCTTCCTTTCCCATTTGCTCGCATTCCCTAGGATTTTTTAGTAAATATATTATTTTATCGGCCAAAGCTTTATAATCTTTCATTGGAAATAAAAATCCGCTTTTCCCATTTTCAACCCATTTTTTATTATCAGCAAAATCAGTAATAATTACAGGCAATTCACAGGCCATAGCCTCGGCGGTTGAGCTTGCCAACCCCGCATCTGACAAAGAGGTAGAAACATAAACACTACTTTCGTTCAAATATTTTGGCAAATCGTTTTGCGAAATAAGCCCAATAAATTCAACGTTTTTAAAAACACCCAAATCCTTAACAAGTTTTTTTAAATTTTCTTCTTCCGAACCCTTTCCTGCAATAATAAATTTTGCCTCTGGCATTTCTTTTAATACTAGCGGAACAGATTTTATTAATGTTTCAATGTCATAAATTGGCTCTAAACTTCTTAAGCTTATTATTTGGTTTTTTATTTTTTTATTATCAGAGGAAGAAAATTTTTTAACATCCACTCCAAAATAGATTATTTTTATTTTTGATTCTTCAACGCCCATTTCAATCATTGCTCTTTTCATATGATCTGCGTCACAAGTTATTAAATCTGCTCTATTTAAAGCATATTTTACAAAAAATTTTTTTATTAAATTTTTTCCAGCAATTAAAACATCTGATCCCCATGCAGTTAAAACAAAAGGGTGATAATTTATAAGCGCAGCCAAAAAACCATTTATCCCTGCATAGTGGGCATGTAAAATATCTGGTTTTTCATTATGTACAATTTTTTTGAATTGAAAAAAGTTAAAAGGAAAAAAACTTCTAACTTCGTAAAAATTAACATTTTCAATTTTACCTATTGTATTTGGTTTAAAAGAAACCCAACAAACCTGATGGCCATTTTCTGAAAAATATTTTACCCATTTATAGCTATGTATAGAATTAGCGCTTGCGAGAAAACAAATTTTCATAGATTTCTTTATATAAAATAAAATCTTCTTTTTTTATTAAAATTATATCTCTTAAACTATTATTTGATTCTTTAATATAAAATGCAATTGTAACTAAAAACATAATAGTATAAGAAATGGTTGTTGCCAAAGCTGCTCCGTTTATTCCCCAAAAAGGTATTAAAATTATGTTTAAAATTATGTTTAATAACAAAGAAATTCCTATTGAATAGGTATTCAACATTGGCTTCCCTCTGCCTGCAAGATCATTTGCAAGTATATGCCATCCGCTTACAAAAAATATACCAATAAGAAGAATCCTAAAAGACATAATAGCAGAAGAAAAATTTTCAGAATAAAGAAATGTTATAAGCCATCCTGAAATTAAAAAAAGAATTGATATTATAAAAAATGATATAAATAAAATATTTCTAAGAACTAATGGAGTAAAATTTTTAATATTTTCTGTATTCTTTTCAGATGCAACTTTTGGAAGCAAAATTGTTCCTGTAGAAATTGAAAAAAGCCAAACACCCTCAGCTAATCTTACAGAAGCAAAATATATGCCAGCAAAAAAAGGGTTTAAGAAAAAATTTATTAAAAATAAATCTATTCTTGAATGTAAAAAATCAAAAATGCCAGCTAAATGTGTTTTTATACCATATGACAAAGATTCTTTTAAATAAAATCTATTTAACTTAAAATCAACACCATTTGCTTCTTTTAAAACAATAAAAATTAAAAATAACAAAACTATAATATAAGAAAAAATTTGAGAAAATATTGTTACTGTAACACCAAAATGAAGCAAAAAAAGAAAAAATGCTGTGAATATTAAAAATAAAAAACTTTGGAAAAAAGAAATAATATTATATTTTTTTATTTTTTGTAAACCAAGCAAAAATTGACAACCAAGATTAAAAAAAAGAAATAAAGGAATTAAAAATAAAGATAAAAATAAATATATTTTTTCAATATCTGGAAAAAAAATATTACCCCAAAAAATAATTATTAAGTATCCTATAAAAACAGTAAAAACACTTATTAAAAAATTAAAAATAATACTTGTTCCTAAAACTTGTTTTTTGGGATATTGATCTTTGCCTAAAAAATAAGCAACTGCTGAATTTAATCCAAAACTGGTAAAAATTAAAAGCAATGACGGAAATAAAACAGCCACAGAATATATGCCTTGCCCTCTTGGACCAAGGGATCTTGCGATAATAACTGTTATCAAAACTGTAAAAACAGCAGTTATAACGCGCGTCAAAAATGTTATTAAAGTGTTCTTTACAAAAACTCCCATTATTCTTTTATTGAGTTATTTCTTTTTAAAATTGTTTTAGAAATCATGGAGTCTAATAGTTTGCAATTTTGAATAACACAATGCCCACCAATTTTACCTGGCATATATTTTAAATATGGTCTTACCACCTCTGGTCTTCCAAGTTTTAAGTAGCCTTCATTATATGATTTGTTTGCTTCAGTATAAATGATGTTAAAATCCACTTTATTTTTATCACACCAATCTTTAATTTCTTTATTTAAAACAATAAACCAGCCATATTGAGTCGTATCCCATAATTTTAAGGCTTCTGTTGTTCTAGAAGAAGGAAACATTTTTATTTTTATACCAAGATTTTGCAAATGTTTTTTTGCTATATTTCCAATCTTTTTATTATCAGCTCCAACATATTTAACAAAAGTTTTAATTCCTTTATAAAGTTGCGGATGTACGCCTCTAACTGGACTGTGAACAACTGTCTCTCCTAATTTTTGAGTAGTTCCAACTGGAACTGTTGAATGAATAATAGTTAATTTTGGTTTAATATTCTCAATTTCTTTTTTTATAATATTAGTAAAATTTTTACTCCAAGGTATGCAAACATGTAAAATTTCAACACCCTCTAAGCCATCGTCTCTATTTAAATCTTTAATTTTTAATTCTTTTTTATTATAAAATTTAGCAATTGCTTGTCCAATTTCCCCATAACCAAGTATACCTATTTTTTGATTTTTTTCTTTTTTCATAAAAAATTTTATTTTTATAAATTAAAAAATGGTTTATATTGTTCGTATTTTTCTTTATTTAATTCTAATGTTTTTAAAAAATATTCTTTTGCTGCTTCTCTATCTCCAAGATAATAATAACCAAGAGCAATATTAAAATAAATATCAGCATTATTAGAATTTCTTTTTTTAATATACCTTAAAGATAAATCAACAATATCTTGATATTTTTCCGTTTTTTGAGCCACATCAACATAACGAGAATATTCACCATCATTTTCAGTAAAATCATAATTCTCATTAGCAGCTTTTTTATAATTTTCCATAGCCAAATCATATTTTCCAGCCACATAATAGTAATGACCCATCATTAAATATGGAAAATATGAAAAAGAATTTACTCTTTTTACATAATCTAAAAGTATTTTTTCTCCTTCTTCAAACTTTCCTTGATCAAGCAATGTTTGCGACATTTCATTATAATATTCAATTCTTAAATTAGAATATTTAAAAGCATTTTTAAGTAAAATCTCTGCTTTTTGTAAATCATTTCTGCCTAATTTTTCAAAACCAAGACGATATATTCTTGAAAGAATATAATTCATTTGTGGATCATAAGGCCTTTCTTTAATAAATCTCTCTAATTCAGGAACTATAGTGTCATAGAGCTTTTCTATTTCATTTATTTTGTTTTCTAAGAGAATTGTATCTCCCTCAAGAATATCTAAAAGACGCCAACCAATTCTTTTTCTTATTTCCCAAAAAGTATAGGGCGAATTTATGGAAAAAGATTTTTGAACAGAAGTTATAGATTGATCATAATAACCATAAGTAGTTAAAGCAAGAAATTCTAAAGCTGAAGCATTAGCTTTATATGGTAAAAAAACTGTTGTATAAATTGCAATAATACAAATTATAGCAATACTTGTAATAAAAAAATTTTTATATTTTAAATTTTCAACTGATTTATTTTTATTTAAATTAAAATTTTCTATTTTATTCTGATCTTGCCAAACATAAACAATAAATGCCAAAAAAGGAAAAAGAACTAAATAAACGGGTAAGGTATCAAAAAGAAAGATTCCTTGTATAATATATGCTAAAAAAATAGAACTTAAAATAAATGATAATATTTTATCATTTTTAAAAATTCTAAAAATTAAGTAAAAAACAGACAATAAGAAAAAAAGATAAAAAGAAAACAAAATAATTCCTCCTGTTGCTAAAATTTCAAGTGGTTGATTATGCGCTCTGTCAAACCAAGGTTCTCCTCTACCAATTCTATAATCATAATATTTATTAAAAGCAATAGGAAAATTTTCTAAACCATAACCAAAAATTGGTTTTTCATAAAATGCCTTCAAAGCAATTTGCCAAGTTAAAATACGTTCTCTAACAGAACCAACTTCCCAAAAATTAGCAACTTCAGTAATGCGCGATAAAATAATATTATTTTTTATAAAATCAAAATCTTTAAAAAGAAATAATAAAATTACTAAAAGCAAACCAACACCTAAAATAACACTGCTTATTATTGCTAACTTTTTATTTTCTTTTCTTAAAAATATAGTTACTAATAAACAAAAAAGAAAAACAGCTCCAGCTAATGCCAAATAAGCTCCTCTTGTTTGAGTAAAAATTATTGTAATTATAAAAAATAAAGAAATTATTAAAAAAATTGTATTTAAAAATTTCTCTTCAAAAAATTTTCTCCAATATAAAATAAAACAAAAACCTGTTACGAAAAGTAGATAAGCCGCTAAATAAGATGGATTGCCAAAAACTCCTTCAAGACGATATTGAATACTAAAATTTATCCATGAATACAAAGAGACTAAAAGAGCAGTAATTATAAAAACAGAAAATAAAATTTTCCAATCTTTTTTTTCACGAAAAACATAAATTAACATTAAAAAAAATAAAACCCAAAAACCATATTGAATCACTCCATCTTGTCTTTCAATTGTGGAAAAAAATGCCAAAGCAGGAGATACTGCAAAAAAAGAAACAAAAATTTGCGCTAAGAAAAATAAAAGAAGGCCTAAAACTAAAATATTTTTATAAAACTTTTTAATAGTTTCAATAATTTTATTTTCTTTTATTATTAACCACAAGAAGAAAAAAAACGCCAATAAAGTTAAAAATCTAAAAAAATACACTTTTCCAGAAATAAAAGGAAAATATAACGATGTTATTTTTAAAAAAGGCGTTATAGCAATTATAGCAATCAACAATCCTTGTAAAATAATTTTAATATTTTTAGAAGACATAATATTTATGCTAATCTTATCATATTTTTAACATATTTCAAACAAAAACCCCCGCAAAAGCGGGGGTTTTTGCCTGTTTTAAGTTCTACAGATAACTTTTAAACAACTATGACCTATCCTCTAGCGTTAATGTAAACCTTACCTGACTTAATGTCATCCAATCCCCATGTTTGGGTTTGGTAGTCTCCATCAACAGCTGAATCTGTCGTTGCCCACTTGACGTTTGCTAAGTTACCACCAACGAAATATCCTGTAGCAAATTCTGTTTCGTTGGTAATTCTAGCAGTAACTTCAAAGTATTTGGTTTCTCCTGCAGAAACCTTCCAACCATTTGTACCATCATAGGCATTAGTTGTAAAGGTGTAAGAAACAGTTCCTGTAGCTGAATCTTGTGTTTGAGCTACAATACCGCTGGAAGCTGCTGTTGAACTGTAGTCTCTGACCCAAATGTCACCGCCATTGGCCGTAACATTAAATCTTATAACTACATCAGCTGCTTGTGATGTACTTCCTGATGTACCAGGAACATTTGTTATTGACTGACTTACCAAAGCAAATGTTGGAGCTTTAATATATGCATAAGCATTTGCTGGATCCAAGTTTGAACCACCAGCTGTTACTGCTGCATATGTTGAAGCGTCTTCACCTGTTACATCTGCTGCTGACAAGTTTACGCTAACCCATGTTCCTTCTGAGTAGTTTCCACTGGTTTTTGCCAATGTTCCTACAACTGTGAAGGTCTTGGTTGTATTCTTTGGAATTCTTACATTCAAATCTGCAAATGTTGAAGAAGCAGCAGTGCTTGTTGATGCAATTTCTGTGCTTCCATCTAACAATTTAACTGTTGGCATAACTGTTGCCAAAGTATCGCTGGAGTTTGCTTGAATTCTGATTGTTCTAACTAGAACATCATTATTCTTTGCTTCAACATTGAATTTTAATAATGTTACGTTGTCTGTTTGTGAAGTTTCCTGTACAAGAACATTTCTTGCTTTAGGATTGTCTACATGTGCAGAAACTGTAAGAGTTCCTGTATCTCCTGTTTTAACTGTAAATGTGTTTGAGCTCAAAGCGGATGTTGGGCCATATTGGCTTACACCAGCTCCATCTGTTGCACGAACACCATTTGTGTTAACCAAAACAGTTGTTGCGCATGATGTTGCTCCAGCTGGTAATGCTGAAACTGCATCAAAACTTACAGTTAATTTCTTTGTTGTATCTTTTGATACAAGCATTCCTAATCCTTCAAGTCTTACTGTGTAACTGCTTCCAACAGTGTTTTCAATTGTGTTTCCTGATGTTACAGCAACACTCTTTGATGTTGAACCGTCAGAAACTGTTACGCCAGAAATGTATGTCCATGGTCTAATGTTGCAACCTGTTCCTGTTATTGCACCATTAAATAATAAATCTAATCTGTTTACAACAACATCTGAACCTGTTGCTTTTACATCAACACCATAAACTGGAACCCTTGCTTGACCAACATTTAATTCAGCGCCTGAAATTGGGCTAACTGATTTTGTAACAGTAATAGAACCTTCAACTCCTGAAGTTGTTGGAGTTGTTGGAGTTGTTGGAGTTGTTGGGGTTGTTGAAGTGATAAGAGCATTTAATGCTGCTCTTGTTAATGGACCAACCTGATTTGCAGGTGTCCATCCTTTTGCTGCTTGGAATGCCCTAACAGCTTGTAATGTTGCAGGTCCGAAATATGATGTTTCATTTCCAGGTGAACCTGCTCCTGATGCTGCAACTTTATATCCGTTAGCGTTCAAAAGGGCTTGCAAACATTTTACGTCTGAACCAGTTGAACCAACAGTCAAGTTGCGTGTGAATGTTACTCCTGCGCAAGCTGAAACTGATGTTCCGCCTGTTGTTGAGCTACCGCCTTGCAAAGCTGCTAATTGAGCTTGCAATTGAGCGATTTGAGCTAACAATTCTTCAATCGTAACTCCTTGAGCTACTCCAGGAGCAACTACTACAACCAAAGCCAATGCGACTACGGTTGATATAATTGTTCTTTTTATATTCATTTTTTTGTTATGTTTTTCTTAAATTAATATTTATATTTTTTATTTCTCGCCGGTCGACCATTATGACTCATTGTTTTACGTACTAACAACGAATCGCGACTCGTCAAATGTTGTGAACGAAGCGAGTTGCCTCGCCTTCTATACTTTACATCTTTAATTTACAGCACAGAAGGCGGAGCAACTCGTGTACGTTTCGTTCTTTAATTTGTTTTTTCTATATTATTTTCTTCTTTATTTTTTATTTCTATTATTTTATTTTCTAAATTTTCTGTATCTTCATCTTTATTAATTACTTCGTTATTTTCATTTATTTGTTCATTTGATTGTCCATTTAAGATTAACTCTAATGCGTTATAATATTTTTCTTCTTCATATAATTTCTTAACTTCTTCAAGAATTACTATTTGTTTTTCTGTTAATGTACTTTTTTCCATATCGGCAATCTGGCTTTCCACTACAGTTTTATATAAAACTTTCATACCAGAATTTTCTATTAAATCTTCACCTGCAACACTTGCTAATGTTTTTAAATTAATTGCAATTTCATTTATTGTGGCAGGATCAGTAATCAATTCTTTTTTTAAACTTTCTGCTAAGGCAGAGGCATTCTCATTAACTTCACTCATTACAAAAGGAATTTTGGAAGTTTCACCGTTCTTTGACACGCGAGCTAAATCATTTATTCTATGATTTAAAGTTGTTAAATTTTGTTTTAAAATTGTCTCTCCGTTTAATGCAGCTGTAGATTGTTCTGTAATTTTTTTAATAGGAAAAAGCAAATCTCCCGGCACAGTATTATTAGCAAATCCAATAAGCCCCACAAAAATAAAAATTACAGCAACAAAAGAATAAGCTAATTGCTTTGAAGCAAAAAATCTTAAATTAGAAACTTGAAGTAAATTCCAAATTCTAATTCTTTGAGCTGGAATTTTAAAAGTTTCTTGTTCTTTTGTTTCATTAAATAATTCAGATTTAGTCAAAATAACCCATTCTTTTCTGGGTTTAATTTCTTTTAATCTCTTTATCTGCTCTATTAATTTGTTCTCGCTAATTTTCGGCATTGTTTTAGCTTATTATAATTATGACGCTATAAAAAGAAATTTTATTACAAATTTAACTTTCTTGAACTATATCTTTTAATTTTTTAAGCCCTCTGTGTAGCATAACCCTAACTGTTCCTTCTGGCCTGCTTACAAGTTTGGCAATATCATTTATAGGCATATCTTCTAAATAATGCCAAATTATTATATCTTGGTGATCTTTATCTAATTTTTGTATAGCTTTTTTAATTAAAGTAATATCTGCACTTAGGACAGCCATATCTTGTATATTTGTCCTAGAATCAGCTATTTCTGAACTAAAATCTAGAGATGTAGTTTTATTTCTGCTTTTTTCTCTATAATGATCTATAATTGCATTTTTGGCTATGTGATATAAAAAAGCACTTTCGTTTTCTAACTTAAAACTAGGTTCGCAAAACGCTTTCCATGCCTTTAAAAAAACTTTTGAGGTTATATCCTCTGCAGTTTCCTGAGAATCTACTTTTAAATAAATAAACCTAAATATTTTTTCAATATTTTGATCGTAAATTCTACTAAATTTATCTCTTAATTCTTTCATTTTAATAATCTATACTATAACACAAAATGCTATAAAAAACAAGGTTTTGATATTATTTCTTGATAGGACATAATTATATTATTTTGTTGTCCTATCTTCATTAAATATTTGTCCTACCTGTCCTATCTTTATTAATCTGATAAAATATTCTACTAAATTCTCCGAACCTTAATATCTCTCCTTTTTTTAATAATTCATCTAAATCCCTCCTTATCGTACGCTTTGTCACATTATTTAAAATTGCCTGTAAATCCGAAACTTGGGCTTTTTCTTTTTTATTTATAAATTCAATTATCTTTTTTTGCCTTGAATTCAATGAAGAAAACTGATCTCTTTTTTGTGTTTTCTCATCAATTAATATGCTTTTGGATTTTATTTGTGTATTTTCTGAATAACAGTTTTTAAGAGGAAAATTTTTTATATCTTTTTTTATTTTTTCATATTCATTTACAATAATAAGAAAATTAGATGGACTTATCCATTTTTGAGATCTTCCTATCTGCAAAAAACCTAAAAGAATATCAATATCTTCTACTATACTTTGATTATTTTTTTCGCCAAAAGCAGACATTATTGACAAAGCTTTGTCTTTTATTCTTTTCTTTAATGGGTCTGATTCTGGAAAATATTCTAAAATTTTATAAACAGTATTTGTTAATCTAACAATTTTTTCTTCCATTTTTTAATTTTCTTTAGTAAAAATAAAAAAAGTCAAAGTATTTTTAAAAAACATTTTTATTATATTATAAAAAATATATTTTATATCAAGGACAAGACTTTGGTCCTGTTTTACATTTATTAGCAAAAGTTATTTCTTTGCTAAAGCCCGTACTATCAATACACCAAGCTTTAGTTGCATCTGAAATAAGTCTTACACAAACCATCCACTCTTCGTCACTATGGTTACAAAATTTATCTTGTTTATCTACTCCAGCGATTGAATCATAAATAATTTTCATTTCTCCATAATTACAAAAAGCCCCATAATTTCCATGTTTTATTAAATAATCTAAAGCAATTTTTGTTAAAGAACTCATTTCCATTTTTATTGCTGTATCTTTACTTTTCTTTATATATCCAGAAACGTTTACTATTACAATAGATGATAAAGTAGCTATTATAGCAATAACAACAATTAATTCAATAATTGTGAATCCTTTATTTAATTGCATTTTTTTATTTTAACATATTAAAAAAAACAAATAAAAAAAACCGGGCGCATTGATGCGATTTTATCGCTAATCAAATTGTTCGTCCGGCAAATAATTCACCTTCACTGCCCTGCCTTTATATTGTATTAAAAAACTCTTTCTATCAACATCTATGTTGTGCGAAATTTCAGGCAATCCATTGCCAAAGTTTATTGTGACTCCTTCACGCAGCAAATTAACGCATATTACATCAGGAAACAATTCATCTATTGATAACACAGCAATAATTTCTTTGCCATATCGAATCGGAAAATTAATTTCTGGTCTAATAAGCTTGGTTTTGTGTCCGTTAGAAGCAGAAAAGGGCATATTTAGCTCCTTTATACAAAGAACGAAACTTTATATTTATACACATTAACACTAATCTTTATTTTTGTATAGCTCCTTCTGGGGAAGGTGTATCAAAAACCAAAAAATCTATTGAATTATCGTCTGTATCTATTCCATTAGTTCTACTTATACTTTTATTATCTTCTATGTTTGGAGCAGGAAGTGTTTCAAAATCTGCAGCTTCTCCCCATCCTACTTTATCAATAATCTCTCTATTTGAATTTTTTAATACTAAAGAATTATCATTGCTAAGAGTAATATCTAAAATAATATCTGAATCAATAATTTTACGAGAAATAAGAAAATGGCCTTCTGCAGGTATTATTTTCCCTTCAAAATGAGCTGAAGACACAAAAGAACTCCAAGAATCTGCATTTTTTGTTTTTCTTTGCAAATACCATCCAGTTAAATTAATATCTAAAGAATTCGGATTGTAAAGCTCAACAAATCTTTTTTCAATAGGAAAAATTTGAATTTCGTTAATTAAAATTTTTGAAACAACATTTGGGTCTGGATCTATAATTGGATCTGTTGAAGATGAATCTTCCCATTTTATATTTTTTGCTTTTGGTGTGGGTTCATTAATTTCAAAATCTATAGAATTATTACCTAAATTTTTATAATTACCTAATTGTTCATCCCAAATTCTACCAATAGTTTTTCCTAAAGACGGCCTTAATGCTGGAGAAATTTTAAAATCAACCGCCATTCCATAACCTACTTTATCAATAATATTAATGTCTTGGCTATCTAATATTTGATCTTTTTTATTAACTAAATAAATTGTATTTCCTCCGTTTTCTTCAGAACTTAAATCTAAACTAGAAGTTGTCATATCAGCTAAATCTAGCAAATTTTGATTTGCTCCACTATCAACAATTAAATAATAACTTTTTGCGGGTATAATTGCGTTATTTTCAAAATTTTTAATACGTGAAATGTTTCCAGTTTTTGTTGCTTTTTGAATAGACCAACCTGTCAAACAGGCTGGCTGTTCATTTGGATTATACAATTCCACCCAATCATCATTTACACTTTCACCCTCTATTTGTAATTCGTTTATTAAAATATTATCAAATTTTTGACAATTAGGAGAAGTTAACGCATTTTCTGCTCCACTTGAAGTTGAGATAGATTGAGTAACAAAAGTACTAACAATTTCTCCGTTTGGGTTTTTTAAAATAATTGTATTGTTTTCAGTTAATGTTAAATCAGGAATAATAATATCGCCGTTGCTTCTTGAAATTAAAAAATATCCGTTTGCAGGAATTACTTTATTATTAAATTTTGTTGAAGAAATAAGTGAATTAAAAGAATCTGATGTTGGGGTTTTTCTTTGTAAATACCAACCCGTTAAATCTATTTGCGAATAATTTGGATTAAAAAGCTTAATAAATCTTTGCTCTATTGGATCAATTTTAACTTCTAAAATTAAAATTTTAGGATAAATTATATTTTCTTTTTCTTCTTTTTTATCCTCATTTTCTTTTTCTAGCTTATCTTTTTCTGCTTTTTCTGCGATTAACTTTTCCACTTGATATTTTATAATATCAATTTTTTCTTGAATATCGTCTAAAATATTCTGCAAATCTTCAGGTGTTTTTGGTGTAACAACTGGACCTCCTATACCTTCCATTTCTTCCATTTCTTCAATGTTTTGCGTTGTGGATTCCAAAAAATTTTCATTTTGTTGTCGCTCATCGCTTTCATCTAACTCTTCATTTTCCACTTTTGTTGCATAATCTAATAAACTTGAAGTTGTTAATGAATTCTTATTAAAACTAGTAAAAAAATTAGTTGTTCTGCTTAAAATATTATTGGCAAAATCGGTTATTTGTTGAGGATTTTTAAAAGGCGAAGTGGAAATATTTTCTAAAACAAATTGATCTGTTTCAAAATTACTATTATCAGATATTAAAAAAATACCAAAAGTTATTATAAAGATAAATAAAAAAGGGAAAATAAGTTTAATAAAAATTTCATTCATAATAAAAATTTGGCTTTTTAAAAAGCATTACGTGGTTGTAATAGTTAATAAATTTTACTCTTTACTAAAAAATAAATCCACTTTATTCCTGTGAATAACTTTAAAGAGATATATTCTTTATTTTTTTGTTTTAGCGAGTTTAGGTTTTTCTGTTACTCTTGGTAAAACTTTTGGAGTTTCAAAAATAATATTTCCTCCTTCTTCATCTATTAAAACACGACTTCCTTCAGCAATTTCGTTAGTAACAATTTTTATAGATAGAGGATCCAAAATCATTCTCTGAATAACCCTCTTTAACGGACGAGCTCCAAGATTTGGATCAAAACCTTCTTTTACTAATAATTCTTTGACTTTTTCTGAAATATCAATTTTTATTTCTTTTGATGCTAATCTCTTAATAACTTTTTCGAGCTCTAAATCAACAATTTTCTTAATCTCATTTTTCTGTAAGTAATTAAATATAACAATCTCATCAATTCTATTTAAGAATTCTGGTTTAAATGCATCTTTTAATGCTTCAAAAACTTTTTCTCTCATATTCTCTCTTTGCTGAATCTCTTCTTTTGTATCAAAACCAATAGACAACATTTTGTTAATATAATCAGAGCCCAAGTTTGATGTCATTATAATAATAGTATTTTTAAACGAAACTGTTCTTCCTTTAGAATCAGTTAATCTGCCATCTTCAAAAATTTGCAATAAAATGTTAAAAACATCTGGATGAGCTTTTTCTATTTCGTCTAAAAGCAAAACAGAATATGGTCTACGTCTTACCTTTTCTGTTAATTGGCCAGCTTCTTCATATCCAACATAACCAGGAGGAGATCCAATAATTTTAGAAACCGTATGTCGCTCCATGTATTCTGACATATCCAATCGAACAAGCGCCTTCTCATCATTAAATAAAAACTCTGCCAAAGCTCTAGCTGTTTCAGTTTTTCCAACTCCTGTTGGTCCTAAAAATAAGAAAGATCCTAATGGTTTATTTTCTTCTGAAATTCCTGCTCTTGCTCGTCTAATTGCTCTTGAAATAGCAGAAATTGCTTCTTCTTGACCAATAACTCTTTTATTCAAAATATCCTCCATTTTTTCTAATTTTTTGGCTTCTTCTGTAATTAAACGCGTAACAGGAATGCCCGTCCAACGAGAAACAACTTTTGCAACTTCTTCTTCTGTAACTTCTTCTTTTAGGAATCTATGTTCTTTTTGTATTTTAATTAATTTTTCTTCTGTGGCAGAAAGCTCTTTAAGTAATTCAGGAATTTTTCCATATTTAATTTCAGCAACTTTTTCTAAATCTGCTTCTCTTTGGGCAATTTCTGTCTGGTAAGATAAATTATCAATTTTTTCTCTTATACTTTTTATTTTATTAATTAATTCTTTTTCTGTACCCCACTTCAATCGTAAAGATTTTGTTTTTTCATTTAAATCAGCTAGTGTTTTTGAAATAACTTTAAGTCTTTTATCAGATCCCTTTTCTTTTTTTAATGCTTGTTTTTCAATTTCTAATTTTGTAATTTCTTCTTCTAATTTTTCTAATTCTTGAGGATCAGATTCAATCTCTAATCTTAAAGCTGAGGCCGCTTCATCCATTAAATCAACTGCTTTATCGGGTAAAAATCTATCAGAAATATATCTGCTTGATAAATCAACCGCTGCTTTTATTGCAGAATCTTTAATTTTAACTCCATGATGAACTTCATATTTTTCTTTAATTCCTCTAAGGATTGCTATAGCATCTTCAATTGATGGTTCTTGGACAAAAATAGGTTGGAATCTTCTCTCTAAAGCTGGATCTTTTTCAATATATTTTTGATATTCTTTTAATGTGGTAGCTCCTATAGCCCTTAATTCTCCACGAGCTAAAGCCGGTTTTAGCAAATTTGAAGCATCAATTGCTCCTTCAGCAGCCCCAGCTCCTACCAAAGTATGAAGCTCGTCAATAAATAAAATATATTTTCCTGCTGACCTTGCTAATTCTTTTAGCAAAGCTTTTATTCTTGTTTCAAACTCTCCTCTGTATTTTGTACCAGCAATTATAGCTCCTAAATCAAGCGATATAATTTCTTTATCGCGCAGAAAATCAGGAACATTTCCTCTAGCAATTCTTTGAGCAAAACCTTCAACAATTGCTGTTTTTCCCACACCAGCTTCTCCAATCAAAACTGGATTATTTTTTGTTCTTCTAGAAATAATTTGCATCAACCTTCTTATTTCATTATCGCGTCCTACTATTGGATCTATTTTTCCTGATGCAGCTAGTGTTGTTAAATTTCTAGTATATTTTTCAATTACCTGATATTTTGATTCAGGTTCTGGATCAGTAATTCTTTGTCCGCCCCTAATTTGAGATAAAACTTTTAAGACAGACTCATAATCTAATTTGGAAGTTTTTAAATTATTTATTTCGCCTGGAGTTAAGAAAGAAACTTTTTCTAAAATATCTTTAGCTGTGGATTTTGTATCAAGCAAAGCTAAAAATAAATGTTCAACAGAAATAAACTCATCACTCATTTTTATTGCTTCCTGTCTTGCCCTATCTAAAACTTTTGCCATATCTTGTGTTAAATAGAATTGTCCAAAAGATTGTGGAGTAATAATAGTTGGAATTCTAGAAATTTGAATCTCTGTTTTTTTCTTTATATTTTCTGGATCTATACCCATTTTTTGCAAACAAGTTAAAACAATACTACCTTCTTGAGAAAGCAAAACATATAATAAATGTAAAGCATCTATTTGTTGCTGTCCTTTTTCCTGTGCCAATTGTTGCGCTTGCATTAATGCATCTTGCGCTTTATTTGTAAAATTATTACCGTTCATAATAGCATAAATATGTATAATATATTTCTATTTTAATCTTAAAATGACTAAAAATCAAGTTAAATATATTTTAAAAAATAAATTTATATTGACAAATATACTTTAATATTCTATTAGTAAAATATATTTAAAGTGCAGGCTCTTTTACTATTAAAAGAAAGGGTTTTTTATGGAGGGATGGCTTATTATATTATCTGTCATAGTGGTTTTTGCTTTATTAGGCATAATTATGGCGTTTTGCCAAGCCGCAGCTGAGGGTAATGTTTATTGTCCTCAATGCAAATCAGAAGAATGTGAAAGTTATTTCATTAAACAAGGTACTCGTATTGAGTGTTTTTGTAGAGATTGTGGGCATCGATGGATACAAAATTTGCCAATAAAAAAGAAAGAATAAGATATTGTAGAAACTAAAACGGTTCTAAAACTAAAAAACGGAAAAATTTTTTAGGAGGACCAAAACATGACCAAAAGAAGAACCGTTCGAGTGAATTCAAGAATTAGATGTCTGACGCCACATTTAGCGGGTCCTACAGATGAAAATTTTTTAAATAAACTATATAGCACAGAATTCGTAACAGCTAAAACGATAGAAACTGAATTAATTCAAACTACAGCGCCAAAACATAAAACAAAACAATTATCTGAAATAGAAGAAAATATTAATTATAAATATAGCAAAGGAAAAAACAAACCACGAAGAAGAAAACCACGACGAACAAATCGAAGCTATAAATCTCCAACTCGTAAATATCGATCGTATAAATAACAATCAAAAAATTCTAATTTACTAAAAAAAGGGAAATCTTTTTAGATTATCCCCTATTTTTTTATAAAAATTATTGATTCAGTATGTTATATTTTCTTGCCTAAAACTTTGGCAAGAATTTTCAATTCATCCATCATTCTAGAAAAATCATTAAAAGTTAAGGACTGGGCCCCATCAGAACTAGCATTTTTGGGATCTGGATGAATTTCTATGATTAAACCATCGGTTCCTCCCGCAACTGCCATTTTAGCATATGAGGGAACAAGATCAAACTTTCCAGCTGGATGGCTCGGATCAGAAATAATTGGCAGATGTGTTAGTTTCCTAAGCAAAGGAATAACCCCCACATCATAAGTAAAACGAGTAGAATTATCAAAAGTCCGAATACCACGATGACACAAAATAACGTTTGGTTCTCCATTATTGCGTAGAATATAATCAGCTGCTTGAAGCCATTCTTCAACCGTAGCAGATAATCCACGTTTTAGTAGCACGGGCTTATGAGATTTTCCAACAGCTTCTAAAAGGCGATAATTTTGCATATTACGGGCGCCGATTTGCAAAACATCAGCATAATGAGCAATTAAATCAATATCTTCTGGAGAAACAACTTCAGTTACAATTAACAATCCTGTTTCCTTTTTTGCTTTTTCAAGTATTTTTAATCCTTTTTCTCCCAAACCTTGAAAAGCAAAAGGAGAAGTGCGAGGTTTAAATGCTCCTCCGCGCAAAAATTTTGCGCCTTTTTCTTTAGCAATTCTGGCACAAGAAAGTGTCACATTTTCATCTGGTTCAACTGAACAAGGACCCGCCATTATTACTAATTCTTTACCCCCAATTTCTATATCTCCAATTCGAATAATAGTGGGTTGTTCTTGAAAATCCTTAGAAGCAAGTTTATAAGGTTTTTGCATCCTTATAACTTGTTCTACTCCAGGTAAAACTGCAAAAATCTGTGTATCTACAGATCCAGTATCGCTGCCCAAAACCGCAATCACCGTTCTATCGGTACCACAATTAATTTTGGCTTCAAATCCAACACCCAAGTCATTAATTCGGTTTATAACCGACTGGATTGCTTGCTCTGAAGCGCCTTTTTCCATTTCGATAATCATAGATTCCATACTCCTTATATTAACAAAGAACAGTACAAAACAAAAGCCTCTTTTTGAAAGAGGCTCGTTTGAATTTTTAAATTTTTTTGTTATTAAATTCTCAAACCAACCTCTTTCGTCAAGAAGCTAAAAAAGAAGAAATAGAACCAGTTGTTTTTTAGGTTGGTTGTATTCATAATTATTAATAATTTAATATAACAAATTCAAATATAAAGTCAAATTATTTTTTAAAACTTTTATAATGATTAAACTTATATTTAAAAATATCTGTTTTTACAGGACCAATAAAAATCATATACAATTCACATAAAAAATATTTAAAACCAATTGAAATCCATCCATCTGTTTTAAATCTTCTATCAGAAACAAAAATTTTTGTTGATTTTATAATTCCATGTTTTGCTCTAAAAACTCTTACGGCGTGCCTTGCAAAATAATGATCTTCTGCTAGTTTAACATTTTCATCAAATCCTCCTGTTTTTTCAAAAATTTCTTTTCTTACCAAAATTCCGGTTGCTGCATGAGGCAAAACTTTTTCTAATAAAATAATTGGTTTATTATAAAAAATATTTAAAAAGAAAGAAGTCAATCTATTTTTGGGCAAAGGTATTAGACAAAAACTAGCCAAATCTAATTCTCTAATATTAAATTCATTTATTGCTTTTTCAAAAAAATTATCTGGTAGTACAGTATCAGCATCAAGAAAAAATAAAATATCTCCTCTTGCAATTTTTGCCCCTTCATTTCTTCCTTTAGCCGGTAATCCACCAGTAATAATTTTACATCCATATTTTTGTGCAATTTCAATAGTTTTATCTTCTGATCCGGCATCAGCCAAAATTATCTCGTAATCATTAAAAAATTGCTTTTTAATTGACTCTAAAAGAATTGGTAAATATTCTTCTTCATTTAGAGCTGGAATTATAATACTTAACATATTTAAAATCTATTTTTTATTTTAAAAAATCCGTTTAGCTTCATCCCAAATTTCTGACCGATTATGTTCTCTTTTTAACCAATACCACCATTCTACTCCCCAAAAATAAAAAGTATGAAGACCAGTTAATTTTGCAAACTCTACATTTTCCTTAAATATTTCTAGATTCATAGATTCTTCTTGTTCCTCTAATGGTATTCCAATATATGGTTTTGATACCCACGGCTCAGCCTGTAATTCTATACAAATAACATCTTTATCAAATATTTTTTTTATAATTTCAGCTTTTCTTTTATAAGTTATAGGACTTAAAAAAGAATATACCTTAAAACCAACATTATCTGTGATATGTGCCCATACTCTTCGATACATTGTAATACCCACTATATCACCTATTTTTGCTGCACTGAACCATGTTGATTGTTCTCCAGAATCAGAAACTATTATTTTTCTAGAAGGGTCTAAAAATCTTACAAGAGATATCTCTTCTTCTAAAAAATTTTTATCTTCATAATACCAGTTAGGACATTTTCCAAATTTAAAAAAGGGTTCATTCTCTACTTGCCAATTTATAATTACTTTCGAATTTTTATATCTGTTTACAACTTTTTCTATATATTCTAATGCTTGTTTTTTTTGTTCATTCTTACTTAAATTCACCACCCAGTTTGGAACATGGCACTCAGGCCAACGACCAGTTTTTACACCTAAAACATAAATAATTTTTACATCTCTTTTTTCTGCCTCTTTTATTTGCCAATCAATATCATTAAAAAAATAATCATCTTTTACACCTTCAACCCAATCCCATTGTGTGTGTAATTTTATATTTTTTACATTTAAATCGTCAAGAATTGCCGTATATGTTTCTTTCCAATCCAGACCCAGAGCCTCTGTGTGCATTTGAGAAAAATCAACACCCCAAACTATATTTTCTGATACTCTCGTTAATCCTATAAAAAAATATATATAAAAAGAAACTGCAAAAAATAAAATTACTAAAATAATTATTAAAATTATTTTTATTCTTTTTTTCATTAACTAAGATTTTCTATTATTTTTTCTATGTTATATGTTCCCCTTTTTTCAATTTCCATAAATCCTTCCATTGCTGCTTCGGCTAAATCTCCACCGTTTAAATAATCATAAAGCCATTGATCTGCATATTTCGGATTTTCTTGAAAAATTCCCGCTCCCACATGCAAGAGCCATCTTTTGTTAAAATCCTCTTGAGAACCTATTGTTGGAGCTATTATTATTGGCAAACCAAGTCCTGCATAAAAAGAAAGTTCAGAAGGTTTTGTCCACAAAATATCTGTTTCTCTTAAAGCTTCGTTAAAATTTTCAAAATAATCGTTTGCGCTAATTCCAGAAATTATACTTACCCAACCATCAAGCTTTAAACCTTTAATATTTTTTATAAAATAATTTCTTAACTCTTCGCGAACTCCAACACTAATAAAAAATCTTAATTTTTTATTTTTAATTTTTTCTTTTAAACTGTTTATAGCACTTAAACAAATTTCTTTTTGAGCTCCTGCTCCACCTATTGAAAACATAACAGTTAAAGGATGATTTGATTTATCTGGTAATTTACCTAAAGTTGCTTTTATTAAAGGATTATATATTTCTCTATATTTTTTATTAGGATCTAAATTTACAAGGCGATTTCTCATATTATCTTTTAAAATAGACATATCTTCTCCTAAATTTTCTTTTGGTAATGGATAACCTGTTAAAATAATATTTTCTTTTTTTACTCCATAAAGCTTTAATCTATCTCTTGCCCATGTACAAGGAACAAAATATTTTATTTTACTTTTTTGAGGATCAATACTTACCCAGGCTCTATTTATGTCTGCGTCACAGACTATGCAATAAATTTTACCTGGATATTTTAATTCTTCAGCCATAAAAGCTGGTGTAAAAAAAGTAGAAACTATTGGTAATGGATTTTTTTTTAATCTTTCGATTAGATCTTTCCCCCATCCTGACCTTATAAATGAATAAATATTTTTTAAAGTAAAATTTGGATATGATAAATCTCTTTTAGGATAATAATTTAAAATTTTTTGAAATCTATCTAAAATATTAGTGAAAAGAAAATCTCCTAAAAGGGGTATATGTTTTATCCTAGAAATAAACTCATACAAAGTTCTGCTTTGGTGCCAAAAACGCCTGTCTTTAACAGGAATTCCTTCGTAATTATTGGCATTAATTATTTTTTCACCAAAAGCAATATCTTTTAAAGGATATGCTGTTCTCTGATGTCCGTAACCCATATCAGCTGCAATAATCCAGGCTCGCGCTGACTTTTTATTATGGCTTTTGATTAAAAATTCTTCCGCCTTTGATTGCGGATTTTTTAAATTACTCATAGTTTAATTATAATTTTAAAAATTATATAAATCAAACAAAAATTAATGAATTAAATTTTTTATTTAGATATTTTATTATAATAACAATCAAAACATAAAATATTAAAAGCCATACCAAGTGAACGTTTTCAATTGTTTTATAAGCCCATGGCTGATAAAAAATATCAACGATTTTTAAAAAATAAGTTAATAAAAAATAACAAGGAACAGATAAAATCCAACCTGCTCCAGAAAAAACTATTCCCACGACAGCAGATAAAAATCCAAAAAACATTAAATAAGGAATTATTGGAAGAATTAAAATGTTTGTAATAGGAGAAACAAAAGAAATATTTCCAAAATTAAAAACTATTATTGGCAGAGTAAAAATTTGTGCAGAAATGGTTACAGTTAATATCATTATAATATTATCAAATTTTTCTTTTAAATCTTTTTTAAAAAAATTTTTAAAAATAAATTTTAAAAAATGCCTTAAAATCGGCTCCAACATTATAATTCCTAAAACAGCTAAAAAAGAAAGTTGGAATCCTATGTCATAAAAAAGTAAAAAAGGGTTTTGCAAAAGCATTAAAGTGGCTACTAAAACAATAATTCTTATATTTAAAGTTTGTCTGCCAATTTTTTGAGCTAAAAGAACAAGGCAAGCCATAATACCCGCTCTTACTCCAGAAGCAGGTAAACCAACTAATACAACATAAAAACTAATAAAAATAATTGAAAAGTAAAATGCCTGATTTCGTGAAAAATTTAAAAATAATAAGATCCCCATTAAAATAGTTGTTAAAATTACTACGTGAGTTCCAGAAACAGCAATAATGTGGCTAACTCCTACAATGCTTAATTTATTTTTTAATTCTTTAGGCATTGTACTTTTTTCGCCCAAAATAATGCCTTGCATTATATAACCCTGAGGAGGCAAAAAATTACTTTGTAAATTTTGTCTTAATTTTTGTTTAAAATCTAAAATTTTTCCAAAAAAATAAGAAAAAATAGAAATTTTATCTCTTTCTATTTTTTCTACTTTTGCAAAATTCATCACAGAATATATACCTTCTTTCATTAAATAATTTTTATAAGAAAAATCTTCACTTTCCATTGGTGTTTGCAATTTGCCTGTAATTTCTACTTTATCTAAATATTTAAATTCTGGATATTTTTCTGTTGTTACTAAAATAACACTATTTATTTTTTGGTCTGATAAAATAATTTTAACTTTTAATTTTTGATAGTTTTCTCTAATATCTGGTTCATTAATTATTGTGCCTATTAAAGTTATTTGTTTTGGAAAATCATTCAGTTTAACTAATTTATCATTTTCAATTTTAAAATAAACTATTTGTGTTCTTAAAATTCCTAAAATCAAAAATAAAATACAAAATCCAAAAAACCATGCAAAACTTTTATTAATAATTGATAATAAAATTAAAAAAAATCCTAAAATAAAAATTCCCCATAAAAATATTTGAGGAATTTTAAAAGCAGACTCAAAAAATACTCCTAAAATAAATGAAATACATAAATAAAAAAGCGTTTTAGACGAACTCATTTTTTCGCTAAAAACAAAAAATAATTTTTTCACGATTTATTATAAGACATTTAATCCTATAATTTTCTCAATATTATCTAAGTTGGCAAATTTTAAAATTAGAAGAGATATCTTTAATAATTTCTTTTAAAAAATTATCTTCAAAAGGTTTTATTTTTTCGAACTCTGGATCAATGGTTTTTTCTGGTCTAAAATTTTGCAAATAATATTTTACATTTGGCCCACCAATCCATTTAGCAATTTCTAAAAATTCCTCTTTTGTATGTACTCCACGCACCACAGTTGTTCTAAACTCAAAATCAACTCTACCTTGTTTTAAAAATTCTACACTTTCTTTAATGTCTTCTATTTTTACTCCTTCTCCCATAATATTTTCATAAGAACTAATTCCTTTTATATCCATTGCTACATAATCCAATAATTTTTGTCCAATTAAATCTTTTAACATTTCTGGGTTAGATCCATTAGTATCTAGTTTTACTAAAAATCCTAAATTTTTAATTTTCTGAATAAACTGAGGCAAATCTTTATTAATAGTTGGTTCTCCTCCGCAAATTACTACTCCTTCTAACAAATCCTTTCTTTGGCGTAAAAAATCAAAAAATTCTTTTTCTGAAATTCTGGGCTGTTTGGCAATTTTTAAAGGTAAAACTAATTCTGAAGAATAACACCAAGGACATCTAAAATTACATACAGCCAAAAAAACCGTGCAAGCTACTTTTCCCGGATAATCAATTAAAGTTGTTTTTTGCAAACCAGCAATTATCATAAATTTATTCTATCAAAAAACAGCTCGCATTGCGAGCTGTTTTTTTAAATTGTAGTTTGTTGGTCTTTGTCTATTAAAGTTTCAGCCAAAGTAGTTACTTGTGCAGGAACTTCTATTATTTCAGAGGGCATAATAAACTCTTGTCTTTCTTTGTATTCCTGTTGTTTTCCTTTATGCCACTGTCCTACTGGTCTAATATAACCTACAACTCTTGAATAAACCTCACATGGAGTTTTTACTGTACATTGAGGACATTCAAAATGTTCTCCTGAGAGATATCCGTGTGTTGGACAAATAGAGAAAGTTGGAGTTAGAGTAATGTATGGCAGGCTATATTTTTCAAAAATTTTTCGTACTAAATTTTTAGCAGAAGTTGAATCTGAAATTTTCTCTCCCAAAAAAATATGTAAAACTGTTCCTCCTGTGTATTTTGTTTGTAAATCATTTTGCAATTCCAATGCTTCAAATACATCATCTGTAAAACCAACAGGTAATTGACTAGAATTCGTATAAAAAGGGACTTCAGCAGTTCCAGCAGTAATAATATCTGGATATTTTTCTTTATCTATTTTTGCCTGCCTGTAACTAGTTCCTTCTCCTGGCGTAGCTTCCAAATTATATAAATTACCTGTTTCTTCTTGAAATTTAATCATAGTATCTCTCATAAAATCCAAAATTTCTATAGCAAATTTTCTTCCTCTCACAGTAGTGATATCTTCGCCCAAAAAATTAAGTAATGCTTCATTCATTCCAATAATTCCTATAGTTGAAAAATGATTTCCAAAATAAGAATTTCTTAATTTTTTAACATCTTGCAAATAATGTCTGGAGTATGGATAAAGACCCTTTTCCATAAAATTATCAAGAGCTTTTCTTTTTATTTCCAAACTTTCTTTTGCTAAATTCATCAAATAACTCAAACGGTTAAAGAAATCTGTTTTTGTTTTTGAAGTGTATCCAATTCTTGGCAAATTAATCGTTACCACGCCAATAGATCCTGTTTTTGGAGAAGATCCGAACAATCCTCCACCTCTTTTATATAATTCTCTGTTATCTAATCTTAATCTGCAACACATCGATCTTGCATCTTCAGGACTCATATCAGAATGAATAAAATTAGAAAAATAATTAATTCCATATTTTGCTGTTGCCTCCCACATCGATTCTAAATTAGGATTATCCCAATCAAAATCTTTTCCAATAGACACGGTTGGTATTGGAAAAGTAAAAGGCCTACCCGAAGCATCTCCTTCCATTAAACCTTCATAAAAAGCTTTAATAAACATATCAATTTCTGGTTGAAATTCTCCATATGTTTCTTTTTGTGGCTCTCCACCAATAATCACCGGTTGTTTTGCTAAAAATTCTGGTGGTTTTATATCTAGTGAAACATTTAAAAATGGTGTTTGAAATCCTACTCTAGTTGGAACCATACAGTTATATAAAAATTCCTGCATCGCCTGTTTTACCTGTTTATAATTTAAATTATCATATCTAATAAATGGAGCTAATAATGTGTCAAAATTTGAAACAGCATTTGCTCCTGCTGTTTCTCCTTGTAGTGTAAATAAAACATTAACCAATTGACCAAGAGCTGTTCTAAAATGTTTGGGTGGTTTTGATTCTAATTTTCCAGGAACCCCACCAAATCCTTTTACTAAAAAATCATATAAATCCCAACCTGCGCAATATGGAGCTAATAATTCTAAATTATGAATATGAAAATCTTCATCTGTTGCTGCATCTCTTATTTCTTTTGGATAAATTTTATTAAGCCAATATTTTTTTGAAATATACGAACCAACATATTGATTTAATCCTTGCAAAGAAAAAGTCATATTAGCATTTTCTTTTACCTGCCAATCAACTTCTTTTAAATAGCTATCAACCTTTTCGGAGGAATCATCTGTTACTTTGGTGGCTTCTCTTATAGCGCGCCTTTGTTCTCTATAAAGGATATATGCTTTAGCGGTATCAACTAAATCTTCTAATATTAACGCCTCTTCAACAATGTCTTGAATTTGTTCAATTTGTGGAATTTCGCCTTTTTTAAATCTTCTATTTAAAAGTTCAACTACCTTCTCAGCAACTTTTTTAGATTCTTCACCATCGCCCTGTTTTGTTGCAATAAGTGCTTTGTGTATAGCTTTTTCAATTTTATCTTGTTCAAATAAAACAATCCTACCATCTCTTTTTCTAACTTTTTCTATATGATTTTCTAATTTTTTATCTATTTTTACCTCCATAAATTTTTAATAATTAACATTTTTAACTTTTAACAGGGACAAAAAAAGGCATTTGCCCCTAAATTAAATATTGCTTAAAATGCCTTTAATTAATTATCAATTACTATATTTTACTCTATCAAAAAATCGTGTCAAATAATAAAAATATTTTTTCTGTGGAAAAATAATATTTATAATATACTTTTAACTTTTTAAATATAATCAAACGATAAAAAAACAATAAAGTTAATATTTAAAAGTATTTTTTAAAGTTTAGTAGCAATAACAGTAACTTTTATTTCTCCTTTTTTAAGACTATTATCTTTTACAGCTCCAAAAATTATCTGAGCTTTTGCATCAACATTTTTTGTTATAACTTTTGCTACTTCTTTTATTTCATTTAATGTTGTATCACTTCCGGAAACATTAAATAAAATTCCTTTTGCGCCTTGTATAGAAAAATCAAGCAAAGGAGATTGAATTGCTTTTTCTGCAGCAACAATAGCTCTATTTTCTCCTGATGCTTTTCCTGTTCCAAAAAGCGCATGACCAGAATTTTTCATAATAGACAAAACAGAAGCAAAATCAATATTTATAATGCCTGGCACTAAAATTAAATCTGTTATTCCTTTTACAGCCTGCCCTAAAATATCATCACAAATTAAAAAAGCATTAGAAACTGTTGTTTTTTCATCAATAATTTTTAAAAGTTTATCGTTGGATATAACAAGAAGCGAATCAACTTTATCTTTTAAATTTTTTAAAGCTAATTCAGCAATTTTTTTTCTTTGTTCACCTTCAAAAAAAAATGGTGTTGTAACAACTGCGATAGTTAAAATACCAAGTTCTTTTTTTGAAATTTCAGCAATTACTGGAATTGCTCCAGATCCAGTTCCTCCTCCAAGCCCACAAGTAATAAAAATCATATCTGCTCCTTTTAAATTTTCTGTAATTTCTTGTTTACATTCTTCAGCGGATTTTCTGCCAAGCTCAACATCCATACCTGTTCCTAAACCATGAGTAATATTTTTTCCCATTAAAATTTTCTTATCTGCTTTACAAAAATGCAAAGCTTGAGCATCAGTATTTGCAGCTAAAAGATCAAAAGGAAATTTTGATTGCCCTCCAAGATTTTCTCTTAAACGCGCCATACGCGAAACGGTGTTAGAGCCAGATCCACCAGCTCCTATAACTTTAATTTGAGGAATCATTTTTTTTATTTTAGGTTTTAAGTTTAATGCTTAAGGCATAAAAGCACGAAAGATTTTTTTAAATCTCGCGCCCCATCCTTTAGCAACTCCCAGTATACCTTCTTCGTCTTCAAAATCAACCCCCTCTAAAGCTAAACCAGCAACTGTTGCTAAAGAGGGATCTTCTTGAATGCCTAAAATTTGATTTGGTACGCCTATTTTACAAGCAAGTTTCAATGTTTCTCTTGTAAGTTCTTTTATTTTTGGAATTTTTGCTCCTCCACCAGTTAAAACAACTCCTCCGGGCAATAACTCCTGTCTTCCAATTTTTTTTAATTCTTTTTGTATTAAATCTAATATTTCTGAAACTCTCGGTTCAATAATATCTACTAAATTTTTTTTAGTGAAAACTAAAGAATTATCAATATCAACAATTTGCCCTTCTGTTTGATTAACTCCCTTGCCAGAAGATATCTCTATTTTTTTACGTCCATAATCAGATTTTTCTTTTTCAGATTTTGTAAATATACAAGTACCATATTGTTTTTTTATTGACTCTGCCACCGAAACTTCTGTTTTTAATCCTATAGCAATATCATTTGTTATATTAGCAGAACCTATTGGAAAAACAGCTAAATGCAAAAGTTCACCTTCTTCAAAAACTGCTAAAGAAGTGGTTGCAGCTCCAATATCAATTAATGCAACTCCTAATTCTTTTTGTTGAGGAGTTAAAACTGCTTTTGCTGCGGCTAAAGGAGAAGGAATAACATCATTTATTTGTAACTTTGAATGTAAAACAGCTTGTGTTAAATTTAAAAAATAAGGAGAAAAAACGCATAAAAGCAAAACTTTGGCTTCGAGTCTAACTCCTGTTAAATCTAATGGTTGTTTTATTCCTTTTTGATCATCAATAATAAATTCTCTAGGAAAAACATCAAGCACTTCTTCATTTGAAGGAATATTTACTGCTCTGGTAGCTTGTAGAACTCTTTCAATATCTTCCGGGGAAATTCTTTGGTCTGCTCGCGAAACAGATATTATGCCATCTGAAGGAGTAACATAAAGATGACTCCCTCCAATATTAACAAAAACAGAATTAATTTTTTTATTACAATCTTTTTCAATATTAGATATTAATAATTGTACATTTTTTGCAGTTTCATCAACATTAACCACCGCACCTTTGCGTAATCCAAAAGAAGGGACTTCTGCATACGATAAAACCTCTAATTCTTTCTGTTTATTTTTTTGCAATACAAGTGCTTTAATTTTGTGTGTCCCTATATCTAAACCTGTAACAATTTGGTGCCGGATCATTTTTAAAAAATAATTTTATTTAATCTATAAATATTTTTTTTCTTTTTTTTTCATTATTTCTGCTTCTTTTTTTAATTCGCTTACATTACAACCAGGAAATTTTTCGTGATTATAACCTAACAAATGTAAAATTCCATGAACAAAAACCCTTTTCATTTCCTGTTTTATTGTCACTCCATATTTTCTTGCATTTTCTTTAACTACATCTGGACAAATAACAATTTCTCCTAAATAATTTCCCCCAACATCTATATTTTCAGGCTCTCTTAATTCAAAAGAAAGAACGTCTGTTGGCTTGTTCTTCTTACGAAATTTTTTATTCAATTTTTTCATTTCTTCCTTATCAACAAGAGCCAGAGATAATGATTTGATTTTTTTATTTTCACCTGATAAAACTTTTTTTGCAACTGTGGAAAAAAATTTTTTATCTATTTTTATTTTAACTAAATTATTTATTTCAAGCTTCATTAAATTAAAAATTTACAAAACTAAAACTGGAAACAATATTATCAAAAATTTTAGAATAATTATCGCGAATTTTTTCTTCATTTAATTTTTCTTCTGGGGAAACATAAACGTACTGTTCAATTTTATATTGAAATCTATTATAAATAAAAGAAAAATGTTTTACCGGTCCGAAAATTAAAGAATTAAAAAATGTTTGAAAAGCTTTTTCACCGCCAATTTTTATATTACTAAAATTATAGTCAATTATTTTGTCTGAAACACTGCTTGGGATACAATTTATTTCAATTGTTAAAAATGCTCCACTTGGAATATCTTTTGGAAGTAAATTAGAATCTTTAAAATCGCTTATTTTTTTTTGATCTAAAAATTTAAAACTTCCGATTTTATATAATGCCAATCCTTTTTTATCATTAGCACAATCATTTAAAATTTCATTTATATTTTCTTCTGTATAAAAAGAATCTCTTTCTGCAATCCAATTTTTTGGTGTTTCTATTTGGAATCCGTAATAATTATTTTTAATAATATATCTATTTACACTAATATTTGTATAAAGGTATACAAAAATTACTACCAAAAGTATTAAAACAAAAATAATAATAAATTTATGAATTTTATCCATAATTTTATATATAGTTTATATATTTTACTCCATTTTAAAAATATAGTATAGAGTACTTTTTCACAACAAAAATAATCAACAAAAAACGTCCCGAGTTATACGGGACGTTTTTTGTTGAAACTTATTTAGATAAAATTTGTTTTACTATTTTACTTGCTTCACCACTATCTGCCTTGCCTTTTATTTTTGGAATTAAATCTGCCATAACTTTCCCCATATCTTTTATTTCTTTTGCTCCTGTTTTAATAATTGACTCTTCTATTTGCTTTTTTAAATCTTCTTCCGACATTTGCTCTGGAAGATATCTTTTTAAAATTTCAATTTCTTTATTTTCTTTTTCAACTAATTCTGACCGTTTTCCTTTTTCATATAAAAAAATTGCATCTTTTCTTTTTTTAATTTCAGAACTTATAACATCAATTATTTCTTCGTCTGAAAGCAATACGTCTCCTTCTATTTTTTCTTTAAATTTTTTTTCTTTTTCTTTTGTTAAAATTGCCGCCATAAGCATCCTTAAAGTTCCTGCAACAAAACTATCACCCTGCTTCAGGGCTTCTGTAATATTTTTTTGTATATCTTGCTTAATCATAAACAAGAAAAATAAAATTTATTTAGGTTTTGCTAATTTTTCTGCTTTTTTCCTCTCTAACATTAATTCCACCCTTCTTAATGCTGATCTTTTTTTTGCTAAAGCTGATTTTGCTCTTGTATGAAATTGTTTTTTTCTAACTTCAAGCAAAACACCTGATTGTCTAACAGTTTTAGTAAAACGGTGGGCTAAATTTTGAGAAGTTTCTTTTTCTTTTTTCTTAACTTCTAAAACCATGTTTTATTAATTTTTTATTTTTAATTTCATTTCTTCTACGACCTTGTTAAGTTTTATTTCTTGTTGAGTTCCTGTTTCCATATCTCTTAGGGTAATAAAATCTTCTAATGCTTCTTTCTGTCCAAATATCAAAACCCATCTTATTCCCATTTTATTAGCGGTTCTTAATTGAGCTTTTAAAGAATCTTTTGAAAACGATTCAGCTACTGGAATTTTTGCCGCTCTAAATTCTTCAAATAATTTCATACTTTTTCTTTTTGCCATTTGTCCTAATTGCGCTAAAAATATTTTTGGTTCTTCTTGTTTTAATGAAGGTTTTTTTTCTTTTTCTTTCATTAAATTAACTATTCTTTCTATACCGCCAGCTGATCCGCATGCTGGTGTATCTCTGCCGCCTAAAAGTTTTACTAATCCATCATATCTGCCTCCGCCTATCAAAGTTCCCTGAGAATTTCCGTTTTCAGATTTTTCCATAATTTCAAAAACAGTTTTTGTATAATAATCCAAACCTCTTACTAAATAAGGATTAAGTGTATAAGGCAATTCTAATTCATCTAAAAACTCTAAAACTTGTTTAAAATGAGTATGGCAGTTTTCACACAAATGATCGATCATTTGCGGAGCACCGGCTTTTACTATTTGGCATTTTTCTTCTTTACAATCTAATATTCTTAAGGGATTTTCTTTTAATCTTCTTTGACAATCAACACATAAAGATGCTTTTCTTGATTTTAAATAATTTACAAGAATTTTTTTAAAATAAGGTCTACATTCAGGATCCCCAATTGAATTAACTTCTATTGTTAAATTTTTAAAACCAAGTTCCTTTAAAATATCATAACTCATTTGTATAATCTGACTATCAATTGAGGCGTTTTTTTCTCCTAAAGCTTCTATACTAAACTGATTAAATTGCCTGTACCTTCCGGCCTGAGGTCTTTCATGCCTAAAACAAGGCCCTGATGTCCATAATTTTACTGGCTGTGGTAAATTATGCATTCCATGCTCAATATACGCTCTTGCAATAGATGCAGTAAACTCAGGTCTTAAAGCAACTAGATCCTGACCCTTTGTTCTAAAAACATACATTTCTTTTTCAACTATATCTGTGCCAACACCTGTACTTTTAGAAAAAAGATCTGCTTGTTCTAAAATTGGAGTATCTATTCTTTGAAAACTATAATAATTCATAACACTCTCCAAAACTTTTTGAATTTTTTTAAAATAAATCTGATCCTCTGGAAGGATATCATGCATTCCTGTTAAAGTTTGATATTTTAACTTGCTCATTAATTTATAATTATTTTAGAAATAGTTAAATTAAAATATAGCGGACAAAGCTGATATTGGAAAAATTCTTAAAAAAGCCTTTCCTATTATATCTTTTCTGGAAATAGCCCCCCATGCCCTTGAATCATAAGAATATTCTCTATTATCTCCCATAACAAAATATTCGTTTGTGTTTAATGTTATGGTTATATCTCCATAAGTTTTTAAATTTTGAGGAAGATAATTTTCATTTAAAATAATTTCTTCTCCATCTTTTATTATTTGTACCTGTCCATTAGCAATATTAACTGTTTCACCGGGTAATCCAATAATTCTTTTAATAAATCTTTGACTTCTATCTTTTGGCCAATTAAAAACTACCACATCTCCTCTTTTAGGATCTGAAAATCTATAAGATATCTCATCTACAATTAAATAATCACCTGATTGAAAACTTGGCACCATAGATTCTCCACTTACAATAAAAGGTTGAAACAAAAAATAACGGATAGGCATTACTATAACAAAAGCTATAAGCCCGATCTGTAAAAGCTCAAATATAACCTTTACAAAACTATTTTCTAAAATACTTTTTTTTTGTTTCTCTGATTGCTTATTTTCAGTATTCATAATAAGTATAATTTAGATATTTTATCATATTTTTTGTGTTGTTGCAATAGAATAAAAACAGGGTTATCATTATTGACAACCCTTTTGCAAAGTAAGATATTAATGAACTCGCATAGCGCGATGACGATTGCTTCTAGTTCGAATTTTGGGTTTAAACCGCCGATTTTTATCGATAGAATTTTCAGTAATTTTATCGGTCAGTTTTGGCAAAACATTTTTAATGAATTTTTCAGCAACTTCTTGCTCATTCTGTTTTGCCGCCAACATTCGCTTTTTTCGCCTTCGAGTCATACCAAAGATTCCTTTCATTGTTTGATTTCTTCTTTCAGAAACCTCTTCTCTGTTCTGAATTCGTTTTTTTGATTGGTCTCCTTTTGTATGAGTAATGTGGAGTTAGCTAAAATTGGCTAACCCAGATTTGGATCACCTCCTTTCTGTGTTGTCTAGAAGCCAAATTTTTCTGTTAATGAACTTCATCAACACCTCCTTTCAGTAAACAATTAGAATTAGAAAAAAATTGTTTTTTAAAATTATATATTTTTAATAAATTTAAGTCAACTATCTTGGAAAGATAATAAAAAATGATACAATATGAAAATATGATAATAGTTGTTGGGTTAGGAAACCCAGAAAAAAAATTTGAAAAAACAAGGCATAATGTAGGCTTTTCTGCTATTAATAAAATTGCCGATAATTTTCATTTTCCAAATTTTAATTTTCAATCAAGTTTTAATGCTGAGATTTCTCAAGGTAAAATTGCAGAAAAAAAAGTTATTCTGGTAAAACCATATACTTTTATGAACAATTCAGGAATTGCCGTTAAAAAAATAATCAATTATTACAAAATTTCTAATAAAAATTTAATTATAATACATGACGATATAGATCTCCCTGTTGGAAGAATAAAAATTGTACGAGAACGTGGTTCAGCTGGTCATAAAGGAGTAGAATCAATAATAAAAAATATCAGTAATAAAGGATTAATTCGTTTGCGCATTGGGATATCCCCTACCAAAGATACAGACGCTGGAAAAATAGTTTTAAAAAACTTTTCTTCTAATGAAGAAAGAAAAATTAAAGAAGCCCTTAAAAAGACATCTTTAGCTATTGAATTATTTGTAAAAGAAGGAATTGAAAAAACTATGAATGAATTTAACAAATAAAGATTTAAACAATTTACTGATAGTTTCCATAACCCCCTACTTTCTTGAGAAAGAAAATTTTTGGTTTGAACAAAATTTAGATAAAATTCTTGAAGCCCGAAATTCGCAATCATTTTTTCAGGATAATGTTATATATATAGAAAAAGATCATAGTTATAATTTTGGACAACTTATAAGAAAACTTGATGAGATGGGATATGAAAAAGTTTTCAAAGTATCAGAGCCGGGAGAATTTTCACAAAGAGGAGGAATTATTGAAATATTTCCTATTAATTTAATGCAGGCAGTACGCCTTGATTTTTTAGGAAATGAAATAGATCAAATAAAACTGATTGACATTAAAATTGAAAATGAAAAAAAATCAAAAGAAATTTTAAAGAAAAGGATAAATTCTCAAAAATTATTTTCTGAACTCAAAGGTTTAAAAACTGGAGATTATCTTGTTCATTTAGATCACGGTATTGGTAAATTTATAGAAATAACAGATTTTAATTTATCAAAAGAAGGTGAAAATCAAAAATATTATGTTTTAGAATATGCAGAACAAGATAGATTATATGTTCCAGTGGGATTAGAAAGAAAACTTTCAAAATACGTTGGTTTCACTGATCCGAAATTATCAAGATTAGGTTCTTTAATATGGCAAAAAACAAAAAAACAAGTTAAAGAAGAGGTCGAAAAATTAGCTAAAGAACTTCTATCTTTATATGCCAAAAGAGAAATTGCAAAACGATCTCCTTATGAAATTGATAAAGAACTTGAGTCACAATTTAAAATAAATTTTAACTATGAAGAAACTCCAGATCAATTACAAGCTATAGAAGATATAAAAAAAGATTTAGAAAAAACAAAACCAATGGATAGAATTATTTGCGGAGACGTTGGTTTTGGAAAAACAGAAGTAGCTATGAGGGCAGCTTTAATAGCTGCTTCAAACAATAGACAAACAGCTTTAATATGTTCTACAACAATATTAGCAAATCAACATTTTAATTCATTTAAAAAAAGATTTGAAAGACTTCCTATTAGAATTGCAATGCTTTCAAGATTACAGACGAAAAAAGAACAAAAGAAAATAATAAGTGACTTAAAAGATGGCAGAATAGATATAATAATAGGAACACATCGTCTTTTATCAAAAGATATTTCTTTTAAAAATTTACAATTACTAATTATTGATGATGAACAAAGATTTGGAGTAAAACAAAAAGAAAAATTAAGACAGCAAAAATCAGATTTAGACGTATTAAGTCTTTCAGCAACACCAATTCCACGCACAATTTATTTAGCTCTTTCTTCTTTTAAAAATATTTCTTTAATTCAAACACCTCCTGAAGGCAGACAAGCAATTAAAACTATTGTTTTACCATATAGTGATAAAATAATTAAAAAAGCTATTAATTTTGAACTATCTAGAAAAGGTCAGGTTTACTATTTACATAATCGCATTGAATCAATAGAAAAGGTCAAAAAACATATAAAAAAGATTTGCCCAAAATTACATATTGGTATTATTCATGGAAGAATGTCTGAAAAACAATTAATAAAAATAATGGATGAGTTTCAAAAAGAAAAAATAAATATATTAATTGCCACAACTATAATTGAAAATGGTTTAGATTTACCTAAAGTAAATACTATTATAATAGAAGACGCAACACGATTAGGGCTTGCACAAGCACATCAAATAAGAGGAAGGGTTGGCAGATCTAATATAAAAAGCTTTGCCTACTTTTTATACAATTTAAAATCTTTAACTCCACTTGCAAAAGAAAGATTGCGCGCATTAGAAGACACTCAAGAACTTGGCTCTGGATATCGAATAGCAATTAAAGATTTAGAACTCCGAGGAGCAGGAAATATTTTAGGCAAAGAACAATCTGGGGCCATCAATAAAATAGGGCTTAATCTATATTCTCAAATTTTATCAGAGGCTGTTGAAAAACTTAGACAATAAACTATTTTTTTTATTTTTGTGTTATAGTTAAAAAACACTTCTTTTTGATTTTAATAAAAATTTAGGTAAAATATATTCTTTATACATTTAAAAAAATTATGAAATTAGTAATAGTTGAAAGCCCTACAAAGGCGAAAACAATTCAAAAATTTTTAGGAAATAATTTTATAGTAAAATCTTCTTTTGGGCATGTGCGCGATTTGCCAAAACATGAGTTGGGAATAGATATTGAAAAAAATTTTCAGCCAAAATATGTTATACCAACGAAAGCAAAAAAAGTTATTTCTGAACTTAAAAAACAATCTGCAAAAGCAGAAAATATTATTTTAGCAACTGATGAAGACCGCGAAGGAGAATCAATTGCTTGGCATTTACAAGAAGCATTAAAAATAAAAAACCCACAAAGAATTGTTTTTCATGAAATTACAAAGACAGCAATTGAAAATGCCTTAAAATCTCCAAGACATATTGATATGAATTTAGTTAATGCGCAACAAGCAAGAAGAATTTTAGATAGAATAGTAGGTTATAAACTATCACCATTTTTGTGGAAAAAAGTTGCTAAAGGGCTTTCAGCTGGACGCGTACAATCTGTGGCTGTCCGACTTGTAGTAGAAAAAGAACGGGAAATTGAAAAATTTATTCCCATTGAATACTGGTCTATTGAAGCATTACTTAAAAAATCAGGAAAAGAATTTTCTGCTCAACTTGTAAAACAAAATGGTAAAACAATTGATAAATTAGAAATTAAAAATAAGGATGAAGCAGATAAAATTTTGCAGAATTTAATTGGCGCAAATTATATTGTTGAAGATGTAGAAAAAAAAGAAACAAAACGTTATCCCGCTCCTCCTTTTACAACTAGCACCCTTCAACAAGCATCTTGGCAAAGATATAAATTTTCAGCCAAAATGACAATGTCATTAGCTCAAAAACTTTATGAAGAAGGATATATTACATACCATAGAACCGACTCGTTAAATCTTTCAGAAACATCTTTAATATCAGCAAAAAACTTTATTAATCAAACTTATGGTCAAAATTATTGGGCGGGTGGATTTGTAAAATATAAAACAAAAAATAAATCTGCTCAAGAAGCTCATGAAGCTATAAGGCCAACTTTTATTGAAAAAACTCCAGAATTAATAAAAACATTAGATACAAAACAACTTAAATTGTATACTTTAATATGGCAAAGATTTATAGCCTGTCAAATGGCACCTGCTATTTTTGATTCTGTTACAGCAAACATACAAGCTGGAAATTACACTTTTAAAGCAAATGGACAAACTCTTAAATTTAATGGTTTTTTAAAAATTTACCCCACTAAATTTGAAGAAAAAGATTTACCTATTTTAGAAAAAAATGACAATCTTGATTTAATAAAACTTAATTCTAATCAACATTTTACTGAACCACCTGCACGCTATACAGAAGCAAGCCTTATAAAAACTTTAGAAAAATATGGCATTGGAAGACCATCTACATATGCCCCTATTATTAGTACAATTCAAAATAGAAACTATGTGAAAAAAAATGACCAAAAAAAATTTATCCCAACAGAAATAGGAATTATAGTAAATGATATTTTAGTTACTCATTTTCCAGAAATTGTAGATATTGATTTTACAGCTAAAATGGAAAAAGAACTTGATGAAATAGCTGATGGAAAAGATACTTGGCAAAAAACATGTAAAGATTTTTATACTCCTTTTTCAAAAAATTTAACACAAAAATATGATGAAGTTAAGAAAGAAAATATGATACAAGAAACTGATAAAATTTGTCCTAAATGTGGCTCACCTATCATTGAACGTTTTGGTAAATTTGGTAAATTTTATGCTTGTTCAAATTTTCCAAAATGTAAATATACAGAATCAATTGAAAATGAAAAAAATAATCTAAAAATAAAATGTCCAAAATGTAAAGAAGGAGATATTATTATTAGGAAAACAAAACGCGGTAAAATATTTTACGGATGTAATGCTTTTCCAAAATGTGATTTTGCTCTTTGGGATAAACCATTTATATCTGATCAGGGGGAGCTTGAATTTTGTCCCCAATGCGATTCAATACTCATTGAAAAAGGTAAAAAAATAAAATGTTCTAATAAAGAATGTAATTTTGTAAAAAAATAAAATATTTATTAGACTTCCTTTCAATTAAAATTTATAAAAAATGAGCGATATTAAAAAAATCATTAAAAAAAGCTCAAACCCTAAATTAATTGAGGATGCTTTTAATTTTGCCAAAGAAGCGTATAAAACAAAAAACAGGTTATCTGGAGAAAATTATATTGAACATGCAGTTAGAGTCGCTTCCTTTTTAGATAGTATGAATTTAGACCCCGATACGATTGCTTTTGGGCTTATGCACGATATTATGGATGATGTTCCTATTTCAATAAAAAATATTCAACTAAAAACAATAGAAAAAAATTTTGGCACAGAGATGGCGCAATTAATAGAAAAAAATTCCGAATTAGCTAAAGTGCGTTATTCTTTATCTTTTATCATAAATAATAAAAAAGTATTTAGTAAAGAAAAAATTGAAAATTTAAGAAAAATGTTTTTTGCTATAGCAGGAGATTTAAGGGTGATTTTAGTTGAACTTGTATCCAGATTAGATGGACTTAATTTTCTTCATTTTTTACCTCAAGATAAACAAAAATTATATTCATTAGAAACTCTTCAAATTTTTGTTCCTGTAGCGCATCGCTTGGGGTTAAATAAAATAAGACGCGAATTAGAAGATGTTTCTTTTTCTTTCTTATTTCCTGAAAAATATAAATGGCTAAAAGAAAATCTTAAAGAAGAATATGAAATAAGAGAAAAATATCTTAAAAAATTTATACCGTATTTAAAAAAAATATTCAAAAAAGAAAGAGTTAAAATTATAGATATAAATTACAGAGCAAAATCATATTGGAGCACTTATAAAAAACTATATAAATATGGAATGAATTTATCAAAAATTCATGATTTAATTGCATTAAGAATAATAACTAAAGATATAGAATCTTGTTATAAAATATTAGGAATTATTCATAAATATTTTAAACCCTTATCAGAAGAAATTAATGATTATATTGCTAAACCCAAATCAAATGGATACAGGTCTTTACATACCACCGTTTTTTCTAATACTGGAAAAATAATAGAAATTCAAATAAGAACTGAGGAAATGCAGAAAGAAGCAGAATATGGTATTTGCGCGCATTGGTCTTATAAAGAAAAAATAGATCTTAAGAAAGAGGGTAAAAATTTTGAATGGGTGGAAAAAATTCCTGAATTCTGGAAAAGTTTTAAGATAGATTTTTTTAAAAATTATGTTTTTACTTTCACTCCCAAAGGAGATATTATTGTGCTTCCCACTGGATCCACGCCTATTGATTTTGCATATGCAATTCATTCTGATATTGGCAATCATTGTGAATTAGCAAAAATAGATGGAAAAATTGTTCAGCTTAATCACGTTCTAAAAAATGGTGATATTATAGAAATTACTACTAATAAAAATAAAACTCCATCAAAAGATTGGTTAAGGTTTGTAAAATCTTCTTTAGCAAAGAGTCATATAAGAAAAGCTGTTGAACAAGAAAGAGGATTTAAAATTCCATTTTCTGGTTTTATAAAAAAGAAAATTATAGAAATATCAGAAGCGGTAAAAAAGAAAAAAGAAATTAAAGAATTAATAAAAAAAGAAGGATTAAAGCATATTTATCTGGCCGGACAAAAAGGTATGCTTACCTATATAGCAAAATGCTGTAATCCTCAACCGGGAGATAAAATTAAAGCTTATTTATCTCGACACAGAGCAGCTGTTTTACATAAAGAATCTTGTGAAAATCTTAAAAAAATTTCTGAAAAATTTCCTGAAAAAATAATAGATGCCCACTGGGAATAACTTGAAAAAACACCTTAAAATGTTATAATAATTTTAATTGCCCGAGTGGCGGAACTGGCATACGCGTGCGACTCAAAATCGCATGTCCTTACGGACTTGTGGGTTCAACTCCCACCTCGGGCACATGAGTAGCTATAATAAAAAAACGGCTGGTTAAGCCGTTATGTTTTTGTAGCCATTTTATAATTCAACCTCATCCATCGCCTCGGGTACAATAACCCAATCCGGCAATTTTTCTTTAATGGTCAGCAAGTCATTCCTGCGGACGTCTCTGTTAATGTGTGTAAGCGCCAGCTTTTTTGCGCCAGCCACCTCGGCAAAATTAACACCAGACACTATTGAAGAGTGGCCAATAATCTGCTCATCATATTTATATGTTTCAAGAACAAGTAAATCAAGACCTTTATAAAAACTGCTCTTCTCTTTAGGTGAACCGTCTCCACTGTAAGCCATACTTCTTCCACCGCTTTCAACTCTAACCGCTAAGTTTTTTCCGGAATGAACGGTGGCCTCAAAACTCAAAGACATATCTCCAAATTGAACGGTCTCGCCTTCCTTGGCCTCAACCAGCTCAATAGAATACTTAAACTTTTCCCTAAATCCCTTATAGGCAAATTCCATAAAGCTGTCAAAAGAATCCTTAAATTCTTTTTGGCAAATTATGGTAAAGGGCCTCTCTCTACCACCTTCCCACATCCTCAAAAATAAAGCAGGGATACCAAAAAAATGATCACCGTGCTGGTGACTGATATACAGTCCGTCCAATAAGTTTGGATCTTGGCTGTATTTCCATAATTGAACAGCCGCGGTAAAACCACAATCCAGCATTAGCTTGGTGTTTTGTGTAATTACTAAACTTGAATTGTTAGGCTGAAATTCGTCAAATGCCTCACCAACTCCCAAAAAAATAATTCTCATGTGTAAACCTTTCGTGTTATTATTAAGGTTCAGTACCTAAAATATCATAACACAAAAATTATTAATAATCAAGTATTATATCCTTTAATTATTCTATAGATATGGTTTCTAAAAATTTTATTTAGAATCCAACCCATTAAAATACCAATAACTGCACCAGCTAAAATATCTAATGGCCAATGAATTCCAGTAAAAATTCTAAATATGGTTATTAAAAAACTAGCAACGTAAAACAAAATTCCTGTTTTTTTATTGTAATAATAAACAACTGTTGATAAAGCAAAATAAAAAGATGCATGGCCAGATGGAAAAGATGCCTCGCTGGCGCTTTTATTTATAAGAGGGATAAAATCTAAAGAAACAAAAGGCCTTGGCCTAAACCATAACCAACGAATACTTTCTGTTAAAATAAATCTTGTGAAAACAGCTGCAATAAGTGCCTCTAAAACCATCTTCCAATATTTTTTAAAATTAAATGTTAAAAATAAAATCAAAACACCCCACAAAAAATATTCAAAATATTTTGCAAAGAATATTCCTAAAAAATCTAACCAAATCCAATTTCCAGATAAATTATTTATTAAATTAAATAAATATAAATCTATATTCATTGATTAGTTATCTATGCCAGGAACTGGAAATTTTCCGGCAAGTTGATTTACTGCTCTTTTAATTTCTAAAATAAAGGGGTCATTTTTTATTTTTTCTTTAAATTCTTTAACTCTTGCATTTCTTTCTTCTTTTATTTCTGGCATTTCAGTAAGAGCAAATTTTTTTACAACTTTAGCAATTATTTCTCCCGCAACTTCCATTTCTTTTTCCTTCATTCCTCTTGAAGTAACCGCTGGTGTGCCTAATCTTATTCCTGAAGGATAATATGGAACAGAAGGTTCATTAGGAATTGTTGATTTATTTACGCTAATTTCTGCGGCTTCTAAAGCTTTTTCCACAAAAACTCCTTTTCCTTTTCCAAAATCAATTAAATTTATAATCATTAAATGATTATCTGTCCCATTGGATATCAATTTTAATCCTTCTTTAATTAAAGTTTTTGCTAAAGCTTTTGAATTTTTAATTATTTGCTCAGCATAATCTTTAAATTCTGGTTTCATTGCTTCGTTTAAAGCAACTGCTATTCCTGCAATTACATGTTCATGAGGACCTCCTTGCATACCAGGGAAAACACCTTTATCAATTTTTTCTTTTAATTCTTGTTTACAAAATATCATTGCTCCTCTTGGTCCACGCAAAGTTTTATGAGTTGTAGTTGTCACAATATCTGTAAAAGGAAATGGTGAAGGGTGTACTCCAGCAATTACTAATCCTGAAATATGTGAAATATCGGCCATCGATAAAGCCCCAACTTCTTTTGCAATCTCATCAACTTTTTTAAAATCAATAATTCTTGGATAAGCGGTAAACCCTGATAAAATTATTTTTGGTTTAAACTCTTTTGCTAACTTATAAAGTTCGTCATAATCAATAGTTTCTGTATCTGATTTTAAACCATAATGAACAAAATTATAAGCCCTTCCAGATAAATTAGAAGGGCTTCCATGAGTAAGATGGCCACCATTATCTAACCTCAAAGACATTATTGTATCTCCAAATTCTAATAATCCAAAATAAACTTCTAAATTTGCTGGACTTCCTGAATACGGTTGAACATTTACATGATAATCTTCTGCCCTATAAGCTTTTTTTGCTCTTTCTTGGCACAAATTTTCAATCATATCTACATTAACACATCCTCCATAATATCTTTTTCCTGGATAATTTTCTGCATATTTATTGTTTAAAACACTTCCCATAGCTTCTAAAACAGCTAACGAAGCGTAATTTTCTGATGGTATTAGTTCTAATCCCTCTCTTTGCCTTCTTTTTTCTGCTTCAATTATTTCAAAAATTTCTAAATCTTCTTTTTGTAATTTCATAAAACTATAAACTATTTTCTTATTATTTTTATCTTATGAGAAGTTAAATCAATTATTTTTGAAGGATTTGTTTTTATCTTTCCAGCATCAATAATTAAATCAGGTTTATATTTTTTATTTTTAAAAAAATTATAAATTTCTTCTCCAGTTTTAAATGGCAATTCTCCTGAAATATTTGCTGAAGTTTGAGCGAGTGGGATATTTATTTTTTTTAATAATTTATTCAAAATTTTATAATTAGGAACTCTAATGCCAATAGTTTTATTTTTGTTTATTAAAAAATTAGATAATTTAATTTTTAAATTTTTATTATCAAATTTTAATTTTAAAATAAAAGTATATTTTCCTGGCCAATATTTTTTTATAAATTTTTTTTGATCTGTAGAAATTTCAGCTAATTCTTTTGCCATCTTTAAATCTTTAACAAAAATAAGTAATTTTTTTGATTTTGGTCTTTTTTTAATTTTGTATATTTTTTCAATTGCTTTACTATCTAAAGCATTCGCTAAAAAACCATATACTGTATCTGTTGGAAAAACTACCACTCCACCATTTTTTAAAATTTTTTCTGCTTTATTTAAAATTTCAAAATTATTTTTTTTGATAAACATTTTTTATAAATTCACTCATTTTTTTAACATCTTCTGGATTACCAAAATCTTGCCAATAATCTTTTATCTTTTTTATTTTTACTCTTCTATCTTTCGCTAGCAAAGAAATAGCATCTGTTATCTCATACTCTCCTCTTGGAGATTTTTTAATCTGAGAAAGTTTTTCAAAAATTTCTGGAGAAAATTTATAAAGACCAGCATTTATTAAATCTCCTACAAATTCTTTGGGTTTTTCAATAATTTTTTCTAAAAAACCTTCTCCGTTTTCAATTAAAACACCGTATTTTTCAGGATGATCTTGTTTTAATCCTGCAATATAACAGTATTCATCATCAATATTCATTGATTTTAAATCAGATGGAGAAAAAAGATTATCTCCATAAACATATATAAAGTTTTCATTTTTTACTATATCTTTAACACATTTTATAGGACAAGCTGTTCCATATTCTTTTTCTTTTGGTCCTAAAATTTCACATTGATTTACTATTATTATTTTATAATCATTCTTTTCAATACCTGTTGGAGGATTATATGTTTTAACAAAATCAATCATTAACTCTACCTTAAAACCCACAACAAGTATTATTTCTTTATATCCTGCTAATAAAAGACTATCTATTAAATAAGCTAGAAAAGGCCTATTATTTACTGATATTAAATGTTTTGACTTATCTTTTGATAATTCAAGCATGCGAGTTCCTTGTCCCGCAGCAGCTACTACAACTTTAGTTATCATGCAAATTTTGTGATAATTTTATTGCTTTAATGTTAATATTTTGATATTTTTCTGGTATAACTTTTTTTATTGCCTCTAAAATAGAATTTTCTTTTAATGGAATTAATTTATTATTAACTGCGTAACCTAAAAGATAAATTCCGCTTAATAATTCATTCTCTAATTTTTCTTTACATATTTTTGATGCAGGAATTAAATGTATATTTTTTTGAGGCAAATTATCTAAAATTTCTTGATTTGACAATCCTCCTTGAAAAGGCAAATAATGTTCATTAATTAAAAAAATAGTCTGTTGTCCTGCATGTAAAGTTGCACGCAGACCTTCTAAAATTTCTAAACCAATTAATAAATCTACTGATCCATCTTTAACTAAAGGAGAAAAAATATTTTTTCCGAAACGAATATGGGCCTCAACGCTTCCACCTCTTTGAGATAATCCATGTAATTCAGAAGATCTTACTTCATATCCTTCAATAAAAGCTGCTTCATTTATAATTGAAAGTAAAGTTATTATTCCCTGTCCACCAACACCAGATATTATTAAATTAAAATTTTTCATAAATTATTTTTTTAATTTGTTTCTGGGTTTAAATAAAATTTTTTTAATTCATCATTTTGATTTAATCTTTTTTCAAGCAAAGCACACATTTGCTTACAAACTATTATTGCAACCTCATTTTTTTGCATATAATCTTTTATGGTTTCCTCCATTTCTTGTATATTTTTAGGATTAACTGTTTTAATATATTTTACCCCGCATGCTTTAGCTACATCTTCAATTTTTATATCTATAGTATTATCTCCCATTACTGTTTTTCCCATTCCTGGATTTTGTTGATGGCCGGTCATTGCAGTAATTCTATTATCTAAAACAATAATTAAAAAATTTGATTTATTATAAACAGCATTTATAAGTCCTAAAACTCCTGAATGAAAAAAAGTACCATCTCCAATTAAAGATATTATTTTTTGTTCTGCGTTTTTTCCTAGTGCTTTGCTTACTCCGTGAGAAATTCCCATTGAAGCTCCCATAGAAAATAAATAGTCTTGCATATTATGGGGCGGAAGACCTGCAATCATATTACATCCTATATCTCCTCCAAAAATAGTACCTTCTGGTGCTAATCTCTTAACTATAGGTAAAATATTCCAATAAGGGCAACCCTCACATAATTTTGCTGTTCTACGCGGTATTTTAACTTTTAAATTTAAGCTTTTATTTTTTTTATATTTTTTTCCTGTTATTTTTGATAAAGCTAAAATTATTTTTTCGGTATTTAATTCTCCTGTTTGTGGTAATACACTTTTTCCAAAAATTTTTAATTTTAAATTTGCCTCTTTGGCAATTCGTATAACTTCTTTTTCTAAATATGGATCCATTTCCTCTAAGACAAGAACTGTTTTTTTTCTTTTCAAAAAATTTGAAATCATTTTTTCTGGTAAAGGATAAAAAAATCCTAATTTCAAAACAGGTAAATCTAATTTTAAATCCCCAAGCGCTTCTAATGCATACAAATAAGAAACACCTGAAGCAATAATTCCTATTTTTGCTTTTTTATTTCCTGTAATTTTATTTGTTTTTGATTTTTCAACATATGTTCTCAATTTTTCCAGTTTTACCAAAAGCTCTTTTTTCATTTCTAAAACTCTTGGAGCCATTGTAGTAAACTGATAGGGATTTTTTACAAATTCAGCTTTTGCGTTTTTTATAGAAATATCCTCAATATCCACTATAGCTCGTTGATGAGCAACTCTAGTTGTTGATCTTAATATAACCGGTAAATTAAATTTTTCTGAAATTTCAAAACCAAGTTTTGTAAAGTCATAACACTCTTGAGGACTAGAAGGATCTAAAACAGGTATCTTTGCTAGATAAGCATATCCTCGAGAATCTTGTTCAGATTGAGCAGAGCTATGGCAATTAGGATCATCCCCTACAAAAATTACCATTGGAGCTTTTATACCCGTATAAGCCAAAGGAAACAAACTGTCTGAACAAACATTTATACCAAAGCTTTTCATATTAACTAATGATTTTAATCCAGAAAAACTGGCTCCTATTGCTGCTTCTAAAGCGACTTTTTCATTTGATGACCATTCGGCATAAATACCATATTGTTTAGCAATCCTACCAAACTCATCTCCAATTTCAGCAGATGGACATCCAGGATATCCGGATACAAAACTAACTCCAGAAACTAATGCCCCTTTTACAATTGCTTCATTTCCTAATAAAATTTTTTTCATTTAAAATTAAATAATAAAATTAATTATTTTATTTGGAACGAAAATTATTTTCTTAATTTCTTGATTTGCAATCCAATTTTTTATTTTTTCTGAATTTAAAGCAATCTTTTCTGCTTCTTTCTGACTAATATTAGTTTTAACTTCTATTTTATCTCTTACTTTACCATTTATTTGAACAATTAATAAAATTTTTTCTTCTTCAATTAATTCTTCATTATATTTAGGCCATTTTTGTTGACAACAAAAATCTTTAAAACCAGCAATGCTCCAAAGCTCTTCTGATAGATGAGGAGCAAAAGGTGATAAAATTTTCAAAAAATCAGAAAAATCTTTTTTATCTAATCCTTCGCCGTTTGATAAATTTAATGACTGCCAAGCATTAACAAATTCCATCATTGAAGAAACAGCTGTATTAAATTTCATTTGTTCTATATCTTCACTAACTTTTTTAATTGTTTTGTGAAGATTCTTTTTTAAACTTTCTTCACTTTTTAATGTTAATCCCTTCTTTGAACCAAGATTATAAATTTTTTCTAAAAATCTTCTAACTCCAACCACTCCTTTTGTATCCCATGGAATCATTTGTTCAAAAGGACCCATAAACATTTCATAAACTCTTAAAGTATCTGCTCCATATTGTTTTATAACACTATCAGGATTAATAACATTTCCTTTTGATTTTGACATTTTAATTCCACCTTCACCCAAAACCATTCCATGAGAAGTTCTTCTTTTATATGGCTCTGATCCAACTACTTTAGGAACAGCACCAATATCCCATAAAAATTTCCAAATAAATCTAGAATATAAAAGATGTAAAGTAGTGTGTTCCATGCCGCCATTATACCAATCAACAGGCATCCAGTATTTTAATACTTTTTCATCAGCTAATTTTCTATTATTTTTTACATCTGTATATCTTAAATAATACCAATTTGATCCTGCCCAATTTGGCATAGTGTCTGTTTCTCTTTGAGCATTTCCTTTACATTTAGGACATTTTACATTAACCCATTTTTTTATTGATGCTAATGGAGATTCTCCTGTATCTGTTGGTTTATATTTTTTTACTTTTGGCAATTCAACAGGCAAATCTTTTTCAGGAACCGGTTGCCAACCACATCTTTTACAAAGAATCATTGGGATAGGTTCTCCCCAATAATGTTGCCTTGAAAAAATCCAATCTCTTAATTTATAATTTATTTTTGGTTGAGCAAAACCTTTAGATCCTAACCAAGCAATTATTTTAGGACGAGCTTCTGCAGATGTCATACCATCAAATTGCATAGAATTATAAAGTATACCATCGCCCTCAAAACATTCCTCTAAATTTTTGACTTTAATCGCTAAAGATTCATCGTTTGGTTTTATTGAGGTTCTTAATGGGATTCCATATTTTTTTGCAAGCTTAAAATCTCTCTCATCATGAGCATCAGCAAAAACGGCTCCACTACCATAATGCTCTAGAACAAAATTAGCAGTCCAGATAGGTATTTCTTCATTAGTTGCAGGATTTTTAGCAAAAATACCCTTTAATTGAACACCCAAAACATCTTTATTTTGATTAACTCTATCTATATCAGAAATATTTTTTATCTCTTCTCTAAACTTTAAAACTTCTTCAATATTTTCAATTTTATTTTTATATTTATCTATAAAATCATTACCAGGAGCAACTATTAAAAAAGTGCCAGAAAATATAGTATCAATTCTAGTTGTAAAAACATTAATAAATTCTTCAGTGCCTTCTACTGGAAATTTAACCAAAGCTCCATGAGATTCTCCAATCCATTCTTTTTGTTGAATTTTAATTTTTTCAAGATAATCTACTTCTTCCAAATCTTTTATTAATCTATTTGCATAATCTGTAATTTTTATAACCCATTGATCTTTTTCTTTCTTTTCAGTTTTTGCACCACATCTTTCACACTTTCCATCAATTACTTCTTCGTTTGCTAATCCAATTTTACAAGAAGGACACCAATTAATATTTATTTTTGCTTTATAAGCTAGATTATTTTTAAATAATTGAATAAAAATCCACTGTGTCCATTTATAATATTTAGGATCAGTAGTATTTATTTCTCGAGACCAATCAAAAGACAGCCCCATGCTTTTCATTTGCCTTCTAAAATTATCCGTATTCTTTTTTGTAATAATCGATGGATGAACACCTTTTTTAATAGCATAATTTTCTGTAGGCAAACCAAAAGCATCCCAGCCCATTGGAAACAAAACATTAAATCCTTCCATTCTTCTCTTCCTGGCAATAATATCAAAAGCTGTATAACTGCGACAATGCCCTACATGCAAACCATCACCTGAAGGATAGGGAAATTCGACTAAAAGATAACTTTTTTTCTTCTTTGAACCATTTTTAGCCTTAAAAACATCCGATTTATACCATTTATCTTGCCATTTAGGTTCAATTATCTTTGGATTATATTTTTTCATAATTTTAAGTTAATATTAGCAAAATCATGCTTTACAGTAAATCTTGACATATAATAAAATAATACATAAAAAAAAATCGTTAACTAAAAACACGATTTTAAAAATTAAATATTTATTTAAATATTAAATAATTTTTTGCTATTTTTTGTTGTTTGCTCAGTAACCTGATTAAAAGAAATATTTTTTAACTCGGCAATTCTTTCTGCAACATATTTTACAAAAACAGGCTCGTTTCTTTCTGTTCCAGCTTTTGGTGGAGTTAAATAAGGACAATCAGTTTCAATTAAAATCTTATCTAAAGGACATTCTTTTATTACCTTATCTAAATCCAATTTAAAAATTATTCCGTTTAATCCAATATAAAAACCTAAATCAACAATTTTTTTCATTTCTTCAACAGTTCCTACAAAACAATGTATTACTCCTCTTAATTTTTTATTTTTTAAAATTTCATAAATATCATTAAAAGCTGCTCTACAATGAATTATAACTGGTAAATTTAAATCTTTTGCTAAATCTAACTGTTTTACAAAAACATCTTTTTGTAATTTTTTAAATTCTTCTAATTTTTTCTTAGTCTTAGGTTTATAATAATAATCTAAACCAATTTCACCTATTGCAATAACTTTTTTTGATCTTGCTAATTTTTCATATCTATATATATTTAATTCTTCACCTAATGGAGTAAAAGACCCTTCTTCTTTATCTGTTTTTATTTTTAATAAATCTGTTTTTATATGAAAAGGATGCATTCCAATTGCGGCAAAAATATTTTTGTTATTTTCAGCTAACTTAACTGCTCTTTCTGAAGTTTCATATTTTGTTCCAATATCAATACAAATAATTCCCTCTTTTTGAGTTCTTTTTATAACTTCATCTCTATCATTATCATATGCTTTAAAATTTAAGTGTGAATGAGTATCAATTAACATTTATAAATTATAATTTAAATTTTTTTATAAAAAAAGAGCAGTTGCGATTAGCATCCTGCTTTTAACGAAAAAGATTTATTATAACTAAACCGAAGATGGTGGCAATTCCGGCGGTTTTTTCAAACGATTAATAGCATCAAATACTTCCTTGCGATGAACCGGCATCTCTTTTGGCGCCTCAACTCCGAGACGCACCTTGTCTCCACGAATTTCCACTACCACAACCGTAATGTCATCATTGATGACAATACTCTCGTTTTTTTTCCTGGAAAGAACTAACATAATAAACCTCCTCTATTCCTAAAAGGAACTTGAATTTTGGTAACGTTTATTATTACTGAAGAAACTAATTTTATAATATTATAAAACATAATAAATGTCAATATCTTTATATTCTTGGGAATAAGCTCCTCGCTACTTTATCTTTGATTGTTTTTTCTATTTTTAACGAAGTTTCCGGCAAAAAAGGTAATAATATTATAGCTATCTCCAATAAAACACTCAACAACTCGGCAACAACATCTTTTGACTCTTTTTTATCTTCCCAAGGTTTTGTTTCGTTTATATGCTTGTCGCAAAAAGCAATTAAATCCCAAATTGATTTTAATGATTCATTAAACCTAAAATCTTCAAGCGCATTATTAATAATTTTTTTTGTTTGACTAATTTCTTTTTGAAAAATCTTACCGACAGGTTTTGGCTTTACATCATATTTTTTAGCAAGAGCTACAACTCTTGAAATCAAATTACCCAAACCAGATGCTAAATCAGAATTATATCTATTTTCAAATTTTTCATATGTAAAATCACCATCTTCTGTAGACGGAATTTCTCTTAATAAAAAATATCTTACTGCATCTGTTCCGTATTTTTCGCAAAGTTGAAAGGGATTAATAACATTTCCTAAAGATTTAGACATTTTTTGGCCATCTACATTTATAAATCCATGAACAAAAATAGTTCTTGGCAAATCCAAATCAGCAGACAAAAGCATAGCTGGCCAATAAATTGCGTGAAATTTAACAATATCTTTTCCTATACAATGGACATCAGCTGGCCAATATTTTTTAAAAATTTCTTTTTCTTCATCATAACCAAGAGCTGAAATATAATTTGGCAAAGCATCCTGCCAAACATAAAAAACTTGAGAGTCATCGTTTGGTACAGGCCAACTCCAATATTTTTCTTTTGCTCTAGAGAAACTTACATCTTCTAATCCCTGATCAATCATTGCTAAAACTTCATTTTTTTTACTTTCAGGAATTATTTTAATTTTATCTGTTTCAATTATTTTCCTAATTTGAGGCAAATATTTTGAAAGTTTAAAAAAATAATTTTCCTCTTCAATTTCTTCAACTGGTTTTTGATGAATAATACAATTATTATTAAATAATTCTTTTTCTGTTTTAAATGCTTCACACCCAGAACAATAAAAACCCCTATATTTCTTTTTATATATATCTCCGTTTTCTTTATATTTTTCCCATAATTTATATACTGAAGGAAGATGACGTTTTTCATCTGTTGTTCTAATAAAATCATCATTAGAAATATTTAAAACTTTTGTTAACTCTTTAAACTTTTCAGAAAGTTCATTTGCAAACTCTAATGGATTTTTACCTGCTTCTTGAGATGCTCTAAAAGTTTTTTGACCATGTTCATCTGTTCCAGTAAGAAAAAAAGTCTCCTTTCCTAAAAAACGATTATATCTTGCTAAAACATCTGCTTGTATTATTTCTAATGCAAAGCCAATGTGCGGCAAAGCGTTTGTATAAGGAATACTTGTGGTTATATAATATTTCTGCTTTTTACCAAACATGATATGATTACTGTATAATTTAATTATCTAATTCTATCAAAATTAATCTAAAAAACAATGATTTTAACTCCTCACCTTCTTTTAGGAGCTGTTATAGGAAATTTTATTCAAAACATTCCACTTGCTATTCTTGTGTCTTTTATTAGTCACTATTTTTTAGATTTTTTCCCTCATATTGAATATTCCATAAAAAATATAACTGAAAAAAAATGGAAAAATTCTATTTTAGATTTAATAAAAATTTTTTTGGATTTTTTACTAGGAATAATTTTAATTTATTTATTTTCAAAAAATAATTATATAATTTATATTTGTGCTTTTGTTTCTATAATTCCAGATGGACTTTCAATGCTTAATAAAATCACTAATTTAAAAATATTACAATTACACAGTAATTTTCATCAAATAAAAATTCATTATTTTAAAAATAAAAGAATCTCCAAATTTTGGAGATTCTTTACACAAGTACTGACAATAATAATTTGTATTTTATTATTAAAAATTTAATTATCTTCGTTTAAAATTTCTCTTCTTTTATTTAAAAACTCCTTTAGAAATTCATATATTATACCAGCAACAGGGACTGCAAAAATTAAGCCAATAAAACCAAAAATTTTAGCTCCAATTAACATAGACATTAAAACAAGAACTGCCGGCAGATCAGTTAATTTTTTCATTAATAAGGGTGTTAAAATATTCCCTTCTATTTGTTGAATTATAAACACAGCCAGCATAACATATATCACCACATACCAAGACCCAGTTGAAGCTGCAATTAATACCACAAGTAAAATTGCAGTTATCCAAGGGCCTATATATGGTATAAAATTTAATATTCCTGAAATTAAAGCAAGTAAAAATGCATATTTAACTTCAAATAAATAAAAAACTATATATGAGGCAACCCCCACAAAAAAACAAGCTATAAGACGAGCGCCAAACCAACCAGATATTTTTCTTTGAGCTTTTTCAAAAATTATTTTTATTTGATCTTCATATCTACGAGGGAAAATCATAATTAAAGCTCTCTCAACGCCTCTATCTTCTAATGATAAAAAGAAAGCAAAAGCTAAAATAGAGGCAGATGAAACTAATCCTCCAAAAAATACTAATAACGCTCTAATTATTCCTTCTGAACTTTGTTGAAGATTGCCTACTGTTGCGCTAATGAAAGCATCGAAATCTTGAGCTGTTTCAACACCAAATTGTCTTAAAATTGGACTAATTTGTTCAAAATAATCAGGGAGATTTTTCGATAAATCTTTTAATTCTGAAATAAAAATTGGCGCCATTAAATAAATCAAAAAACCAACAATTCCAAAAATTAAAAAATAAACTATTAATATTGATAAAATTTTAGGAATTTTAATTTTAATTAAAAAGTTAATAGCAGGATCTAATAAAATAGAAATAGCAACTGCAAATAAAAACCATAAAGCTATATCTTTAACTAAATAAATAATAAAAAATACAAAGATAGAAATAAAAACTTTTATTATAGTTCCTAATGAAATATCTAATGTTTGTTTAGACATATTTTATAGAGTTAATATTTTTTTTAATTCTTCTTTTTTATTTTTTGAAACCGGTCCTATTATAGCCAAATTCATTTTTTCGGGCACAAAAATATCTTCAATTACTGCTTTTATATCATCAACTGTAATTGAATCAATTATTTGAAATTTTTCTTCTGGGGTTATTATTTTCCCTAATAAAATTTCTTGATTAGCATAAAAAGATGCTTGACTATCTGAAGAATCTAATGACAGCGAAGTAACTCCTTTAGTATAGTCTTTTGCTTTTTGCAATTCTTTTTCTGTAATTTCATTATCTTTTAAATCTTTATATTCTTCCATAATTAACTTAATTGTTTTTTCTAAGTTTTTATGATCAATACCTGCTTGTGTTACTAAATAACCTGTATCTGTCATGCTATCTGATGATGTATGTATTGAATATGCTAAACCATTTCTTTCTCTTACCTTAATAAAAAGCCGAGAACTCATATTCCCACCCAAAATTATAGATAATAAAGATTGAGCATATCTTCTTTTATCAAACAAATTATAACCTCTTACACCAAGACAAAAATGAGTTTGATCAGTTTTTTTATTGTGAATTAAAACCGCTGGTTCTTTTTGATTTTCTTTTGTCTCAATTTTCCCTCCGGCGTAAGATTTGGGCATTTTTTTAAAATAATTTTCTACTTTTTCTTTAATTATTTTTTGATCAAAACCTCCTGCAATACATATTACAGTATTAGAAGTATCATAGTGTGATTTATAATAATCAATAATTTTTTTTCTATTAAAATTTAAAATATTTTCTTTTTCTCCTATAATTTTCCATCCTGCTGGTTGGTCGCCATACAATAATTCATCCCAAAGTTCTCCAATATATATAGTAGGTGTGTCTAAATACATATTTAATTCTTCTATAATTACACCTTTTTCTCTATTTATTTCTTTTTCATCAAAAATAGAATTTAAAAAAATATCAGAAATCCAATCTAAAGCAATATCTAAATTTTTCTTATCAACTTTTGCCCAGAATCCTGTTAATTCTTTTGAAGTAAAAGCATTATATTGTCCACCAATATTATCTAAAGTTTCTGATATTTCCAACGTGTTTGGTCTTTTTAAGGTTCCTTTAAAAAACATGTGTTCCAAAAAGTGAGAGATTCCATTTATCTCTTTTGTTTCATATTTTGATCCTGTGCCAACCAAAATCAAAACTGTTACACTATTAGTATTTTCCATTGGAACAGTAATTAATCTTAATCCATTTTCTAAATTTATCTTCGTGAACATTTAATTTATTTTTTATTAATAATAAAGAAAAATTTTATTCTTGTTTTAACTATTTGTCCTATCATTTTTATTCTTTTAATAAAACCTTTAAACCAACCCCATTTTTTTTCTTTTGATATATGGTCTAAATTTTTAAGTACTACCTGTTTTACTAAAAAATTATTTTTTGTGCAAAAACAATTTAATGCACTTTCTAATGCATATTCTTTAGTTAATTTCTCTGGTAAACTTTCTATAATTTTTCTTTTCAAAACTCTTTCTCCGCCAATTGCTAAATGCGGATCAATACTAGCAATTAATTTTGGTAAACCAAATATTCTATCTCTTATACCAATACACATATCACATTCTCCATTTAAAATTGGTTCAAGTAAAATATCTATATGACTTTTATTCAAACCAACTAAATCAGCATCAAATAAAGCTATTATATCAGCTTTTGTTTCTTTAAGGCCTTGTCTTACCGCATTACTTTTTCCACTATTTTTTTTTAATCTAATTACTTTAATTTTTAATTCCTCTCCAATTTTATAAGTATTATCCGTAGAACCATCATCAACTAAAATAACTTCTTTAAAATAACCCGAATCTAAAATAGTTTTTAAAACTACGGCAACATGAGCTTCTTCATTTAGAGCAGGAATTATTGCCGCTATTTTTTGGTTATTTAAAATATTCATTAAGAAATTTTACTATCTCAGATATTTTTATTCTTTCTTGCTTTGTTGTATCACGATAGCGTAAAGTAACCGTATTATCGCTTAAAGTATTATAATCAATAGTTAGACAAAAAGGAGTTCCTATTTCATCTTGAGAATAATATCTTTTTCCAATATTTCCTCTATCATCAAAAACAATATTAAATTCTTTTTTAAGCATTATATAAATTTCCTTAGCCTTTTCAACTAATTCTGGCTTATTTTTAACAAGCGGGAAAACTGCCACTTTATATGGAGCTAAACTTGGCTTTAATTTTAAAACAATCCTATCACCCTCTTCTGTATAAGCATCACATAAAACTGCTAGAACCGACCTATCCACTCCTAAAGATGGTTCTATTACGTGCGGATAAAATTTTTCTTTGGTGTCAGGGTCCTCATACGGTTCAGATTTAAAATGATTTCTCAAATCAAAATCTGTTCTATAGGCTAAGCCATAAAGTTCTTTTCTACCAAAAGGATAATTGTATTCAAAGTCAATTGTTTTTTTGGAATAATGAGCCAACTCTTCTTTGGCTACATTGTTTTCATATATATTTTTTTCATTTAAACCTAATTCTTCTGTCATCCATAATTTCATTTCTATTCTCCACATTTCAAAAAAATACTCCCAATCTTTTTCTTTTATAAAATATTCAATTTCCATTTGTTCAAATTCTCTTGTTCTGAAAATAAAATTTCCAGGAGTAATTTCATTTCTAAAAGCTTTACCAATCTGGGCAATTCCAAAGGGAACTCTTTTTCTTGAAGTTTCTACCACATTTTTAAAATCAACAAAAATTGCTTGAGCTGTTTCTGGGCGAAAAAAAACTACACTTTCTTTATTTTCAACTGGTCCTAAAAAAGTTTTAAGCATCAGATTGAATTGTTTTGCTGGTAATAACTCTCCTTTGCAATCAGGACATTTTTTTTCTTTTAATTCGTCTTCTCTAAATCTGTGATGACATTTTTTACATTCTACCAATGGATCTGAAAAATTTTTCAAGTGTCCTGATGCCTCCCAAACTTTTGGATTCATTATTAAAGCCGCATCAATACCAACCATATCATCTCTATTATGCACAAATCTTTTCCACCAAAGATTCTTTATATTATTTTTTAATTCCACTCCCAAAGGACCATAATCAAAAGAATTTGCCAACCCACCATAAATTTCAGAACCAGGAAACACAAAACCTCGTCTTTTACATAAAGACACAATTTTATCCATTAATCTATTATTATTTTCTTTATTTGACATATTTAAAAAGATTAAGATTTAATAATCTTAACCTTTTAAAATCATAAATTCAACTGTTTTATTAAATATTTTCAGGAGGAATAAAAACAGCGGCTGCTATAACAGTAGTCCATAAACCATTTTTGTTTCCTTCAGCTGACTGAGTTATATTACTAGTTTTTACTATTTTATCTGACATTTTAAAAACTTTTTCTTTTTCATCCCATGCGCAATTAGGATCAAAATCAATACCTAAGGTTGAAGCAAGCATTGTGGCTGCTAAATCTTCAGCAGTATCTCCTGATTTTTCTTCTGTTTCACCAAAAGGATGATGTTCTGATAAATATCCATATTGATTTCCCTCTGCGGGCACAGCACACCCTATTGAAGCTGCTACCAATCTGTTGGGTTCATTTGTGGCATTTCTTGCCATAACAACAAAAACTACTTCACCTGGTTTTAACATTTCCAAACCCTTTTCTTTTGAAATCCTCTGACATCCTGGAGGTAAAATACTAGACACAGATACCAAATTAAATTTTTCTATACCGGCATTACGCAAAGCCATCTCAAAAGACATTAATTGTTGTCTTGCCACTCCCACTCCTTTTGTAAAAAACATTTTTGCGGGAACCATTTTTAAAAATATTAATTTTTAATTTATTGTACTACACCCTTACCAGAATTTACAAAATCATAAGGTATACTTGTATCTATTGATTGGGCTGTTGCAGAAATAGTAGTGCCCGTAAATTCATTTTCACCTGTAATAGTAGCTGTTCCAATAAGGTCTGCTGTTTTTCCTTTTTGATTTGATTTAGGAATTAAAGATACTTGAAAAGACAATGTTATTGGGTCTCCTTTAACACCAGTTCCTGCTAAAATATCTCCCGCTAACCAGATAATTTCTCTGCTTTGAGAATCAAAAAAGAAATTAGAAAATTCGTATGTTGGCATAATTTTCCCAGTTAAACTAACATTTTCTGGTAAAACAGCTTTTACTTTAACATTTTTAGTATTGCTAAAATAATTCTTAATATTCCAATTTATTGTATAAGTAGTTTCTTCTCCAACTTTTGGAGGAATAGGCCCTGAATTTTGTATATCAGAACTTTTATATTGAGCGTTTTGAGATATTATTAATCCTGAATTTACTTTTATATCAAATTTTTGAGTAATCTGTGAAATATTCACTAAACTAGATATTAAAATATTATTTATATCAGTGTTTAAGGTATCTAAATTTTCTTTTACTTTAACACTAAATTCAACCGATCCTTCTTCCTGAACGTCTAAATAACTTAACTGTCTCGATTGTTGCCAAGACCAAATAATCATATTATCGTTTGGTTGAACTTGCCCCTCAGGTGCCAATATAGAAGACATATCTAATGCTTGACTTTCCAATTTTACTACCACAAATAAATTTTCAAAAGGAGAGGATCCTATATTTTTAAAAAAAATCCTGTAATTAAGAGTTTCTCCTGGAGAAGCAATATATGATCCAGAACCATTAACTTGTTGATATATATATAAAAGAGGTTGAATAACCTGAACATCAAAACTAGATTGCTTGATAATCACAAAAACTCCTTCTTTCCAAATTCCTAACGAAGCAGAAAATTTTATATTTTGATTTGCTTCTGCAGAAATTTTTCCTTTAATCGTCACCCTACCTCCTTCGGTTTTGTTTAAATTATTTAATTTCCACTCATAATTATCTAAAGATGTTGGATTAGAAGATATAAATTCAAATCCTTCAACAGGATCTATTCTTAAACTTAAATTTTCTAAAGGATAATCAATGTTAGAAAAATAATTTACTGAATATTGAAGCTCTTTTCCTTTTTCAACTTTAGAAGGCAAATCAAAATCCAACGTTATTGGAACGGTTTCAATTTTTGTTGTAAAAGTAGTTTTAGATTCAAATGATGCAGTTAAACTTTTTGGTACATAAGAAAGAGATGCTTTCGCTATTTTTAAATCTGATTCTTTGCCTAAAAGTCTTGTTTTTATTTTTACAGATTCTTCAGATCCAGGATATATATCTTCTAATTTTTGAATAATTCTTGTTTTACCATCTTCTGTTAAAGAATTTTCTGGCATATCAAAAATCAACTTTACATTTTCTAATACAAAATTACCGTTATTTTTATATTTTATAGTATATTCTATTTCCTCTCCCATTTTAGCAGTTTCTGGACCTAAAATTTCCAAACGCAAAATTTCTTTAGAAAAATTACTTGTTCTATAAATCGTATATCCAACAAAAATAATTACAAAAATAATAAATAAAATTAAAAAAATTCTTTTACTATTCATATTATTAATTTAAAATATTTTTTTATATATATTTATATATTATAAATGATAATTAATTTTTATACATTTATAGGAGAAAATTTAAAAATAGCTTCCGAAGATATATCTTCGAGCAAACGTAAAGATGATTGTTCGATTCTAACTCGAGATAAAAATTCCCAATCCTTTTTTAATATAATTCTTAATATTTTTACAATATCAGAATTTATTTTTTTCGCACCGTTATTACTATTTTGACAATGTCTACATAAAACGCCTCCTTCTTTGCAAGAAAAATAAATTCCGTATGGATTTAATTTTGTTTTACATAAAACACATTCGAATAACTGAGGAGAATAACCCTGATTAGCTAAAAAATTCCAAATAAAATAATAATATATCAAATCTAAATTTTTACTTTTAGGCGAGTTATTTATTTTAATAAATGTTTCTTTTAATAAATTAAAAATATCTTGTTCCTTGTAGTATCCTTTTATAAATTCATCTAAAACTTCTGATATTCGCAAAACAATTCTTATTTTTCTAAAATCATAAGGAATATTATAAAATTTATTAACTATTGTTGCATCAGTAAGAGTTTTGTAATTTCTCCCTTCTATAAATTCTATTTCCGACAAACAAAATATATCTATTCCTGATTTTAACTTTGAATTTATTTTTCTAATTGCTTTTCCAAGTACTTGAATTTTACCAAAATCTTCTGTAAAAACATCAAAAAATCTGTCTGCTTCAGCTTTGTCTTTTTTTCTTAAAACAACCCCTTTTGTACGATAATGAACAGCCATATTATTTAATTCCGCCTATTTTTTTGAAAAATTTTATTTGTTTTCTTATTTTTTCGTGTGCAACTGGATCTTTAGTGCTTAAAAGTTTATTACTTAATTTTTGTATTCCCCATTTTAAATCTGTTTTAGAAATATTTCCTCCTAATGATTGAGAAAACACTTCTTTTTCTAATTGTGCCCTTTCCACGGCATTCATAGATAATCCTACTTGCTTACTAGCAGAAAAAGCTTGTGCGCTTCTTAGTTTTTGACGTAATTCCATTCTATTAATTTCATTCTTACCGCCAAATATAGATTCGTCTTTATTATTAATATTTTTATTAATTATCTTTTCTAAATTTTCTGGTCTATCTTGATTATTATTTTGAACCTTATTCCCTTTTGTCTCACTAATAGAAAATCTTAATTCAGATGATGCAGGATTATATTGATCTTTTCTAAATAACTTAGAATTTTCTCTTTGATATGTTCCAGAAATAATTCCTCCAACACCAGTTGATTTTAGAGTTTTTAAATGTTCTTCAATATTTTTTTGTTCCTGTGTATTAAATTCTTTCTGTTCTATTTTTTTCTTTTCTGGCACAGGAATTTGACTTTGATAATTTTTAGAATCTACTTTTTGCCTTTCTATTTTACTCTCCTCTAATTCTTTTACTACAACTTTTAAATCTTCTCCTTTATCAACTGCTACTTGATTAATCTCTTCTCTTTGTTTTAAAAAAAATTTAAATATTTTAAATATAAATTTAAAAATTAAATTAACAATCAAAAAAAATATAACAGTAATAATAAAAACAATAATACTAAAAATAGCAAAAAATAAAATATTTTGAGAAGTTAATAGATCTGAAAAATTTAAAGACATTACTTTTTGTTAATAACTATTGTTAATTTTTTACCATCTAATAAAACTTCTTTTTTAAAATCACTTTCAATTCTAGAAAAATTTTCTGCTCTAACTTGAAATAAAATAAATTCTTTATTCTTATCAATAATTTTTTGTAATTCTAAATCTTGGCTAAAAACAGAAAGTGAGATTTTATCCTTGGGCATCAATCCTAATTCTTTTCTAGCTTCCTGAATAAATCTAATTATTTCTCTTACTACTCCTTCTTGCTTCAATTCTTCTGTAATATTTGTGTCTAACTCTGCTTCTTTTTCTATTTTATCATCAAAAATAATTTGTTTTATATTTACTTCGTCTTTAATTAATTTTAATAAATCTTCGTTATTTTTGATTCTTAATTTTTTATTTTTAATTTTAAGAGAAGCTAATGGTTGCTTTACCTTTATTCCAAAAGTCATTCTTTCAGATAAAGCTAAATTAACAATATTTCTTGTTTCCTGCATTTTTTCTTGCAAATCTATATTAATTTTCTTTTTATTTACTGATGGCCAATCACATAAATGCACAGACTCTGGCATATCATTAGTTTTTATTTGCTGATAAATATCTTCTGCTAGAAAAGGCATAACTGGAGCTATAATTAAAGATAATGAATACAAAACATAACGAAGAGTTTCTAGTGCTTCTTTTTTATCAGTATTGTCTTCTTTAAAACGTTCCCTGCTTCTTCTTAAATACCATACTGAAAAATCTTCAATAAAATTTATAAGTGGTCTTACAGCAAAATCAACTCGATAATTTTCATATCCATTTGTTACGGCTTCAATTACTTCATTAAGGCGTGAAATTATCCAAATATCAAGAATATTTTTACTTTTATCCGAAAGAGGTGTTTCATCTTTGTAAATATTGTAAAAAGATACTACATTACGCAATCTATCAATATTCTTTTTCGCAACTTCATCAACCCCTTTTTCTGAAAATAAAAGATTTTCTGCCCGAACAACAGGAGAACTCATCATATAAAAACGCATTGCATCAGCTCCATATTTTTCTATTATATATTTAGGATCTGGATAATTATTAAGTTTTTTAGACATTTTTTTACCATCTTCTGCCAATACAATTCCTGTTACTATACAATTTTTAAATGCTTCTTTATCAAATAAAGCTCCGGCTAATACATGAAGATAATAAAACCATGCTCTAGTTTGATCTTGACCTTCTCCAATAAAATCAGCTGGAATTGGCCTATTGGTAGCGAAAGGAACAGATCCAGAATCAAACCAAGTGTCTAAAACATCGCTCACACGCTTTGCCTTACTTCCACAAGAACATTCAAAAACAACTTCATCAACCACATCTTTATGTAAATCAGAAACTTTTATCCCGCTCTTTCTTTCAAGTTCTAAAGCAGAACCAAATACAAATTCTTTTTTACACGTTTCACACCTCCAAATTGGGATAGTATTAGCCCAAAAACGCTGACGAGAAATAGACCAATCTTTTGCCCCTTCTAACCATTGACCAAATCTTCCTTCTTTTATGTGCTCTGGCGACCAGTTTATTTTTTTTGCTGTTTTTATTAATTTTGATTTTATTTTTTCAACAGCAACAAACCAAGAACTTGTAGCATAGTTTAACAAAGCAGTATCACATCTCCAGCAATGAGGATAACTATGTTGATATTTTTCTGAACCAAACAATAATCCTTTTTTATCTAACAATTTTACTATATCTAAATCTGCCTCTCTTATTTCTTCTGACTTATTTTTTGCACGCGGTTTTAAATCTAATCCTTTTAGATCTCCCATTTCTTCTTTAAATATTCCGTCCATTTTCACATGCTGAACAAATGGCAAATCTTCTTTTTTTCCAAGAGCCATATCATCTGCTCCAAAAGCTGGAGCAATATGCACAATACCTGTTCCGTCATCTGTGTTTACAAAATCAGCAGAATAAACTTTCCAACCATTTTCTTTATTTTTTAAATTCTCATCTTTTGCATAAAAATCAAATAAAGGCTCGTATTCTATTTTCATCAAATCCTTACCTTCAAATTTATTTATTTCTTCAAATTGGCTTTCTTTTAAAATTTCTTTTTTTCTATTTTCAGCAAAAATTAAATTATCTCCTTTAAATTTAACCAATAAATATTTTATTTTTTCTCCCACTGCTAAAGCTACATTACCAGGTAGAGTCCAAGGGGTTGTGGTCCAAGCCAAAAAATATGTGTTTTTAGGTAATCCATATTTTTCTGGGTTTCTAATTTTAAATTTTACTATAGCAGATAAATCCTTAATATCTTTATAACCTTCTGCCACCTCTCCTTGACTTAAAGTAGTTTCACAACGCGGACAAATATGCATTGATCTATAATCTTCATAAATCAATCCTTTTTTATAAAGCTCTTTAAATGCCCACCATTCTTTTTGCATATATTCAAAATCCATCGTTCGATAAACATTTTTCATATCTGCCCATCTTCCAAAACGCGGAATTATTTCTTCCCACTCATGAATAAAAGTAAATATACGATTACGGCAAAGATCATTAAATTTTTTAACACCCATTACTATAATATCTTTTTTTGCTTTGCTTCCAATTTCTTTTTCAACAATATTTTCAATTGGCAAACCATGACAATCCCATCCCCATTGTCTTTGCACATAAAAACCTCTCATTGTTTTATAACGAGGTATAGCATCTTTAATGGCTGACTGCAGTAAATGGCCATAATGAGGAGTTCCGGTTGCAAAAGGGGGACCGTCATAAAATACAAATTTTTTTCTCTTTTTATTTTTTTCAAGAGATTTTTCAAAAATTTTATTTTCTTTCCAAAAATTTAATATCTCTTCTTCTTTTTTAGGATAATTATACATATATTTATATTTTTATTATTTGTGCTAATTTAGGATAAAAATTTTGAAAATCTTGACGTGAAGATAAAAATTGTTTTTCTTCTGTATATCCACGTAAATAACTTGCCATCAACCAAATTGGATCTCCATGGCTTACTATTAAAATATTTTTATTTTTATATTTTTCCTCAATTTCTTCTAAAAAATTTTTAACTCTTTTTAAAACATTATTCCAGCTTTCTCCGTCTTCGGGGGCTTTATTAAAAATATTTTTTTCTTGTGAATAAAATTTCTTAGATTCTTCTATGGGGCCTCCCATAAATTTTCCTAAGTTAATATCAACTAACCTTTTATCATAATTTATTTCTTTAATTCCAAAAAATTCAGATGCAATCTCGGCTGTTTCTTTTGTCCTTTGATAAGGCGAAGAAAAAATTATATCTATTTTTATATCTTCTAATTCTTTAATAGAATTTTTAACCATTTCTCTGCCTTCATCTGTTAAGGTTATAAAAGGATTTTCTTCTGCTTTATAGTTTATTCTTCTATTTTCTTTCTGATAAATTGTTTGGCCATGCCTCATTAAATAATAATGATTTTTAAGATTCATAACTACATTTTTTCTAAAGTTTGTATTCCCAAAAGCCACATTCCATTTTTCATAATTTGAACAAAAACAGAGGTTAAAGCAATTTTATATGGTGAAAATTTTTCATCTTTATCAATAATTTTATTTTTAGCATAATAAGAATTAAACTCTCCTGCTAATTCTGTTAAATATAATAAAATATAATGTGGCTCATATTTTTTACTAGCTTGCAAAATAATATCAGGAAAATAAATCATTGTTTTTTCTAATTGAGAAATTGTATTTGGCAAGTTTTTAAAAGATGGTTTTATTCCTTGTTCTTTTGCTTTTTTTAAAATAGATCGAGCCCTTGTATAAGAATATTGTAAATAAGGACCAGAATCTCCTTCAAAAGAAATTGATTTATCAAAATCATAAATAATATCTGAACCAATTTTCTGTTTTAAAACAGAGTATCTTAGTGCTCCAACTGCAACTTTTTGACTTATTTCTATTTTTTCTTTTTCAGTTAAATCTCTGTCTTTAATTTTTTGTTTAACTAAATTTTCTACTTGATTAATCAATGATTCTCCAGTAATAACTTTACCAGTTCTTGAAGACATCTTGCCTTCTGGCAAACGCAACATCCCATGACCAATATGTTCAGTTTTATCTGCTAGCTTTTTATTTATCTGACTCATTGCACAAAGCATTACCTTAAAATAATCATTTTGTTCGCTGGCAGTTATTACAATTGACTTATCATATTTATATTTTTTATATTTAATTTCTGCTAAAGCTAAATCTTTTGCTTCATAAGTTGGCAACCCATCTGAATTAACAAAAACTCTTGTATGAAGCCCGTACTTTTCTCCTTTAAAAATAATTGTATTATTATCTCCTTTTTCAAAAATTCCTTTCTTAAGTCCTTTTTCAATAATTTTTTTACCCAAAGGACCAGTTTCTGATTCAAAAATAAAATAATCAAAATGCGTATCTAATTTTTTATAAATCTCGTCAAAATGTTTTAAACTCTCTTTTTTGCCTTGGTCATATAATTTATTAACTTCTTTATCACTTCTATTATATATCTTCTTATTTAACTCAATTATTTCTCTTTTAGCGTTTTCATCATCCTCATACATTTTTGCACCAAAAACATATGCTTGCCCCCATTGTAAATTTTTATCATGCAATTTTCCCCAAATAGCTTTGGCAACATGAATTCCCACATCACCCTGATAACAAACTCTTTTAACTTTTGCTCCTTGAAATTCAAAAATTCTTGAAATAGATTCTCCAATTGAATTACTCATTAAATGTCCGATATGAAACTCTTTAAAAGGATTAGGATCAGTATAATCAATAATTATTTTTTTATTTTTAAGTTCTGAGTTTTTGCCAAAATTTTTATCAATTTTTTTTATTTCATCTAAAAAAACTTTATCTTCAAGGAAAAAATTTATAAAACCATTTTTTACCTCGATTTTTTTAAACAAATTAGATTTAATTTTTTCTACAATTTCGTTAGGATTTTTTTTCAAAACCATTGCTATATTTGTAGAATAGTCGCCAAAATTTTTATTTACTGGAACTTCAACAGAAAAATCGTTTGGATTTACTCCAATTGATTTAGAAATTATTTTTTTTAATTTACTCTTCATTTTATTTTTAAAAAAATTAACTTATGATCGTTCCAATAAATGGCTTATTATTAAAAAAATTTTCAAGATGTTCAATTTTTCCCCCATTAATCATTATTACTTTTAATCCCAACCTACCCGCCATTTTTGAAGCCTTTGGATCAAATGGCATTGACAACCCAGGTTTCCACTCATCTCCCACAATCCTTTCAAAAGTCTTCCAATCAATTTCTTTTAATGGTTTGGCATCAGGAAATTTATTTGGATTTTTATTATAAACATAATCAACATTTGTTAGGTTAATTATAGTTTTTATATTATTGTTTTTTGCAACTAAAACAGCGTCATAATCTGTTGACCAGCCAGGCTTCCAACCGGCTCCAATTATTATATTTTTTGTTGTTTTAATTTTTTGATTAGGATTTGTTATAATTTTTTGATAAGCATATTTTTTAAAAAGATTTTTCACAACTTCTGCATTTAATTTTGTTACATTAATTCCAATCCAATCTCTGTCAACAATTTTCGCTCCAAATTCTAAAAGAGCTTTTTGATAATTTCTAGCAATTTTTCCGCCTCCAACTAAAATAAAAAATTTCTTTGAATTTAATTTTTTTTCAATAATTTGTTTAAATTTTTTTAAAAAATTTATGTCAATATCTCCCGGAGCTACCAAGCTTCCTCCTAATGAAATTATAATCACTTCTTTCTTATTTTTCATATAATAAATAATTATTATACTTTATCTTAATTTAATGAAAAATTAAAGAGTAATTTAAATAAAAAAAATAATGTCATAAAAAATATTACTTGTCAATGTTAAATTTATATGATAAAAATGATACTATAAAATATATGAAGATATTTTCGGAAAACAGAAAGGGATTATTTGATTATAATATCTTGGAAAAATTTGAAGCCGGGATAGTTTTATTTGGTCAAGAAGTAAAATCTATAAAAACAGGACATATAAATTTAGCAGGAGGATACGTAGTAATAAGACAAGGTGAACCTTTCTTAATTGGAATAAAAGTGCCACCATATCAGCCTAAAAATATTGGAGCAAATTATGGAGAAGAAAGACCAAGAAAACTTTTATTAAATAAAAAAGAAATAAATTATCTTACCGGTAAATCAAATCAAAAAGGTTTTTCGCTTGTGCCCTTGAAAATTTATGAGAAAAATGGTAGGATAAAACTTGAGTTTGGACTTGCTAAAGGTAGAAAAAAATACGATAAAAAAGAAAAAATCAAAAAAAGAGATATTGAAAGAGAAACAATTAGAGAATTATCAAAATAAAAAAGGTAGACAAGGGGATGAAAGCTTTCGATGATTGGTCTTTTAAAACAAAGCAAGCTGAGCTATCCCAAGCTCGTAAATATTAGGGAAAAATTATAATTGCCAATTTATTTAATAGGCAACCAGCATTAGCTTTAGCTTAATGCTGCATCTTTACCGTCAACTCCTGATAGGCGGACTAAAGGTGTTATATCATCAGGATAGGCAATTTGAATCTTCGGCAAATTGCTAAAACTTAAGAAGATAAGGCGTTAAAACTTTTGTTAATTTTATATTTAACGCACCAATACAAAAATTAACTAAGCTTGTAGAATTGTTTTAAAAAACTTTTCAGACGAGGATTCGCCTCCTCCATCTCCACATTATAATTGTTAAATAATTAATAAAAATTTATTGAATAAAATTTTAATAAATAATTTTATAAGATCAAAAGAAGTAAGAGTTGTTGATGAAACGGGTGCCCAACTCGGTATTATGAATATTTTTGATGCTATTGATTTAGCAAAATCAAAAGGGTTAGATTTAATACAAGTTACAGAAAAAGTTGATCCTCCTGTATGTAGAATTGCCGATTATGGAAAATTTCTATACCAACAACAAAAAAAAGAAAAAAAGATTGGCCATCCAAAAGGAGGAGAATTAAAAGAAATAAGACTAACTTTTGGTATTTCTTCTCACGATATGGAAACAAAGGCAAAGCAAGCTGAAAAATTTTTAAAAGAAGGAAATAAAGTAAAAATAAATATGACCTTGCGAGGAAGAGAAAAAGCTATGGGACAATTTGCTACAGAAAAATTAAAAAAATTTTTAGAACAATTAAATTTAATAATACCAATTAAAACAGAGAGAGAATTAAAAAAAGAACCGCGTGGGTTCACTATGATTATCTCTAAAAAATAAATATGACAACAAAAACAAAAAAAGCCTTAATTAAAAGATTTAAAATAACAAAAAACGGTAAAATTTTAAGAAGATTATCTGGACAAAACCATTACAGATCAAAAAAAACCGGCGAAAGAAAAAGAAAAGGTCGTAAATGGATTGCATTATCAAAAACAGAAACAAAAAGAATTAAAAAATATTTGAATATTTAATACTCGGAATATTTTTTCTTGTTTGTTTTCGATAACATATAAAAATACTTTTGTTTAAATAAACTATGAGTAGAGTAAAAAGAGCCGTACAAGCCAGGAAACATAGAAAACATTTAATAAAACATACCAAAGGCTTTAAATACGGAAGAAAATCAAAATTTAAATTAGCAAAAGATGCATTAAGGCATGCATGGACTTATGCATACAGAGACAGAAAAGCAAAAAAAAGAATAAATAGGAATTTGTGGAATTTACAAATTAATGCTTTAGCTCGTGCAAATGGAATAACCTATAGCAGGTTGATAGAAGGAATGAAAAAGAAAAACATAGAATTAGATAGAAAAGTTTTATCAGAGTTAGCAAAAAAACATCCAGAAATTTTTGTAAAAATTATTGAAGAAATTAAAAAATAATATCCTAAAAGCCCCTTTAAAGGGGCTTTTAAAATGATTTTATTTTATAGACTATAAATTATTTATTCCTTTTCAAAATAAAATCATTCGCTTTTTTTAGTAACAATTTTGAATTTTTAAAAGTTATTTTTTTAAACGCCCTATCAAAAGGCAACCATAAAAAATCAATATGTTCTGAAGAAATTTTTATATCTTTTGTTCTTGTCTCTGCCACAAAAAAAACAACTAATTTAAATACCCATGGGGTTTTACCTTTTTTTCTATCTTTATCTGAAACGTTTTTTTTATATTGCCTAAAAAAATATTTTATATATTCTTTAAACCCAGAAATTATTTTTATATCATTTAGTCCTGTTTCTTCAAAAACTTCTCTTTTTACTGTTTCTTCTTCTGTTTCACCTGTTTCAATATGGCCTTTAGGGAATTCCCAATGACCCCTTTCATATCGCAAAAGTAAATAATGAGGAACATTATTTTCTATTCTATATATTATTGCTCCTGCAGATTTTTCTCTCGGCATTTTTATTTAAAAATTTTTAATAATTGTTGAATTGATAAAGTATTTATAATGTCTGATTTTTCGGCCCAGCCACGGCGCGCCATGCTTACACCATATTCCATTAATTTCATTTGCTCTTTTTGATGCGCGTCAGAATTAATTATCATTTTTACTCCCACTTGTTTTGCTCTGCGAATATAAACATCTTTAAGATCTAATCTGTATGGTGAAGAATTTATTTCCAAGATAGTTCCTGTTTCTTTGGCCACCTGTAAAATTTTATCAAAATCCAGTTGTATTTCATCCCTACTACCAACTAGTCTTCCTGTGGGATGAGAAATTATATCAACATTTGGATTTTCCATTGTTTTTATTAGTCTTTTTGTCATCTCTCCCTTTGGCATTTTATGCATAGAGTGAATGCCGGCAATCACATAATCAAGTTTTTCCAAAACCTCGTCTTTTATATCAACGCTTCCATCAGTCATAATATTCGCCTCGCATCCATGCAAAACCCTAAACTTTTTTCCCTGATTTTGTATTTTATTATTTATTTTTTTTATTGCTTCATTTTGTTCTAATAATTGCTTTTCATTTAATCCGTGTTCTATTTTTAAAAATTGCGTATGGTCAGAAATGCCAATATATTCATAATCCAAGTCCATTGCCATCTTTACCATTTGCTCAATAGAGTCAGCTCCACCATTCCAATTAGAATGACAGTGCAAATCTCCCTTAATATCTTTTAAATCAACTAATTTCGGCAAATTTCCTTGTAATGCAGCTTCGATTTCTCCTTCATTTTCTCTTAATTCTGGTTCAATCCATGGTAAGCCAATTGCTTTATAAATTTCTTCTTCAGTTTTTCCAGCAATAAATTTTGAACCACGAAATAAACCATACTCACTTAATTTTAATCCCTTACTAATAGCAATTTTGCGAGTTATAACATTATGGTCCTTACATCCTGTAAAATATTGCAGAGCTGCTCCATATGACTTTGCTGGAACAATTCTCAAATCCATATCAAATCCATCTTTCATTCTAACAGAAGCTTTTGTACCTCCCTTTCCCCAAACCTTTTCAACTCCTGGCAAATCTACAAAATAATCCATAACTTTCTTAGGATTTTTAGAAACAACCAAAAAATCCACATCTCCAATTGTTTCTTTTTTGCGTCTCAAAGATCCTGCAATATCAATTTTTTCAACTTCTTTTAAATTTTTTAATTTTTCTAAAATTTTTTCTGCAATAGGCATAATATCACCCAATAAAAATCTACCTTTATCTCTTTTTAAAAATTCTAATCCTTGTAAAATGTTTTTTTCGGTTTTTTCTCCAAAACCAAAAAGAGGAGCTATTTTATGAGATTTAGCTGCTTTTTCTAAATCTCTTAAATTTGATATTCCTAATTTTTGGTATAAAATTTTTGCTTTTTTCACACCCATCCCTTCAATTTTTAACAATTCATCTAATTTAAAAGGCATTTTCTTTTTGAAATTTTCATATTCTTTAATTTTCCCTGTTTTTAAATATTCTTCTATATGGCTAGCTATTGATTTGCCAATTCCGGGCAACTCCATTAAAGCATTAATTCCTCCTCTTTTATAAATATCAAAAACATCATTTTTTAGTGATTGTAAAGAAAGAGCTGCTTTTTCATAAGCTAAAGGTTTAAAAGGAACATCTTCCATTTTCAAAAAATTTGCCATTTCATTAAAAATTTTTGCCAATTCTTGATTAGCCATAAATTAATATATTTTATATTAAAATACATAAACTAAAAAGAGCCTTTAAAGCTCTTTTTAGTTTTTAACTTATTTCGTATTTTATATTTTTTATTTTATATGTTGTTTTTAATGGAGAAGAAATAACAACCTCATCACCAATTCTTTTTCCTATTAATGCTTTACCAACAGGAGATTCATTGCTAATTTTTCCGAGAGTGGGATTTGCTTCAAGAGTTCCTACAATCATAAACTCATCTTTTTGCCCATTTACTTCTATTTTTACTTTAGCACCTACATCAACAATATCTCTTTTATCTTTAGGTGGATTTTTTATTATTTCATGATTATCAATAATATTTTTTAATTCGTCTATCCTTGATCTTAAAAAACTAATATCTTCTTGGAAACTAACAAATTCGGGGTTTAAATCTTCTGATTCAAATATTTTTGGAGTTCCCTCTTCTAAAGATTTTTTTCTTTCAAGAGCTAATAACTCTTGATATTCTTGATTAATTTCATCAAGTTTTGATTTAGTGACGTAAAAAATTTTTTTTTCCATAATATTGAATCAGCTTATATTTTTATATTATAAAACTTCTATTCCTTGTATTTTATCTTATATATTTTTATAAATTACATGATGATAATCCCGACAATCAAAAATGTCAAACTCTCTATAAAAAATTGCCACCACTAAAGGCGGCTGGCAGAGAAAGCATAAGGGTTTCCCCTTATCTTTTGAAACGCTATAACAACGTACTGCTCGCGGTCTCGCCCAATGAATTGTTCAATAAATTCTTCATCAAAGGGGAGTCCACAATATTCTCTTAAACACTCCCATTCTTCTCTGGTTAAACCTTTATTACAGGCCATTTTCTGAAATTGTTCTTCACTTGCTACATAATGAATTTCTAAAATCCCTTCACCCATAACACACCTCCTTCTCAAAAGAAGGTAGAATTTTTTATTGGATTTTTATAATTTTACACTCTTTATAAAAAAATACAAATGTGAATAACTATTTCTAAAATAAATTTTTTTGAAATTTTCCATTGAGATTTTTTTCTTCTTCTTTAAATATTTTTATATTTCCATAAACACCATCATATCCTGGCTCAATATCAATTTTACCTTCTCTTACTCTTATTACAGCTTCTGCAATTTTTGAATTGCTTTCTTTTTCTATTTCTGATTGTTCAGTTTTTAATAAAATATGAAACTCGTTTCCTAAGTTTTTAATTAAATTATTATAATATTTATCTACTTCTTTAGATGTAATAGACATTCCAATTGATTTTGCAATTATTTCATTTAATGGCACTATACTTTTAAATGGAATAGCATTTTCTGGAATAAAACCCTCTGGCCTATCTGCTAATTCTTCTACTCTATTTAAAACTCCTATTATTAATGTTTTTCCGCAAACGGGACAAATATTATTATATTTTTTTGACTCTACAGGAGATAAATTTATTTTACAAACTCTATGACCATCATAATGATATTTTCCTTCTTCTGGAAAAAATTCAATAGTATATAAAAATTTATTTTTATCTTTTGTTTTAATCGCTTCAAAAATTGATTGATAACTTAACTCTGTATCAAAAACATTTGCTTCTCTGCCTAATTTCTGAAGAGAATGAGCATCGCTGTTAGATATTAATGTAATATTATCTAATTGCGACAAACGCCAATTCATTGCCGGATTAGATGATAAACCTGTTTCAATTGCATAAATATATTTTGTTAAATCTTCAAAACATTCCTCTAATGAATCAAATCCAGATTTTGACCCAAAAACAGAAAACCAAGGCGTCCATGCATGAGCAGGAACAATAAAACAATTTTCATTTATTTCTAAAATAATTTTTATTAATTCTTTTGAATCTAATCCTAATATTGGCCTCCCGTCTGATTCTATATTTCCTATTTTATCTAATTTATTATTTATTTTTTCTACTGATTCAAAACTTGGAGAAAAAATAATAAGATGATTCTTTCTTACCTTTCCTTTTTTAGAATAAATACAACTAATTTCAGAGGTTAACATAAATCTAGTGGGAGAATCATGTTTTTTAAGTCTAAATAAGCCCTGCTCAGCAGGACTTAATTGACTTTTTAACTCTCTAATCCAATCAGGGTGTGTAAAATCTCCTGTACCTAAAACCGTGATTCCTTTTATTTGCGCCCATCTATCTAAATTCAGCAAATCCATTAATCTTGAAGTAGCTCTAGAATATTTTGAATGTATATGAAAATCTCCTATAAAAAACATTTAAATAATTTATTTAACCTCTTTTCTTTTTTGTTGTTTTGTTCTCTGAAATTAATTTTTCAATTAAAAAAAGATTAAATTTGTTTTTATTAGTTAGATAATTTAAAAATTTTGATGGCTCAAATTTAAAATTATTTGAAATTCTTAAGAATTCAAGATATGGAACAAGCCAGATTTTTTCATCTATCTTTCGTTTTATTTTATCAAAAATAACAAACATTAAATAAGCGTTTTCCTGATTTTCAAAATTATTTTGAGAAACATCCATAATAAAATCATTTTCAGCTCTTGGTATTACAAAAACATTAATATTCAAAAAAAGTTTTTTACCGGAATAATCTCCTTTTTTTTGAATAACTAAATCTGCTCCTTTTTCTGGTTTAAAAGCAATTAACCGACCACTTGTTCCAAGAGCAACCCAATCAATAATTTTATTTTCTATTTCTTCTTGTTCATTAATCATATTTCTAATATTATCACTACTCTTTAATTTTACAATAAATAAAAAACTATACAAAAAAGAATTACAAAAGAACTAATTTAAAAAATAAATTTGATATATTTATACAACTAAAGAGAACTTTTTGACTTTTTGAAAAGTTTTATAATGGTGCCCCTAGCAGGAATTGAACCTGCATTATAAGCTCCGGAGGCTTATGTTTTATCCATTAAACTATAAGGGCTACTTTATTCTTGAGAATCTTGTAAATCCAGAACATGGAATAATTTCAATTCCTTGTTTTTCTAATTCATCCATAAATAAATTAACACCTAAAGAATCAGAAGAAATATGTCCGGCAATTACAATATTTATATGAGCTGCTTCAGCTGCTTTTTTATGTTCTTCTGAAACATGCATTCCTACACTCGTACCAATTCCTGCATTAGACATTTTTTCATAAAGACTTGGAGAACCTTCTGTTCCACCAGTAATTTCAGATATAGCTATTTTACCACATCTATTTTCTGGACTCCCCACAAAAATTTTAGGACCAACTCCAAGTTTCATAGCTTCTTTGTATTCTGGAATTTCTTTCAAAATATTAATAAGTTCGCCTACAGTATCTGGCTTTTTTTCATCGATATAATCTTTTAAAAATTTTGCAGCCAAATTATCGCAAGGAGTATGAGAATTCATTAAATTTATTTTCATTAATCTTGCCGCGTCAACTGTACGTTGATGATTTGATGCATTTACCCCTCTCGCTACTTCAGAAATCCTTTCTCTCATCAAACCTTCAGAAATATTTATAGGTACGCCATAATAAGCTAAAACATCGCATTGTAAATCCATAACATCTGCAAGTTGAGCTAATCCTTTTCCAATTGGATGATGAGCGATAACTAAATCAATGTCTCCTAATTCTTTTGCAATTAAAATTTCTTCAGGGCCAATATCTATTCCTACTAAAACTTTTTTAATTTCTTTATCTTCTGAAATATTATAAACACCCGAATCTAAATATGGATTTTCAAGAGCTTCTTTATCAAAATCTTTTTTGTCATTTTCTGATAAAGACTCATATTTTTTCTTTTTTTTATCTAAAAGTTTTTGAACGCCATCCCTCCCCCTAAAATCAGCATCTATTCCCATTTTTATTGCTAAATTAAATATATCTATCGTTTTCATTTTTATTTTTTATTAATTTTAAAATTTTTATATAACTCTTCAATTAATTCATATTGTTTTTTAATATCAAAAAATTGACGTCTTATGTGCGCTTTTTCTTTTCTTATAAATTTCTTAATTGAATTTGGTATTTTTTTCTTATTCATATCTTTTAATAAATAACATAAACCAGCGGTTATAGTCAACCAATTTTTTTAAAATAATTGTTCTTCTGCAATTTTTTTGTCGCTCCAAGGAATTTTTTTACCATTAGCAACACACATCCATGGTTCGCTTCCTTTGCCAGTAATTATAACCACATCTTCTGATTTAGCTAATTTTATCGCTTGTTTTATAGCTTCTTTTCTATCTAATATTTTTTTAACATTACTACCAGCAGTTTCAGCTACTTCATTTATAATCTTTATTGGATCTTCATCATAAGGATCTTCATTAGTTACAAAAATTTCCTTACAATATTTTTTAGCAATTTCTCCTAAAACAGGTCTTTTCCATTTATCTCTTCCTCCTCCACAAGAACCTAAAACACATATTAATTTTTTTCCACTAAAAGTTTTATAAACGGCCTCTAATTGTTCTGGTGTATGGGCATAATCTATTATCACCATTGGATTTTTAGAAATAATTTCCATTCTTCCAGAAATATTACTTGCTTTTTCTAAAGCTCTTTTACAAATTTCAAGAGGAATTTCATAATTTTTAGCAACAGTAATAGCAGCTAAAGAATTATAAACATTAAATAATCCTTTTAAATTAATATTAAATTTTAATCCTCTATAAATAAAACTAGTTCCATTTTCTTCTAATTCAATATTTTCTGCGTCTCTAATTCCAAATGTAATCTTTTTATTTGCAAAAACATCCAAAAAATATTTTGCATTTGCATCGTCAGCATTTATAACATGAACATTTTTATTTTCATAAAAAAGTTTTAATTTTTCATTTCTATATTTTTCAAAACTGCCATGAGATTCAATATGTTCGGGGGAAAGATTAGTAAAAACTACTGTATCAAAATCTATAAATTTATGTCTAAATTGCCTTATACCCTCTGAAGTAACTTCTAAAACAACGTATCTACATCCTGCATTTTTTGCTTTATTTAAAAATCTTTGTATCACAAACCTACCAGGCATAGACATTTTATATTTGTTTTCCCACTCTTTATCTGCAATTTTAAACCTTATCGTAGAAATTGATGCAGTTTTAAATCCTGTTTCATCAAAAATCCTTGTTATTAAATCTGTTGTAGTTGACTTACCACTAGTGCCGGTTACGCCAATTACTATTAAATTTTTTGAAGGAAATCTAAAAATTAAAGCCCCTAAAAAAGCCCATAAATAATAATAAAAAGCTAACAAATTACTAGGTATAATTTTTTTGATTAAATTTTTTAATGTCATTGATTTAAATTATCACAAAATTATAATAAAAAAAAGCCGACAATAAAGTCAGCATAGTATAAACTAAAACCATTTTTTGGAATCTTTGTCCCAATAGAAGTCAAAACTACTATTCATTGCCCAAACAATAATTCCTCCGCGAAGATTGTTTTTAACAATCTTCCATTCTTCTCCTTTAATAACAATAAAGTGCATTCCAATCAAAAATTTTTCTGGTTCTTTGTTAAGAACCTGCAAAATAATACTTCTAGCTTCTTCAAATGTTGTAGTAGCCATAACTCTATTTCCCTTTCAATATTGTTAAAGTTCAATAAAAAACCTCTTTTCGGAAAGAGGCATTTTTATTTTTAAATTTTAGAAAATGCTCCTTTCCTAAAAGAAGTTAATAATGTTAATAATAATATTTCTGAAAATATAATTCATTTTAATTTTAAAATATAATATTTCAAATATATTATTTTGTCAATCTATGATGCTATTTTGTTCAATTCGGTTTGCACGATAACAGGGAAAACTGGCCATATTGTTACAGCTAATAAAAACCAAATAACACCCATTTTATCTTTTTTTACATAATCAGAAAATCCTTCACAATATTTAAATAATAAATACATATTCCCAATAGGAACTATTATAAACCACGCTGTTGGAATAATAGCTCCTAATGATTTAATTTCTTCTTTAGTTTTAACAAACCAATAAATCGAATAAATTCCCAGTGTAATAATACTAAAAATAATTACTAACGCTGGATGTCTTTTTTTAATGTTTGTCATATAAAATTAATAATTTTTATTTTCCTAAAAATTTTAATGCTTGCTTTATACGATCTTCTGTTTTTAATTCAGAAGAAATATGAGATAAGGCATCTTTTACTGAACTCTTTGAAAATCCTAATTGAACTAAAGCATTTTCTGCCTCGTCTGATGAAGATTTAGATCCAACTTTAGTAATAGCGCTTATTTTCCCTGTTAATTCTAATATAATAGAAGAAGCTCTTTTTGCTCCAATACCTGGAATGCCAGAAAATATTTTTTCATCGTGAGCTAAAATTTTGTCTTTAATTTTTTCAAGTGGTCCCAACACAGAAATCTCCAAAGCAGCTTTTGGCCCTACGCCATGAATATTATTTAAAATTTCAAAAAATTCTAATTCTTCATAAGTTAAAAAACCATAAAGATCAGAAGTATCTTCTTTAATATTATGATATATAAAGAGCTTGATATCTTGCCCAATTTCTGGTAATTTTAATAAGTTCTGTTGTGATAAATAAACATTATAGCCAACATTATTGACTTCTAATATAATAAATTTATCACGCTTTAATATAATTTTCCCCTTTAAATATCCTATCATAACTTATTATTAGATTATATATGGAGTTTAAATTAAATTCAAAATTTAAACCAACTGGCGACCAACCAAAAGCTATAAAAAAGCTAGTTAATAATTTAAAATCTGGAGTAAAAAATCAAGTGCTTTTAGGCGTTACAGGATCTGGAAAAACTTTTACAATGGCAAATGTAATTGCAAAGTTTAAAAAACCTACTTTGATTATTTCTCCAAATAAAACTTTAGCTGCCCAACTTTATCAAGAATTCAAAGGTTTTTTCCCAAATAATGCTGTTCACTATTTTGTCTCTTATTATGATTACTATCAACCAGAAGCATATATTCCTCAATCAGACACATATATAGAAAAAGATGCAAAAATTAACGAAGAAATTGATAGATTACGTCATGCTGCTGTTCAAGATATTACTATACGCAAAGATATAATTATTGTTGCTTCAGTTTCTTGTATATATAACATTGGATCGCCTAAAAATTATGAAAATATCTCTTTAGAAATTAAATTAAAACAAGGTATTAAAAGAAAAGACTTTCTTTCTTTGCTTACTAGTTTACAATATCAAAGAAATGATATTGATTTTAAACCAGGCACTTTTCGAGTTAGAGGAGATATTGTTGAAATATATATTATTACTGGAGAAAAAATTTTGAGAATTGAATTTCTTGAAGATAGAATATTTAAAATATCAGAATCAAAACCAGGGCTTACAATAAAATTTAAAGAAGCTAAAAAATATAAACTTTTTCCAGCAACTTTTTGGGTTGCTCCTCAAGATAAACTAAAAATCGCCATTGAAAATATTCGATCAGAATTAATAGAAAGATTAAATTTTTTAAATAAAAACGGTAAATTTTTAGAAGCTGAAAGATTAGAACAAAGAACAAATTACGATCTTGAAATACTTCAAGAAACAGGCACTTGTCATGGTATAGAAAATTATTCAAGACAATTAGAATTTAGAAAACCTGGCCAAGCACCATTTTCTCTTATTGATTATTTAAATTATTTTAACCCTAATGGTTTTCTAATGTTTATTGATGAATCACATATTTCAATTCCTCAAATAAGGGCAATGGCAGTGCAAGATAAAATACGTAAAAAAACTCTAATTGATTTTGGTTTTAGATTACCATCAGCTATAGATAATAGACCTTTAACTTTCACTGAATTTGAAGAAAGACAAAAACAAACTATTTATGTTTCTGCTACTCCTGCAGTTTTTGAAATAAATAAATCAAATAAAAATATTATTGAACAATTAATTCGACCAACCGGACTTTTAGAGCCAACTATTGAAATTAAAAAAACTGAAAATCAAATAAAAGATTTAATAAGTGAAATAAATAAAGAAATTACCAAAAAACAAAAAGTTTTGGTTGTAACTTTAACAAAAAGACTTGCTGAAGAAATTTCTAATTATTTAATAGAAAGAAAAATAAAAGCACAATATTTACATTCTGAAATTAAAACTTTAGAAAGGCCAGAAATTTTAAATAATTTAAGGCAAGGAAAATACGATGTTTTAATTGGTATTAATCTTTTAAAAGAAGGTTTAGATTTGCCAGAAGTTTCTTTAGTGGCAATTTTAGATGCAGACAAAGAAGGTTTTTTAAGAAATAAAACAACACTAATACAAACAATGGGTAGAGCAGCAAGACATCCGAACGGAAGAATAATTTTATATGCAGATAAAATAACTCAATCAATGAAAGAAGCAATAAAAGAAATAAATAGAAGAAGAAAAATCCAAGAGGCATACAACAAAAAAAATAAAATTGCTCCAACTGCAATTATTAAAGATATCAAGGATTGGGGGTTTTCTAAAAAAGAAAATATTACAGAAGAATTTTGGGCAGTTCGTGATAAAAAACTTTTAGAAAAAGAAATGAAAGCAGCTGCCAAAAACTTAGATTTTGAAAGAGCCGCAGAAATTAGAGATTTAATTGTAAAACTTGAAAAAAATAATTAAAAACTCCCACTATTTTGGGAGTTTTTATTATATTATGTTTTTTTTCTTGATTTAGTATTAGAAGATCTTGTACTTCTTTTTTTCTTATTTTCTTTTTCGGATTTTGTTTCTTCTTCCGAAGATTCTGGTTTTTGTGTTTCCTCTGTTTCGCTACTTATTGAAGATTGTTTCTCAGGAGTTGGAATTTCTAATACTGACTCTTCTTTTTTTTGTTCTTCACTTTTAACTATTTCACGTATTATTGATCTTGTACAAACTTGTTTTTCTTTAAGCCACCTTTTCCTTCCCTGAATTATTTTTTCATCAACTCTTTTTTCTACTTCTGTTTTTATTGTTTCTTTTGCTTTCTCTTCTTTTAGTGCTAAAAAATCCTTAAATTGTTTATCAGATAAACTAACAGGGGGTAATCCATCACGACGAGAAATAACATATTTGCCCATCATACCAAAACTTATTAATCTCTCAAAAAATCCTCTTTCTTTTATGTGTAATACATCAATATCATCTCTAACTAATTGTCCAAATTGTTCTTTTGATATGCCTAATTTTGTTATTTTTTCTTCAACATATTTTTGAAACTCAGCTATATTTATCGCACCATTTCTTTCGTAATATCCTGCTCTTTCCTCTGCAGAAAGACTACCAAAGCAAGATAAAAGCGCTTCTGAATATCTTTCTTGTGAAACTTTTAAAGTTTCACTGTTTATAAGTTGTGGTCTAACTTCACTAATTTTACAAATCCTTACTCCTCTTTCTTTTAAATTTTTTTTTGCCATACTATCTACTTCTTTAATTAAATCTCTACCCGTTGCATCTCTAACAATCTCTGCCATTTCACTCATTCTTCTTTTAGCCCAATTTTCTTCTGAATCTTTTAATATCTCCCAAGCATTTTCTTGCTTCCGCTTTTTTTCTGCTGCTTCAATTCGTTGTTCTATTTCTTTTCCTTGCGCTTCAAGAACTCGCGCCATTTGATCAACATTGCTTGTATCTATTTGTGTTATTAGATTAATTTCTGGTTTTGGAGTTTGATCTTCTTGTGATGATTTTAATTTTTCTATCATAATTTTAAAAATTATTTCTATTATATTATTATAATACTTATTTTAAAAATTATCCTATTATTTTTTAATTATACAACTAATAAAAATACCGTCAAAAAATAATAAAAAAGAACGATTTATCGTTCTATAATAATATTAAATAAAATTAACATCTTTTACTTTTTTGAAGGTGATATAAATATATTTGAAAGGTAATAACATCAACAAAAGCCGCTGGATTTTTATAAAGCGCTACAAAAAGTGTTTTCCAAAAATACCATCTTGTTCTAAAATCTCCAAGAATTCCAATTTGCAGAACAGATCTAATAAATGCTCTTATTTCTTTTAAACTAATTTTCTTAATAGGACGATTAGTTATATCATAGTTTTTTAAAAAAACTAATATTCTTTCGTAGCATCTTCTTGGATCATTAATTGTTTCAACAATACGTTTATATTCTTTTATTAAAATTTCAATAGGCATCACTGGGACAAAATTTGGTTCCCAGTCTGTATTGCTTTTTACATCGCCTAAAAGTCTATTATTTTCTTTTAGAAAATAATATAAAACAGTACCAGGTTGTGCTTGTACAATATCTACCATAGCTACAACAATACCAGATTCTTGAATAAATTTAATTATATTATCAGCAAAAGAATCTGCTTTTTCGCTATCAAAACCAACCATAAACCCTGACATTGGAATTAAACCATGTTCCATAATTTTATGACAATCAAGAACCATATCTCTATTAAGATTTTGTAATTTACGACATTCTCGAAGACAATCAGGGTCATTTGTTTCTAATCCAAGAAAAACCTTTTTAATTCCAGCAGCAACCATTAGTTTCATTAATTCTGGATCGTCAGCGATAGTAACTACTGCTTCAACAGTAAATAAAAACGGATAATTATGCGCTTTTTGCCATTTAATTATTTCTTGTAATAAAATTTTTGTTTTTGATATATTACCAACAAAATTATCAGAAAAAATTTGTACTGCCCCACGAAAACCAATTCGATATAATTCATCAAGTTCTTTTAAAAATTGGTCTGGATTTTTGCATCTCCATTTTCTGCCATTTAATACAGAAACATTACAAAAAGTACACAAAAAAGGACAACCTCTAGAATCTTGTATAGCAGCAGATCCATAATCATTAGGATTTATTAAGTCGTATCTTGGCATAGGAGACAAAGTTATATCTGGGAAATCTTTACAACAATAAATTTTTGATGCCGTTCCTTTTTCTAAATCATTAAAGAATTGAGGCAAAGTATTTTCTGCCTCTCCTAAAAAATAATAACTAACTCCAGGAAATTTTCGACAAGAATCTTCGGTCTCTAAAATAGGTCCACCAAGCGAAACTGTTGCGCCAAGTTTTACACATTTAGCAATAACTTCTTTTAATGAATCACTTTGAGCAATCATAGAGCTTATAAAAACATGATCTGCCCATAAAATATCTGTTTCTTTAAGCTCGCATACATTCATATCCACAAGTTTAATATCCCAATCTTTAGGCATTAAACCTGCTATTGTAAGCAAACCAAGTGGCGGAAAAGCGGCCTTAGCTCCAATAAAAGGTAAAGCATGTTTGAAGCTCCAAAACGTATCCTTATATTCAGGAGAAACTAATAGTATTCGCATATCGCCTTTCTCCTTATGTTGCTCTTATATTTTAAGAGTTGATGACAAGGTTCAAAAAAACTATTGATAAAATATATCACAAAGTTTAACTATTTACAATTTTAAAATTATCTGATAATATATGATTATATAAATTTACATTATGGCGATAACAAAATCTGCTAAAAAAGCTATCAGACAATCTGCCGCTAGACGAGAACGCAATATTCTTTATAAAGAAAAAATTAAAAAACTTATAAAAGAAGTGCGATCTTTGATTTCTGCGAAAAAAATTGAAGAAGCAAAAAAGATTTTACCTGATGTTTATAGTGCATTAGATAAAGCAGCAAAAGTCGGCGTTATAAAAAAGAATAATGCCTCACGCAGAAAAGGGAGGTTAACAAAACTCATAGAAAAAATAAAATAAAAAACATCCTATTTAAATAGGATGTTTTTTATTATTTTCTAAATTTGAGAAACTAAAAGATCTAACGATAGCTCTGCATTAATTTTTCCTATTTTTATATCCGTATCAATTTCAAATATCTTTTGATATATATCTTTTAATTGATCTAATGAAAATGATCTGCAAAGATAAGATGTTTTTTTAATAACAAAAGGATGAAGCCCGCTATTAGATAAAGATATTTTTTTATCCATTAAATCTTTAATTATTAGAAGATTTCTAAATTGATAAGCAATCATTGAAAGTAAATACAAAGCATTATCTCCATTTTCTATATGTCTATGCAAAAGAGTTAATGCTTCTTTTTTATTTTTTAATGCCAATGATTCAATTGTTTTAAAAATATCGTTTTCTATATTTGATTTTACTAAAAGCTCAACATCTTCTTTTTTTATCTGTTTACCAATAGATAAATAATTTATTAATTTATTAATTTCATTAGATAATCGCCAAAGATTATTTTCTGTATAAGATAAAAGCAGAGCTACAGCATCGGCGTTTATCTTTATTCCTTTATTTTCAAATTCATTAAAAACCCATTTTGCGATTACTGCAGGCTGTAAAATTTTAAACTCTTGACATTTAACTTTTTTCTTTAATTCTTTAAAAAATTTTGTTCTTTGATCCACTGCATCACCTTCATATATAATAACAATATCTTTTAAATCTTGAATTATATTTAAATTTTCTAAAAATTCTTCTTGAAATTTTGCATTTTCATTCTTTGTTAAAAAAACATTTTTTAAAATTATTAACTTTTTTTCAGCAAACATTGATGTAATTTTAAAGTTACTATAAAAACTTTTAAAATCAATTTCTTTAACATCAATATATATTAAATTTAATCCAGATTTATGGATTTTTCTATATTCCTCAATAATTTCATTAAGTTTTTTCTTTGACCGAAAATTATCCGGTCCGTATAAAAAATAAATCATTTTAAAATTTGACAATTAGGACAAAAAAATGAACTTCGGCCATTAAATTTTATTCTTTTAATTTCTGTTTTACAGCGACTACATTTTTGCCCTTCTCTTTTATAAACCTTTCTTTCGTTATCAAAAGCACCTTTACCACCATCAATATTTCTATAATCAGAAAAGCTTTCTCCTCCTAATTCTATACTTCTCTTTAGAACTTTTATAACGGCTTGATAAAGCAATTTTAACTCTTTTTCAGAAAGACTTACAACATTTTTTTCAGGATGAATTTTTGCATGCCATAAAGCTTCATTTGCATAAATATTCCCAATACCTGCAATAATTTTAGGATTCATTAAAACTGTTTTTATTTTCCCTCGTTTATTTTTTAATGCTTTTTTAAACTTTTCAAAACTAAAATCTTTATCAAGTGGCTCAGGTCCAATTTGTTTAAATTCTGAAGAATTTAAAAGTTCATTTGTTTTCCATAATTCCACTTTGGCGAATTTTCGCGAATCAGACAAAGCCAACATTTTTCCATTATCTAAAAAAAATATAATATGTAAAAATCTATTATAAGGATCGTCTAGAGGTCCTCGTTTTTCGGGAATCCACTTATTATTTATAAAATTCCATTTTCCAAATAATAAATGACCTGTCATTTTTTGATGAATCAAAAGAGAATAATTATCAGATAAATCAATAATCACATTTTTTGCTCGACGCCAAGCTTTAATTATTTTTTTTCCTATAATTATTTTTTTAAATTCTTTAAAATTTTTAGGCTTTTTAATTATTTTTTCCCAATCAGACCAAACATCAACAAAGGTCCTCAAAAGGACCTTTTTGTTAATACCATTTACTGTTGTTTGTACTTCTGGAAGTTCTGGCATTATATTTGTGTGGATACTTTTTTAGGCCTACCCGCTTTTTTAGATTTTTGTTTTAATTCTTCTAATTGTTTCTTTAATTCTTCTGCTTCTAATTCTTTACTTTTAATACTTTGCTTAAATCTATCATACTCTGAAATTAATCTTTCTAGTTCTGCTGTTCTATTTTTTACTTTTTGTTCTAATGCTTCAATGGTTTCTTCTAATTCTTGAGTTCTTGCACGCACTTTAATTCCAACTTCTTTTTCAGCATTATCTTGCTCGATACGACTATATTCCATATTTTCTGCAATTTTATTAAAAACCTTTGCTAATTCAGCTAATTCATCTTTAGTTTCTAAATAAACCCTACTAGATAAATTTCCTTCGCTTAATTCTTTAGCCCTTTCTAATAATTTTTTTACTGGTGAAGAAAACTGTTGACCAGTAGCAAATCCAAAAAAGAAAACAAAAATGGAAAGAAGAAAAATTAATATATAAAAAGAAAGATTTAATCTTTCTTGATCAAAAGCAATAAAAACTGTCATAGCAAAAACGCCTGCTAAAATAACTGGAATAGATATTTTTGTTGTAAGTTTAGACATATAATATATTAATTACTAATTAATGGTAATCTATGAATAAGCGAATTAAAATCTAATTTTTTAAAAATATTTTCTACTGCTTCTTTATTTAAATTACTAAATTTACACTTTTCTATATTAAAATCAATTTCTACGTTTTCATCCATTTTAGATAATTCATAAGACATAAACGCTAATTCTTTATTCTTTTTTAATGCATCTTTAACTTTTGGTTTTAAAACTGCTGTATCTGTTGATAATTCTTCGTAAATATTTTTAATATTGTTATATTTTTGAATTAATTCTGCTGCAGTTTTTTTACCAATACCTTCAACTCCAGGAATATTATCTGAAGGATCTCCTGTTAAAGCTTTAAAATCTACCATTTGACTAGGATTTATTCCAAATCTCTCTCTTACTTTATTTATATCATATATTACCGTATCTTTAATACCTTTACCTAAAGTATAAACTTTTACTCTTTCATTAATTAATTGAAGATTATCTAAATCCCCGGTAACAATGTAAATTTCTAATTCTTTATCTTGTTCTAATGATTTTTTACAAATTGTGGCAATAAGATCATCTGCTTCGAAACCATCTTTTGCAAAAATAGGAATATTAAATGCTTGTAAAACTTCTTTTGTTATTAATATTTGTGAAATTATTTCATTAGGAGTCGCGGGTCTATGTTTTTTATATTCACTAAATTGTTCGTGCCTAAATGTTTTTTCTTTTGTATCAAAAGTAGCAACGATATAATTAGCTTTTAGATCTTTTATTGCTTTAAATAAAGTCAATAAAAAACCATAAACAGCGCCCGTCTGTTGTCCAGATTTTGTTGATAAAGGTGGAAGGGCATGAAAAGACCTGTGTAAAAGAGCATTAGAATCTATAATAATTAATCTTTTCATTCTTAATTATAGCACACTTTTAAAAATAATTTCTCTGCTATTTTCATTAATAAATTTAAAATATATTTTCATAAATTTTTTTATCCATAAAATTTTTTTTATTTTTTCGGGCCACTCAATTGCAACAATATTTTTTGAATCTTTAATTATTTCATCAATTTTTAATCCCTTAATTTCATTTTTATTTTTAAGTCTATATAAATCAATATGATAAAAATTTTTATATTGCTTGTTTTTTAATTCAAACCTCTTCATAACAACAAAAGTGGGGCTTAAAATTTTTTCCTTTATTCCTAAACCTTTAGCAAATCCTTGTAAAAAAGTTGTTTTTCCGCTTCCTAAATTTCCTTTTAACCATAAAACAATTGCTTCTTTTTTTGTTTGGCTTAACAAAATTTCTTTAGCAATCTTTTTTCCTAAATCTTGGGTTTCAAAACTATTATTTGTTTTATATTTTTTATTCACAGAATTTTTAATTGACTATTTTTTAAAAATCGAATAGGGTATAAACACATAATAATTTTAATATATTTTAATACTATGCAAGAAGTAAAACAATTTATCAATAATGTTAAAAATATTTATTTAATTCCTTCCCAAGAACCAGAGGCAATAACCGCTACAATGGTTCTTTTTTATACTTTAAAAGAATTAGGTAAAAATGTAAACTTACTTTTAGAAAAAATACCAAATGAAATTAATTTTTTAGCTCCTTCAATTGACTTTATATCATATCCTAAAAATTTTGTAATTTCTATACCAAATAATATTACTAAAGTTTCTCAAATTTATTATGAAAAAAGCGATGAAGCTTTAAAAATACATTTAACAGTTGAAAATGGAACTGTAAAAAAAGAAGATATCTCATTTTATTATTCTGAAGTAAAACCTGATTTAATAATAACTTTAGGAATAACAGATTATCAAACACAAATAAAAAATATGGATGCTTTTGGTTTTTTGTTAGATTCTCCTATATTAAATATTGACAATAAGACAGATAATAAAAAATTTGGTAAAATAAACTTAATAGAGGATAAACCTCTTTTAGAAACTGTTACACATTTGATAAATAATTTAAATAAATCAAATTAAAATGGTTGAAGAAACCAAAAAATTACTTGGATCAGTATCAATATCTCCCAATATAATAGAAGAAATAAAAAAAGATGTAAAAGATATTGGGGGTTTAAAGAAAAAAATTGAAGAATATTTATCCCAAAGTATTACAGATCTTTTGGATATAATTTTATATGGATCTATAACCCTTGATGCTTCTGATATTCATATTGAACCTCAAGAAAACGATGCTAGATTACGTATTAGATTAGATGGCATTTTAAGAGATGTTATTTTTTTTGATCGTGATATTTACCGACATTTAGTTTCACGTTTAAAACTTCTTTCAAAATTAAAATTAAACATTACCGATAAACCACAAGACGGAAGATTTTCAATAGCAATTGCAGATTCTCTTATTGAAATAAGAAATTCTAGTTTACCAGCAGAATATGGCGAATCCCTTGTAATGAGAATCTTAAATCCAAAAAGTTTAATGGATTTAGATGATTTAGGATTAAGAAAAGACATTTATGATATTTTTTTAAAAGAAATTCAAAAACCAAACGGGATGATTATTGTTACGGGACCCACGGGATCTGGAAAAACAACAACGCTTTATGCATTTATGAAAAAAATTCAAAACCCAGAAATTAAAATTATAACATTAGAAGATCCAATTGAATATCATTTAAAAGGAATATCTCAAACACAAGTTAACCCAGAAAAAGGATATACTTTTGCTGACGGATTAAAATCAATTGTTAGGCAAGACCCTGACGTTATACTTGTTGGAGAAATTAGAGATTTAGATACTGCAAAAATTGCTTTACAAGCATCTTTAACTGGTCACCTAGTTCTTTCAACACTCCATACAAATGATGCTGCTGGAACAATTCCAAGATTAGTTGATTTAGGAGCCGATACTTCATCAATTGCACCCGCATTAAAAATGGCTGTTGCACAACGATTAATAAGAAAAGTTTGTCCTAAATGTTCAACACTAGAAAAACCAACTCCAGATCAATTAAAAGAAATAAAAAATGGTTTAAAAAATTTATTTAATTATACAAAGACAAAAAAAATTAAAATTCCTGATTTAGATAAAATAAAAATTGCAAAAGTAAAAGAGGAAGGATGTTCTTTTTGTAATTTTACAGGATACAAAGGTAGAAAAGGATTATATGAAACATTTTTAGTTGATTCTGATATGGAAAGATTTATTTTAACTAATCCACCAGTTTCTTCTATAAGAGAGAAAGCAATAAAAAAAGGGATGATAACAATGTACCAGGCAGGACTAATTGAGATTGCCGAAGGTAACACGACTTTTGAAGAAGTCAAAAGAGTAGTTGAAGAAGATGAAGAATCTTTAATAAATAGTGAAATAATAGAAAATCAGTAGCTGTATAAAAACAAAACGGCTCTGGAGTTGGAAGTAAGTTTAATGTCTGGGACATTAAGAAAGATTTGTTTGAGGAGTAGTCGAGCCGGAGCAAGACTATCCGAAACTAAAACAAATCCAAATGACTACTTCCAACTCCAGAGCCGTTTTTATAAAATTAACAATAATTAAATTATAACATTTAGTTATAATTTTCAATATTTTAAATTATATCACCTTTTATATATCGTGTCAAGTGTTTTAGATAAAAAACAAAATACAGAGGATGAAGTTTTAGATTCTGCTTTAAGACCTAAAAAATGGTCTGATTATATTGGTCAAGAAAAAATAAAAGAAAATATACGAATTATTATAACAGCCGCTAAACAAAGACACCAATGCCCAGACCATTTACTTTTTTATGGAAACTCTGGATTAGGTAAAACTACACTAGCTCACCTTGTTGCTTTAGAAATGGGAAAAGAAATTCGCATCACCTCTGGTCCAGCAATTGAAAGAGCAGGAGATTTAGCTGCAATTTTAACAAATCTAAATGAAGGAGATATTTTATTTTTAGATGAATGCCATAGAATTTCAAAAACAATTGAAGAATATCTTTATCCTGCTATGGAAGATTTTAAACTAAATTTAATTTTAGGAAAAGGGCCTATGGCTCGTACAATGGAATTAAAAATTCCTAAATTTACTTTAATTGGCGCAACTACAAGACCAGCTCTTTTATCAGCTCCTTTAAGAAATCGTTTTGGAGCAGTTTTCCAACTTAATTTTTATAGTCATGAAGATATGGAAAAAATAATTAAAAGATCCGCTGATCTTTTAAATTTAGAGATTGAACCAGAAGCTTTAAAAACAATTGCAAAAAGAAGTCGTTTTACGCCAAGGGTTGCTAATCGACTTATAAAAAGAGTGAGAGATTTTGCACAAGTACAAGGAAGTGGGAAGATTACTAAAGAAATTGCCGAACATGCTTTAAATTTTTTAGAAATTGATACACTTGGATTAGAAACTGGTGATAGAAAAATTCTTTTAACTTTAATTGAAAAATTTAATGGGGGTCCAGTTGGTCTACAAACATTAGCAGCCGCTGTTATGGAAGAAGAAGACACAATTTTAGATATTTATGAACCATATTTAATGCAAATAGGCTTTCTTGAACGTACTCCTCGAGGTAGGGTTGCCAGTCGTCTTGCATATGAACATCTTGGGTTACTTCATATGCGAAAACAGCTTATTTAAAAAACTATCTAAATAAACGTCATATTTTAATATGAATAATATAAATTTTTTGCTTTTTTTGTGTCTTTTAATTTTTATATTTTCTCCTGTTATCATATTAGCAAATCAAATTGATATAAACTCAGCAACATTAAAAGAACTTGAACAAATTACTGGTATTGGTCCAAAATATGCTCAATTAATTATTGATAATAGACCATATTCTTCTATTAATGATTTATTAAAAATAAAGGGAATTGGAGGAAAAACTTTACAAAAAATAAAAGATCAAGGATTAGCTTGTGTTAATTGTTTAAATATAATTGGAATTGAAAAAGAAAATAAAACCATTACTGAAACTCAAAATATTACCAATATTTACGCCGATGGTGTTTTTATAAATGAAATTTTACCAAACCCAGATGGTCCAGACGAAACAGAAGAATGGATTGAATTATATAACTCAAATAATTTTGAAGTTGATTTATCAAATTGGCAAATAAAAGATACTGTTGGAATAATAAAAATTTTTAAAATTCCAAATGAAACCAAAATATCTGCAAATGGATTTTTAGTTTTCAAACGATTAGATACCAAAATAATGTTAAACAATGATGGAGATGGATTAATTCTTATGCACCCTAATAATAAAATTGCAGATTCTATAAATTTTTTAAAAGCTCCATTAAAACAATCATATAATAAAAAATCTTCTGAATGGTTTTGGAGTACATCTTTAACACCCGGAGCAAAAAATATTATTTCTTTGCCCAACAAACAAAACTTGCCAAAAACACAAAAAACTGATAATAATATAGTAGATGGTCCTCTCTTTTTAAACGAAGACCTAACTGCGGATTTAAATCAAAACCAAGATTTTAAAACTAATAATCCTTGGTTTTTGTTTTTTACCGTTTTAACGGCAACTTTAATTCTTGCCGTTATAGTATTATTAATTAAATTTAAATTTTTAAATAAAAACAATGTCAGGACATAGTCATGCAAAAACTGTAGCACACACAAAAGAATTAGCTGCTGCAAAAAGAGGAGCTGCTTTTTCTAAATTTGGCAGACTTATTACAATAGCTGCAAAAGAAGGGGGGGGAGATCCCGCTATAAATGCTAAACTTAAATCTGTTATAGAACAGGCAAAAAAATTTAATATGCCTAAAGAAAATATTGAAAGAGCAATAAAAAAGGGTACAGGAGAGTTAGCAGGAGAATCACTTGAAGTTGTTTCTTATGAAGCATTTGGACCGGGAGGAATTGCTTTAATAATTGATGGTATTACTGATAATTCAAATAGAACTTTGGGAGAAATAAGAACTATTTTAAACCAAAATAATGGAAAATTAGCTGGTGAAGGAGCTGTAAGGTGGATGTTTGAAAGAAAGGGAACAATAACTGTTTTACCAGAAGGAAAACAAAAAGATGAATTAGAAATGATTGCTATTGAATCTGGAGCAGATGATGTTAGATGGTACGGAGAAAATATGGAAGTTCATACAAGACCAGAAGATTTAGAATTAGTTAAAAAAACATTAGAAGAAAAGGGATTAAAAATTGATAATGCTTCTTTAGATTGGGTAGCAAAAGAAGAAATAACAATTAGTGAAAAAGAAAAAGAACAAGCAGAAAAACTTTTTGAAGCTTTAGATGAAAACGACGCAGTTAACAATATTTATTCAAACTTAAAAGATTAATAAAAAACTTTAGGTAGTTTTTTATTAAAAGTGTTATAATCTATTTAATGATTATTTTAGGGATTGATCCAGGATCTGTTCTAGTTGGATATGCTATATTAAGAGCAGATAAAGTTAATAATAAAAATTTTGAAGTGCTTGATTTTGGATGTATAAATGCTGATAAATATTTAAGTACTGGTAAAAGATTAAAAAAAATTTATAAAGAAACTATAAAATTAATAGAAAAATATAAACCAAATATTATTTCTATAGAAACTTTATTTTTCTTTAAAAATTTAAAAACTGTTATGCCTGTTAGTCAAACAAAAGGCGTTATTTTACTGGCAGCTGAAGAAAAAAGAATACCTGTTTTTGAATTTACCCCTCTTCAAATGAAAATGGCTATATGTGGTTATGGAAGAGCAGAAAAAAAACAAGTTCAAGAAATGATAAAAAAATGTGTTGATATAAAACACCTTGATTTTAAAAAAAATTATAGAAAAAAAGATGATGCTTTTGATGCTATTGGAGTAGCAATATGTGCCCTAATAAAAGCATATTAATTTTTATAAAATTAGGTGTGTAAAAATCAATCTTGACATTATATTTTGAAAAAATATAATTGATATAAATTGTTTAAAAATTATTAAAATAATTTTTATTTTGGCAAGGCTAGTAAATAACTAATTTTGCCCAAATAAAAAACAACAAATGGAAGAGGAATTTTTAACTAGGTTAATAAACGAAGATGATGATTTTGAAGATGATACATGGAATGATGATGATTCAGATGATATTGGTGATGATGAAGATTTTACCGATGACGATGATGACAGTTTTGGATCAGAAGAAGATATGGAAGAATAAATATAAAAATATACCAATAAAAGCACCTAAAGGTGCTTTTATCTTGCATTTTTTAAAAATCTGTTATTAAAATAAAGAAATTACTATGTTTTTAAAAATATATGAATAAAATTAAATTTTTAGGAAATTTAAATATAAAGCTGAAAATTTTTTTTAAAAAAAATATCTGGAAAATTGGAAAATATTTATTTTTTTTATTTTTAGGAATAATTTTTATTATTTTTTTATTATTTTTTTATTATACTTGGGATTTACCAAGACCGGAAAAATTTACAGAAAGCCCGTTTATACAATCAACAAAAATTTATGATAGAACAGGTAAAGTAATTTTATATGATATCTATGGTGAAGAAAAAAGACAAATTGTTTCTTTTGATAAAATATCTGATTATTTAAAATATGCTGTCTTATCTAACGAAGATCCTCGTTTTTATAAACATAATGGAATAGATTTTCGTGGAATTTTAAGAGCATTATTTATTGATATAACATCAAAATCAAAAAGCCAGGGCGGATCAACAATAACACAACAACTTGTTAGATTTACATATTTAACAGGACAAAAAACTATTTCTAGAAAAATTAGAGAAATAGTTTTAAGTATAGAATTAGAACAAAAATATTCTAAAGATCAAATATTTGAATGGTATTTAAATGGAATTCCTTTTGGCGAAAATGCGTATGGAGCAGAAGCGGCTAGTCAAACATATTTTAATAAACCTGCAACAGATCTTACTTTAGCTGAAGCAGCAACTTTAGCAGCGCTTATACCAGCTCCAAGTTTTTATTCACCTTATGGACCAAATAAAACAAAACTATTAGAAAAAAAAGATATTATTTTAGATAAAATGGAAAAAAATGGATATATTTCTGCAGAACAAAAAAAAGAAGCAAAAGAAGAAAAAATATCTTTTCAAGAAACAAAAATTTCTATAAAAGCACCACATTTTGTTTTATATGTTAAAAAATATTTAGACAATAAATATGGTGAAGATTATTTAAAAGAAAAAGGATTAAAAGTTTATACATCTTTAGATTATGAACTACAAGAATATGCTGAAAAAATTATAACAGACAACGAAACAATTCTTAAAAATAAAGGAGCTAATAATGCAGCTATGGTTGTATTAGATCCAAAAACAGGTGAAATTTTAGCTTTAGTAGGCTCTAAAAATTGGTTTGCAAAACCTTTCCCAGAAGGGTGTGATGAAAAAGGTCCAGGTGTTTGTTTATTTGATCCTAAATATGATGTAGCAACAATGGGAGAAAGGCAACCTGGTTCTGCTTTTAAACCATTAGTTTATGCAACTGCTTTTAAAAAAGGATTCACTCCTGATACAATTTTATGGGATGTTAAAACAGAATTTAATCCAAACTGTGATCCAGGAGGTGAAAATATAATCAGCCCAAATGGACAACTTTGTTATCATCCACAAAATTATGATGGTACTTATAGAGGGCCAGTAACAATGCGTCAAGCTTTAAGTGGTTCTTTAAATGTTCCTGCTGTTAAAACCCTTTATTTAGCTGGAATACCAGATTCTATTAAAACAGCTCAAGATATGGGAATTACAACATTAAGAGATACACAAAATTATGGACTTTCACTTGTTTTAGGAGGTGGTGCAGTAAATCTTTTACAATTAACATCAGCTTATGGAGTTTTTGCATCAGACGGAAATTACCTTCCACCTGTTAGCATTTTAAAAATTACAGATGCTGATGGAAATATAATAGAAGAAAACCAAACTCGCCCAACAAAAGTTCTTGATACTCAAATAGCAAGACAAATTAATAGTATATTATCAGATAATGATTCTCGTACCCCAATATTTGGAGCTAATTCACCATTATATTTTCCAGGATATCAAGTTGCTGCAAAAACCGGTACAACACAATTTTTTATTGATGGTTGGACAATGGGATATACCCCTTCTACAGTAGTAGGTGTTTGGATTGGAAATAATAATAATACTCCAACAACAGATATAGGTATTGGTACAGCCGCTCCAATATGGAATCAAATGATGAAAAAAATATTAGCTACTAGACCTGTAGAAAATTTTATACCACCAGATCCTATTACAGATCGTAATCCAGTTTTACTAGGACAATTACCAAAAAATGATATAAATACAATTTTATACTATATAGATAAAAATAATCCTCTTGGACCTCCTCCAAATAATCCTTCAAGTGATCCTCAATATTTTATGTGGCAAACAGCAATTTATAAATGGTTAATTAATACAGGACAAATAATAAATAATGAAAATAGTGAAACTTTATAAATTTTTTAAAATAAAAACCCCCTTAATAAGGGGGTTTTTATTTTAAAAACTATGATTTAATTGGCATAACTACATAAATATAACTTGTATCTCCAACAGGCCTTAAAACACACGCTCCTTCTTCTTTACTTAAATCAAATATTATTTCAGAACTCTTAATATTTAAAAGGCCATCTGTTAAAAATTTATGATTAAAAGAAATCTCTATTTCTTCGCCCTCTATTTTTGCATTAATACTTGATTGATTTTCTCCTATATCTGGATCTTGAGCAAAAACCTGTACCTCTCTTTTTTCTGGGATAATTTTTATTTTAACTTCATTTATTTTTCCAGAAAAAAGAGATGCTGTTTTAATTTGGCTTAAAAATTCATCTTTTTTTACAGTTATTCTTGTTTTAAATTTTTTAGGAATAATTTCTTCATAATTAGGATATTCGCCTTCTATTAATCTTGATATAATTTGTACTTGAGGGTGGGGTGATTCTATCATAGGAAATTCAAACATTACTTGATTTGGAGAAAAATAAATTTTTAAAATACCTTCTTTACTTTCCAAAACATTTAATATCTCACGAGCAGGTTTTTGTGGTAAAATAAAACTAAAATTTTTATTTATAGGTTTTTCTAAAAAAATACTTTTTTCTGCAAGTCGAAAACTATCTGTTGCCACCACTTTAATGATATTTTTAGAAAAAATAAAATAAATTCCTGATATCTCTGGACGAGATTGAGAAGGAGATGCAATATCAACAACCTGGGACAATCCTTGACAAAGTTTTTTATTATCAATTTCTAGAAACTCTAAATCTTTAAATTCTGGAATAATTGGAAAATCATCTGGATTAAATCCTTGTATTTGATTTTTAAAATTTCTACATTCAACATATAATCCTTGTTTTTTTTCTTCTAAAATTATTTTATCATTAGGCAATAAAGAAACAAAACTTGAAAGAAATTTAGCAGGAACAACAACTTTTCCTTTTTTAATAATTTTTGTTAAAATCCAAAAATTTATAGCTGTCTCTAAATCAGTAGAAGATAATTTTAAAAAATTATCTTCTGTATCCAATAAAACATTATCTAAAATCGGTAAAGAAAGATTTTTACCAATAATTTTTTCAACAAAATTTAATCCATTTTTTAAATTTTCTTTTAAAATTTCTATTTTCATTTTTTAAATCAAAATATAAATTATTAATTAAATTATATAAAATATTATTATTAATAAGATTTATTTTTAAAATTTTTCTTTTTAATTTAGTCGTATTTTATATTTAATTTTTTTAAAGGAAAAACTGTGGAAAAATATATGTGATAAAGTGTGTATTTTTTTTGTTTATATTTTAAAAATTTTTTATTCATTTTTAAAACACTTCTTTTTCTATGTTTTAAACACTTCTTTTTCACAATTAATAAACATATAAAATTTAAATTTATCCACTATATATTTTCTGTTTTATTAAGTTAATTTCTTCTGTTAATTTATTATTTTCTTCATTTTCTTGAAGAATTTTTTTATAAGCATAAATTGCGGTTGTATGGTCTTTTCCCCCAAATTTTCTGGCTATAGCCGGAAAAGAATATTTTAATTCTTTACGCAATAAATACATAGCTACTTGTCTTGGTCTAACAATTTCTTTTTTTCTTGTTGAATCAAAAAGATTTTTTTCATCTAAATTATAAAATTTTGCTACAGCTTCAATAATTTTTTTATAATTTGCAACATCAAAAGGAGAAAATACAAATCCTTTTAGAAGTTTTTTAGCTGTTTCTATGTCTAATGATTGATTGATTTTTTTATATACAAGAAGTTTATTTAAAGCTCCTTCAAGTTCTCTGATATTTTTTTTGACATTACTAGCAATATAATCTAAAATTTCTTCAGATAATTCTGTATTTTTTTCTTGTAATTTAGTTTTTAAAATAACTAATCTTGTTTCATAGTCTGGTAAACTAACATCGGCAATCATTCCACCTTCAAATCTTGATCTTAATCTTTCTTCTAATTCTGCTATAGCATTTGGCGGTCTATCTGAAGAAAGAATAATCTGTTTATTTTTTTCATATAAAGAATTAAACACATGAAAAAATTCTTCTTGGCTTTTATTTTTACCAGCAATAAATTGTATATCATCTAAAATTAAAACATCGATTGGAGCTAAACTTGCCTTAAATGCCTCCATACTGTTTGTTCTAATTGCAGAAACTATTCCTGAAACAAATTTTTCTGAAGATATATATTTTACCTTTTTTTTCTTTGAATCATTTACTATTTTATTTCCAATAGATTGTATTAAATGTGTTTTACCTAAACCAGTTCCTCCGTAAATAAATAATGGATTATAAGTAAAGCCAGGGTTTTCAGCCACAGCTAATGCTGCTGCATGAGCTAATTCATTAAAAGATCCAACTACAAAATTATCAAAAGTATATCTTGGATTTAAATTTGTTTCTTTATTTATTTTAAACTCATCAAACTTCAATTGAGAATCTTCTATTTTTTCATTTTCTATACTAGTTTTTATAAGATTATTTTTTAATGCTTGAGGTTTTATGACAAATTCAATATCTTTTATTGAGTCGTCTATTTCTCTTAATGTTTTAAGTATTAATTTATTATATTTGTTACTAAGCCACTCTTTAGAAAAAGCATTTGGAACAGAAATAATTACTTTTTCATTTTCTTTAGAAAATATTTCTGTATTTTGAAACCAGGTTGCAAAATTAGCCTTAGAAATATGAAATTGCATTTGGGCTAAAACAGCCTGCCAAAGCTCTATATTATTCATTTCTTTATTTTTTATTTTTATAAAGTTATATTGTATTTTGCACCTTTATTGTCCTTTCTGTCAAACAAGAAAGAATTTATATAATATGTTAGTAAGTTGTGGATAAATTGTGTGGTTAGTTTTAATATAGACGCACAATAAATTTATTATTGAAAAAAGGATTTTTTTAGTTTATACTATATATTATAATAAAATAAAATAAAATAAAAATATATTACAACAATGAGTTTTACATACAAGCCAAAAAAGAAAAAAAGAGCTAATACACATGGTTTTTTAAGAAGAAAAAAAAGTAAAACAGGTAGAAAAGTATTAGCTCGAAGAAGGCAAAAAGGGAGAAAAAAAATATCTGTCTAGTTTTTATTTAGAAATGTTAGCAAAAACTAACAGAATTAAAAAAAAGAAAGAATTTGAAAATATCTTTAAAAATGGATTAAGTTTTAAAAAAAACTATCTGCTTTTAAAAGTTATTAAAAATGAATTAGGAAAATATAGGTTTGGTTTTGTTATAAGTCAAAAAGTATCTAAAAAAGCAGTAGTTAGAAACAAAATTAAAAGAAGATTAACAGAAATTATAAGAACGGAATTTAAAAAAAATAATGATAAAGAAACAAAAAGTGGTTTAGATATGGTTTTTATAGCCTTACCGGGAATAGACAAAGAAAATTATTTAGAATTAAAAAATAATTTATTATTCCTTTTTAAAAAAGCCGTTAATACTTATTTTTATAAATAATGTTTGAATTAATAAAAAATCTTTTTTTTGTTGTATTATATCAACCACTTTTGAACTTACTTGTTTTGTTATATAATTGGATGCCTGGATATGATTTTGGTTTATCAATAATTGCATTAACAATAATTATTAGAATTATACTTTTTCCATTATCTATAAAAGCGATTAAATCTCAAACAATATTACAAAAAATTCAACCTAAAATACAAGAAATACAAAAAAAATATAAAAATGATAAAGAAAAACAAGCAAAAGAAATTTTAAATATTTATAAGAATGAAAAAATAAATCCATTTTCTGCTTTACTGCTAACTATAATTCAAATTCCAATTTTAATTGCTCTTTATAAGGTTTTTTGGAATGGATTAAATCCTGATGAATTAAATTTTTTATATAGTTTTGTTTATAATCCTCATCAAATTAATTATTTATTTTTAAATATTATAGATTTGTCAAAACCCAATTTAATTCTTGCTATAATCGCCGGATTAGTACAATATTTTCAAACAAAAATAATTCAACCACCAAAACAAAAAGATGTTTCTGCTAATGATTTTACAAAAATAATGCAATTTCAAATGATATATTTTTTACCATTTTTTACTATAATTATTCTTATAAATTTACCTTCTGCTTTAGGATTATACTGGACAACAAGTGGTTTATTTTCTATAATTCAACAGTATTTTATTCTTCGCGTATCTAAAGAAAAATTTCAAAATTAAAAAAATATGATTAATCAAAACGATTTAATTAAAATTAAAGAAGTGGCAAATCATTTTTTTTCTAAAATGACAATAAATGTTTTGAGGATAGAAGCTACAATAGAAGAAGACACAGTAAATTTATCAATTAAAGTAGATAATCCTCAAATTATAATAGGCCAACAAGGTCAAACGCTTTTTGAAATACAACGATTATTAAGAATAATTTTAAATAAAAAATTACAAAAAAGTTTTTATTTAAATTTAGATATTAATAATTATAAGGTTCAAAAAATAGATTATTTAATAGATTTAGCAAGAAGTTCAGCTGATCAGGTTGTTTTAACAAAAGAAGAAAAATCGTTATTGCCAATGCCTGCTTATGAAAGAAGGATAATACACGCAGAACTTTCAAAGAGAACAGATGTTATTACCGAAAGTCATGGAGAAAAAGAAAATCGTCATATTGTTATAAAACCTAAATAAAAACAAAAAACCGCATATGCGGTTTTTTGTTTTTATTTCTTTTTAACAGGAATAATAATTATATAATTAGGTATAACTCCTTCATTATTTCTTATCTGCTCCCATTTTATTTGTTGAGGACCAATTTTATTTATATCTTCTATTTTTGGAAAAGCTTGACAAGAGGTCCATTTTGTTCCCTTCATATCTTCAGGCCCAACATAAACTAATAAAACAATATAATTACCATTTATTCCGATTGATGAAATTTCTTCTCCACCAGCATTTGGACAAATTCTATTTTCTAGAAGACATGTTCCATTTTTTTCATATTTTATACAAATTTGTTCTTCTTTTGGTACACAACATCCATCTGGATTTTCATTATTTTTACATGAAGGGTCTTTAAATTGTAAATCACTTAGTTTTTTCATATAAATTCCTTTTATTTCTTCATTTTCTATTTTTACATATCCTCCCCTTTTATCAAAAAATGATTTACGAAATAAATAAACACCATCTCCATTTGGATAAAAATCATATTCATGAATTGAAGCAGAAGCGGCAAAAGGAGTAACGTTAGTACATTCTTGGTTTGGATTAATATATTGGCACTTTCCTTTAAAATTAATAAACTCATATAAAACAGAAACAAAAGCAGTATTATTGTTTCTTTTTATACTAACAGATTTTATGCTATTTTTTTGTTCTCCAAGATCAGGAATAGATGATGTTTTTGGATCAATTTTATTTGGACATTCTGTTTGTTTTGAAAAATAAACACCAATTTTTTCTTCTTCTTTAGCTGGAGGATTATCAATTTTAGAAAGTTCATTAAGTTTAAAAATACTAAGTTGAGGATTAATAGTTGTGATAATTAAATAAGTTAAAATTAAAATTAAAAGACCCGATATAGCTCCCACAACTCTATCTTTTTCATTAGCTAAAAGTTCTCCACTAGGGGAAGCAGGTGAAAGTACATACATTACTCCAGCAATAACAAGAGAAATAAATACAGCAAAAAAACCTAACCCCATTCCAAGATAAAAAAGATAAACAACAAATTCTGGTAATTTTGTGTCAGAGGATATATTTGAAATAGGCGATTGGGAAATTGTGGGATAAGGAGCCTCTAACCCTACAGCAGAAACTACAATATTTTTATTTAAAAAAGGAATAAAAAAACAAAACAATAAAATACACAGAAATATAATAATTTTTTTATGGCTATTAGTGAGCATTTTTATTTTGTTGCGATTATATACACGCTATCAATAGCAGAAGTTGTTACTGGTTCTGCTTTTAAATTAACAACATCTTTTTTAAATGTTTGGCAATAAAAACTTCCTTCATTTATTTTTGAGTATACAGCCACTAAATAATTACCAGATACCTTTATAGACCCAGGACAATTTTTAAAATTTTCACATGCATTATATGAACAAGATTCACTACTATCTGATTCACTACTATCTGATTCACTACTATCTGATTCATTATTATTTGATTTTTTACACTTACCATTACAAGCAAATTTATATGCATCTGGTCTATCTATGTTTTTATAGTCAAAACACATAATTTCTGCATTAATTTCAAGATATGGATTTATAGCTTTATTTTCTTTTATATAATATCCAGCTTGAGCTCCTGTGTCCCAACCATATGGTTCACTATAAAAACTTACTCCATCTCCAGCTTGTTCAGGATTATTTTCTAAAGTAAAAACATCTACAGCAGAAACTTGTATATTTTCTGGAATATTCCTACAAATATAACTAGTGCCCGTATTTATAATTGGTTTTGTACATTCACTACCTCTATCTAATCCACCTTCTCTATGTAGTATAACACCAAATTTACTCTTATTATTATTTATAATTTTTATAGATTTTACATTTTTATTGAAAGGATCAGAAAGTTTATTATTACTATAAGTAATACTTGTACTACTATATCCATTACAATCAGAACCTAAAAAATAATAAACCCCAGGTTTTTCAAATGCTAGTTTAAATGAACCAAAAGAAATTCCTAATGATCCTCCACACGATATTCTTGCTACATTTACATTTAAAAGATTATTTTCGGATTCTAAACCCTTTTTAGGGAATTTCCAGACAAGTAAGGCGGGTCCATCTCCTCCACTACAATTAGAATTACAACAATATTTAAGCTGATTATATCCTTCTGGTATAGTAGAAGTATCAGGCTCTTCCATTGGAGCTGGTATTTGATTTTGACCAGAAACATAAAAAACTCCACCAACTCCTCCTAATGGAGTTAAAACAGGAGTTACAAGTTTATCATTTATTGTTCTTATAATTATGAAAGAAGTTAAAGTTAAAACAAGTCCTATTAAAGCGCCTTTCATTCTATCTTTTGCGTTAGATGCTGTTTCTGGATTATCTACTGAAAAAATTAATCCTACAGCTCCAATAGTAAAAGATATTAAAGATAATATTCCAACGAGATAAATTCCAAGTCCAAAAAAATATCCAACAAAATGTCCTATATTAGGGTTTTGAGGATCCATATTTTTAATAGGTGGCAAACCTGGAATAGTTGGAAATTTATCAAGAACTTCATATGCTAACACAATATTTGTACTGAAAAATAGAAAAATGATTAAAAATATAGCAAATGAAAAATAGTATTTTTTTTTCATAATAAATGAGTAAATAATATTTAATTATTGATTATCTTTTTCTTTTTGCCAATCTTGGCAACAAAACCAATTATCAAAAAGAGGTTGATTAACTACACGTCCTAAATCTTGGCCGTAACAATATCTATTATAATTTGTATCACCATATTTAAAACTTCTTGTTATAATTGGGGCAATTAATTCATCATCCACTCTTGAACAGCTAAACATTCTAGCCTGTGTTCCATAATTATTTGAAATTAAACTACATTCATTTATTTTTTGTCTTGAATATGTAAGTTTTTTTAAAATATCGCTTCGAGGTTCTTTTAATAAAGAAGTATAAAAATTTATGTAAACTATTTTAATATTTTTATAATTTTCCCAAATTTCCATTAAATAATCTACTATTTGTGTACACGGTTTTCCTTGACAAGGAATAAAAGAACATTGGCAAGCCCATTTTTCTACAGTATCAACTATATTTCCATTAGCATCAAGAACCGGTTCTTGAACTTTTTGCTGATTATATTCACAATCAGTTTTACATATTGGTTTACTATTTTCAAATTTAGCTTCACACTTACAATAATCTTGAATTGGTGGCGTCATATATGCATCGCCAATTTTTTTCATATTTCCAATTATTTTTTGTATTTCTTCTCCAACTTCATCAATAGCTTTTAGTAGCAATGATGCCCATGTTTGTGCATCGTTTATCATTTGTCCAACAGGAATTTCATCTGCCATAGAACAAAATCTTTCATTTCCAATTGGTTTTTCTTCTCTTCCTTCTCTATTTGGATCATTCCACCAATTTTCTTGGCAATAAAAAGATAAAGGATCATCATTATAAGATTGTTCATTACATTCTGGACCAACAATTCTGTATTCAGAAACTTTAACAGGATAAGTAGAATAATTTTCAGATTCTTCAGAAAATTTACTTTTATAAATAGAAAATTCTAATTCTTCATCTATTGCATCGCAAAAACATGACGGACACTCAGATGAAGCAGGGCATTTTGTAGTTTCAGGACATAAATCTTTGCAAGCAGTATCTGTTTTTGATTCATTATAACAAGCAGTTCCTTCTTGAGGAGTAGCATATGGGTCAGGACATTTTTGGCATTCTGGGTTTTGATATAAGTATGAAGAAGAATAAAAATTTGATGGGCATGCAGAATTATTTTTTTGGTTATCTAAACAATCACTATAACCTGCATATTGATTAGAGCCGTTTTTACAGGTGTATGCCCTATTAATACAAAATTCCATATTTTCTTTATCTAAATTTTGACTTACACAATTGCGTATACTAGAAGATCTAAAAATACAATCTGAGGCATTATCTAGAACACATTGTGAATTATTACTACATATATTTATACAAGTTTCATAATCTTTAGAACAGTGTAAATATTTTTGCGCACATAAATTAGCGCAATCATTCTTACAAGATAATAAACATTCTGAAAATGTTTTAGATGGATCGTCGGAAAAATAACAAACTCTTTTATTGATATAACAATCATTAATGCATTCTTTTTGTTTTTTTAAACACTCTTTATCTGAATCATTACATAAAGGACAATTTTGGTAACATTTTAAAACATCTTGACCCATATCAGGACATTGATCATTACATTTTTTAAAACAACTAGAGTTTGCATAATTATATCCGTCACAATATTTTTGTATACTGATTGGTTTATTTGTTTCTTGATCTATAAAAGATTTTTTAATTAAAATGATTTCATTATCAGTATCTGTTTTCCAAAAATCTTTTAAAAGATCAACATATGATTTTGCTAAATAACATCCTCTTAGTGTAGAGCTAGCTTTATCTAACTCTGTGGCATCATTTTCTATTTTTTGTTTTGACGCATCTATTTTTTCTTTAAAATAAGTTAATTGTTGGAGAAGATTTAATTTATTCCATTTTTCTTTGTTTATAATAGTGATAGTCTTTTTTTGATATTGTTTTTTTTCTTCCACAAAACTGGCAATATTTTGACAAGGAGTGCTTTGATCAGCCGGATTTGGACATCTATATTCATCTAATCCTCTATATAACTTACAAGAAAAATCACAATCTCCATCACCATTTCCATCACCATTTCCACCACCATTTCCATCACCATTTCTATAATATTCATCATGTCCATAATTTCCACCATCTCCATTATTTCCACCATCTCCGTTATTTCCACCATCTCCATTATTTCCACCATCTCCGTTATTTTTTTCTTCACATTTTCCTACTCCTATTGGACCATGTTCTATTAATTCTTTGACAGTTAAATTTTTTTTAGGATTTTTAGGATCTTTAACACCAGAATCTTGAGGACAACAATCCATTGGGCCTTTAGGTGGTGTTTTACATGGGCCTTCTTTACATGGCCCTATACAAAGATTTTTTATTTGTTCTTCAGTCATGCCAAAAAATTTATCACCTACGCATTCATTTTTTTCTCCACCTTGTTTTCTATTTGATTGCATAACGCATTGATTTTGATTGCAAGTGCTATCACATTTTCCTTCACAATCACATTGATTCATAAGTTCAATTATTTTATCTGATAATTCAGTAACTATTTGAGATTTTTTTTGAGCAGCATCTATTAATAATTGTACGCAATCTACTCTATCATGGTCTAAAAAAGTTGGCCCTTTTATTTTTTTATTATCGTCGGTTGTTATTTCATAACCTTCAATAGGATTTCCTTCTAAGTCAAAAGCATAACAATCTGTTTTTCTAGTTAAAAGATTTTCAGATAGAATTCCAATTGGAATTTCTTTAAATGTTACACTTTTTTTACCTAAAAAATTTGATGAAATAGAATCTATTTGATAAAAGATTTCAGGAAAAGGATCAAGTTTTAATCCAACTAATTGGGGATTTATAGTGTACATAATTAAATAAGAGCAAACAGCAATTAAGAGACCTAAAATACCAGATTTTATCCAATCTTTTGCGTCATCTGTAAATTTTCCTCGGCTAAAAGAAATTAAATATTTTATACCACCATATGTCACAGCTAACAGTGCAGCAAAAATGGCCAAACTAATGCCGATGGTAAAAAAATATTTTACATAATCTGGTAGAGTAGATTGGTCGTTTAATTTAGGTAATCCCGGAATATTAGGATATGATATTTCTAAAGCTAAAACAAAATTAACTTTTGTTAAAAATAAAAATATTAAAAAGATTATTAAAAATAGTTTATTTTTTACAAAAATCATTTAACCGTCTTTTAATACTTTATAAGTAAAAATAATCCAAGATGGCGATGCGCCACCTAAAATAGGAATTAACTCTATTCCAAAAGCAATAAGAAATTTAGGTAAAACTTTTTTAAGTCCATTAAAACCTCTGGTTATAAAAAGCCATATTCCAAAAATTACGGATCCTAATATGTCTAAAATTCCATAATCGTCTAATCCAAGCCAACTTAATAAAAACAATATAAATCCTAATCCATCTAAAATTGCTGCGATACAAAACATCAAAGCTCCTTCTGGGGAAGCTATATTACTTATTCCGGTTTTTTGTTTTTCAATTATTTCATCTTTTTCTTTATCTTCTGATTCTGGAGAATTTATTTTTTCTGATGAGGTACTAGTTAAATTTTGATTTTTTTCTTTCACTTTTTAATATTTTTATTTATTGTTGATTAATATTTTTTCTTTCTTGTTTTATTCTTAAAACTTCTTGTGGGTTAGTTGTAACTATTTGATCTTCGTTACGACTCGCCACTACGGATAAAGCCACATGTTTTTTACCAGCAAAAAATAGCCCTTCACCAACTGCAGCTTCAAGTAGTAAATATTTTTCTTGCTCTGTTAAATTAAAAGCTGATTGAACTATATTAATAGAAGCAGGAGATTGTTTCATTAAAAGCTGAAGAGATGAATTTGTTATAATTGCTTTTCCATAATCTGATTTCATAAAATCTGCAACATCTTGTGTAATTGTAGTAACACCAAGCCAATATTTTCTACCTCTTTTTACTAAACCAAAAAGAAATGATGCGCCATCTTCAGATTGCATCAGCCACCATGCTTCATCAATAACTAAGATTCTCTTTTTTAAACTTGTGCGCACAACATTCCAAACATATCTCATAATTATATAGAGAGCAATAGGTCTTAGTGAGTCTTCCATATCTCTTATTCCAAAAACAACAAGATTTTTATCAATAGCTATATTTGAGTGTTGATTGAAAAAATCAGCAAAAGTTCCTTTGGTAAATTTTTTAAGTCTTCTAACAAGAGATTCGGTACCTGTCATACTTTCTAAAACTTCTTCAAAATCAGACATTAAAGGAATATTATTTTGCCATGTTTGCGGATCTGATTGTGCAGTAATATCTCTAACAGCATAAGTTTCTGTTAGAGCTTCATCTAAAATACTATCTTCTTCTGGACTTAATCCACCAAGCATAATTCTTAAAAGACCAACTAAGTTTATAATGTTTGACCTTAAAATATCTTCTGGATTATCATCTGGACCTGGTATAGGTAAATCAAAAGGATTAACATGGTTTGGTGAAGTTAAAGAAATTTTTAAAAATGATCCTCCAACAGCATCGGCTAAAAACTCATATTCATTTTCAGGGTCAATAATTATAACATCAACTCCCTGCATTAAATATCTCAAAATTTCAAGTTTAACAGCATAAGATTTTCCTGAACCAGATTTAGCAAAAACAACCATATTGGCGTTTTCCAAACTAAATCTGTCAAATAAAACTAAAGAGTTATTGTGGCGATTAATTCCATAAAGAATTCCTTCATTAGAGCTTAAATCAAAAGATATAAAAGGAAAAGAAGTTGATAAAGGAGCTGTGTCCATTGGTGTGTGTACATTAATCAAATCCATACCATAGGGACTGCAAGATATAAATCCTTCTTTTTGTTTGAATAATGCCGGTTTTATATAAATTAATCTTGATTCAAAAATAGATCTTAAAGTAAGCTCTGTGTCTCTTAGTGCTTTTTCAGAAGTTTCATAAATAGTAATATATACACCAAAACGAAACATTTTTTCTTGAGCAGTCATTAAATTATCTCTAAGACTTTCAATATCTCTATATGCTGTTTCTAGTTGAGGGTCTCTAATTAATCCTTTTTCTTGTCTTTCTAAAATTTCAGATGAAACTTCTGTTAATTTTTTTCTTAATTTTTTTAAAATAAGTTCTGAACTGATTGGATGTATAAAGAACGAAATATCCATAGGGGTATTTAAGTCAATAACAGGAGAAAACCATCCAGTATTTAAATATCTTGGATAAGAAAAAATAAAGAACGATTTAGCAAATCTTTCACCAAGTTTTAAGTGGTCTTGCATTACGCCAATATATGGCGGAGCAATAATATCTCTTACATCAAAAGATTCTTCTTCAAAAATTTTTTCTTCTGCTAAATTTTCTTGTTTTTTACCAAAGAGATTGTCTAATATGCCCATAATTTAAAATTAAATTTATTTTAATAATTCTGGTAATATCTCAGGATAATAACCAATTTCTGCTTGGTCTGGGTGATGTATTGCCCAAAACAATTCAATAATTTCTGGAGTTGTTAGCGGTACAGCTTCTAATCCGCATCTTCTTAATCCCATTGCAAGATATTCCATTCTTTGCCACAATTGAGATTTACATCTTTGAAATTCTTCGTCTGTTATTTTTCTTTCTTGTTTTTGCGGACTTTGGAAAAAATTAAATTGTGAAGTTGCTTTTTTAACACCAAATATTTCCATTAAATTATATGGCACAACAACAAAAAAATTTTTTGTCATAACCATATCCCCTACTACCATATTTTTTATAAACTCTCTGTAAGTGGCAGTTTGGTTTCTTAAAAGTTCATTTGTTTGTCTTTCTTCTAAATCCTTTAAACTATCTAAATAAGGAGTGATATTTATATTTCTTGATTGAACAACTATTTGGCAAAAGAAATCTAATGAATTTAAGAAACTTTGAAAAGCATAAATAATAGCAGTTTGTTCTTCTTCTGACTTTAAAGCAAAATTTATTGAAGAAACCATTAAAATTCCTCTTATGGAATTATTTTTTAAAATCAAAACACCTTCTCTTATGTCTTCAACTTCTAAAAATTGTTGTGTTGCAGATTCCGCCATATTATCTTGTTTTTAATTCTACAGCTGTTTGAGTTTTTCTTAATTGGCTATTTTGCGCTTGCAAAACAGGTTTATTTTGTTCAATTTTTTTTATTTTGGTTTTTATTATTGGTTTAAAAGGATATGGAGATTCTTTCTTTTTCCAAACATAATTTTTTCCTCCAAGTGAAAAACCAATAGCATTTAATATAAGAGTTAAAATTGGCACGCCATTTATTGTTACGAACGCTAAAATTATTGCTCCAATAAAAATAATAGGACCTATTAAAAAGAAAAGATTACGAGGTAAAACTATATACAGAAAAAAACAAATTACACCAGCTCCAACTAAATAAAAAAATTGTCTAAAAGAAATGAAAAACGCTATTCTTCCTTCTGATTCAATAAATTGTGGAATTGGATATTGTTCCATGTTTTTTAAAAATTATTATTATATTATAACACACTCTTAAAATACAACCAATAAAAGATTTTCACAGTGTTTTTGAAATATCATCTTAAAATATATGTGTATAATTATTGACAATAAAATAAATATGTGATATAATAAACATATAGTATTTTGTCAAACATAGAGGATATATATCCTCTATCAACTAACCAACTACAACCGAAGGAGGTGTGAGATGGAAACTTTTTTTGCTTTTTTGTCGAACTTTGTGTTTTTTCTGTTTTTGATTGTCGCGGGAATTGTAGCTCTTGCGGGGCTGCTGTGGTCCGTGGGAGTTGTCCGCGTTCTCACTCTTCAAGAAGGGAGCGCGGTGAGTATGAAGTGGCTTGGACGCCATATTTACTCTGGAATGGAATTCGAAAATCGGCATTTCAACGGGCCTAAAATTGTGCTAGGCCCCGGGCCTAATTGGCATGGAACGTCTCGATTTATTTGGCGTATTGGTGGCTGGCTTTTCTACATCTGGCCTTTGGTAAAGCCAAATGAGTATGGCTTAACCAATGATCCGGATGATGGTTTTGGTTTTGGAAATTTTGTTGATCTGCGTGATATTGCACGCACAGTTACAGTTCAACAAGGTGAAACCAAAACCGGACTTGCGGTAACTGTCCTTTTTGAGATTACTTTTAGAGTAGTTGATCCTTGGGCGTTTCAATATGTTTCGCCCAGAGATGTGATCAAAAAGGTCAACGACCGCATTGAAGCAGTGTTAGCCAGATGGATGGCAACGGTCACAGATAAGGATATCCAATCATTTGCTGGCGACGGAGAAGCTTTTTGGAAAAAATTGGAAGCAGAAGGACTCACAAATGTCTTTAAAGAAATTGAAGACAAGTGGGGTCTTCAAGTTGTTCCTTGCAGCGTCATAGTAAAACGAGTTGACTATGACCCTGATTTCCAAGAAGCAAAAAAAGCAAATGAACAAGCTGAGCTTAGGGCTAATGCCGAGGTTTCTCGGCTTTCTGTTCCTGAGCGGATGATGGCTGAATGGATTGCTAGCCAGGCCAAGGCGGCAGGAGCAACAACTGCTGAACAAATTAAGAAGCTGGTTAAGCTTCTTAAAAAGAGTGGCGAATACCAGCGCAAGGAAGCTGAATTCGAGGAGCGTTTTAAGCTCACGCAGCCTGGGTACAGTGTTGCCAGAACTCAAAACTCCTACGAGGTTAAGGGTGGTGACCTCGCCAGTATTGCAGCGGTTGCCGGTCTTTTGGGGCTTGGTGGTCGTGGTCAGCAAAATCGGCAGGGCAATCAGCCACCAACTCAGAATAACACATAAGGTTGGTAAAACTAACAAGGGGTGAATTGCATGATGCAATTCACCCCCCGTTTTTTTATAAAAATTTATTTAGTTAAATAGGTTCTCTATATTTATCTGGACCGGTGTTTTTTCTTTTAGGTTGTTTGGGTTGTGTATCTTCATAAATAGGATTTTGAGGCAGTCGGGATTTTCTTTTTGGTGTAGGAGTAATGACTTCCTCACTTTGTGGAGATTCTATTATTTTTTCTTCAAGCATTTCTGGTTTTGGTTTTTCTAATGCCTCTGTAATACCAATAGGCGTTTTTATTTTAGAAAAAACATTAGTAGAGCCTGGTTTGTTTTCAGTTTTTTCCGATTCAAAAAGTTTCTGCGAGATCTGTTCTCTAAAAATAGGATCGTTAAACTTTTCTTCAGGATATTTTTCCAGTAATGGAACGAGTTTACCTAAAAGTTCTTTTGCTACATTAACGGCTGTTTGGTGTGGCAGTACCAAGTCTTTTTCTAAATAATTAATTAAGTCTTTTTCAGATAAATTTTCCCGCACAAAGTTTTTTATAATACGATCTACAATAACATTTTTTTCTTCTAACCCAAAACTCTTTAATATATTATCAAGAACAAATTCTGCTTTATCTGATAATAGTACTCTAATATTAGTTTTTTGATTTTCCATAAGTTTTTTTATTTTTATTTTATGTTGTTGCTTTATCTAAAGCGTCTGCTAGTTTAGTAAGTCTAGTTGCCTCTCTCGGATCTGTTGCAGTTGCGGCATCGTGTCTTAGTGTACCAGCCGTTTGGGTATCTCCAATATGGCTTCTTAATGCAGCTTTGAGCCTTGGATCAGCAGTTTTAAATTGTCTGGCTATAGCCGGAGTAAATTGATCTTTTATTATGTCATGGCTGTCAGGATTTGTTGTAATATTAATATCATTCGGGCTAATAGATCTTAATTGTTTGCCGGTCATGCCCTTTGAAATATTCTCTGAAAGTTGTGCATTTCTTGCTTGTTGAGCAGCGACACCAGTTTTACCATACCCGGCCACGAAGTAATCTTTTTCTGCAAGTGCACTTAAAGAGCCCCCGTGTGATTTGTAGAATGCTAGCGCGTTGTCATATTGGCTTTGTGTAATTTTTCCACTTTCCAGCAGTTCTCTCGCCTCACCTTTTTCAAAAGATTGTTTTATAGATTCATACTTTGCATTTCTGCCTCTTCTGGTCATAGGTGTTCTGCTAAAAAAAGCTGAGTCTGCACGTTCTTCTTTAGTTGCCGCGGCAATCTTTTTTTCAACCTCGTTCGCTTGTAATTGTTTTTGTCTCATCATATTAGATGTGCCTGGCGTAATTAAACCCATTTTTTCTCCAGCTCTTACCGCCTCCCTGTTTATTTTTTCTCCTACTCTAGAATTTTTAATTGCAGAGACCGACATATTACCAGTTTTTTTGAATGCTGAAATAGCCGCACTAGCTCCCATTGCCGAGAATTGCAAAGAAAATACAAAACCTAGTAACATAAGTGATCCAGGAATTAAATATGCAAAAATAGAAATATCTCCTCCTTTAAATTCTCCAATAATTTTATCAGATAACCATACAAAAAAACTTATAGGAACTATAATTATAGACCAACCTAAAAAATTATTCCACCACATATCAAAAAATTTTTTTGTAGCTGGGAAAACATAAAAAACAAAAGCTAAAGGAGACAAAATTACTAGAATCCATAAAGCTATTACTCTAAAAATATATAAAAATGCATAAAGTAAGAATACAATAATTGCCATTATACAGTAAAAAATTATACCCGCTGTAGCTTTTAATACTTCTATTGCTGAGTCTAAATAAGAATTAGCCGAGTGGTAAGCATTCCATATAATATTAATTTGATTACCGATTGATTCTATCCATGATGTCGCAAAAAATCCACCAGATTTTAAAAAGTATTTTGATAATATATTTGATCCATCAATAACTATTCCGCAAATTAAAAGGGAAAAATTTATTAATATGGCAGCAATTATTAATTTAGGTAAAAGTTTTTTAGCTTCGTATTCTCTAAATCTTAAAGCAGTTGATATTCCAATAATTATAAATCCTAAAACAACTACCATATTAGCTAGATCTCTCATTCGAGGCCAACCAGCAGCAACAACAGGATTTTCCATACAAGTATAACAACCCATATTTGTGGTAGCAGCAAATATTAGAGAAAAAATTGAAGCAGATAAAGCTGCTATTCCTGAAACAATACTAACTATAATTGCGCAAATTGCTAAAACTGTAGCGGCAAAGGGAATAGTGATTAAATCAGTAAGTGAATTTAAAGTTTCTTCAACTGCTCCCAATCCTTTATCAATTTTTTCTAGTTTTGCATTTTCTCCTCTTAAACATCTAATAGCTTCTGCTCTTTGTTCAGGAGTCATATTTGTAACATCATCTGGAGCACAATTATTACTAAACAACCAATCAAAAAAACCTGCATTAGAAATTCTAGGAATTAATAATCCTAAAAATATTAATAATAAAAAAAGAACAGCGAAAGTTTTTTTATTTAAGATAATTGAGAAAAATTTTAGCATATATCAATTAGATTTTTTTAGTTAATTTTATCCAATCAGAAACATAAAGTGTTTCTGGTCGTTGAATCGGTTTTAATTTGTTATTTAAAAGCCATTCAGTAACTTTATATTTATCTAATTTTACACCATTTAAAAATTTCAAGGTAATTAAGTTATTCACAAGCTGTTTTCTGGGGTGTGAGAAGCCAGCTTTTACTACTTTAAAAAATAAATTAGGGTCAATATCATATTTTTTATTAGGGGTAATTTTTATTATTGCAGAGTCAATTTTAGGAATTGGCCAAAAACAATTTTTTGAAACATAAGAAATAATTTTTGCATTTGCATAAAATTGAACAGAAATTGCCAATAAGTTCATTTTTGGTGGTTTTGCTATAACTCTTTGGGCAACTTCTTTTTGAATCATTAAAATCATTTCTTGTGGCTGTTTTTTATTTTCTAAAAATTTTCTAATTAGAGGAGATGTTAAATAATAAGGAATATTTGCCACAACTTTATATTTTTTTATTGAATCATCAATTTTTAATTTTAGAATATCTTCTTGTATAATTTTAATGTTATTGAAACCAATTAAATTTTCTTTTAGAATTTCAACCATTTTTTTATCTTTTTCTACAGCAATAACCTGACCAACTCTTTTTGCTAATTCTTTTGTTAGATTTCCAATGCCTGGCCCCACTTCTAAAATTAAATCATCTTTTTTTAATTCAGCTGAACTGATAATTTTATCTAAAATACGTTTGTCTATTAAAAAATTTTGACCTAATCCTTTTGATGGTTTTATTTTATATTTTTTAAATAATTCTTTAACTATTGAGGGAGATGTAAATTCCATTTAGTAATTATATCACATTTTTTATACTATTCTCTAATGTGTATAAGATATTTGACTTATATTCTTTTTAATGTTAAATTTAGAATTAAGTTTATTTTATTCCAGAAATTAATTAATTTTTGGACCTATTTCTAAAAAATTTTCTACATTTTTAATAAAGGCAAGAAGGACTTTCTTTTTAAACAGAAAAGAAAAAAACATTAAAAGATTTTCCGAAAATCCGTCTATTTATTTTGGATTAGCGGCTTTTTTATTATTTTATTTAATTTATATCTCATGTGGAGGCCAAATAGGTGCTAAATATATTGTTTTTGGTGCATTTCTAAATAATACAAACAATACTTATACAGATGGATTATTTGCTAATCAAACAGATGCAACCCCTCTTGAAACCCCTGATTTAAAAATTGCTCAAGGTAATACTCTTTACGGAGTTTCCACGCCAAGTGTTGTTTCAATAAAAGTTTTAGGAGATGTTTTTGGTGGAACTAATGCAAATCAAAAAGAAATAATTGATTATATTGTTCAGCCAGGCGATACTTTGCAGGGAATTGCCAATGCGCATAATATATCTATCGAAACTTTACTTTGGGCAAACGATTTAACAATCTCTTCTAAACTTAAAGTAGGAGAAAGTTTAATAATTTTACCCACTGATGGTGTGCTTCACATCGTAAAATCAGGCGATTCTTTGTCTGCGATTGCTGGTACTTATAAAGCTCAATTAGAAAATATAGTTGCTTATAATAATTTATCTAATCAAAATGATATTTATATAGGAGATATTTTGATAGTTCCTGGTGGTAAAATTCCTCCTCCTTCAACATCTTCTAAAAAAACAACTTCAGTTGCCAACAATAATCAAATGCCTGTGGCTGATAATTTCTTTATTTATCCTGTTGAAGGTCAAGTTAGTCAGGGACTTCACTATTATAACGCTATTGATGTAAGAAATAGTTGTGGTACACCTGTTTATGCAGCTGCTACTGGAGTTGTGCAAAGAGCTGTTTTTAATGGCGGTTATAATAATGGTATGGGCAATCATGTAACAATTTTACATAGTAATGGAACAGTTACTTATTATGGGCACTTAATGTCTGTGTTTGTAACACCAGGTCAAACTATTTATACAGGTCAAAATATTGGAACAGTGGGTGGTGCTCCTGGAATGGCTGGGGCTGGAAGATCAACTGGTTGTCATTTGCATTTTCAGGTTGTTGGAGCAAAAAATCCTTTAGCAAAATATCCTGTGGGTGCATATATAAAATATAAATAAAAAATAAAAAGAATTAAAAAACAGCCCAAATAAAATGGGCTGTTTTTTAATTTACTTATTATTTATTATTATTACAAATCATACAAAGCCGCGCTTCAGGAGCTACTCTTAATCTTTCTTCTTCTATTTGTTTACCGCAATTTTCACAAGAACCATATTCTCCTTTTTCTATTTTTTCAAGCGCTAAATTAATATCTTTCAGTTTAAGTTCTAAACTATATTCTACTGGTAACATATTATCATATTCTTGCACTTCATCTGCTTCTTCTTCCATGCTTCCATTTTCACGGTTAGGGTAAATGGTTTCCCAATCTCCTTTTGGATGGTCGTCTTTTTTAGCAAAAGTTTTTAATTCTTTTGTTATAGACTCTTTTTTAGATTCTAATATTGTTTTGAATTCATCGAGTAATTTTTTTTCCATAATTTTTTATTATTTTTATTTATGAGGTGGAGGTGGAATAGATACGTTTTGATTTTTTTGTTCTAATTCTTTTGCTTTTTTTATAATAGAATCTTTTTCATTAATTTCTATTTCATTTTTTATTTCATTTTTTGGTTTACTTCCTGTTGCTGATAAAATTTCTACATTTCGTAAAAATTTTTCCCTTTCTTCCTTTTCTATTTGAGCAGATTTTGTGAGTTTTTCTATAAGAGCTTGCCGTTCGTTTTGAGCTTTTTTAATTGGAACGCCAGTCCACTGTTGTCTGCGAATATTTTCATTTCTTTCTAATTTTATTTTATCTGCTTTTTCTCTTTGAGCTCTTTGTTCTTCAAGCTCTCCTCTTCTTCTTTCTTCTTCTCTGGCAATTATAGCAGAATAAATTTCTCTTAGTGATTTATCTATTCCTAAAATTTTATTTCTTAATTGATTTTTTTCATTCACTAATTCATCTAAAGATTTATCTATCTGTGTTATTTTTGTTTTAATATTTTCAATTTGTTTTTCTACTTCCCATCTTTTCTTTTCAACTTCTTGTATCTTTTTTTCTATATCCCATCTGCTTGTTTCAAGCCCCTTTTTTTCAGCTGGAATAGTTGACGTTTGTTCTTTTTCTGCTAAAAATTTTTCCTCATTTTCTAATTTTTGTTCTTCTTCTAAAATTGTGTTAAGTTTTGTTTGCCAATCTTGTAATTTTATTAATAAATTATTTTTTTCTAATTTTAGATCAGGATCTCTTTTTTTATCAATTAAGTCAATTTGATTTTCTAAATCAAATCTTTCAGATTCCAACAAAAATATTTGTTGGCGTTCTTCTTCAGTGCCATAATTTTTTAAATCTTTTTCCGCTATTCTTTCTTGCTCTGCATTTTTTTCTAAAACTTGGTATCTGGCTATTTTTTCAGCTTCGTTTTGAGCTTTTTCTTTCTCTCTTTGTAGTTTTTGTGCCTCAAGTTGTTCTTCTAAAGTTTTTAATTGGATAATTCTATCTCGTTCTTTAAGCGCATCAGCCTCTCTTAAAGCACGAAGGTCTTTTTTCATTGTTTTCACTTCGGCTCTTTTTAAAAAATCCCTAACTTGTTGTTCTTCAATTTGTGTTGGCATTTGTTAACTTATTAAAAATTATTTGCCAATTATTATTTTTTGCTAAAAAATGATTTTTTCTTTTCGTTTTGTTTTTCTGCTTTGAATCCAGCATCAACTGCTGATAAATTTATTCTACCTTGCGAATCTATTTCAACAACTTTTACTGGAATTTTTTGTCCTTCTTTTACAACATCAGAAACTTTATCAATTCTATCTTTTGTAAATTTTGAAATATGAACTAAACCAGATTGTCCTGGTAAAATATCAACAAATGCTCCAAAGTCCATTATTTTTTTAACTGTGCCAATAAAAGTTTCTCCAACAGCAACTTCTTTTACTATTCCTTTTATCCAGTTAGATGCTTTTTCAACGCCAATTTCATCATTTCCTGTAATAAATACTAGCCCAGAATCATCAATATCAATTGTTACTCCACACTCTTCAATTATTTTATTAATCACAGATCCTTTTGGGCCTACAACTTCTCCAATTTTAGATGGGTTAATTGTCATAGTAAATATTTTTGGAGCAAATGGAGAAAGTGATTTTCTTGGTTCTGGTATTTCTTTTCTTATTATATCAAGAATTTTTAATCTTGCATCTTTTGCTTTATTTAAAGCTTCTTCTATTATTTTTTTATTGATTCCATCTATTTTTATATCCATTTGTATAGCAGTGATTCCATTTTTTGTTCCAGCAACTTTAAAATCCATATCTCCATAATGATCTTCTGGGCCCTGAATATCTGTTAATAGTTTGTATTCTTCAGTTTCTTCATTTTTTACTAAACCAATAGATATTCCAGCAACAGGTTCTTTTATAGGAACCCCTGCATCCATTAAAGCTATAGTTGATGCACACACAGATGCTTGAGACGTTGATCCATTTGAAGATAAGACTTCAGAAACAATTCTGATTGTGTAAGGAAATTTTTCAACGTCAGGTATTATAGGTAATAATGCTTTTTCGACTAAATTTCCGTGGCCAATTTCTCTTCTTTTTGGACCTCTCATTGGAGCTGTTTCTCCTGAAGAAAATGGAGGCATATTATAGTGATGTAAAAATCTTTTTTTACCAACAATTTCCATGCCTTCTAATAACTGTTGGTCAGCTGGTCCTCCTAAAGTTAAAATCGCAAGCACTCTAGTTAATCCCCTGCAAAAAACTCCAGATCCATGTGTTCTTGGTAAAACTCCTACTTCGCAAGATAAATTTCTAATCTCTTCAGGTTTTCTTCCATCTGGTCTTCTGTTTTTTTCAAGAATATTTTTAATAATTATTCTTTTTATTTCTTTTTCAAAATAATTTAAAACTTGTTTTTCTTTTTCCTGTTCTGGATATTTTTCTGTTAAGTATTTAATTAATTCTTGTTTTAAAATTTCTATAACTCCTAAATTTTTTTCTCCCAAAGGAGCATCTTCTATTGCTTTTTCAAGTTTATTTCCTAGCCAATCTTTAATTTCAGTTTCCACCTCTTCTGTTACAACTGGTTCAAAAATATCTTTTGTTTTGCCGATTTTTTTCTGGGAAGATAAAATAAACTCAATTATTTTTTTTAATTCTTTTTTAGAAATATCATATGCGTCTAAAATACTTTTTTCTGAAACTTCTTTACCGCCCATTTCAATCATATTAATTAAAATATCACCATCTTTCTCTATTGCTGATAAAGTTAAATCTATGTCACCATCTTTTCTTTGTTGATATGTTGGATTAAAAATAAATTCTCCATTTATTCTTCCTATTCTTATAGCTCCAATTGGTCCTAACCAAGGAATATTAGAAATAGATAATGCAAAAGAAGCTCCAATCATTCCTAAAATATCGGGATCATTTTCGCCATCCCATGAAAGGCAAGTTATAATTACTTGAACTTCTTTTTTAAAATCTTTTGGAAATAAAGGCCTTATTGCTCTATCTATCATTCTAGCTGTTAAAATTGCTTCATCTGTTGGTCTTGATTCCCTTCTGATAAATCTTGATCCAAAAATTTTTCCAGCAGCATAAAATCTTTCTTCATATTCAACTGTTAAAGGAAAATAATCAATATTGGGATTTTCTTTTGGAGAAACAACTGCAGTTACTAAAACCTGTGTTTCTCCCATTTGCACTAAACAAGATCCAGATGCTTGCTCTGTCCAATTTGTTGTGCTTATTATAATTGGTTTATCGCCAATTTTAATTTCAAATTTATCTTTTGTCATATTTTATTCCTATTTTTTTAATAAAAATTTAGTTTGGTTTTCATCCATATCTATAAATTCATCTGCTGTTTCTTTTAGTTTTGAAGAAGTTGTTTTGCCAAATGCCATAACTTCAACTCTTTTCCCTTGATTTTTTAGGTATTCAACTAATGGGATAAAATCTCCATCTCCTGAAGCTAAAACAATTACATCGAGACCAGGAGAAGTTCTTATAGCATCAATAACAATTCCAACATCCCAATCTGCTTTTTTAACTCCACCGTACCATTCTTGTAAATCTCTTACTCTTGTTTCAATGCCAATTTTAGTTAATGCGTCAAAAAACGGCGCTTCTTCGCCGGTTTTTGTGCGCACAACATAACCGAAAGCTCTTATAAATTTTCTTCCAGCTATTGCTTGCTTTAAAACTTCCTGAAAATTAACTTTACTATGGTATAAATTTTTTGCTGAGTGATATAGATTTTGAACATCAATCAATACTTCTACTCTTTGCTCTTTTGGTTTAATCATAATTTAATTTAATTTATTTTTTCAATCCTATCTTTTTCACTATTTCATTATATCTTGTTTCTGAAGTTTTTTTAAGATATGCTAATAGTTTTTTTCTTTTAATAACCATTTTTATTAAACCTTTTTTAGAATGAATGTCTTGAGGATGCTTTTTCAAATGAGAAACTAATTTATCTATTTCTTTTGAAAGCAAAGCAATTTGGACCTCTGAAGATCCAGTATCTTTTTCATGTGTTTTAACATCTTCTATAATTTTTGTTTTTTCTTTTGTTTTTAAGCTCATCTTTTTATAAAAAGCGCTCCGGCGCTTAATTTAATTAATTATTAATATACTTTATTTTTAAAAATTTGTAAAGTGTGTTTTATTTTATAGCAAAACTTTTTCATTATTTATATTATTTTTATTTTATCAAATTTATTTTTGAAATCCAAGAAGTATTTATTTTGAGCTATAATTTATTTTTAAACTTTGAAAATAATTTTTAAAACTAATAAAAAAGGACGAATTTTAATGCGGTATTCGTCCAAGAACCGTTTGCTGATTCATTAGCTCCAAGAGGCTGGGTTTATTCCCAACTTGCTTTCAATTGGTTAATGATCAGCTGTTTTTGATCATCAGACAGACCAAGAACTCCATAGAAGTTCGCCCCACAGAGGTTTGCCCCACGGAGTTTCGCTCTTTGGAGATTCGCCCAACTGAGGTCTGCCCTAGAAAAGTCCGCTCCACTGAGATATGCTCCACGTAGGTCTGCCTTGTAAAGGTCCGCCCCACGGAGGTCCGCCCCATCGAGGTCCGCCCCACGGAGGTCTGTTTTACCCTTAGGCCTCTTCTGATTGAACTCTTCAATTTTTCCTTGACGGAGAAGATTGATGAGTTCTTTCTTCTTCACAACAGAATCGCTCATAGTACATCTCCTTGTAAAAAGAACACTAGTCCATTAACGTCGGATATTTGACAAAAGGAAAAAATCCAATATTTATATTATAACATATATATAAATATTGTCAATATAAAATTAGATATTAATAATTGTGCCCCTGCTGAGAGTCGAACTCAGAACCGTCTCCTTAAGAGGGAGCTGCTCTGCCAATTGAGCTACAGGGGCGACTTTATTAGTATATATTATTAAAAAGGATTTGACCAGTTTCCTTCAAAACCTAAAGCTTTTAAAATAGTATTAATTATTAAATATGAACCAAAAACTAAAACTAATCCGATAATAGCAACATAAAGAATATGTTTACCCGTATTGAAAAGATTAGGATTTCCTGCTGATACCATCATAAATATTGCACTAATTATAATTGCTATAATTGCCAATGGTGTAGCAATTTGCCAAACAATAAATTTATAAATTTCCACAAGCATACCAAAAAATTTATCTATAGTACAAGGAACTCCGGCGGCTGGGTCGCAGTTAACAATAGCAGCATTAGTTAACAATGGCAAGGTAATTGTAGTAAAAAATAATAATATAAAAAATATCCAAAAAATTTTTTTCATTTTTTAAACACCTCGGTGCCCCTGGAAGGATTCGAACCTTCAACTCGTGGTCCGAAGCCACGCACGATATCCAGTTTCGCCACAGGGGCTTATAAATTGTCGAGGATTATTTATTTTACTTAAAAAATTGAAAAAAAGCAATTTTTAAGATAATATAAACTGAATAGCTATGACAATACCAAAGGAAGTAAAAAATATATTATCTAAATTAAAAAAAGCAGGTTTTGAAGCATATATTGTAGGTGGATGTGTGCGTGATTTTTTATTAAATAAAGAGCCAAAAGATTGGGATATAACAACTAACGCAAAACCAGAAGAAATACAAAAAATTTTTCCAGAAAGTTTTTATGAGAATCAATTTTTAACCGTTACAGTAAAAACTAATTCAAAAAAATCTGAATTATCAGAAATTGAAATTACAACATATAGATTTGAGGCAGATTATTTTGATAAAAGGCACCCAAATCAAGTAAAATATGCAGAAAAACTTGAAGATGATTTGGCAAGAAGAGATTTTACAATCAATGCTTTTGCTATGAATGAAAAGAAAAAAATAATAGATTTATTTAATGGTGTAAAAGATTTGAAGAATAAAATAATTAGAACTGTTGGCGATGCGCAAGAAAGATTTTCGGAAGATGCTCTTAGAATGCTTAGGGCAGTAAGGTTTGCTACAACATTGGGATTTAATATAGAAGAAAAAACAGCAGAAGCAATTAAAAAAAACAGTATTTGGTTAGAATCAATTTCTAAAGAAAGAATTCGTGATGAATTTTTAAAAATAATTGAATCTGAAAGAGCTAGCGAAGGAATTGAATTATTAAGAGAATTAAATTTATTAAAATATATTATACCAGAACTTTTAGAAAATTATGGAGTTAGTCAAAATAAGCACCATATTTATGATTGTTATCAACATGCTTTAAAATCTTTAGAATATGCTGCTAAGAAAAAATTTAACGTTTACGTTAGATTAGCCGCGCTTTTACATGATATTGCCAAACCAAAGGTAAAAGTTGGAGCAGGCGAAAATTCTACTTTTTATAATCATGAAGTAGTTGGTGCTAAAATGACTTTTGAAATTTTAAATCGTTTAAAATTTTCCAAAAAAGATATTGAGAAAATTACCAAACTAGTAAGATATCATTTATTTTACTATAATGTTGGCGAAGTGACAGAATCTTCTGTGAGAAGATTGATTAAAAATGTTGGCACAGAGAATATAGAAGAACTTTTGCAGGTTAGAATGTCAGATAGAATTGGATCTGGTGTTCCAAAAGCAGAACCATACAAATTAAGGCATTTGAAATATTTAATTGATAAAGTGTCGCAAGATCCTATTTCAGTTAAAATGTTGAAAGTAAGCGGTAAAGATATAATGGATTTGCTTAATATAGAGCCAGGCCCTAAAGTGGGGCAAATTTTAGATATTTTGCTTGGTTATGTTTTAGAAGATCCTAAAAAAAATACAAAAGAATTTTTAAAAAAAGAAATTAAAAAATTAGGAGAACTTAATGAAAAAGAATTACAAAAAATAGCTGAAAAATATAAAGAAGAAAAAACAAAAATTGAAACAAAACGAGATGAAATGACTAAGCAAAAATACTGGGTTACTTAAGTTTCACAAAATATGCGGGCTGTAGTATAGTAGCAGTATGCACCCTTCGGGAGGGTGTGGCCTGGGTGCGAATCCCAGCAGCCCGACATTTTAATAAAATTAAAACTATTTTAAAACATGCAAACTTGGATAATATTCTCTTTATTTTCTGCTATATTTGCCTCTTTAGTGGCGATATTTGGTAAAATTGGAGTTTCAGGAATTGACTCAACTTTAGCAACTACAGTAAGAGCTGTGATTATGGCAGTATTTTTAGTAATTGTTGCAACATCTTTGGGAAAATTTGAAACAATTTCAAGTATTACAGGTAAACCATTATTATTTATAATTTTATCTGGAATTGCAGGAGCTTTATCTTGGTTATTTTATTTTTTTGCTTTAAAATATGGTCCGGCTTCAGCAGTTGCGGCAATAGATAGAACAAGCGTTATTTTTGTTTTAATTTTTGCAGTATTATTTTTATCAGAAAAACTAACTTTAAATTCTATTTTAGGTGCGCTTTCAGTAGCTCTTGGAGCAATTTTGATGAGTTTATAATTTATAAAGGGCCTGTAGTAAAGTGGCATTACACGGCATTCGCATTGCTGAGGCGGGAGTTCGATTCTCCCCAGGTCCACAAAAAATAAATTAATGTCAATAGAAAACCAAAAAATTCAAAAAAATATTGTTTATCCAAAAGTCAGATTTGTTGATGTTTTAGTAGTTTTTTGGAAAGGATTAAAAGGCCAGAGGTGGATGTTTTTTCTCTGTATTTTTTTTATTGCTTCAGCCAGTATTTTTTCTGTAATAACTCCGATTTTTTATAAAAATTTTTTTGATGTTTTGGCTCAACCAGGATCAAAACAAGAAATCGCTAATCAATTAATTATTATAATTATTAAAATAGCTTTAATAAACGCCTGGATATGGATTTCTTGGCGTTTAGCAACATTTTTAAATGTTATTTATCAAGTAGATTCTATAGCTCGTTTGAAACAACATGCATACGATTATTTAATGGATCATTCTTATAGTTTTTTTGCTAATAATTTTGCTGGTTCTTTAGTCCAAAAAGTAAATAGATTTGCTAAAGCTTTTGAAACTTTGACAGATCAAATTAATTGGAGTGTAGTACCGTTAACTTCTAGAATTATTATAATCACAACAGTTCTTTATTTTTCAAATAAATGGATAACTTTTATTATTTTAATTTGGGCTTTTTTATTTTTAACTTTTAATATTTTGTTTGCAAAATGGAAAGTAAAATATGATATTCAAGTTGCAATTCAAGATTCAAAAACAACAGGATATTTAGCAGATACAATTACAAATCAAAACACAATTCAGCTTTTTTCTAGCAGAAATTTTGAATCACAGGGATATAAAAAAGTCAAAGAAGAGCAAGCAAAAATAACGAAGTTTTCGTGGCATATGGATTCTTTAATAGAAGCGCTTCAATCGTTTTTTGTTTTCGCTATTGAGTTTGCTTTATTTTATTTTGCTATAAAGTATTGGGAAATAGATTTAATTAGTGCTGGTTTTTTTGTTCTTTTACAAATTTATATCATTTCATTAGTTAACGAATTGTGGGGTTTTAATCGGGTTATTAGACATGCTTATCAAGCATATGCAGATGCCAAGGAAATGGTAGAAATAATGCTTTTACCTCATGAAATAAAAGATATTCCACAAGCTAAAGATTTAAGGGTGCAAGAAGGAAAAATAGATTTTCAGAATTTAACTTTTGCTTATAATAAAACAAGAATAGTTTTAAATAATATAAATATAAAAATAAAATCCGGAGAAAGAGTTGCTTTGGTTGGGCCTTCTGGTTCTGGAAAAACAACTTTTGTTAGATTAATTTTACGTTTATATTCTCCAACTGCCGGGAAAATTTTAATTGATGATCAAGACATTTCTCAAGTTACGCAAGAAAGTTTAAGAAAAAATATATCTATGGTGCCACAGGATCCTATTTTATTTCATAGAACTTTAGCTGAAAATATTGCATATGGAAAACGTAATGCAACAAGAGAAGAAATTGAAGAAGCAGCAAAATTAGCTCATTGTGACGATTTTATAAAAAACTTGCCTCAGGGATTAGACACATATGTTGGTGAACGTGGTATAAAATTATCAGGAGGAGAAAGACAAAGAATAGCAATTGCAAGAGCAATTCTAAAAAATGCTCCCATTTTAATTTTGGATGAAGCTACTTCGTCATTAGATTCACGTTCTGAAATGTTAATACAAGATGCATTGAAGATTTTAATGGAGGGAAAAACAGTTATTGTAATTGCTCATCGATTATCAACTATTCAAAAAATGGATAGAATAATTGTAATTGATCAAGGTAAAATTGTTGAAGAAGGAAACCATGAAAAATTAATTAAAAAAGAAAATAGTTTATATCGTAAGTTATGGGAGTTGCAAGCAGGAGGATTTTTAACAGATGAAGAAGATTTTGAAGAAGACGAAAAAAGAACAGAAGAAGTATTAGATTCAAATAAAGAAAATATAAAGAATAAAGGAGAGGGCACTTCAACATCTCAAACAAAATTGGTAAACTTTTAATAAAAGAAGGTTTTTTAATTTTAAAATTAAATAAAAAATAATATGGAAAAAGAAATTAAACGTAATTTGCCAAGAGATTTATTTTTACATCTTTTAACGATTGTAACATTATATTGGTCTGCAACAAGTTTTGTAACTTTACTTTGGCAATATATAAATAAGTTTTTTCCTAATGTTTTAGAATACCGAAGTTATGATTATTTTACAGGGCCTATGCGTTTTGCTATTGCTTCGCTGATTATTGTATTTCCTATTTTTATTTTGGTTTCATGGGTTTTAAATAAAATTTATTTAAAAGAATATGCTGTGCGAGAGTCAAAAATTCGTAAGTGGTTAATTTATCTTACGCTTTTTATTGCTTCTTTAATTATTATTGGAGATTTAGTTTCTGTTTTAAATGCTTTATTAAATGGAGATCTTACAACAAGATTTATCTTAAAAGCGCTTTCAATTTTATTAGTATCAGTTTTAGTTTTTTGGTATTATTTAGATGATGTAAGGCGTGAAACTCCAACTAATTTAGCAAAACCTTTTGCTATTTTAACAAGTATTTTGGTTTTAACTGGAGTTGTGGGAGCGTTTTTTATAGTTGGTTCTCCTATTGCTGCTAGATTAATTCAATTTGACCAACAAAAAATTTATGATTTGCAGGGCATTCAATCTCAAATTATAAATTACTGGCAGAGAAAAGAAACTCTTCCTAATTCACTTTTAGATTTAAATGATCCAGTTTCAAATTTTAAAATTCCTGTTGACCCTCAAACAGGACAGTCGTATGAATATAAAATAATTTATTCCACAGATTCTTCTGTGCTTAAATTTGAACTTTGCGCAAAGTTTAATAAAGAAGGAATAAATCAATATGATTCGATGAGTATTCCTGTAAAAGGATTTACTGCTGATAACTGGAATCATCCCGCAGGTTATTATTGTTTTCAAAGAACAATAGATAAAGAGCTTTATCCTCCATTTAATAAAGTAAAATAATAAAAAGTCCTGCTTTGGCAGGACTTTTTATTTTGTGATAAAATAATCGAATAAATTAAATTTTATATTTATGGTATTTAATCCAGATGCAATTCGAGAAGAAGAAAATAATGAAGAGTTAAAAATTAATAGCTCTGATGTTGAGAAATTAGTAGAAAAACTTTCTCAAAAAGGTTTTGTTGAAAAACGCTTTGCGGAAGTTCAAACAAGAAAAGCACCATTAAGGAGTGCTAAAAATCCCGAACAAACAAGAGGCGAAGTCTTTCGCTTTGAGAGAGGGCAAATATATAAAGGTTATAAAATTTTAAGGGCAGAAATTAAAAAAGCAGAAGAGAGTGGCGAGGATGCATCCCCCAAAAAAGCGCTATTAAAAGAGATAAGAGCAAAAGCAAAGGTGATAGAAAAAAACCTTGATGAACTAGAGCGCCAGTATTATGAAAACATCCACACCGTTGAAATAGAAACTGAATTCGGGAAATTTTCAGTTCCCGTGGTTGAGCTTGATTTAAGGAGGCAAGAAAAAAAAGAACAAAAAGAGGATAAAAGAATTCCATATTTTTTGTTGGGAAGTGTGGCGACGAATTATCACCAAACAGCGGCTCTTTCGATGGGGTTGGCGCTTGAAGGGCAAAGAGTTTTGGTTCCGGCATGGCCAGAACAGGCAATGGTTGGTCGTCCAGAAAATTTTGCCGAAATTTTAAAACAACAGAAAGGACTAAAACTTCACAAAGAGTATGCAAAGCAGATAGTAAGGGCAATGGGTTTGGAAAAATTAAATCTCATGGGCTATTCAATGGGAGCAGCGGTGGTGCTAGAACTTGCGCAAGATAAAGATTTTGGAGAAATGCAAGACTTAATTGTTGTAGAACCACCCAGCTTAGAAAGAAAAGGATTAGTGGGGCTTGGAAAAGATTTTGGCATAGGGGAAGGATTGCTTAAAACACTCCCCTATTCTGAAGCATTAATTAAAACCTTAAAACAAGGCAGTCGTGATGATACTGGAAGTCTTAAATTTTTAATAGAGGATGGCAGAATTTTGGGAGAAAAGCATTTTGATTCAGAAAATTTGAGCGAAATAATGCCGAAAGGAAAATACCAGCTTTGGGTAGGTACACGAAGCTCCATTACAAATGTTAAAAGAGCTCAAGAGACTTTTTTGGCTGCAGAAGAGTTGCGCCAACAAAAAAATTCTGATGCCAGTCCGCTTGAAATTTATGTGGTTAAAGGGGGGACCCATGGCTGGCCGTCCATAAACAATCTTGGATTTTCAAGAATGATAGCTAGGGGTAAGGAGCCAAAAGAACAGATCACAAGAATTAATATAAAGGATTTAGAAAATTCCGCGATGACAGGGATTATAAAAGACATAAAAGAATAATTTATAATTTGTGAATATGTTGTTGAAAAGAAGATAATAAGCATGTAAATAAAATGGGGAAAAGCGAGATAAAAACTATTGATATTAATGACAAAAAGTATCCAAAGACGCTGAAGGGGGCGTTAATGTGCTTGGTGCCAAGCATGGGTCCGAAAAAGTTATATTATAGAGGAAATTGGGATGAAGATATTTTTAAAAATTGTCTAGCAGTAGTTGGTTCACGTCATTTAACTCGTTATGGCAGACAGGCAACAGAACAAATTGTTGCAGAATGTGCGGCCGCTGGCATTACTATTGTCTCTGGTTTTATGTATGGTGGAGATGAAGCCGCTCACTCTGCTTGTGTTAAATCTGGCGGACGTACAATTGCAGTAATGCCTTGCGGAATTGATTTAATTTTTCCATCCCAACAAAAAGAACTCTATCAGAAAATTTTAGATAACAAAGGTTTAATAATATCTGAATATGAACCGGGTTTTAAGCCAACAAATTATTCTTTTGTACAAAGAGATAGGATTGTCGCTGGTTTATCAAAAGCAGTTTTAGTTACAGAAGCGGCTTTAAATTCTGGCTCTTTAATCACTGCTAATTATGCTAAAAAATATGGTAGAAAAATTTTTGCCTTACCAGGTCAAATTACCAGCGAAGTTTCAAAGGGAACATTGATGCTTATAAAAGAAGGAGCAGAATTAGTAATAGAAGCAAAAGATATTTTGAGTTTCTATAAAATTTTACTCAATCAAAAGAAAATTCCTACCTTATATTCCTCCAATTCATTACTATCAAATAATCTTATAAATAAAAATTCACTTGAAGAAAAAATTATTAATTGTCTTAAAAGAGAACCAATGAACGCTGATGATATGTCGCGTTTATTTGCTGTATCAGTTGCTCATCTTGGTACAACATTATCTTTAATGCAATTAAAAGGCATAATAAATCAAGAATCTGGTAAATATTATTTAAATTAAAATTATGTTAATTAAAGTGCCAAGTGTAGCTCATCTTGGATTGAACACAATAAAAGTTGATATTGAAATTAATTTGGCGAATAAAGGTTTACCCACTTTTGAAATTGTGGGTTTAGCAGATAAATCTGTGGCAGAAAGTAAAGAAAGAGTTCGTACGGCAATTGTTAGTTCTGGAATTGATTTTCCTATTAAAAGAATAACAATTAATATGGCGCCGGCAGATGTTCCAAAAGAAGGTTCAATATATGATTTGCCAATTGCTGTTGGAATTTTGAGTAGTGTTTTAGGATTTCAAATTCCTGAAAAATCATTATTTTTAGGAGAATTATCTTTTGATGGAAGTTTGCGTCATACAAAAGGCGCTTTTTTAACTGCTCTTTTTGCAAAAGAATTTGGTTTTACAAATTTGTTTGTGCCAAAAGATTCTGCAAATGAAGCGTCTGCTATAAAGGGAATAAAGGTTTTTCCTGTTGAAAACTTAACTCAAATTTTTAAGCATTTTTTAAAACAAGAAGAAATTTTTCCTATTGGACAAAAATTAACTTCAGAAAAAATAGATTTACATGCTGAATTTGATATGAAAGAAATCATAGGGCAGGAACAAGCAAAAAGAGCTATGGAGATTGCTGCGGCTGGAGGTCATAACATAATAATGATTGGTTCTCCCGGGTCTGGAAAAACAATGTTAGCGAGAGCTTTGCCTGGTATTTTACCTCCATTAAACGAAGCAGAAAGTTTAGAAGTTACTAAAATTTATTCTGCTGCTGGAAATATTCCTCCTGGAGGAGGATTAATTTTATATCGACAATTTCGAGCTCCACATCATACAGCTAGTTTGGTAGGATTAATTGGCGGAGGTTCAAAGCCTCAGCCAGGAGAAATTTCTTTAGCTCATAGAGGAGTTTTATTTTTAGATGAATTTAATGAATTTCCTCGCAGTATTATGGAGGCTATGCGTCAGCCACTAGAAGACGGAATTGTAACAATTTCTCGAGCAAAGCAAAGAATAATTTATCCAGCAGATTTTATGTTAGTGGCTTCAGCTAATCCTTGTCCTTGTGGATATTCAATGCATCCTAAAAAAGCTTGTACATGTTCTGCAAATCAAATTTTAAAATACCAAAAAAGAATTTCTGGTCCGATTTTAGATAGAATTGATTTACACATTTCTGTAATGCCAGTAGATTTATCAGAATTTGAAGGCAATCAAAAAAAATCTGAATTTTTAGAATCTTCTGAAAAAATAAAAGCAAGAGTAATTTTAGCTCGACAAAAACAACAAAGGCGATTTTCAAAAGAAACAATTCATTCAAACAGTCAAATGAAAAATAGTCATATTAAAAAATATTGTAAATTACCAAAAGAAGTAGAACAAATTTTGACACAAGCATCAGTAAAATTTAATTTATCGGCAAGAAGTTATATGAAAATGATCAAAGTTGCTCGCACAATTGCTGATTTAGACAATTCGGAAGAAATTCAGATTAAACATATGGCCGAAGCTTTACAATATAAATCTAAAAATTATGAGTCAGCATAATGAAATTGGAAAAATTGGGGAAGATCTGGCAAGGAAATATTTAGAAGAAAATGGGTATAAAATTTTAGAGCAAAATTATAAAACTAAGTATGCTGAGATTGATTTAATATGTGAAAAACCTTCAGGATTATTTGGTTTAAGAAAACCAAGTTTAATTTTTGTTGAAGTTCGCACAAAAGTTGGCGAAAAATGGGGCAATCCAGAAGATACAATAAATAAGCAAAAGCTTTTAAAAGTTTTACAAAATGCTAAAAATTATTCTGCTTTTAATAAATGGGATGGATTATGTAGAATTGATGCGATTTGTATTGTTTTAAATGAAAATTTTTCTGTGCATCGTCTTACTCACCACGAAAATATTATTTCTTAATTTATACTTGACTTTAATTTTTTTTTGAGTATTATTAAAAAAGACAAGAAAGAATTAATTGTCCGGCTGAAAAGCGGGACTTTTTACTAATAATTTACCAAAATATTTTTTAAAAGAACTTATCTTTCTTTTTTAGAATAAAGATTAGAAATTTCTTATTTTCAAAATATTCGGTTTATTATAAAATATAATATATGGATTTAAAAGGATTTAAAGGAGCTTTAGCTCAAATTGCTGAAGAAAGAGGTATTTCACCTGAAAAAGTTATTGAAACAATTGAGGCGGCAATTGCTACAGCTTACAAAAAAGACTACGGCCAAAAAGGACAAAAGATTAAAGCCAAATTTAACCCGGTTTCGGGCGATGTTAAGTTTTGGCAGATAAAATTAGTTGTTGATGATTCAATGCTTTATACAGATGAAGAAATTAAAGAAATGAAAGAGAGAAAAGAAGTTCCGCCAGATGAGGCAAGGCCAGGTGAAGAAGCGCCTAAAAAATATATTTTTAATCCCGAAAAGCATATAATGTTAGAAGATGCTAAAAAAGATTATCCAAATATAAAAGCAGGAGAAGAAATTGAAATTCCTTTAGTATCAAAACAAGATTACGGTAGAATCGCGGCTCAAACCGCAAAACAAGTTATTTTACAGAAAATTCGAGAAGCTGAGAAAGAAACAATTTCTTCAGAATATAAATCAAAGGAAGGAGAAATTGTTTCTGGAATTGTGCAAAGAATTGAAGGACATACAGTTTTTGTAGATATTGGAAAAACATTAGGAATTTTAAATAGAGAAGAACAAATTCCTGGTGAGTTTTATAGGCCGGGACAGAGATTAAAACTTTACATTTTAAAAGTTGAAGACACTCCAAAAGGATCAATTGTGATGCTTTCAAGGGTATACCCAAAATTAGTTTCTAAATTATTTGAATTAGAAGTTCCGGAAATTGCAGCTGGTACAGTTGTAATAAAATCAATTGCGAGAGAGCCTGGTTTTAGAACAAAAATTGCAGTTGCCACAAATGAAGAGCAGGTTGATCCAATTGGAGCTTGTGTTGGACAAAGAGGAACAAGAATTATGGCTGTTATAAATGAATTAGGAGGAGAAAAAATTGATGTGGTAACTTATGAAGAAAATCCTGAAAAATTTATTGCTAATGCATTAGCTCCTGCTAAAATTGTTGAAGTAAAAATTGAAGATAAAAATACAGCAGTAGTTTTTGTACCAGAAGATCAACTATCTTTGGCAATTGGAAAAGATGGCAGGAATGTTCGTTTGGCAGCAAATTTAACTGGTTGGAAAATAGATATTAAAACAACCGATAAATCAGTAGAAGAAGAAAGTCTTGAAAATTCTGAAGAAAAAAAAGAAGAAAAAAATTAATTTAAAATTAAAAATTAATAAAAATAAAATATGAATTTAATATATTTTCCAATTATTGTATCGCTTTTTGCGATAGCATTTGTATGGTATTTATCCATGCAAATTAAAAAAACACCAGTTGCCAGCGGAAAAGCAGTAGAAATTACTGCAGCTGTGCAAGAAGGAGCAATGTCTTATTTAAAAAGACAATATAAAACAATTGCAATTGTTGGAGTAATTTTATTTTTATTGCTTTTTATTCCAATTGAAGGATTAGGACTAAAAGTGGCAGTAGGATTTTTATTAGGAGCTATTTTGAGCGGTTTGTCTGGATTTATTGGTATGATTGTTTCAACACAAGCAAACACAAGAGTTGCGGAATCTGCTAAAAAAGGTTTGGCAAAAGCATTAGATATTTCTTTTAAAGGAGGACTAATAACAGGATTAATGGTTGTTTCTTTGGGGTTGCTTGCCGTGTCTGGATATTATTGGCTTACAAAAGATATTAATGGGCTTGTTGGTCTTGGTTTTGGTGCTTCGTTAATTTCAGTTTTTGCTAGAGTTGGTGGTGGAATTTACACAAAAGCAGCTGATGTTGGAGCTGACTTAGTAGGAAAAGTTGAAAAAGGAATTCCTGAAGATGATCCAAGAAATCCAGCAGTTATTGCTGATCAAGTTGGAGACAATGTTGGAGATTGCGCTGGAATGGCAGCTGATATTTTTGAAACCTACGCAGTTACTACAGTAGCCGCAATGATTTTAGGATATTTACTTTTCCCAGCAAGTCCTCAATTTGTTTTGCTTCCGCTTATATTGGGGAGCGTTGCAATATTAGCATCAATTATTGGAAGCTTTTTTGTTCGCCTTGGAAAAGAAAAAGGAATTATGATGGCGATGTACAAAGGTATTGCCGCTACAATAATTTTATCTGCAATTGGTTTTTATCCTGTAATTAATAAATTAATGGCTGGTACAGCAATTCCAACAATAAATCTTTATTTAGCTTCATTAGTTGGCTTAATAATTACAGCAGGAATGTTTATTATTACAGAGTATTACACATCAAAAAAATATGGTCCAGTAAGATCAATTGCTAAAGCTAGCGAAACAGGACACGCAACAAATATTATTCGTGGATTAGGAATTGGAATGCAATCAACTGCTTATCCTGTTTTATTGATTGCTATTGGAACGATTATAAGTTTTTGGCTAGGAGGATTATATGGAGTAGCTTTAGCTGTTGTGACAATGTTATCGGTTTCTGGAATTGTTGTTGGTGTTGATGCTTATGGTCCAATTACTGACAATGCTGGTGGAATCGCCGAAATGTCAGAAATGCCAAAAGATATCAGAGAAGTAACAGATGCATTAGACGCAGTTGGAAATACAACAAAAGCAGTTACAAAAGGATATGCTATTGCTTCTGCAGGATTAGCAGCATTAGTGTTGTTTTCTGCTTATTCTGAGCAAGTGGAAGGAAGAGGAATTGGAGGCTTTTTATTAAGTGATCCAAAAGTTGTGGCAGGTCTTTTAATTGGCGGATTACTTCCCTATTTATTTGCTTCATATTTGATGGGAGCTGTTGGAAAAACAGCAGGAAAAGTTGTTGAAGAAGTTCGCAGACAATTTAAATCAATTACCGGGTTGATGGAAGGCACAGCAAAACCAGAATATGGAAAATGTGTTGATATTGTAACTAAAGCTGCAATTAAAGAAATGTTATTACCAGCATTGATTCCTGTTTTAGCTCCAATTTTAGTGGGATTTATTTTAGGACCGCAAGCTTTAGGAGGATTGTTAATTGGCTCAATTGTTACGGGTTTGTTTGTTGGAATTTCTATGACTACAGGGGGAGCTGCTTGGGATAATGCTAAAAAATATATTGAAAGCGGAGCTCATGGAGGGAAAGGAAGCGAGGCTCATAAAGCAGCAGTTACGGGAGATACAGTTGGAGATCCTTATAAAGACACCGCAGGACCTGCTATAAATCCAATGATTAAAGTGCTTAATATCGTTGCTCTACTAATTGTTGCTTTCTTAGTATAATAAAATTAAAAAACCGCTGAATTAATCTCAGCGGTTTTTTAATTGATTTTTTGTAAAATTAGTGTCAAAGTTAAATAATTTAAAAATAAATTTATGGATAATTTAGAAGACATAATTAAAAATGGCGCTTTGATTATTGATGTGCGCACTCCTGATGAATTTAAAGTAGGACATATTGAAGGATCTATTAATATTCCTTTAAATGAGATAGGGCAAGCAATGGAGTGGTTAAAAAAAGATGTTCCAATGATTTTAGTTTGTGAATCTGGCGCTAGAAGTGGCCACGCTGTGATGATTTTAAAAACAAATGGATTTGAGAAGGTTTACAATGGAGGTAGTTGGAATAGTTTAGGAAATATAAAAGCAGGAGGATGTCCTGTGTAATAATTTTAAAATCTTAAATATAAAAAATTAAATTCCGGTGGGCTGTTATCCGGATTTTTATTTTGGTAAAATAAATTAAATTAAATTATAAAAAATGAGCGAAGAATCTCATAAAAGATTTAGGGCACAAATTACAGACGAAGCATTAAATCGTTATAGAGAAAAAAATAAAGCACTCGAAGAAGCAGAAAGACAAGTAAAAAATTCAAAAAATAGTATTATATGGCTTATTTTTGCCGGAGGAGTTTTTATTTTTTTTATTTTCATAGTAATAATTTTGATATTTTTACTGTTTTTTATTCAAGGAAATAATAATCCTAATAATGAACAAAAAAACATAGAATGGACAGAAGAAGGCAATAAAACAAAAGTTGCTTATGGAGTAGCAATGCAAGAAAGATGTTATAACAAATTTAATAATTTTATTGAAAATTATGGTCAGGATTATTCAAAATGTCTTATAGAAATTGATTTTAATGAACAATTTTGTGAGGGATATAACCCTCAAACACAAGCTCTTTCTAAGGAAAATATTATAGTTATATTAGATGCTTCAGGATCTATGCTTCAAAAAACAAGCCCTGTAATGGGTATTTCTGAAGTTAGAATTGATGTTGTCAAAAAAGCTGTTTTAAATTTTTTTAATAAAATGCCAGAAGGTGTGAACACAGGTCTTATAGTTTACGGACATAAAGGATCAAATTCAACAATTGATAAAGAATTATCATGCAATGGCATTGAAGAAGTTATTAAGCTTGGTCAAAACGATTATAGCAAAATAATCAGCGCTATGAACTCTTTTACTCCTAAAGGATGGACTCCTTTAGCAAATTCATTAAATTTTGCTAAAGATATTTTAAAAGAAAAAGCTAATGGTGGAAAAAATTATTTAATATTACTCACAGATGGCATTGAATCATGCGATGGAGATCCGTTAAAAGCAGCTGAAAATTTAAAATTGGAGATTCCTGGAATAAAGCTAATTGTTATTGGTTTTGGAATTTATGATCAAGATCAAATTAATTTAAGAAAAATTGCCGATATTGGTGGGGGTTCTTATATTAATGCAGAAAGTTCATCAGATATTGCTAACGCATTTAACGATCAACTTTTGCTAATTAAAAAAGAATGTATTACAGGAGAAATACAGAAAATGTCTTTAAAACTTAAAGAAAATAATTTATCTAATTTAAATTGTTGGCTTGAAGCAACAGAAAAAGAAAAAGAAAATTTTGTTTCAAATATTGAAAAAAAATCAAATGATTATGTTTGTAATGTTGAAATATTGGAAGCAATAAAAGCAAGAAGTGAGGAATTTTGGCTTAAAAAAGTTGAAATTGAAGAAAAAAATTCGTCTATTTTTAATCAAAAGAAAACAGAATACGAGAAGCAATTATTAGAATTAAATAAAAGATAGACATTTGATTAATTTTAAAAAAGATGTTAAATTAGATGATATGAAAACAGAAACAAAAAAACTTCCAAAATCAAAAATAGAAATAACATTTGAGCTTACAGCAGAAGAGTTTGAAGAACACACAGAGCATGCTTTAGAACACTTAAAACACCATATAAAAGTAGATGGATTCAGACAAGGGAAAGCTCCAGCAAAAATGGTTGAAGATAAAATAAAGCCCGAAATGCTTTTAATGGAGGCGGGAGATCATGCTGTAAAACATGTTTATTCTAATTATATTAAAGAAAATAAACTTGAGCCGGTGGGCTATCCAGAGATTCAAATAATTAAAATTGCAAAAGGAAATCCTTTTATTTTTAAGGCAACAATTACACTTTTGCCAGAGGTTAAATTGCCTGATTATAAAGAGATTGCAGCTAGTGTTAAAGGAAAAGAAATTTCTGTAACAGAAGAAGAAATTCAACATTCGTTAAATTATTTACAGAGATCAAGAGCCAAATTTACAATAAAAAACGGAGTAGCAGAAAAAAAAGATTTCGTAGAGATTACATATCAAAATAAAGATATTAATGCTGGAAAAGAAGTAGAAGATCAATTTGTTTTAGGTGAAGGTGGTTTTATAAAAGGGTTTGAAGAAGCAATTGAAGGAATGAAAGCTGGTGAAGAAAAAGAATTTAAAGCCACATTCCCCGTTAATTCAGCACAAAAAAATTTAGCAGGCAAAGAGGGAGATTTTAAAGTTAAACTTAAATCAGTTCAAAAAATGGAAATGCCAGAAATTAATGATGATTTTGCCAAGCAATTAGGTGCTTTTGATACGTTAGTTGCATTAAAAGATAGCATCAAAGAAGGCCTTATGGCTGAAAAAACAGAGCAAGAAAAGCAAAGAAAGAGAGCGGAAATTTTAGATCTTATTGCACAAAAATCCGTTTTTGAAATACCTGAAGCAATAATTGATTATGAAAAGGAAAATTTAATGAGAGATCTTAAAAATAAGATTACGCAAAATATGAAATTAACATGGGAGCAATATTTGTCAGCTGTTAAAAAAACGGAACAAGAAATTAAAGATACTTTTGAAAAGGAAGCAGAAAAAAGATTACGTGGTTTTTTGGTTTTAAGGGAGCTTGGTAAAGTGGAAGGTGTAGAAGTTTCAGAAAAAGAAGTGGAAGAAGAAATTAATAAATCAATAAAAAATTATTCAAAAGAGCAGTTAGATAAAATTGACATAGATCAATTAAAAGAGTATACTAAAGGTGTATTATTTAACGAAAAAGTATTCCAAATATTGGAAAACTTTTCGCAAAAATAATTAATTAAATTAAAAAATTACAAAAGTGCCAATAGTTCCAACTATTGTAGAAAAATCACAGCGCGGTGAACGCGCATACGACATTTTTTCAAGGCTTTTAGAAGAGCGCATAGTTTTTCTTGCGGGCCCAGTTACAGATATGAATGCAAATTTGGTTATTGCTCAAATGCTTTATTTAGCTTCAAAAGACCCAAAAAGAGATATTAAGCTCTATATTAACAGTCCAGGAGGTTCGGTTACAGCAGGGCTAGCAATTTATGATACAATGCAGTATTTAAAGTGTCCAGTTTCCACTATTTGCATAGGTTTAACTGCTTCAATGGCAGCAGTAATTTTAGCATCAGGCACAAAAGGTAAACGATTTGCTTTACCTAATGCTGAAATACTTCTGCATCAAGTTGCTGGCGGGGCTCAAGGGCAAGCAGTAGATATCGAGATCACTGCCAAACAGATTGTGAAAATGAAAGAAAAATTAAATAATATTTTAGCCAACCATACTGGTCAGCCTTTAAATAAAGTAGAAAAAGACACAGATAGAGATTTTTATTTGTCAGCAGAAGAAGCTAAACAATATGGTTTAATTGATGAAGTTATAGGAAGTAAATAATTTCTCTTTATTATAAGAATAAAGATGTTGTATGCGGGTTCACCGAAAGGTGAACTTGTTTTGTTAGAATTAAAAATAAAAAATATGAATGAATTATTATTTAGTTTAGTTATTTTAACTATCACCTTGTTTTTAGGAGGTGTTATTGGTTATTATATTCGTCAAAGCATTGCCAAAAGAAGAGCAGGAACTTTAGAAGCAAAGTTACAAAAACGTTTGATTGATGTAAAAGAAGAGACAGCCACGATGATTAAAAATGCAGAAAAAAAATCTGCAGAAATTATTGATCGAGCTCAAAAAGAAATAGATGAAAGAAGAAGAGAGTTTTTGAAGGCCCAACAGCTTTTATTAAATAGAGAAAGCTTGTTAGATTCTAGGATTGCTTCTTTTGAACAGAAAGAAAAAGATTTGCAAGAGAAGGGTGAAAAGTTAAAAATTTTAAAAGAAAATTTAGAAAAATTAAGAGCAGAAGCTGAAGATAAATTGGAAAAAGTAGCTGATCTTTCAAGGGAAGAGGCTAAAAAAGAATTATTCAAATTAGTAGAGATAGAAAATGAAAAAGAAATTTTAGAAAGAATTAAAAAATTAGAAGAACGTGGACAGGAAAAATTACAGGCAAGAGCTAAAGAAATTATTTCTTTAGCAATACAAAAATGTGCAGTTCCTCAAGCACAGGAATTAACAACGACTACGGTTTTATTAACAAATGAAGAATTAAAAGGTAGAATTATTGGAAAAGAAGGCCGAAATATAAGAACTTTTGAAAAATTAACAGGAGTTGAATTAATTGTAGATGAAACACCAGAATCAGTAGTTATTTCAGGTTTTAACCCTATTCGTAGGCAAATTGCCAAACTTGCCTTAGATAAATTAATTCAAGACGGTAGGATACAACCAGCAAAAATTGAAGAAAAAGTTGAAGAAGCAAAACAGGAAATTGCAAAAACTATAAAAGAAGCTGGTGAAAAAGCAGTTTATGAAACAGGAGTTATTGGTTTAGATGATAAGCTCGTTCAAATTTTAGGTAGATTATATTATAGAACAAGTTATGGCCAGAATGTTTTATTGCATTCAATGGAGGTAGCGTTGATTTCAGAAACAATTGCTGAAGAGCTTAAAGCAAATGCGCAAGTAGCAAAAAGAGCTGGTTTATTGCATGATATAGGAAAAGCTATTGATCAACAGGTGCAAGGTTCTCATATAGAAATTGGCATTAAAATTTTGGAGAAATTTGGTGAATCAGAAGCAGTTATAAAAGCAGTAAGAGCCCATCACGATGATTACCCAGCTGATACTTTAGAAGCAGTTATAGTTAAAACAGCTGATGCTATTTCAGGATCAAGACCAGGCGCTAGAAAGGATACTTTAGAGAATTATTTACAAAGATTAAAAGAGCTTGAAGATATTGCTAATAAAATTGATGGAGTTGAAAGAACTTATGCTATTCAAGCAGGTAGAGAGATTAGAGTATTTGTAAATGCTGATAAAATAGATGATTTGGGGGCTCAAAAAACTGCCAAACAAATAGCAGAAAAAATTGAAGAAGAACTTAAATATCCTGGTGAAATTAAAGTTACAGTTATCAGAGAAACTCGTGTTATAGAATATGCTAGATAATTTAATTAAAAACTGCCCTTTATAAAGGGCAGTTTTTAATTAAAAGCATCTAAAATATTTTTTATAAGCTTAATTTCTTCAGTAGAAATATTATTAGGTATAAAAATAATTACTTTGCCAGAGTTAAGAGTAAGTTCTATTTTATGACAATTAATTATCGATTTCACAGGTGTGAGTATATCTTCAGATAATTTTATCTTATTTTTATCTTGATTATCTATTGTTTTTACCAATGATGTGAAATTGTTATCTTTGTTTTTTAACAAAGTTGTGGATTGTTGTGAAGCTGTTCTATGACGTACAATCCAATTCTGAATTTTGCTAGGATTTTTCCCATATCTTTTATAATCATTTATAACTTTTAAAAGTCGAGCTTTATAGGTGTTTAAAGAATTAATATCTTTGTTTTTATTTTTATTTATAACACTTATAAATATTTCTTCTATATTTTGTTCGACTATATCTATTGATGTTAGTTCGTTTGGCGTAAGTTCTTTTTCAAATATTTTTAAAGCAGATCTTAAATTATTAGCTGTGGAAACAGCATATTTTCTATTATTTTTAGCAAGATCAATAAAATTATATAAATCTTTAAAAGTGTCCATTTATATAAAAGATAAATATATTATCTTATTTTATCATATTTAAGATAAAAAAACAGTTTTAAAATAATTTTGAAAAATAATTTTATACAACTATTTTACCTTTGACTTAAGAAAAAAAAATGTTATAATAAATATAACGGGGTGTCGTATAATGGTAGTACGTGCGCTTTGGGAGCGTACAGCTTGAGTTCGATTCTCAACACCCCGACATAATTGAAAATGCGGGTATGGTGTAGCAGCAGCACGAAACCCTTCCAAGGTTTGAGCAGGGGTGCAAATCCCCTTACCCGCTCCAAATATTTAACAATTTTTTGCCCCCGTAGTTAAATGGATATAACAAGAACCTTCTAAGTTCTGGTTGCAGGTTCGATTCCTGCCGGGGGCACACTTCACTAAACTTTGGTGTAAGTAATATGGCGGCTATGGTGTAGTAGCAGCACAGCTCTCTGTGGAAGAGCTAGCACGGGTGCAAATCCCGTTAGTCGCCCCAAGATACACCTTTTGTTTTTTTGCAGAGTTTATTTAAAAAATTTTTTGAGTTAAAATAAAAATATAAAATTAAAAAAAATAAAATGAAAGGATTTTATTCAAATATAGAAAAAGATACTTTGGAAAATGAAAATTTTCGCAAAGTACTTTATACTGGCAAACATAGCCAATTAGTTTTAATGAATTTAAAGCCAAATGAAGAAATTGGATTAGAAGTTCATGAAGAAAATGATCAATTTTTTAGGTTTGAAAAAGGAAAGGGAAAAGTAATAATTGATGACAATGAATATGAGGTTTCTGATGGTTCAGCAATTATTGTTCCTGCTGGTTCGCAACATAATGTAATAAATATCTCTAATTCTGAAGAATTAAAACTTTATACAATTTATTCGCCCGCTCATCATAAAGATGGAATTATAAGAAAAACTAAAGAAGAAGCTGAAGCAAATGAAGCTGAGTTTGATGGGGTAACAACAGAATAACTAAAATACAAAACCTAATAAAACTATTTTGCTCTTTGGTTACGGCCAAAGGGCTTTTTGTTTTATTTGAAAATTGATAAAATTAATAAATATTATGAAAACATTTTTCTGGAAAAATATTTTCGTTTCGTTTTTTGTCTTATTAATTGTTATAGCCGGTATTTATTTTGCATTAAAAAATGATTTTGATAAAAATAAAATTTTAGCATCGCTGTCTTATCAAAAAAATATATCTCAAAATAATATTAATTTTATTAGTCGTCAAGAAAAATTAAAAAATCCTCCTGAAGAAATTAGAGCTGTTTATATTAATGGTTATTCTGCAGGGACAAAAACATATTTAAAATATTTAGATGGTGTTATTGAAAACAATAAAATTAATGCGGTTGTCATTGATATTAAAGGAAGCGATGGTTGGGTATATTATGATTCAAAAATACATGATGTTAAAAAATATAATTTAAGCAATCGGATAATTAAAGATATTAATTTTTTAATAAAACATTTTCACGATAGGAATATTTATGTTATAGGCAGAATATCTGTTTTTGAAGATCCTTTATATGCAAAAGCAAGGCCTGAATTAGCAGTTTATGATAATGAAAAAAGTACCGAAACAGAAAAAATTCTATGGCAGGATTATAATGGACTTATGTGGCTTGATCCTGCATCACAAGATGTTTGGGATTACAATATTTCATTAGCAAAAGACGCTTTTTATCACGGTTTTGATGAAATAAATTTTGATTATGTGAGATTTCCCACAGATGGAAATATCGAAAAAATAGGTTTTCCAATTTATAATGGGAAAATTTCAAAATCAGAAGTAATGAATAATTTTTTTAAATATTTAAGAGAAAAATTAGCTAATGAAAAAATATCCATTGATTTATTTGGATTAACAACAATAAAAAGAGGTGATATAGGAATAGGTCAAATACTTGAAAATGCTTTTGAAAATTTTGATTATATTTCTCCAATGGTTTACCCTTCGCATTATGCTAAAGGTTTTATGGGTTTTCTAAATCCTGCAGAATATCCTTATGAAGTTATAAAATATTCAATGGATGAGGCTATGTTAAGAAAAAATGCATATCCAGTAAAATTATCTGTAAAATTTAGACCTTGGATACAAGATTTTAATATTGGTGCAGAATATAATTCTGAAATGATAAAAAAAGAAATTCAGGCAGTAAAAGATTCTTTAGAAGAAGAATATGTTGGCTTTATGATTTGGAATCCCTCCAATATATACACAAAATTTGAATACTAAAAAAACAATTATTTAAGAATTGTTTTTTTAGTATAGTAATTATTTTTTTTCTTCCAAAGTAGCGCTAACAGATATTTCTTTTCCGTCGCGCAGGATTTTGAAAATAGTTTTTTGTCCTATTTTACATTTTTGCAAAATATGAGCAAGAGGATTTTTAGAAGTAATTTTTTCTCCATTACATTCTACTAAAATATCCCATTCTTTAATGCCAGCTTTATCTGCAGCTGATCCTTTTACAACAGGATATTCTCCTAAAGCTTCTCTTACTACTAAAGCTCCGTCATAAACAGGAAGTTTATTTGCTTCTGCCATATCTTTGGAAATTAAAACATATTTTACTCCTAAAAATGGAACAATTATTTTTCCAAATTTTTTAACTTCGTGAAAATCTTTTTTGGCATAATTTATAGGAATGGCAAAACCAATATTTTGAGCTCCAGCAATCATTGCTGTGTTAATGCCAATAACGTGGCCATCCATATTTACAAGAGGTCCGCCAGAGTTTCCAGGATTAATAGCTGCATCTGTTTGTATTAATCCTCTTAAATTTTGCATTTGATGATCTAATCCTCCAAAAGCAGTAATAAATCTGGAGAGCCCAGAAATAATTCCAGCTGAAAGAGTGTCTGTAAATTCTCCTAAAGCATTTCCTATAGCAACTACTTCTTCACCTAGTTGAATTTTATTTGAATCTGCTAATTCTAAATATGGAAATCTTTCTCCCTCAATTTTTAAAATAGCGGTATCATTAATCGGGTTTCTTGATAAAATTTTTGCTGGATATTTATGTTTTGGATCTAATATCACTGTGTAGTCAGCAGTATTATCTGAAACTACATGATTTGAAGTGAACACATAACCATCTTCTGAAACTATAAAGCCAGATCCCCCGCCAATTTGAGTTTTTTTCATTTTACTTTTTTCTCCTTTTTCTAATTTTGGCATTATATATTCTTTTCCACCAAAAGGAAAAGAATAAAATTGTTCTGCTCTCGGAAGATCTTTTGAAGCAATAATAGTAATTACTGCTGGGCAAGCTTTTTTTGCAATTTCAACTATAGGAGATTTTGATGGCATAAAATTATTATTTAAAATTTTAACTAATTATACCAGAAAAAAACGTTTGAAAGCAACTTGTTAGAATTGAATTTTTATGTTAAATTATCAAATAAGCCCTCGTAGCTCAATTGGAAGAGCAGTTCCGTCCTAAGGAAAAGGTTGCAGGTTCGATTCCTGCCGGGGGCACTTTTATTTTAAATTACTCAATACAGCAATCAATTGCTTTTTTAACTAATTCACCTAGCTTTCCCATAAATCCTTTTTTTTCTTTATCTTGTTTATTCAAAGCATTTTCATCTATTTTTTTAATATCACCAACATCAAGCAATTTCATATTAAGACCCCAAAACAAAGAATAAAGATTATATGCTTTATTAAAAAGATCATACGCTTCATTTTTATTATTCATTCCCAATTGTTTTGTCCCAACTTCCATAAGCCGCATTGAAGCGGCAAGTAAATGTTTTGAAATACACCAAACTTCTCCTTCATATTCTTTGATGATCTTTTTTAGTAGTTCTTTTCTCATTTCTCTAATATCTTTTATCATATCGTAGTATTCTGTTTTACCGAGCTTGGCTCCAGTAAAAAAGAAATGCTCTTCAATACTTACAAGATTCATTATGGCAATGCTTAAATCTTGATCAGATGATAAGTCCATTTTTTCTTGTTTTTTCATTTCGTCCACTTTTTGGATAAATTCGTTAAGGTTTTTTATTAGATTTTGATTATTGTTTGTGTTGTTCATATTGTTATTTAGTTAAAAAATAATAAATTATGCTTAATATTATTAAAGGAGAAATGGGCATAACAACTTTTTGAAATGGAAAATAGGCATGATTATTATTTTTTTCTTTTAAATAAAAATACCAACTAGCTCCAAACCAGAAAGCAAAACTTCCTACAATTATTCCAAAGAGTAGTTTATCTAATCCACAAATACACAAAGTATTAATTGGATTGCCTATAATTTTAGCATAATATAAAGGAATAATTATTAAAGAATAGTAAGAAATAATATTTACAAAAATTCTGCCTTTAAATCTGATATTTTTCTTTTCTAGCCAGCTTTCTGTCCATGTAATTATTGAAACAGTGAGTCCACCAATCCATAATCCGGTTATTGTGTCATCAATTCCTAACCAACGTGAAAGCCCAACCCCTGCGCCAACAGCAATGGTGCAGATAGGGCAAACTGCTAAAGCTTTTTTTGCAAAAAGAAAAATAGTTGCGAAAATTGATAAAAAATAGATTAATGTTTTTTTCATTTTATTGATTATTTATTTTTGATTTGAAAAATTCAATAATATCTCGATCTCCAATCAAACATTTTTTGCCGTCCCATAAAAAAGGTACACCAATTGAATTAGTTGATAATCCGCAAAGCTTGGCTTTTTCAACTAAATCATTAGCGTTTTGTTTATTATAATAAACCTCTTTTTTAATAAATGGCACTTTTGTTTCAATATTATTTTGATTTAAATATTCTTCAACAATGGCACAGTGTGGACAACCATCGCCATAAAAGAGAATAATTTGGTTTGTCGATTGGTTTTCTGTTAATGTTGTTTCAATTATTTTATTTTTATTTTTTTCTTGCAAAAGTACAAAAATTGAAAAAAATAAAACAATAACAAATAATATTGTAGGGATTATAATTTTATTTTTCATATTTTTTTATTTTATAAATATATTTAATAAATAACCAATAATTATTATATTTATTGTTGTTATTCCAAAAAAATAAACTAGTAATTTTATTTTCATTACTCTTTTTAGAATCAAAGCTTCTGGCAGAGAAAGACCAACTATTGCCATCATAAAAGCCATAGCTGTGCCTAATGGAATTCCCTTTTCTACTAATGACTGCATAATCGGAATAACACCTACGGCATTGGCATACATTGGAATAGCTATAATTGTGGCAATTGGCACAGCAAAAAGATTGTCGGCTTTAATGTAATTTTCAAAAAAACCATCTGGAATATAGCCATGTATTGCCGCTCCAACAGCAATGCCTAAAAGTACATAGGGTATTATTTTTTTTGTTAAATCAAATCCTTCATGCCAAAATCTTTTTATTAATACACTAAATTTTTCTTTATTATTTTTGGTTTCTAACTTTTGGCTTTTTATATTCCAAACATAATCAGCGACATATTTTTCTAATTTTAATTTACCCAAAATATAACCGCCTAAAATTCCCAAAAGCATTGCTGATATCACATAAAGAATTGTGATTTTCCAGCCAAATAATCCAGCAAAAAGAACAACAGCAACTTGATTTACTAACGGCGAAGTAATTAAAAATGATAAAGTTACGCCAAGCGGAATACCTGCTTCAATAAATCCAATAAATAAGGGAATTGAAGAGCAAGAACAAAAGGGTGTGATTGTGCCAAAAAATGCAGCTAAAAAATAATCTAATCCATACCATTTTTTGGAAGATAAAAAATCTCTGATTTTTTCTACTGGCAAATAATATCGTACAATTGCCATAAAGTAATTTATAATCAAGAGTAAAATTATGATTTTTAATGAATCATAAATAAAAAAATTAACTGAAACGCCTAAATGCGATGTTTGTTCAATGGCAAAAAATTTAAAAGTTAACCAATCAGCAAAAATTTTTATAGGGTAGAATATATCCATAATAAAATTAAATAGTTTTTTTAATTATTTCTTTTATTTCTTCAATTTTAGGTAAAAAACCGCTTATAATTGGTTTGCCATTAATAGCTAAAACAGGGACAGATATGACGCCTAATTCAATAATTTTTTGAATATCGGTGATATATTCCACTTCTGTTTTTAAATCTAATTCCTTAACTGCTTGCTTTGTAAGTTCAAATAATTTTTTACAGGTAGGGCAACCTGATCCTAAAACTTGAATTTGCATTTTTTTATTCTCCATATAAATTTAGATAATTATTTAATAATTTTAAATAATTTTTAACGACTTTTTTATTGATTGAATAAATAACTTTTAGCCCCTCTTGCCTTGATGAAACCAATTTAAAGTCTTTTAACACTTTTAAATGATGAGAAGTTAGGTTTTGAGCTAAATTAAGATATTGCCAAATATCGCAAACACACATTTCGTTTTCTTTGAGCAAGCAAAGTATTTTTAAGCGATTTTCTTCGCTTATTATTTTTAGAAAATCGACGACTTCTGAAATTTCAGTAAGAGATTTTCTATTGTTGCAACAATTTGGTTTCATAATTTAATTGATGTAATTATATCAATACTTATTGATATTGTATAAAATCTAATTTTGATTGTCAATTTTAAATTTTCTAAATTTTTGAATTATTAAATTATAATTTATATAAAAAAGTTCATATTTGTATATAAATTAAGCCATTTTTTGTGTTTTTTGGCAAGTATTTTTAAACAATTAAAGAGCTTGACCGAAGCTTTTAATAATGATAAACTTATATTAAGTTATAAGAAATATAATTAAGCGTATTTCATATAAAAAATAGGTAAAAATCCTATGGAAAATAACGAAAAATCAAGCGATTTGCATGATAAATTAATAGATTTAGAACTTGCTAAAATTGACAATAAAAACTCAAAAGTAAGAAGATTGCTTCCTGCCCTAGTGCTTGCAGCAACATTTTATTATTCCTTTCTTTTAACCGTTGGATTGGCATTAGGTTATTTTGGATCAAAAATATTTGCTAAATATTTTCTTGAACAAGGAAAAGTTGATTGTATTTTTATAAATTGTGGAAAATGGAGAATTCATATGCATCATTGGATTATGGGAGGAATATTTTTAGCATTAGTATGGGTTGTTGACTACTTTTATCTTCCTAGTTTTTTTGTGGGTGTGGTGTTGGGTGTAATAGCCCACGATATTTATGATTATAATGATTGGCATAAGGTGTTGGTAAAAAATGAAGAAACAAGTAAATAAAAAAAATGAGAATAAAATGCGGCTTTAAAGCCGCATTTTTAGTTGAAAAAATATATTTATATAGTTATTATTATGCTGGAGGGGTGCCGGAGTGGTTTAACGGAGCGGTCTCGAAAACCGCGGGTCTAAACAGATCCTCGTGGGTTCGAATCCCACCCCCTCCGCCAATTTATAATTTCAGCATTTTCGAGGCAACTTCGTCCCAAAATTCTAATTTTGAAAAATGGCGGTACCTTTTGGACAAAATCCGAACCTTTTTTGATGAAAATCCGGACTTTGAATTTTGATTGCCGCGCTTCGCGCGGCAGAGCAGAAAACTTTTCCGCTCGGGCGGGGCGGGAAGGAAAGGGGGTTGGGGGGGAAAGGAATTCCCGCCCCGCCCTCGCTTTTTCGCCGCCGCAATTTTTCGTATTTCGCTTTGCGAAATGCGCCGCCAAGGAGTGTTGCCCTTGTCCCACCCGCCCATACGCGGACAACAATAAGGAACTCCCTAAAATTTGTTTGCTTTTTTTATAAAATTTGTTATCATATAACTGAATAGAATTATAGCAGAACAATTTAATGTTATCAAATTATGGAAAATAATCAAGAAAATAAATTGGGAAAAAAGATAAAAGCCCTACGGCAAAAACTTGAGCTTTCGCAAGACGAATTTGCCAGAAAAGCCGATATTCCCTATACAACCCTAACCAAAGTTGAAACCGGAGTAATTAAAAAGCCCTCCGTCTTCGTTATGGCAAAATTGGCCAAAACACTTGGAGTTACTATTGAGGATTTAATAAAATAGAGAATATGAATAGAGCTATTTTAAGCAAACAGGTAAATAAAGAAATGATTGATGAGTTGAAAAATAATACTCAAGCACTTTTATCCTTTCTACAAAATCAAAATGACGGAACGATAGTTTATGTTTTGGAAAAATTAGGCCGTTTAGAAAATGGATATAGCAAAGAACCTTTGCTAAATTTACTAAATAACCGAAATGAAAATATAAGAGCTTTATCGGTAAAAAATTTAGCAAAAATATCAGATGTTTCTTTACTTCCTGTCTTTGTAAAATATGCTAGTAATGATGAAAGTACAGAAGTTAGACGAGAGGCTGTATCCGCGATTGGCCGATTAAGAAGTGAAAAAGCAATTCCAACACTTATCAAATTTTTAACCGATAGCGATCCAAAAGTAGTAATGCAGGCCATAAGAGGACTACTTGTTTTTTCAAATAGGCCAGAAGTAAAACAAGAATTAAAGAAACTTCTCAATCACCCAAACGAATTGATTAAAGAGGTTATAAACAAAGAAGTGAACGGTTTTAGTTATAAATCAAATAGTACGCAAAAACACGATGAATTTCCGTCTTTTCTGCGTAATGCGGTAGTGCACGGCGATGTTCAAGAGGTATTAAAATATGTCCCAGATGAATCGGTACATTTAACTTTTACTTCGCCGCCGTATTATAACGCGAGAGATTACTCAATTTATCAGAGCTATGAAGAATATCTAAATTTTTTGGAAAATGTTTTTAGAGAGGTCCACCGTGTAACTAAAGAAGGAAGATTTTTTGTTCTTAATACTTCGCCAATTATTATTCCTCGAATAAGCCGGGCCCACGCGAGTAAAAGGTATCCAATACCTTATGATATTCACCCATTGTTAGTAAAAATGGGCTGGGAATTTATTGATGATATTGTCTGGGTTAAACCGGAAGCAAGCGTAAAAAATAGAAACGCCGGCTTTCTACAACACAGAAAACCACTGGGATACAAACCAAACGCTGTTTCCGAAATGTTAATGGTTTATAGAAAAAAAACAGATAAATTACTTGACTGGAACATACATCAATATAGTTGGGATAAAGTGAAAAAAAGCAAAGTATTAGACAAATATGAAACAACAAACATTTGGAGAATCGATCCCACTTTTGACAGGGTGCATAGTGCTGTTTTTCCGATTGAATTATGCAACAGAGTGGTAAGATTTTATTCGTTTGTTGGCGATTTGATTTTTGATCCTTTCGCTGGTAGTGGCACGCTTGGCCGAGCGGCGGCGAATTTAGACAGAAATTTCTTTTTAACCGAAAAAGAGGCAAAATATATCAATAGAATTAAGGAAGAATTATATAAAGGGGATAATTTATTTAGCTCAAAAAATAATCAACCAAGATTTTTGGATATAAAAACTTTTATTTCATTATCAAAAGAAAAAATATGACAATAACAGAGCAAGTAGCAAAAAATATTATCAAAAAACTTTTAAGAGGTGAGGACTACCGAATTGAGGTGGTTACTTTAATCAACGCTGAATTTTTGCAGTTTGCGATTGATTTTTTCAAAAAAATTGTTGACGCAAAACTCAAGAATAAAAATATAACAGTTGACTGGTATAAAAAAGAATTTCTAAATCCAAGCCTGCCCGCCAGAGATATTGCTATAAATTCGGGATTAAACAAAAAGACAATTCATAATATGTTTAATTCCTCTACAAAGGAAATTGTAATTGACGCGTCAAATGAACATTATGACGCGCTTTACGAGGCAATCAAAAACCTTGTTGATACCGAACACGATTTGGAACTTACATTAACTATAAAGTTTAAGGGCGTTAGTGTTGATTTGAATGTAGGTGAAAGCTTAATCGTTATAAATACGCTTGCGGTAAAAAGAGCTGAATTGAGAGGTGGACTTTGGAGTACTGCCGGCAAGCGTGTTGAAAAACCTTTAATGCAAACATTGTGTGGGCTGTATGGCGTTCCAAACAAAAATTATTCTCTTAAAATAAAAGGTAAAACCATTGAGGAAGATGATTTTGAGAGGGAAATTGATTTTTACTTGGTTGAGGGTAAAAATCAATACAAATGCGAAGTAAAACTTATGGGCAGAGGAAACCCTGAAAGTGCGGACGCTGTTATCGCCAGAGATAGCAAAGTATTTGTGGCCGACAAACTTTCTGATACTAACAAAAAACAATTAAACAGCTTAAAGGTTGAATGGGTTGAAATGAGAAGCGATGGCGGTTTTAGAAGATTTGAAACTGTTTTGGACCATCTAAAAATTCCGCACGAAAAATTACCGGAAAATATTGAAAAAAAATTGGAAACCGTATTTAAAGAAATTTTTAATTAAAAAATATGGCAGACCTAAAAAATAACATAATAGGGATAACGCTTGGTATTAGATTTAATCGTTCTTTTCGTATTCCAGATATTTCTGGAGATATTATTGATAATGTTTTATATAGTAATAAAACGCCCTTTGGCACAAGTTTTTTCCCAAAAGTTCAAGAAAATTCCAGCAGAGAAAAAACTTTATTCAATGCCAAAACATCGGAGTATTTGAGGATTAACACGGACGATTTAATTTTGGGAATTGGGGTTGAAAACGATTTTGAGAAAAAATTTAACTGGATTAAAAATGATGTTTTGTCGTATTTTCAAAATGAATTATTCAAGAGCTACGAGATTAAAAATATTCGCAGACTTGGTATAATTTTTTCTCACAAAATCGGGAAAAATAAAAAACTTACAGAAGCCGTTGCTTCGTTTACTGAAAATGAAGTGTCCGACGCTGACAATATCAGTGTTTCTTTTTCAAAGAAAGCATCGGCCACAGAAGCTCTTTTTAGAAAAGGTGTAAATGATTATAAAAATCGTATTTACAATTTTCAGGAATTAAAAGAAGCGGTTTATGCAGATTTAGATTATCAATATTATTACGAACCTGCCATTGAAGATTTAAGAGAATGTTTTACTGATAAAATTCTTGATGAGGCAAAAAATTTTTTAGAAAACACTTTCTATAAATGGCTGAATAAATATGAAGACGAAAAAAGTAGATAGATTTGGACATGCTGGAAAAAGCTGGCACGAAAAAGAGGCATATAAAAATTTTCTTGCCTCTAAATTTTATTTGGACAAAACGGAAAGCGAACCAGTTGATACCAACAAAACTGACGAGTCGTCTTTTGAGGAAGAAAAAATAAAGCCAACAAAAATACAAAAGAAATCCAAATGGCTCAAAGTGAAAGATTTTCTTTATGATAACTGGGTTGTAACTATTTTAGGCGGAATAATAAGCGGAGTAATTTTATTAGCAATAACTGGATATATTTCAGTAAACAAAGAGCAAGGAATACAAGGTGAAAAGATTTCAAGCATTGAAAAAAATATTGAAGAAATGAAAAATGATAATAAAGAAAATCTGAATAATTTTAATTTGCTCAAAGAAGGATTTAATGTTTTTAAAGCTGAGGTGTCAAAGGATTTGGAATTTATTAAAAACAAGGTAAAATTTTAGGCGGCGCGCCAGCTTCGCTGGCACGAAAAATTGCGACGGCAAAAAAGCGAGGGCGAGACGGGAATTCCTTTTCCTCCAACCCCCTTTCCTTCTGCCCCGCCACAGGCGGGGCAACTAAAATTTCAGTCGTCTTTTTCTATAAAAAAGGTTCTAGCTTGGTCGTATCGTTGCGCCAATCTGTTCGGATTTTGTCTAAAAGGTATCAACAATTTTTAGATTACTTTAGAAAATAAGTTAAATTTTTTTATCTTTTTTATTTTATTGTGAAAATATTATTTTTTTGGTAAAATCATTTAAATATGTTTTATTTTCTTAAAAAATATTTTTTAAAAATTTTACTGATTTTTGTTTTTGTCTTTTTAGGATTAAAAGTTAGTGCATCAACTTATTATATAGGTGGAAGTGGAGCTGCGGATAATGCTACTTGTGTTGATGATCCTCAAACTCATTCTTGTGCAACAATTTCATATGTTTTTAATAATAAAGATTTAAATCCCGGAGATATTATTGAAGTAAGAGCAGGAACTTATCCAGAAATGGTTGTTTGGGGAGCAAATGATATTGGTGATGCAACAAATCAGGTAATTTTAAGAGGCGCGCCAGGTGAAACTGTTATTATTGATGGAGGCAACACAAGAGCATACGGAATTTATTTAAACGGTAGAAACTATATCACTATCCAGAATATAACAGTACAAAATGCTACTGCTGTAAACTTAATACAAGATGCAGCTAGCACAGGTTTGCAGTTAATAGATATAACATCTACTGGCACTAACACAGGCATATCTTTAACATCTGCTTCTTCTGCTTTTATAAATAATATAAATGTAACCGTTAGTGGAACAAATGCAAACAAGTATGGTTTTTATATGCTTGGAGCTTCTTCAGGAACCACTTTAAATAATATAACTGCTGTTGGTGGTCAAGTGCCAATTTTTTTATCAAATCATTCAAACTTAGTAGCTAACAATCTTACCGCAAAATCAAATTGGCATTCTAGTTATGCAGGTTTTTATTTAAATGCATTAACTGGCACATTAACAGGTAGTAATTGGGTGGCTGGTGGAAGCGGAACAGGAAATGCTGGGCATGGAATTTGGATTAATAATTGCGATATTCCATTTTCAATATCAGGAGTTACCACTTCTTATAATGGAACCACTGAAAGTCAATCTGGTATATATATATCAGATAGTGCAACTTCTGGAGCTTCAATTACTGATATAGATTCTAGTTACAATACAGGACATGGACTAAATATAGTAGCAGGGACTGGCCACACCTCTGGTATTACAATACAAGGTAATTTTCATCATAATGCAGTTCATGGTGTTCAATTAAATGGTTCAAGCGATTCTGCAAAGGTTGAAAATAATATTGTAAGAGATTCTATTGCTATTTCAAATGGTGGTGATGGTTTTGACTTCTTTTCTAAAGCAGATAACAACACCATTTTAAGATGTTCTGCGATAGGAAACGGAACAGACACTGTTGGTAGTGACAGAGGAGATGGTTTTTCTGCTCATGGCTCAGCGTATGGAAATCAAATACTGTACTCTTTGGCATATAATAACGTATTATCAGGATTAGCGCATATTCAGACATCTAGTGGAATAGTTTATAATTCAGTTTTTTATAATAACGGAATAGCAACTCAAGCTACACCAAGAGGAGGATTTTGGACAACAAACACAGGAGGAACCTGGATTTTAAAAAATAATATATTTTCTGAAAATATCCCAAACGAATTGTATGGTAGCGACAGTACTGCATTTGGAGTGATTAGTGCTGATTATAATCAATATTATCATCCAGCAAATAATAATTTAGTTAATATAGGAGGAGCAACTCAAAATTGGGCAACATATCACATTACAAATGGATATGAAACAAACTCCCAATATGGAGACCCTTTATTTACAGACGCTAGTTCTGAAGATTTTACGTTACAAGATTCTTCTCCTGCTATTAATGCAGGTACTGATGTTGGCTTAACTTCGGATTTTGTTAATAATTCTGTTCCTCAAGGTTCTAATCCAGACATTGGAGCATATGAATATCTTATTCCTGATTCTGCTCCAACTATTGGCACTCCTTCTGCATTATCATCAAGTTCTGTGCGTTGGTTTTTTACTGATAATGCAAGCAATGAAACTGGATTTAAAATATATGATAACACAGATACTTTAGTAGCATCATCTATTGGCACTAATATGACATATATTGATGAAACAGGATTATCTGAAAATACACAATATACTGGTAGATATGCTGTAGCTTATAATGGAGCAGGAAATTCATCTTCATCTACTTCTGCTTCTGCTGTATATACTTTAGTTGATACGCCTACTGGATTTTCAGCTGTTCTTAATTCTGGAGGAATAAATTTAACTGTTGATGATTTTCCTAATGACACAAGTGGTCAATCTGGATATTATTTTTCTCGGTCTGGAGGAGTAAATTCAGGATGGATTCAAACTAATTCATGGTTAGATACAAATCTATCTTGTGGAACAGAGTATACTTATTCTGTAAAATATAGAAACGGAGATGCTATTGAAACTAACGAAATAACCACAACGGCAACAACGAACCCTTGTGCTATTGGTGGTTTAGTTCAATCACCCGAAGTTTTGCAACAAGCAAAAAAACAACAATTAATTTTAATGATAGATAATTTAAAACAACAGATTTTACAAATTAAAAAACAAAATAAATCTGATATTGGTAAAATTTCGGGTGTATTTAATAGTCCTATGTATATAAATATGCAGTCTGAAGATGTCCGTAGGTTGCAAAAACTACTTTCCACTCAACCAGATATATATCCTGAAGGTAAAATTACTGGTTATTATGGATCGCTTACATTAAAAGCTGTACAAAGATTTCAACTTAAATATGGGATAGTTAAATCATATTCTGATCCTGGATTTGGTTATGTTGGTCCTAAAACTAGAGAAAAATTAAAAGAAATTTTTGGAGAATAATTTAAATTATATAAATAAAAAACCGCCAAAGTGGGCGGTTTTTGAATATTTTTTAAAATGTAGTAAAATAAATTATAGATTTGAGCATTTTGCTCAAATTTTTGTAAGCAGCTCTTTGATAGAAAGGATCCAATCATGAGGCAAATGTCTGCAGTTGTGTTGGTTTTGCTGTTCTGGGTTTTGCCTCAAGCAAAGGCAGAGATTATTTGGAGCGATGGATTTGAGTCTGGGAATTTTTCTCTTTGGAGTTCAGTTGGTCCAAATTGGGCAACTTCGGGTGGAAACACACATTCTGGCGCAAAACGTGCGCAGATTATTGGTAGTATTCAAGATAACTCACTGGTTTTGGTAAAATCTTTGGTAGGATATAAAGATGTTCAGCTTAGCTATTGGTATAGGATTTATGACGGCCTTGAAATAGCAGATTTTTTGTATGTGGAGTGGACGCCAAACGGTACAGATTGGCAACAACTCACCTTTTACAATAATCTTGCTTCAAGTTCTGAATGGAATAACGCTTTATTTAATTTACCTAATTTAGCAGACAATAATCCCCTATTTCAATTTCGTTTACGTGCCAATTTCAGTGCTAGCAGTGATGTGATGTATTTCGATGATTTTCAACTTTCAGGAATTTTGGTTTCCGAACCATCATGTGTTTGGCTTTTTGTTCTCGGTTTTTTAACAGTTTGCTTTTTTAGGCATAAAATTATAGCTCGCATTTAATGCGGGTTTTTTTATAATATATTGCTGTGAAAAAAATTTGTTATTTTAAAATTATTTGCTAAAATTAAATTAACTTAATTTATGAAAAAAGCCATTTTTATTATTTTTTTATTTATTTGTGCTGTTACTGGTATTTTTATTTTAAGTAATTTAGAGCCAAAAAACACTAATTTATCTTTAATGGAAGATAATAATTCTATTTTGTTGCAACAACAAATGACAGCATCAATTTCTGAAGCATTATCTGTTAAAGAAGAAGAAAATTATAATATTGAAAAAATATTTTATATTTCCAAAGAAAATTTAGCAGATGGATTGAAAAGTTTAGAAAAAAATTGGCAAAAAATTGATATTGTTGCTCCACAAATATATTTTGTTAACGATGATCTTACGATGAGTGGAGGTATGAGTACAGAATTAAAACAGATTATAAAAGAGCATAATTTAAAAGTTATGCCATTAGTGGTAAATATGGGTTTTGATAAGAATATAATAAGCAAATTGCTTATTTCTAAACCAGCTCAGGATGAAATTATTAAAGGAATGATTTTATTAGCTAAAAAAAATAATTATATTGGCTGGCAATTTGATTTTGAACATATTGATTATACTCAAAGAGATTTATTTTCTTCTTTTGTTGAAAAAACATATAAAGAATTTCAAAAAAACGAATTAATTTTAAGTATTGCCGTGGTGGCAAGACAAACAGACTACGAGGAAACAGATTTTTTTAAAAATTGGAGTGGGGTTTATGATTATGAGCGTTTAGCAAAATCTTCCGATTTTATAAGTTTAATGGTTTACGATGATCCAAACTCAACTGGTCCTTCTGCGTCAATTGATTTTGCAGAAAAATGTTTACAATATGTAAAAGATAAGATACCAGCACAAAAATTATCTTTTGGTATTCCTTTATATTTTTGGGAATGGAACATTGATAAAAATAAAAGAATAAAATCCGGATCTTTTTCAGACGTTTTAAAAATTATGGAAAATGTTCAACACCTTCTTAAATTTGATGAAAAATTGGGAGTTGCTTCGCTTCATTATATTAATGATAAAGAAAACTATAAAATTTGGTTTGAAAACGGACAAAGTTTTAAAACCAAACTTGATATTGTAAAAAAGAATAAACTTAGAGGTTTTTCTGCGTGGTCTTTAGGTGGAGAGGATCCACGCATTTGGGATGAATTGAATTGATATTTTTTAAGTTTTATTGTATTATTATAATATGTCATTAGACATATTTGTTTTTTTATTATTAGGAGTTATTATTTTTCTGATTGTTATAAATAGTTTTTTGATTTGGCGTTTTAATCGTTTAAGCAAAAAATTAGATGAACTTTTAGAAAAAGGAAAAATAAAAGATTTTAAAGAAATTTTTTTATTGCAAAAAGATAAAAATGATCACTTGGAAAAACAAATAAAAAATGCATTTTCAAAAATAATAAATTTAGAGAATATTTCGCAAAAAACCATTCAAAAAATTGGAGTGGTGAGATTTAATCCATTTAATGCCATAGGTGGAAATCAAAGTTTTGCAATAGCTCTTCTTGATGCAGACAATAATGGTTTTGTGATTTCTAGTCTTTTTATAAAAGAATCAAACAGGGTCTATGCTAAAACAATAAAAAAAGGAAAATCAGATTATGCTTTGTCAAAAGAGGAGCAGGAAGCAATAAGTAAAGCAATGAATTCATAATAATTCTATGACTGCAAAAGAAACAAAAAATAAGATAATTAACAGACCACCAGTGGTGGTTGTTTTAGGGCACGTTGACCATGGAAAAAGCTCTCTTTTAGAAGCTATTAGAGATTTTAAAATAACCTCAAAAGAATCAGGCGGGATAACTCAACATATTGGAGCATATGAAGTTGAGGAAAAGGGCAAAAAAATTACCTTTATTGATACCCCTGGTCACGAGGCATTTTCGGCAATGCGTGCCAGAGGCGCTCAGGTGGCAGACATAGCACTTTTGGTTGTGGATGCCACACAATCAGTGCAACCTCAAACTAAAGAAGCAGTAATGGCTATTAAAAGAGCAGAAATTCCAATGATTGTTGTGATAAATAAAATGGATTTACCAAATGCTAATCCCGATAAAATAAAAGGTGAATTGTCAAAAATAGATGTTTTGGTTGAATCTTACGGAGGGAAAATTCCTTCAGTGAATGTTTCTGCTAAAGAAAAAACAGGAATTAATGAATTGTTAGAAATGATTTTATTGGTAAGTGAATTAAACAATTTAAAAGCTGAAATAGATGTTCCTTGTGAAGGTTTGATTATTGAATCTTATTTAGACGCAAATATTGGTCCTGTAGCAACAGCTATAATTAAAAAAGGGATTTTAAAAAGAAGAACTATAATTGCTACAGATTTAGCTTTGGCAAAATCTGTTAAATCAATTAAAAATTTTAAAGGCAAAGAAATTATAGAAGGACTCCCCTCTCAGCCGGTTATTATTTTGGGTTTTAATAAAGTGCCAGCAGTGGGAGAAAAATTTAAAACATATAAAACAGTTGAAGAAGCCGAGAAGCAAATGAAAATGGAAGAGAAAAAAAGAGAAATTGGATCAACTGTTTTAGATATTGAAAATGATAAAAAAGTTTTAAACATTATTTTGAAAGGAGATGTTTTTGGTTCTTTAGAGGCAATAGAGGCAATGTTAAAATCTTTGCCTCAAGAAAAAGTTATTTTACGCATATTAAAATCGGAAGTTGGTGATATAAATGAAAATGATGCTAAATTAGCAGAAATGTCAAAAGCTCAAATAATAGGATTTAGAGTTAGTATTGCTCCGGCAGTTATGAAGTTTATGAAAAATGATTTAGAAAATAATAGATTAAGAATCAAAACTTTTGATATTATTTATGAATTAATTCAAGATATTAGAAATAGTTTAGAAAAAACTTTGGAACCAGAAATTATAAGACAGGATATTGGCAAATTTAGAACTTTAGTAGTTTTTTGGGCTGAGAAAAATCGTCAAATAGTGGGCGGAAAAGTTACTGAAGGAGAGCTTAAAAAGGGTTTAAAATTAGAAGTTATTAGGAACTCTACAAAAGTTGGTATTGGCCGAATAATTAATCTTCAGCGTGATAAAAAAGATGTTGATTTAGCGCGAAAAGGAGATGAAGCGGGTATTTTATTTGAAGGTAATATAAAAATAGAAAAAGGTGATATTATTGTAGCTTATACTGAAACTCGTCAAAAATCTGAATTATAATAATTGTTAAATAAATTATGTCTGGCAATAGAATAGATAAAGTTAATTCTTTATTAAAGCATGAGATTAGCAAGATAATTCAAAAAGAAATTAATTTTTCAAATGATGTTTTAGTAACTTTAACATATGTTAAAACAACAGCTAATTTAATAGAGGCAAGAGTTTTTATTTCTGTTTTACCAGAAGAAAGGTTAAATGAAGTTTTAGAAATTTTGAAAAGAAATGTTTTTATGATTCAACAAAAAATAAACAAAAAGTTAAATATGAGACCAATACCCAAAATTATGTTTATGGAAGATAAAACAGAAAGTGAAGCAGATAAGATAGAAAAAATTATTAAGGAATTGAAAAAAGACGAAAATTAGTTTAAACTAATAACAATGGCACGGTAGCCAAGTGGTAAGGCAAGGGTCTGCAAAACCCTTATACGTGGGTTCAATTCCCACCCGTGCCTCTCAAAATTAAAATATGCCCGGGTGGTGGAATGGTATACACGAAGGACTTAAAATCCTTTGAGCGCAAGCTCGTGCGGGTTCGACTCCCGCCCCGGGCACCCCAAACAAAAACTTTCAGTTTAGAACTGAAAGTTTTTGTTTGGGGTATGGAAAAAATAAAATTTTTTTATAAAAAACTATAAGAAATTATAAAGTTTTCTTTATAAATTTGTTTTTTAAATAATGATTTTATAAAATATTAATATGGATAAAGAGGATATTATTTTAATTGAAAAGGCTAAACAAAATACAAAATCTTTTGAATTATTATATAAAAAATATGCCCAACGACTTTTTAATTATTTTTGGTATCGTGTTGGTCATAAAAAAGATGTAGCCGAAGATTTGCTTCAAGAAACTTTTATGAAAGCATATCAAAATTTGCCAAGATTTTATTTACGTTCTTATTCTTATTATTCTTATTTGCTTACTATTGCTCATAATATTCTTGTAAATTATTATCGTAAAAATAAATATCAATTGATATCACTTGAATCTATAGGAAATGTGCCAGATGAAATAACAGTAGATCAGGAAATTGATAAAAAACAAGCCGCTGAACTTTTATGGCGAGATATCCAAAAATTATCACAAACAGAAAAAGATATTTTGTTATTGCGTTATCAAAAAGAATTATCAATTAAAGATATTGCTCGTATTGTTAAAAAAAGCGATAATGCAGTAAAACTTATTCTTTCTCGAAGTCGTAAAAAACTTGCTAAACATAAACATCTTGAAGATATAGCTGGCTTTGGTGAATTTCAAAAGAAATACACTAAACCGCGCTTCCTTAGTGAAAAAAATGACACCATTACATAATTTTATTGTTTTATATATATTATGAATATGAATAACTTAATTAAATTTTTAAAAGAAAATAAAAAATTATTTATAATTACTCTTGTTATTTATTGTGTTTTAACTCTAATTATAATTATTTTTGGAGCAGGGTTAATTTATGCCAATCGCGCAGAACTTTTTGATTATTTTGCTAAACAATATTTAGCAGATTTTGAAGCAAAACAAGCTGTTTCTAATGAAAGTGAGCGAATTATTTTTTCTGAAGAATCAGTTATTACAGAAACAATTGAAAAAGTAAATCCAGCAGTTGTTTCAATTGTAATAACAAAAGATGTTCCTATTCTTGAACAATACTTTGAAAACTTTAATCCATTTGAGGAGTTTTTTCTTGATCCTTTTGGTGGAGGATTTAATTTTCAAATTCCTCGTATTCGTGAAAAAGGCACTGAAAAAAGAGAGGTTGGCGGTGGTTCAGGATTTTTTGTTTCTAAAGATGGTCTTGTAGTTACTAATCGTCATGTGGTTTCAGATACAGAAGCGCAATACACTGTTCTTACTAATAACGGGGAAAAATATGAAGCTGAAGTTTTGGCTCGTGATCCAATTCTTGATATTGCTATTTTAAAAATAAAAGCTGATAATGTTCCTTATTTGGAATTTGGTGATTCTTCTAAAGTAAAACTTGGCCAGAAAGTTATTGCAATTGGCAACGCTCTTGGTGAATTCAGAAATTCAGTTTCAGTTGGAGTTGTTTCTGGACTTTCTCGTTCTATTGTTGCTGGGGATAATCTTGGTAATTCAGAATTATTAGAAGAAGTATTACAAACCGATGCGGCTATTAATCCTGGCAATTCCGGCGGTCCGCTTTTGGATATAAAGGGTAAAGTTGTTGGAGTAAACGTTGCTGTTTCACGCGGTGCTGAAAATATTGGTTTTGCACTTCCAGCTAATTTAGTAAAGAGCGCAGTAAATTCTGTTATAGAAAAAGGAGAAATTATTCGTCCATATCTTGGAGTACGATATATTCAAGTAAATAAAGCTTTAAAAGAAAAAAATAATCTTTCAGTTGATTATGGCGCGCTTGTAATTAGGGGAGATAATGCGGGAGAATTAGCTGTAATTCCGGGATCCCCTGCTGATAAAGTTGGAATCTTAGAAAATGATATTATTCTTGAAGTTGATGGTGTTAATATTGGAGAAGGTAAATCTCTTAGTTCGTTGATTCGCCAAAAAAATGTTGGAGATACTATAACTTTGAAAGTTTTAAGTAAAGGCAAAGAAAAAACAATTTCGGTTACTCTTGAAAAAGCTCCAAATAATTAATTAATATGACACCTTTAGTTTATTTAGTTGTTATATAAAGTGAAAGGGTCAGGCGGTAAGGTCGACCGCTGGAGTATTGGAAATTTAAAAAAGAGCATATGATCAAAAATTTTCTTTTGAGAGTGCAAAGTAAGCTTTCTCATTGGAGAATAAAGTTCATTCGCTCAATCTCCAATACTACTTAGCCCCAACTGAGGGGCAAACGGCGACTTTGCTACTCTCATTTACACAATTAAATATTATTTAAAGCAAGGCGTATAAAACAATACGCCAACACACGAGATCATTATCTCGTTAGCCCAAGGGGTAAACTGTTGTTTATAATATTAGCAGTATCCTTGGGCGTTGTGTTAAAATATTTAAGCTTTAAAAGATATATATAATATAAAGGTCGAAATTTTAAAAAATAATTAATGAGCTATGCTGGCGTTCCAGTAAGCTCGGAATAAAGCCATGAAAATTACAAAAAGAAATAAATCAAGAGAAAACTCTGACTTTCCTGTTATTCGAGATCCATTTAGTGGTATATTTTCTTTAAGAAATGCAATAGATAGATTATTTGATGAGGGTTTTTGGTCACCTTTTAGTTTAATTGAGGGCGATCGCGGTAGAGGATTTTCGGCATTTGTTCCGCGCGTTGATATTTCAGAAACTGATACAGAAGTGAAAGTTAGAGCTGATATTCCTGGCATTGACCCTGATAAAGTTAATATTGAAGTAACCGAAGATTCTCTTGCATTATCTGGTTCTGTGGAGAAATCAGATGAAGAAAAAGGAGAAAACTTTTACCGAATGGAGCGTCAAGCAGGACAATTCTCTCGCGAATTTATACTGCCCTCAAAAATTGACCCTGATTCAGTAGAAGCTAAGGCAAAAAACGGTACTATTAGTATTACACTTAAAAAACAACCCTCTGAACACAAGCGCAAAATTCAAATTAAGTCAGAGTAAAACACAAAACGCCCTCCATGGGGCGTTTTGTGTTTTATAGAAATAATTATTAAAGCTATAATAATTTAGATTAACTGGATATTGTTTTTTTGAAATTTTTTAGTAAAATAAATTCAACTTTATTCAATAAAGTTATAAAAATATAAGCATTCTGTAAATTTAATATAGATATAAAATGATTTTAATTTATATAATTTTAAGTACTTTTTTGGTTAGCTTACTATCTTTAATTGGAATTACTGCTTTAGCTTTAAGAGAAAAAATTCTTAATAAAGTGGTTTTTTATCTTGTTTCTCTTTCTATTGGAGGATTAATGGGGGGAGCATTTTTTCATCTTTTGCCAGAAGCAATTGATGAATCTGAAGCCACACTAACATTAATTTTAGTTCTTATTGGTTTTTTCTTATTTTTTGCTTTAGAAAAAATTATTCACTGGCGTCATTGCCATAAAGAAAATTGTGAGATTCATACTTTTGCTTATATGAATTTATTGGGTGACGCGGTGCATAATTTTTTAGATGGATTAATAATTGCTGCTAGTTTTATTGTTGATGTTAGCTTAGGAATTACTTCTACAATTGCAATAATTTTACACGAAATTCCGCAAGAATTTGGAGATTTTGGAGTGTTAGTTTTTGGTGGAGTTAGTAAAGTCCGAGCTCTTTTATATAATTTTTTGACAGCAATAACAGCTGTGGCAGGTGGTGTTATTGGATTTTTCTTTTTATCTCAATTAGAAGAATTTTCTGTGTATTTATTAGGGCTTGCAGCTGGAGGATTTTTATATATCGCTGCTTCTGATTTATTACCCGAGATAAGAAAAGAAAATAATGTGGTAAAAAGTATTATTAATTTTGTAATTATTTTTTTAGGTATCTTTTTGATGTATTTATTGACATTTTTAGAAGTAAAATAAAAAATTTTAATCAAAAACCCCGTTAAAAGCGGGGTTTTTGATTATGTTTCTAATATTTCTATTTCAACTCTTTTAACTCCGAAATTTTTAGCTTCTTGTTTGCTAGGCATCCATATATCAAAGCGATGTTCACCCATTCTTTTATTCATTCTATCCTCAACAACGAATATTTTATCTCCATATAAGCTAGGTATTCTTATTTTTGTTCCAAACGGAAGTTTATTGTTTGCAATAATTCCGTCGGCAACTTTTTTCCCAGAGGCAGTGATAGTTCCTGCTACACCAGGAATTCCAGTGGTTTCATCCCAAGAACTGGAATAGGCTGTAACTACAACTTTTAAAGTTTTAGCTACTTTTTTTGCTTCATTGCTAGTTTTTGCTACATATGAAGCATGAGTAGTGTCGCTTATTAAATCAGCATTAGTTTTTACGGGCATGATCATCCATAAAATTCCTAAGCCAATTATAACACCTGCTAATATAGAGCTAATTAAAGAGGCTTTTCCTCTTAAAATAGTGTTATTTTTTAATAAAAATAATATATTCATAATTAAAAAACTCCCACAACAGGAGTATACACATATATTATCATATTTATTTAACCTTGTCAATAGTTAGACAAGTATTTTGAATAATTGTCAAGAGGTGTTAATTTTTCTTAAAAATTGTTTTTTAAAAGTAATTTTTATATAAAAATTAATAAAATTAAAATATAATCAAAAAACACCAGTAACAATACTGGTGTTTTTTAGTTGGAGCGGGTGAGCAGAATCGAACTGCCGTCTCATCCTTGGCAAGGATGTGTAATAGCCACTATACCACACCCGCATTTATTTTTGTGCCGAGGGAGAGAATCGGACTCTCGACCCCTTCTTTTTCAGAGAAGTGCTCTACCACTGAGCTACCCCGGCATAATATGTGGACGATGTAGGATTCGAACCTACGACCTTCTCGGTGTAAACGAGACGCTCTGCCAACTGAGCTAATCGTCCTCTTTTTGTCCTGTGCTCTCGGTGGGACTCGAACCCACAAGCTGTAAAGCATACGCACCTCAAGCGTACGTGTATACCAATTCCACCACGAGAGCATGCCAACACTATTCTTTTGTCGGCATTTCTACTTCAGAAGCAGGCGTTGTTTCTTTGTTTGATATTTCTGTTGAGGTCTCTTCTACTACTGGCACTTCTTGTTCATCAGCTATTGCTTCAGAAAATTCTTTGTTTTTTAATCTGGCTTTTTTACCTTTAGCAGTTCTTAAATAATATAATTTTGCTCTTCTAACTTTTCCAGATTTTACAACTTCTATTTTATCTATAGATGGAGAATTTACTGGAAAGATTCTTTCCACGCCAACTCCACTAACAACTTTTCTTACTGTTATCGTAGAAGAGATGCCTTTTCCATGCTTTCTTGCAATAACAATACCTTCAAAAATTTGAATTCTTTCTTTATCCCCTTCTTTTATTTTCTGGTGTACTTTAATTGTATCGCCAGGTTTTATATCTGGCAACTTTTTTAATTGAGATTTATTAAATTGGTCTATTATTTTATTCATTGTTTTTTTCTAATTTATTTAAAACATTTTTTAATTCCATTGGCAATTCAGAAATAAATTCTTGATTTTTGCCATTGGGTAATTGGATTTTTAAGTAATTGGCGTGTAGAAATTGTCTTTTAAGTTCTTTGGGACAAGGAGAATCTTTAAATCCATATAATTTATCTCCTGCAACAGGATGGTGGATAAAAGATAAATGGCACCTTATTTGATGTCTTCTGCCTGTTAAAATTTTTACTTCTAGTAAAGTATATCCTCTGTATCTTTCAATCACTTTCCATTCTGTTATCGCTTCTCTTGCCGAAACTGGTGATTGGGAATCGCTTATTTCATAAATTTTTTGTTTTCTAGGGTCTGATTTGGAGCGAGCAATTAAAGTGTGCAGTTTTCCTTTGTTTTCTTTGACATTTCCAACAACTAATGCAGTATAGCGTTTTTCAAGCGTTTTTTCAAGTGTTTGGTCATTAAATTGTTGTTGTAAAAAAATTAAGCCATCATGGCTTTTCGCAACCAGTAATATTCCTGATGTATCTTTATCTAATCTATGAATTATTCCGTATCTTGGTTTTTCTCCAACACTTTTTAGTTCTGGATATTTTTCAATTAAGTAATCAATTAATGTTTTTTCTCCACTTTTTAAACTTTCATTTTCAGGGAAAACTACAATACCAGCAGGCTTATCTACCACTATCACATTTTCATCTTCATAAATTATTTTAATATCCATGGTGGGCGGTATAGGACTCGAACCTATGACCCTTTACACGTCAAGTAAATGCTCTACCAACTGAGCTAACCGCCCCTTACCCAGAAATTCCTAGTTATGCCAGTTCTGTATTTTTTACCAGAAATTTTCTGGGTGAGGAGCTGTCGCCTCTTAAACATGTGGGCGTGCTAGGACTCGAACCTAGGACCGCAGAGGTATAAGCTCTGTGCTCTAACCAACTGAGCTACACGCCCAATTTTACTTTATTTTAACTAATTTTTCATATTCTTCACGTTCTATTATTTCTTTTTCTATCAAATTTTTGGCAACTTTATCAAGTAATGATTTATGTTTTATTAAAATTAATTCTGCACGCTTCTGAGCTTCTTTTATTATAATATCAACTTCTGCATCAATTCTTTCAGCAATTTTTTCTGAATAATTCCTTTGTTCTGAAATTTCTTTACCCAAGAAAATTAATTCTTCTTTTTCACCAAAAGATATTGGCCCTAAAGATGACATACCATATTGTTTTACTAATTTTCTGGCAAGCTCTGAGGCTCTTTGTAAATCATTTGAAGCGCCTGTTGTTATTTCTCCAAATCTTACTTTTTCTGCTGTGTATCCTCCTAAAAGAGTGGCTATTTCAGATATAAATCCATTTTTTGTTTTCATTTTTCTTGCTTCTGAGGGGGCTTGTAAAGTGTATCCGGCTGCCATGCCTCTAGCAATAATTGAAATTTTTCTAACAGGTTCTGTTTCTGGGGAAAATGTTGAAACTAAAGCATGTCCTGCTTCATGATAAGCGGCAATTTCTTTTTCTTTTTTAGATAATACATGAGATTTTCTTTCAGGTCCAAGTAAAACTTTTTCAATAGCTTCTAAAAAATCTTTTTGTTCAATTTTTGTTTTATTATATCTAGCCGCTAACAATGCTGCTTCATTTGCCACATTTGCCAAATCAGCTCCAGAAAATCCAGGAGTTCTTTCTGCAATTTCTTTGAAATCTACATCTTTTTCAAGGGGTTTATCTTTTGAATGTATTTTCAAAATTTCTTCTCTATCATGAACATCTGGCGGATCTAAAATAATTTTTCTATCAAATCTGCCTGGTCTTAATAAAGCAGGATCTAAAATATCAGGTCTATTTGTGGCCGCTAAAATTATTACACCGGTTTCTTTTTCAAAACCATCCATTTCCACTAAAATTTGATTTAAAGTTTGTTCTCTTTCATCATGACCTCCTCCAATTCCAGCTCCTCTATGTCTGCCAATTGCATCTAATTCGTCAATAAAAATAATTGAAGGAGCTGTTTTTTTAGCCATAGAAAATAAATCCCTAACTCTAGCTGACCCCACTCCTACAAACATTTCTACAAATTCAGAACCCGAAATTGATAAAAAGGGAACATTTGCTTCTCCTGCGACAGCTCTGGCTAATAAAGTTTTTCCCACACCAGCTCCTCCAACAAGCAAAACTCCGCGTGGAATTTTAGCACCCATATCAAGATATTTTTTAGGAAATTTTAGAAAATCAACAATTTCAACTAATTCTTCTTTAGCTTCTTTTAGTCCAGCAACATCTTTAAATGTAACTTTTTGTTTTCCATGTCCTTCCGCACCAAAAATTCTAGCTTTTGCTTTTGTAAAATCAAATGCTTGCATTGCCCCTGTTTTTGCTTGCTTAAACATCATCCAAAAAATAAATCCAAAAAATATTAAAGGAAGAATTCCAAAAACAAAAAGTGGAGTTACCCAAGACCAAAAATTTTGTTTTTCTGGTTTTATATCAATTAAAACTTTTTTTAAATTTTCTTGGTTAACCCCTAAATTAATTAACAAATCTGTAATACTAGTATTTGGTTCTTTCATTGAAACAGCTGTTTTCTCGTCAGTGTATATGATGTCTAAATCATTACCGGCTACAATAATTTTTTTGATGTTATTTTGATTTATATCGTCAACTAGTTGTGTTATAGAAATTTCTTGTGGTGGATTAGATGGTAAATAAAGATAACTAAAAAGAGATACTACAATCAAAAGAATTAATATTACAGATATAAAATTTTTTACGAATTGATTTATTTTCATATTATATGTGTTTAATTTAACATATTTTTTATAACAAATCAATAATTTTTTTCAAAAAAAAGCCCCGATAAACAAATTTTGTTTTCGAGGCATCAAACCCTTTTGGGTATGTGTTTTTTGGTCACTCGTTGGTCATGAGTTTTCGTTCCACATACGCCTTCCAATTATAGAAGGCAAAGTAGACCTCAGGACTCGGCCAATTTTTGGCGGGATCATCCCAGCTGATTGGCCCAGAAGGAAGTTTGCCGGCTCGAAGACCGATGACTTCCAGAACAAACAATTCGCCGTCTTTCTGTTTCATGAGAATTCCGGCGGCATTGCCACGCTGAATGTAAAAGGTTCCATCCTTTTTTTTCAGCGCTTCTTTGGCGTTGATGGTGGCCTTGTCGCGCAATGCCTTGAGCTCACGCCAGCGCTGGTTGGATCCTTCACGGGCGCGGATGGCTGCCGCTTTGACGAACTGCCACCCCATTTTGAGAATAGGAATGAGTTCCCATTGGCCGGTTGCAGAGTTGCGTTCACGCTTGGGAGCGTAAACAAACTTGGTCGGGCCAATGAAAACCAGCACGGCTTCGTTATCGTAGCGGCCAGGATCGCGCTCAACAAGTCCATCGTTGACGAGCTTGTTGAGTTGTCGTTGCAGTTCTCCATTGCTCGCCACTTTAGCGAAGGGCCGGACGATCTGGCAGATGACCCGCCAGAAAGTGTCGCCGATGAAAGCATTTTGCAGGTAGTCCTGCAAGGCGCCGTACAGCTTGGCGACATCTTCGTCCATTTGGGCGAGGCGCTCCAAATGGCTGACCAGCTCATTGAGAGACTGGCCAAACCATTCGCGTTCTGCCACGTGCCGGGGACGATCAAGCGAAAGATGTTCCACACCGATTTCGTCGGCCTTGCTGATGAGATCGGCAAACTCGGCCATAAGCTCGGGCGTTCCACACACTTCACGCTTGTCGGTCAGTTTCTGGCCGAGGGTTGCCGTGTCGAGTTTGCCTTTCTGAGCCAGAAGGCGTTCCTTGAGGCTCATGGGCTTCTCGGGTTTGGCAATTTCTACGACGGCTGGTACTGGCTCGGGTGAAGGAGCCGGGCTTTTGGTCTGCTTTTCTTTCTTCTTGGTTTTCGGCTCGACCTTCTTCTTAGCCGTGGCTTTTTTGGCCGTGGTCTTCTTTACCAGCTTTGCCTCGTCTTTAGCGGGGCTATTCGGCTTCTGCTTGTTCTGGTCGCCGTTGGGCGACTCGTCACAGACGTTAACTTTCATGTTCACACCTCCGAGGGTTAAAAGAACTTGACTCATCTTGCACCTCCTGCAGAAAATCCTTGTAACACATACATGCTGTCTTCGCAACATGCGAAGATTATTTCTTTGTTATCAATATCAAAGAACTTTTGCTCTTAATCTCGATTTAGCGAGATAAACAAACTATGCCACATTATATTATATAAAAAGAATATTGTCAAGAATTTATTATTGACAAATAATTTTTATTTTGATATAATAATATTATAAGTAAATTTTAAATGGCCGGGAAATATACTAAAATTATTATTCCTACCCGCCCTCATCCCGATATTATTGTGGGGATTTTCTTATTATCAAAATTTGGACAAGAAAAATATCCTGGAGTTGCACAGGCTGAAATTGAAATTTGGCAACAATTACCAGAAGGAGAAACTGCAGAGAGTTTAGATAAAAAAGGAGTTTTGCTTTTAGATGTTGGTAGTTCTAAATTTGATCATCATGGTTCTGGAAAAAATTTATCCCAATTAATTGCAGAAGATTTAGGAATTACAAATGAACCATCATTAAAAAAAATGTTAAATTATGCTCAGAGAGATGATAAGTATGGTCTTGGTACAATCTCAACTGATATTTTAGATAAAGCGTTTGGATTGTCGGGACTTGTTGCCGCACTCAATAAAACAGAACAAGATTATCAAAAAGTTATCAAAATTGTTTTACCATTGCTTGAAGCTCATTTTATTGAAGAAAAAAGAAGAGCGTATGAAATGCCAAAAGAATTTGAAAAAAAACTGGAAAATGGCACAGCAGAAGTTTTTGAAGTTAAACAAAAAGGAAAAAAAATAAAAATAATAGTTTTAGAATCTGACAATTTAAGCATTGCTGGTTGGTTAAAATCATCAGAAGGATTAAAAGCAGATGTTGTTTGCCAAAGAAATAGCCAAGGATTTACTAATATTCTTACAAAACCTTTAAAAAATGTTGATTTAAGATGGTTAGTTGCTTATTTAAGAAAAGCAGAAGCAGAAATTAGAGATAGAAAATTAACTTGTTCAACTTTTGATTTAATGAAACCAGGTAAGGTAGATGGTGTTTCAGAATGGTATTATGATAGAGCAACAAATTCTATATTAAATGGCGGGGCTAGTCCAAAAGGAATTTTGCCAACAGCTATTCCATTAGAAACTATAAAAGAAATTTTAAAAGAAGCGTTATCACAAGATCCGCCTGGGAGTGGCAAATAAATATATTTGCCTGCCCATGAAAAATTTTGAATTTTCAAAATTTTTCATGGGCACGATTGTTTCGTGTCTCAAATTGACAATCTAATTTTTTAAAGCAGAGGAGGTGTGAAGTGAAGGCAACACAACTGCGTGAGTTTGCGGAACCAGGAATTCTGGCCGCTGTCATGATTGACGGCGACCAAGACTTTCTGGACGTTAGCGAGAACGGAGTTCTCGCTGTGCTGGCCAACAAGAAACCCTCGGGCTTTCATTTGGTTATTGCCTTGCCTGAGGATGCTCGAGCGTTCGTAGTTCAGAAACATGTTGGCAAAGAAGGTGGTGATTATCACTGCCATGCTTTGTCAGTCATCGAGAACTTCGCTCATGGCTTTAGTGCTGTTGTTATGTACGAGCCCATCAGGGTTCGTCGCGAGGGCAAGAACACTTGGACCGATTGGCATCAGGAGCGCCCAAACCGGGCTGATATCTACATTTTGGAAAAGGATGGCAAGTTCGGACTTTTTCAGGTGGGTGTCATCACTCCAGACAACGGTCAGACATGGTTGTTGCACGGGGAGTGGCGTTGGTTGGGAGAGTTGCGTCAAGGTCTTTATGGTCTTGTGGCAATTCCCAGTCATCCGAAATATGGGTCGTTTGAAGGCGGAACTAGCCGGCGCACTCAGATTGTTGACCACGATGATTTTAAAAGGCTCGTTAAGGGTCTTAAATTATCCAAGTGGTCGGGTAAATTCGAGGAATTGGAACCGCCTTTGCCCAAAGCGCCGGAAGGCCAGTATGCCGTTGTTGGATGGGCAGTCACTTTTGCCGGCCAGACCGGCATGGCGTTGGTTCATCTTGCCAATGGCAGTGGCAACGCGTGGGTTCATGGGGTGGACATTGTGGAGCCTAATCGCAACCCGGATAACAGCATTCAACTGCAGAGAGGAGATATTATCTCCTACGAGCAGGCGATCCATGGTTGGGGTTCCAAAAAGAACAGCCCGCCCAAGCTGACCGGCGTCCGACTGGTCAATCGTCCCTGGTAAAAAGGGACATATAAAAACCAAAAACCCCGCTTAAGCGGGGTAGGTCCCCAAAAGAGGGGGCGTTGAACTTCGTTGTAAAACGGAGTTCTTTTTTATTTTTTTAATTTCAATGACATTCGGTGTTCCTTTGATTCTATTAATAAAATCTCAAAATCGTATTCTTTTCCAATTTCTAATTGTTTTTCCATTTCTTCTTTTGAAGCAAATTCTGATATATGGCAAAGTCCTCTTATTTTTGGCATTATTTCCACAAAAGCTCCAAAAGCTGAAAATTTCGAAACCTTTCCTTTTATAATATCTCCTTTTTTATACTGTTTTTCAATATCTTCCCAAGGATTTTTCTTTAAAGATTTTAATGAAAGAAAAACTTGATTGTTGCTAATGTCTATAATTTGAGCTTTTATAATTTCGCCAACTTTTACAATCTCAGAAGGATTTTCAACTAATTGCCAATCTAATTCTGAAATATGGATTAATCCTTCAATTTGTTCATTTTTATCTTCAATATTTATAGGAAATTTTATAAAAGCTCCAAAATCAGCAATTCCTGTGATTTCTCCTTCAATAACATCTCCTTTTTTATAATTTTTTAAAATCTCTTTTGTTTTTTCTTCTGATTTAGCTTTTTCAGAAAGAATAAGTTTATTTTCAGAAGCTAGTAAATCTAAAATTTTTACTTCTAAAGTTTTTCCAATAAATTTTTGTAATTCTTTTAGAATTTTTTGTTTGTCTGCGTCAGCTACTCTTGGATAGTGCTCTGGCGCTAATTGGGATACTGGTAAGAATGCCTGTATTCCTTCTAAACTAGTTAAAAGTCCTCCTTTATTTACTCCTGAAATTCTAACATTTAAAACTTGGCCTGAATTTTGCAGTTCTTTTAATTTTTTCCAGCTTATTTCTTTTGTGGCATCACCTAAAGAAAGTTCTATATATCCATCTTCATTTTCTAATTCCACAATTTTAGCAAAAATTTTATCTCCGGTTTGAAGATTTTTTATAGTATCTTTTGCGGCATAAAATTCTCTGCCATAAATTATGCCTGTCCCATGGATTCCTAAATCAATAAAAAGAGATGACCTATCTCTTGCTATTACTTTTCCCTCTATTGTTGCTCCTACAGAAAGCTGGCCTGGGTTATCAGTAGATTTTTTAATTGTTATTTCTTTTAACATGTAAAAAAATATGACGGTTTTTTTGTCTCTCCCTAAAAATGGGATTCTGCTGCCGTCCAGCAGTATTACTTATAATATAATTCTATTTATACATTAATTATATTATTTTTGCAAGATTATTTTTAATTTTTAAGTTATACACACATATTATTATTTTAAAATTTTGTTATAATAAAAAAATGATAAATTTTTGGAAAATAAAATTTTTACAAAAAAATTACTTATTTTTTGGCATAATATGCATTGTTTTTGCTACTGTGCTGTCTTTAGTTTTATTTTCTTTTGTGTTTTTAAAAAACACAGTTCAAATTGAAAAAACACAAATAATAAAAAATTTTACAGTAAAACAAGTTTCAGTAAATATTGCTGGACAACCTGTTAAATGGAAAGCTTTTATAAAAAGAAGTTCTATAGCAAGTGATAAAAATTTTATACAATTACCTAAAACAATTCAGAATGTTAAAACAAAAATTGTTTCAAAAGAGGAATTTTTAAAAACTATATCGCAATCCCCTTCTTTAGATCAAATTTCTGACAGTGATAGAAAAAAAATAGCTGATATTAATTCTTCTAGTTTTATTGCTCAAATTAGTAACAATTTTTTTGCCAGCTTAAATGAATCAGTAGATAATATTATAGAAGAAGTAACTTCTTCGCCAAACGAAGAAGTTGTTGTTACAGAAGAGGCAAGTTTTGTTAATGTTTCAAATTTTGCAGAAGAACCAGAATATACACAAGAAGAAAAGCAAGAAGAATTGGTAGAAGATAGTAATGAAAAAAAAGATAAAAATAATAGAAATGATAACAACAAGAAAAATAATAAAAATGATTTAGAATCTTCTGATTTATCTACGTTGGATTTTATAGAAGAAACTCAGAGTGAATTGGAAAAAATTAAGTCAGAAGAAATTGTTGAAGAAATTATTAATGAGGGGGAATTGCAAAGCGATTCAAAAGACGAATTACAACAACTTGAAGAAAATGCTAAAGGAGAAGTTATTGGAGAACAAGAAGAGAACACTGCAAGTGTAATTAATAATGAGTCAGTTTTAATTGATGAGGATTTTAAATTAGAACAAGATAAAGAATTTATTGAGGATAAAGAAGAATATGTTGAAGTTGAATATACAACAGAAGGAGCAAAAATAAGAGAAGAAGAAACAAAAACAGGAAAAATTGTTTCCATATCTTCACCCGAAGAAGATGTTCATGAATATGTTGATGTTTTAGCATATACAACTGTGCCCGAATTATTTAAATTAGAAGATAAAGACAAAATAAAAATAAAATGGAAAAATAATGACAATCAAGAAGTTGAATTTAAAGTTTATGATTTAAATGGCAATGGAAAGATAGATTATGTAGAATGGGTTGTGCCTCATTTATCAGAACAAACATTTGAAATTATTTTTATTTCCAAAGCATTTAGACTTGATCAAACAGGAGAGATTATAGAGAATATTTATGATTTAGTAAAAGAACAAGACAATAATTGGGTTACCATAGAAGAAAATCAATATGTTAGAGTTACTTTTGAAAAAGTATTAAACAATACAAAAGATAATACGATTTATGCTAGATTGAATGATTTAAATAAACCAGCATTTATAGAAGTTTATCCGGTATATACTGATCAAGACGGAAATGTAACAAGGGGTTTAATTACAGCTGTTTTTGATAATATAACCACAGAGAATATATATAAAGTTTTACTTTCTGAGCTAGATAGCCCAACTGATGTTTTTGATTTGAGAGTTAAAGGAGGAAATATTGATATTGATTATATAGTTGATCCTAGTTGGTGGAACGCTTCTTGGAATTACAGACAAAAACTTATTTTTAACAATTCTGGCCAGGCGGAAAATCTTGTTAATTTTCCTGTTTTAGTAAATCTTAGTGCAGCTAATTTTGATTTTACTCATGCTAAAGCTGCAGGAGCTGATATAAGATTTATTGATGCTGATGATTCTACTTTGCTTGATTATGAAATTGAAAAATGGGACGACGAAAATAGTTTAGCTTCTATATGGGTTGAAGTCCCACAAATAGATTCTGGGTCAAATACAGATTTTATATATATGTATTTTGGTAATGAGTCGGCGAATGATGGACAAAATATAACAGGCACATGGAATTCAAATTTTACAGGAGTATATCATTTTGCTGAACAATCTGGCAATTACGAGGATTCTTCTATAAGTAATAATGATTGTTCTTCTGTTACAGTTACTTCTAGGGCAGCAGCGGGAAAAATAGGATATGCTCCTGATTTTGAGGCATCAAACGCGTCAAATAGAATTGGTTGTGGAACAAATAATATATTAGGAGATGTTACACAAGAGGCATGGATAAATTTAGAATCAACAGGGATTAGACCAATAATACAACATGGATACAATAATGAGTTAGAAGCAGGTAATATTAGTTATGGTTTAGAATTAGATACATCTTCAAATCTTTGGCAACAGTGGGAATATGGTGCTGGTGTAAATGTAACAAATACTTCTACGGCTAATGTTCCTACTGGCTCTCTTACTTATGTTGCCGCAGTTAGGGATAATATTAATAATAATGTTATTTGGTATATTAATGGCGTAGCGTCAGGAAGTCCATCTTCATATACTAATGATCCAACAGGAGGTGCAAGTGGATCTCTTTATATTGGAGGAAGAATAACTTCTGCGCAATGGTTTGACGGTATTATTGATGAAATAAGAATTTCTAATTCTATTCGTTCTGCAAATTGGATCAAAGCATCTTATCTTTCAGAAACTAATTCTTTTATAACTTTTGATAGTGAAGAATCAGGATCATCAGATGCTCCTACAATTTCTTCGGCTTCAAATCAAGTATTTGCAGTTAATGATCCAGTTACTGCTATTTCAACAATAACAATCACAGATGATGATAGTTCACCTACTATTACTGCAAATAACGATATTCGTATTAAAATACCTTCTACTTTTAATATGGTTTGGGATGAAACAGATACAACCGCTGTTATTGGAGGAGGAGCATCGTCAAAAGTTTCTTCAACAGTTTCTTACGAAGATAGTAATAAAACACTCGTAATAGACGTTTTAGAAGATTTTTCAGCATCTGATTCAATTACTGTTTCTGGTTTGTCTTTTACAAATTTTTCAGCAGCTTCTTCTGCTGATAATTTGGAGTTGGAAGTAGAAAATAATAATAGTAGTCAAGCCATAGATAATAAGACAATAATTATAGTAGTTCCGGTAATCTCTTCGGCTACCAATCAAATATTTGAAGTAAATAGTTCTTCTACTGCTATTTCAACAATAACAATCACAGACAGTACGAGTCCAATTATAAAAGCTGAAAACGATATTCGTATCAAAATTCCATCTTCCTTAAATATGACATGGGACGAAACAGATACAACAGCAAAGATTGTAGAAGCTTCTATGTTAGATGATTTTACAAGTTCTTTTTATACAAATGATTTAGCTCAGATAACTATTGATTGCTCAGGTGTTACTTATAATCCTTTAACCGACACATTATTTTTTATAACAAACGGCACTCCCACAATTTATGAATTTACAACTGGAGGCAGTTATTTAAGAACTATTACAATGACCGGATTTATAGATACTGAAGGTATAACATGGATTTCTGGCAACACTTATGCAGTTACTCAAGAAAGAGATCCTTACGATATCGTGTTAATTACAATTGATGAAGAAACAACATCTATTAATAAAAGTAGTGGAACAGTAATAACTCCAAATATAACAGTTACTAGTAATTTAGGAATGGAAGGAATAACTTATGATTCAGATAATAATTGGTTTTATGTTGTTGTTGAGAAACAAGCTGATGGTAGTAATGGCGGAAGAGTTTTTAAGGTGGAAATGGACGCAACTACAACTGAATTTACCACACTTAATTCTAATCTTCTTGCGGCTGGTTATACAGATTTGGCTGATATTGCATACGATAAAGTTTCTGGACATCTTTTAATTTTATCTCAAGAAGGCAATGAAATAATTGAAGCAACAACAGATGGAACAATAATAAATACAAGAGCTGTTGATACGGGCATATTTTCTCAGCCAGAAGGACTTGCGCTTTCGACCGATAGTACAAAAATGTTTATTGCAGGAGAGCTAGACGATTATCAAATGCTTACTCGAACGGCAAAAGTTTCTTCAACAGTTTCTTACGAAGACAGCAATAAAACACTCGTAATAAACGTTTTAGAAGATTTTTCAGCATCTGATTCAATTACTGTTTCTGGTTTGTCTTTCACAAATTTTTCAGCAGCTTCTTCTGCTGATAATTTGGAGTTGGAAACAAGCAATGCAAATACAACTTCAGCAATTGATGATAAAACAATAACAATTATTCCTAGTTGGTGGAATAATTCTTGGGTTTATCGTAAAAAAATTAGTTTTAATAATTCTGACCAAACAGAAGACCTCATTAACTTTCCGGTACTGGTAAAACTTACTTCTTCTAATTTTGATTTTTCAAAAGCTTTATCAGCAGGAAAAGATTTGCGTTTTGTTGATTCAGATAATTTGACAAATTTGAGTTATGAGATTGAGTATTATGATTCAGCAGGAGAAACTGCTTTTATTTGGGTAAAAGTGCCTAAAATAGACGGCTCATCGGACGAAGATTATATATATGTATTACGGCAATAATTTTGCTGAAGATGGCCAGAATGTTGAAGATGTATGGAGTAATGGGTTTGCGGCTGTTTATCATTTTGCAGAACTAACAGGAAATTATTTAGATTCAACAAGTAATAATAATGATTCTACTTCGGTTGATATTGATTACGAAGAAACTTCCAGAAGAAATAATACAGATGCAAATGGAATTGGTTATTATCCAAAATTTAATTCAAATGGAGCTGAAAATGTTCCGTCAACACAAGGAGATTCTATTGGAGTAGCAGATAGTAATAGTTTAGATTTTGGAACAAATTCTTTTACAATTTTTATGAGAATGAAAAGCGATGTAACCAATTATGATTGTGATTTAACAAGAAAAGGTTCAACAGGAGTAGCTGAAAATTCTTGGTGGAAAATGGAGTGGGGTGATCAGGTAGTAAATAATAGATTGCATTTTTTGGTAAGAGTAAATGGTACTGATAGAAGATTGGATTATGATGTTTTAACTCCAGATGGTAATTGGCATAATGCATGGGGAATAAGAAGTACAGCAGACACAAATCTGAAACTATATCTTGATGGAGTTTTAGTTAAAAGTGGAGCAGGAAACAATGGAAGCGTTTCTAATTCAGCTAATGTGGGAATTGGTTCTAAAGACACATTAGATGATGATTTTTGTGATGCAAGTTTAGACGAAGTTAGATATATTAATGTAGAAAGAAGCGCTGATTGGATTGCCGCTGAAAATCTATATTTTAATGGAACGTTTAACACTTTTGGTTCTGAAGTTACTAATAACAATAATAATGCTCCTATTATTTCTGTGAATCCTTCTGATGGTCCTTCTGCGGCAACTACTCCAACAAATGTTGGTTCAAACGTGACATTTACAATCACTGCTACAGATGCTGATTCTGATAATTATTATCTTGCAATTTGCAAAGAAAACAGTATTACTGCAAATAATAATTCAGCTCCAACTTGTGGTGGTGGAGAGTGGTGTATATCCAGTTTAACTAATTCTGGTTCTGAAGCATCTTGTACTTATGAAGCGCAATCTAATGATGATGAAAGCAATGTTTGGTATGCTTTTGTTTGCGATCATAATTCTAATTCGATATGCTCTTCATCTTCACAGGGATCTGGAGATTCTGGTTCGCCATTTAAGATAAATCATGCGCCAATATTTAGTAGTATTTCTTCTTCTCCAGATTTGGCTGGGGTTGGTCAAAGTGTTACCTTTTCTTCGATTGCTTCAGATTCTGATATAGATACTACATCTGATACTGTTATTCTTTATGTTTGTAAATCAAATGATTTTAACGGAACATCATGTGGAGATGCAGGAGAATGGTGTCATTCTTCTGCTGAGACTTTAAATCCAAATTGCAGTTATGAAATTCAAGCTTCGGACACGTTAGAAAATTATGATTATTACGGATACATTATAGATAATCATAATTTTTCTTCTCTCTCTAATCCGAGAAATTCTAGTTTTTCTGCGGATGTTGTTGCTCCAACAATTTCAAATATAAATCCAGAATCGGGAACATTATCACAACTTCCTTCTTCAATTACTCTAACATTAAACGAAAACGGTTATTGTCGTATATCTGTAGAAGATGAGGCATATAGTGAAATGAGTGCTGATAATGATTGTTTGGGTGATGGGACTCAATCTATTATTTGTGAGGCAATAGACACAGGTTCAACATCTTCGCGTGTGTTATATATAGCTTGTCAAGATGAAGTGGGTAATGAAAACACCAGTTCTAATAATGCAGGTCTTTTTTATTCGCTTTCTTCTGAATCATCTTCGCCTTCACAGATTAGACAACCCGTTACTTGGGAAACAAAAAGTGTAGTTGATAAGATAAAAGATATTTTTTGGCAATTTATTGATTTAATAAAAGAATTAAATATTAAAGAAGAACAAATTATTTTTTCACCCGCAGAAGAATCAGCTATTCAAGACCCCTCCCCTGCTTTATCGCATGAACTAAATATAATAACAACAAAAGATTTTGGAGAATTAGACATATCATTTTTACCATTAAAATTTAGAAATTATATTCATAAATTTCCAGAATTCGCTTCTACTTTAGAAAAAGTTGGTATAACAAAGTCAGAAGATTTAGAAAAAATTAAAAATGTTAAATTTTCTTTTCCTGGAATTTCTGATATTTCTGGATTATCAACTTTGGGTTTAAATACAGCAGATTTTGCTTCTTTTGAAAAAGAAAAAATTCCAACTGATTTTGTTTTTGCTAGAGCCGCAGATAATAAAATTGATATTAATATGAAGTTAGTTTTATCAGATGGACAGGACGCTAAACAATCTTTTAACATTGTAAGAAATAGACAAATTAGTTTAATAATAAAACCAGAATTTCCAGCAGAAAATATTAAAGGTGTTATTACTCTTTTACCTTCTTCAAAAACTGCTTTGAATAATATTTTACAATCTTTATCAGCATCTATTTTAAGTAGTATAGATGAAAATAAGGAAAATAAAGAAAAAGAAATATTATTAGACGAATTTGAATATCTTGATGATGATAACGATGGTATTTATACTGCCGATGTCCAATTACCTAACAGAGAAGGAAAATATGAAATAAATACTAAGATAGTTTATCAGAACAAAAACATTCCAGAAAAAGATATTTCTGTTTTTGCTGTTGTTGATCCTGAAGGATATATTTATGAAAATATCGCAGGTAAGCAGGCTCGTATAAAAAATGCGATAGTTTCAATTTATTGGCTTAATCCTAATACTAAAGAATACGAATTATGGCCTGCGAAGGAATATCATCAGGAAAATCCAATATATACTGATGAAACTGGAAAATATTCTTTCTTAGTTCCTCCAGGATATTATTATTTATCTGTAGAAGCAGAAGGTTATTCATCTTATAAAAGTGATCCTTTTCAAGTATCACAAGGAAGGGAAATAAATTATAACATTCAACTTTATTCTAAAAACTGGTTTACAAGAATATTTAGCATAGAAAAGATTTTAATAGCAATAATAATATTACTTTTGGTTTTAATATCAGTTGTTTTATTTTTATTATTTAAAAGAAAAATATAATTTTGTTTACTAAAATGCTTAAAAAATTAATAAACATTATTTTATTATTATCATTAATTGTAAATATTATTTTGGGTATTGAAATTATTTTTACCAAAATTGCGGAAAAAAAAGCTATAACGCAAATAAAGGCCCAGCAAATAAATGAGAAAGCATTAACATTTGCAAAACTTTTTGTAGAAAAAGTTATGCAAGGACAAAACGAGATTAGTTTTGAAGATCGTTTGCAATTAGAAAATGCTGTTCGGGAAGTAAATGACAAAAATATTTTTTCTCAATGGCAAAAATTTACAAAAGCTAAAACTAATCAAGAAGCTCAAGAAGAAGCAAGCATATTATTTTTATTATTGCTAAATAAAATTTTATACTAATTTTTTAAAAAACAAGAGTTGCAATAGCCTATAAATTGTATTATAATTAATAAAAATAAGGTTAAACTTATTATTTTTTATGGCTAAGATTTCTTGGGCAGGACAATCCTGTTTTCAAATTTCGGTTTCTAATGGAAAGGATCACTCAGCAGATATTGTGATTGATCCGTTTGACGAAAAATCAGGATTAAAACTTCCAAATTTTTCTGCAGACATTCTTTTAATTACTCACAATCATTCAGATCATAATAATGAAAAAGCCGTAAAAGGTGATTATTTTTTGATTTCAGGTCCTGGAGAATACGAAGTAAAAAGTGTTTTTATACAAGGAATTCCTGCTTTTCATGACGATAAAGAAGGAAAAGAACGCGGTAGGAACACTATTTATGTATTTGAGGCAGAAAATATGAGATTTTGTCATATGGGAGATTTTGGGCAAAAGCAACTTACAGATGAACAATTGGAAAAAATAGACAGAGTGGATATTTTAATGATTCCGGTTGGTGGAAATTATACAATTAGTTCTTCTGAAGCGCAAAAAATTATTCAGCAAATTGAACCCAAAATTGTTATTCCTATGCACTATGCTTTACCAAAATTAAATATAGAATTAGAAGGAGTTGATAAATTTTTAAAAGCTATGGGAAAAGATAAAATTGCTCCAATTGATAAATTAAATGTTAAATCATCAGCTTTGCCAAAAGAAGGAGTTATGGAAATTGTTGTTTTGCAACCATAAAAATGTTTTCAAATTTTAAAATAAAAATTAAAAATTGGCTTGAAAAACTTAGAGCTTTGCCCGATAATCAGAAAAAGATTATTTTATGGTTAATTGTTGGAGTTGTAGGAATAGGAATGTTATTTTTTTGGATAAAAAGCACCTTAAATACTTTTTCAAATATAGAAAAAAATATAGGAGAAATGGATTTTTTAAAAATTAATACTACAGAAAATTCTGATTTTTCAACTAATCAAGATTTTGAAACAAAAAATTATTCAGTTAAATTATATATTTGGCCAGATAAAGATAGTTTTAATTTGCAAAATAGAACTTTTTATGCAACAGATTTAGATTCTAAAAATTTAATTAAAATAAAAGTATTAGAAGACGCTAAGATTTATAAAAAAATATCAAAAGATAAAATAGAATATTATGATTTTCAATGGCTTTATTCCACTTTGAAAAATTGGGAAGGTCCGAATTGGCAATTTACAGTAATAGGTATTTTACAGGAAGACGGTTCTATTTTATCATCTGAAATATATTATCAATTACAATAATTTTAATTTAAAATGTCAGTAAAAGAAGAAAAAAGTCAAATAGGAAAAGTTGATAAGAGAGAAATTGTTCAAGAATTGAAAGAGTCATACATTGATTATGCAATGTCGGTTATTGTGGCTCGCGCTTTACCTGATGTGAGAGATGGATTAAAACCAGTGCACAGGAAAATTTTGTATGCAATGAATGAATTAGGACTTTCAGCTGGTGCAAAATTTAGAAAATGTGCGGCAACCGTTGGAGATGTAATGGCAAAATATCATCCACACGGAGATATGGCAATTTATGACACATTAGTAAGAATGGCGCAGGATTTTAATATGCGTTATCCTCTTATTACTCCGCAAGGAAACTTTGGTTCAATTGATGGCGACGGCGCTGCTGCGAGTAGATATACAGAAGCAAAACTATCTCGTATTGGAGAAATGCTTTTGCAAGATATTGAAAAAAATACAGTTAATTTTATTGATAACTATGATGGCACCAGAAAAGAACCTTCTGTTTTGCCTTCTCCTGTACCTCAACTACTTTTGAATGGTTCTTTAGGAATTGCCGTAGGAATGGCAACTAATATTCCGCCTCATAATTTAACAGAAGTAATGGATGCTTCAATGTATATGCTTGATCATCCAAAAGCTGAAACAGAAGATTTATTTCAATTTATTCAAGGTCCTGATTTTCCAACAGGTGGAGTGATTTATGACCAAAAAGAAATAATTTCTGCTTATTCAACGGGCAAAGGTTCAATTTTAATGCGTGGAGTAGCAGATATTGTTGAAAAAAAAGATGGAAGTGAGCAAATTATAATTTCGGAAATACCCTATCAAGTTGTAAAAGCAACTTTGGTTGAAGAAATAGCAAATTTAATTACAGAAAAAAAGATAGAAGGCATAAAAGATGTAAGAGATTTATCTGATAGAGAAAAAATTGTTAATATTGTTATTGATATTAAAAAAGGTTTTGAACCAAAAAGAATTTTAAATAGACTTTATAAGTTTACCAATCTTCAAAAAACTTTTCATTTAAATTTATTGGCGCTGGTTGATGGAATACAGCCAGAAATTTTGTCTTTATCTGATGTTATAAAATATTTTATTGAACATAGAAAAGAAGTTGTTACTCGTAGAACTCAGTTTGATTTAGATAAGGCAAAAGAAAGAGCCCATATTTTAGAAGGTTTAATGATAGCTTTAAAAAATATTGATGCCGTTATTCAAACTATTAAAAAATCAGCTGATAAAGATGAAGCAAGAGAAAACTTAATAAAAAAATTTAAGCTAACAGAAAAGCAGGCAGTAGCAATTTTAGAAATGAGATTGCAAACTTTAGCAGGATTAGAAAGAAAAAAAATAGAAGATGAATTAAAACAAATTTTAGAGTTAATAAAAGAATTAACTGCAATTTTAAAATCTCCAGAGAAATTAAAAGATATAATTAAAAAGGAGTTTCAGGAATTAAAAGAAAAATATGGGGATAAAAGAAGAACAAAAGTTGTAAAAGGAAAATTAGGAGAAATCACAGAAGTTGATTTAATTCCTTTAGAAGAAACAATTATTACTCTTACCACTGGTGGCTATATAAAAAGAATAAATCCTGCAACCTATAAAATACAAAAACGTGGAGGTAAGGGATTAATGGGAATGAAAACAATGCAAGATGATATTGTTGAGCATTTTTTAACTGCATCAACACATGATAATTTAATGTTTTTTACTGATTCAGGAAAAGTTTTACAAACACAAGTTTATGAAATTCCAGAAGGTACAAGGGTGGCAAGAGGTAGGGGTATCTTAAACTTTTTAGAGCTTTCAAATGAAGAAAAGGTTTTATCTTTGATTCCAATTGTGAAAGATGATCCTGCTAAATATTTGGTTATGGTCACTAAAAAAGGAAGAATAAAGAAAACAGCTTTAGAAGAATTTAAGAATGTTCGTAAATCTGGAATTATTGCTATAAAATTGGAAAAAGGAGATGCGTTGAAAAAGGTCGTTAAAACAAAGGGCGAAGATGACATTATACTAACTACAAAAGGCGGAATAGCAATAAGATTTAAGGAAAAAGATATTAGGCCAATGGGTAGGGCAGCAGCTGGAGTAAAAGGAATTCGGTTGAAAAAAGGAGATGAAGTTATTTCAATGGATGTTATTGAAAAAAATCCACCAATTGATGAGAAAACCAAAAAACCAGTTAAACAATATTTGCTTGTTGTTATGGAAAATGGATTTGGAAAAAGAACAGAAATATCACAGTTTAAAGTTCAGGGCAGGGGTGGCTCTGGAATTAAAGCGGCTCAAATAACAGCTAAAACAGGGCCAATGGTTATGGCTTGTGTTTTAGAAGATGTTGCGGAAGACGAAGATCTTATTGTAATTTCACAGCACGGCCAAGTGATTAGAACAAGTGTTAAATCAATTTCTTTGCTTGGAAGAGCAACTCAAGGTGTTAGAATAATGCGTCTTGAAGATAAAGATAAGGTTGCTTCAGGTGCATGCTTGAAAGATTAGTTATCCACAGGGCTTAGATGTTTACAAAAAAATTTTTTGTTATAATTGATTTAATATAATCTTTTATGAATAAAAAAATAATTTCATTTTTTGTGTTTACTTTTTTATTGGGTTTTTTTTCTTTTGTTGGGGCACAACAAGTACCAGATCCTCTTGGTGGAAAATTCCCTAATTTTTGTTCTTTACTAACACATTTTGGAAATCAGGTAGGTATGTTTATTGCTGGTTTGGGAACAATAATGGTTATGGTGGCAGGAATAATGTTTCTTTTTTCTGCAGGAAGTCCAGAGAGAATGCAAAAAGCTAAAACAGCTTTAGTTTATGCTATAATTGGAATAACTATAGGAGTTAGCGCTAGTGCAATAGTTGCCACAGTAAAAAATGTTATAAATGCATCTGGAGGAAGTTGTTAAAATAAAAAAATAATAAAAGGTCGGTTTAAAGAAAATTAAAATTTTTATCATAATGAAAAAAATTAAATTAATCTTATTTTTATTCTCTGTTTTACTTTTACCGATATTGGTAACAGCGCAAATTGGAGCTCCAGTGCCAAGAATTAATCTCAATCTTGTTCAACTGGGTAACAACATTGCTAATGCCGCATGGATAGTTTTTACAGTCATTGCAGTAATTGCATTTATTATTGCTGGAGTTTTGTTTTTAACATCAGCTGGTAGTGCAGAAAAAATAACGCAAGCAAGAAACGCTTTTTTATGGGGAGTAGCAGGGGTAGTTGTTGGTGTTATTGCTTTTACAATAATTACTTTAGTTACAAGTTTTGTTACAACCGGGCAATAGTTTTTAATAAACCTGTTCTGTTTCCGCTTTAAGCGGAAACAGAACAGAGTTGAAATATGATTTCAGTTAAAAAAAAATTAATATTAACCTTTTGTTTTTTAGTTTTTCCTATTTTGGTTTTAGCTCAAATTGGCGGAATGGAAGGTCCTGGGGCAAGTACAAATATTGAAAAAATCACAACTTCTATTGCTAATGCTGTTTGGATAGTTTTTACTGGCATAGCTGTTGTTTCATTTATTATTGCTGGAGTTTTGTTTTTGACAGCTCAAGGTAGCGCAGAAAAAATTGCTAGAGCTAAAACAGCATTTTTTTGGGGTTTGGCTGGGGTTGGTGTTGCTATATTAGCTTTTTCTATAATAACATTAATGGTTAATACTTTATTTTAATAATATGAATAAAAAATTTTTAATCTTATTTTTATTATTAGTATTTTGTGTAACACCTATTTTTGTATTTGCACAAGAACAAGGAGATGATGCTAGAGGTGGAGGAGCTGCTGGAGGTGGAGGGCCAACAATAGCGAGTATGGCTGAATCAATAGCCAAACAAGTTATAATTGTTGGTACATGGATAGTTGTTATTATGTGGGTTGTTACAGGAATTTTATTTTTAACTGCTCAGGGTGATCCTGGAAAATTAAATGCGGCTAAAACCTCATTATTTACTGCTATTGGCGGGACAATTTTAATAATTTTAGCAAATGGAGCAATTGGATTTGTTAAAAACTCTTTTGGCCTTTAATTTTAAAAATAAAAAAGTTATGAATAAAAAAATATTTATATTAATTTTACTATTATTTTTTACGCTACCATCGCTTATATCTGCAGAGGGTGCACCAACCACAATTGCAAGTATTGTAGAGACAGTAAAAAATCAGCTTACAGCATTAAGTGCTGGATTGGCAACAATAGCTTTTATTGTAGCTGGTATAATGTTTTTATCGGCAACTGGAAATCCTCAAAGAATGCAAATTGCAAAAGCATCTTTAATAGCAGGTGTTATAGGGATAGTAATTATTGTATTAGCAAATGGAGCTGAAGCTTTCGTGAAGACATTTTTTGGATTGTAATATAAATAAAAAGCGCCCAATTTTGTCCGAAGACAAAGAGCGCTTTGATCTTTCTATCTGAACAGAAAGACCTTTTAGCGATTATTCGCTTCCACTTTTATAGGTGGTTTTTGTTTTAGACCGGAGGAGGGCCTCCAGCTGCACCACCTTTTGAGTGGCTTCTTCTAGCTCCTTTTGCATATCCGCCAAGATGTGCTTAGTAGATGCGAGATAATTATCTCGCATCTTCACTTCTTGGCGACGGAGCATTTTGACGCCGGGACTATCCGTTCCCGCGTTTTCAGCCAAACTTTGGCTTAAGAGAGCACGATCTCTCTTAGCCCTTTCAATTTCCTTTTGCTGCCACACAATATTGTCCTTGATACGTAGCACTTCTTCTTTTGCCTGTTCAAGTTCGTAGCGAACCAGAGCTAGTTCTTCTGGTTGCATCCGTTCTCGAACCCGCAGGACGAAATCGCGCTGAAGAGTCCTTTCTTCTTCTTTGAGCGCTTCACGGACTTTTGGGGCTGCGCTGTGAACTGCTCCAATGGCTTCCACAGCGCCTGCCTTCCCCTCTTGATAGCTTTGATTGAGGCGTTGAAACGCCTCACTCGCATTATCAAAAGGGCCTATTGACTTGGATGGCTCCGCAGAATCTGGTGCCGTGGGCCGCCGGGCTGACAGTCTGTGTGAATTGTCGGCACGCTCGCTTTTTCCTTCGCATCCGCGAAGGGTACTTAACATGGCCAAAATGACGGCCAACATAACAACTCCGCTCATAATTCCAATCATTCTTTTCATTTTATACCTCCTTTTATTGGTCGATGGAGAACACATATTCTCTATATTTGACAAGTTACTATATATATTATAGTATATATTATAAATTATGTCAAGTCTTTTAAGGGATAATATATTCTGTTAAAATAAATAATATTATTTGCCCTCGTGGCGGAATTGGAATACGCGCTGCGCTTAGGACGCAGTCCCGTAAGGGTTACAGGTTCGAGTCCTGTCGAGGGCACACATAAAAACAGGTTTTACTTTAAAGTAAAACCTGTTTTTATGTGTAATTAATTTGTGATTTTTTAAGATTCTTTTATTCCAAGTTTATTATTATTTTGAGCAGTTTTTGGTATTTTAATGGTTAGTATTCCTTTATCCATCTGAGCATCGGCTGAATCTATATCAATGTTTTCTGGTAAAATAATTTTTCTGGAAAAAGGACCCCAATGACATTCTTGAAAGAAATATTTTTTATTTTCTCCTTCATGTGGATGACACCTATTTCCTTTGATAATCATCATATCTTTTTCTAAAGAAATATCTATATCTTTTATTTGTACTCCTGCAATTGCAGCTAAAACAACAAAATCAGATCCTGTTTCAAAAACATCTACAACTAATTCTCCATCTTGATCAAATATATTTTTATCTGAAGTTGTTGCAGTTGTTGTTTGAGGATCGTCTACTTTTATTTTTTTAACCATAGTTAAAATATTTATTTAATTTAGATTTGTTTCAGGTATTTTGCAAACACCTTTTTTTGTTTTTAATTTTCCAAAAGCAGAAAAAATAATATAAGCAAGAATTAAGATTATCGCTACAGGAATAATAAGTTTTAAATTACCATCTAATTGCATTATAGAAAAATTAAAAATTCCGTGCAAGAGCACAGCCATTAAAATTCCTATTGCTACAGTAAATTTCCCTTTTTCTATATTAAAAAAAGATACAGCCATAGAATACCCTATGATAGCTGAGCACAATGTGTGTAAAAAAGTAGCTCCTATAAAACGCATAAAAGTAATAAACACAGTACGACCAATTATTTGGTCAAAAGTCATTTGGCCAGCTGGAAAAAACAAATAAAGAATATTTTCTAAAGCGGCAAAACCAAGAGCAACTACAATCATATAAATCATAACATCTACTGGTTCATCTAAATGATAACTGCTTATCATGTTAAAACGTACAACTAAATATTTAAAAATCTCTTCTGTAAAAGAAATAACTATGAACCAATAAAAAATGGAAGTAATTATTGGATCTAATTCTAAATTTTTTAGTAAAGTTGCTAATCCAACCTGTATAAGAAAAACTGGCAAAGTTATAATTGCCCCCCAAATAAAAAGGCTAATAATAACTCTTTTTGGTTCAGGATTAAGATCTTTGTTTAAATAATAAAAAAGCCATGCTAAGCTAGGCAATATTCCAAAAATAATATAAATAATTATGTTGTAGTCAAAATTCATTGTTTTATTATATCACTTTTTTAAAGTGCAGGCCAAGATTCCACCATTATTGATTTTTTCTTATTTTTTATAGGTAGTTGCTGATAGATTTCTTCAGTAATAAAAGGTATAAAAGGATGTAAAATTATTAATGAATTTAACAAAACATAAGCTAAAACTTTTTTTGTTTTTTTGTCATTTTGTTTTTTTGATTCTTCTATGCATCTATCACAAAAATCATGCCAAAAAAAGTCATAAAGAGTGTGGCATGCTTTACCAAATTCAAAATTATCTATATCTTTATTCACAGATTTTATCGTTTTTGATAGAGCAGTAATTATTTTTTTATCTGAAGCAGTTAATTTTCCAGAAGGTTTTTTATTTTCAATTTCCAAATCTCCAATTTGACTTAAAACAAATCTTGTTGCGTTCCAAATTTTATTACAGAATTTTTTACCCATAAGAATATTATCTGTAACAAATCTCATATCTTGATTTCCCATTATTTGATAAGCAATACCAAATCTTGTAGCGTCAGCGCCAAATTCATCAATTAGTTTTACAGGATCAATTCCTGTGCCAAGAGATTTTGACATTCTTTGGCCATCTCTAGTTAAAACAGTTGCATGGATATAAACTTGTTTAAAAGGAATTTTTTTTATAAATTCCATTCCTGAAAAAATCATTCTAGCAACCCATAAATTTATTATATCTCTTGCTGTTGACAAAACAGTTGTGGGGTAAAAGGTTTTTAAATCTTTTGTTTTTTCTGGCCAACCTAAAGTTGCAAAAGGCCACAAAGCAGATGAAAACCAAGTGTCTAAAACACTTTCTTCTCCTTCGATTGGAATTTTATGTCCCCACCAAATTTGTCTTGAAATACACCAATCCTTAATATTTTTTAACCAATCAAAATAAGGTTTTTCAAAATTTTTAGGTTTTAATTTTATCTTTCCAGATTTAACAGCTTTTTCTGCTAATTTTGCTAGTTCTGACATTTTTACAAACCATTGTTCAGAAGGAATTAGTTCTATGGTTGTATCGCATCTATAACATTTTGGAACCTGATGTGAATAATCTTCAATTTTTTCAATTAAATTTTGGGCTTGCAAATCTTCAATAATTTTTTGCCTTGCTTCGTCTGTTTTTAGTCCATTATATTTTTCTGGAGAATTTGTTATTTTTCCTCTTTCGTCAATTACTTGTATAGTTTCTAATTTATGCCTTTGTCCGATTGCTTCGTCTGTTGTGTCGTGTGCCGGTGTAACTTTTACAGCTCCTGTGCCAAAATTTGAATCAATAAAAACATCTGCTACCACTGGAATTTCTCTATTAACTAAAGGCAAAATAACGGTTTTTCCAATCAAATTTTTATATCTTTTATCTTTTGGATTGACCGCAACAGCAGTATCTCCTAACATTGTTTCTGGTCTTGTTGTGGCAACAGTAATAAATCCTCCATTTCTTATAGGATATTTTATATACCAAAGATTGCTTTTTTCGTCTTTATATTCTAATTCCAAATCAGAAAGAGAGGTAGCGCATCTTTTACACCAGTTAACAATTCTTTTTCCTTTATAAATTAAACCCTTTTTGTGATAGTGGTTAAAAGCTGTTTGTACTGCTTTTGTATAGCCTTCATCCATAGTAAATCGTGTACGTGACCAATCACAAGAAGAACCAATTTTTTTAAACTGGTTTAAAATTTTGTTGCCATACTCTTCTTTCCATTTCCACACTTCTTTTATAAATTGTTCTTTTCCTAAATCAAATCTTGTTTTGCCTTCTTTGCGTAATTTTTTTTCAACAACATTTTGAGTTGCAATTCCGGCATGGTCAGTTCCAGGAAGCCATAAAGTTTTAAATCCTTGCATTCTTTTTTGTCGTATTAAAATATCTTGAATCGTGGCATTTAATGCATGACCAATATGCAATTCACCAGTAACATTTGGAGGCGGAATAACAATTGTATATGGTTTTTTTCTTTTCCCTGGGAGTTTGTCAGGATTAAAATAACCGGTTTCTTCCCAAAGTTTATAAATTTTATCTTCTGTTTCTTTTGGATTATATTGTGGCGGAAGTTCCATATTCTTTTATTTAAAATTATATAATTTTATCAAATTTTAGTTTAATCGTAAATTGGCGTTTGCTTTTATATTTTTCCAAGATACTATTTTTTTACGATGAAACCAAGCAGATACAGCAACCATTAACCCATTATCTGTGGAGTGGTTAATTTGGGGATATAAAAAATTTATTTTTGGAAGTTCTAAATTTATTTTTTCGGTCATTTGTTTTTTAAGTTCTTGGTTTGCCGAAACTCCTCCACCTAAAATTATTGTTTTAACATTATAATCTTTGGCTGCTTTTAAGGTTTTTTTAATTAAAACATCAATAATTGCCTGTTGGATTTCAGCTGATATTTGTTTTTTATTCTGATTTTTATTTTTTTGAAGATAATAAAGTACAGCTGTTTTTAATCCTGAAAAAGAAAAATCATAATCTTTTGTGGATATCATAGGTCGAGGAAAAAGATTTTTTGTTTCTATGCCTTTGGCAAGTTTAGAAATTTCTGGGCCCCCAGGATATGGTAATCCCAAAATTTTAGCGCATTTGTCAAAACATTCACCAGCCGCATCATCTCTTGTTTCTCCGATTATTTTATATTTTCCAATTCCTTTTACTAAAATTAACTGGGTATGACCTCCGCTTACAATTAAAGCCAAAGCAGGAAATTCTATATTTTTATTTTCTAAAAAGTTTACTAAAATATGAGATTCAATGTGATTTATGGGTACAATTGGAATATTCCAAAAATATGAAAGCGCTCTGGCAAAATTTACTCCAACCCATAAACACGGCTCTAATCCAGGACCATTTGTGACAGCAATTAGATCTATATTTGGTTTTTCGTAATTTTTTAAAAAAGGAATTATTTTTTTTATCAAACTTGGCTCATGATCTAAAATTTTTTTTATTTTTTGAATTTTTAAATCTAAAGATTTTTTGAATTTTTTAGTTTTAGGTTTTATTTTTAAGAGATCACTTTCTTTTAATGCAGTTATTAATATTGGGAGAAGATTATTTTGATGTTCGCGTTTTGCCATCATTGGAAAAACTCCGCCATATTTTTTATGGATTTCAATTTGTGAAGCCACTAAATTAGATAAAACATTAAAATTTTTTTTGTTATTTAGCGTATTAACTTCTAAAATAGCAATTCCTGTATCATCACAACTTGTTTCTATGGCTAAAATTTTCATAAATTTTGATTATGAATTATATCTTAAAACTTGATTTTTTTCAATTTTTAAGTTAATCTGAAATTAAGTTTTGGCCCCATCGTATAGTCTGGTCTAGTACACCGGCTTTTCAAGCCGAGAACACCGGTTCAAATCCGGTTGGGGCCACCATATTGAATTAACCCCCTCGCAAAAATTTTTTCAATTAAGGAAACGAAAATTTTTCTGTTTTGCCTTCCTTCTAACGCAGGAATAGCGGAAACGCTTTCCCACTCCCCAGCCCGCTTTCGGCGGGCAGAGCAGGCGGGCAAAAATTCATTTCCCCCAGACCCCCTTTTCTTTTTGCCCGCCTGCTTGGATTTCGCCCTGAAATTTTTTCGGCGGACGGGCATTATATTTTTTAGTCGCCCTTGTCCCACCCAACCCAACGCGGGCGACATAAAGGAACTCCCTAAAGGCTGTTGCATAAAAATTTTAGTATGATACTATTAGTATATCGATGTTATTAAATGATATCAAATGTTATGGATAACGGCAAACCTTATTTAACTACAAGTGAAGTGGCAAAAACATTTAATGTTAGAGCCATTACTATTTATCGTTGGGAAAAGCAGGGTCTTATAAAATCCTATCGACCTAATCCAAAAGGTAAGAAATTTTTTAGTAGGGAAGAAATTTTGAAATTGGTCAAAAATAATTCTGTAATATCAAATGAAATAAATCTCCTAGAAAATTCGCATAGTTTAAAAATAGGGACCAAAGCTAAAAATTTAAAAATAATTAAAGAGAAAGCTGGGTGCTTAATTCCTAAAACTTTGGTCATTAATACTGATATCTTTAATCAATTACTTATAGACAATAAAATTTCAGATCCTCTAAATTACGACTGGTCTAAGTTTCAAATTTCGAACAGGTATCAAAAAGCAATTATTGAACGAATTGATCAAGAATTCGATAATAAGCCTCTGGTTATTCGAAGTTCGGCGACCTGCGAAGATTCTCCGTTGCTAAGTTTCGCCGGTCAATATTCAAGTTTTCTCAATATAAGAGGCAAAGATAATATTATAAAGGCTATTAAATTGTGTTATCAATCATTATTTAGCGATAACGCTAAAATATATGCGAAAATTAATGGTGTTAGATTAGAATATGAAAGTATGGCAATTACTGTTCAAGAATTGGCATCAGTAAAAACTGCCGGTGTATTATTTACTGCGGACCCTGTAAATCAAGATGATAAAAAGATGATTATTGAATACACGGATGGCTTGGGGGATTTGATAGTTAGTGGTCACCAAAAACCGATACTAAAGGAAATAAAAAAAAGAGAAATAAATAATTTGCAGAATGAATTTCTAAAAAAATTGTCAAAAATAGCACTAAAACTTGAGGAAGTGTTTGGCAATCCTCAAGATATTGAATGGGGCTGGGATGGTAAAGAAGTTTATATTTTCCAAAGTAGAAATATTACTACACTGGATAAGCAGCCAAAAATTATAAAATATGACACTAATAAAATTAAGGTTATAGGAACTGGTACTAATGCTTGCAGGGGTATATCCAATGGTATTTTGAAAATTATAAATAATACCCAAGATTATGATAAAATAAATAAAGGCGATGTTGTATTTGTAAATTGTAAAACAGACATCTCTATAATTCCAAGAATCCCGTTTATTAATGCTTTAATAATCAATGGTGGTATTCTTTCGCATTTTGCTGTAATAACAAGAGAATTTAATATTCCTTGTCTGGCTCAACCAATAATAAATAAGAAGGAAATAGAAGAATATGAAAACAAGAAAATTATTGTTGATGCAATAAAGGGGGAAATATTAACTAATTAAAAATATGGAACTACAACTTTTTATTTCTAAAAATATAGCTCTACACTTCTATTATTCTAAGGATAGCATTGCGGATGACAAAGTAAGCGCCAAGAATATTTTTGTTTATTTTCCTGGCTTGCCACAAATTATTGATGAGGATTTTTTTGTTAATAAAGTTAATAAGGAAACTGCCTTTTTTAGCGTTTATTATCTCGGGAGCTGGTTAAGCGGTGGAAATTTTACTTATGAGAATTGTAAAAAAACAGTAGAGTTGGCAATTGAGTTTGTAAAAAATAAAAGGGGAATAAAGACTTTTGATAATAAAGAAATACAATGGGAATATAATAATTTGCATATAATGGGATATAGTTTCGCTGGCAACCCTGTTATCTCCGCAAAAATATCAAAAAATGATATAAAAAGCGTCATATTATTCGCTCCTCTGCTTTTTGTACAGAAAAAAGAGGTTGAAAAATATTTAAAAGATAAAAAAGCTATAGATAATTTCTATGAGTTTAGTTTGTTTTTTTTAGAATTTCTTAAGCGAGGTTATAAATTTGCATTTAGAGGGATAGAAAATAAAAGCTGGGATAAGTATTTTTCCGGCAAAGAGCCAAGGTCTTTCATTGAAATGGATAAAAATTATCCTAATGTGATTATATTTCATGGCAAATCCGATGAAAAAATTAACTATACGAGCTCACTGTTTTTTCAAAAGGAAAAACAACCTAATGCAAAAATTATTTTAATAGATAAAGTTGGGCACGACTTAAAAAAACTTTTTGATACAAAACAAATCAATAAATTAATCTAACTATTTATGAAAAAGCGCATAGTTTTTATAACTGATTGCATCGATGTAGCATATAACGAGTTAAGAGGAGTAATTTTGGATAATATAAAAAGTGACGAAATAATTATTGAGCCAGTTGTGCCAGTGGCTCCGTTTTCAATTATTAATGGGAATTTCGTACTTCGTTTAATGGCTGACGCTTATCCAGAAGGCACTATTTTTTCTGTAATCCTAAATCCCTCCAAAGAAAGACCGGCCCGCTTAATTGGTAAAACAAAGAAAAAGGGCATTTATTTTATGGGAGCAAATACGGGTGTTTTTACTTGGTTTTTTAGAGATTTTGGTATAGAGGAATTATATGAATTGAACGACCCTGGATTTTTCCCGTTTGGTGGGAAATACGTTCATGCTCCAGCGGTAGCACAGATAGTAATGGGGAAACCTTTGAAAAATATGGGGCATCCATTTGACATTGAAAAAGTCGTTAAAATTGATACCCCTGGAGGAGCAATTATCCATATTGATAATTTTGGATTAATGAAGTTTGTTGGTAAATTAGACGGATTGAATGAGGGCGATAAATTAGAGGTTATTGTTAACGAAAGAACATTAAGGGCGGTTTATGCCAAAAGAATGATGAGCCGAGAAACTGGAGAATGGGTAATTTATCCGGGTAGCTCTTTTGGTTTACCAGAATTGGGCAAAGTAAGAGAAAATGGAGCTAAAGAATTAAATGCAAAAATTGGAGATATAATTACTTTCAAAAAGATTTAAGTCATATTTAAACTATCAAAAAAAAGAGCCCTCTAAGACTTTTTGCCTTAAAGGGCTATGTTTTTTGGTTTGCAAGATCTCCTTAGATAATCGTGCGATTTTCTAGAAAATCGCTTTTGCTTCTTTGAGAAGACTCTTAAAAACCTGCAGATGATCGTCAGATGTTTGATACACCACTTCTCGCCTAGTATCACCTGAGCGATATTCTCGCTCGACGTGCCGTATCAATTCTGACTGTACTTTTTCCGCATATTGGTAGAACTGATCATGCACCCACCGAGCTGCCGGATCTACGATTTGGTAAGTAGTCAACGGTGTGTTGAGCACACCCCGCGCTTCCATTTCACGATGAATCGGTGTCCCTTTGTAAATGAACATTTCACTAGCAAGTTGTACCAACGCCGGTTCGTCCTCTACTTTCTCGATGAAGATGATATTTTCCATTAAGGTTTCCAGTGTTGACAATGGATGGAACATAATCATGCCCGTGTTTACTTCGATACCGAGCGACTTTGCTAATTTGACCGCTCGGATATTCTGCTCCACGGTTGTTCCCTTATGAAAAAGTTTTAAGTCTCGGCGTGAACCAGTTTCGCAACCTAGATAAACACGCTTGAGTCCGGCTTCCTTTAATAACCTAAACAGCGGCTCTGTAACTTCGGTTACTCGTGCGTCAAACCGCAGTTTAACTTTCAGCCCCCTCTTGATGATTTCGCGAGCAATCTTTTCTGCCCTTGATGGGTCAACACCAATAAAATCATCATCGGCGAACTGAATATTGTGAAAGCCGTTTTCGTGTAAAGTTGCTATTTCGTCAACTACTGAGAGCGGATTTCGTCCGCGCCACCAATTGCCTTTTTTTTTACCATAAAGTGCGAAAGTTGAGCAAAAGGTGCATCGTGCGTAGCAGCCTCTGGACGAATTAATCATTAACCAATCGTCTGGTTCATGTTTTAGACGAATTGGTCTAGGTAGCGTATCTAGATCAACAAGTTCTCCTGGCGTTCTGTGCACGGTATCACCTTTCAGCCAAGAAATACCGGAGACTGTTTCGTATGACGCACCTTTGTGTCTGGCTTCAACTAGGCGAAGCATGGCTAATTCGCCCTCACCGCGAACTACTACGTTGGTTGGAGTGAGACGTAAGACCTCCTTGTCCCAGAATGTAGCTGAGTAGTCGCCAGCTACAATCAACGTTTCTGGATGAACACAGCGCACTACTTTCATTGCCCGCGTTACCGGGTTATCGAAAGTTTCAGAAGTGTTTTGGCTTTTTAGATAACTCTCAGACAATTCTAGTCCGATAAACTTAAAGCCAACTATATCGAAGCGTTCGGTTTCTAGAATACGCATAATATATTCACGCCCTAGAAAACGCTCTTCTAAAACTTCCACGTCATATCCCGCCTCCCGTAAAACAGCGGCAATATAGCCCATTCCAATAGACTGTTTTTTGCTGGGCCAGAAATCAATCGGATAGCCAAGATCAAGATTAACCAGTGCCACTCTCATTTTCGTTTCTCCTATTTAATTTAAGGGTGCTTAGAATAAGTTCCAAGCACCCTTCTTTAGGTTAACACTGACTCTGAGCCAAGCGGCAGCAGAATTGCCGTCACCTGTGTACCGACTACTTTACGAAAGAGCTGGAAGTGTCTTTTATTGTTGATTCCTCCCAAATGGACACCGCCCAGTCGATACAGTAGGTAGCAGTTCCAAGCGAAGTGGACGATATCCAATGTTTTTACAAACATTGGATTTCTCAAGTGAAATGGCAAAGCGGAAAGAAATTCCTCGACGGTTATTGCTGAAAATTTTTCAGCAAAACTTTGAGGAATGCCTACTGGAGCAATGTCACTACTGAGCATTATCTGGCACTCAGGAAACTCTTTATCGAAAAAGGTTTTATACGCCTCAGCAGAATCTCTTGTTGTTGAGGCACTCCAGCCGTTTTTCAGAGTTGTCAGAGTATCCTCAAGCCAGACAACAAATTTTAATCCACTTGAGGGATCGCAGAGGATTTTCGCTACCTCAATATATTGCCTAAGGTACGCCTTAAGTTTTGTACCAAGGAGGGTTGAGAAACAAACAAGTGAGCCCTTGGAGATTTTTGTTGGGCCGATTACATCAGCAACTTTCCTATCCTTATGAAGCTGCTGAATGCTATCCGACAGATTGATTTTCCTTAAGTGTTGCTGGATAGGAAAGTTCTCCTCTGTCAGTCGGTCTGAACATAACCGCAACTGATCTACAAGGGTTAGGAATGGCAGATTACTAAAATCTGCCATTCCTATTTCGCCTATGCTTACGTTTAGACGCTGGCAATCCAATTTTAGGAAGTCAATGATTTGCATCATTTTCCTCCTTTCATTGAAAGTTTCGGAAAGGAAATTTTCATCGCTTCCCGAACTTCTACCAGTGTCTCTACCGCGACCGCCCGAGCTCGTTTGGTACCGGTAGCGAGGATATCCCACACGAGATCCGGTTGTGAAGCATACTGTTGTCTTCGTTCCCGGATTTCAGCGAGATGACCGTTTAGCTTTGTGGCAAGTTGAGCCTTACATTCCTTGCATCCTCGTGTTGCCGACTCGCACTCCCGACGAACAATTGGAGTGTCACCGGGAGAGAAAATCGACCAGTACCTGAACGCGAAGCATTCATCGGGATGGCCAGGATCCTTACGGTACGCCCGTTTGCGATCGGTGACCATATTGAGAATACGGCGATCAGTTTCGTGAGAAGAGTGAGCAAAAGCGATGAAGTTATCGAGGCTCTTGCTCATCTTGTTCTCTCCATCAGTGCCGACGAGAATCGGCACTTCACCGACCAAAGGCTCAGGAAGTGCGAATACTTCCTTGCCAAAAACCCGATTGAACGATCGTACAATTTCCCGCGTTTGCTCAATATGAGGCAGTTGGTCTTGACCAACTGGTATCAGTTCGGCTTTAAACGCGAGAATGTCCGCGGCTTGCGAAATAGGATACCCAAGGAATCCGTAACTCATGTTCGTGACTCCGTAGGCTTTCGCTTCATCCTTGATGGTCGGGTTACGCTGAAGGCGGGCAAGTGTAACCAGAAAAGAGAAGTATATTGTCAGTTCGGCGAGTTCAGGTACCTGCGACTGGACAAAGAAGGTATTTTCTGGTTTGAGACCAACACCTAGATAGTCACACATCACTTCGAAGACATTACTTTCGATAGAAGTATAATCCTCGAGGTGATCGGTGAGCACCTGAAGATCGGCAATAATGAAGAAACAATCGTAATCGTCTTGAAGGCGAACACGATTTTTCAGTGTGCCGACATAGTGCCCGAGATGTAGCTGACCTGTTGGCCTATCACCGGTTAAGATTCTCTTTTTGCGTTGCATGATTTTTCCTCCTTTTCTGTCTGTGCCGTGTTGTTACTGACGTGGCTGGGTTTGATTGGAACGAGCTTGCGATACTCCGCTGGATAATCCCGACGTAACACCGCAAGCCATCTGCCGGCCTTTGCTTTTGAGATGTCTTTGGTTTCGGCAAAGACCATTTCGTAGGCAGCCGATGGACTACTGCTTGCTTCCACAAGAGCAACAATACTCTTGTTATTGAGGACGCAAGTGCACCGTGCTTTGATCTCTTCTACAGATCTTTGCATAGCTTGTTATACCTCCTATATGTTTGTTAAAGAGCAAGTTTCTAACAAGGAACCTTTCCTGTTAATACACTAACTTACATCTTTTTATTACTTTTGTCAATGCGTGCGAGTGTATTTATTCGTGCAAAGTCTTAACAAAAATTAAAATAAATGATAGGATATAATTACAAAAACTATATATTTTAATTTCACCCACCATCCTTTTGATTTTTAGCCCGTCCGCCGAAAAAATTTCAGGGCGAAGTCCAAGCAAGCGGGCAAAAAGAAAATGGGGTCTGGGAAATGAATTTTTGCCCGCTTGCTCTGCCCGCCGAAAGCGGGCTGGGCGGGTCAATCGGCAAAATCCTCTGGATTTTGTTCAAAGAAGATTCTGACATCGTCCAGCAGACACCACCATGGATAAAAAAGACTATTTAGAAATTTCTAAAGCCAGCGATATAAAAAATAAAAAAGAGAGGTTATTATACCGCTTTTTTGAAATGATTCCTGGCATTATGAGTTTAGGGACTCTTTTAGGGGTCTTTATTTTTTCATATTTTATTCCTGCTGCAGTAGCAATCTTTGTTATTTGTTTTTGTTTTTATTATTTATTTAGAATATTTTATTTTTCTTTGCATCAAATTATTGGATATTTTAGGATAAAAAATCATATGAAAACAGATTGGTTAAAGAAATTACGTAAAATTCCGAAATGGAAAGATATTTATCACCTTGTTATTTTACCAACATATAAAGAAGATAAAAAAATTATTGAAGAAAGCATTGAAGCAATTTTAAAATCTAGTTATCCTAAAGAAAAAATTATTATTGTTTTAGCAATTGAACAAAGAGCAGGAAAAGAAGCAGAAAACGAGGCACATGAAATTGCTAAAAAATATTCTAATAAATTCTATAAATTTTTAGTTTCTGTGCATCCAGATAAAATTGAAGGCGAAATTGGGGGAAAAGGATCTAATGTTGCTTGGGCAGGAAAACAATCAAAAATATTAATAGATGAATTAAAAATTCCCTATGAAAATATTTTAGTTTCAAGTTTTGATATTGATACAAAAGTTTATAAAGATTATTTTTCATGCATTACTTGGTATTATCTAACAGAAAAGAATCCGTTGAACGCTAGTTATCAACCAGTTCCTGTTTATAATAATAATATTTGGTCTGCGCCGGCTTTTTCTAGAGTTGTTTCAACTTCTAATACTTTTTGGCAGATGATTCAGCAAGAAAGATCAGAGAAATTAACAACATATTCTTCTCACGCAATTCCTGCTAAGGTATTTTTTGAAGTGGGGTACCCAGCTAATGTTGTTTCTGATGATTCTAGAATTTTTTGGCGAGCTTATTTATATTATGATGGAAATTATAGAGTTGTTCCTGTTTATTACTTGGTTTCAATGGATGCTGTTATGGCAAAGAATTTTTTAAGAACAGCTATTAATCAATATAAACAGCAAAAGCGTTGGGCATGGGGGTGTATTGAAATTCCTTATATAATGTTTGGATTTTTAAATAATAAAAAAATAAAATTTTGGCAAAAAGTAGGGCATTTATACACTATTTTAGACGGTTTTTGGTCTTGGGCAACTGCAGCGCTTTTATTATTTGTTTTGGGATGGTTGCCAATATTATTGGGCGGAAAAAATTTTAACTTTACAGTTTTATCTTTCAATTTACCAATTTTAACTTCAAGGATTATGACTATTTCTATGATTGGGATGTTTGTTTCAGCTGTTCTTTCAACCATGATTCTTCCTCCAATTCCAAAAGAATTAAAGTGGTATGTTAGATGGTATAAAAAATCAACAGTTTTTTTGCAGTGGATTTTTTTGCCAATAACATTAATTGTTTTTGGTGCTTTTCCTGCTCTTGATGCACAAGTTAGATTAATGATAGGAAAATATATGGGTTTTTGGGTAACAGAAAAAATCCGCAAATAAAAACACCTTTGTAAATTGGTGTTTTTATTTGCGGATTCTATTCAAAGTGGATGCGTTTTTCAAATTGTTTAAGGCGTTCTTTTAGTTGAGGATAATTTTTTAATTCTGGATCTTTTTCTAAAATTTCTTTAGCGGCGGTTCTAGTTTTTTCCACTAAAAATATATTAGAAAGTCCTTGCATTGCCATATCTGGCAAACCCCATTGTTGTGTACCATATAAACTACCAGGTCCTCTAATTTCTAAATCTTTTTGTGCTAGTTCAAAACCATTATCTGATTCAACTAAAGCTTTTAATCTTTTTCTGTTTAATTGGCTTGGATCTGTGGTAAATAGAAAACAATAAGATTGCATATTACTTCTGCCAACTCTACCACGAAATTGATGTAATTGTGAAAGGCCAAAACGTTCAGCACCCTCAATCATCATAATTGTTGCTCTTGGCACATCAACCCCAACCTCAACAACAGAAGTGGAAAGTAAAATATCTATTTCACCTTTTTTAAAATCCTGCATTATTCTTTCTTTTTCTGGCGGTTTCATTTTTCCGTGAAGCATAGTAATTCTTAAATCTGGAAAAATTTCTTTTGATAGTTTTTCATATTCTTCTTTTAATGCTTTAACCTCATTTATTGCTAATTGTTTTAAGCTAGGAACAGAATAATTTTGAGGAACAAAAGATCCTGAAATTTCTCCTTTTTTATTTAAAATTTCTTTTAATTTTGAAGCATTTGATTCAATCTTAGGATAAATAACAAAAACTCCCTTACCTTCAGAAACCTCTTTTTTTATAAAATCATAGGCCTGTTTTCTTTGACTTGGTTCAACAATTATTGTTTTTACTTTTTTTCTGTTTTTGGGCATTTCAGAAATTAAAGATAAATCTAAATCTCCATAAACGGTTAATGCTAATGTGCGAGGAATAGGAGTTGCAGTCATTGATAACAAATGAGGAACTAATTTATTTCCTTTAATAAGTTTATCACGCTGTTCAACTCCAAAACGGTGTTGTTCATCAACAATTACTAAACCCAATTTACTAAATTCAATATTTTTTTGGATTAAAGAATGTGTTCCAATAGCAATTTTTATTTGGTCAGATTTTAAATTTTCAACAAAAATTTTTTTAGAAATTTCAGAAATTTCTCCACGGTAAAAAATTCTGGCATCTTTTCCAGTTAAAAGTCCAATTTTTATATCAAAATTTTTCAATAATTCACAAATTGTTTTAAAATGTTGTTTTGCTAAAATTTCTGTTGGCGCCATAAATGCCACTTGATATTTATTATTTGCTACCGAAAGAGCAGCCATAGTTGCCACAACAGTTTTTCCAGATCCTACGTCTCCCTCTAAAAGACGCGACATCGGAATAGGTTTTTCTAAGTCTTTTAAAATTTGAAAAGCACATTTTTTTTGAGAATCTGTTAATTGAAATGGTAGAGAATCTGTAAATTTTTTCATTAATTCAATGTCCATAGGACAAGCAGGAGATTTTTTTTGCATTAATCTAAATTTTTGTTGTAAAACATTTAGCTGAATTAAAAATAATTCTTCAAATGAAAATCTTGCTTTGGCTGCGTCGGCATGCTCAAAAGATTCGGGAAAATGTAGTTGCCATAGAGCTTCATTTATTTTTAAAAATTTATATTTTTTTAAAATTTCATCAGGTAAAGTTTCTGGTACAAAATCCATAAATCTGTAGAGTAGGGGTTTGATAATATATCTTAACCACCTTGAAGTTATGCCTTTTGTTTCTGGGTAAATAGGAACAATTCTGCCTGTATGTGTTAATTCTTCATTTTCTCCAATTCCATTTATTCTTTCAAAAGCAGGATTATTTAAATAAAGTTCTTTTTTATAAAAACCTATTTTACCAGCCAAACAAACAAAATCATCTTCTTTTAATGATTTTTCAATATACGGCTGATTAAACCATACTGCCTTAATTTGCCCTGAATCGTCTTGAATTGTTATTTCTGTTAATCCCATAAATTTTTTCCAACTGCGAGTAGATTTAATTTCAATAATTTGTCCTTGAACGCAAACGGTTTCACCTAATTTTTGTCTCGCTTGTTTTATTGAAATAATTTCTGAAAAATCATCATATCTAGAAGGGAAATGAAAAAGCAAATCCTGCACAGTTTTTATGCCGAATTTTTTTAATTTTTTAGCATATGTTTGTCCTATTCTGGGAACATCTTCTATTTTTGTTGAAAGCGATAACATAATTATTATTGATTATACACCTAAAAATAAAAAAACAAATAAATCAGGCGCTTTGACTATATTCAAAGCGCCTTAGATCCTTAAAGAGGAAATCTCCATTTTCCGTTTCCTCATTAGTTAGAGGACAAATTGTTTTGATCCAGCAATGGTTGACCAAGTCGCTGGATTTCTGCCTCTTCTTCGGCAATGAACGCCCAATCCAGCTCTTTGAGGCATTGATTCCGCTTAATCATTGCAATTGCTACCGCTTCACCGAAAGATCCAAATTGCTCGCGAATTTTGCGGAGAATTTGCAAAATAGATTTCTGCGGATACCTTTTTGCCCTATACTGCCGGATTTTTTGCTCCATGCTTTTGATTTTGACAGATAATTCCTTTTCCTCTGTCTCCTGCCATTTATCCGTTTCCGATTTCGGAGTAATTGGCAGTTGCCTCTGTTTTCGTCTCTTTTCCTTCATTTTAATCACCCCCCTTCTATGTTTTGAAGGTTCTGAGAACAAAAAAAATGTTTTTGTGCGCTCGGCAGGAATCGAACCTGCAGTCTCAACGTCCGCAACGTTGCATTTTATCCATTAAACTACGAGCGCGCTTTTTAAAAATACGGTTTTTTGGTTAAAAAAGTTCGGATTTTGTAAATTGGCGGAGGAAGTGGGACTCGAACCCACGAACCCCATAAAGAGGTTCCGGTTTTCAAGACCGGTGCAATAGCCGCTATGCGATTCCTCCAATTTATTTTTATCATAAATTTTAATAAAAATCAATTGACTAAGCTTATTAAAAGAAGTAAAATAAGTTTGATTTGGAGGAGTCGGATAATGGTTATTCCAAGAGTTTGCTAAACTCTGACCCCTTACGGGGTCTTGTGGGTTCGAGTCCCACCTCCTCCGCCATGAAAAATAAGATTTCTCTTCTTTTATTAATTATTTTTTTGGTTATTTTGACCGTAATTTTTATTTATTTGTTAATTGAGCAAAGAAATCTTATATTGAATTTAGAAAAGAAAGAAAAAAAAGATAATGGAAACATAGAAATTAAAATAACCGATAAAAAAATTATAGAAAAAACAGATTCGGAAGAAATAGAAATAATTTATCCTCAAATAGAATTACAAGATGGATTTAATGAGCAAGTAGAAAAAAAAGTTAAAAATATTTTAGATGAATTCAAAGAATATTCTTCTTCAGATAATATCGGACCAAGACCATATGTTTTAAATGTAAAATATGAAAAAGGAGAAATTAGTCAAGATTTGGTTAGCATTATTTTTATAATTGAAAATTATACTGGAGGCGCTCATAGTAATACCTTTTTTTCTTCTATAAATTATGACATTAAAAATAATAAATTAATATATTTAAAAGATTTTTTCCCTAATAATTCTAATTATTTAAAAACAATATCTGATTTTGCAATAAAAGATTTAACAGCTCAACAAGAAGAGAAATTTGGCGAAGCTAACTCAGAATGGATATTAGATGGAGCAGGACCAAAAGAAGAGAATTTTTTATCTTTTCTTGTAAATAAAAATAATATTACTTTTTATTTTCCTCCATATCAAGTTGCATTTTATGCAGCAGGATATTTTAAAGTAATAATGCCAAGATAGTATAGTGAATTCTGGTTTTTGGAAAAAATTAAAAAAGCCAATTGTGGGTATTTCTCCTATGTCTGGCATAACTGATGAGCCGTTTCGGCTTATGTTTTTAAAATACGGCAAACCCGATGTTTTTTGGACAGAATTTGTTTCTGCAGATGGTTTATTTTCAAGAGGAAAAGAAGTTTGTCTGAAAAATTTAAAGTTTAATAAAAAAGAACGACCAATAGTGGCTCAAATTTTTGGCGCAGATCCAGAAAACATTGAAAAAGCAGCGCGTTTAGTAAGAAAACTTGGTTTTGATGGCGTTGATATTAATATGGGTTGTCCTGACCGAGCCATTGAAAAAAAAGGAGCTGGAGCAATGTTGATTAAAAATCCAGAATTGGCAAAGAAAATAATTAGAGCGGCAATTAAAGGAGCAAAAGGTAGAAAAAAAGATATTCCAGTTTCTGTAAAAACGCGAATTGGTTATGAAAAAAATCAAATTAATGAATGGATTCCTATTTTATTACAAGAAAATATTTCTGCATTAATTATTCATTTTCGCACAAAAAAAGAATTATATTTTGGGAAACCTCATTGGGAATTAGCAAAAGAAATTGTTGCTTTAAAAAATAAATATGCTCCTAAAACACTAATTTTAGGCAACGGTAATGTAAAATCTTTGAAAGAAGCTAAAAAATTAGCAAAAGAAAATATGTTAGACGGTGTTTTAGTTGGAAGAGCCCTCATTGGAAATCCATGGTTTTTTTGTAAAAAAGAGCCATCTATTGCAGATCGTCTTAATGCTATTTTAGAACACGCAAGGATTTTTGCCACTATTGGTAAAGAAAAACACTTTGATAGTATAAAAAAACATTTTCATGCTTATTCAAAAGGTTTTAGAGGAGCTAAAGATCTCCGTGAAAAATTAATGAAAGCAAAGAATTTAGATGAAACAAAAAAAATTATTAAAGATTTTAAGATTAAAGCTAACCTTCTCTTGCAATAGCTATTCCCCAAACAGATTTTGCTCCTGCTTTTTTTAGAACACAAGCGCATTCTTGCATTGTAGAGCCAGTTGTATAAACATCATCAACTAAAAATACTTTTTTGCCATTTATAACATCTATAACTTGATGGCATACAAAAAAAGATCCAATTAGATTTTTTTCTCGCTCTTCTTTTGATAACTCTACTTGAGATGTTGTTGGTTTTATTTTTATTAAAACATTATTTATAACTGGAATTTTTAAAATTTTTGCTAACTCTTTAGCAAGTTCTTCTGATTGATTATATCCGCGTTCACGTAGTTTTTTTATATGTAATGGTACAGGAATCAAAACAGAATTTTCCCAAATTTCATCTGTATTCTTTTTGGTTTTCAAAAAATGTTCAATTAAAATAGAAGATAAAGTTTCAGATAAATCTTTTAAATAAGGTTTATATTTAAATTGTTGAATAAGTTTTTTAATTAAAGGGTTTTCTTTATAAGGGAGGGCAAAATATAGTCCCGATAATTTTTTATCTTGGCATTTTGAGCATTTTCCAATTTTTTGATTTAAGGGAAGGCGTTGAGGCTTTGAGCAAAGGCAATAATTATATTCTGAAATATCTAAAAGAGATCTACAATCTTCACAAAGATAAGAACCTTCTTTTTGACAACCCAAACAAAATTTTGGAAACAGTAAATCTAGTAAAAATTTTTTGATACTTATCCACAGTGTAAACATATTATTTTAATTGTATAATTAAACAAGGTTAAAAAGAAGCCCACATTTTTTGTATGGATTTTAAAAGTTTACCAAAATTGAATATTTTTTCTAATCCTTTGAAGATTTTTTTGCCTAAAAAAATGGTTGGTGTTGACATTGGAACTTCATCTATTAAAGTGGTTGAAATCTCAAGATGGGGACAAGGTAAAACTCTTGAAAATTATGGAGAAATAAAATCGGTTTCTTTGTTTAAAGAACCATTTAGGAGCGTAGAAAAAGGGAGCTATTTACTTTCTAATTATTTTGTTTCCCGCGCCATAAGAGCTGTTTTAGATGAGGCAAAAATAAGAACAAAAGCGGCAATTTTTGCTTTACCTGATTTTTCTAGTTTTTCCACTTCGTTTGAACTGCCTCCTATGTCAGCCAATGAAATAAATGATGCAGTTCATTATAATGCTCCCCAATATATTCCATTGCCTGCCTCGGAAACAACTTTAGATTGGAAACTAATTGGCGGAACTCCTGGTGATAAAAAATCTCCTTTAAAAATATTTTTAGTAGCAATACCCAATCAGACAATTCAAGATTATCAAAAAGTTGCCCAGCTTGCTGGTTTAGATCTTTATGCTATTGAAGCAGAAGCTTTGGGGTTGGCTCGAGTTTTTTCAAGAGATAATAAAAATTGTATTTGTATAATAGATATTGGTGCTCAAAGCACAACAATTAATATAGTTGATAAGCAAAATCTTAAAAAAAGTTATAGTTTTGAATTTTCAGGTAATCAACTTACTTATAGTATAGCTTCTTCTTTGGGATTAGGGAATGTTGAGGCAGAAGAAATAAAGAATAGAGAAGGATTAATTTCATCTAAAGAGGAAATTTCTAAAACATTGTATTTAATGGTGGATCCTTTAATAATTGAAGTAAAAAGAGTTCTTTCGGATTTTTATATGCAGGAAAATAAAGAAATGGACGCTATATATTTAGTTGGTGGAACAGCATCTTTGCCCGGCTTAAAAGAATATTTTTCAGAAGTTTTAAAGAAAAAAGTGGAAATTCCTAATTGCTTTTCTGATTTGCTATATCCTCCTATTTTAGGAGAAACCTTAGAAAAGATGTCACCTAGTTTTGCTGTTGCTACAGGAGTAGCATTAGGGGGTTTGGAAACAAATGCTGTATAATAAATAAATAAATATAAATTCTGTGGATTTAAGTATAATCTACCAATTAAGAACAAAAAGATTTTGGTGGATGGACGTCATCTTCTATTTTGCTATTTCTCTTTTAATAGCAACTTTATTTTCTTATATTATCTTTTTAGCAAAAAATGCAATGCAAAGGAGTGATATTAAAGCAGAAGTTGAGGCAATGCAATCTATTGGAACAGATGAGCAAAAAAGGCAAGAAAATCAAGTTATTGGATATCAAAGAAAAATAAGAGATTTTTCTGATCTTTTAAAAAACCATCAATTCGCTTCATATGCGTTTGCTTTTATGCAAACTCAAACAATGCCAAATATTTGGTATAATCAGTTTGATTTAAATAGATCATCTGCTGAAATAAAATTATCTGGAGAAGCAGAAAATTTAGATGCTTTAAGCAGACAATTAGCAATTCTTGAAAAAAATAAATATGTTAAAAATATAGGCGGCTTGAGCACAGCAATCAGTGAGTCGGGCAGATTTACTTTTAACTATTCACTTTCTTTAGATCCCGTAATGTTTGATGCTGGTTCTGAAATGGCAAAAGTTTTAGAAAAAGAAGAAGAGCCAGAATTGCCAGAAGAAATGAAAATTCCTGAAGAAGAAAAAGTGCAAGTTGGAAGCGATCAAAAAATTATAACTTCTTTCCGTTTATTGCTTGAACCAGAAGTGGTTGGATTAATTAATCAAGAAGAACATACAATTTTATTAGAAGTTCCACCAGGAACAGATGTAAAATCTTTAGTGCCAGCAATTGTTACTTCCCCTGGAGCAACTGTATTTCCAGAATCGCATGTTATTCAAGACTTTACTAATCCTGTTGTTTATACGGTTGTTGCTCAAGACGGATCATTACAGGCATATCAAGTTGCAGTAAAGGTTTTATCTTCTCCGCAAGGTATAAGTCAAACAGAATTGCAAAGAAAATCTGGAAGCAGTTTGTTAGTTATTATAGTTTTTGTGATTATTTTAATAATAACAGTTTTGATTTTGTTTTTTGCAATAAAAAAAATAAAAGCTAAAAAATCGGAAATTTTATAATAAATTATGAGAATTGATCGCCCCATTGCTATTGCCCTAATTCTATTTGCTGTTTTATTAATATTTTTCTTTTTGGTTAATCCAGAATATAAAACTTTAAAAAAATTGCAACTTGAATTAGCAGAAAAGAGAGCCAAGCGCATTGCTGAGGTAGAATATTATAACGAAATAAATAGAATTTATTTTGATTTAATGGCCAGGCAAGAAGATATTAAAAAAATTGATAATGCAATTCCAAATGTAGCTGAGTCGGGTAGAATTATTTATTATTTACAAAGAATTGCCATAGAAAGCGGGTTAATGATTAAAGATATATTTCTTTCAAAAACAGGGCAAAGCGGATTAAGGGGTACACAACAATCTGCTCTAAAAGAAATAACTTTTTCTATAAATTTATTAGGTAGTTATTCTTCATTAGGACAATTTTTAAAGTCACTTGAAAATTCAGAAAGAATTTTTGAAGTTTCAAATATTTCTTTTGGATCTTCGGCTACTAAACCGCTTAATGAGGATTTTGTGCAATTTCAAACAAATGAAATATATTCTTTTAATCTGCAAATAAAAACACATTCCTATTAAATATGGCAGTAGTATTTATATCCCCCCAAAAAAGATTAAGAATGTTTATTGTGGGAATAACAATTTGTCTTTTCCTGTTTTTAGCTATTATTGCAATGATAGTTTTTTATTCTCCTCCAAAAAGTGTTACTCCTTCTTTAGTATTTAATAAACCTAAAATTACTATTAATACTAGTGTTTTTGATTCAGATATATTTAAAAATTTAAAACCTTTTACAGAAATAGAATTTCAATTTAAATACAAGGCATATAATAAAGACAAAAAATTAGTAGAAGGATTTATTACTGCTCCTTCTAAAGATGAAGCGCAGAAAATTTTAACAAATATGGAATATGCAATTGTAGAATTAAAAGAAGTTGTAGCAGGTCGTGATAATCCTTTTACTCCATATTTTGAAATTAAAATACCTGAAAGTTCTGATTCACAAACTAAAACAAAAAATCAATGAAACTTCTCCAAGAATTATTTGCACAAGGGCTTTTAACAGAAAAAGAAATGGAAGAATTAAAAGTTCAGGTGCAAAAAACTGGTAAAAAAGAAGAGGAAATTATTTTGGAACAAAAAATAGTTTCTGAAGAAGCTCTTTTTGAGTTAAAGAGTAAGGTTTTAGGTATTCCTCTTAAAAAAATAAAAGCAGAAGAAATATCTCCTGATGTTTTAGATTTAATGCCAGAAGAAGCTTCGATAAACTATAAAATGGCACCTATCGCCAGAACCGAAAATTTTGTACAAATAGGAATGGTTTATCCAGAAAACATTGCTGCTCAAAATGCTTTAAGATTTCTTGCAAGTCAGGAAAATTTTAATTATCAAGTATATCTTTTAACACCAAGCAATCTTAATTTAATACTAAAGCAAAGGAAAAATTTATCTTTAGAAACAAAAAAAGCTCTTGAAGAATTAAATAAAGAAAAAGGAGAGTTATTAGAAGCTTTGAGTCAGAAAGCTCCAGTTAAAGTATTGTCAGAAGATGCACCAATTATTAAAATGGTTTTGGTTATTTTACGCCATGCACTTGAAAGTCATGCTTCTGATATTCATATTGAACCTGGTAGAGAAAAATTAGTAGTGCGTTTTCGATTAAATGGAATTTTAAAGCCCAGTTTGTCTTTGCCTTTATCTGTACATCCTTCTATTGTTGCCAGAATTAAAATTTTAGCAGGATTAAAAATAGATGAAAATAGGATTCCACAAGATGGTAGATTTTCTACAAAAATAAATAATGCAGATATTGATTTTAGGGTTGCTACCTTTCCTACTCTTTATGGAGAAAAGGTTGAGTTAAGAATTTTGGATCCTTCTGTTGGTTTAAGGTCTTTTGAGGAGTTAGGTTTAAGTGGAAGAAACTTAGAAGTTGTTAAAGCCGCTATAAAAAAACCTTTTGGAATGATTCTTTTTACCGGTCCAACCGGATCTGGAAAAACAACAACACAATATGCCATTTTACGTATATTAAATCAAGAATCTGTTAATATTGTTACTCTTGAAGATCCTATTGAATATTCTATTGAAGGATTAAATCAATCACAAATAAAGCCAGAAATAGGTTATAGTTTTGCGAGCGGTTTAAGACAAATTTTAAGGCAAGACCCAAATGTTATTATGGTTGGAGAAATTAGAGATGAAGAAACTGCAAATTTGGTGATTAATGCTGCTTTAACTGGACATATTGTGCTCTCAACATTGCATACTAATTCTTCTGTTGGGGTTATACCAAGGTTGATAGATATGGGAGTTAGGCCCTTTTTAATTCCATCAACATTAAGAGTTGTTATTGCTCAAAGATTGATTAGAACATTATGTAATAAATGTAAAATAAAAACTAAGCCAAGTGAAAAAATTAAGAGTTATATTTTATCAAGAGTTAGAAATATGCCAGCTTCTGTTAGGTCAGAAATAAAAGTTACCGATGAAATTTTAGTTTATTCTGCAAAAGGGTGTGAATCATGCGGATTTACAGGTTATGCCGGACGAACAGGTCTTTATGAAGTTATGTCTATGAATAATGAAATAGCAGAATTAGTTTTAAAAAATCCTCTTGAAAGCGCAATTATGAAAGCCGCTCTAAAACAAGGAATGTTAACAATGGAGCAAGAAGGAATTTTAAAGGTATTAAATGGGCAGACAACAATAGAAGAATTAACAAGAGTTATTACCCAAGACACAGAATAAAAATTTCAATTTTAAAATAATTTATGGATTATCTTCAATATATAAAAAAACTTTTAGACATTACAATAAAAGAAGAGGCTTCTGACTTAGATTTGTCATTAGGACATCCGCCAAATATAAGAATAACTGGCCAATTAGTTCCTTTAAGTCACGAAAAACCGCTTACTTCAATTGATTTAGAAAAAATAGCTTTTTCTTTAACTAACGATTGGCAGAAGAAAAAACTGATTGAAGAAAAAGAATTAGATTTTTCTTACCAATACGAAGATAAAGGTAGATTTAGAGTAAATATTTTTTATCAGCGTGGAAGTATTAGTTTAGCTTTACGTTTTGTTCCTTCTAAAATAAGGACAATCGAAGAGTTAAATCTTCCACCTATTTTGCATGATTTTACTAATAGGCCTCAAGGACTTGTTCTAGTTACTGGAGCAACAAGCCAAGGAAAATCAACAACTTTAGCTGCAATGATAAATGAAATCAATCTTACAAGGGCTGTGCATATAATTACCATTGAAGATCCGATAGAATACACATATCCAATTAATAGGGCAATTATAGATCAAAGGGAAGTTTCAATTGACACATTAAATTTCAACAAAGCATTAAGAGCCACATTAAGACAAAATCCAGATGTAATAATGGTTGGAGAAATGCGTGACTTAGAAACAATTTCCACAACAATTACAGCGGCAGAAACAGGTCATTTAGTTTTTGCTACTTTGCATACTAATTCGGCTGCTCAAACAATTCATAGGATTGTCGATGTTTTTCCCGGAGAACAACAGGGTCAAATAAGATTTCAATTGGCTAGCTCTCTTTTGGGTATAATTTCTCAAAGATTAGTGCCAAGAATAAAAGGAGGATTTATTCCAGTTTGTGAAATTATGATTTGTAATCCTGCTATTTCAACTTTAATTAGAGAAAATAAAATACACGAAATTCCAGCAGTAATAGAAACTTCTGCAAAAGAGGGAATGATTTCTTTTAGTCGAGCTATTGTGGATTTGACAAGAAAAAAAGAAATTTCCTTAAAAAATGCAATAGATTATGCCCTAAATCCAGGAGAAGTTAGAAATTTATTAAGATAATGAAATATATTTATCAAGCTAGATCAAAAGAAGGGAAAATAGAGACTGGAACAGTAGAAGCATCTTCAAAAGAAGCTGCAGTTCTTCTCTTACAAAAATATAATGTTTTTGTAACATCAATAAAAGAAAAGCCCGATTTAGTTTTAAATTTTGAAAATATAAGTTTTTTGAATAGAGTTTCTAAAAAAGATTTGGCAATATTTTCAAGGCAGTTGGCAGTTATGATGCAATCTCGGGTTCCTGTTACTCAAAGTTTAAATAGTTTGGCAGTGCAAACAAAAAATCCTGGTTTTAAACAAAAAATTTTAAAAATTTCTCAATTAGTTGAGGAAGGTCAACCACTTTCAGAAGCTTTTAACACATATCCTGAAATATTTAATATTTTTTATGTGAGTTTAGTAAGAAGCGGAGAAGCATCAGGAAAAATTTCTGAAACACTTGCTTATTTATCAGATCACTTAGAAAGAGAGCATGACATAATGGCACAGATAAGAGATGCAATGATTTATCCTATATTCGTTATAACAGTTTTATTTGCTGTGGTAATTCTTGTGATTCTTTTTGTAATGCCTCGGCTTATGGAGCTTATAAGTCAAACTTCTGCCGAACCACCTGTTCTCACGCGTACAATAATGAGTTTTTATGGTTTTTTGGCAAACTATGGCTGGATTTTAATAGTTGGTTTTATTTGTTTGATTTTATTTTTCGTGTATTATTTTACAACTAAAGAAGGTAAAAAACGTTTTGGAACATTATCTTTAAAAATACCAATTATTAATTCTTTTTTAAAGAAGATATTTCTTATTAGATTTGCAGAAAATGTTTCAACTTTAGTTGGCGCTGGTCTTTCAATTAATAATGCTTTAAAAATTACAAAAGATACTGTGGATAACTTTGAATATCAAAAAATGTTAGAAGATACAGAGAAAAGAGTTTCTGAAGGAGAAAAAATAAGCGCTGTTTTAGTAAGATATCCAAACCTTGTGCCTCCTTTTGTGGTTCAAATGATTCAAGTTGGAGAGGAAACAGGAACTTTGGATAATAATTTAATGGAAATAGTAAATTTTTATAACAAAGAAGTAAATCGAGCAGTAAAAACATTTACCGCTCTGTTAGAGCCAGCTTTAATAATTTTTTTAGGTGCAGTTGTTGCTTTAATGGCAGCTACTGTTATAGAGCCGCTTTATGGCGCTCTTAGTGCAATTTAATTTATCTTTATGAAAAATAAAGGTTTTACTTTAATAGAATTAATGATTGTGATTGCTATTATTGGTATATTATCGGGAATTGTTATGTTTGCCGCGTCTCTTTACATAAATAAGGCAAAAGATTCAAATATTAAAGGAAATTTAGTTACATTGATACCTGCTGGTGAAGTTTGGTATAATATAAATCAAAGCATTGGTAATACGGGATATGAAGATTTTTGCGATCCAGATAAAAATACTTTATTAAAAAATATGATCAATGAATTACCTCTTAATGAAATTGATGGGTGTGAAAATATAAATAGGGCTTGTTTAAGATGTAATGTTGCAGAAAGTTATGATAATTTTAATTCATGGGTAGCATGGGTTCCATTATTTTCAAGTCAAGGAAAATCATTTTGTGTTGATAGTAGAGGAATGAGGGGGGAGTTTGATACAAATTTATTTACCTCTTCATCAATACTTTGTCCGTAATAAATAGATAATTGACATAGGTTTTCAAAAAAAGATATAATAATAATAATAATAAATTATTTTATTTAATTTAAAATTGAAATAAAATTATAAAGGTCGACTTTCATCTTATTAAAAATCTTTTTAAATTAAAAATAGATAAAATTAAATAATTTAAAAAAATGCAAAAACAAAAAGGTTTTACAATTATTGAATTGATCGTGGTTATTGCTATTATCGCAGTATTAGCTTCTATTGTAATGGTAAATGTGGTGTCATATATCAACAAATCAAAAGATGCACAAATAAAAGCTAATATGAATGTAATTAGAACAGAAACAACAGCTGCAGCTTCAGACGTACCAACAACTTTAACAACTTCAACAATTGCCTCAAGTACAGCATGGGCTCAAATTACTGCAACATCTGGATCCGGGAATGTTTTTCAAGCAGTTAATACAATCACTCAGAATTGGTGTGCATGTGCAAGACTTGTTTCAGATACTACTAAATATTTTTGTGTTGATTCAAGTGGTTCATCTAAAGAAACGACAACCGCTTGTTCAACTTCAAATTGTGGTAATTCTACAACACCTGCTTGTCCATAATTTTATGTGAAGTTATTTAAAACAGGGTTTCTAAATGACCCTGTTTTTTATTTAGGTTAAAAATGTTAATATAAAAAAATGGATTTTACGAGTTTTGTTTTATATTTTTTTATTTTTGTTTTTGGATTATGCGCAGGAAGTTTTTTAAATGTTGTTATTTTTAGATTAGAGTTTCCAAATTTTTCTTTTTGGAAAAATTTGGGTGGGAAAAATAGGTCGCAGTGCAGAAATTGCAAGCATCAATTAAATTGGCAGGACTTATTTCCTGTTTTTAGTTTTTTATTTTTAAAAGGAAGATGCAGATATTGTAAAGAAAAAATATCTTGGCAATATCCACTGGTAGAATTAGCAACAGGAGTTATATTTTTTCTAATTTTTCATGCTCAAATCATATCAGTTTTAAATTGGAATTTTTTAAATATTTTAAGTTTAATTTTTTTCTTTTATATTGCTTGTGTTTTAATTATCATTTTTGTTTATGATTTAAAACATTATATAATTCCTGATAAAATTTTATTCCCATCAATTATTATAACTTTTATTTATCAATTATTTTTAAATTTTAATTTAATTGGTAATTATTTAATTGCCGGGTTAATTGGCACGGGTTTTTTCTTAGCTATTTTTCTGCTCTCAAAAGGCAATGCAATAGGCTTTGGCGATGTAAAGCTCGCTTTTTTAATAGGTATTTTTCTTGGTTTGCCTAATATTTTAACAGCTTTGTTTTTAGCTTTCTTTTTTGGTGCTATAATAAGCATAATACTGATGATTTTTTATGATAAAAAAATGAAAAGCGAAATTCCTTTTGGCCCATTTTTAGTTTTAGGAACATTTTTAGCTCTATTTTATGGAACAGAAATAATAAACTGGTATTTAAATTTATTTTAAATTAAATGTTAAAAATTTCGCGTTTTATATTTCAAGAAAAGGGGCTCGGATTAGTTGAAATTATAATCGTGATTTTTATAATGATGATTCTTTCTGGTATTCTTATATTTAATTTTCCTTTGGTTCAAAGAAATTTTGCTCTTTCAAGAGCATCTTATAAAGTGGCAGAAGTTTTTAGAAAAGCTCAAGATTTGGGGCTGTCTGGAGTTGTAATAACCTCTAAGTATGGAGATAGGGTGCCAGCTAAAGGATATGGAGTTTATTTTAATTGTGATAATAATTCAACTGAATATTTTATTTATGCAGATATAGACGGAGATCAAGCATTCTCATTTTTAAATAATGAAAATTATTTCTGCAATAATTATAATAAAGACGATGAAAGAGAAGATGATTGTATTATAGAAAACTTTGATTTAACTAAAGAAAATCAAGATTTATATATATCAGGTTGTAATAATATAAATAGTTTTTATACAAGTATAAATTTTGAACCACCTAATCCAAATGTGAATATATCTAATAAAGGAGAGGGGTCTGAAATAGGAATTATAATATCTCTTAAATCAGATGACGATCAAGAACAATCAAGAATTATTTGGGTTAATACAAAAGGATTAGTAAAAGTAGAATAATAAATGAATAAAGGATATACATTAATAGAGCTTGTGATTTCTGTGTTTGTTTTATCTATAGCCGTAATTGGGGTTTACAGTGTTTTTTCTGCTATGCTTGTTTTAACTTCTGACTCCGCAGATAGATTAGTGGCAATTTATTTAGCGCAAGAAGGCGCAGAAATAATAAGAAATATTAGAGATAATACTTGGTTAACTATGCAAGAGGGAGATACATGGTTAGATAAAATTACTCCGCCAAAAGGATTAGATTGCAGTAATGGATGTAATGCAGATTATACTACGGGAACTTCTGTTAGTGGAGCAACAGTTCTTCATCAGAGTGGAGGAGACGATTATTTAAAAATTGTACAATCACTTTATCGCTACAGTGAGGATGAAGGAGCAATCAAAACAAAATTTAAGAGAAAAATAAAAATATTACGCTTTCAAGACAATCAAGGAAATAATTTAGATTTTGCTGTTAAAGTTATTGTGGAAGTTTCCTGGGATCAAAAAGCAACTATTTTTAGAGAAGCAACTCTGGCAAATGAGTGTAAATCAAATTGTATAAAAGTAGAATATATTTTATATAATTGGTACTAAATAAAATGTATTTATTTTTACCAAAATTAAATAACAAATCATATGGATACACACTGATTGAATTCGTTATTGTGATAGCTATTTTTTTATTTGTTATAGCCGCATCAATAGGTATTTTTATTTCTATTTTTATACACCAAAAAAGAGTTCTAGCAGAACAACAACTTTTATATCAAATAAGTTATGCCGAAGAATATATTTCAAAAGCTTTAAGAATGGCAACGGCAGATACAAGCGGAAGTTGTTTGGGTGAAAAAGATTTTATTTATTTATTAGATAATTATAATCCTAATAATGAATCATATCATAAAATAATATTTTTAAATCAATCTGATATTAATAATCAAGGAATGCCCGTTTGTCAAGAAATTTATTTTGAAAAAAATGATCCTAATTGTATTGATCAACCCAATGTACCATGTCCGATGGTTTTAAAAGAGATCAAAGATTTTGGTGATCCTGTAAATTTAACTTCAACAGATTTAAAAATTAATTTTGCAAAGTTTATTATTGATGGGGATATTAATCACAATACATGTTCAGCTCCGTGTGGTGTAAAACAATGTAGTCAACCACCATGTATTCAACCAAGAGTAACAATTGTTTTTGATGTCCAATTGCCAGGAGAAAATCAACCTGCTAGAAGATTTCAAACAACAGTTTCACAAAGAAATTTAAATGCTCCATAAAAGTTATATGTTTAAATATAATTCGCAAAAAGGAGTTTCCCTTATTATTACATTTTTTATAATGGCAATTATATTGTCTGTAATTTTGTCTATTAGTATTTTTTTGTATAATCAAATAAAAATTATAAGGAATATAGGTAATTCTGTGATTAGTTTTTTTACTGCTGACAGTGGTGTGGAAAAAGTTCTTTATTACGATAGAAAATCATTGCCAATTATTGGTGTTGATAACGAGGGGAATGATATTTTGGCGCCAAGAGGATTGTGTTCAATGTATCTTTTTTCTCAATATCCAGATACAGCTTGTCCATCAAAAAACAATGAAAGTAATTTAAAACTTAATAATTCTAATAATAATGACAGTTTATTTTGTGAACCAGATATTAATTTTAATCCTCCTGTTCCAGGTGATTCTCAATTAAAAGGATGCGATCCAGAAATTTGTAATAATTGTACAATTGCTTTTAATTCAGAATTTTTAAGTAAAAGTTATTATGTTGTTGCTTCGGTAAAACCCAGTATTGACGGAAAATCAACAGATTTTACAATAGATTCAAGAGGAAAATTTGAGAATACTGAAAGAAAAATAAAAGTTTTTATGTCTTCATCTGTTGCAGAAGATGCAATTAGAATAGAAAATGCTTGTGCTGCTCCAAAATCATCTCCACAAGGAGATTATGTTTATATTTTTGCATTAATTTCCGTCACAGATTTTAATAATTTTATTGGAGGAGTAAATGCTACGATTAGAGATAATGATGGTAATTATTATAATTCATCAGGAGAAAAAGTTGGCTCAGAAGAACCTGTATTAATTCCTCTTATGTGCGGATATCCACCGCCAGATGATGGAAATTCAATATCATATGAGTGTAATTATAAGTCTGATCCATGGTATTTAAAATGGCCTAATTCATCTATGCAGACATATTATGTTACTCTTGATGCTTATGATACTACCGCAGGACCAAATCATAAAATAGAAGAAAATATTTTACCTTGTCAATAAAAATTATGAAAAAATTTTTTATTCTTTTTTCAGTAATTATTTTTCTTTTAGGATTTGGAGGATTATTTTTAAATAATAAAATTTTAGCACAATTTTCTATTCCTAGTTTTGAAGTTTATTCAAGTCAAAATTGTTCTTGCGAATGCGGTTCGCAACCTAATAATGAATGTCGTTGCCCCACCGGATTTAATTGTACTCCCTATCCAACAGTAGAAAACGTAGATGTTATTGAATCTGAAGATTTATTAACAATAACTGCAAAAGTTTTTGATATATCTGGCGTTTTTTCTGTTGTTGCAAAAATTGAAGATCCAGATGAACAACAATATTATTTAGCAGAAAGAATTATGTCTTGCATTGGAGATTGTTATTTAGGAAATGGTGATTATCAAGCAAGTTTTAATATATCAGAATTATTAAATTTAGGCTTAGAATATGAAAAAACTTATTATGTAGAAATTTTTGCTACAGATAGACTTTTTAATTCAAGCAATATATGCAGTAATGAATCAAATTTTTGTTCAGCGGAAAATAAGTGCCCCTGTTATTGGCAAATTAAAAGCTTTCAATTAGGAACAGAATCTCCCCCTGAAAATATTGTAGAACTATGGGAAGGTTATTTAAAGGAAGAATGGGGTAACAATACTAATAATTCCGACGATCCATATAATACTTATTATATGGACTCAAGAGCGCAATTTATCATTTTAGCGTCAGAACTTTTATCTGCCGGTATAAAATCGGGAAATATAATAACAGCTTTTTATTTACAGGCATACCAATCTCCCGTAAGAGATCTTAAAAATTTTAGAATAAGAGCAAAATTAACAACTTCAACTGTTTCAACTTCATGGGAAGGAGGTTGGACTGATTTTTTTGGGCCAGAAGATATTCCAGAAGAAGATGTAATTATTGAAGAATGGAAAGAATATAGCTATGATTCCGATTCTGAGCAACAAGGGATTATATGGGATGGCCAAAGCAATATAATGATTGACATATCAAGAGATGATGATTGGTATCAGTCAGGTGGGGGTATGTATAGACGGATAGGTCTTAGTAATAATAGAATGTTTTCTGGATATTGTGATTACTGCTTTCTATATGATTATTCTGGTGGAACAACGCAAAATGGATCTGTAAGAGATTATGTTCCGGCAATTAAGATTAAATATATTTCTAATTAATTATTTTTAAGTTTATGTTTTCAAAAAAGAATAAAATTATATTATTAATTTTATTAGTTTTTTTTCTGGGATTATCAGTTTTTTTTGTTTATAATTATTTTCAGGAAAAAATAAAGATGGAAATAGCTTTAAAAGAAGCAATAAAAAAAGAAATCGAAGAAAAAGAAATTCAACAAAAAAAGAAGCAAGATCAAGAAAATTTAAGAAAATCATATAATGAGCACTTTCCTGATTTTATAACTGGCACATTGATTATTATTTCTGAAAAAGAAGCAAAAATAAAAAATGAAGAAGGAAAAGAATTTTTAATAGATCCTGCAAGACCTATTACATATTATTTAGAAAGTGGAGTTAAAAATGGATCAAAAGTTGTATTGCAAGGAAAAATAATAGATCAAGAAAAGGTTTCTATGGGAAATATTAAGCCATTAAATAATTAATTTTATAATGAAAAAACAAGAAGCAAAAGAAAGAATAGAAAAATTAAGAGAAATAATAAACTATCACAGGCATCTTTATCATGTTTTAGATAAACAAGAAATTTCAGATGCTGCTTTAGATTCTTTAAAAAAAGAGCTTTTTAATTTAGAGCAAGAATTTCCAGATTTAATAACTCCTGATTCTCCTACTCAAAGAATAGGAGGAGAGCCATTAAAAGAATTTAAAAAATTTAAGCATTCAAAAAGAATGCTTTCTTTGAACGATGCTTTCTCTAATCAAGATATGCAAGATTGGCAGGCAAGGTTTATGAAATTGCTTTCAGAAGAAGAAAGAAAAAAAATAGAATATTATTGCGAATTAAAAATTGATGGATTAGCTGTAGAATTAATTTATAATAATGGTCTTTTAGAAATTGGTTCTACTCGTGGAGATGGAATAACAGGAGAGGATGTAACTGAAAATTTAAAAACAATTGAAGCAATTCCTCTAAAAATTGAAGAAAAAAAACAAGTAATTGTACGGGGAGAAGTTTTTATATCAAAAAAAGAATTTGAAAGAATAAATAAAGAACAAAGAGAAAAAGGGTTGCCTGTTTATGCTAATCCTAGGAATATTGCAGCAGGATCTGTGAGACAATTAGATTCTAAAATTACTGCTTCTAGAAAATTAGATTCTTTTATGTATGGATTAGAAACAGATTTTGGACAAAAAACACATCAAGAAGCTCATATAATTTTAAAAGATCTAGGTTTTAAAACTAGCAATAAGTACAATAAACTTTGCTATAATTTAAATGAAGTTTTTGAATTTCGACAATATTGGATAAAACAAAGAGAAAAATTAGATTTTGAAATTGATGGAATAGTGGTAACTATAAATGATAATAAAATTTATGAAAAATTGGGTGTAGTTGGCAAGGCACCACGTGGTGCAATTGCTTTTAAGTTTCCACAAAAAGAAACTACTACAAAAGTTTTGGATATAAAATTACAAGTTGGCAGAACAGGAGCTATAACTCCTGTAGCAATTTTAGAACCAGTTCAAGTTACTGGAATTACAATTTCGCGTGCTACTTTGCATAACGAAGACGAGATAAAAAGATTAGGCATAAAAATTGGTGATACTGTGGTGGTTGGTAGAGCAGGAGATGTAATTCCAGATATTATTAAAGTTTTGCCAGAATTACGAACAGGTAAAGAGAAAAATTTTAAAATGCCAGATAGATGCCCTTCTTGTGGAACAAAGTTAGAAAAACAACAAGAAGGTGCGTTATTAAGATGTCCAAATAAAAATTGTTTCGCTCAAAAAAGAAGAAGTTTTTATCATTTTGCATCGAGAACTGCTTTTAATTTTGAAGGTTTGGGTCCTAAAATTATAGATCGTCTTTTAGACGAAGGACTAATTGAAGATCCAGCAGACTTGTTTGATTTGAAAGAGGGAGATGTTAAAAACTTAGAACGTTTTGCTGAAAAATCTGCTGAAAATCTGATAAAATCAATTCAAAGCCGTCGGGAAATTGATTTGTCTCGTTTTATTTATGCTTTAGGAATTAGAAATGTTGGCGAAGAGACAGCTATTGATTTGGCGAAGCATTTTGGAGATATAGAAAATTTAAAAAACGCAAAATTAGAAGAAATAGATAAAATAAAAGATATTGGGCCAGTTGTGGCAAGATCTATTTTTAATTGGTTTCAAGATAAAAATAACATTAGATTTTTGGAAAAACTTCAAAAATATGTTCACATTCAAAATCTAAAACAAGAAGCCATAAATAAATCTAAAATTATAAATTCAAAAATTTTTGGAAAAATTTTTGTTTTAACAGGAGGATTAAAATCTATGACAAGAGAAGAAGCAAAGACTAAAATCCGCGAATTGGGCGGGGAAATTTCAGAATCTGTATCGTCAAAAATAGATTATGTTGTTGCTGGTTCAGAAGCTGGTTCAAAATTAGATAAAGCTAAAAAAATTGGAGTAAAAGTGATTTCTGAAAAAGAATTTTTAGATTTTCTTAAATAAGTTGAATTTCTAAATAATTTAATGAATTTTTTTATAAAACAATTGAAAAATCTTGATTGGGGGTTAATTGTCCCGACATTTTTATTAGTTCTTTTCGGACTTGCTGGAATTTATAGTACCTGCATAGCAAAAGATAATTTTGAGAATTTTTATAAACAGATTATTTTTTTTATTATAGGATTTTTTATAATGGTATTGATAAGTTTTTTTGATTATAGAATATTAAAAAACAATTCTTATTTAATTTTAATTTTTTATGGCATTTGTATTTTGCTTTTAATTGGAGTATATTTTTTTGCGCCAATTACAAAAGGAGCTAGGGGATGGTATAAAATAGGCCCATTATCTTTAGATCCAATCGAACCAACAAAAGTTATTTTAATTATTTTGTTAGCAAAATATTTTTCAACTAGACATGTTGAAATGTATAAATTTAGGCAGATTATATTTTCTGGATTATATGTTGTTTTACCTGCTTTAATAATTTTTAGTCAGCCAGATTTAGGTGGAGCATCGGTTATTTTTTTAATTTGGATTGGGATTTTATTAATTTCCGGAATTAAAATAAATCATTTTTTAATTCTTTTATTATGTTTTATTATTATTGCTACAATTTCATGGAGTTTTATTTTAAAGGATTATCAAAAACAAAGAATTATTTCTTTTTTATTTCCATATGATTATCTTGGAGCTTCTTGGAGTCAAAATCAGACAAAAATTTCTATTGGCTCTGGCCAGATTTTTGGACAAGGATTAGCAAAAGGAAGCCAAGTTCAATATGGATTTTTACCCGAACCTCACACAGATTTTATTTTTTCTGTTTTAGCTCATGAGTGGGGATTTATTGGAGTTTTAGCATTATTTATAACTTATGGATTTTTAGTTTGGCGCGTTTTATTAGTAGCAATTCATTCTCCCTCTAATTTTCCAAGACTTTTTGCTTCAGGATTTGCCATAATTTTAATTACGCAGTTTTTTATTAATATAGGAATGAATTTATCAATTTTACCAGTTGTTGGAATTTATCTTCCATTTATAAGTTATGGAGGATCAGGTCTTATAGGTAATTTTATTATGCTTGGAGTATTACAATCAATTATAACAAAAAGATAATATAGTATTTAAGATTTTAAGTATGAAAAAGAAGTTATTCAATGTAAAAATATTATTAAAAATAAAAAATTTGTTAAAGAAGAAATTACTAAAATTGTAATTTTATGTAATATAATTATAATAGAGAAAAAATAATTGAATAAATTTTTATGTCGGAAGAATTAAAAATTCAAGAAGAATCAGAAATATTAGAAAATGAACCATCTTGGAATACAATAAGTAGACTTCAAGATGAAAGCCCCTTTGAGCGTTCAGACAAGTATTCAGCAAATTGTGAAATTGAATGCGAGGGTAAAAAATTTAGGATAGAGGTTATTGAAAAAGGAGATGACCCAAGAATAAATAATGTTCATAGGTTATTAAAAAAAACTTTTGGAGCAGAGGAAGTTGATCCGCCAAAGGTGACCAGAGAGGCAGTTGATGGGTATTCGCCGGATTGGGATATGTATTTTCCTAAATATAGAATTGTTATAGTAAAAGATGAACTTGATAGAATTATTTCTGTTTTTACAGGGGCTCAATTAGATATTTTAGATGAAAAAGGTAATCCAACTGGCGAAACTGTTTATTCTGTGGGATATGCTGTTACTTCTACAACAGCTCGACAAAAAGGATTAGCGAGAGAAGCATATATATCAGCTTTAATTGATGCTTCAAAAGAAGCTAAAAGGCAAGGAAAAATCTTAAAATATGCCATTGGTGAATGCACTTATACTTCTGAAAAATTTTGGAATAGTGTTGGATGGAGAAGAGTTTATGTAAAGACAGGAGATAATGAATTTACAGAATTAAGATACGTGCAACCAGCTCTAGATTTTAATGAAGAAACAGGAAAACCATCGGAAGATGCGGGAGAATGTCCAGAACATTTGATGATTGATTGTTTTGGCATGAACCCAAGCGCAGAGGAATTAAAAAGATTACACGATGCTTTATTGCATTATAATGGGGATTGGCCCGAAGCCGCTTTTAAAGATAAAAAAGCATATCACATACATATAAATTATATGCAAAAATTTAAAGATAAAATGAGCTCTTTTTTAAGGGAACACGATCAATTAGTATTTTTAGATATTGAAGGACGTGAAAGTGCAAAAAAGAATGGTTTTAAAATAAAAGAACATAAAGCGGCTGATAGAGGTGATGCCGGTAAAGAAGATTTTTAAAGTAAAATTATGGGAGAAAAATTTAAAAATAATTTTGGAGAAAATCAATAATTAAAATTAAAAATATTGACATTGTTTTAATAAAAGATTATACTATATTTAGTTTATCTCAATTTCACGTGGTGGCCACTTTTTTCTAAAATAAAAATACCTCGCCAAGTTTTTAGTTTACATATTAAAACTTGACAAAACTAGGCGAGGACAAGTACCCTTTGAAAGGGTATTTTGTGTTTATAAAATTTAATATTAATATTCTTAATGCGGAGCGAGAACTATTCTCCGCTAAATATTATAAATGGCTGAAAAAGCGCAAAAAGTAAAAAATTTTTCAAAATCAAAACTTAAAAATTTCCCAACTCCTCATTTGCTTACAATGCAAAAAGAAGCGTGGGAAGATTTATGGCAAGTAAGAATCAAAGAATTATTTGAAGAAATTTCTCCTATTAGAGATTATACTGGGAAAGAATTAGAACTATGGTTTTTAGATTATAAGCTTGGCAGGCCGAATTATAAAAATGGATTAGAGGCAAAAAAGAATAACGATTCTTTAGAAGCTCCGTTAAGAGTTAAAGTAAGATTAAAAAACCTTAAAACAAAAGAAGTAAAAGAGCAGGAAGTATTTATAGCTGATTTTCCTGTTATGACAGAAAGAGGAACTTTTGTTGTAAATGGGGTTGAAAGAGTAGTCGTTTCTCAATTAATAAGATCTCCTGGTGCTTTTTTCACTAATAGATCTTGGAGAGGAAAAAATTATTTTGGAGCAAAAATAATTCCAAACAGAGGAGCATGGTTGGAATTTGAAACAGAAGAATCAGGATTTATAGGTGTAAAAATAAACAGGAAAAGAAAGGTTCCAGCAACAACTTTGTTGATGGCATTAGGTTTAGACACAGTAGAAAAAGTTGAAGAAACATTTAAAGATGTTGATACAGGAGAAATAAAATATATTAAAGAAACTCTAAAAAGAGATCCTTGTAAAAACCAAAAAGAAGCATTGGTTGAAATCTATAGAAGATTAAGACCAGGAGATTTAGTTACCCCAGACACTGCTCAAGATTTGATTTTTAATATGTTTTTTAATTTTGATAGATATGATTTATCAAAGGTTGGAAGATGGAAGACATGGCAGAGATTACCTCAATTATCTCCTAAAAAAATTGAAAACGATATTTCAAAAGAAGAAAGAATTTTAAAAATAGAAGATATTGTTGAGGTTGTAAAAGAAATTATAAGGTTAAATAATAATCCAAATGCGAAACCAGATCAAGTTGATCATTTAGGAAATAGAAGAGTCAGAACTCTTTCTGAATTAATTCAAAACAGATTAAGAGTTGGATTAATGAGAATGGAAAGAATCATTAAAGACAAAATGTCTACTTTAGAAATTGATTCAATTACTCCAATTCAACTTATAAACCCAAGACCATTAATGGCTGTTATAAAAGAATTTTATACATCTTCTCAGTTTTCTCAATTTATGGATAATGAAAATCCTTTAGCTGAGTTAGAACATAAGAGAAGATTAACCACCACTGGCCCTGGAGGATTAACTAGGGAAAGAGCAGGTTTTGAAGTAAGAGATGTACAACCTTCTCACTATGGAAGAATTTGTCCAATTGAAACTCCTGAGGGGCCAAATGTTGGTTTAGTGGGACATTTAGCATCTTTTGCTAAAATAAATCCTTACGGTTTTATTGAAGCCCCATATTTTAAAGTAAAAAATGGAAAAGTTACCGATGAAGTTGTTTATTTATCAGCACAAGAAGAAGAAAGGTATAATATTGCACCAGCTTCAGTTCCGCTATCAGAATCAGGAAAAATTTTACCAGAAATTCCACCAAATAAAATTGAAGCTAGAGTAAAAGGCGAACCAGCCGAGGTTGAAATTGAAAAAATTGATTATATTGATGTTTCTTCAAAACAATTTATTTCTGTTGCCACTTCTTTGATTCCATTTTTACAGAATGATGATGCTTCTAGGGCTCTTATGGGTTCGAACATGCAAAGGCAAGCAGTTCCCTTATTAAAACCTGAAGCTCCATTAGTTGGAACAGGAACTGAAAGAAATGTTGCTCGAGATTCCGGACAAGTTATTTTAGCAAAAGCTAATGGGGTAGTGAAAGAAGTGGATGGAAGACATATTTTAATGCAATATGATATTGATGGTAAAAAAGTTGAAGAAGATTATGAATTACAAACATTTGTTAGAACAAACCAGTATTCTTGTTTTCATCAAAAACCAATTGTACAAAAAGGTGAAGAAGTGAAAAAAGGAGATGTTTTGGCTGATGGAGCTGCTATTTCTAATGGTAGGTTAGCTCTTGGAAGAAATGTTTTAATTTGTTTCTTGCCTTTAAGAGGAGGAGGATTTGAAGATTCAATCACTATTTCAGAAAAATTAGTTAAAGAATACGAATTTGCTTCCATACATATAGAAGACTTTACTTGTGATGTAAGAGAAACAAAACTTGGACCAGAAGTTACAACTTCTGATATTCCTAATGTTGGTGAAGAAAAATTAAAAGATTTAGATGAAGAAGGAATCGTTAGAATTGGAGCAGAAGTTGGTCCAAATGATATTTTGGTTGGGAAAATTTCTCCAAAAGGAGAGGCAGAACTAACTCCAGAAGAAAGGTTGCTTCGTGCAATTTTTGGTGAAAAAGCAAAGGATGTAAAAGATACTTCTTTAAGAATGGAACACGGTAAAAAAGGAAAAGTAATAAATGTTAAAATATTTTCAAGAGAACTTGGCCATAAATTAGAGCCAGGTGTTATAAAGAGAATTCAAGTTGAAGTTGCTGAAATAAGACAAGTAAAAGTTGGAGATAAACTTGTAGGAAGACACGGAAATAAAGGAGTTGTCTCAAGAATTTTACCAGAACACGAAATGCCGTTCTTAGCTGATGGAACTCCAATTGACTTGGTGATGTCTCCATTATCAGTTCCTTCTCGTATGAATATTGGACAGATTTTAGAAACACATCTTGGATTAGCGGCTCATAAATTAAATTATATTGCTATTTCTCCAGCATTATTAGGAGCCAATAAAGAAGATGTAAAAAGAGAATTAAGAGAAGCTAATTTACCTGAATCAGGACAAATGACAGTTTATGATGGCAGAACAGGATTGCCCTTCCCAAAACCAATTACTGTTGGATATATGTATATAATGAAATTGATTCATATGGTAGACGACAAAGTACACGCAAGATCAATTGGGCCTTACTCATTAATTACTCAACAACCCTTAGGAGGAAAAGCTCAATTTGGAGGTCAAAGATTTGGAGAAATGGAAGTATGGGCATTAGAAGGATATGGAGCTGCTCACACATTGCAAGAGATGTTAACTATTAAATCTGATGATGTAGCAGGAAGAGCGGCAACTTATGAATCAATTCTTAAAGGAGAACCAATCAGGAATCCAAATATTCCAGCATCATTTAACTTACTTGTTGCGGAATTAAAATCACTTGGCATGGCGGTCGAAGTCAAGGAAAAACCACGCGAATTCAGAGAAGACAAGTTTGAGAAAAAAGAAGAGAGTAAAGATGATAAAAAATAAACATAAAAATAAAATAATATGCGTGTAATAGATTTAGAATCAATAAGAATTAAACTTGCTTCGCCTGAAGATGTAATGTCTTGGTCACATGGTGAAGTTACAAAGCCAGAAACCATTAATTATAGAACACAAAAACCAGAAAAGGACGGGCTTTTTGATGAAAGAATTTTTGGTCCAGAAAAGGATTATGAATGTGCTTGTGGAAAATACAAAAGAATAAGATACAAAGGTGTTGTTTGCGATAGGTGTGGTGTGGAAGTTACAAAATCTTCTGTGAGAAGAGAAAGAATGGGGCATATTAAACTAAATGCGCCAGTATCACATATTTGGTTTTTAAGAGGGGTTCCATCAAGAATGGGTTTAGTTTTGGATAAATCTAGTCAGCAATTAGAAAAGGTTATTTATTTTTCTTCATATATTATTACAAAAGTAAATGAAGATGCTAGAAATAATATTTTAGAGGCGATTGAATCAGAATATAAATCTAAAGTAAAAAAAGCAACGACTGAAGCTGCTAAAAATGAACTTAAAGCCGCTAGAGAAAAAGCCAAAGAAGAAGTTTTAGAAATTAAAGAATTAAGAATTTTATCTGAGGTTGCTTACCATACATTATCTTTAAAGTATGGAGAAATTTTTGAAGCAGGAACAGGAGCTGAAGTGGTAAAAAAGATTTTTGAAAAAATTGATTTAAAGAAAGAAACAGAAAAATTAGCACAAGAGGCAAAAGAAGCTCCGCCAGCAATGAAAAAGAAAGTTTTGAGAAGATTAAAACTTTTTCAGGGAATGTTAAAAGCAAATGTTAGGCCGGAATGGATGTTTATAGATGTTTTACCTGTATTACCGCCTGACTTGAGGCCAATGGTGCAACTAGACGGAGGAAGATATGCTTCTTCTGATTTAAATGATTTATATAGAAGAGTTATAAATAGAAATAATAGATTAAAGTATTTATTAGAAATTTCAGCTCCCCCAGTTATTGTTAGAAATGAAAAAAGAATGTTGCAAGAAGCAGTTGATGCTTTAATTGATAATGAAATGAGAAAAGGGGTAACAACAACAGCCACTACTGGTGGAAAGAGGTTGCTAAAATCTTTGGCTGCTATGTTAGCAGGAAAACAGGGAAGATTTAGGCAAAATTTGTTAGGTAAACGTGTGGATTATTCAGGTAGATCTGTTATCACTGTTGGTCCAGAATTAAAGTTTTCACAATGTGGATTGCCAAAAACTTTAGCTTTAGAGATTTTTAAACCATTTGTTATAAAAAGAATTTTAGACAAAGAACTTGCATTTAATATTAGAGGAGCCGCCAGATTAATTGATGAGAGAACTCCAGAGGTTTGGGCTATTTTAGAAGAAATTATTAAAGATAAATTTGTTTTGTTAAATAGAGCTCCAACCTTGCACAGACTTGGAATACAAGCATTTAAACCTATTTTAACAGAAGGAGAAACAATTAGATTGCATCCTTTAGTTTGTGAAGCTTTTAATGCTGACTTTGACGGAGACCAAATGGCAGTTTATTTGCCACTTTCAGATGAAGCTCAAAAAGAAGCAAAAGAAATAATGCTTTCTACACTAAATCTTTTAAGACCAGCAACGGGAATGCCTGTTATTGGTCCTTTTAGAGATATTGTTTTGGGATGTTATTTTTTAACTAGAATAAAACCTGCAGAAAATCCAAAAGATATAAAAATTTATTCTTCAGACGCCGAAGCTAAAATGGCTTACGAATATGGACTTTTAGATTTAAATACTACAATAAAAGTTCCAAATCCAAAATATTCAGAAACGACTGATGGTAAACCAGATTTAATTGAAACAACTGTTGGAAGATTAATTTTAAATTCTTCTTTGCCACAAGATTATCCTTATATTAATAAATTAATTGATAACAAAGGATTAAAAGGATTAGTAAGAGAAATCATTGAAAAATATCCAAACGAAGAAGCGGTTATTATTATAGATAAAATAAAATCTCTTGGTTTTGAATATTGTACATTATCAGGGATATCGTGGGGAATGGATGATTTAATTGTACCAAAAGAGAAAGAAAAATTAATTGAAGAAGCCGAAGAACAGGTTAGACAAATTGATATTCATTTTGAAAAAGGATTACTCTCTCCAGAAGAAAAAACTACACAGAAAATTTTAGTATGGCAAACTGTTAAAACAAAAATTGAAAATTTGCTTAGAGATACTTTACCAGCCGAAGGTCCAGTAATGTCTATTATCAATGCTGGAGCAAGAGGAACTTGGGCTCAGCCAGTACAAATGGCTGGAATGAAAGGATTGGTTAATAATCCTTCTGGAGAAATTATTGAATTGCCAGTAAAATCTTCTTTTGCAGAAGGATTTAATGTGCTTGAATACTTTATTTCAACTCATGGAGCGAGAAAGGGAACAGCTGATACTGCTTTAAGAACTTCTTCTGCAGGGTATTTAACAAGAAGATTAGTTGATGTGGCTCACGATGTTATTGTTAATCAGGAAGATTGTGGAGATAAAACAGGAATGGTTGTTTATAAAAAAGATGCTGAAGCTATTGAACAAGACTTTAAATTTAAGATTGTAGGAAGGGTTGCTTTAGAAACAGTAGAATATAATAAAACCGTTTTTGTCAAAAAAGGAGAATTAATTGATTGGAAAATAGCAGATGCAATTACTAAGGAAAAAGGAATTGAAAGAGTTGTGATTGCTTCGCCTTTAACCTGTAAATCAAATCAAGGAGTTTGTCAGAAGTGTTATGGTTGGGATTTAGGCAGAAATACTCAAGTTAAACTTGGAGAAGCTGTTGGTATTGTTGCGGCTCAAGCAATCGGAGAACCTGGTACTCAGCTTACTTTAAGAACTCACCATCTTGGAGGAATTGTGGGAGCAAGCGATATTACGCAAGGTTTACCAAGAATTGAAGAAATTTTTGAATGTAGATCGCCAAAAGGAGAAGCAGTAGTGTCCTTAACCGATGGAAAGGTGGTTGATATTGATGAAGAAAAAAGAATTGTAACTATCCAGCCATCTTCTGATGGAAAAGCAAAGAAAGAAAAAATAGAATACAAAATTCCAGGTAGAATTGCGATATTAGTTCAAAAAGGGCAAGAAATAAAAGAAAATCAGCCACTTTGTGAAGGAAGTTTGGATCTTAAGAAACTTTATAAAGCTTCTGGTGTTGAAGCAACTCAAAGATATATTTTACAAGAAGTTCAAAGGATTTATGCTTCACAGGGAGTTGATATTCATGATAAGCATATTGAAATAATTATTAAAAAAATGTTTTCAAGGGTGAGAATTAAAGATGAAGGTGATTCTAATTGGATAAGAGGAGAGGTTGTTGAAAGCGTTGTTTTTAATGAGGAAGTTGAGAGATTAAAAAAAGCTAAAAAATCTCCACCAACAGGTGTGCATATTTTACTTGGAATTTCAGAAGTTTCTTTAAATTCAGATTCTTTCTTATCAGCTGCTTCTTTCCAGCAAACTTCAAGAGTTCTTATTAAAGCTTCTTTGGAAGGTAAAGAAGATCGCCTTCGTGGATTGAAAGAAAATGTAATTATTGGAAAACTTATTCCAGTAGGCACCGGGTTTGAACCAAAAAATCAAACAAAAGAATAAAGATAACAAAAAAGACCTATTTCAGGTCTTTTTTGTTATCTTAAGATTTAAGATCATAGAATTTGTCCACTTGAAGAAAAATATGCAAGGTGTACAATAAAGTAATTTAAATGAAAATTTAAGGTTAAAATATGCAACCTTGAATTTGGTTATTTTTAGAAAAAATAAAATGGTAAAGAAAGGCAAACGCGGAAAACAAGAAGAAAAAAATAATAAAAATTTTAAAAAAGTGACAAAGAAAAATTCAAACGGAAAAAACGAAAAAACTTTGTCTAATAACAAGCCGGCTCTTTTGAGTAATTGGGTTAAAAGATGGATAAAAGCAACAGCAATGTTTGTTTTAACTATTATAACGATTTTGGCTTTTCCTTATTTTGATAAAGCCGGTTATGCTGGCAGAATATTTATAAAAACCTGTGATTTTTTGTTGGGCAAGGCATTTTATTCAATTCCTTTATTTTTATTTGTTTCAGGTTTAATATTTTTGAAAACTAGGAAAAAAGGCAAAGATCTTGCTATGTTTTTGGCTATTTTAGTTTCTTTAATTGGTGTAGCTGGAATTTTAGCTGTTAGAGATATGAATTCTATACAATGCGGATGGTTTTGCCCTGAAAACAATGTTGGGTTGCGTTTAGCACAGATTTTTGTTGGATTTTTTGGCGTATTAGTTGCAAATATAATTTTTGGTGCAACTTTATTGATAGGACTATTTATTTTCTTACAATTTATATGGCAAGAACGTCCTAAAGAAGAAAAAGAAAAAAAGATATCTTTTGGCTTAAATAAAAGAGAAGAAGAAAATTTAAAAATTAAGGGAATTGAACAAGAACGCGAGAAAGAAATAAAATTAAAACCAGAGCCATCATCAAAAATATCTTTGTTTAAAAAAGGTGGCATGGAAGATCAACCTGAAAGAAAAGAAATTATTAGAAAACCCGCTACGGCAAATAAGAATAATTATGTTTTGCCTCCACTTGATTTGCTCAACAAAAATGAAGTCGCTCCAACTTCTGGTAATATAAAAGAAAACTCTTTAATTATTAAAAATACTTTAGAAAATTTTGGTATTCCTGTTGAAATGGCAGAAGTTAATATTGGACCAACAGTAACCCAATATGCTTTTAAGCCAGCTGAAGGAGTAAAACTCTCAAAAATAACAACATTATCAAACAATTTAGCTTTAGCTTTAGCGGCTCATCCAATAAGAATTGAAGCACCGATTCCTGGTAAGTCATTGGTGGGAATTGAAGTTCCTAATAAAGTAAGGTCAATTGTTACTTTAAGAAATTTAATTTCCCATCCAAATTGGTCTGCTTCTAATAGCCCTTTACTTATTGCTTTAGGTAGAAACGTTGCTGGTGCTCCAGTTTACACAGACATCACTGAAGGTCCACATATTTTAGTTGCTGGCGCTACAGGAACAGGAAAAACAATTTTTTTGAACACTTTAATATTAAGTTTGCTTTACAGAAGCACTCCAGATCAGTTAAGAATGATAATGGTTGATCCAAAAAGAGTAGAGTTCCAGAATTATAATGATATCCCGCACTTATTATGCCCTGTAATTTATGATGCTCAAAAAACTATAAATGCTCTGCAATGGTTAACTCGGGAAATGGAAAGAAGATTTGAAGTTTTTTCAGAAATTCCCACGAGAAATATTCATACATATAATTCAAATAAAACCGTTATCGCAAATGGAGCTCAGTTACCTTATATTGTATTTATTGTAGATGAGTTAGCTGATTTAATGGCTGCTAAAGGCAGAGAATTAGAGGCTGGAATTGTAAGATTAGCTCAAATGGCAAGAGCAACTGGTATTCATTTAGTTTTAGCAACACAAAGGCCATCAGTTGAAGTTATTACTGGCTTAATTAAAGCAAATGTTCCAACTAGAATAACTTTTCAAGTTTCTTCACAAGTTGATTCAAGGACAGTTATTGATACTTCTGGAGCGGAAAAATTGCTTGGTGCTGGAGATATGTTATTTTTATCAGCAAAATCAGCTAAAATTGGTAGAATACAAGGTCCTTATATTTCAGAAAAAGAAGTTAAAAAAGTAGCAGATTTTATTGCTGAACAAAAAGAAAAATTTGAAGAACCTCAATCAGTTTTGGTTGAAAATCTTAAAAATGCTTTAAACACCCCTGATCCCAAAGAAGTAAAAGAAAGCGGTAACGGAGGGGATTTTTTTGGAGACGATGATCCATTATTTGAAGAAGTTAAAAAAATTGTTTTAGAAACCAAAAAGGCATCTGCTTCGTTTTTACAAAGACGCTTAAGAATCGGTTATTCAAGGGCAGCAAGATTAATTGATATGCTTGAAGAACAGGGAATTGTTGGTCCGGCAGATGGAGCTAAGCCAAGAGAAGTTTATGGAGATGTTGGGAGCGCTACTAAAGCTAATTTAATTCCTGGCGGAGGATTAGATGAGTCAGAAGATGGCTCTGCTGAAAGAGAAGATGGTTGGACTAAAGTTTAGTTTATTATAAAAATAAATAAAATTTTTATTATGGCAAAAAAAGATGTACATAAAGATGAGAACAAAGAATTGAAAAAAGCGGTAGATGAAATAAAAGAAAGATTTGGAGAAGGGGCAATTATGAGAATGAAAGAAGTGCAGGCGGTAAATGTTGATGCTGTTCCTACGGGTTCAATTGCTATGGATTTAGCTTTAGGCGTAGGAGGAATGCCAAGAGGAAGAATTATTGAAATTTATGGTGGAGAGAGTTCGGGAAAAACAACGTTATCTTTACACGTTATTGCTGAAGCTCAAAAAAAAGGAGGGGTATGTGCTTTTGTTGACGCGGAGCATGCAATGGATCCTGATTATGCAAAAAAAATTGGCGTAAATATTGATGATTTGCTTATTTCTCAACCTGATTCTGGAGAACAAGCATTGCAAATAGTAGAAACACTTGTTAAAACAGGAGATATAGATGTTATAGTTGTTGATTCGGTAGCTGCTTTAACTCCTCAAAAAGAAATAGAGGGGGAAATTGGAGATCAACATATTGGTTTACAAGCAAGAATGATGAGTCAAGCAATGAGAAAATTAACAGGAATGATGGCAAAAACAAAAACGATTGTTATTTTTATAAATCAAACAAGAATGAAAGTTGGAATGGTTTTTGGAAATCCTGAAACTACTCCAGGAGGATTAGCTTTAAAATTTTATGCTTCCGTGAGAATAAATTTAACTAGGACAGCTCAAATAAAATCCGGAGATGAAATTATTGGTAATCGTGTAAAAGCAAAAGTTGTTAAAAATAAAGTTGCCGCCCCTTTTAAAACTGCAGAATTTGATATTTATTATAATGAAGGAATTTCTAAAGCAGGAGATGCTTTAAGATGTGGTTTAAATTTTGGAATTATAAAGCAATCGGGCGCATCTTTTTCTATAGATGGAGAAAAATTAGGACAAGGTACAGAAGCTGCTAAAACATATTTAAGAGAGCATCCAGATATTATGGAAAAGATAAAACAAATAGTTTTAACTTCTGGTAAATCAAAAACTGAAGAATAAAAATAACAAAAAATCGCCCTTAGGCGATTTTTTGTTATAGATTATTTTGGAGTATAGGGCATTAAACCCATTTGTCTTGCGCGCTTGATTGCAGTTGCAACCATTCTTTGATGATGGGCGCAAAGATTAGTTTTTTTTCTTGGTTTTATTTTATAAAAACCAGACACATAATTCATAAGCTGTTCTGTGTCTTTAAAATCTATTGTATTAATATTTTTTTGACAAAAATAACACATATAATTTAATTTTTAAAATGGAATATCTTTTACGTCAATCTCTTCCGCCGCTTCATCTTCAAAAGAAACAATATTATTATCGGAATTTTCTGCGGCAGAAGGATAATCTTCTTGAATAATTGGAATATCTTGGTCGTATTTTTGATTTGGTTGATCTGGCTCTGACTGTGAAAAAGATTTTTGATAATTAGAATTTGAATTATTTCCGCTATTTTTGGGTCCCAATTGCATAGTTTCAGCAATAATTTCTGTTTTATAATGTTTAATTCCTGAAGAATCCTGCCAATTTCTTGTTTTAATTCTTCCTTCTATTAAGACTAAAGATCCTTTATTTAAATAGCGAGAAGCAATATCGGCCAATTTTCCAAAACATACAATATTATGGAATTCTGTTTCTTGTTTTTTTTCTCCGTTTAAAGAATAAAACCTGTTAGTTGCTATACTGAAACTTGTCACTTGTTGTCCTGATGGCAAAGATCTTACTTCTGGATCTCTTGTAACATTTCCTAAAACGAAAATTTTATTTAAATTCATGAAACTTATTTTTTTATGTTTTATGATTTTATTCTCCTAAAATTTCGTCTATTTTTTGTTCAATATCTTTTAATTCAATTTTTTCTTCACCTGATTTACTATAAGTTTTATGAGTAGATTTCGTCTTAGTCTCTTCTGTTGTAATTTCTTTTTTTGTTTCTTCTGTTGTTAGAGGTTCTTTTTGAGATTTCTTTTCTTTTTTAATCTTTACAGCTTCTTTTATTATAATCATATATCTGATTATTTTTCCATCTTTCTGAAGTTCTTTTTGTAATTCATTAATTTTTTCTGGTTCTAAATTGAATTCTATATTTCCAATGAAACCTGAAGCTTGTTTTTTAATAGTATAAGCAAGAGGTTTAGCTGTAGGGTTTTCTTGCTTTAAGATAATGCCATCTTTGCTTTGAATTAGAGATTCAATATTTTTTGATATTGATTCTGCTTCTTCAAAGATTATTTCAGGCGAAATTATATACGTTAATTCGTATGTTTTCATTCATTTCGAAAATATGAAATCCTGTTTCATTAAGAAACAAGACCAAGTATTTTTAGCTTATGCTAATATACAAGGCACGGAAATTCATATTTTAATTAATATTAGTATAAAAGAATTATATCAGAAGGATTGTAAAAAATCAAGCTGTTTTGTATAATTACTAATAAAATAAAACATAACAATGAATAAAAATATTTTTAAATCTTATGATGTCAGAGGAATTTATCCTTCTGAATTAAGTGAAAATTCAGCTTTTGAAATTGCTAGAGGATTTATAAAGTTTACTGGAGCTAAAAATATAGTTTTAGGATATGATGCTCGAAATTCATCTCCTGCTTTATTTAAAGCATTTTCACAGGGTATAACAGCTGAGGGTGGTAAAATATATGATATTGGACAAACACTTTCAGAATGTCTTTATTTTGCAGTGGGTTATTATGATTTCGATGGGGGTGTAATGATAACTGCAAGTCATAATCCAAAAGAATATAATGGTTTTAAAATGCTTAAAAGAGTTGGTAAAGAAATTGAAATGGTTAGAGGAAAAGATTTATTATCTATTATTGAAATTAGTGAGAAAAAAAAAGATAATTTGGAGAATAATATAGAGAAAAAAGATATTTGGAAAGATTTTATTTCACATGTTTTATCTTTTATAGATTTAAGTGAAATAGTGCCATTTAAAATTGTTATTGATGCATCAAATGGCGTAGCAGGGAAAGCTATTTTACAACTTCAAGACAAATTACCTGTAGAAATAATACCTCTTAATTTTGAAGCAAATGGTAATTTTCCAAATCACAGTCCAAATCCTTTAGAAAAAGGTTCAGTGGATCAAATCAGTGAAACTATTAAAAACAAAAAGGCAGATTTTGGTTTAATGTTTGACGGAGATGCAGATAGAATATTTTTAATTGATGAAAATGGTCAAATGGTTCCAGCCGATATTGTTCTTTTGCTTTTAGCAAAATATTTTTTAAATAAAAATCCGGGTATGGCAATTGCCTATAATGCCATTTGTTCAAAAGCAGTTCCAGAATTTGTAGAAAAATGGGGTGGTAGGCCAATTAGGACTCAAGTAGGTTTTGTAAATGTAAGAGATGGTTTAATAAAAAATGATGGAATTATGGGAGGAGAATTATCTGGACATTATTGTTTTAAAGATAATTATTATATGGATTCAGGAATCATTGCTTTTTTAACCTTATTATCTATTATTTCTAAAGATACCAGAAAAGTTTCAGAAATTATCAAAGAAATATCTCCTTATTCAAAAACAGATTTGAATTTCGAAGTAAAAGATAAAGAAGTTATCTTAGAAAAAGTAAAACAAAAATATTCAGACGGCAAACAGGATTTTTTAGATGGATTAACGGTAGAATATGGAGATTGGTGGTTTAATTTACGTCCTTCAAATACTGAGCCATTACTTAGACTTACAATTGAAGCTAATAATTTCAGTTTACTTTCTGAAAAACAAAAAGAATTGACGGAAATTATTTCTTCTTTTTAAATAATAAAAAACCGCTTATACTTTACCGTATTAGCGGTTTTTTATTATAAACCCATTTTTGAACGCACCTCGTGCATTGTAGCTTCTGCAATTATTTTAGCTCTTGATGCTCCTTGATTTAACAATTCTTTTACATAAACATCTCTTGTTTGTAATTCTTTCTGTTTTCTGCGAAATGGTTCTAAATAATTAATTAATTTTTCTGCTAGAGATTTTTTAAATTCTCCATATCCCTTACCTTTGAATTCTTTTTCTAAATCTTGAATTGTTTTTCCAGAAATCAAGCTATAAATTGTTAAAAGATTTGAAATACCTGGTTTTTTGGTGACATTGTAAATAATATCTTTTCCAGAATCTGTTTGTGCAGATAATATTTTTTTATTAATTTCTTCAGGAGTATCAAATAGAGAAACATAGCTTTTTGGATCGTCTGTTTTTGACATTTTTTTCTTGGGATCAGTCAAACTCATTATTTTTGCTCCAATTTTAGGTAAAACAGTTTTGGGTTCCTCAAAAGTTTTTCCAAATTTTTGATTAAATTTTTTAGCAATTGTTCTTGTTAATTCTACATGTTGTTCTTGATCAATTCCAACTGGAACTGCTTGAGCTTTATATAAAAGAATATCAGATGCCATTAAAACAGGATAGTTAAATAATCCAGCATTTATATAATCTTTATGTTTTTTAGATTTTTCTTTAAATTGGGTCATTCGGGAAAGTTCGCCCATTGGAGTAATTGTGCCAAAAAGCCAAGCAAGCTCTGCATGTTCTTTTACTGCAGATTGTACAAAAATTATTGATTTATTTGGATCCACTCCAGCAGCCATATAAATTGTTGCTGCTTCTAAAATGTTTTTTTGGAGCTCTTTTGAATCATAGGGGGTTGTAATAGCATGTAAGTCAACAATACAAAAAATACACTCATTTTTTTCTTGAAGTTCAATCCATTGTTTAATAGCTCCTAAATAATTTCCTATATGAATATTGCCCGTAGGCCTTATTCCGCTAAATACTCTCATATATTTACTTAATTATTAGACAATTATTTTATTTTACTATACTTCAATTACAACTGGAAGAATCATTGGGCGACGGGAAGTTTTAGAATGTAAAAAATCACCTATCTTGTTGCGAATTTCTTCTTTAACATATGTCCAATTTACAGCTCCGCCATGGCCAGCTGTTTTATCAACTATTTCAATTACTTTTTTACGGGTTTGTGATAGCAAATCTTTTGATTCTCTTAAGTAAACAAATCCTCTTGAAATAATATCTGGACTTCCTTTTACTCTACCAGTTTGCCTATCTATTACTGCAACTATCACAAACATTCCGTCTTGAGCAAGCATTTGTCTATCTCGTAAAACTATTTCTCCAACATCTCCAACTCCAAGTCCGTCAACAAAAATATAATTAGATGGAACCTTATCTTTTAATATTTCAGCTTTTAATTCTTCTTGTTGATCATTATTATTTTTTGAAAATTTTATCACAGATCCATTATCTGGCACAAAAACTCTATCTTTTCTATAACCCATTTCATAAGCAATTTTTGCCGCTTCTTTTAAAAAGAAATGATTTCCATAAACAGGAATAAAATAATCAGGTTTTATTTCATTTATTAAAAATTTTATATCTTGTCTGTTAGCATGACCAGAAGCATGAACATCAGCAATATCTGAATGAAAAACATAATCTGATTGCCTGTAAAGATTATCTTTTAACCTTTGAACAGTTCTCTCATTTCCTGGGATTACTGAAGAAGAAAAAATTACAGTGTCATCATTTTTAATTTTTATATACCTATGGTTTCCTGCAACGATGCGAGACAAAGCTGCCATTTCTTCGCCCTGAGCACCAGTGCAAATTATAATAACTTTATTATTCGGATAATTTTGTGTTTTATCAGTTGGAATAATTACACCTTTTGGAACTTTTATATAGCCAAGTTTTTGGGCTAATTCTACATTCATTTTCATTGAAAATCCATCTAAAGCAACTTTTCGGTTTGTTCTTGCAGCAAAATCAAGGATTTGTTTTATTCTTTCTACTTGAGAAGAAAATGTAGCAATAATTGTGCGTCCCGGAGCTTCGCTTATAATTTTAAACAAATTTTTTATAGCGTCTTCTTCTCTTACATTGGTTTCATAAATTAAAGCCCCTAAAGATTCTAACATTAAAATAGTAGGTCTTTTAAGTTTTGAAAGATGTGAATAATCAATAAGGCTTTTACCTTGATTATCTTTGTCAACTCTCCAATCTCCAGGATGTATCACTGTTGCATCTTTTGTTTCTAAAATTATTCCAACAGCATCCATAATAGCATGGTCAACTTGAAAAAAAGAAAGAGTAAAAGCCCCTAAATTTATTTTTTGTTTAAGATCTTTTACATAAAGTGCTTTTATCTTTTTTGAAGCCCCACGATAAGTATCTTCAACTCTTTGTTTGACCATTTCTATTGTTAGAGGTCTTCCTATAATTTGCGGATAATTTAGTTTGCTAAGTAAAATTGGAGCTGCTCCAATATGATCTAAATGACCATGTGAAAAAATAACCCCACGAATATTTTTTTCTTTTCCTTTTAAATATTCTATATTTGGAATTACATAATCAATTCCCGGCATATCTTCTTCTGGGAATTGTATGCCCATATCTAGAATAACAATATCTGATCCATATTCAAAAACAGTCATGTTACGGCCAACTTCTTCACATCCTCCAAGAGGAATTATTTTAAGATTTTGTTCTTGCTTAATTACTGCGCGTTTTTGCGGAATAATAAGCTTGTTTTGTTGGTCTTGTGATAAGACCTTTTGTTTTTTTATCATATTTTTTTATTTGAGAAATTTTTAATGTGCGGACGGTGGGAGTTGAACCCACATGAAGTTTTCTTCGCTGGCTCCTGAAGCCAGTGCGTCTGCCAATTCCGCCACGTCCGCTTTTTTATTATTTTAGAAAATTTAGATCTTGAGGTATTTCTTTTAATGGTGTTTCAAAACGAAGTTCTGGAGTGTTTTTATAATTTGGATTTTTAATCCAATTACCTTCCTTTGTGTAAAAATAACATGCACCAGCATATTTTTCATAATCAGAGTAATCAGATTTACATTCTTCTGAAATCCAGTTTGCCATTTTTAAATTTTCTGTTTTTGAAGGATTTATTGTTACATGTCCATAAAATGGTGGCATTATTACACATTCTCCTTTATTGGCAAATACAGCATAAACATCTTCGATTTCTCCATTATTGTTTTTTTTCTGTAAGAGATAAATTGCTTGACCTTCTAAAACAATATATAATTCTTGCCATTTTCCAATATGATAATGTCCTTTTGTTTTATTAAATTCTTCTCCTAAAATTTTAGGAGGAATTAAGGTTATATCATATCTTAATCCTTCTTTTTTATCTAAACCCCTGTACATAAAATATAAATCCATATCAGGCGAATTTTTCGCAAAATTTTGGTCATATAAAACTACGCTCATATCTTTTAATCGGCGAACATCTGGGGTGATTTTTAATAAATCTATTTCCATATTCTTTTAGTGTTTATATACCAATTTGTGATATTTGAAAAACGTTTTGCAGGATCAACAATTTTTATTGTATCAATTCCTTTTATCTTTTCAGAAACCCAATAAGTATAGTTTGGATTATAAAGAAATATAGCAGGAGAATCAGAAAGAATGATGTCTTGAAGCTGTTCATATTTTTGCTTTTTTGTTTCTTCATCTAACGCTTCTCTTGCATCCTTTAGTAATTGGTCAACCTTTTTATTTTGATATTTTGAAAGATTTAATCCGGGATCATTTATTTGGGTTGAATGCCAAAAGGGATATAAATCTGCCAAACTTCCTAACGCTTGCCCATAAAGAAGAGCATCATAATTTCTGCTTTTAATAATATCTTTTAGATCTGAAAGTTCAAATGTTTTTACATCAATTATGACTCCTATTTTTTGCCAATAATCTTTTATTAGATTAGCAGCATAAACCATTTGTGGCTGGTTGATTGTGGTTAGGGTAAAAGTGAGCGGTATTGAATTTTCTTGTTTTGTTATGCAAAGTTCATTAAGTTTTTTGCGAGTGCCTGAGCCTGTTTCTCCTGTTGGTGCCACATCTGGCATATATTTTTTTTGAAAAGCTGTAACAGCTTCATCAGTGCCCTTGCCATATGTTCCAGTAGTTTCTCCTGCCATAAGATTTTTAAAAGATTCATCTAATCTTGCTAAACAGGCTTGCAATTCTGAAACTTCAGTTCCTTTGGATCCTTGCTTCAAATAGCTTTTAAATTGAAATGCTGGTTTTTTATCATTTGCTTTTGCCCTTTGACCATTACCTTGATCTATATATCCTGATTTATCTAAAAGATTATTTGCTGTTTCTAAATTAATACTATAATCAACGGTTGGTTGAGAATAATTATAATAATCAGGTAAAATGGGAGAATTAACAAGATTTACTTTTGTTTTTAAAAATTCACCTATTTTTTGGACTAAATCTTGTTTATCTGTTGCATAATTAAGAGCTTTAATTATGTTAGTATCTTTAAATATTTTTGAATTTTGAGTATTAAAGAAAACTGCAAAATATCTTGGCATTATAAAAGAATAATCAGTAAATTTTCCGTTAATTGTCCATATTTGATTTATTTGTTTTTCTGATAAAGCTTCATCGCTATCTAAAGCAGACACCGAAAATCCATCTATTAATTTTTGTCCAGCCGCTTTAATTAATTCTTCTTTTGTATTAAAGAAATTGAAAAAAATTGTTGAAATATATGGCTTTTTATTATAATACTTGTTGTTTGCGGAAAATTTTATATTTTTAATAAATCCATTATTTGTTTGTTCAATATCAGAAAGAATATATGGTCCAGATCCAATTGGCTGTAGATTATAAGAAGATAAGGCAAAATTTTCTGGTAAGATATTTTTCCAAATATGCTGAGGAATTATTTTTATCGTGCAGTTTTCTAAAAAGGAGTTATAGGGAGATCCTAATGCAAAAGCAAAAGATTTGTCTGAAATTTTTTGTGTTTCAACGTTAAGCCAATTTGCTCTTAATGGGCTTTTATAATCAGAATTTTGAATTAATTTTATAGTATATATTATATCGTCGGTGGTTAAAGGAACTCCGTCGTGCCAATATAAATTGTCTTTTAATTCAAATGTGTAAATTTTACCATCTTCTGAAATTTGGTAATTTTTTACTAAATCAGCAACTAAATTACCATCTTTGTCATAAGACATAAGACCTGAATATACGAGTCCAATTAAGGTTCGATCAACATCATTTGTTTCGCCATATATTGGATTTATAAATCTTGGTTGTCCTACCACACCTTCTGTGTATGTTCCACCGTGTGCTGGTGCTATTTTTGTATTATTTATATAAAAACTAATTACAAGATATATTGCAGAAATAAAAGCAAGAAATACAAAAACAAAAAAGATTTTTCTTTCAGTTCCTTTTAAAACATTAAAAAGTTGTTTCCACTGGGAAAACTTAGGAAACTTAAACATTATGGGATTAATACGTTTATTATACCTAGAGCTAAAAAAATAGTTGCCACTACAATTGTTGCATAATAAATTTTCTTTTGAGCACCTCTTTTAGCAGAATAAACTTCGCCCCCGCCTCCAAAACTAGCTCCAAGAGCAGTTCCTCTTTGTTGTAAAGCAATAAGAACTATTAAAATTATAGAAACTATTATTTGTGCGTATAGTAAAAATATATTCATATTATTTTTTTTTAACTAAGATAAATTGTAAAACTATATTCGTGAACCAAATTATAAGCGATGTGTAGAAAAGAGGCAAGAAAAAGGGAATAATAAGTTCGTCAAAAATTAAATCCAAAATAAAGATTAAAATCATTTCTATTGAAAAACTGAAAATCGGAATAGTTATAATTTTTAAAGGTAAAACAATTGTATTTAATAAGGGTTTTATAAAATAACTAATTAATCCTATTACAATTCCTAAAAACAAAAAAATCTGCCATTGGGCGGCCAGAGATATCCCAAAAAAATTAGAGTCAGGGTATGGTCTTACAATAACTCCAGAAATAAATAATGTTGCAATCCATAATCCAATAGTTGCCGAAATTACCTGACTAAGAAACCGTTTCATCTTCTATTATATTATCATATTTTATAGTTTATTGCAATAATTTTTTGCTTCTTATATTTTTATGATAATTTATTGCAAAACGATGAGCTTCATCGTCTAAATATTTTATTAAATTATGAATTTCTTGTGGTAAATAATTTAATGGTATTGCATTGGTTTGTTCTTCTATAAATAACTCTTGTTTTCCTTTTGCAATAGCTATAATTTTTATTTTTTGATTTTTCGAATTTTTAATTTCTAATGCTGCATTTAATTGAGCTTTTCCTCCATCAACTAAGATTATGTCTGGATATTCCCATTCAGAGTGAGTAAGGCGGCGTAAAATTATTTCTTTTAGCATGGCAATATCATTTGGCTCATTTTTTATTTTTATCTTGAATTTTCTGTATAAATTTTTATCTGGTTTTCCATTGATAAAAACTGCCATTGAACCGGTTGCTTCTTTACCTTGTATGTTTGAAACATCAAAACATTCTATTTTTTTTATTTTTTGTTTTAATCCTAAAATTTCTCGTAAAATTTTTTCTGTTTTCTCCCAGTTTTGATTGTTGTCTGCAGGTTTTTGAATTTCAATAATATGTGTGTGCGCCATTATTTGTTGTAAATGACGAATTTGATCACGTAATTTTCCTGCTTCTTCAAATTTCTTTTCTCTCGATAATACTTTCATTTCTTTTTTCAAAGAATTTAATACTAATTTCTTTTTCCCCTGTAAAATTAAAATTAGTTTTTTGATATTTTTTTTATAATGAATAGAGTTTGGATTTGGCCCAGGACATAAATCTAGGTGACAATAAGTGCATTTATTTTGGCTATGTTTTTTAGTGGTGTAATAGGGAAAAACTCTTCGTAAAAAGCGTAAAGTTTTTTTAAGAGCAGTTCCTTCTACAAAAGGCCCTATGTAAATAATTTGATTTTTGAGTTTAGAATTTTGGATTTGATGAGTTATGTAAATATATGGCAATTTTTTATCATTTAATTCAAAAGCAACATAAAAATAGTTTTTGTCGTCGCGCCACGTTACATTGTATTTAGGTTGGTATTTTTTTATTAAATTGGCTTCTAAAATAAGTGCTTCTATTTCTGAATTTGTTTCTAAATAACCAATTTTATTTACTTTTTCGATAAAAATATTATCTCTATAAGATGGCTGGTTAAAATGATTTTTTACTCTGTTACGAATGTTTATTGCTTTTCCTATGTAAAGTAAATCTCCATCGTTTTTGAAGGCATAAACTCCGCTTGTTTTAGGTAAATTATCTAATTGTTTTTTATTTACAAACTTAAATTGTTTCATATTTTTGCACCATTTTTTTGTGTTAATGCCCTTCTATTTTACTCTAAAACCCACCCCCTTTCAAGCAAAATTAATTATATTTTGTGATATAATAGAAATTGCAGTGTGCTATGGTGGTGCGCTGTTTGTTCTTTAAATTTTTTTAAGGAGATTAAGAGATGAAGACTTTTGCCTGCATGTTCGCTTTTTTGGCAATTGCGTTTTTGTTTATTTTTTCTTCTGCGGTTAATGCTCAGTATATTGTTACTAATCTAGGAAACTTGGGAGGACATTATACCTATGCGACAAGTATTAATGATTCTGGTCAGATTATTGGAAGATCAACCCTTACTGATGGTTCTTCTCGGTCATTTTTATGGGCTAATGGGCAAATGGTTGTAATAGGTGATTCTAATTTCGAATGCAGGGCAATTAATAATTTTGGTCAAATTGCTGGAAACTATCATGTTCCAAACGGTTTAACCCAAGGTGTTATTTACAGCAACGGTATTATTACCAGTTTAGGTAGTGAATTTTATTACGTGAATGATATTAACGATGTTGGTCAAGTTGTGGGTTATAGTTCGTCTGGTCACGCTCTTTTGTATAGTAACGGGACTATAACAAATTTGGGTTCGGCATATCCTTCTTCACACAGTTATGCTAACGCAATCAATAATAGAGGACAAATTGTTGGTAACATTGGTAATTATGCCTATATTTGGGAAAATAGTATTCCAATACAAATTCCTACAACAGATTATCCTAGTAAAGCGCTTGGGATTAACGATGTTGGTCAAGTTGTGGGTTATCAAGGTGATATTAGTTGGGATAAACAAAAAGCATTTATTTATAGTAATGGAGAGTTAACTATTTTAAATCCAATTTCTAATTATACGAATAGTCGAGCATATGCTATAAATAACAAAAGTGAAATTGTTGGATATAGTAATTATTGGCCTGGTTATTTTTGGGCTACTCATTGGAATTCTGATGGAAATGTAAAGTTACCACTTCCTGCTGGTGGAAATGCAGTAGCCATCAATAATTTAGGTCAAATTATTACACAAAGTTGGGGTACAAACTGGAGTGAGTCTTATTTGCTTACTCCCGTTGGGCAATGCCATGCTTATCAGGTGAAACCGAAAGCTGACCAGCCGATTGATCGGTTACGTAAGTGGGACAGCAAGACAAGTAGTTGGGTTCCGGTGAGCCAAGGGGAGCTTTCCTCCGGCAAAATCCACGTTCTTGTTCACGGTTGGGGCGCAGGACTTCGCAATTTTGCAGACGCTGGTGGTAATATTTGGGACTCAAGCGCAGGCGGTTATGACAACAATCAATACAAACTGTTGCACAGCGCCGCTACTGCTCTTGATGCTCGAACTTCCGATGACCACGTAATAGTTGCCTTCAACTGGCTGGACATGTCTGCCACAAAAACAAAACTTCCAGACGAAGCAAAATTTTCGCGAATAAAAACAGATGAAGCCGCTGGACTCTTAAGGGAAGCCCTGATGTCGGCAGGCATTAAGGAGGGTTTTTCCGGAAGGCTTCAAATTTTCGGAATGAGTCACGGTGCGCGCGTTTCAGGAGTTGCTACTGTTCAGTTAAACGATTTAGCTGCGCAGGGAAGCGTTATCGTTAATCAGCTTACTTTGGGTGATTCCCCAGAAAAATTTTTAGCTGGTATGTTGGGAGCAAATAATAATCTAGATAACGACGTGCTTAATAGAATAAATATTGGAAAAGATGGCGATTCAACATTTGTTGATAATTATTACTCTTTCTTCGGCGGAAGATATATTGCTTCGCCAGATATTGTTAATGTGGAGTTGCGTCCCAATTATCCTCTTTGGGATTTTGAGAATAACCACACTTATCCAATCCCATGGTATGAGGGCGCTAGTTTGGAAACCGAAAACCTTGCCATTGCATGGTCGCCGTTGTTGGGCGATACTTATCAGACATTGTCATCACATTATCAGCAGGATTGGTCACGCGGAGAATTTGCGCTCAGAGATTTAGTAACCGGCGAACCAGTACCGATTGTGACAAAAATAAACTTGCCATTGTCAACAATTCTTAAGCAAGGCAATGTTTTTGAAAGCCTAAATGGGGTTTGCCTTACAGAGAATAGTCCTTCATATTGGCATACCAGTTTTGAGAAGGGAGTCAATGATGTGGCAATTGAGTTTTCGTATCAGTTCTTAATTCCCGGTGACGGAGACGAGCTGGGAATTTGGATTGATGACGAAATGCGGTTTGTAATACCTGGCAATCTTGCTGGCATAAATAATTACACAACAAGCATTGATATTTCCGATATTGATGCGGGTTATCACATTTTAAGCGTGGCACTTCATAGTTACGGCGACGCCAACGCAAGTGTTGCTGTGACCGACTTCACAATGGTTTCTGTTCCCGAACCTTCATCTTTTTTGCTCATGGGAAGCGGCATTGCCTTTTTTATCTTCTGGTATCAAAGGCGTCGCGTCCAAAGACCTTCTTTGTTGTAGAAGGTTTTTTTATTTCTTGGTATAATAAATATAATATGAACAAAAAAATTTTTCTAATTATTATTTTAGTCGTCGTTAATATTTTTGTTTCTTTCTGGCTCGCATACTCGTCATTGAAATTTTCAATAATGTTTGATGGGTTAGAAGTTGTTCCGCTACCAGCACGAATTTTTATATTTTTTACTACATACCCGTCATTTATGCTTACAAATTTATTTTGTAAAAATTGTCTTTTCTTCGCAGTATATCCAGTTTTAGCGATTTCGGCTATGCAAATCTTTCTTTTTTTAATCTTTACTACCATTTTATTTCATCTAATTATTAAATCAATAATTAAAAAACACAAAGAGATAATTTTATTAGCCATAAATCTTTTTATAATTTTTATTTTGTTTGTACCGCTATTATTGTACGGTAATTTATATTCAGAAAATAATTATAAGCCTAAGATGGTATATTGTTTTCAGAATACATACTTAAGCAACTGGCATAGTTATAAAGAAATTAAAAAGGATGTTGGATTTGAGAATTGTTTGCATGATAGTGTATATGGGGTCATCGATCGCCAACTAGGGTTTGTTTCAGAAAAAAGTTTTTTTGATTTAAGTAAAGTTAAAAAATATTGTTCTCGCGTTTCTGATAATCCTTTGCCTGATAATATTAAAAAGTTTAATTCCGTATCAACTAGTGGAGGATATGGAGAAACCATCAAATTTGACGGCTACAAGTTTTTATCACAAAGAGATATTTGCTTTGCTTCTTTCGCTTGGGAAGTATGGCCATCAGGAGAGTTTTCTTGGCAAAACCAAAAGAATAATTATTCAAACAATAACCAATTAAAGATATGCGAAAGCGTTCCCACTGAAAATAATAGAAGAGATTATTGTTTTTATTACGTTATCATAAAAAAGATAGCTTCTGATTCGGAAAAAAGAGATATGTGCAGATTAATAATTGATAATAATTTAAAAACAACCTGCTTAACAAGATTTGGCGCTCAAGGCAACACCGAAGAAGGGAGTGGAGATAATTTTAATACATCTAATTTAGAAGCGAGGTTTATATATCCGACGAAAATATTCTCTCAAGGAGATGTTCAAGAGTTGTCTAAAAGAGTTGTTTTGACAAAAAATATTTTAGATAGTGATGGATCGGCTTTTTTTCACTCCTCCATAAATACAAATGAAAAAGATATGGCGCTTAAAGTACAATATAGATTTATAAATACTGGCGATGGCGATCAGTTTGGCATATGGATAGACGACCAAATGAAATTTATATCAACGGGCAATATTGTCGGAGCAAATTTACAGGAGGCGATTATTGACATAAGTAAATTGAAGCCGGGTAGTCACATATTAAGTTTAATTTTGCACTCGTTTAATGATTCGTCTTCGCCGGCACAAATTGAAATCGGGAAGATTCTTATATTAAGCTTATAATAAAAAACTATGAAATTTTATTCAAAAGGCATTTTTTTATACAGTGTTTATTTACTCGCAGGAATGATAGTACTTTTTTATTGGTTTTTAGCTTCTAATTTAGCGTGTTGGGGTGCAAGCTCTGCAATTGAATGCGCTTCATTAAAATTTAGAGAAAATATTTTTAATGTATTAATTTCATTTCTATTTGTCTTTTTTTTTCTGCGTTGATTATTTTTTTAAACAAAAAGGGTACAAAAGGGCTTGGATATTTTATGATTTTGTTATTATTAATTTCGCCGCCCCTGCGCCCAGTGTTAATTTCCTATCCAACATGGTTTGGTTTCGGTTTGCCCGAAATGCGACAGGGAGTTTTTGTGTTTGAAAATATTTATTATTTGTTAACGGTATTCACATTATGGGCAATTTCTATTATCCCGTTTTATGTGCTCGGGAAGTTGGTTGTGCATGAGGTGAGGGGAAGGGTAAAATAATTTTTTTGGTATCAATTTCAACAGGTTTTTGCCGTGTGGTAAAAACCTGTTTTTTTATTAGTGTAATTATTTGAAAAATTATTTTAAAATATTTATGGAGATAAACAAATTTTATGGAAAAATTTTATCTAATCTAAATATTTTATTTAAGTATTGGTGTATTGAAGGTTTAAAATAAATAGTGTACAATAAAACACTATTTATTTTTTATGGCAGAAGATTTTATTAAAATACGCGGAGCGCGCGTTCATAATCTAAAAAATATTAATGTAGATTTGCCGAAAAACAAATTAATTGTTATTACTGGGCTTTCTGGTTCTGGAAAATCTTCGCTTGCTTTCGATACTTTGTATGCCGAAGGCCAGAGAAGATATGTTGAATCTCTTTCAGCTTATGCGCGTCAGTTTTTGGGAGTAATGGATAAGCCAGATGTTGATAAAATAGAAGGAATTTCTCCGGCAATTTCAATTGACCAGAGAAAATCGGTTCATAATCCTCGTTCCACAGTTGGAACCATTACCGAGATATATGACTATTTAAGATTGCTTTATGCTCGCATAGGAAAACCACATTGTCCAAAATGCGGAAAATTGATTTCAAAGCAAACAGTTGACCAAATTGTAACTCAAATCTTAAAACTTCAAAAAGGTTCTGAAATTATAATTTTGGGGCCTGTTATTAGATCTAAAAAAGGTGAACATCTTGCAGTTTTAGAAGAAATACAGAGAGGTGGTTTTGTTCGTGTTAGATTAGATGGTGTTATTTATCCTATTGAAGAGGCTCTCGAAAAGCCAATGGATAAGCAAAAAAAACATGATATTGAAGTTGTTGTTGACAGATTAATTTTAGATAAAGAATTAGATAGATCTAGGTTAGTTGATTCCCTAGAAATTGCTTTAAGATTAGGCAAAGGAATTGTAATTGTAAATCTTAAAAAGCAAAAAACAAAAAATGGAAGCGATAAGGAAAATGATTTAATTTTTTCTGAACATTTTGCCTGTGAAGAATGTGGAATTTCTTTACCAGAACTGGAACCAAGATTGTTTTCTTTTAATAATCCTTATGGAGCTTGTTCAGAATGTATGGGTTTAGGAGAAAAATTAGAAGTTGATCCGGAATTAGTTTTACCCAATAAAAATTTAACCTTAGCAGAAGGTGCAATTTGGCCTTGGTCAAGAGCGTCGCATAAAGTTGGCAGACAAGGATACTATTATCAAATAATGGCAGGTTTAGCTAAAAAATATAATTTTTCTTTAGATGAAGAGATCAAAAATTTTCCTCAAAAAATTATTGATATCATTTTACACGGAGACGGCGAGTTTGAAGGAGTAATCCCAAACTTAGAAAGAAGATATCACGAAACAGATTCTGATTGGACAAGACAAGAAATTGAACAATATATGGTAATTAAAGTTTGTCCAAAATGCAAAGGAAAAAGATTAAAACAAGAAGTTTTAGCTGTAACTGTTGGAGATTTATCTATTGATAAAATTGTTGAAATGCCCGTTGACAAAGTAAAAAACTTTTTTTTAAATCTTCCTAATAAAATAACTGCGGGTGAATTAAAAATTTCAACTCCTATTTTAAAAGAAATTATTGATAGAACCCAGTTTTTAAATGATGTAGGATTGTCCTATTTAACACTTTCTAGAAAAGCAGGAACTTTAGCCGGAGGAGAAGAGCAAAGAATAAGATTAGCAACTCAAATTGGTTCAAAATTATCAGGTGTTTTATATATTTTAGATGAACCATCTATTGGTTTACATTCAAGAGATCAAAATAAATTGATTGATACTTTAAAAAGATTGAAAGATTTGGGTAACACAGTTGTAGTTGTAGAGCACGATGAGCAAACAATGAAAACAGCTGACTGGATTATTGATATTGGTCCTGGAGCTGGAAAACATGGCGGAAAAGTTGTATTTGAAGGAACAGTAAAGCAACTTTTAAAGTCAGATACATTAACAGGAAAATATTTATCTGGCAGATTAAAGGTTGAAATTAGTGAAAGAAAAAATAAAAACACAGAGAAATCAGCAAAACAACAAGATTATTTAATAATAAAAGGAGCAGAAGAGCATAATTTAAAAAATATAGACGTAAAAATTCCTCTTGGAAAATTTGTTTGCGTTACTGGAGTTTCGGGGTCTGGAAAGTCAACTTTAGTTAATGATATTTTAGCAAGATATTTATTGAAAAAATTTTATAGAGCAAAAGAGGAGCCAGGATTGCATAAAGAAATTTTAGGAATTGAAAAGTTAAATAAGGTTGTTTTGGTTGATCAATCTCCAATTGGCAGAACTCCAAGATCAAATCCGGCAACATACACAGGCGCTTTTTCATATATTAGAGATATTTTTACGAAAACAAAAGAAGCTAGAATTAGAGGTTATTCCGCTGGAAGGTTTAGTTTTAATGTAAAAGGAGGAAGATGTGAAGCTTGTGAAGGACAAGGGCAAAAAAAAGTAGAAATGTATTTTTTACCTGATATTTATGTGGAATGTGAAGAATGTCGAGGTAAAAGATATAATAAAGAAGTTTTAGAAATTACATATAAAGACAAGAATATTGCTGATGTTTTAGAAATGACAGTTGAAGAGGCAATGGAATTTTTTAAAAATATTCCAGGTCTTTATGAAAAATTAAAAACATTAAAAGATGTTGGTTTGTCTTATCTCGAATTAGGACAGGCCGCTACAAGTTTATCGGGCGGAGAAGCACAAAGAGTAAAATTAGCTACTGAGCTTTCGCGCAAAGGCACAGGTAGGACATTATATATTTTAGACGAACCAACTACTGGTTTACATTTTGAAGATGTTAAAAAATTAATTACAGTTTTATTTGGTTTAGTGGAAAAAGGAAATACAGTTTTAGTTATTGAACATAATATGGATTTAATTAGAAATGCAGATTGGTTAATTGATTTGGGTCCAGAAGGTGGTGATGGTGGAGGACAAATTGTTGTTGAAGGAACTCCTGAATTTGTTAAGAAATCTAAAAAAGGATATACTTCAAAATATATATAAAAAAAGTATTGACTTTTTGTAAAAATTTTTTTAAATTATATTATCTAATAAAATTAATTTTTAAAAAAATATGAAGATAAAACCTTTATCAGATCATATTTTAATTGAACCTATAAAAGAAGAAGAAAAAACAAAGGGTGGCATTTTGTTGCCTGAAACAGCCTCAAAAGAGAGATCAGAGCAAGGTACTGTAATTGCCGTAGGACCAGGAAAAAGAAATGATGAAGGAAAATTATTTCCTATGTCCATAAAACCTGGCGATAAAGTTATTTTTACAAAATACGGTCCTAATGAAATTAAAATTGATAATAAAGAATATTTAATTGCTTCCGAAAATGATATTTTAGCAATAATTGAATAATTATTTGCTTACCAAATCAATTTTTTCTGGAATTTTTCTAAATTAAAATTCCCTGTTATGAAAAATTTATTTGGTTTGCTTAAAATAAAATAAAAACTATGGCAAAACAAATTAAATACAGCGAGGATGCTCGCAAGATATTAAAACAAGGATTAGATAAAGTTGCCAATGCTGTTAAAGTGACTTTAGGTCCAAAAGGAAGAAATGTTGTTTTGGGTTCTGGTTTTGGAGGTCCAACAATTACAAATGATGGAGTAACAATTGCTAAAGATATAGAATTAGAAGATATTGTTGAAAACATTGGCGCTGAAATTATAAAAGAAGTTGCATCAAAAACAAATGATACTGCGGGAGATGGAACAACTTCTGCTGTATTGCTCACTCAGGCAATTGCAACCGAAGGATTAAAAAATGTGGCAGCGGGAGCTAATCCTTTAGCATTAAGAAAAGGAATTGTGAAAGCTAAGGATATAGTAATTGAGGCATTAAGGAAAATGTCAAAACCAATTAGTACAAAAGATGAAATGGCTCAAGTTGCTACAATTTCAGCAGGAGATAAAGAAATGGGAGATTTAATTGCTGAAGTTATGGAAGAAGTAGGCAAAGATGGAGTTATAACAACCGAAGAATCAAAAACTTTTGGTTTATCAAAAGAAATTGTAAAGGGCTTACAGTTTGATAGAGGGTATATTTCAGGATATATGGTTACAAACACAGAAAAGATGGAATCTTCTTTGGAAGAACCATATATTTTAATAACAGATAAAAAAATATCTTCTTTACAAGAAATTTTACCTTTATTGGAAAAATTATTAAAAGCAGGCAAAAAAGAGTTAGTTATTATTGCAGATGATGTTGATGGAGACGCTTTAACAACTTTAATTGTAAATAAAATTAGAGGAATTTTTTCAGCTTTAGCTGTGAAAGCTCCTGGTTTTGGTGATAGGAAAAAGGAAATGCTACAAGACATTGCTATAGTTACAGGAGGTAAATTAATTTCAGAAGAATTGGGAATGAAATTGGAAAATGTTGAACTTGAAATGTTAGGAAGTGCTAGAAGAGTTATTGCCACAAAAGAAAACACAACAATTGTGGAAGGTAAAGGTGATAAGAAAGATATTGAAGCTAGAATTTCAGCTATTAGAAAAGAATTAGAAATTTCAACTTCAGAATTTGATAAAGAAAAATTGCAAGAAAGATTGGCAAAACTTTCTGGAGGAGTAGGTGTTATAAAAGTTGGAGCCGCTACAGAAGTTGAACAAAAAGCTAAACAGCATAAACTTGAAGATGCTTTGCATGCAACAAGAGCCGCTGTTGAGGAAGGAATTGTGCCAGGTGGAGGAGTTGCTTTAATTAGAGCTTTATCGGCTTTAGAAAATGTTGAAGCTGTAGGAGATGAAAAAACAGGAGTAAATATTTTAAAAAGAGCAATTGAAGAACCAATAAGACAAATTGCAAAAAATGCTGGAATAGATGGTGCAATTGTTGCTCAAAAAGTAAAAGAAAGCCAAGGCAATTTTGGTTTTAATGCAGGAACAATGGAATATTGTGATTTAATACAGGCAGGAGTTGTGGATCCAACTAAAGTTACAAGAACAGCTTTAGAAAACGCAGTTTCTGCTGCATCTATGCTTTTAACAACAGAAGCTGTTGTGGCGGATTTGCCTAAAAAAGATGACGGACACAAACATATGCCAAATCCAATGATGCAAGATGAATACTAATGATTTCAAAAAAGGCTGTGGAAAATCCACAGCCTTTTTAAGTATATTTTTAAAAATAATTATTATTTTGACAAGGTTTTATAATAGTGTATTATATCAATTAGACCTTTGTTAATTGTTTTAAGAAAGGATTAATATATGGATGCTGGTAAAAGTGTACATTGTGTCTGTTGCGTTGTGGTAAGGTGCGAGAGATGTGGAATAAGTTGTATTTTTAGCTCTAATAATTCTAATAAAGAATGTCGCAAGCATGGCTGGCAAAAATATTGGAGTTGGAAAAAACTTCGATTTATCTGGTATTGCAATTTGTGTGTAGCTGATGTTAATTTATTAAACAAAAAATACCACTTAAAATAAGTGGTTTTTTTGTTGTATTTTTATTTAAATTTGTTATTATTAAATAATTAAAAAAATATAAATATATATGAATTGTCCTGTTGATAATGAAAAATTGGAAAAAGTTTTATTTCATAATGTTGAGGCAGATTATTGTCCTAAATGTTTAGGAATATGGTTTGATCAAGATGAATTGCGTTTGGCAAAAGATGACGCCGACAAAAATATGAATTGGCTTGATATAGATTTATGGAGAGACAAATTGAAATTTAAAGTTTCTGAAGGAAATAAAATGTGTCCGGTTTGTCGAGTTGGTTTACGACAAGTTCATTATGATGATTCAAAAGTAAAAATTGATTTTTGTAAAATGTGTAATGGTATTTGGCTTGATAGGGGAGAATTTAAGCAAATAATGAATTACCTCAAAAGAAAATATGATTATGAGATTTTGCATCATTATACCGAAAATCTTTTATCAGAATTATGGGAAGTTTTTTCCGGACCCGAAACTTTTAGAGAAGAATTATCTGATTTTTTCACTCTTTTAAAACTTTTTAATTATAAATTTTCTACTCAGCATCCACATTTAAGTAAAATGCTGGGTGAATTACCAAAATAAAATTATTAAAATTTATAAAACATGAATATAATTTTTTGGATAATAATAATTGCCATAGTTTTATTAATATTATGGCTAATTGGTTTATATAATAGTTTAGTCACACTTAAAAATAGAGCAAAAGAAGCGTGGTCTGATATTGATGTACAAACAAAAAGAAGATATGATTTAATTCCAAACCTTGTTGAAACCGTAAAAGGATATGCAAATCATGAGAGGGAATTGTTTGAAAAAGTTACTCAAGCAAGAGCTGCTGCAATAAATGCACACGGAGCTAAAGAAAAAGCCGGTGCAGAAAATATTCTTTCAGATACTTTAAAATCACTTTTTGCTATTTCAGAAAACTATCCAGATTTAAAAGCTTCTCAGAATTTTTTGGAACTTCAAAGAGAATTATCAGACACAGAAAATAAAATTCAAGCAGCACGCAGATTTTACAATGCAAATGTTAGAGATTTAAACATTAAAATTGAGAGTTTCCCTGCAAATATGATTGCTTCTCAATTTGGATTTAAACCAATGGAATTATTTGAAGTTTCCAACGAAGCCGAGAAACAGCCAGTTTCTATAAAGTTTTAATATTATATGACAAATATATATAAACAAGCAGATTCAAACACAAGAAAAACCTGGTTCCTATTAACTGGGTTTTTGGTCTTTATTATTGCTTTAGGGTGGCTATTTTCTTATTTATTAGAAAGTAATGCTATTTTATATTTTTCTATAATTTTAAGCGTTTTAATGAGTTTTGGAAGTTATTGGTGGTCGGATAAAATTGTCTTATCAATGTATAGGGCTCAACCAGTTGATCTAAAACAAAATCCGGAATTATATCGGATTGTTGAAAATCTTTGTATTACAGCTGGATTGCCAATGCCTAAAATTTATATAATTCCTGAAATGCAACCAAATGCTTTTGCAACAGGTAGAAATAAACATCATGCAGTAGTGGCAGTAACGCAAGGCCTTTTAAATCGTCTTGAAAAATCAGAACTAGAAGGTGTTATTGCGCACGAATTATCTCATATTGGAAATAAAGATATGCTTTTAGCGACAGTTGTGGCAATTTTAGCTGGAATAATAGCCATACTTGCTAATATGTTTTTACGGGTTAGTTTTTGGGGAGGCGGAAGGAATGACAGAGATAATAAAGCAGGAATAGTTTTAATGTTTTTGGGAATTTTAGCAGCAATTTTAGCTCCTATTGCCGCTTCTTTAGTTCAGTTAGCAATTTCTAGAAAAAGAGAGTTTTTAGCAGATGCTAATGCTGCTCTTTTAACAAGATATCCTGAAGGATTAGCAAGAGCTTTAGAAAAAATTTCTTCTGATTCCACGCCAATGCGAGTAAAAAATGACGCAACAGCTAATTTATTTATTGAAGAACCGTATAAGGGAAAACAAAAAACTCATTGGTTCGCTAAATTATTTATGACACATCCTCCCGTAGAAGAAAGAATAAAAGCTCTGCGTGGAATGGAGATTTAATGTTATGCAAAAAAGAATTTATAAACACGAATTTAATGAAATTTTGCGCTATATTCCCGAGATTTCCCAAGAAGAGCGGGATTTTTTAAATAAGGTTTTTGCCAATGATTTAGTTGATGGTTTAACAGAATGGGAATTAAAACAAAAAATAAACTCTCTTAAATTTGATACAAATGATATTATTGATAATTTTGAGGCAGAAAAGATAAGATCCAAGTTGTTGGAAAGAATAAATAAAGGAGGAGTCGCATAGTGGCTATTGCAACGGCTTGGAAAGCCGTGACCTTCACGGGTCTCGTGGGTTCGAGTCCCACCTCCTCCGCTAAGTTTTTTGAAAGAGATTTAATTAAAAATAATTATGTTTTTTAAAATTTATTTAATTACTTTTTTAATATTTTTCATTATTGATATTTTTTGGTTAGGATTTATTGCTAATAATTTTTACAATAAATATATCGGTTTTTTAATGAAGCCAAATATAAATTGGACAGCAGCAATTTTATTTTATCTCTTGTTTATAGTTGGATTAGTACTTTTTGTGATTATGCCAGCAGTTGAAAAAGAATCATGGACGCATGCAATTCTTTTCGGCGCACTTTTTGGACTGATTTGTTATGCCACCTATGATTTGACCAACCTTGCCACACTCAAAGATTGGCCTTTATTAGTAACAGTTGTAGATTTATTATGGGGAACAACTTTAGGAGCATTAGTTTCATTAATAGCATATTTTATTTCTATTAGATTATTATGAATTATTTTTTAACAATTGCTATCTGTTTTACATTGGGCTTGTGATAGTAGGAGAATTTAAAATTATTTCCAATATTTTGCGTATTTAAACTCATAACACTTATCTATAATTTTTTTCATAATTTTAATACATTCTATTGGATAATTTCCCACTGATGTTTCATCTGAAAGCATTAAAGCATCAGCGCCATCTAATACAGCGTTAGCCACATCTGTTACTTCTGCATAAGTAGGGTAGGGTTTATCAATCATTGAAAGCATCATTTGTGTTGCTACAATTGCCGGTTTTTTATGCCAATGAGCGTGTCTTATTAAATCTTTTTGTAATAAGGGCAACTCTTCAACAGGGGTTTCCACTCCTAAATCTCCTCTAGCAACCATAATACCATCAGATTCTTTAATTATTTCATCTATTGCATTAAGAGCTGTGGCTCTTTCTATTTTAGATATTATTTTAATTTTAGAGCCAACAATTTTTCTAAGTTTTTTAACATCATCTGCTGTTTGAACAAAAGACATAGCAATATAATCCACCTCTTGTTTTGCTCCAAATTCTGCATCATCTTGATCTTTTTTTGTCAGACCGCCTTCTTTTAAATTTGTTTTAGGTACATTAATGCCTTTTTTTGAAGAAAGTTTTCCTCCAGTAATTACTCTTGCAATTATTGCATCATCTTGTATTTTTTCAACTTCCATTTTTATAGCTCCATTAGCTAAGAAAAATGGGTGCTTGATTTCTATATCATTAGCCAAACTTTGATAATCAATTGGTATACAATTCTCCTTTAAATTGCAATGATTATAAGAAAAAGAATAAACTTCTCCCTTTTTCATATTTATATCATAAGGAAGCATTCCCACCCTTATTCTAGGTCCGCAAAGATCTTGTAAAATTTTTATATCTTTTCCTGTTTCTTCTTTAATTTTTGACAAGTTTTCTTTTAATTCAACTAATTGTTTTTTTGTTGCGTGAGAAAAGTTTAATCTAGCAATATCCATTCCAGCAAGAGCCATTTCTTTCAAGAGTTCATAGTTTGCAGATCTTTCTCCCACATTAACTATAATTTTTGCGTTCATTGAAATTAATTTTTAATAATTTAGAAAATTATTATAACAAAAATTTATTAATTTTGAAAGTGTTGTTATTTTTAATAATATTGTATAATATAATTAAATATAAATTTAAAAAATAATATGGAAGAACAAACTATAAAATTTTTAGATAAATTATTTAAATTATTAATTATTTTGGTTGCTGGAATTTTATTATTTTTAGCGAGCCAGATTATTTTTCAATCAAAACTTTTAGAACAACAAAGTGGCAATCAATTTACTGTTTCAGGGCAGGGTAGGGTGTATGTCAAACCGGATGTAGCCATTGTTAATTTAGGTGTAAAAACCGAAGCTTCAACAGTTGATCAAGTCACAAAAAATAACACAGAAAAAATAAATGCAATAATTCAAGCAATTAAAGATTTAGGAATTGACGAAAAAGATATTCAAACTACAAATTATAATCTTTCTCCACTTTATAATTGGACAGAAGTTAATGGTAGAGTTTTTGAGGGATATGTTTTGAATCAAAATATAAGTGTTAAAATAAAAGATTTTACAAAAATTGGAGATGTTTTAGCTCAGTCAACTTCAAAAGGAGCAAATCAGGTGGATAATTTACAATTTACAATTGATAATCCAGAAGAATTAAGAAATCAAGCAAAAGCAAAAGCAATTGAACAAGCTAAAGCTAATGCAGAAAGTTTGGCAAAAGCTTCTGGTATAAGATTAGGCGAATTAATTAATATTTATGAAACATATGATTCCCCTGTTTCTTATAAAATGGCAGAAGGTATGGGAGGTAGTGATATGATTATAACTCCAAATATTCAGCCCGGTCAGCAAGAAATTGTAGTTACAATAAATCTTACTTATCGCATTAAATAATTTTAAAATATGGATTGTATTTTTTGTAAAATTGCAAAAGGCGAATTACCATCAACAAAAATTTTTGAGAATGAAAATTTAGTTGCTTTTAATGATATAAATCCAAAAGCAAAAACACATATTTTAATTATTCCCAAAGAACACATTGAATCAATAAAACATATTAATTTTAATCATAAAGATTTATTGGGTTCAATGTTTTTAGCTGCTAAAGAAATAGCACAAAAACAAAATCTTGAAGGATATAAATTGGTTTTTAATGTTGGGAGAGAAGGAGGGCAAATAGTTGATCATTTGCATTTGCATTTATTAAGTGCCGATGTGTCTGATTTGCCAGTTTGATTTTATAAAATTTTGTGTTAATATATAGGCGATACTAATTAAGCTTCCCTGCTTTAGGCAGGTTAATTTTGTGGACTCACAAGCAGAAGAAATCAAGAATAAGCTAAATATCGTTGATATTGTGAGTTCTTATGTTAAGCTCACAAAAACCGGAATTAACTATCGGGGAATTTGTCCTTTTCATTCTGAAAAAGGCCCTTCATTTTTTGTTTCTCCAAGTAGGCAGATATTTAAATGTTTTGGTTGCGGAGCGGGAGGAGATATTTTTGAATTTATTAAAAGAATAGAAGGTGTTGAATTTGGCGATGCATTGAAAATTTTGGCAGATAGAGCTGGGGTTGTTCTTAAAAAAACAAATCCACAATTAAGAACAGAAAGGCAAAGATTATATGAAATTTGCGAATTAGCAGCATCTTTTTTTGAGAAACAACTACATGGATCTGATTGGGGGAGAAAAGCAAAAGAATATCTTTTAAAAAGAGGAATATCAGAAGAATCTATTAAAAAATGGAGATTAGGTTATTCGCCTGACACCTGGCAAGGATTATCTGATTTTTTAGTAAGCAGAGGATATAATCGAGAAGAGATTATAAAAGCTGGATTGGCCGTGGTTTCTGAAAAAGGAAAAAATCCTTATGACAGATTTAGAGGAAGAATAATTTTTCCTATTTTTGATTTAAATTCTAAAGTAATTGGATTTGGAGCTCGTATTTTTAAGGAAATAGATAAAAAGGAAACAGCTAAATACATAAATACTCCACAGACATTATTGTATGATAAAAGTAATATTCTTTATGGAATGAATTTTGCCAAAGTTGCTGTTAGAAAAAATAATCAGTGTGTTTTAACAGAAGGATATACAGATGCTATTATGGCTCATCAGGCAGGATTTGAAAATACAGTGGCAGTTTCGGGCACTGCTTTAACTTCGCAACATTTAATAATTCTAAAAAGATATACAGAAAATTTGCTTTTATCTTTTGATATGGATGTTGCCGGAGATACCGCAACAAAAAGAGGAATTAATTTGGCAGAATCACAGGGTTTTAATATAAAAGTTATCAATTCATATTCAGAAAAAGATCCAGCAGATATAATTTTAGAAGATCCTAAAATTTGGGAAAATTCAGTAAATAATGCAAGAACAATAATGGATTATTATTTTGATTCTGCTTTTTCTAAATATGATAAAAACACTCCATCTGGGAAAAAAGAAATAGGTAAAATTATTTTGCCGGAAATTAAAAGAATTCAAAATAAAATTGAACAATCTCATTGGGTGCAAAAATTAGCGGAAATGTTGGGAGTAAGTGAAGAAGTGATTTTTGATGAATTAAAAAATATTAAAGAAGATATTAATTATTTTGAAATAGAAAATAATCATATAAATAAAATAGTAGAAGAAAGATCTCTTTCTCTTTCTGGAAGGAAGAAAATGATAGAAGAAAAGATTATTTCATTAGTTTTAAAAGATCCTGAAAACTTAGATATGATAAGAGATGAACATTATTATTTGTTTAGTGATAAAAATAAAAATTTTATTATAAGTGCTAAAACAAGTCTTTCAAATATACTAGAAACAGAAAAAAAAGCTATTTTTGCTGATTTTTTAAAAAAAGAAGAGTATAAAGATATTTTAGATGAGTTAGCACTAAGAGCTGAAGTGGAGTTAGAAGAAGATAATTCGGAAGAGGTTGGACTTTGCCTTTTACAGCTAAAAGATATAGAATTGAGAAATACATTAAATAAACTTTCTGAAGAATTAAAGACAGAACAAGATCCACAAAAAAAAGAAGAATTAATAAAAGAATTTAATAATAAAGCAAAAGAATTACATAATTTAAATTAACTTTTATTTAAATAAAATATCTTTAAATTTTAAAATTATTTGTTTTATTTAAAAACAAAAAAGAAATGCCGAAAAAAGTTAAAAAATTAAAAAAGCTACATAAATCAGCTAAAGGTAAAAAACCTGCGGCAAAGAGAACTGTAGCGCAAAAAAGATTTATTATAAATAAAAAAGGTTTAGATGCGCTTATACGAAAAGGCGAGGAAAGAGGTTTTGTTACAACTTCTGAAATTTTGTATTATTTTCCAAAAATTGAAAGAGATATAGAGGGCTTAGAAAAAATGTATGATAATTTCAGAGAGAGGGGAATTGAAATTAAAGAAATGCAGGAATTTTTGGAAACAAAAAAACAAAAAGAAAGAAAAGCTAAAAAATCCGCATTAGGAAAAATTGATCCAATACAAATGTATTTAAAAGAAATTGGTAAGTCGGGATTTTTATCTGCCAAGGAAGAAAAAGAGTTGGCAAAAAGAATTGAGGCTGGTGATGAAGAGGCAAAAAATAAATTAGCTTTAGCAAATTTAAGATTAGTTGTTTCTATTGCTAAAAAATATGTTGGTAGAAGTCCAAATCTAACTTTGCTTGATTTAATTCAAGAAGGAAATTTAGGATTATTTAAAGCAGTTAAAAAATTTGATTGGAGAAAAGGATATAAATTTTCAACTTATGCAACTTGGTGGATCAGGCAATCAATTACAAGAGCTTTAGCAGATCAGGCAAGAACAATTCGTATTCCTGTTCATATGATTGAAACTATTTCAAAATATACAAAAATTAGAAAAAATCTTTTACAAGAATTAGGGCGAGAGCCATTAGCAGAAGAAATTGCCGCTGAAATGGGATTAGAAACAGAAAAAGTTCATCATATTAGAAAAATTGCTCAAAAAGCAGTATCTTTAGAAACTCCTGTTGGTGAAGATAAAGACAAGCAAGACAGCATTTTAGCAGAATTTATTAAAGATGATAAAACAATTGCCCCAAACACTGAAGCTTCAAGAAAACTTCTAAAAGAAAGATTGAAAGAAATTTCATCAGAACTTACGCCAAGAGAATTAAAAATTTTAGCAATGAGGTTTGGTTTAGATGATGGGGTGATGCACACATTAGAAGAAACAGGAGAGGAATTTGGTGTAACTCGTGAAAGAATTAGGCAAATTCAAGCAAAAGCTTTAGAAAAACTTCGCAAGCACAAAGAACTAAAAAAAGTTCGTGATTATTACTAATAAAAACCCCGTAAAAACGGGGTTTTTATTAAAATTATTATTGACATAATAGTTTTAAAGATTTATGATTTATATGGGTAGCAAATGCTACATTTTTTGTTCGTTAAATTCTTGAGTAAGGAGACAGCCATGAACCGGAAGAATGGCAGCAAGAGTCGGAGCGATGTTCGGGAAAGTCTTTTGAAGCGCCAGCAAGAATTATTAATTCTTTTAGATGGCCAAAGAGGACAGCTTAATGGCCATCAAGATGGCGCAGATTTGGTTGATGATGCATTTGAGGAGATCGCAAACACAATAGGATCTGAACTTATTGACATCATTAATCAAGAACTGTTACTTGTGGAGCTTGCGCTGCAAAAGGTTTCTGACGGCATTTATGGAAAATGCGAGGCTTGCAATAAGAAAATATCTAAAACCAGACTCTCAATCGTTCCTTACGCAACTCTTTGTGCGAGATGTCAAAAAAAAGCAGAAGGCGGAAATCATCATTATTCTCGGAAGCGTCAATTCAAACGCTAACTTCTTAACCTTCTTCTCAATATTCAAGATTTTCTTTAATAAGCCGTTTTTAAAAAGAAAAAAACGGCTTTTTGTTTTAGAAACCCAAAGATTTATATATTGAGTAGGCAATAATTAAAAATAAAATAACATAAAGCACAACAAGGTGCCAAACTGGTTCAATTAGAAAATTAATTATGTATAAAATTATTTCTCCAAATGTCATATTATTTAAAAAAGTTTGCTATTTTATTTAATATCTCGTTTAAAGGATTTAAAATCCAACTCAAGTCAATTCCCCATTTTGTTATATCTAAATATATTGAAAAATGCCCTAAAAAACGATTTATATTAAAACCAAAAAAATATTGGATTATATAAATTAAAAGCAAAAAAATAATAATTGCCAAAAGTGCTTTTACAATTGGCTTTAAAACAAATCTAACAAGAAAATAAACTAAAACAAAAGTGATTATTATGGCTAAAATAGATTCTATGTTCATATTATAAAATTATAACATTAATAAAATTTATATACCATAATTTTAAAAAAGAGTTATAATATAAATAATGAAATTTATAAAATCAATTCTAAAGTTTTTTTTCTTTTTAATTTTAGCTGTTATTTTTGTTATTGTGTTATTGGCGGTTGCGTTAGTTATAATTAAGCCATATGGAATAGATGTGATTAAAATAATTCCTGTTTTATTAAATAAAAACATAGAAAGCAGTTATGACCATCCATATTTAACCACAAAACAAGAAGCGCTTTTGGAATCTGCGGGCATTAATCCTAAAAATATTCCAACTGAAGTAACTCCAGAATTGCAAAGTTGCGCTGAATCAATTTTAGGGAAACAAAGAGTTAAAGAAATTGAACAGGGGAGTGAACCGACAATTAATGAAATATTGCAATTAAAATCTTGTTTATAAATAAAATATATAAAATAAAAAACTCTACAAAATTATTGTAGAGATTTATTTTTGAAAAAGTAAACAAGTGTTTTAATTTATTTATTAATCTTCTGACTTTTTTTGAATGCTTGCCCAACGAGAATGAGGACTATTGTCAAGAACAAAATCTGGGCATGTTGGCGCTAAATTTTTAAAAGCTATATTATTTTTTTCAATAAAATGTTTCTTTAAGCAATAAAATACAGTTAATTCAATATTTGTTTCAACTTCAAAATTACAACAAAACCGACACTCTTTTGGGGAAATAATTGTTGGATTCACGATATATTTCCTTTCTTCTTTAGAAATTTATCAAAGAGCAAAACCGATTTACTTTTTGAGAAATTATATTATAAATTAAAATTTTGTCAATTATAAATAAAAAACTATATAATAAATCAAAAACCATCTAATTTAAATATTTTTTATGTTTTAAAATTAAATCTTAATTAAATTTTTAGATTTATAGATTTTAAAAAGATTGGCTTCATATATTAAAGATCTTTAAAGCGATAATTTATTTACTTAATTATTTTTATCGCTTTGCCATTTATTAAAGCATCGGCAATCTTTTTATAAGCAGAATATAAAATCCTTTGATATGTGCTTTGTGAAGTTTTCATTTTGTCAGCCGCTTCGATCTGTTCCAAATCGTTAATGTGTCGTAAGCGATATGCTTCAATTTCCTCTGTTGTAAGTTCAACAATTTCAAGTTCCCTCATTGGCACGCCTTGAGGTTTAAAATAAGTTATATTTGGTTCAAATCTTATTCTTCTGCAAAGTCTTGGTCTTGGCATAAATTTATTGAAATAACCTAAATAAATTGATACGATCTTAATTGAAAGAAGGTCTCCCCAGCCCCCCTAAAGGGAAAGGCTGGGCTCTCGGCCTTCTTTTATTTTTGGGCTTTAAGTTCAGAGAGTCGCTCTTTGATAGCTTTCAGATCTTCCTCTAATATTTTGGCTTCATCTTCAAGCATTTGTTTTTCGTTTTTTGGTGATATTTGAGAACCAAATCTCCAATATCGGCCAAAGCCACGATTAAATCCTCGTCTGAAGCCACCACCGCAGGGGCCTAAACCCCAGCCAGTGCCTGCTCCCGTTCCCCAAGGCCCAATTCCATCTCGTCTTGGCATAGTTTTATAGGTTATTATTGTTTAATAGACAACCTGACCTTTATTATGCTATCATATTATGAATATATACCCATAACTATGCTTGTGTCAATACCTAAAAGAAAAAACTGCTTTTTATAAAAAGCAGTTTTTTATGCTCAATACCTGGAATAACGTTCGGAAAGAAATAATCAAGGAAAATAATGATTTGAAACAGCTTTGATTCTTCTAAAACAGTTTGGGAGGGTTTTCTGAAGTAATCGGTCTCGCATCACCCTTACCTAAGCCCTCAAAGATAAAAAAGTTGCCCTCCTTTCCAGCTCTCCAGTTTTCGCATATGCCAATAGGGTCAATCGTGGTAACAGAATAAATAGGTTTTATTTGGACTAGCGACACTTTTATAATTGCACGAGCAAACTCTTCATTGCTTACATTTAAAGGAATTTCACTTATGAGCTGTCCTGTAAATACCAAGAATATATGGTTCAGACTAGTTATCTCTTTTGAGATTTCATCGGCAAGTTTTTTAAAATCATATTTACCACCAGCAGATACGTAGCAGACTAGAAGGGTATTAGGCTCGTAATGCTTTTTTGAAAGTTTATTTTTGATTGTATCAATAACAGTTTCTCCTGAAAGATGCTCAACAACCTCAATCTCTCGCACGTGCATTTTCTTAATGCCATCTTTTTCTACAAGAGTTCCTATTACTCCATCTGGCGGGTCATTCTCGGGTTTTAAAATCCACCACGGTCCAACTTCTTCTTGTTGCTCCATTACCTTAGCAATAATGGAAGTAGCATAAATTTCTTTTGCTTTTTTTAAATCACGATGAGTCCAAATATAATCGTGAGGCTTGTTAAGCTTTTTTTTGAGTTTTTGATATTCATTCCAAAAATTCATCAATCCATAACAAGGATTGAACCAAGTGATATCTTTCTCTTTTAAATAATATAGATGTCCGGTATCCATATTTGAATTTACTTATTTTTCTTATTCTTAGGCACAACTTCTTCTTGTTTAGGCATCAATTCATTTACGATATCATCAACTTTTTTAAGTCTTGTCATTTTATACAGAGCGTAACAAAGCCACACTTATTGCAGATTACTCCGACTAATGGAATTGATGGTCCTCCAATAATGAGATTATTGATTAGCTGTTTTTGCGGTGGCTGATTGAAGTAACCATCAATCAGGGCGAAGTTTTGATTTTCACATCTAGGACAAGGTAAAACAGTACCTTTATCTTGAAGTGCTTTAATTACTTTTTTCTTTTGATCTTCATTTATATCTATAGTATTTTAATTATACCATAAATTAGGTGTTTTTAGAATAAAAATTTGCTATAATTTATCTGCTATTGCCATAGCGAAAATTACTATGACAAACAAAATGCTTGCAAGAAAAAACGATTTTAAAAATTATAGAAAAATGACTGCGCTGGAGAAAAAATATGCAGAATTAGAACCGACGAAATTGCTGATAAATAAAGCAAAAACAGAGGTTTTGACCTCTGTTCGTGCACAATGGCTCCGAACGCTGAACGAAATCCGAACTTTTTTCCGCAAAAATCCGGACGCTGAATTTTGAAAAAAATTTGCGCTCGGGCGGGCAAAAAGGAAGGGGATCTAGGGGAAGGAATTTTTGCCCGCCCTCGCTTCTTGCCCCGTAGCGTCCTGCGAAAGCGGGACTGCTTCTGGGGTTCCGCCGCCGCCGAATTTCGTGCCAGCGAAGCTGGCGCGCCGCCTTAAAATTACTTAGCCAAAAACCCGATAATTAACCCGCCGATCGTTCCAATTCCGATAATAGGCGCGTAAGCTCGGGTGATAATCGCCGAAGGCAAACTTAAGGAGAATCCTAAAATCAAACCAGTAACAGATTGCGGTATACTCAAATCCACAAGAGGAATCAGGAAACCAATCATAAACCTTTCAATAAAAGCGGCTGTCATTGCCTCAACCCGCTTTCGATTGTTTTCGTATTTCAGGGGAATCATAACCAAAACATCAATTATTCCAAATACCAGACCGCAGATTGTTCCTAAAAGGATTTTGTTCATATTATTTTTCCTTAAATTATATTTCGACCTAATTTTATTATATCAATTTTGAAGCTAAAATTCATTGGCACGCCGCCTAAATTCTTTTCATTTGGGCAATTATTTGATTAGCCAAATCTCTTTTATCAATCAAATAATTATCCCATTTGTTTGACTCTTTTTTCTTCCGTCCGGCGACAAAGCCAAATATTTTTCCGCCGTCCAGTTTATTTGCGTGTTTTATCAAATCAGGAGCCGGCACAAACCACAGATAATCCCAAATGTCGCCTTCCTCTGTGTCAAAATAGCAGAAAACAACCGCCATTGAATAATTATTAACTATGCCGGCCGCTTTTGTAGTAGCAGTAAAAATCTCGTCAGGATTATCGCCAAAGCGACTTTTTATCTGAATATACATTGTTTTTAAACTGCCTTTTTCTTTCACAATTAAGTCAATGCCTTCGTCATCGGAAATTGGTTTATAGCACGAAAGTGTCGTGTCGCCGTAAAGCGTAACGAGTTCCGCGATTCTCGCTTCGGCAATGTCGCCTTTTTGTTTGGTGGAAACATCTTTTGATATTTTCCAAATCTTTTCTGCTTTTTTAACTTCAACTGGTGGTGTGGCGACAAAATTTTCGTTTAATCCAAAGGTGGACGGAGCAGTTTTAATAAAACGAGATTTTTCTTTTTTGCTATTTATATCAACCACAAGCTGGGCGTTCATGGTCGCTTCCGGTGTTTTGCCGGCAGTTTTAAGCCAACCGCGCGAAAGCGCGATTTTTGTAATCTCTTTGCTATGAAGCGGCTTGCCCGCTTCTTTCAAAATTGTATAGGCGATGTCTTTAAATGAGTTCATATTTTTATATTTTCTGCGACCAATTTGTCTTTAATCCATTTTTCCGCTTCTTGTTCGTTTTTTTCAATCGCTATTTCCACCCCTCGCTTGGCGATTTCAAGGAGAGATTTGGATAATTTCTTAGTTTCGTACACTTCAGCGATCTTATTTTTGATTTCTTCTTGTGTTTTTGAATCTATTTTCGGTAAAACGATTTTTGATAATTCATCTTTGCCAATAGCGGTTAAAATTGTTCCCTTACAACCTTTCTTTAACTGTAGTTGGCCGACTTTTGTTTTTAATAACACAAGCAATGTTTCCGAATTAATTTTATCTGAATTGACGGCAAAAAATCCCGTTGAGCACAAGGCATTTTTCCAATCTTCTGTTATCAACGCAATGCTTTCAAGTGATCCTTCAATAGATGAAACAATCAAATCGCCTTTTTGCACTTTACGTCGCGCTCTTGATGGTAACTCATTGCCAAAATTTTCCGTGTAGCCGTTGATTTCGCCGTTTGATGAAATGTTGGCAAGCTCAATATACTTGTATTGCTCGTTGTCTTTGGGTGTAAAATTCTTATCTTTGATTTTCACTAAATTCCCCAGCTCATCAAACCCGCCTTTATATTTTTTCACCGCTTCAATAATTTCCTCATACTTTGGCTGAAAATACTCCGCGTCAATTCTTTCCGCTTTTTGCGTGTCAGAATAGTTTTTGATAAAAGAAAGCGTGTGTTTTGGCTTCCAGTTTAAAAGCCCAAGTTCGGAAAGGAGGAGTTGCTCGGCTTGGGAGTAGAGGGATTTGGAGTTATCAATTAGGCTGTTAGCTTGATTTATAATTTTTGAAAATTTACCTTGGAAATCATTACTAAACAAAGGAATTTTAAATTTTCTAATTCTTTCAAGAGCAAGCTTTGGCTGTGCCGTCCCGACTTTCTCTCTGTGAATTTGTATCTGTCCATGCTTGGAGAGTAAAAAGGCAAACAAAAATTCAGGAATTACTTTTTCTAAGTTTGTTACTTTGGCGCAATTTTCGGTCAGATTGCATCTTTTAAGCTCAAATTTAACTATTCCAACATCACCTATAGAATTACCAACTATAGTTATCAAAACATCATCTTTTTTAGTTTGGTATCTTTTTAAAAAGTCATGCAGTTTAGGCGAAATTTTTGGAGAATTTTCGTATTGCACAAATCCATTTTTAACATCTTCTGCTCTAATATAGGAAACTCCTTCATCTGAGAAATTTTCGCCAAGTGGTAATCTTTTACCGCCATTTACATTGCTAATTTCGGAAAGCATTAAATTTTCATGAGATGTAACCAACTCAAGAGAATTTAAAAAGTCTGGCCTAAAATAGTCCGCATCAATTCTAAAATCAGAATTTTCTTTTACCGTTTTATAATTTACCACTGAATATTGCATAGTTAGTTAATAGTTCTTTTTTAAATATATTTCTTTTTCATCTTTACTAGCAGTCCAGTTTTTAAATAATTTAATGAATGAATTACTAACTGGATTTTTTGCAAAAGGATTATTTACAAAAATACAATCATCGCCAATATTTTCAGGATGATTTAGAACAGTTTTATCAGAAAAAAGAACGCTACTGATAAAATTGAAATCTTGATTAACAAAATAATTGACAGGCACAGGCTTGTTATTTGCCTTTAAAACTTCGTTTCTATGCGAAAAATTGGATGCACCCGTTTTGATATTAATTTGCATAGACTGAAAACCAAATAATGCTTTCAATACATTCGGCATACTTGGATCTTCTGTATGACCTAAATCAGCAGTATTGATGGCAATAATAAAAGGTTTCATTGAATCAAACCATTCTTTTTTTTCCCATTTTTTATATTGGTCTAGAGCCTTATAGTTTATTTCGTTTGTTATTCGTAAAATCATTTTATCAGTAGGCACGCCTTGAAGTTGAATTTCCTCTGGTTTTGTAGCAATAAACATTTCAGGAACCGAATCAGACATATCAGGTTTACCCTTTGTTGGTGCAACACACTCAATATAACCAATTTCATCAATCACAAAATCTGGCCCTCCTTTTTGTTTTTCTTTTTTGGATTTAACTTTTAATTTTAACCCTTTTTCTAAAAATACATTTCCAACATACATTTCCCATGATCTTTGATGAAAATTTGTTTTGATTTGAGACAAAAAATGAGAATCAGCATATGGTTTATATCTCACCCATAATTTATCAAATCTTTCTCTCCTTTCTTTACAACAGCTACTTGTAATAAAATAAGGGTCATATTTGGGATACTTTTTTTTAATTTCTTCTAACTCCTCATCTGTTTTAATAAGAGGAAGTTCAACTGTAAAAAGTGTGTCTTTCATAATCTATCTCCAAAAACTTAATTTTTCTTTCTTTGCCCATTCAATAAACTTTTCTGCAATGCCGTCGGGCAATTCGCCATCGTGGTTGTGCAAGTCATGATCAATAATCATGTGGCCGTTTTTATCGAGTTTTGGTTGATTGTTGCCATTTTTGACGAAGACATACTCACCGGAATTGTCCTTGCCTGGCTTTTCTGACACTGCAAAGAAAATTGGGTAATCTTCCACTTTCGGACAAAGCGGGCCAGCTTGTGGGTCGTCATTCCACTTTTGCACAAAAAGCACGCTGGTTTTTACGCCGGCATGAGGTTTAAAAGTGTTAACATGAAGCCCGACTACTGCAAGGATTCTGGCTTTTTCGGCAATGTACTCACGAATGGCTTTGTCTGATGTGTTGTTAAAACGGCCTTGTGGTAAAACAATTGCCATTCTTCCACCCGGCTTCAAAAAATTTAAGTTTCTTTCAATAAACAAAATATCGCGTCCAACTTTTGATTTGGGTTTGTTTTTTTCATTGTAGCCAAGATCGTATTTGTGAATTATGCGAGATTCTTTGATGTCTCCGGCAAAAGGCGGATTAGCCATTAAAATATCAAAATTAAATTCTTTGTAAGAGTTTGGATCTTTGCGCAATGCTTCAAGGCGTTTTAATCCTGCACCGTATACTTCCAGCCAGTCACGATTTTGGATTGATTCATTCCAACGTTCATAATCAAGATTATTGAGATGTAAAACATTAGTATTTCCGTCTCCGGCGATCAAATTTAAGGTGCGAGCCACTCGCACAACTTTTTCATCAAAATCAATACCAAAAACTTTTAATACATTTTCTTTTTCTTCTTCGGAAATGTCAGTGTTTTGAAATAAATGTCCGGTAATGTGAAAAATTGTGTGCACGGTGAATCCGCAAGAACCGGCCGCTGTGTCCACCATATATTCGCCGGGCTTGGGATTGAGCATTTTAACGCACATATCAATCACATGGCGAGGGGTGAAGTATTGGCCTTTTTCACCTTTTGACGACTTATTGACTAAGTATTCAAAGGCTTCGTCTATGATTTGCAGATTTGAGTTGAAAAGTTTTATATCCTGCAAACTAGAAACGCTAACCGAAAGATGAGAAGGCGAAAGCTGAATTTGGCTTGCTTCGTCAAACACGCCCGGCCATTTGGCTTTGGCTTCGTCAAAAAGGTGCTGAATTTTATGCTTGAGTTCAATATCGGTTTGCCCTGTGTTTCTAAATTCTAAAACTCTGAAATTTGAATCGTCTATTTTTGCCAAAACTTCTTTTACCTTTTCATAATCTCCGCGATCTTCTTTATCTAATTTGTCCTCAAGATAAAACTCAATCCGCATTTTATCTTTCTTGCTTTGCAGTTCATCGTAAAGTTTAGTGAAAATCAGTTTAAAAACTTCTTCAAAAACATCTACTCCAGCATTGGCCAAAACTTCATTTTCCATTTCCTGAATAATGGTTTTAAGCGATTTTCCCTCGTTCGGGATTTTGTCTTTGATGATTAAGTCTTTGAGGGTGAATCTTTCTTTCAAAATATCTTCAAGCGTTTGGTCGGCTTTGGGAATGTCGGTAATGTCTTCAAAGTAATTTGGGTCTTTGCGGTTGTAGTGCGAGATTTGTCCGCCGTTGGTCCAAACGGCAATCGGCGCGCCTGTGGCGTTGGTGTAGGAACGAAGTTGATTTTTTCCGTCTTGTAGTTTTGGTTTTTTGATTTCAACAATAATGTATTCAACAGTCGGGCGGTCTTTGTCAAAAACCACAATGTCGGCGGATTTTACCTCGCGACCAAAATGGATTGCGTGTTCAAACTTGATTCTTTGTTTCGGGTATCCATATTCGTAAAGCAGTTTCATGGCGTAAAGTTGACGCACAACTTCTTCTGGCTTTAAAACAATTTCTTTGTCGCGAATAGCACAAACAACATGCGGCTTGCCGTCTTTAAAAGTGATCTTGTTTTCCAGCTCATCAACTAGCTTTTGATTAAATAAAGAAAAGCTATAATTTGAATCTTTGATAATGTTTAAAATGTTTTTCATATTTTTATTTAAATAATTCAGCCACCGGTACACCGAGGGCTTTGGCTATTTTTTCTAATGTGTCCACGGTCGGATTCGGGCTTTCGCCTGTTTCTATCTTTACAACCGTATTTAACGCTAAATCAGCATCTTTGGAGAGGCGATCTTGTGATATCCTTTTTTTGATTCGCAATTTGCGGATATTTTTGCTAACAGTGTTTGCCATAAAGTTGATATTTAAATTTCACCATAATGCGCCCATTCATCTTCTTTGAGCGAGCGCAGATATTTTCCGACATCTTCAAGTTGATTATGATTAGCTGCTGATTGGACATGATCTTTAAACCTTAAATTTTTTTCAAGAGGAGAGGACATTTCCCAACCATTAAGAATCAAGGGTAAATCTAGATTTTCTTTATCTTTGAGCATGTTAAAAAAATCATTCCACTTCATTGGTATAGGACACACTCTATTATTTGAAGTACAAAACTTCCAAAGCGATTCAAATGTTTCTTTTACTGGTTGGTTTGCCATATTGGTTTGACTTTGATAAACTATTATAATACACTACTTATAGTGAGTGTATATCAACTTGCTTAATGTAATGGTATCAAAAATATTAAAATTTGGCAAACAAAAATGGAGTTCCTTGATGTTGCGCGCGAATGGGCAGGGCGGGTCAAGCGCAACTGTATTGGCGGCGCGCCAGCTTTGCTGGCACGAAATTCGGCGGCGGCGGAAAAGCGAGGGCGGGTAAAAATTCCTCCCTCCCAACCCCCCTTCCTTTTTGCCCGCCCGAGCGCAAATCTTTTTCAAAATTTTGAGTTCGTATCGTTAAATTTGGCTCCCGAATTAAAACCTTCGCAAACTTTTGAAATTATTTTGCCAAATCTGATACATAAATCTAAAAAACGAAATCTGACATAACCGCCTCGCTTCGCTCGGCGGAACGCTCGGGCGTGGCGGAATTCCTCCCCCCAACCCCCTCCTTCCGCCACGCCCTCGCTTGGGCTTCGCAAAAAATTTTCGGCGATTTTATTTAACAAATCGTCTTTGTGTCCTAGATAAATTTTGGATCAAAATTTTACCTTTTGCGACTTTCTCCGCAACTGCTTTTGCTTTGTCGAGATTTGATGTTGGAACTAACAGCTCTTTTTTCTTGTTAGTCTGGCTGTTTAACCGTCTTACTGCTTTTGCTAACGATTTTTCCCCACTACTTCTCTCAACTTCACGCGCAATTTTTGGACTACTTGCATCAAGCCGACGATTTCCTCGTATTGGAACTTCGGTTTTCGATCCGCTTAATCCGCGAGTTTTTGCATTTTTGTGCGATGATGTTTCTGCCATATTAGTCAAAGTTTATTTCAAGTGGTTTTACATCCGGAATCCGTTCGACACAGGTCGGCTCAAACTTATTGTAAAGCGCAACCTCGGCTCCGTCTCGGTCAGCTTGTCCTGAAATGGCTGCCGCCCGAAAATAACATGTGTAGTTATTAAGATATTTTTGACAACATTCGTTTGTTTCGTTCCCTGAAAGATGCTGAGCAAGACGATTATTTAAATCTTCCGCTTGTCCAACATAATAAACATAATATTTATCATCGGTTCGGTTATAGTTTATTAGGCGATATACCCCAGCTATTGCTTTTATTCTATTAACCCCCGATTGTGTGAGCGGAATCCGCTCCGTCCATTTTAATTGCATAATTTTGATTAAGTTAATAATTGTGGATAACTCCGACCTTGATTTTCTATTTTTTTTCTATTATACTCTTAGTATAGGAATAAAGTCAAGTTTATGATTACTAAAAAGCAAAAAGAAGTCTTTGACTTCATAAAAACTTATTCAAAGAGCAATGGTTATGCTCCCTCACTTGAAGAAATACAGAGGAAATTTAAGCTTGCCTCTGTTTCCACGGCTCATTTTCATGTTACTAAATTAAAAAAAGCTGGATATTTAGAAAAAATAGAAAATAAAGCACGATCAATCAGTGTGCCAGAAAAAGAGCAGTTAGTAAGAATTCCGCTCATGGGCGTAATCGCTGCCGGCGAACCGATTGAAGCAATTCGCCAAAATGAATTTATAGCAGTTGCTAAAACGAAATTACCAAAAAATGGCGACTTTTATGCTTTGCGAGTAAGCGGAAACAGTATGATTGATGAAAATATAAAAGATGGCGATATTATTTTAGTTAGACAGCAAGAAGTTGCTGAAAATGGACAAAGAGTAGTCGCTTTAATAGATAATTACGAGGCAACGCTGAAAAAATTTTTCAAAGAGCGTAATCAGATTCGGCTTCAACCAGCAAATAGTGCTTATGAGCCGATTATCATACGAAAAGACAGAGATATAAAAATCCAAGGTATCGTTGTTGACGTTATACAAAACGAACCACAACAGATAGAGGATTTTTTGACTACAATTTCGCTAAAAAGAAATAAAATACTTCCGTTAAATAAAATAATTTTAGGTGATGCTATCGCAGAACTTAAAAAACTTCCCAACGAAAGTTGTGATGTCATCGTTATTGACCCGCCGTATAATATTGGTAAGAATTTTGGGAATAATATTGATAAAAGAGAATTAAGTGAATATGTGGCTTGGTGCAAAGAATGGATTAACGAAAGTATAAGAGTAATGAAGCCAACAGGAACCATGTTTATTTACGGTTTTAGCGAAATCTTAGCTCATCTTTCCGTTGAAATTCCGATAAATAAACGCTGGCTTATTTGGCACTATACAAATAAAAACGTTGCGTCCTTAAATTTTTGGCAAAGAAGTCATGAGGCGATTATATGTGCATGGAAAGATAGGCCAATTTTTAATCGTGATGATGTAAGAGAACCTTATACGGAAGGATTTTTAAACGGAGCCGCCGGAAAAGTAAGAAAAGGAACAATTGGCAGATTTAGCAAAAATGGAACAGAAACTGTTTATAAAGCACACGAAGGTGGAGCATTACCTAGAGATGTAATAAAAATACCGGCACTTGCCGGAGGAGCAGGGATGATAGAAAGATGGTTTTTGTGTAAAACTTGCGATGATGTTTTTGAGCCAAGAGAATTAAAAAAACATGAAAAACATGAAATTATTAAACATCCAACGCAAAAACCTCTTGAGTTATCACGAAAACTGATCTTGTCTGCTATGCCAAGAAAAGAAGGAGTTGTGTTGGTACCATTTGTGGGAACTGGCTCAGAATGCGTAGCCGCAAAAGAATTGGGGCAATCTTATATCGGTTTTGAAATAAATCCTGATTATATTCGTATTGCTGAAAAATTTTTAAAAAACACAAGAATTACTCCAAGATTATTTTGATTGGTCTATCTCTCTTTTCTTATTTTCAAAAACAAAAGGAGTAAAAACAACAAAGCCATTAGGAAATCGTTTTAATCCTTTGTTTTCTATAAATCGTAAATAAGGTAATTTGAATTTACCGTCTTTTTTCTTTGGATTTTTGAAATAATCATCACTCGGTACTTCATATTTAATATCAATAAATTCGCCTTTTATTTGCTTTTTTGATTGTTTTTCTTTTCTGACTTCCCTACTGAAAGTTGCTTTTTTAACTTGATAATTTAAAATTCTATTTTTATAGACGACTTGAAAATCGGCTCCTTGATGATCAAGCTCGGCGGACATCGAGACTGTTCTATCACCAAAAACTGATTCTGCGACATAACCGGCATGAATTTGTGTAATAATACTTGCCCATGTGCGATAAATTCTCGCCGGAAGTCCGCGATAAAAACAGTCCTTGCACATTGTTATCTTTTGCCGGAATGATTCAATTTCTAATTTTTTAGAACTGAGATACTCTTTATAAAAATCCTCAAAATCTAAAAATTTCTTTTGATCCCAATAAACTTTATACAGCATTTCTATCGCCTGTATTTCTTTAGGTAAATCCATTTCAACAAGTTTAATAGGCCTATACTTTGCGCGATAGGCGTTTAGATCAACTGACTTTAAAAATTTTTCAAATTTATCTAGCAACATATTTTATACAAAATAAGATACGGGCTTTTTATAAATTTCTGATAACTTTTTTAGTTCTGCAACATCAAGCCGTCTTTCACCAGATTCAATTTTAGAAACATAAGATTGCGGTTTACCAAGTTTATTGGCAACTGCTTGCTGTGACAAACCAGCATCAATTCTTGCCTTTTTAAGACGATTTATAATTTCTTTGTAATCTTTTGAATAAATGGATTTACTCATACTATTTGTATTGTATATCCTATTATGGTATAATCCCAAAATGGGATATAGTATACCTATGAATTTAGTCGCCGAAAATTTTTTGCGAAGCCCAAGCGAGGGCGTGGCGGAAGGAGGGGGTTGGGGGGAGGAATTCCGCCACGCCCGAGCGTTCCGCCGAGCGAAGCGAGGCGGTTATGTCAGATTTCGTTTTTTAGATTTATGTATCAGATTTGGCAAAATAATTTCAAAAGTTTGCGAAGGTTTTAATTCGGGAGCCATTAAATTAGATACGAACTCATTTTTTGAAGATGAGAGTGTTCGCTTGCCCAGCCTCGCCACAAGCGAGGCTGGGCTCGCTTTCGCGGCGACTTCGCCGCCGCTCTGGCGGAAAATGAAGCGGATTTTAATGCTTTCGGGGGAAATCAATTTTTTCTTTTTAAAAACTAATAATACAAATCTATGAATATGAAAAATTGCGCCATTTATACTCGTGTTTCAACAGATAACCAAGCGGAAAAAGAATTTTCATCTTGCGAAGCACAAGAACAAAAAATCCGGTCGTTTATCGCTAGTCAAAATGATTGGCAGGTTTTCAAAGTGTATAACGACGCCGGATTTTCTGGCGCAATTTTACAACGCCCTGCTTTACAGGAATTACTTGCTGATTTGAAAAAAGAAAAAATTGATGTGGTTTTGGTTTATAAAATTGATCGGCTCACCCGTTCGCCGAAAGATTTTTACCAACTGATAGAATTTTTTGAGCAAGCAAAAATTGATTTTATTTCTATTACTGAAAGATTTGATACTTCCACGCCCGCCGGCCGTTTGCTTCGCAATATAATGCTCACTTTTTCGCAATTTGAAAGAGAACTAACCAGCGAAAGAACAAAAGATAAAATGTTGGAGCGCGCGAAAAAGGGGCTCGCAAACGGCGGGCTAACTCCTTATGGCTACACGCGACAAGATAAAAAACTTATACCGCACCCGAAAGAAGCAGAAGAAATAAAATCAATTTTTGAAACTTATATTGAAACTGGCTCAACCGCCAAAACCTATCAAATGTTAAAAGATAGAGGTATCAAAAATAAGTTAGGCAAAAATTTCTCTAAAACAAATATCAGCCACATTTTGCGAAATGTTATCTATATCGGCAAAGTTTTGCACAACGGCGAAATTTATCAAGGTATCCACGAGCCGATAATTTCGGAAGAAATTTTTGCCCTTGCTCAAAAAATTCACAAGGAAAAGCAAAGAAATTTTAGAGTGTACAAAAATTTTCTTTTCGGCGGATTGATAAAATGCGAAGAGTGCGGTTCAAATATGACTTCTTGTTTTACCAATAAATATATCGCTGGAAAATTAAACCGATATTATTACTATCGTTGTACCGCCACTATGAAGCAGGATTGGCAAGCGTGTTCAGTAAAACAAGTGTCCGCCGAAAGAATAGAAAATTTTTGTTTGGAAAATTTAGAGCGCATTTCCGTTGATAAAAACTATATTGAAAATCTTGTTTTTCGTCTTAATAACGATGAACAAGCGGGACACCGCACTGGATACGAACTAACGGGCAGATGCTCTAAATTTTCCGCCGAAAACATTTCGGGCACTCTAAAATTTTTCATTAACGGACTCAAAACCACCAAAGGAATTGAAAGAAACCTTTTTGCTAAAAAGTTTCTTTCAAACATATTTTATTCCCCCGAAAGCATTAAAATCCGCTTCATTTTCCGCCAGAGCGGCGGCGAAGTCGCCGCGAAAGCGAGCCCAGCCTCGCTTGTGGCGAGGCTGGGCAAGCGAACACTCTCATCTTCAAAAAATGAGTTCGTATCTAATTTAATGGCTCCGGTGCTAGGACTCGAACCTAGAACCCACTCCTTAACAGGGAGTTGCTCTACCATTGAGCTACACCGGAATGTTATTTTTTATTTTACTATTATTTTAAAAAAGTTCAAGGCCTTATTCAATTTTTTTAAATAAATCTTCTTTATAAGTTATATTATAATATAAATATTATGAGTTTTAAAAGATTTACTTTTAAAAAAAGAGAACAGGCAAGAATATTTGTAAAAGAAAGAATAAATTATTTTAATAAATTTTATGGTTTTAAAATAAATAGAATTACAATTAGAAATACTCGTACAAGGTGGGGAAGTTGTTCTTTAAAAGGAAATTTAAATTTTAATTATAAAATTATTTATTTAAAACCAGAGCTGGCAAATTATTTAATTGTTCACGAACTTTGTCACTTGGGCCAATTTAATCATTCTAAAAAATATTGGGAACTTGTTAAAAAAACAATTCCTAATTTTGCAGAACTCAACAGAGAATTAAAAAAAACGAATATAAAATACGTAATTTAAAAAAAATATTGCACGTTTTAAAAAACTAATATATAATAAAGCTTGATTTTTTGCATATGCAAAACGAAAAAGAGAAAAATCAGGCTTATAAAGAAAGAGAGCGTTATCGTCAAAGAATTTTTTTAATGATGTTTGAAGTTACTGCAATAATTGCTTTGCCTGCTTTTGTAGCTCTTTTTTTAGGAAAATATTTAGATAAATCAAATCAGTCAAATAATTTTTTTGTAACTATATTATTAGTTACTTCTTTTATTCTTTCTTGGATTATTATCATTGTAAAGTATATTAAAACAAGCAAAGAAATTAAAAAAATAGATCAAAAAATAAAAGAATTAAAAAAAGATGGATATCATTCAAATAACAGCTGAAAAACCTTCCATAAAACCTAATATTTTATTTGAATTTTTAGGAATTCCAATCACAAGTTCAATCTTAATGGCTTTATTAATAACAGCGATTATTTTAATTTTTTCTTATTTTATTTATAAAAAATCATCAGTTTCTCCGGCAAAATGGCAAATTATTTGTGAATCTATTTATGAATTTTGTTACGATTTAATTGATAAAATATCTGGCTCTTCTGTAATAACAAAAAAGATATTTTATCTCATAGCATCTCTTTTTATTTTTATAGGATTGTCAAATTTATTAGGAATATTTATACCATTCTTGGGTAGTTTTACTTACAAAGAAATGCCTATTTTTAGATCTCCCACCACCGATTTTAATGTCACTTTTTCTTTGGCTGCGTCTATGGTTATTCTTATTCAACTTTCTAGCATAAAAAAGAAAGGAATTTTTGGTTATCTTGGTGAATTCATTAAAATCCGCGAAATTTTTAAAGGATTTAAAGAAGGATTAAATTCTGGATTGATGGGAATAATAAGTTTTTTTATTGGGCTTTTAGATATAGTGTCTGAGTTTGCTAAAGTTATTTCTTTATCAATGCGTTTATTTGGAAATATGTTCGCAGGAGAAATGTTGGCTGTTATTTTATTAGGATTTTTAGCTTATGGCCTTCCTTCAATATGGATGTCTATGAATATATTTGCAGGTTTTGTTCAAGCAATAGTTTTTGGATCATTAACTACTGCATATTATAGTTTAGCAGTTAAAGGAGGCGAAGCAGAAGAAAATTAATAAATATAATTAAAATTAAAATATAATTAATATTTTAAAAAATATGGCAACAGAAATAGAGGTAGCGCGTTTAATAGCAAAAGGCCTTTGCACATTAACAATGGGCTTTTCTGCAATAGGAGAAGGATATCTTATAGGTAAAGCTCTTGAAGCAATTGGAAGAAATCCAGAAATGGATGGAAGTATTTTTTCTAAAATGATTATTGGAGTAGCAATGGCCGAATCAACAGCTATTTATGCGCTTGTAGCATTTTTTATCATATAGTTTTTAAATTTTATGATAGATATTGGGCAAATTTTAGGAAATTTTGGTTTTGATTGGCGGATTGCTTTGGCAAATCTAGTGAATTTTTTGATAATTGTTTGGATATTAAATCGTTTTGCTTTTAAGTCTTTAGCGCAAAAAATTAGTGAAAGAGAAGAGAAAATTAAAAAAGGAATTGAAGATGCTAAAAAAGCCGCATCAGAATTGCAAATGGCTGAGCAAACTAGTGAACAAATAATTTTAAATGCCCGTAATGAAGCAAATAAAATTATTGCTTTAGCGCAAAAAGAATCAGAAAAAATAATTTCAGACGCTAAACTTTTTCAAGAAGAGCAAAGTAAGCAAATTTTGGCAAAAACTCAAAAAACATTAGAACAAGAAAAACAAAAAATGATACAAGATGCAAAAAAAGAGATTATTGATATGGTTCTTATTGTGGCGCAAAAATTTATAAAAGATAATATTACAAAAGAAAATCAAGAAGAATTAGTTAAAAAAATAATAAAAAAAGATGAATTATAGTGCGCAAAAATTAGCTAAAGCGTTTGTTGAAATTATATCGGAAAATCCTGGAGATTATCAAAAATCTATAAATAATTTTTTGGCTTTTTGTCAAAAATCAAAATTAAATTATTTATTGCCAAGCATTATTCGTTATTTGGGAATAGAATTTAAAAGGCAAAATAATGAAAATACTCTTAAACTTTTTAGTGCCACAGAGCTTAACGAAGAAATAATTAAAAAAATTAAAAAAAATATTAAAGCAGAGTCATCTTGTCAGGTGGAATTTATTAAAGATAAAAATATGGGAGCTGGATTTGTGGCTAATTATCGTAATAAAATAATTGACGCTAGTTTAGAAAATAATCTGCGTCTTCTTAAAAATAAGATTATTAATGGATAGAAATTATAATAAAAATAATATATGAGTATTAACAAAATAGTTGATCATATAAAAAAACAAGTTGAAGGATTCGAAATTTCAGCTGACATAAGTGAAACAGGAAATGTTTTAGAAGTGGGTGATGGAATTTGTAAGATAAGTGGTTTAGAAAATTGTCAATCTTCTGAAATGCTTTTATTTCCTAATGATATTTACGGATTAGCTTTAAATTTGGAAGAAGATTGCGTTGGTGCTGTTATTTTAGGAGATTATAAAAAAATTAAAGAAGGAGATATTGTTAAGAGAACTAAAAAAATATTATCTATTCCAGTAAGTGAAGAATTTATTGGAAGAGTAATTGATCCACTTGGAAATCCAATTGATGGAAAAGAAAAAATTAAAACAGATAAGCAATATCCAATTGAAAAAATTGCTCCAGGAGTAATGGAAAGGGAGCCTGTTTCTCAACCAGTTCATACTGGTATTAAAGCTATTGATTCTAGTATTCCTATTGGTAGAGGTCAAAGAGAGTTAATTATTGGAGATAGACAAACAGGAAAAACTGCAATTGCCATTGATACGATAATCAATCAGAAAGGAGAAAACATGATTTGTATTTATGTGGCAATAGGGCAAAAACAATCAAAGGTTGCTGGAATTGTAGCCAAACTTGAATCTGTTGGAGCTATGGATTATACAACCGTTGTTTTTGCTGGAGCTTCAGAAGCTGCTTCTCTTTCTTATTTAGCTCCTTATTCTGGAGTTGCTTTAGCTGAATATTTTATGGATCAAGGCAAAGATGTTTTGATTATTTATGACGATTTATCAAAGCATGCTTGGGCTTATAGAGAAATTTCTTTATTATTGAGAAGACCACCAGGAAGAGAAGCATATCCTGGAGATATTTTTTATCTGCATTCAAGATTGTTAGAGAGAGCATGCAGAAGAAATAAAGAATCTGGAGGAGGTTCTATTACTGCTCTTCCAATAATTGAAACACAAGCTGGAGATGTTTCGGCTTATATTCCTACAAATGTTATTTCAATTACTGACGGACAGATTTTTTTGGATACAAATTTATTTAATAAAGGAAACCGTCCAGCAATAGATATGGGAATTTCGGTTTCAAGAGTTGGTTCTGCCGCGCAAATTAAGTCAATGAAAAAAGTTTCAGGAAGATTAAAACTAGATATGGCTCAATTTAGAGAATTAGAAGCTTTTACTCAATTTGCTAGCGATCTTGATCCTACCACAAAAAAACAATTAGATAGGGGAGCTAGAATTATTGAGATATTAAAACAACCACAATATAATCCACTACCTATTTCTTTACAAGTAGTTTCAATTTATGCAGTTAATAACGGGTATTTTGATCAAACTTCATTAACTGAGATTTCAGCTAAAGAAAAAAGATTGCATAAATTTATGGAACAGAGTAAAAAAAGCCTCTTAAAAACTATTGTTGAAGATTGGAACGAAAAAATAGAAGAAGAATTAAAAAAAGCAATAGAAGAATTTCAAAGCCAAGAATAATAAATAATATATGCCCGGAGTTTCTAAAGTAATTAAAAATAGAATAAAATCTGTTAAAAGTGCCTATAATATTACAAAGGCAATGGAACTTGTTGCTGCTGCGAAAATAAAAAAATCAGTTGGAAATTTAATGGCGAGTCGCATGTATGCTAAACATGCAAAAGAGCTTTTAACTGAACTTTCTAAGGAAAGAAATTTAAAGCATATTTTACTTTCAAAATCAAAAAATAAAAAAGAACTTTTAATTGTTGTCGCATCAAATAGAGGGTTATGTGGGAGTTATAATATAAATGTTATAAGAGAAACCGCTAATTATCTTAAAAAAAATAAAGATAAGGAAATAGATTTTATAGTTATAGGTAAAAAAGCTGAGGCAATATTAAAAGAAGCAAAAGGGAATGTAATAGCAAGTTTTGTAAATTTTTCCGATGATATTAATATTGAAGACATATTTCCTTTATCAAAAATAGTTATTGAAGAATTTATTAAAGGAAATTATGGAAAAGTTTCAATTGCTTATACAAATTTTATTTCTAGTTTAAAATACGAAGAAAAAGTAAGCCTTATATTGCCAATTACTAAAGAAAATTTAACAGAAATTTTAGAAACTCAAAATGATGATAATTTTAAAAAGGCGAAAGCGATTATTTTATTTGAACCAAACGAAGATAGGGTTTTAGATCTTGTTTTGCCAAGATTAATAGAAGTAAGAATTTATCAATCTCTTTTAGAATCAGCAGCATCAGAACATAGTTCTAGAATGATAGCAATGAAAAACGCCACAGATAACGCAGAGTCAATGATAGAAGATTTAACTCTTTATTATAATCAAGCTCGTCAATCAGGTATAACTCAAGAAATTGCAGAAATATCTGGAGGAGCAGAATCTTTAAATAATTTAGGATAATTTTTTAAAAAATATGGAAAAAACAAAAATAGATAAAAATATAGGAAAAATAAGCCAAGTAATGGGAAGTGTTGTTGTTGTTAATTTCCCAGAAAATCTTCCTGCAATATACAATGCTTTAGAAACAAAAGTTAATGGCAAAAATTTAGTTTTAGAAGTTGAACAACATATTGGCTTTAATAAAGTTAAGGCGTTAGCAATGGGCCCATCAGATGGTTTACAAAGAGGTCAAGAGGTTATTGATACTGGTATGCCAATCAGTGTTCCAGTTGGAAAAGAAGTTTTATCAAGAATGTTTAATGCATTAGGTGAAACAATTGATGGAAAAGAACAATTAAAAGTAAAAGAAAGACTTCCAATTCATCGTCAAGCACCTAAATTTATTGAACAATCAACAAATTTGGAAATTTTAGAAACAGGGATTAAGGTTATTGATCTAATTTGTCCTCTTTTAAGAGGAGGAAAAATTGGATTATTTGGAGGAGCTGGAGTTGGTAAAACAGTTGTTATTCAGGAATTAATAAGAAATATTGCTCAAGAGCACGGAGGATATTCTATTTTTGCCGGAGTTGGAGAAAGAAGCAGAGAAGGAAATGATTTATATAGAGAAATGAAAGCAAGCGGAGTGTTAGAAAAAACAGCTTTAGTTTTTGGCCAAATGAATGAACCTCCTGGAGTTAGAGCGCGTGTGGCTTTATCTGCATTAACTATGGCGGAAAATTTTAGAGATAGAGAAGGAAAAGATTTACTTTTATTTATTGATAATATTTTTAGGTTTACTCAGGCAGGAAGTGAAGTTTCGGCATTGCTTGGCAGAATGCCCTCAGCAGTAGGTTATCAGCCAAATCTTGCAACAGAAATGGGTGCTTTACAAGAAAGAATTACTTCTACACAAAAAGGATCAATTACTTCTGTTCAGGCAATTTATGTTCCAGCTGACGACTTAACAGATCCGGCTCCAGCCACTAGTTTTTCTCACTTGGATTCAACAATCGTTCTTTCTCGTTCTTTATCGGTATTGGGAATTTATCCTGCTGTTGATCCATTAGAATCAAATTCAACAATTTTAGATCCAAATATAATAGGAGAAGAACATTACAATACAGCAAGAGAAGTTCAAAGAATTCTACAAAAATATAAAGATTTGCAAGATATAATTGCAATTTTAGGCATGGACGAGCTTTCTGAAGAAGATAAAATTACTGTTTATAGAGCAAGAAAAATACAAAAATTTTTATCTCAGCCATTTTTCGTAGCCGAACAATTTACAGGAATATCGGGCAAATATGTTAAATTAAAAGATACCATTAAAGGATTTAAAGAAATTATTGAAGGAAAACACGACGATAAAAATGAACAAGATTTTTATATGAAAGGAACAATAGAAGAATGCCAAAAAACAAATTAAAATTTAAAATAGTTACCATGGAAAAGGTAACTTATGAAGACGAGATTGATCAAGTTACAGTTCCCACTGAAGTTGGAGAAATAACTGTTTTGGCAAAACACGCTCCTTTAGTTTCTATTTTAAAATCAGGCGAGCTTAAAATAAAGAAAGATGGATATACGGTGTCTTTGTTTGTTTCCGGTGGTTTTCTTGAAATTAGAAGAAACAGCGAAGTTTATGTGCTTGCTGATGTAGCAGAAAGAGTGGAAGAAATTAATGAAGAGGCGGCAAGAGAAGCTATGAGGAGAGCACAAGAAATGCAAAAACAAAAACAACATCGAACAGATGTTGACTTCGCAAAACTGCAAGCTATAATTAATCGTGAAGTATCAAGATTAAAAATTGCAGAGAAGCACAGAAGAACGAAAAAGTAATTAAAACAATGAAGGTAGAAAACTTAATGTCTAAAGAGTTTTTATTTTTAAGACCTGATAATACTTATGAGGATGCAGTATTATTATTTTATAGAAATAATTTAAGAGGAGCTATTGTTCTTGATGAAAATAATAATTTAGTTGGATATCTTTCAGAAAAAGACCTTTTTCGTGTTCTTTATCCTTTTTATAAAAGCTTCTACGAACATCCCGAAGATTATGTTAATGGAGAGAAAAGAGAGGAAAAAGTAAATGAAGTTCGTTATCATAAAATTGAGGAATTTATGAGTAAACCAGTTTTAACTGTTGCTCCTGATACACCTATAATGAATGCAGGGGCTTTAATGCTTGCAAATAGAGTTCATCAACTTCCTGTTGTTGAAAATAAAAAAGTTGTAGGAATTATAAGCAGAGATATGATTTATAGAAGAGTTTTTGAAAATCATTTTAAGGAATTATAAAATTTTAAAAAATCACCTAAATTACTTGTTTAATAGGTGGTTTTTTATTAAAATAAAATAAGTTATTAAATTTTAAAAAAATGGAAGAAAAATCTAAAAAATATAATAAATCTGCAATATTTATTATTTTTATTTCTTCTATAATTATTATAATTTTAGCTTTTTTATTGTTTTATTTTTCAGTAGTTGAAGTTTCAACTGAGTTGCCTCTTAAACAAAATTTTAATGTAAACCCACAACCTGTTGTTAAAATTATTCCTACTGAAATAATAAAATTTATTCCTCCAGAAATTTTACCAAAAGAGCAAAAAACAGGTGATTGTTTTGCTGGTTCAGTTTCTGCTCAATATCGTCAAGATGCTTTTAGGTGTATAGTAGACAATTTAATTTATGATCCTTGTTTTACTATTAAAAATTCTTCTGGACAAGTGGAAAAAGGAATTCTTTATTGCCCAGATATTAAAGAAGATTCAAAAAGTTTTATATTAAAAATCGCCAAGAATTTGCCCGAACGAGAAATTCCAGAAACAATAAAAACAAATTGGGCATGGCATTTGATTTTATTTGATGGAACAGAATGCTCTCCCTTTACAGGAACCAGACCATTTTTTGGAAATCCAGACAACCTTCAAGTTGCTTATTATGGTTGCAATTCTTCAGATGAAAACAAACAAATTGTTTTGTTAGATGAATTAACAGAGGACAAAATTTGGACTGCTCAAAAAGCAATATTGGAAAAAGTTGAAAATGAGTGGAAAATTAAATCAATAGAAAAAGTTAGTATTAAAACCATTTGGCAATAATTCATTTATGAATTATGATGATATTATAAAAAAAATGAAAAGCATGGCAAATGCGCGCAATGCAGAAGGCATGGCGCGTTTTGGTATACGCCCGAAAACAAAAGTTTTAGGTATACCTATTCCGGTTTTGCGTAAAATGGCAAAGGAAATTAAAAAAAATCAGTTTCTTGATTCTCATAGTTTAGCGCTTAAATTATGGAATTCAGGTATTCATGAAGCAAGAATTTTATCTGGATATATTGCAGATCCTGAAAAGTTTACTGAAAATCTTTTTAATAAATGGGTAAAAACTTTTGATTCTTGGGATATTGTTGATCAGGTCTGTTCAGCTTGTCTTAGAAAAACTAATTTTGTAAAAAGAAAAATTTTTGAATTAGCAAAGCGAAAACAAGAATTTGAAAAAAGAACAGCATTTACTTTAATATGTTGTTTAGCCGTGTATGATAAAAAAATGACTGATAAAGAATTTTTAAAATTTTTTCCTTTAATCAAAACAGCCTCGTCTGATGAAAGAAATTTTGTAAAAAAAGCTGTAAACTGGGCGTTACGTCAGATTGGAAAAAGAAATAAAAATCTTAATAAAAAAGCAATTAGATTTGCTCGACAATTGCAAAAAGGAGAATTAAAATCTCAAAAATGGATAGCAAGCAATGCAATAAGAGAATTGGAAAGCGATGCTATCCAAAACAGAATTTCATGAAAATATATTTTGAATTTTTTTTAATAATATTAGCAGTTATTATTTTAATCTATATTATTTTTTCTTTCATTTCGACCATATTATCGCCGGCTCCGGTAAAAAATTTTGAAGGTTATGTTTGTAAAGAAAAAGAATGTTTTATTGTTGAAATTGCAAAAAGTCAAAAAGAAAGAGAAAAGGGATTAATGAATAGAACACAATTAGCAGAAAACAGGGGAATGCTTTTTGTTTTTGAAAAAGAAGGAATCTATCCGTTTTGGATGAAAAACACGTTAATTCATTTAGATATAATTTGGATAAGTAGTTCAAAAGAAGGAGAGGGGGAGGTGGTTTTTATTAAAAAAAATGCCACTCCATGTAAAGGTTTTTTTTGTCCCTCTATAATACCAGAAAAAAAGGCAAAATATGTTTTGGAAGTAAATGCCGGAATTGCTGATAAAATAGACCTTAAAATTGGAGACAAATTGATTCTTCCTTAATGTTCATATACTAAAATTCTATAAATGATATAATTAAATAACCTCTAAAGTATTAGAGGTAAAGGTCGATTTATTCTTATTTAAAAGTAAATCGTTTTTAAAAAATGAAATTAAATACTATTGATATTATTGCCCTAGTGTTGGTAATTGTAGGAGGTTTGAACTGGGGCTTGGTAGGATTAGGAATTGGTAATCTTGTAGAAATGATTTTTGGTATAGGATCATCTTTAACTATGATTGTTTATGTTTTAGTTGGATTATCTTCTGTTTATTTAGCAATTATTTCAATGAAATTAAGAAGAGATTAAGATTTTTGCCAGCTATGGCAATATTTTCTGAAAAATATGTTATGTAATTTGCATAACATATTTTTTTATATATAATAAAAGAAAATATAAATTTTTTAATAAAATGAAAAAAAGAAAATATGATTTTTTAATTTTTGGCGCCGGTGGCATGCAAGGGAAAATTGTTATTAAAGATTTACTTAAAAAGGGATATAAACTTTTTGTTTCGGATTTTTACCAAAGCCATATAGACGATATAAAAGAAAAATTTTCAATAGAAGATTATGAATTAACTGATCTCAGAGATATAAAAAAAACAATAGCTCTTATAAAAAAAGTAAAGCCATTTTTAGTTATAAATTGCGCTGAGGCGGATTGGAATTTAAATGTTTATAAAGCTTGTTTAAAAAATAAAATTCATGTTATCGATCTAGGTTCTGATATTCCAATGACAAAAAAACAGCTAGCCATGGATTCTGCTTTTAGAAAACAAAAACTCATAGCAATAACAGGATGCGGATCCACCCCTGGCATAAATAATATAATGCTCGATTATGCTGTAGGGCTTTTAGATTCAATACACACTGCTAATGCTGGATTTGCATGGAATTCAAATATAAAAGAGTTCGTTGTTCCTTTTTCCATGCCGAGTATCGTGGAGGAATTTACTGTACCTGCCACCATGATGAAAAATGGAAAATGGATTAAAAAAAATCCTTTAGATACAGTAAAAGGTAGACGTTACCAGGAAATCGGAAGAAATAAGTGTTTTTTAGTCAGACATCCAGAACCGTATACATTTTATTTTTATTATAAAGATAAGGGATTAAAAAATATTAAATTTTTTGCCGGATTTCCAACTCATTCATTTTTAATGATTCATAATTTTATAAAACTTGGTTTGGCGTCTAAAGAAAAAATTCAAGTAAATGATTCGTTTGTTCAACCAATTGAATTTTTAACAGAAGTATTAAGAAATGTTGAAATACCAGAGGGTTATAAAGAAAATGAAGTATTGTGGGTTGAAGCAATAGGGAAAAAAGATAATAAGAAAAAAGAAATATTTATGGAATGCATTGCTGACACCCTGCCTGGTTGGGAAGATGCAGGATGCAATATTGATACTGGAATTCCAGCTTCGATTATTGCTCAAATGATAATAAAAAAACAGATTAAAGCATGGGGATCTTTTGCTCCTGAAGCGGTTGTACCTAAGGAAGATTTTTTTAAAGCCTTAAAAGAATACAATATGGATGTTTATATGAATGGTAAATTAATAAATTAACCTTATAATCAAAAAACCGCTTCAAAGCGGTTTTTTGATTTCAGATTCGAATTTAGTATCGGTTCTGTCTTGGAGGCCTTTTTTTTGACCAGCATTCGCGGCAATAAATTGGCCTATCAGGGGCTGGTTCAAAAGGAAGTTCTGAAATTTCTGTTCCGCACTCGGAACATTTCCAGTTTCCCTTTACCATTTGCTTTGGAGCAAAACCCCTATTATTGTTTCTATCGAACATTTTTTTGTAATTTGTTTGAATGTAAAACGACCTTTCTAATAGGTCGTTTACTTATACAAGATTGCGACATATTAGCTTGATTAAATATACGCTTTTTGCAAGAATATGTCAAATATTTAAAAAATCTTTTATTTTTTTAAAAAAAGAGTAATATAAAAACAAAAAATATCAAAAAAATAAAGTGAACAAAAAATATCTATTTATTATATCATTAATAATAATTTTAATTATCTCAATGGGGATTTTGGGTTTAGGTTGGTTTTATTCTTATAATAATTTACAAACTTATATACCAAAAGAAAATGGTATAAAAATTATTTCACCTGTTTTAAATGAAGAAGTTTTTTCTCCTTTAAAAATCTCTGGATTTATAAATGGAGACGAATGGACAGCTTTTGAAGGACAGGCGGGTACAGTAAATTTATTTGATGAAAATAATAATATTATAGGAAGTTCAATTTTAAAAATTACTGATGATAATTGGATGAAAGATTTTAATAATTTTGAAGCAACACTAGATTTTTATTCTGATAAAAATCAAAACGGAAAACTTATTTTTTATAATGAGAATGCAAGCGGAGAAGCAGAAAGAAACAGAGAATTTATTTTACCTGTTAGAATTAAAAAAAGCGAAGAAACAATGGTTGTTAAGGTTTATTTTGCCAAAGATAAAATTACGAGTAAAAATTGCACGACTGTTTTTCCTGTTGATAGGGTAGTAGAAAAAACAACAGCCGTAGCGAGAGTTGCATTATCAGAACTTTTAAAAGGGCCAACAGAACAAGAGAAAAAATCTGGTTATTCAACATCAATAAATCCTGGGGTTGAGATACAAAAATTATTTATTGATGAAAATGGAATTGCTTGGGTTGATTTTAATAATAAAATAAACGATCAAGTTGGTGGTTCTTGTATGGTTTCTGTGATAAAGTCTCAAATTATTTTTACTTTATTGCAATTTCCAACAATTAAAAATGTTGTCATTTCAGTTGATGGCAAAACAGAAGATGTTTTACAACCATAATGAATTTTAAAATATTAAAAAAATCTACAAAAAGCAGGGCAAGACTTGGATTTTTAGAAACAGAGCATGGAGTTGTTGAAACTCCATGTTTAGTTCCGTGCGCTACGCAAGCTGTAGTAAAAACACTAGAAAGTGAAGAGGTCGTAAAAACAAAAACACAAGTTTTAATATCAAACACTTTTTGGTTGCATTTATTGCCTGGTGAAAAAAATATTGAAAAGTCAGGTAAGTTGCATAAATTTATGAATTGGAAAAAACCTTTAATGACGGATTCTGCCGGATTTCAGGTTTTTTCTTTGGGTTTTGGGCGTGATTTTGGATTAACAAAATTTTTAGGCAAAGGAATAGATAATAAAAAAATAATAAGAGAATCAAATCAGCCAAAATCAGTAAAAATTACGCCCGATGGAGTTTATTTCAAATCTCCTATAAATGGAGATGAATTATTTATTGGACCGAAAGAATCAATAAAAATTCAAGAAAAATTAGGAGCAGATATTATGTTTGCTTTTGATGAATGCACGCCACCATTGGCAAGTAAAGAATATGTGGAAAATTCTTTGAAAAAAACTCACCACTGGGCAAAGATTTGTTTAAAAGCAAAAAAAACAAAACAAGCTCTTTATGGAATTATACAAGGTTCTGAATTTAAAGATTTACGCCAAATTAGTGCTAAATATATAAATTCTTTAGATTTTGATGGCTTTGGAATAGGAGGAGATTTGTGGCGAGATAAAGGTGGAACTAATAGAATTTTAGATTGGGTAATTCCTTTATTAAACGAAAAAAAACCAAGGCACATGCTTGGAGTAGGGTATTTAAAAAATATAGAAGATATTATAAAATCAGGTATAGATACTTTTGATTGCACAGTGCCAACGCATTATGCAAGAAGAGGTATTGCCTTTACATCTGAAGGGCGATTAGATTTAAATAAATCAAAGTTTTTAAAGAAAAATGAGTCGTTAGATAAAGAATGTATGTGTAATGTTTGTTTAAATTATAAAAAAAATTATATTACTCATTTGCTTAGAGCAAAAGAAATTACTGCATTAAAACTTTTAACCTTTCATAATCTCTGGTATTTTAATACTTTTGTTGAAGAAATAAAAAATAAAATTAAAAAAGGAGAAATTTAATTATGGAATATAAATTAAAAAATGAAATAAAAAAAGTTGCCGAGCAACAAAAAATGATAGCCCTAGAAGTAAAAGAGAAAACTTCTGGATATATTCTAGCTGCTTTTGGTTTTGTGGTGGGTCTTGCCTGGAACGATGCCGTAAAAACTCTTATTGAATATCTTTTTCCGCTAAACAAAGATAATGTTTTAATAAAATTTATTTATGCTCTTATTATTACAATTTTAGTTGTTGTGATTACAATTTTATTAACAAAAAAGACAGAGAAAGAAAAAATAGAACAAGGAAAGTAAATAAAAATTATTCACTTTTTTGATTTGATATATTATTAATTAGAGAGTATTATTTAATAATACTCTCTAATTATTTAATAAGATATGAAATTTTTAAAAGAACATTTTTGGAAAATAATTATTTTTCTTGCGATATTTTTATTAATTATTTTTTTATTTTTATTATTTAAACCTTTTCAAAAAGATATTGAAGAAGTTTTGCCTTTTCCTGTCATTCAAACAGAAACTAATACTGATATATCGCTTAAAGATGGGGGTTGGAAACCAATAAATCCCTATTCTGTTAAAAAAAATAATAAAATACGTATTTATCCATCTCCAAAATGGATAAGGCCTGATGGTAAAAATTGGATGCCCATTGAAGATGTTGTTTCTATTAAGAGAGATAATAATAAATGGACAATTAGTATTGGAGATTCATGGGTTTCTTTGAAAGTTAGGGAAGGAACGGAAAATATTGAAAGATTTCTTTCTTCCATAAAATACAGTATTAATGATGGCAAACGTTTTGGTCCTGTTCTTGATGCCTCTTTAGCTCCAGATGAAATAGAGTGGCTTGTTGAAGCTAGTTCTCAAGCAATAAGAAAAGATAATGGAGATATTGTTTTGAAAGAATATGATGGGATTGAACTGGGATTATTTTTTGATGATTGGAGAGCAATGTTTGGAGAGAAATTAGAAATTAAGAAAGGAGCGGTGAATAATTTTAATAATGAAATTGTAAGCATTAAGATGAATTTAACTGATGTTAAAAAAATTGCAATGACAGAAAACAAAGAGATTAATTTAGATCCTACTATTTTTTCTGATACTGAAAGTGGAACTCTTCAAACATATAGTAATGAAAGCTGGTCAGCGGCAAGAGAAGCTATTCCAACAGTTCTACAACCAGGATGTTATGCTTGGGTTTATGGAAGCCTATATGAAAATAATATATATAATATTTATCGCTGTTTTTTGAGATTTAATATAACAGAAATTTCAAATGTTAGGTCTATTAAATTATATTTTTATACTGCAAATCCACAGAATGACGGAGGATCAGGAGATATTGCATTTTATAAAATAAATGATTACGGAACATTAACTTCTGATGATTTTTATAAATATGAAACAGGTAATTTAGTTGGAACAAAATTAATAGAAGATTATTATGGAGGTAATTTTGATTATATTGATGTTACAAATTATATTAATAATGGAGAATATAATGCATTTACAATACTAAATTATAATAAAGACGCACTTAATTTAGAGCCAATAAACGAAAATTATGGTATCTCTATAGAGAATCCATATTTAGAAATAGAATTATTACAACCTCCGGAAATTAACATTTATTCAGCTTCATCTATTACAACAACTACAGCTAGGCTGAATGGAACTATTGCAAATATTGGTATAGAAAATCCTACAGTTACTATTTATTGGGGTAAAACAGATGGAGGTCAAACAGAATCAAATTGGGAATTTAGTTCAGCGCCAACAGAACCTCCTCAACCACAAGAAGCAACCTCATTTTATTTAGATGTTTCTAATTTAGAACCAGGAACTACTTATTGGTTTTCTGCTAGTGCTTTTAATAGTGATGGAACAGTATGGCCTGATTCATCACTTAGTTTTACTACTCTCTGTCAAACAGATGATGATTGCGAAGTTGGTTATTCGTGTGTAGAAAATGTTTGCATAGTAGAAACTTCTGGTGATGGAGAAGATGCAGTTAATGGATCTTGTGGTACGGCAAATAGAACATATAATTATAACGAAACAAGTTTTGGTCAAGATACTTTTTGTTTAACAGGCACAGTTAGTCCGGAAAGTCCAAGCTTTCCATCACCGGGACATTCTGTATCTTGGATTTGTTTAGGATCAGGTGGAGGAAGTAATAGTGATACCTGTACAGCTCACGTGAGAGCATCATCAATTGGATGGATTCCAAAAAATCAACCAACAAAAACAGTTCCAGTGGATAAATCGGTAGTTATTTCAAGAAACCCGAGTGCAATTAATACAGTTAATACAATCGTAAATACTGTAAAATCATTTGTTCAACAAATTTCTTATTCACCCCAGACAACACCAAACAAAGATGCTTTTATTCAAATTTTTCAAAATCTTTTAATTAAATTAAAAGATTTATTAACATTAACGGAACAAATCTAAAAATAAAATAAAAACCCCGGACTCCTAAGAGTTCGGGTTTTATTTTATTATCGATTCCATAACCAGTAGAACTTTATGCTTGGCAGGAGCATAACTATCAGTAAAAAAACACTTGGTTCTGGTACTTGGGTGATTGGTTTTATCGAGAACCCAGTACTCACACCAAAAATATTTCCAGAAGTTATTTTGCGGTATTGATACCACGATATAACTTCATTTTCAGACCATGTTGTATAAACTGCATACCATAGACCGTTTACACCTCTGTCTTCGTATCCGATGGCAGGCACAAGATGATTTGTTGAACCACTGCCATTAGAATCAACAAGAAATAACATCGGCCTACCATTATTAATTTCTGTTATTAAGGTAGACCATAATAAACTCCCTGTTGTTGAGAATTTAAGTCCAGAAGCTTGAAATTCATAACCCTTGTAATCGGTCCAACCCAAAATGGCAGGTATAATGTTTGGTGCTAAACTTATGCCGTCAGCAGAAGTTCCTAACCAATCAGCTATGCTAGTGTTATTGGGAGGTGGCACGGGATAAATAGGATTGTACGGAGCAGGATAGTTTGTTGCAATGTGCTGGGGCGAAGTAATTTCGTCCTTTACCTTTTCTGTTAGGTAAAGATCATCGCCTTCTGCTTGTAACAAATTGGAATAGCCTTGCAAATCCCAGTAGCCCATAACCATGGCAATGGATGTGGGTCCACAACCATGATACCAATTATATGCAGGAACATCCTGAATTACAATTGGTTCTGTTTTGCCAACAGAAAATGTTAGCAAAATCACAATCAAAGACAGACAAACATTTTTGCACTCGTTTTTCATTTTGCTCCCCTTTACAAAAGATTGTAGGAGGAAGAAATTTCAAGGTTCAATACTAATTCATATATTAAATCATAATTTTTATTTGTCAATTTTTATAAAGAAGGTTTTATATTATGAGCTTTTGAGTTTACTTCGTAATTTGTATTTTGAGCTTCAAAAAAGTTTACTAATTCATAAACATCTGTGGCAGTACTCATCCATTTTGCAGGATTATTAGATTTATAATGAGGATTAAAACCAAGCTCTTCAAGCCGGCGATCAGCTACATATTGCACATATTGATTTACATAATTTGCATTAAGTCCAAGTATTCCGCGAGGAAATAAGTCTTTATTATATTCTGTTTCTAAATTTACTCCTTCTATAATTATATTTTTTATTTCTTCTGCAAATTCAGAAGAAATAATTTCTTGATTTTCTTCAAGAATATTTAAAATAAGATTTATCCCAAATTTTAAGTGTAAACTTTCATCTCTTAAAACCCAATTTATCATAGATCCTAAATTTCTTAATTTATTTCTTTGTCTAAAAGAAAGCATTACCATAAATCCAGAGTAAAACCAAATTCCTTCCATAACTATATTATAAGCAATCAAATTTCTTATAAAATCTTTTTTCCCTTCAATAGTTGAAACATCATATTTATCCTCTGTCATACGTGAAATATATCTATCAATAAATTTTTCCTTTGCTTGCATTGAAGGAGTGTTTAAATGAGTATTATAAACTTTTTCTCTATTTAGCGGCAATGTTTCTAGAACATATTCAAAAGAAACGCAGTGGTTTGCTTCTTCCCACATTTGTTTTGCTAAATAAAGATGGCATTCAGCAGATTTTAAATAAGGATAAACTCCTAAAGCTAATACTCGGTTTACAATTAGTTCTGCTGGATTAAAAAATGACATTACAAATTCTATAGCAAATTTCTCATCGTCAGTCATTGTAGCCCAATCTTCTAAATCTTCTTTTAATGGTATTTCATGAGGATACCATGTGTTAGCAATTGCTTGATCATATAATTGTCTTGCCCATGGATAAGTTGAAGGATGTAGATTATAATCTTTTGGTGATGCTTTTCCTATTAACATATTTTTTAAAAAATTAATTTTTATTGACAAGAATCACAAATAAATTTTGCTTGAGGATCTTCGTTTATTTTTTGTATTACAGAGCTATATTCTTCTTCTGTTTGCGAATCTTGTTTATTTAAGTTTTGAACAACATTAGAAAAACCTATTTTACCAAGAGATTGTCTTTTATTAACAGTTATAGTGCTTTGTTCTGCTGTGTGACGAGGTTTTAAATGAAGATAATAAGTGCTTTTTAATCCTTTTTTCCATGCTGTTTTATAAATTTCCATTAAATCCTCTGTGATTCTTGTCTCAAGATACATATTGCGTGAAATAGCCTGATCGACCCATTTTTGCGCCCTAGAAGCAATTTCTATAAAAGCATAAGGAGAAATATTAAAAGCAGATTTATATCTTTTTTTAATTGATTCTGGTATTTCTTTTATTAAAGAAATATCTCCTTGTTTTTCAATAATTTCTTTTTTTACTTTATCCCATATATTTATATGTATAAGATCCTTAACTAAGTTGTGATTAATATCAATATATTTACCAGAAATTTTATTTCTTGAAAAAACTTGAGCAAATCTTGGATCAATGCCCGGAGTTGTGCCTGCTACTAGGCCAATATTAGCATTTGGAGCTACTGCCATTAAGGTTGCATTGCGTATACCTTTTTTTACTTTTTTTCTAAGTATATCCCAATTAATTCCTAGCTCTTTAGCATGACTGTCTTTATTTAAAATTAAATCTTTTTGTCTATATTTTTCTAATTCATAAATTGTATCAAAAGGAACTTTCCCTTTTGACCATAATGATCCTTGAAAATTTTTATATGCTCCTCTTTCTTTAGCAAGATTACAGCTTTCATCAATTGCTATATAACTAATAAATTCAAAAATTTTATCAGCTAAGTTAAATGATTCTTCATCTTCATATCCAATTTTTAAAAGTTCAACTGTTTCTGAAAAACCCATTACGCCTAATCCTATAGCACGATTTTCTTTATCTGATTTTTCTGCTTCAGGCACAGGTAATATATTAATATCAATTAAATTATCTAAATGTCTAACTGCTAATCTAACTGTTTGTTCTAAGTTTTTCCAATTTATAGAATTATTTTCAATATGGGCGGTAAGATTTATTGATGCAAGATTGCATACGGCTATATTATTTTTATCTTGAGGTAAACATATTTCCGTACAAAGATTTGACATATGAATAGTTCCAGTATTGTTATTTAGGGCACGTAAATTAATAGAATCTTTCCATACTAGCCATGGATGTGATGTAGCTTGAAGCATAACTAATATTTGGCGATATTGTTCTTCTGCTGGAACTTTCGAGAAAACTCGTAATTTTCCATCTTTTGCCATTTGTATATATTCATTGTATCTTTTAGAAAAATCTTTCCCATATAGTTCATTTAAATCTGGTGTTTCTTTGGGATCAAACATATACCAATCTTCACCATTTTCAACCCTTTTCATAAATTCATCAGACAAAAAAACAGCAGTATTAGCTGTGCGCATTCGCAAATAATCATCACCCGCATTATGTTTCCACATTAAAAAATCAGGAAAATCAATATGCCAATTTTCCATGTAAAAACAAAGAGCTCCTTTTTTCTTACCACCTCTTTGTATTGCTCTTACTGCCGTATCTATGATTTTAGCAAAAGGAGTTGGTCCAGAAGAGGTAGTATTATTTGAAGAAAGGGGGGATCCAGATGCTCGTAGTTTTGTTATAGAAGCTCCAATACCTCCAGTTGCTTTAGAAATTTTAATTACATCAGATACCGATTTTGCTATATGATTTATATCGTCATGAATTTCCAATAAAAAACAATTAGATAAAGAGGGATTTATTGTACCTGCTCCGATATTTGTTGAACCGCCCGCAAGATATTCTAATTTAGACATTTTATTATAGAATTTAATTGCTTGATCTGTAGGATTTTTTTCATTATAGGAAAGACCCATAGCTACTCTCATAAAAAAATATTGAGGAGGTTCTGATGGTTTTTGATTTTTATCTTTTAAAGAGTAACGATCAAGCAATGTTGACAATCCGGAATATTTTAGAAGTTCATCTCTTTCTGGCTTTATTGAATCAGATAGTAATTTTAAATCAAATTTTTCTTCCATTCTTTTATCTAAAATGCCATTTTTTATACCATCTTTAATATTTTTTAAAAAATTTATTTTATATTTTTCAAATAATTCTATATTATTTTTATAATCGCCAAAAATTCTCTTGTAAATTGTTTTTAAGAGAAGGCGAGTGGCTATTTTATCATAAATAATATCATCTTGTATATTTTGCAAAGCTGCATTTATTGTTGCAAAATCTAATTCCTCAGTAGTTATACCATCATAAAGCATAAGTTGAGTTTCTGTAGCTATTTGCATAATTTTTTCTACAGGATTATATATATCAAAACATGCTTTTTCTATTGATTTATTTATTTTATCAGCATTAAATTTTTCTTTTGAACCATCTCTTTTTGTAACTGAAATGTCCATAGTTTTATAAATAATAATTATTATTATTTAGATTTTATTATCAATAAGAAAGCGTGTCAATTGTGGATAACTTTTATTTTTTAGTAATTTTTTGATATTGACATCTATATTTAATAATAATAAAATTTAATTAGGAATATATATTATTTAACTTATAATGTAATTTATTTATATGTTAAAAAATCGAACAAAAAGCTTTCCAAAAGAAAGAATGACAGCGCAAAAAAAATTTATAATGGATTATTTAAAAAGCGTGAAGTGCCACCCTACAGCAGAAACTATTTATAAAGAAGTAAGAAAAAAACTTCCTAATATAAGCCAAGGAACTATTTATCGCGTTTTAAATAATTTTAAGCAAAAGGGCGAAGTTCTGGCTATAGACACAAAGGATAATGTGCACTTTGATGGAGATATTTCAGATCATGCTCATTTTATATGCGAAAAATGTGGAAATATTTTTGATGTTTATGACGAGTGCTCTCATTGTGGAGTGCTCAAAAATAAAAAAACAAAGGTCGGTAAAATTAATCATTATAAAATAAATTTTTATGGAATTTGCAAAAATTGCAAATAACATAATATATATTTATGGAAGATATAAAAAATATAAATAATACTTGTCATGATTGCGGTAAAGAGATAGAAGTTGTTGAACAGGAAATAAAAAATGGATTGTTTCTTGTTTATGATTATAATGGAGAAAAAATAAATATTTTAAAGTGCAATAATTGTTACGAAAAAAATCCGGCTTTAACTAACTTTAGAGAATGTGAAGTTTATTCGCGAGTAGTAGGGTATATTAGACCAGTTCAACAATGGCACAAAGGTAAAAAACAGGAATTTGTAGAGAGATTAGAATTTAATACTCCTAAAGATTCTTGCTGCTAATATAAAATTAAAGATCATAGTATAAAATGAAAAAAATAAAATTACCCGATTTGCCATATGGTTATAAAGATTTAGAGCCATATATGTCAGAGGAGGTTTTAAAATTGCATCATGATAAGCATCATTTAGCTTATGTTAATGCCGCAAATACGCTTATTGATAAGCTAGAAGAGGCAAGAAAAAATTCAGAAAATAAAGAAATTGATTATCGGGCAATTTTAAAATCTTTATCATTTAACTTAGGAGGAGCAATTTTACATGAAGTATTTTGGAATATTATGGCTCCAGAAAAAGAAAATAAAAATAAGCCTTCTGGAAAAATTTTAGAAGCAATAGAAAAAGAGTTTGGAAGTTTTGAAAGATTTAAATCAGAATTTTCTGAAACAGCAAAATCAGTAGAAGGATCTGGTTGGGCTGTTCTTACTTCTGATAAAGAAAAAAATATTTCATTAATGCAGATAGAAAAACATAACGTGAATATGATTCCTGGACTAAATATTCTATTATGTTTGGATGTTTGGGAGCATGCTTATTATTTAGATTATAAAAATGATAGAGCAAAATTTATTGAAAATTGGTGGAATATAGTAAACTGGGAAGAAGTAGAAAAAAAATTTACAGAATAAATTTTTTAAAAATGGGCCATAAGGTCCATTTTTTATTGTTTTTATTATTAAAAAAGATATAATAAATTAATAAAGATTTAAAAATATATAAGTATGATTACGCTTAAAGATTTAAAAAATAATGCGCAGATTGTTTCTTTTATAGAGTGTACAAATAAAACACTAACAGCTCTTTCTTATACGGATCACGGGGTTAGGCATTTAGATTTGGTGGCAGATAGAGCAAAATATATAGCAAAAACAATAGGGCTTTCTGAAAGAGAACAGGAATTATCAGCTATTTCTGCTTTTTGTCATGATATAGGAAATTTTTTAAGCAGAAGTCATCATAATTATTTTGGTGCACTTTTGTTTTATCAGATTTTTAAAGATAAATTTGATCCTGAAGAAATGACTATTATTATGCAGGCAATTTCAAATCATGATAAACAGCAGGAAGATATAAATTTTATTAGTAAAATTGCGGCAATTGTTGTTTTAGCAGATAAATCAGATGTTCATAGATCCAGAGTAGTTGTTAAAAATTTAGAAGAGATTAAGAAAGATATTCATGATAAAGTGAATTATGCTACAAATGAAAGCGATATAAAAATAGATAAACTAAAAAAGAAAATTACTTTAAAATTAAAAATTGATACTAATTTTTGCTCAATAATGGAATATTTTGAAATTTTTACAGATAGAATGATTTTCTGCAGGAAAGCAGCTGAGTTTTTAGGCTACCAATTTGGCATATTGATTAACGGAATAAGATTATTATAAACTTTTTAATTTTTATGAAAGATTTGAATGAATTTTATGTTATTTGCGATAATATAAGAAGTTTAGAAAATATTGGATCAATTTTTAGAACCGCTGATGCTCTTGGAGTTTCAAAAATATATTTATGTGGAATTTCCGGAAAACCTCCGCATCCAAAGATTTCAAAAACAGCTTTGGGGGCTGAAAAAAATATTCCATGGGAATATATAAAACAAATAGGAAGATTAATTGATAAATTAAAAAAAGATAAAATAAAAATAGTAGCATTAGAACAGACAAAACAATCAATTGATTATAGAAAATTTAATCCTCAATTTCCTTTAGCACTTATTGTGGGAAACGAGGTTAAAGGGATTTCATCAAATGTTTTAAAAAAATGCGATAAAATAATTTTTTTGCCTATGTTGGGTCAAAAAGAATCTTTAAACGTATCCGTTGCATTTGGTGTTGCTGGATACGAAATTAATAAATATCGTTATTAAAATTAAAAAATATGACACAAAATCAACAACTTATACAATTTTTACAATATTTAGACGCTAATCCTTTAGCATCTTTATTCTTTCTTTTTTTAATGATTTGGTCTTTAGCATGGAAGGGGGTAGCTCTTTGGAAGTCGGCTCGCAACAATCAAACACCTTGGTTTATTTTTTTGCTGGTTATAAATACTTTAGGAATTTTAGAAATAATTTATATTTTATTTTTTAGTAAAAAAAACCAGCAAGCTTAAAATAATAAAAAACAATCTCGCTTTTTATGAGGTTGTTTTTTATTAAGCATTGACACATAAGAAAAATATGATAAATTAAATATATCCGACAAAATTAGTCGGTTATATATGAAAATTTCAAAAAAAGCTCAATATGCATTAACAGCTATGGTTTATTTAACTAAAAATAAAGCATATGAGCAAATAAGCAAAAAAACAATTTCTGTTAGAGAAGTTTCAGATAATGAACATATACCTTTTGAATTTTTAAGCAAAACTTTTTCTATTTTAGAAAAAGCAAAACTAGTTAAAGCAAAGTATGGGGCTAATGGTGGATATTATTTAGCAAAAAATCCTAAAAAAATAACAGTAATGGACATTGTTAAATGTTTAGATAATATTAAGGCCGTTGATTGCAAATTTTGTCCAAAAATTAAAAATTGTTTAACTAAAAATGTTTGGGAAAAAATTGATAAAGTTATTGCTAAAACATTAGCATCAATAACATTAGACGATTTAATAAAATGAAAAAAATTTATTTAGACTACGCAGCAACAACCCCAATAGATAAGCGCATTGTAAAATCAATGCTTCCTTATTTTACAAAAAATTTTGGAAATAGTATGTCTTTGCATTCTTTTGGGCAAGAAGCAAAATCAGTTTTAGAAACAAATAGGCAAATTATCGCAGATTTTATAAAAGCAAAATCAAATGAAATAATTTTTACAAGCTCTGCAACAGAAAGTAATAATACCGTTTTAAAGGGAATCGCTTTTGCTAATAAAACAAAAGGAAAACACATTATTATTTCTTCAATAGAACATCCGTGTATTATAGAAACAGCTAAATGGTTAGAAGAGCAAGGTTTTGAAATAACTAGATTACCAGTTAATCAATTTGGCATGATAAATCCTAATGATGTAAGAAATGCGATAAAAGAAGAAACAATTTTGGTGTCTATTATACATGCTTCAAATGAAATTGGAACTATACAGCCAATTACTGAAATTGGTAAAATTTGCAAAGATAATGAAATTTATTTTCATACAGATGCCTCTCAGTCGTTTGGAAAAATTCAAATAGATGTTAAAAAAATGAACATTGATTTACTTACTGCCAGTTCTCATAAAATTTATGGGCCAAAAGGAGTGGGGCTTTTATATGTTAGAGAAGGAACAATAATTGAACCATTATTACATGGTGGAGGACAAGAAAATGGATTGAGGTCTTCAACTATTAATTTAGCAGGGATTGTTGGTTTTGCTAAGGCAGTTGAAATATGTAAAAAAGAAATGAAAAAAGAAAACGTTCGTTTGTTAAAATTAAGAGATAAAATCATAAAAGAAGTTTTAAAAATACCTGGAAGTCGGCTAACTGGAGATGAAAAAAATCGTCTTTTTAATAATGCTAGTTTTACATTTGATTATTTAGAGGGGGAATCATTAGTTATACAGCTTGATATGTACGGAATAGCGTGTTCAACCGGCTCTGCTTGTTCTTCTATTAAATTAGAACCAAGTTATGTTTTACAGGCAATTGGATTAAAACCAGAGCAAGCGCATGGCTCTTTACGTGTTTCGATTGGCAGATGGACAACTAAAAAGGAAGTAGAATATTTTTTGAAAATTTTACCTAAAGTTATAAAAAGAATTAGAGAAATTTCACCATTTAAAAATTATGAAGAATAGTAATAAAATTTGTGGAGGGTTATATACGCCTAAAGTTTTAGAAACCTTTAGAAACCCTCATAATTATGGAAAAATAAAAAACGCTGATGGGATAGGAAAAGTTGGTAATATTGTTTGTGGAGATGTAATGTGGCTTTATATTAAAATTGGGAAAAATAAAAAAAAACAAGAAGTTATTAAAGATATAAAATTTGAAACTTTTGGGTGCGTTGCAGCAATTTCGACAAGTTCAATAATTACAGATTTAGCAAAAGGAAAAACCATCTCAGACGCATTAAAAATAACTAAAGATAATATAGTAAAATCATTAGGTGGATTACCTAAAATAAAATATCATTGTTCTATTTTAGCAGTAGATGCTTTAGTTGAAGCAATATATGATTATTTATTAAAAAACAATAAAAATATTCCAATAAATTTACAAAAAAGGCATGATATTATTCAAAAATCAAAAGAAATAATTGAAGAAAGATACAAACAATGGTCATCTTGACATAATAATAAATTATTATTAATATTATTTATGTTTTTTGAACAATTCAGTTTTTAGTCAAAGCGGAGGTACAGAAATGTCGTCAAAAAAAACAAAGCACATTTACAACAAACAAGAAGTTGATACTATCAACCATATAATAAAATTTTTAGATGATCACGGAGAATCTAATTTAGCAATTTTATTTAAAGCAATTCTTGCTGGCATAACTCAAAAAGAAGAATATATAAGACAATTTGTTAAAGCGGCTTTTGAATCAGGTCCACAATCTCTTAGGGCAGAATCAATAATGGTGTTAATTCGTTTATTGATTGATTCCGGTAATTTTCAAGAGGCAAGAAAATTTGCCGCAGATCTTTCAATAATGGAACACCATGTGATTCACGCTTTAGCCAGGTGTCGTATAGCTAAATTTAGTCAAGATACTGAAGATAGTATTTTGGCTGCTGAGACAATAGAAGAAATCATTCAATTACATTTCAATAAAAACAATAAAAAATAGAATTACTTAAAATTAATTCTTTTTTTGTTTTACAATAGGGCTCTACATTATAGGGCCTTTTTTCTTTTTTGAAGATATGATAAAATATAGTGAAATTAAATGATTAAAAAAGATAAAAAAAAGAAAGTTTTTGTGGCAATGTCTGGCGGAGTAGATAGTTCTGTTTCAGCTGCTCTTTTAAAAAGAGATGGTTTTGAAGTAGTTGGAGTTTATATGCGCCAATGGACGCCAAAAGTTTTAGGAAAAGAATGTATTTGGAAGCAAGATAGACAAGATGCGATGCGCGTTTGTGCAAAACTCGATATACCATTTTTAACCTGGGATTTTTCAAAAGAATATGAAAGATATGTTGGGAGATATATGATTAATTCTTATAAAAAAGGAATTACGCCAAACCCTGATGTTATGTGTAATAAAATAATTAAATTTGGTTTATTTTTTAATAAAGCAATAAAAGAAGGTGCAGATTTTATTGCTACGGGGCATTATGCTCGTATTTCATCGGGAAAACTATTTACAGCAAAAGATAAAAATAAAGATCAAACGTATTTTCTTTACGAATTAAAACAAAATCAATTAAATAAAATTATTTTTCCTGTGGGAAACTTAGAAAAATCAGAAGTTAGAATATTAGCTAAAAAGTTTGGCTTACCAACCGCAGAAAAAAAAGATAGCCAGGGAGTTTGTTTTGTTGGTCCATTAAATATGAAGATTTTTTTAAAAAATTATATAAAACCAAGAAAAGGGAAAATTTTACTTTTAAATAAAAAAGAAATTGGCGAGCATGACGGTTTTTATTATTATACAATAGGACAAAGGCACGGTTTAGATATTAAAGATGGGCATGGGCCATATTTTGTTATTAAAAAAGATATAAAGAAAAATATAATCTATGTTGGACAGGAAAAAGACTTATATTCAAAAAAAGCTAAAATTAAAAATATAAATTGGATAGATAAACCAAAAACTTTTCCTACGGAAATAAATGTTCGTATTCGTTATAGAGCGCCTTTAGCAAAAGCAAAAATTTATAAAAATGGTTTATTAATTTTTAAGAAACCACAAAAAGCTGTTACTCCAGGACAATCAGCAGTTTTTTATAAAAATAAACAAGTTTTAGGTGGGGGAGTAATATTATAAAAAAACCAAGAGGAATTCTTGGTTTATAATTTATTTAATGAATTAGGTTTTTATTTGGGGCTATATACCATTAAATATGCATCTTCAGGAGTATCATTAAAGAAGTTAGGAATTATACTAATTGCTCGAAACCCACAATGTCTGAAAAATAATTGCGCTGCAAGATCTGACTCTCGAACATTCAATTTAATAAATTTTAATCTTTTTTTGCTTTTATTAAGTTTAGCAATAAGACCCTCAATGATCTGAGATCCTATGCCATTATGTCTCCACCTAATACCTACCGCAATGATTAAGATATTAATATAAGTTTTATGGATATTATAGATTATAAATCCAACGAGCTCATCTTCATAATAAGCAACCATACCAGAAGGATAGTGATGATATGGACAGCGGAAATTCGAATCTAAGAGAAAAATAAAATCTTCTTTAGTTAAGGGGGGTTTGAACGATTCTCTTTCAATTTTTAAAATTCCTGGAAGATCTCTTTCAAGATTTAAGGTACGTATTCTTACAGCTATTCTTTTTTGTTGGGTTTTGTCTGTTTCTTTCATGATACTTCCTCCTTGATAAAAAATTAAAGAACAAATTGTAATTATATTTACATAGTTAAAATTTTTACGCTGATTTAAATTATTGTCAATAGTGTAAAATTTAAACTTGACAAACATTTTTATTTTGCTAATATAAACCTATACCTATGGTATGGGTATCATATAAATTTTAAAATAAACTTATGATTACAAAAAATAAAGAAAAAGCTCTTATAAATTTTAAAAAAGCTAATAGTTTATTAACAAAAATAATAGATATGACTGAAAATAACGAATATTGTATTAATATAATGCAACAAAATCTTGCTGTTGTGGGGCTTTTAAGGTCTGCTCATCAAATGTTGATGGAAAATCATTTAAATTCTTGTTTTAAGAGCGCAATAAACTCAAAAAATGAAAAAAAGAAAAAAGAAATGATAACAGAAATTTTAAAAGTAACAAAATTATTTAATAAATAATTTTTTTATTTTTATGAAACAGCACACATATAAAGTTGAGGGAATGCACTGTGCCTCATGTGAAATATTAATTGAAAAAAAATTATTAGAAGAATTTAATAATATTAAATCAGTTGATGTTTCTTCAGATAAAGGAAGAGTTATTATTTCATATAAAGGCAATAAACCAAATCTTAATATATTAAATAAAATATTTTCAAAAGAAAATTATAAATTTTCTGATTTTATATCATTTGAGGATCAAAGAGATCAAAAAGTAGATACAAATAAAAAAGAAAAGGTAAGTTCTACATTAATTGCATTCAATATAGCTATTTTTATAATTATTGGATTTTTGATTTTACAAAAAATTGGAATTACTAATTTTTTAAATATTGAATCTGGATCTTCGATTTTAACATTTTTCTTTTTTGGAATTTTAGCTGGTGTTTCATCTTGTATGGCATTAGTTGGAGGATTAGTTCTTTCTATGTCAAAACAGTGGCAAGAACTTTATGCTAATCAAGATAGTACAATAAAAAAACTTGAACCTCATATAATGTTTAATGGGGGTAGGGTTTTATCTTATTTTATTTTAGGAGGATTCTTGGGGTTAGTTGGAAGTAAATTACAAATCTCTTCTACATTTACCACTTTTTTAATAATTGGTATATCTTTTTTAATGATTGCTCTTGGAATGCAGATGTTAGGAGTAAAAGCTTTTAGAAAATTTCAGGTTACAATTCCAAAATCGGTAATAAAATATATTGCAAATGAAAATAATTTTCAAGGAAAATATATGCCATTTTTAATGGGTGCTTTAACATTTTTTCTACCTTGTGGATTTACTATGACTGTTCAAGGATTAGCACTTTTATCTGGGAATTTTTTGCAGGGCGCTTTGATAATGGGCGCATTTGCTTTAGGAACAGCTCCTTCTTTGTTTTTCATTGGCTTATCAAGTATAAGTTTTTTTTCAAAACCTTATTTAGCTGAAAGATTCTCTAAAATAGCGGGATTTTTAGTTTTATTTTTTGCTTTATTAAATATTTATAGTCAAATGAATGTTTTAGGTTTTACAGGTTTTAATGGATTATTTATTCAAGATAATCAGACTATAAGTGAAAAAGATTTACCACTAATTATTAATGGAAAACAAATTATTAAAATGAACGCTTCTGCTCGTGGCTATAGTCCGAATTATTTTAAAGTTAGGTCAGGAATACCTGTTAGGTGGGAAATTACAGATACAGGAACATCAGGATGTACTAATGCTATAATTTCTAGAAATTTATTTGATGGAGAAATTAAATTAACAAAGGGACAAGTTGCAATAAAAGAGTTTACTCCGCAAAAATCTGGTAAATATAGATTTTCTTGTTGGATGGGAATGGTTTCTGGGACGATAGAAGTAATAGATAGGTAATAAATTATATAAATTAATTTAATTTATTAAAAATATGAAAATTACAAAAGATACAACATTAGAAAAAATTTTACAAATAAAAGGAGCAGAAGAAGTTTTAGCAAAAAATAATGTGCCTTGTCTTTTATGTCCTTATTCAAAGATAGAAATGTCCGAACTTAAAATTGGAGATATTTGTAAAATGTACGGCTTAAATTTTAAAAAAATTTTAGCTGATTTAAATAAATTATAAAAATTTATGGATAGTAAAATTACTTTAAATATAATAGGGATGAGTTGCGCTTCTTGTGCTAGAAATATTGAGGATCAAGTAAAAAAAATAAAAGGCGTTAAAGATGTTTATGTTAATTTTTCTGCTAATAAATTAGACGCTAAAGCAGAAGATTTTGTTAAAAAAGAGGATATAATCCAGCTTGTAAAAAAGTTGGGCTATAATGCCCTGGATGCAGATCAGGAAAGCCATTATCACGGAGCGCCGATAACTGAGGATGAAGAAAAAAAAGAAATTCAAAAAGCTAAGATTAAGGCAATTTGGTCGCTAGTTTTGAGTATTCCGCTTATGTTTACTATGGTTGCTATGTATTTAAAAACACCGCTTTTTGGCTCTATGATATTGCAAACAACTGTGGAAGCTATCTTTTCTTTTATAGTGGTTTATATAATTGGATGGCATACGCATTTTTCTGCTATAAAAGCTATTAAAAGATTGTATGCCAATATGGATGTTTTAATTTCTATAGGAACTTCAGCTGCTTTTATTTTTGGAGTGGCTAGTTTTTTTGTGGATGTGCCTGTTTTTTTTGAAATAGCAGCTTTTATTATGGCTTTTCAATTACTGGGAAGATATCTTGAATCTAGAGCACGAGGTAAAACATCAGAAGCTATAAGAGAGCTTTTAAAATTAGGAGCTAAAACAGCTACAATTTTAGTAGATGGCAAAGAGAAAGAAATTCCAATTGAAGAATTAAAAATTGGAGATATTATGATTGTTAGACCCGGAGAAAAAATTCCAACAGACGGAAGGGTGATAGACGGACAATCTTCGGTGGATGAATCAATGGCAACGGGGGAATCTTTGCCTGTTGAGAAAAGAAAAAACGATGAAGTAATTGGAGCTACAATTAATCAAGAAGGTATTTTGAAAATTCAAGCGACAAAAATAGGCAAAGATACTTTTTTTGCTCAAGTTGTAAAATTAGTTGAAGATAGCCAAAAGTCTCGAATTCCTATTCAAGAATTTGCAGACAAAGTTACTTCTTATTTTGTGCCTGCTGTTTTAATTATTGCTTTTTTGACAGCTGTTTTATGGCTGGCTTTGGGAAATTGGTTTGTGGCAGTTGTGGCAACAATTACAGTTTTGATTATTGCTTGTCCTTGTGCATTAGGTTTGGCAACCCCAACCGCTTTAACAGTTGGAATTGGAATGGGAGCAAAAAAAGGAATTCTTATTAGAAGAGGAGAAGCAATTGAACTTATGGGAAAAATAAAAGTAATAGTTTTAGATAAAACAGGCACGATTACAAAAGGAGAGCCAAACGTTATTGGTATTTTCCCTACAGATTCTGAATCTGAAAATAATTTATTACAATTAGCAGCTTCTGCTGAAAAAAATTCTGAACATCCTTTAGCAAAAGCAATTGTTAAAAAAGCCGAAAAAAGCAAAATAAAACTTTTGGAAACAGAAAATTTTAAAGCGCTGTTTGGAAAGGGTGTTATAGCATATATTGAAAAAAATAAAATATTAGTAGGAAGAAAAGAGTTAATGGAAGAAAACAACATAAGTGTTCATATTTTAAGTGATCAAATAAAACAACTTCAAGAGGAAGGAAAAACAATTATTTTTGTGGCAAAAAATGAAAAATTAATAGGAGTTATAGCTATTGCTGATATTTTAAAAAATAGTGTTAAAAATGCTGTTTTAGATTTACATAAAATGGGTTTTAAAATTATAATGTTGACAGGTGATAATGAAAAAACAGCAAAATTTATTGCAAGACAAGCAGGAATAGATGAAGTTATTGCTGGAGTTTTGCCAGAAGGTAAGGTTGATGTTATTAAAAAACTTCAGAAAGGAGGAGAAGTTAAGGTGGCTATGGTTGGAGATGGTATAAATGACGCTCCAGCTTTAACTCAAGCTGATGTTGGTTTGGCTATTGGTACGGGAACAGATATTGCTATTGAAGCTGGCGAGATAACTTTAGTTAGTGGTGATTTAAATTTATTAGTGGAATCTATAAAATTAAGCAGAGCAACTTTTAGAACAATTAAACAAAATCTATTTTGGGCATTTTTTTATAATGTAATTGCGCTTCCTATTGCTGCTTTTGGAATTTTAGCCACAACAGTAGGGCCGATAATTGCAGCAGGAGCAATGGCTTTTAGTTCTTTATCTGTGGTTTTAAATTCTTTACGTTTAAAAAATCAAAAAATAGTTTAAAAAGTGAAATATTTGATGTCAAATAATATTTATGATTAAATAAGAATATGTCATATAAAATTAAAAATTTTTCATTTTATTTTTTTACAGTTTTTATATTTCTTTCATTTTTTTTGAATGTAAATAATTTTGCTTCTGCTCAAACAAAGATTTCTGAAATTAATTTTTTTTATAGCACAACGTGTCCCCATTGTTTTGAAGAAGAAAAATTTTTAAACCAACTTCAAAAAAAATATCCAGAAATTGAGATTAAAAAATATGAATTTTCTAAAAATATTGATTTAGTTAATGAATTTTATTCAAAATATAATATTTCTCAGCAAGAGCAAGGTTTTGTTCCTTTAACATTTATTGGTGATTTTTATTTTGTTGGCTTTAATAAAAGTATCGGAAACAAAATTGAAGAATATATCCAAGGTTCTTTTAAAAATGATAACTCATATCTAAATCAGCTTAAAATTCCTTTTTTGGGAGATGTTAATATAAAAAATGTTTCTCCTTTAATTTTAGCAGTTATTTTAGGTTTTTTTGATGGATTTAATATTTGTTCTTTAGGCGCATTAGTTTTAATTTTAGGAATTGTTATTGCATTAAAGTCAAAAAGAAAAATTTTAATATTAGGAGGATCTTTTATTATAATAACAGCTACAATTTATTGGCTTTTAGTTTTTCTTTGGAATAGAATTTTTACTTTTATTACCCCTTATATTAAAAGCATGGAAGTGTTAATTGGTGTTTTGGCTATAATTGGGGCATGGTATTTTTTAAGAGAATTTTGGAGAGCAAGAAAAAATGGAGCTATTTGTAAATTTGGTGGAATTTCTGATAAGTTAGCAGAAAAAGTTGAAAATGCTTTTAAAGAAAAGACAGGTCTTTTAGCAATGATTGGTATAGTTTTTGTTTTTGCTTCAGCTATAACCATTATTGAGTTTCCTTGCACAGCGTTTTTTCCGGTTTTATTTACAGGTATTCTTGCTCAATTAGGAATTCCTTTATATTTATCAGTATTTTATATAGGCATATATGTTTTCTTTTATATGTTAGATGAAATTATTGTTCTTCTTATAGCTGTTTTTACAATGAAAATTTGGATTGCTTCTCCTAAAATAATGAAATGGCTTAATTTAGCGGGAGGGTTAATGTTATCTGTTTTTGGCTTTTATTATCTTTTATGGCCAACATTAAAAATTTGGTTTAATTTTTAAATAAATATATAATAAAATAATTATGTTTGGTTTAAATAAATCAATTCCAAAATTTTGTGACTTAAGAGGAAAGGTGGCAATTGTAACAGGAGCTGCCAGAGGTATGGGGGAAGCCCATTCTTTAACGTTGGCAAAAGCTGGCGCAAAAATTGTTGTTTCTGATATTAATATAGGGGGTTGTGAGCAGGTTGTTGAAAAAATAAAAAAAGATAAAGGAGATGCTTTTGCGATAAAATGCGATGTAAGTCAAAAAACAGATATTGATAATTTAGTTTCTCAAACAATAAAAAAATTTGGAAAAATTGATATTTTAGTAAATAATGCTGGAATTTTTCCTTTTAAACCATTTTTAGAAATGACAGAACAAGATTTTGAAAAAGTGATTGATGTAAATTTAAAAGGATATTTTTTATGTTCTCAAGCAGTTGCAAAAGAAATGCAAAAAAATAAACCAGACAAAAATGGCCAAAAAGGTTCAATTATAAATATTTCTTCTATTGCAGCAAAAAAAGGTTTTGCGGGATTAGTTCATTATTGCGCATCAAAAGGAGGTATTAATGCTATGACAAAAGCAATGGTTTTAGAATTAGCTCCTTTAGGAATAAGAATAAATAATATTGAGCCGGGAGTAATTAACACTCCTGGAGCTTCAACGGCAAGTATGACAGAGGAACAAAGAAAAGCAATGCTTGCTCCAATTCCGTTAAAAAGACAAGGAATTTCTCAAGAAATTTCTAATGCAGTTTTGTTTTTAGCATCTGAGGAATCTTCTTATATAACTGGCTCTACAATAGTAATTGATGGTGGATGGACTGCAGGATAAAATAATAAAAAATGAAAAAGGGTTGACTTATCCACAAGTATTTAGGTAAAATAATTTAATATTCATAAACTTTAAATTATGCCAGAAGCATATTGCGTAAAATGCAAATCAAAAAAAGAAATGAAAGACGCTAAAGAAGTTGAAATGAATGGTAAGGGCGGAAAAAAGAGATCGGCTATGAAAGGTGTTTGTCCAGATTGTGGAACAGGTATGTATAAAATTCTTGGCCTGAAAAAATAGGTCAAATTAAAAAACACCGACTTATCGGTGTTTTTTAATTAAAAAGTTATTCATAATTAGAATAACTTATTAATTTAATTTTGTGTTATAATTTTAAAAATATATAATTAATTAAAAAAATGAAAAAAAATAATAAAGGTTTTACCATTATTGAGTTAATAGTGGTTATTGCCATAATTACTATTCTTGCATCTATTGTTATGATTAGTGTTACTAGGTATATAAAAAAATCAAAAGAGGCAGCTGTTAAGGCAGAAATGCAAGCATTTATTTCAATGGGAATGGGTTATATGATCAGTGAGACAGCTGGTATGTATGGAAAATGTGTGCAATCTAATGGAGAAATAACAGGTGATAATTTTTTTAGAAATATTCAAATTTCTATGGAAAAAAGAGGTTTTCGTTTTGATTGCTATGAGACTGATATAAGTATTTGGGGGAGTAATTGTTATGTTTTCACTGATTATTATAATCCTATGAATAAATGGTATGGAATTGCATATAATATAAACGATGAAAATGATGCCTACTGCGGAGATTCATCAGGAAATATTTATCAAGGATCGCGGAGTTCTTTTGAAAGTTCAGGCAAGGCGAAATGTGCTTGCCAGTAGATTTAACTAGATGAAGGCTAGGTTTTTAATATTTATTACTATAGGATTAGCGGTTTTGAATGTTTTTGCTTGGCAAGAAGTTTTTAAATTAAATAATCCTGCATATTTGCAGGTTTATTTTTTTAACGTGGGGCAGGGAGATAGCCAGTTTATTGAAACTCCACAAGGTCATCAGATTTTGATTGATGGAGGCCCAAATTCTTTAGTTTTAGAAAAACTAAATAAAGTAATGCCGTTTTGGGATAAAAGTATTGATGCTGTAATTTTAACTCATTCAGAAAAAGATCATATGTCGGGATTATTAGATGTTTTAAAAAGATACAGGGTGAATTATTTTATTTGGACAGGGGCAGTAAAAAATAATTCAGAGAATAAAATTTTAATAAACATTTTAGAAGATTTAAAAGAAAAACCTAGTTTAACTAAAATTATTAATGCATACGCTGGAATAAAAATAAAATTAGGAAGTGCTTATATGGAAATAATTCATCCGTTTGAGAATTTGGTGGGTCAAGAAATAAAAGATTTAAATAATACTTCTATTGTAGGAAAATTATCTTATGGAGCAACCTCTTTTCTTTTTACTGGAGATATCTCTTCATCAATCGAAAGAAAGTTAATTAGTTTGTATAGTTTAAAATCCAATGTTTTAAAAGTGGCTCATCATGGATCTAAATATTCTACATCAGATTTATTTCTTCGCGCAGTTGAACCGAAAATTGCCGTAATAAGTGTTGGCAAAAATTCTTATAGACATCCAACGCAAGAAGTATTGAATAAATTAGCAAATTCAGATGTTATAATTTTAAGAACCGATAAAAATGGTGATATTAAAATTATATCTGATGGAAGTAATGTTATTTATGAAAAATAAGATTAATATTTAATTGGAAATTTTTTATATAGCGTAAATCATATTTATTCATCACATATTCTTTAAACATATTAAATTTTTTATCAATAAATTTTTCTTTTTCAATTTTTCCAAAACCTAATCTTTTTAACTGATAAGGATTTTTATATTTAACTGAATACTTTGGATTAAAAAGAGATAAATTTGAATTTTTGATTAATGTTTGATAAAAATATTCTTGATATATATTCATACTATAACTATTGATTTTTTTAATTTGATTTTCCACATCTTTTATGAAATCTGAAGCATATTTAAAATGAAGCACAGCAAAAGATTTATCTGAAAGATTTATTTTTGTAACTTTATGATGACCCATTCTAAGATAAATATTTTTATTCCATTTAACTAATGGAATTTTTTTTATATCTCTATTGCACTTAAATACTCTATCACAAGTGTCTTGATATTTATATTTTTTTAATTTTTTTGGATCATCAAAAAACCCCATTTCATTAAAAATTTTATAATCTTGAGGAATTTCAGTGTTTTTTATTGATTTTTTTGAGTACATATCTATTAAATAACCGCCAAATCCCTCTATATTTTGTTTTTCTGATTTTTTAATGATTTTTTTAAAATCTAATTTTTCCATATATGGAAAAATTAAAAACTCATCAATATCTGTATTAACACACCAATAATCTTCACCGTATTTATCTAATATTGTTTTTCTCCATAAAGCTTGTTTCTCTGATAATTTTCCAGTCACATTAACTATATGGACATCTTTTTCCTTTTTTAATATTTCTACTGTATTATCTGTTGATTTATTATTTAAGAAAAAAAATCTATTAACTCCTGCTTCTCTATAATATTTAAGAAAAAATGGTATCCTGTTTGCTTCATTTTTTACAATTACAAATAATCTTATTTCTTTTTTATTATTTGGAATTTTTAGATTAATTTCTTTTTTTAATTTTTTATATTCTTTATTTTGTTTGTAAATTTCTATTATTGCTAAAACAATAATTAAAAGAGGTAATATAATTTTTATAAAAAATATACTTAAAAACCATAAAATATCTTTTATAAACACTATTATTTTCCAAATCAAATTATCTGAATTTCTATTAGTTTCAATTTTTGTGCATATTTTTTTAATCATCATAATTTATAATATCATTCTTATATAATTTTAAAAAAGTATTGAATAGATATATGAATTTTGCTATAACAACATTAATAATAATTTATTTAATTTAAAAATAAAATAAAAAAACAATGCAAGGATTAGATTTTCCGCTTTTTAAAACAAAGAGCGATACATATAAAAAATTTGATTTAACTGATCAAAATCAAAGGCAAGAATATTTTGAATATAAATGTGGTGCCGAAATTAAAAAATTAAAAGAATACCTTGATAGAGGAAACACTTTTATTGCTTATTTAATGGGTAAAAAATCTTCTGGAAAGGGGACTTATGCAAAAATGTTGGCAGAAGTAGTAGATAAGGAAAAAATTGCTCATTTTTCAATTGGAGATATGGTTAGGTCTTTTGATGATGTAATAAAAAATCCGGAAAAAAGAAAAGAAATTGAAGATTTTTTGAAAAAAAATTATAGAGGCAAGATTTTATTAAAAGATGTTATGAAATCTTGGGATGAAAGATCCACAAAAACACTTTTACCAACAGAATTGATTTTAGTTTTAGCAAAAAGAGAGATTGAAAAGTTAGGTAAAAAAGCAATTTTTATTGATGGATTTCCAAGAGACATTGATCAAGTATCTTATTCTTTGTTTTTTCGCGATTTAATTAATTATAGAGACGATCCCGATGTTTTTATTTTAATAGATGTGCCAACTTCGGTAATTGATGAGAGAGTAAAGTTTAGAGTAGTTTGTCCTCTCTGTAATGCTTCTAGAAATACAAAACTTTTAACTACAAAAAAAGTGGAATACGAAAATGGAAAATTTTATTTGATCTGTGATAATTCTGGTTGTCCGGGAGCTAGGATGGTTACAAAAGAAGGAGACGAGCAGGGAATTGAACCAATAAGGGCTCGTTTAGAAAAAGACGAAATGCTTATAAAAGAAGCATATAATTTACAAGGAATTCCTAAAATTCTTTTAAGAAATTCAATTCCAGCAGACAAAACAAAAGATTATGCTGATGATTATGAAATTACTCCTGAATATGTTTATAGTTTTAATGAAAAAGAAAATAAAATTGAAGTATCTGAAAAACCATGGGAAGTTAAAGATGATGAAGGTGTTTTATCAAATAGTTTAATGCCTCCTCCTGTTGTTGTTTCTTTAATAAAACAATTAGTTGATGTTCTTGGATTAAAGTCTTGACCTATATTTTCTAATAGTTAATATTAAAGTAGCCGTGGTTCTTAGATTTCTAGTACGAATTTTTTATAAAGGGAGCCCAATATCCGTGCAGGTCGTGGCTTGCATATGAGGGCACCCACCTTAGAAAAATTTCTGGAAGATCTATCCACGGCAACTAAAAGAACACCATTTTGATGGCGTTTTTTTAGTTTTATTTTATATATACTTTTAAAATTAAAACAAATATAATATAATAATTTAAAAGTTAATAAATAATATTTTTTTATTATGCCAAAAGAAAATTCTTTAGTGGTTAAAATTTGTAATTGGATAACTAAATATTCTATTTATACTGCAATTTTTCTTGTTCCAATATTTTTTATTCCTTGGACATCAGAAATTTTAGATTTTAATAAACAAGCGCTTTTAATATTTTTGCTTTTTATCTCTCTTTTTTCATGGATGATTAAAGTTTTAACTTTAGGAAAAATTGAATTAAACATAAGTAAAATACACGTTTCTATAGGTATTTTATTTTTGATTTATCTTTTTGCAACTATTTTTTCAATATATTCGTATGGAAGTTTTTGGGGTTGGCCTCAATTAACTGCAGAATCATTGCTTTCCTTAATTTTAATGATATTATTTTACAGTATAGTGAGTAATATTTTTTCTAAAAAAGAAATTTTAATTTCGGTAATAATTTTATGTATTTCTGCTTTAATTTCTCAAATTTTTGGCATTTTACAAATTTTAGGATCGTTTACAATATCACCTAATTTTTTAAAGTTAGTTTCTTTTAATACTATTGGTTCAATAGGATCTTTGGGTATTTTCACTGCAACTATTCTACCCTTAATAATATCTTTGATTATTTTTGTTGAAAAAAAATGGAAAATATTATTGTTTGCTCAAATATTATTATCAATAATTTTGTTATTTTTAATTAATTATTCAATAGTTTGGTGGGCTGTTGGTATAGGATCTGCAATAATTTTACTTTTTAGTATTTTAAAAAGAAATATTTTTGATGGAAGATGGATATCCATACCAATGTTCTTTTTTATAGTTTCTTTATTTTTTATTTATTTTAGTCCTCAAATTTCTGGGATTACTCAAAAAATTAATGAAATTCATCTTACTCAAAAAGCTAGTTTTGAGATTGCAATGAAATCTTTAAGGGAAAGGCCAATTTTTGGTTCTGGGCCTGGAACATTTTATTATAATTTTGCAAAATTTAAAAATCCGGAAATTTTAAATAGTTTATTTTGGAGTATAAATTTTAGCCAGCCAAATTCAAAAATTTTTAATGATTTAATAACAACAGGAATTTTAGGTTTTTTGGCAAATATTGCTTTAGCAATATCTTCATTATTTTTAGGAATAAAATATATTTTAGCAAAAAGAAGCGCTAAAAATGAATCTGGTCAAGATAAAGATCAGCAAAAAAAGTATTGGATTCTGACTTTAGGAATAATTTCTGCAATAGCAGTACAAAGCGCATCTTCTTTCTTTTATAATATTAATCTTGTTTTGATTTTTGTTTATTTTTTTCTTATTGCTGGATTGGTTGTTTTTATTGCTGATGACAAAAAAAGTTATGAACTTAAATCTTCTTCATTTTCCACACTTATTATAACTTTTGTTTTTACTTTAGCTTTTATTTTTGGAACAGGAATTATAATTTTAGGCGGACAGCGATATTTAGCAGAACTTTCATATAATAAAGGAATAATACTTTTATCAAAGGAAGATATTGATGGTGGAATTAAAAAAATTGAATTGGCAGCTAATTTAAATTCATTTTCCGATTTATATTTTAGGCAACTTTCTCAAGCTTATTTAGCAAAACTTCAAAAAGAGTTTAATCAAAATAATCAAACTCTAGATAATGAAAAAAATAAAGAAATGATTCAGTTGTTGGTTGCTAATTCTGTAAACGCTAGCAAAATATCAACTGATATTAATCCTAAAAATGTTATCAATTGGATAAATAGGGGATTTATTTATCAAAATCTTTCTGGATTCTTAAGTAATGCTAATGAATGGGCAATTAATTCATATGAAACTGCTCTACAATTAGATCCGAATAATCCTTATGTTTATATGCAAGAAGGAATTATAAATTTTGTATTTGCATCTAATTCTCAAGATAAGAATTCACAAAATCAGTTTTTGAATGTTGCAAAAGAAAAATTAGAAAAAGCTGTTTCTCTAAAAGGGGATTATTCAAATGCGTTATATTTCTTAGGATTAGTTTATGATTCTTTGGGAGATAAAAATAAAGCGATTGAAATTTTTACAAAAATTCAACAATTAAACCCGGAGAACACTGAAATATCAAAAATTTTAAGCAATTTAAAAGCTGGACTACCAGCACTTCAGCAAGCTAATTTGCCTCCGGTTGAAAATCCTCCATCAGAAGATAATAAAACAACTAAAGATAAAAATCAGAATGAATCTTCTGCTAAAGATAAAAAAGAAGAAAATAAATAATTTTTATTGAAAAATTTTTAATAAAAATCCAAAACAAAATCCCGTTCATCAACGGGATTTTGTTTTGGATTCGCAATGTTTAGATTGGTCGGGGTATTGGGATTTGAACCCAAACTAAATCCACCCCATGGACTCGTGCTACCATTACACTATACCCCGAGTCCTATACTTTTGTTAGTTTTTTAATGCATTTAGCGCAAGACAAAACTCTTTTTCCAGAAGATAAACGAACCCATTGTAAGTTTGGGCGTTTTCTAATTTTTGTTGTAGGATTGTATTTTCCTCTTAATTTTACAAGCCTTCTTCCCATTGCTGATTTTTTTCCACAAATTGTACAAACTTTTTCTGACATATTTTTTTAAAATTTAATAAATTTACATTATCATACTATTTTATTTTTTGCAATATATGTTATATTTAAATTAGCGAATAAAATATGGATATAATAATTACAATTCTTTTAATTATAATACTGGTTTTTTCTGTAATTATACATGAGTTAGCTCATGGATACACTGCTTATTATCTTGGTGATCCTACTGCAAAATATGAAGGACGACTTACATTAAATCCAATTAAACATTTAGATCCAGTTGGTTCTGTGATTTTACCTATTCTTTTATTTTTAATAAAAAGTCCTATATTGTTTGGTTGGGCAAAACCAGTTCCTGTAAATCCATATAATTTTAATGATAAGAAATATGGCGAATTAAAAGTTTCTGCTTCTGGTCCTGCTTCAAATTTTGCGTTGGCAATATTTTTTGGCTTGATATTAAGATTTATTCCAGAAAGTTTAGTAGCAATGAATCCAGGAATTGAAGTTGCGTTAACTTATATAGTTATGATTAATGTTTGGTTGGCAATATTTAATTTAATACCAATTCCTCCCTTAGATGGTTCGTGGATATTATTTAGTTTTTTGCCAGAAAAAGCTGAAGGAGTAAGAATATTTCTTCAACAATACGGAATAATTATCTTAATGTTGTTAATTTTATTTGATGGAAGTTTTTGGTTTCGCATTACAAGTTTTATTTTTCAATTAATTACTGGTCAGGCGTTGACATAAAATATTTATTCTGCTAAACTGTAAAATACATACGCATTTTGCGTTAATTTTATTTATTTTAATAAATGCCTACAATACATCAATTAATAAAAAAGAATAGAAAAAACAAAAAGAAGGGAACAAAAACCGTTGCTTTGCAACGCGGTTTTAATGTTTTGCATAATAAGCCCACATATTATCCATCTCCTTTTAAAAGAGGAGTATGTATAAAAGTTTTTACTCAAACACCAAAGAAACCAAATTCAGCTTTAAGAAAAGTGGCAAGAGTAAAACTTTCAAACGGAATGGAAGTTACAGCTTATATTCCAGGAGAAGGGCATAATTTACAAGAACACTCAATTGTTTTAATAAGAGGGGGAAGAGTTAAAGATTTGCCAGGAGTAAGATATCATATTGTTAGAGGAGTTTTAGACACGCAAGGTGTTGCTAACAGAAAACAAGAAAGGTCAAAATATGGAGTTAAAAAACCAAAAGCTAACGAATAATTAATATCAATTAAATTTTTTACAATTTTTTCAAAATTTTCTCATTTGTAAAAATATGTCTTGTTAAAATATAATACATGAGACGCGCTTATAAAAAACACAAAATATCTCCAGATAGGATTTATAATTCTGAAGAGGTAGCAAAATTTATAAACAAGGTAATGAAAAAAGGCAAAAAATCAATTGCTCAAAAAATTGTTTATAATGCTTTTGAATTTATAAAAAATCAAACAAAAAAAGAACCATTAGAAGTTTTTAAAGCGGCAATTGAAGCGGCTTCACCAATGCTGGAAGTTAAGCCAAAAAGAATCGGAGGAGCTACTTATCAAGTTCCTATGGAAGTTAGGGGAGATAGGAGATTTGCTTTAGCAATTCGTTGGATTATAGAAGGAGCAAGAAGCAAAAAAGGAAAACCAATGGCTGAAAAATTAGCTCAAGAATTGATTGATTGCACAAATGGACAGGGTAACGCTATAAAAAAGAAAAATGATATGCACAGAATGGCTGAAGCCAATAAAGCTTTTGCTCATTTTGCAAAATAATTTTTTATATAATAAACAGAGCCGCTTTGAGAGCGGCTCTATAAATTAAAATAAATTTATGGCTAGACAGCATCCATTAGAAAAATTAAGAAACATTGGAGTTATTGCTCATATTGACGCAGGAAAAACAACTTTTTCCGAGCGCCTTTTATTTTATACTGGAGTTTCGCATAAAATAGGAGAAGTTCATGAAGGGGAAGCAACAATGGATTGGATGGTGCAAGAAAGAGAGAGAGGAATTACTATTACTTCTGCTGCCACAACAATGTATTGGAAAGATCATCAAATAAACTTAATTGATACTCCTGGCCATATTGACTTTACTGCCGAGGTGCAAAGGTCTTTAAGAGTTTTAGATGGAGCTGTGGTTGTGTTTGATGGGGTTGCTGGAGTTGAACCTCAATCTGAAACAGTTTGGAGGCAAGCAGATAAATATTCTGTTCCAAGAATTTGTTTTGTTAATAAATTGGATAGAATGGGGGCTTCTTTTGAAAAATCTTTTAATTCAATTTTGAAAAAATTAACTCCAAACGCTGTGGCAGTTCAAATTCCTATGGGATTAGAAGAAAAATTTGAAGGAGTTATTGATTTGATTAGTATGAAATCAGTTTATTTTGAAGGAGAAAAAGGTGTTAATGTTGTTGAAAAAGAAATTCCAGAAGAATGGAAGGCAGAAGCAGAAGAGTGGAGACATAAAATGGTTGAAAAAATTGCCGGAGAAGACGATGCTTTAACGGAGAAATTTTTAGAAGGAAAAGAAATTACAGTAGAAGAATTAAAAACAATTTTAAGAAAAGCAGTATTAAGTTATAAATTAGTGCCGGTTTTTTGTGGAAGCGCTCTTAAAAACAAAGGAGTACAAAGAGTTTTAGATGCAATTGTTGATTATTTACCATCTCCAACAGAAGTTCCTTCACAAAAAGGAACAGATATAAAATCAGGAGCAGTAATTGAAAGAAAATCTTCGGACGATGAACCATTTGCCGCTTTAGTTTTTAAAATTGCTGCAGATCCATATGTTGGAACTTTAACTTACTTTAGAATTTATTCAGGAAAACTTGAAAAAGGTTCTTATGTTTTAAATGCAAATACAGGAGAACAAGAAAGAATTGCTAGAATTTTAAGAATGCATGCTGATGAAAGGCAAGAATTAGATGTTTTATATGCAGGTGAAATTGGAGCCACTGTTGGTTTAAAAAATACAAGCACAGGACATACTTTGTGCGCAAAAGAAGCACCAATTATGTTGGAAAAAATTGTTTTCCCAGAACCAGTTATTGGAATTAGAGTTGAGCCAAAAACAAAATCTGACCAGGAAAAGCTTATTATGTCTATTAGAAAACTCACTCAGGAAGATCCAACTTTTAGAATTAAAGAAGATTTAGAAACAGGAGAAACAATTATTTCTGGAATGGGTGAATTACACTTAGATATTATTGCTGATAGATTAAGAAGAGAGTTTAATGTTGACGCTAATTATGGCAGGCCACAGGTGGCTTACAAAGAAACAATTACAGCTGAGGCAACAGGAGAAGAAAAATATGTAAGACAATCTGGAGGAAAAGGGCAATATGGTCATGTGTTATTAAGAATTGCACCAAAAGAAAGAGGAGCAGGTTTTGAATTTATTGATGAAATTAAAGGAGGAGTAATTCCAAAAGAATTTATAAAACCAGTTGAAAAAGGAGTTATAGAGGCAATGGATAAAGGTGTTGTTGCAGGATATCCAATGGTTGATTTGCAATGCACTTTATATGATGGAAGTTATCACGAGGTTGATTCTTCGGAGTATGCCTTTAAAATTGCAGGATCTATGGCTTTTCAAAAAGCTGCAAAAGCGGCAAAACCAGTTCTTTTAGAGCCAATTATGAAAATGGAAATTGTTACTCCCGAAGAATTTTTTGGCCAAGTAATTTCTGATATTTCTTCAAGAAGAGGACAAATTAAAGAGACTTCTGAAAGAGCTGGAATGAAAGTTATTGATGCTCTTGTTCCATTAGCAGAAACATTTGGTTATGTAACCGCTCTTAGATCATTAACCGAAGGTAGAGCAAGTTCAACAATGGAATTTGATTCTTATGAACAAGTGCCAGCTAATATTGCCCAGGAAATTATAGAAGGTAAAAGAAAATAATTTTATATAAAAAAAGAAGCCTTGTTGAAACGACAGGGCTTTTGGTTTATTATACTAAAAATTTTTTTGACAGTTTGCACAAAATGTACCTTCTGGGCTTTTGAGAAGTGCATATTCTTTGCAATAAGGACACAAATCTGAATCTGGCAATGATTCAGAAATTTCCCGTTTTAAAAAAATAAGCAAAATTTCACTTGTATCAAAATCTGTTCCAGTTCTTCCACAACCAGACATTTCCCAGCCGTCTTGGCCGAGTATGTTTAATTTTTTTTCAAGATCAGGTTGGTCGTATGGCACTCGTTGAACCATATATTCCCACTTTTTCATGCCAATCTCCTTTCAAAAAATAAAGATTGTCAAAAAGCAAACTAATAAACTAATAAAAAATCATACTAATTTTGACATAATTTTTCAAGATTTTAATAAAAGCTCTTGCAAAAATTTATTTATTTGATAAAATGAATTTATCAAGGTCAAAGAGCATTGACTTTATTTTATAAATATAATAATATAAAAAAAGTTTTAAATAAAAAAAATAAAATTAATATTAAATTAATATCTGTCGCCAGGTAAGTGGCACAGAAAAAAGTAAAAAATGGCAGAAAAATTTGAGAGGTCTAAACCTCACGTAAATATTGGTTCAATTGGTCACGTTGACCATGGTAAAACCACTTTGTCCGCTGCAGTTATGCATATTTCAAAATTGCGCGGTTTTAAAGCATCTGATAAAAGCGTTGATCAAATTGACGCATCTCCAGAAGAAAAAGCAAGAGGAGTGACTATTTCTATTACTCACCTGGAATGTGAAACTCCAAAAAGACACTATGCATGGATTGACTGTCCAGGACACGCAGACTACATTAAAAACATGATTACTGGAGCTGCTCAAATGGACGGTGGTATTTTATTAGTTTCAGCGCCAGATGGACCAATGCCTCAAACAAGAGAGCATATTCTTTTAGCAAGACAAGTTGGTTTGCCATCTTTGGTTGTATTTATGAATAAATGCGATATGGTAGATGATCCAGAAATTTTAGATTTAGTTGAATCTGAAATTAGAGAATTGTTAAAGAAAAATAAATACCCAGGAGATGAAATTCCAATTATAAGAGGTTCTGCATTAAAAGCTTTAAACGCAAAATCAGCTGATGATCCAGATGCTAAACCAATTATTGAATTGCTTGATGCTTGCGATAATTATATTCCTGAACCAGTAAGAGAATTAGATAAACCATTTGCAATGGCTATTGAAGATGTTTTCTCAATTGAAGGAAGAGGAACTGTTTGTACTGGAAGAATTGAAAGAGGGGTTATTAAACCAAACGATGAAGTTGAAATTGTTGGATTAAGGCCAACTCAAAAAACAGTTGTTGTTTCTGTTGAAATGTTCCAAAAATCATTAGATCAAGGTCAAGCAGGAGACAATGTTGGTTTGCTTTTGAGAGGATTAAAAAAGGAAGATGTTGAAAGAGGACAAGTTATTTGTAAACCAGGATCAATTACTCCTCATACAGAATTTGAAGGAGAAGTTTATGTTTTAACTAAAGAAGAGGGTGGAAGACATACACCATTTTTCACAGGATATAAACCTCAATTGTATATTAGAACTTCTGATGTTACAGGAGAGGTTACTTTGCCAGAAGGAACAGAAATGGTTATGCCAGGAGATACTGCTAATTTAAAAATTAAATTAATTGTGCCAGTTGCTTTGGAAGAAAAAGGAAATTTTGCTATTAGAGAGGGTGGAAGAACCGTAGGAGCTGGAGTTGTAACAAAGATTATCAAGTAATATGCTAACAACTAAGTCCACCAGAAGTAAGTCCGCTGTTAGCGGAAAGACAATTAAAAAAAAGGTAGTTACTGAAAAAAATTCAGAAAAGAAGATAGAAACCTCAATGGCAGGAATGAAACTTCGTATAAAGTTAAAAGCTTATGATCATAAAATTATTGATAATTCTGCAAGGCAGATAATTGATATTGCAAACAGATATGGAGCAGAAGTTTTAGGCCCAATACCATTACCAACAGAAATCTTGAAATATACTGTGAATAGATCAACTTTTATACATAAAAACGCAAGAGAGCAATTTGAAATGAGAGTTCATAAAAGAATTATTGATATTTTAAATCCTAATCAGGAAATAGTAGAAGCATTAAGAGATTTAAATTTGCCATCTGGTGTTGACATAACAATAAAAATATAATAAGATTATAAATTAACTGCATTTTATGCAGATAAGAGACAATCGTTAACTTTCCGCTTATTTAAGCGGATAACAACATTGCCACGGAAATCTCGGGCAATTGCCCGATTTTTCTTTATTAAGTTAAGAAAAGATGAAATTTCTTTTAGGAAAAAAACTTGGAATGTCTCAGATGTTTGATGAAAAAGGTAATCTTACTCCAGTTACTTTAGTTTTAGCTGGACCTTGTGTTGTTTTGCAAAAGAAAACAAAAGAAAAAGATGGATATGAAGCTTTGCAGATTGGTTTTGAAAAAATAGAAAAGAAGTCAAAGATTAAAAAAACGATGAAAGGAAAAGAATATAAATATATAAAAGAAAATAGAGGTGCTTATGAAAAAAATCCAGGAGAAGAGTTAAATGTTTCAGTTTTTTCTGAAGGTGATACTGTCAAAGTTTCAGGAATCTCAAAAGGAAAAGGATTTCAGGGAGCTGTTAAAAGACATGGTTTTAAAGGAAAACTTTCTGCTACTCATGGTAATAAACATGAACACAGGACAATTGGTTCAACGGGAAGAAGATTTCCTCAACATGTAATGAAAGGAAGGAAGATGCCAGGTAGAATGGGTTCTGAGAGAGTTTCTGTTAAAAATTTAAAAATAATGAAAATTGATAAAGATAATAATTTGTTAGTGATAAAAGGAGCAGTTCCAGGACATAAAGGAACATTGCTTGAAATTAAAGGATAAAAATGAAAGTTGATTTATATAATTTAGAAGGAAAAATAGAAGGAAGTGTTAATTTGCCTAAAGAAATTTTTGAAGTTCCTTTGAACGCTGATTTGGTTCACCAAATTGCGGTTTCTATGATGGCAAATAAGCGTCAGGTTTCAGCTCATACAAAATTCAGAGGAGAAGTAAGTGGTGGAGGTAAAAAGCCATGGAGACAAAAAGGAACAGGAAGAGCAAGACACGGATCAATTCGTTCACCAATATGGAGAGGTGGAGGAATTGCTCATGGTCCAAGAAATGAAAGAATTTGGGAAAGAGAAGTTCCTAAAAAAATGAGAAGAAAAGCATTATTTATGATTTTATCTGAAAAAGCAAGAAATAAAAATTTATTAGTTTTGGATAATATTGATTTAGCTACCGGAAAAACAAAAGAAATGGCAAAGATATTGTCAAAATTACCATGTAAAGGATTTAGTACTTTAATTGCGTTGCCAAATTATGATAAAAAGATTTTTTTAGCATCAAGGAATATTAAAAAAGTATCTATAAACGAGGCAAGAAATTTGAATATTTTAGATTTATTAAATAATAAATATTTGTTAATACCAAAAGAAACAATAAAAATAATAGAAAAGACTTTTGCAAAATAATAATTTATGGCATTATTAGATTTTTTAAAAAAGAAAAAGGAAGCAGAGATGGCAAAAAATCCAGAAAAGAAAGAGGAGAAAGTTTCGGCTATAAAAAAAACTGATACTGCTAAAGCGAAAAAAGAACAAAAAAAAGAAAAAATAGAGCAATCTTCAGTAAAACCAATTAAAGTTTCAGGATTTTCTTTTGAAGCAGTAAAAGAGCCACATATTTCGGAAAAAGCATCTTATTTAGCAGAAAAAGATCATTATATTTTTAAAGTTTCGCCAAATTATAATAAAAAAGAAATTAAAAAAGCTATTGAAGGAATTTATGGAGTTGATGTTTTATCTGTTAATATAATAAAAATACCTGCTAAAAAAAGAAGATTAGGTAGAATTGAAGGATTGAAAAAATCTTATATAAAAGCAGTTGTTAAGATTAAAAAAGGACAAAAAATAGAGATATTATAGATATATTATGAAGATATATAAACCCACAACACCATCAAGAAGAGGAATGACCGGAATTGATTTTTCTCAGTTAACAAAGAAAAAACCTGAGAAAAAACTTTTAAAATACATAAGAAGGAGTGTTGGTAGATCTAAATCATCTGGAAGAATAACAACAAGGCATAAAGGTGGAGGGGTAAAAAAACTTTACAGAATAATTGAATTTTCACAAACAAGATTGGATTCTCCAGCAAAGGTTATTGCATTAGAATATGATCCAAATAGAACAGCTTTTATTGCATTGATACAATATGAAGATAAAGAAAAACAATATATAATTGCTCCGCAAGGATTAAAAGTAGGAGATCAGGTTATTTTTTCTGAAAATGCTCCATTAAATCCTGGTAATAGAATAAAATTAAAAAATTTGCCAGTTGGAACAAATGTTTATAATATTGAATTAGAACCAGGAAAAGGAGGAAAAATTGTAAGATCTGCAGGTTCTTCTGCGCAAGTTTTAGCTCAAGATGGAAAATATACAAATTTAAAAATGCCTTCAACAGAAATAAGAAGATTTTTAGGGGAATGTTTTGCTTCAATTGGAATGGTATCAAATCCGGAAAATAGATTTTATACAATTGGAAAAGCTGGAAGATCAAGACATAAGGGTAGAAGGCCTCATGTTAGAGGTTCTGCAATGAATCCAGTTGATCATCCACATGGAGGAGGAGAAGGAAGACAGCCAATCGGATTGAAACATCCAAAAACTCCATGGGGAAGACCAGCTTTGGGAGTGAAAACAAGAAAAAAGAAAAAATGGTCAAATAAATTAATTATACAGCGTAGAAAGAAATAATATCGCTTGGCAAATAAATTTTTCTGAAATTTATTTAAATAAAGATATAAAAAAATTAATTTGCTTCGCTAATAAATTAGACATGACAAGAAGTCTTAAAAAAGGTCCATATATTGATGAGAAATTGCTTTCAAAGGTTTTAAATTCAAGAAAAGAAGATAAAAAAATAATTAAAACCTGGGCAAGGCATTCTACGATTTCTCCAGAAATGGTTGGTTATACTTTTGGAGTTCATAATGGTAAAGAGTTTGTTCCGGTTTATGTTATAGAAGATATGGTTGGGCATAAATTAGGAGAGTTTGCTCCTACAACAAAATTTATGAGACATGGAGGAAAAATGCAAAGAGAATTAGAAGCTGGAGCAGAAGCTAAAAAAACTGCTAAAATTGAAACACCAGCAGCAAAGAAATAAAATAAAAATATTATGGAAGTAACAGCAAGATTATCAAATTTAAGGATTGCGCCAAGGAAAACAAGATTGGCAGCAGATCTAATAAGAGGAAAAGATGTGTTAAAAGCACAAGCCATACTTTCATTTACAGTTTCAAAGCCAGGTAAAGCAATATTAAAACTTTTAAATTCAGCTGTTGCTTCAGCAAAACATAATCATCAGTTAGATGAAAAAAAATTATTTGTTTCAAAGATTACAGTTGACGAGGGTCCAAAATTAAAAAGATGGCACCCGATGTCTAGAGGAAGAGCATATCCAATTATGAAAAGAACATCACATATAGTACTTGTTCTAAGTGAGAAAAATGGTATAGAAAAAACAACAGTTAAACAAGAAAATAATAATTCAATTTCAAAATCAGAAACAAAAAATAAAAAAGAAAAAACAAAAAAAGTTTCAAAACCTAAAAAAAATAAAAAAATAAAAAATAAAAATGTCGCATAAAGTCCACCCAAAATCTTTTAGAATAAAAGGAATTGAAGATTGGAATATTAGAGGTTTTTATGGAAAAAGAATGGCTCAATATCTTGAGGAGGACTTTTTAATAAAAGATTTTTTAAGAAAAAAATTAGCAGAAGCTTCTGTTGCTAATATAGAAATTGAACATACTGCAAATAAATTAAATATAATAATTGAATCAGCAAGGCCTGGTATAATAATTGGTAGGGGTGGTGGAGGAGTTGATGCTTTAAAAACAGAAATTCTAAAAAAAATAAAAAGAAAATTAAAAAATACCACTAAAAGAGAAATAAAGATAGAAATTAGAGAAGTAAAAAATCCATGGACTTGTTCAGCTCTTGTTGCTCAAATGGCTGCCCAGCAGATAGAAAAAAGAATTCCTTTTAGACAGGTTATGAAAAAAGCTATTGAAAGAGTTATGTCAAATCGTGAAGTTAAAGGAATTAGAATAGAAATGGCAGGTAGATTAAATGGTATTGAAATTGCAAGAAGGGAATGGCTTTCACAAGGTAGAATGCCAAGAAATACATTAAGAGCAGATATTGATTATGCGCAAGATGAAGCTCATTGTACATATGGAAAAATTGGAATAAAGGTCTGGATTTATAAAGGAGAAAAATTTGAATAATATCGATTAGCAAATAAAATTTTTAAATTTATAAATTATAAAAAATTATTTGCTTCGTTAAAATATTATGGCTATATTAATGCCAAAAAAAGTAAAACACAGAAAGTGGCAAAAAGGAAGAGGAAGATTTAAGGGTGGCATTGAAACACGTGCAACAGAAATTAATTTTGGTAGTTTTGGATTAAAATCTTTAGGAGAAAAGTGGATAACAGCAAGGCAATTAGAAGCAGCAAGACGTTATATTTTAAGATATATGAAAAAAGGTGGAAAATTATGGATTAGAATTTTTCCAGACAAACCGGTTACCTTTAAAGGATCTGAAGTTGGAATGGGAGGCGGGAAAGGAGGTGTTGATCATTATGTTTATCCTATAAAACCAGGGAGAATGATTTTTGAAATCGATGGTTTAAAAGAAGATATTGCGAGAGAAGCGCTTGAAGGAGCAGGAACAAAATTACCAATAAAAACAAAATTTGTTAAAAAAGATAGTTAAAATGAAAGCTAATGAATTAAGAAAAAAAACTAAAGAGGAGTTGCAAAAAATGGTTTATGATCTTAGAAAAAAACTAAGCGATATTAGGTTTAAATTTTCTTCAAATAAAGTGAAAAATTTTAAAGAAGTAAGTAATTTAAAAAAAGAAATAGCTAGAATACTTACTATTTTAAAAGAAATTAATAAATAAAACTGATATGCCAAGAAAAATATTACAAGGAATTGTGGTTTCCGATAAGATGCAAAAAACAGTTGTTGTTAAAGTAGAAAGAATAAAAGAACACCCAAAATATAAAAGAAGATTCAAGGTCCACAAAAGATATAAAGCCCATGATGAAAATGGAGAGTTTCATGTTGGAGATAGAGTAATAATTGAAGAGACAAATCCAATCAGTAAAGAAAAAACTTGGAAAGTAATAAAAAAAATTTAAGATTATTTTATGGTACAACCAAGAGCAATGTTAAAAGTAGCAGATAATACTGGAGCAAAAATTATCCAGGTTATTAATGTTCCAGGAGGAACACGAAAAAGATATGCTCAATTGGGCGATATTGTTGTAGCTACTGTGAAAAAAGCAGAACCAAGGAAGATAGTAAAAAAACATGATAAAGTAAGGGCAGTTATTATAAGACAAAGAAAAGAATTTAAAAGAAAAGATGGTTCATATATAAGGTTTGATGATAATGCAGCAGTTATTTTGGGTGATGGAAAAGAGCCAAAAGGTAGTAGAATTTTAGGGCCAACGGCAAAAGAGTTAAAAGAAAAAGGTTATAATACTATTGCAATGATGGCTTCAGAATTACTTTAATTTTTAAAAATAAAAATTCCGCATTTATAAATTATAAAAATATTGCCTAGTTAATAAGAAAGTAATTATTATGAAAGTAAAAAAAGGAGATTCAGTATTAATAATTTCAGGAAAAGATAAAGGAAGAACCGGAAAGATACTAAAATCATTCCCAAAGGAATTGAAGGTTTTAGTTGAAGGAATTAATTTAAGAAAAAAACACATAAAACCAAGAAAGGAGGGTGAAAAAGGTCAGGTTGTTTCGGTTCCTGCGCCACTAGATATTTCTAATATAAAACTTATATGTCCAAAATGCGGAAAAGCTACTCGAATAGGATATAAAATAGAAAAAGATACAAAGAAAAGATTTTGTAAAAAATGTAAATCAGAAATTTAAAAAATATGGAAAGATTAAAAGAAAAATATAATAAAGAGGTTGTACCTGAAATGATAAAGAGGTTTGGTTACAAGAATAAAATGGCAGTACCTTCAATAAAAAAGGTTGTTTTGAATAGTTGTTTTGGAAAAGAAGCGGTTAATAAAACAGGAGGAGAAAGAGCAAAAATGTATGATTTAATATCTCAAGATTTATCTTTGATTGCTGGTCAAAAAACAACTTTAGTTAAATCAAAAAAATCTATTTCAGGATTTAAACTAAGAGAAGGATTAGAAATTGCGGCAGTTGTTACTTTGAGAAAAGATAGAATGTGGGATTTTTTGGAAAGATTAATTTATCTTTCTTTGCCAAGATCAAGAGATTTTAAAGGTATTGATCCAAAATGTATTGACAAACACGGTAATATGTCGATAGGATTTAAGGAGCATATTATGTTTCCTGAAATTTTTACTGAAAAAGAAAAGACAATTTTTGGATTACAGGTGACAATTTCAACAAATGCAAAAAGTAAAGAAGAAGGTTTAGCATTATATAAATTATTGGGTTTTCCAATAAAAGATTAGAATATATATTATATCTATGGCAAAAGCATCACAAGAAGCAAAAGTAAGAAAAAAACCAAAATATCCCTCAAGAAAAGTGAGGAGATGTTTCAAATGTGGAAGAAGGCATGGTTATATGAGAGCATTTGGATTATGTAGGATTTGTTTTAGGGAATTGGCAAATAAAGGAGAAATTCCTGGAATTAAAAAAAGTTCATGGTAATTATATAAAGTAAGTAATTAATTATATTTTAGGCAGAATTTATAAAAAATTTATTGTCTTAATAAATAAAAAATAAAATGACAGATCCAATTACAGATATGTTAAATCAAATAAAGAATGCGCAAGCTGTTGGAAAAACAGAGATTTTTGTTCCTTTATCTAAAATAAAAAATGAGATTGCCAATATTATGTCTAAAGAAGGTTTTTTGGGAGAAGTCAAAAAATCAGTAAAAGGAAGATTAAAAGTTTTAAAAATTAATTTAAAATATGATAATGGAGTTCCAGCAATGTCTGGATTTAAAAGAGTTTCTAAACCAGGTCAAAGAATTTATGAAAGGGCTATTGAAATTAAAAAAGTGCATGGAGGATATGGAATATCAATAATTTCAACATCTAAAGGATTAATGACAAATAAAGAAGCAAAAAAACAAAAACTTGGCGGAGAAGTAATTTGTCAAGTTTGGTAAATAGAAATAAATTATATGTCACGCATTGGTAAAAAAATAATAGAAATTCCTCAAGGGGTTATAGTAGAAATTTCAGCAGAAGAAATTAAAGTGAAAGGACCAAAAGGGGAATTAAAACAATCAATCCATCCCGAAATTAAAATTGAAACAAAAGATGGAAAAATTTTGGTTACGCCAAAATCAGAGTTGTCAAAAAAGGGACGTGGGCTTTGGGGTTTATACAGAGCACTCGTCGCTAATATGGTTGAAGGAGTTTTAAAAGGATTTGAGAAAAAGTTAGAAATTGAAGGAGTTGGTTTTAAAGCAGCTGTTGTAGGAAATGAATTAGTTTTAAATTTAGGATTCACTAATCCTGTAAAAATAAAAAAACCAGAAGGTATAAATTTTTTAGTTGAAAAAAATGTTATTACAGTTTCAGGAATAAATAAAGAATTGGTGGGAGCAGTTGCAGCTGAGATTAGAAAACAAAAGAAGGCAGAACCTTATAAAGGAAAAGGAATAAAATATCAAGGAGAAAAAATTAGAAGAAAAGAAGGTAAAAAAGTTGTATCCTCAAAATAATGTTTTGTAAATAATTTAATTATAATATGTCAGTAAAACAAGAAAAAAGAATAAGAAGGCATAAGAAAATAAGGAAGAATTTACATGGCACAGCTCAAAGGCCTAGACTTTGTGTTTCAAGATCTAATCAGCACATTTATGCTCAAATAATTAATGATGATAATGCAAAAGTTTTGTTGGCAGTTTCAGATAAAGATATAAAAGCAAAAGGAAAGAAAACTGATATTGCAAAAGAAGTTGGAAAATTTATTGCTAAAAAAGCTTTAGAAAATAAAATTGAAACTGTTATTTTCGACAGAGGAGGAATCCTTTTTCATGGCAGGGTGAAAGCTTTAGCTGAAGGTGCCAGAGAAGGGGGTCTTAAATTTTAAAATTTAAAAAATGGAAAAAGAAATAAAAAAAGAAAAAATAATAGAGAAAAAAAACGAAAAAATAGAAGGAGGCTTTAAACAAATTCGCAAGCCTGGTTTTGGGCGAGCAGGAATTGGAAAAGATAGACAAAAAGATGAGCTTGAATCAAAGCTTTTAGATTTGGCAAGAGTTACAAGGGTTACTGGCGGTGGAAAAAGATTAAGATTTAGAGCAGTTGTTATTGCTGGAGATAAAAAAGGAAAAATTGGTATTGGAATTGATAAAGGAAGAGATGTTTCACAAGCGGTTGAAAAAGCAACAAGAAGAGCTAAGAAAAATTTAATTAATATTGTTATTGTTGGTGGTACAATTCCTCACGAAGTTGAAGCAAAATATGGACCAGCAAAAATTTTGCTTAAACCACAAAGAACCGGAAGAGGTTTGGTTGCGGGCGGAGCTGTAAGGGCAATTTGTGATTTAGCAGGAATTAAGAATATTTCATCAAAAATACTTTCAGGATCAAAAAATAAATTAAACAACGCAAGAGCCACGATAGAAGCATTAAGAAAATTAAAAGTAAAAAAGTAAAACTTATTAGAATTGAATTATGCAGATTCATCAATTAAAACCAAAACATAAAGAGAAACCTAAAAAAAGAGTTGGTAGGGGTGGAAAGAAAGGAACATATTCTGGACATGGAATAAAAGGACAAAAAGCCAGAGCAGGAAGAAAAATGGTGCCAATTATTAGAGAATTAATCAAAAGATATCCTAAATTAAAAGGATACAGGCGTTTTGTTTTAGATGATTATTCAGCTGTTGTTAATCTTAGTACGTTAGAAAAAATTTCAAAAGATGGAGATATAATAAGTCCTGAAAATTTACTTAAAAAAGGAATTGTTAGTAAAATAAAAGGAAGGATTCCAGAAATTAAAATTTTAGGTAGTGGTAAATTAACTAAAAAACTTATTTTTGAAAAGTGTAAGGTTTCAAAATCAGCAAAAGAAATAATAGAAAAAGTGGGAGGAGTTATTAAATAAACTAATAAAATGTTTTATAGTAAATTATTATTTTTTTTAAGAAACAAAGAATTAAGAAATAAGCTTCTTTTTGTAATATTTCTTTTTGTTGTTTTTAGGATAGCGGCAAATATACCAATTCCAGGGGTTGGAATTGAAAATTTAAAAAGGCTTTTTGATCAAAATCAAGTTTTTGGACTTTTAAATTTATTTACAGGAGGAGCTTTAAGTAATTTTTCTCTTGTTTTGCTTGGTTTGGGGCCATATATTACATCAACAATTATTTTTCAACTACTCACAATGATTTTTCCGGCACTAGAAAGAATGTATAAAGAAGAAGGAGAAGCAGGTAGAAAAAAATTTAATCAATACGCAAGATTATTAGCTATTCCATTAGCTGCTGTGGAAGGATATGGAATGATTACTGTTTTAACCCGTCAAGGGATTATGTCAGAATTATCTTTACCAATTTTAATTTCTTCTATTATTACAATAGTTGCCGGAGCAATGTTTTTAATGTGGATAGGAGAAATTATTTCTGAGCAGGGGATAGGTAATGGAATTTCTCTCTTGATTTTTGCTGGTATAGTTGCGAGTCTTCCAATAAATATATTTCAAACATTTGTTTCTTTTAATCCAGCTCAAATCCCATCATATTTAGTTTTTATTGCGCTTTCAGTTATTATAATTGCTGGGGTTGTTCTTATTACCGAAGCGCGTAGGAATATTCCTGTTTCTTATGCAAAAAGAGTTAGAGGAATGAAAATGTATGGAGGAGCTTCAACATACCTGCCCTTAAGTGTTAATCCGGCAGGAGTTATTCCAATTATTTTTGCTTTATCTATTCTTTTATTTCCGGGTATGATAGCAAACTTTTTTGGAACATTTTCAGGACCAGTTGGCGTGATTGCAACATCGGTTAGTGCATTTTTGAATAATACATGGGTGCATGGAATTTTATATTTTGTGCTAGTAGTTTTATTTACTTATTTTTACACAGCAGTTACTTTTGATCCAAAAGCTATTTCTGAAAACTTGCAAAAAATGGGTGGATTTATTCCTGGAGTAAGACCAGGCAAACCAACTGCTGAATTTTTAAGCCATATTTTGAATAGAGTTTTGTTTACTGGAGCGATATTTTTAGGATTAATTGCTGTTTTTCCTTCTATTGTAGCGGGGCTTACAGGAATTAAAGGGTTTACATTTTTAGTTGGAGGAACTTCTTTGCTTATTATTGTTAGTGTTATTCTAGATACTTTAAGGCAAATAAATGCCCAACTTCAAATGCGAGAATATGATACTTTTTAAAAAATAAAATTCCGCCCTGGGGCGGTTTTTTATTTTAAAAAACTTTTTTTTAATTTTTATTTATGATATACTTTTAAAATAATTTAAATTTTTATGAAAAAACAAGCAATTATGTTATTTGGCCAGCCAGGAGCTGGAAAAGGAACTCAAGCAGAAATTTTAGCTGATAAAACTGGTTATTATCATTTTGAATCTAGTAAAATTATTGAGTTTCATATAAAAAATGATAAACCAGGAACAATATACGAAATTGAAGGGCAAAAATATAAAATTGAAGATGAAAAACAAAGATGGGAATCGGGTCTTTTAAATAGTCCTCCATTAGTTGTATTTTGGATTGTTGAAAAAATAAAAGAATTAGCAAGTCAGGAAAAATCAATTATTTTTTCTGGATCACCAAGAACTGTTTATGAAGCAGAGAGAGAAATTCCTCTTTTAAAACAATTATATGGTCCAGAAAATGTAAAATTTATAATGCTTGAAATTACAGCAGAAACTACAATTTTTAGAAATTCTCATAGAAGAATTTGTGAATTAGCAAGACATTCAATACTATATACTCCCGAAACAGAAAAATTAACTCTATGTCCCTTAGATGGCTCTTTATTGGTAAAAAGAAAAGGATTAGATGATTTAGAAACAATAAAAAAGAGAATTGATATTTATAAAGAACAAACTTTTCCAGTAACTCAAGTTATTGAAAAAGAAGGAATTAAAATTTGTAAAGTAAATGGTGAACAATCTGTTGCAGATGTTCATAAAGATGTTTTTTCATTTATACAATAAATGATAAATATAAAAACACCAGAAGAAATTTTAATAATGAAAAATGCCGGAAAGATATTGGCAATAGTTTTGACAGAAATTATTAAATTAGTAAAACCAGGAATTACTACTTTAGAATTGGATAAAAAGGCTGAAGATTTAATTTTATCTTATGGGGCAAAACCAGCTTTTAAGGGTTATGATGGTTTTCCAAACACAATATGCGCTTCAGTAAATGATACTATAGTTCATGGTTTGCCCTCAAATTATATTTTAAAAGAAGGAGATATAATAGGGATAGATTCTGGAGTAATTTATAAAGGATATTATTCAGATATGGCAATTACATTGCCTGTTGGAGAAGTTTCATTTGAAGCAAAAAGATTAATTGATGTTACGAAAAAATCTTTAAGATTAGGAATAAAAAAGGCGAAAATAGGAAACACAGTTGGTGATATTGGAAATACTATTCAAAGATTTATTGAAGATCAGGGGTTTGGTCTGGTAAAAGATTTATGTGGACATGGTATAGGAAAAGAATTGCATGAGGATCCTAAGATACCAAATTATGGGAGAAGAGGTACAAAAGAAAAATTAGTTGAAGGAATGGTAATTTGTATTGAACCAATGGTAACAATGGGTAGTTATAAAATTAAAAAATCTTCAGATGGTTATGGATATGTTACTAGCGACGGTTCTTTATCTGCCCATTTTGAACATACAATTGCAATAACAAAAAATGGTCCAGTAATATTAACCGAAGTTTAATTTTATAATAAAATGAAAAATTTAATTGTGGCGAACTGGAAAATGAATCCAAATTCGCAAAAAGAAGCAGAAGAAATTTTTTTATCATTGAAAGAACCGATTTCAAAATTAAAAGAAATAGAAGTAGTTGTTTGTCCTCCTTATTTATATTTACCAATCTTAAAAAATTTATCATTACCTATTTCTTTAGGAGCTCAAAATGTTTTTTTTGAAGAGAAGGGTGCTTTTACTGGAGAAATTTCCGTAGGTATGTTGAGAAATTTTGGAGTTGAATATGTTATAATTGGTCACTCAGAGAGAAGAAAATATTTTGGTGAAACAAACGAAATTATAAATAAAAAAATAAAAAAATCTTTAGCCGCGGGATTAAAAGTTATTTTATGTGTTGGAGAAACAGCTGAAGAAAAAGAGAAAAATGAAAAAGAATATGTTTTAGAAAAACAATTAACTATTGGATTAGAAGGAATTGAAAATTTAGATAATATAAATATTGCATATGAACCAGTATGGGCAATTGGTACAGGAAATAATTGTGGTGTTGAGGAAACAGAGAAATCTATTGATTTTATTAGTAATTTTGTAAATCCTGATACAAGGATACTTTATGGGGGTAGCGTTACAAGTGAAAATTCTGGTGATTATATCAAAAAAGCTGGTGCTGATGGTTTATTGGTAGGAGGAGCTTCATTAAATTCAGAAGAGTTTATAAAAATTATAAAATCTGCTGAATAAATTTAATTATATTGTTACCTGGACTTTTAACTCATTATTTGTTATTTTAAATCATAATGAATGGAGAGATTCTTAATAATGGAAATTTTTTTAGTCCAAGTAAAGGAAATTTATCTCTTGAAGAGGTAATCAAGGAAATTTTTGGGTATATGCAAGAATCTCCTGGTAATAACTATGAAGTTATTGTTGGTTGTGATTCTCCTTCCTCTGATAAGCCTTTTTTTCCAATAGCAATTGTTGTTTTAAGAGTAGGCTCTGGTGGCCGATTTTTTTTAAAAAAAATGCAATATCCTGATAAATTGTTAAAAAAATTTTCTTTTTGGAAAAATAGAATTTTACAAGAAGTTTATTTATCTTGTGAGTTAGCTTTATCTTTAAGAGAGGTTTTAGAAGAGCGAGTACCAAAAGGAGTAAAATATCAATTTCAATATATTCATGCGGATGTGGGGGAACAAGGAAAAACAAAAGAAATGGTTAAAGAAATTATAGGTTTAATTAAAAGTAATGGTTTTGAACCGTGCATTAAACCAAAATCATTTGCTGCTACTGTTGTTGCAGATAGATACACTTAAAAAATTACCGCCAAAAGCGGTTTTTAGTTGTTGCGGAGAAAAATATTTTAGTGTAAAATAAAAAAATATTCTTTATGAATTCATCTGACTTACGCCAGAAATATTTGGATTTTTTTAAAAATAAAGGGCATAAAATTATTCCTAGCGCTTCTTTAATTCCAGAAAACGATCCAACGGTTTTGTTTACCACAGCAGGAATGCATCCTTTGGTGCCATATTTACTTGGACAAAAACATCCTGAAGGTAATCGATTAGCAAGCTGTCAAAGATGTATAAGAACAGGTGATATTGCTGATGTAGGAGATGATACACATTTGACTTTTTTTGAAATGTTAGGAAATTGGAGTTTAGGAGATTATTGGAAAGAAGATGCAATTAAATGGAGTTTTGAATTTTTAACACAAGAATTAAAAATTCCATTAGAAAGATTGGCAGTGTCTTGTTTTGCTGGAGATAAAGATGCTCCAAAAGATGAAGAATCAGCAAATATTTGGATGAACTTAGGCATAAAAAAAGAAAGAATTGCCTTTTTATCAAAAGAAGATAATTGGTGGGGTCCAGCTGGAGAAACAGGCCCTTGTGGACCTGATACAGAAATGTTTTATTGGAAAGATAATAATGAAAAAACTCCTGATATTTTTAATCCCAAAGATAAAAGGTGGGTGGAAATTTGGAACGATGTATTTATGCAATATGTAAAAAATAAAAAAGGAGAATATTTACCTGCTAAACAAAAAAATGTTGATACTGGAATGGGATTGGAAAGAACTTTAGCTATTTTAAATGGTAAGGAAAATATCTATGAAACAGATATATTTGAACCAATTATTAAATTAATACCAGCAGAACTTGATGAAAGAAAAAAAAGAATTATTGCTGACCATTCGAGGGCTATAGCAGCTCTTATTTTAGATTCAGTAAGACCATCTAATAAAGAGCACGGTTATGTTTTACGCAGATTGATGAGAAGAATAATTGCTTATGAATTTATTTCTAAAAAAGATTTTTTAACACAAGTTTTAAAGCAAGTTGCTTTACAAAATGGAGTTGAATTCGAAAAAAATTCTATAAATACAGTTTTTTCAGAAGAAAAAAATAAATTTTTAAAAACATTACAAAAAGGAATTTTAGAATACTCAAAAATAAAAGATATTAATTCGGAAAAAGCATTTTATTTGTATCAAAGCTTTGGTTTGCCATTTGATATTTTAAAAGAGTTAGATATAGAAAAAACAAAAAATTTAAAATATGAAGATTTTGAGAAGGAATTAAAAAAACATCAAGAATTAAGCAGAACAGCATCAGCTGGAATGTTCAAGGGGGGATTAGCTGATAACAGTGAAGCAACAACAAAATTACACACAACAGCGCATTTGATGCTTGCTGGTTTAAGAAAAGTGCTTGGAGAACACGTTATACAAAAAGGAAGCAATATTACTGCAGAAAGATTAAGATTTGATTTTACACACCCTGAAAAACTTTCTCCACAGCAAATAAATGATGTAGAAAATTTTGTAAATGATATAATAAAAAAAGATCTACCTGTTTGGTTTGAAGAAATGCCTTTAGAAAAAGCTAAAAAAATTAATGCTATGGGTGTTTTTGAATCAAAATATGGTCAAACTGTAAAAGTTTATTTTGTGGGGAAAGACAAAGAAAATGTAAGTAAAGAGATTTGTGGAGGTCCTCATGTGGATAGAACAGGAGTTTTAGGACATTTTAAAATACAAAAAGAAGAAAGTTCTTCAGCCGGAGTTCGTAGAATAAAGGCAATATTAGAGTAATTTTTATTATTTTGTGAAGAAATAAATTTTAAAAATTTTTAAAATTTATTTCTTTGCTATTAAAAAATATATGCCAAAAAAAGTTTATGATATTAAACCACCTAAATTAGTAAAAAAAATAGAAAAAGAAATAAAGGATTTTTTAGTAGATGAAAAAAATCATCCAAAACAATCGGTTAAAAAACATAAAACAAGTCAACAAAAAAAGGGTTATCCAATTTGGTTGCCAATTTCAATCGTTGTTTTCATTTTTATTGTTTTTTTAGGATTATATTTATATTTTAAATTACCAATGGCAATCATTACAATTTGGCCAAAAGTTGAAATTTTAAGCTTTAAGCAAATTATAACAGCAGATAAATCTGCTACAACAATTGATCCTAAAGCATTTCTCATTCCAGCAGAATATTTTGAGGAATCAAAAACAATTTCACAAGATTTTTCAGCAACAGGAAATGCCAGTGATGAAGGCAAGGCATCTGGAATAATCACGGTTTACAACAAATCTAATATTTCTTCTTTAAGAGAAGGCACTCGATTTGTTTCTGATTCTGGAAAATTATTTATTTCTCCGTCAAGAATTATTTTGCCTCCTCCACAAAAAAGTGGAAGTAAAATTATTCCCGGTAAAGTTGAAGTAAAAGTTGAAGCGGCAGAAGGGGGAGAAAGTTATAATATTGCACCATCTGAATTTTCTTTACCTGGATTAAAAGGAACAGCTGATTATTATAATATTTATGCTTCTTCAGATGCTCCAATGACAGGAGGTTTCGCTGGAAAAATAAAAAAAGTTACAAATGATGATATTGAAAATGCAAAAAAAGAAGTTGTTAAAAAAGCCACAGAAGAAACAATAGAATTAATAAGAAAAAATCTTCCAGATGGATATGTTCTTTTAGATAATGCAACGTCATCAGAAATAATTGAATCTTCCGCAGATGTAAAATCAGGAACAGTAGCAGAAAATTTTAAATATCAGGCAACTGTAAAGGTTAAAGCTCTTGTGTTTAAAAAATCTGATTTGGATGCTTTTGCAAAAAATTATATTGCCACGCAAAAGCCAGATAACAAAACTTTATTAGCAGAAAGTTATAAAATTGATTATAATATTGGAGCAGTTGATGTATCTGCAGGGAAAATTATGCTTAATTTAGAATTTTCAACAGGTATTTATGATGATATTAATAGAAATTCAATAGCAATGTCTTTTATGGGGAAAAATGAAGATCAGATTAACGAAGTAATCGCAAACAGTTTACAAGATAAAATTTCGCGAGCTCAAGTTAAATTTTGGCCTTTTTGGGTAAAGGTAGCTCCCAAAAATCAAAAAGGCGTAAAAGTAGAATTAAAGTTTGATTAATGTTAGATTATTATAAAGCTTGACCTTTTGAAAATAGTTTGCTATCATATTTATATAACAAGATGAGTCCTCAAGAAGGAAATCCGCAAATTAGCGGAAAACAAGTTATAAAAAAGGAAGGAAGGGTTATAGAGGCTTTACCAAATGCCTTTTTTAAGATAGTATTAGATGATGGTAAAGAAATTTTAGGTTTTCTTTCTGGCAAGATGAGAATGAATAAGATTACTATTTTGCCTGGCGATAAAGTATCGGTAGAGATGACCCAATATGATGATAGTAAAGGAAGAATAGTATATCGTTTAAAATAATTTTCAATTTTAAATTTTTAATTTGAAATCAATTTATAAAAATAAATTGAAATGCTTTTAAACACGGAAACGTGTTTTTGTAATTTCAAAATTAATAATTGATTTTAAATTTTAAATTTCAAATTTCAAATTTGTGAAAATACGTCCATCTATAAAAAAAATGTGTAAAGATTGTAAGATCATCAGAAGAGAAGGTCGAATTTACGTTTATTGTAAAAAAAATCCAAAACATAAACAGAGACAAGGATAAATTTATGCCAAGAATAGCAGGGGTAAATATACCCGAAAATAAAAGAATAGAAGTTTCTTTAACCTATATTTATGGAATAGGTAGAAGTTTAAGTAAAAAAATTTTAGAAGAATTGAAAATTGATATAAATAAAAGAGCTTCTCAATTATCTGCAGAAGAGATAAATGCCTTAAAGGAATATATTGAAAAGAATTATAAAATTGAAGGAGATTTGAGAAGACAAATAATGGTTAATATAAAAAGATTAAAAGATATTAATGCATGGAGAGGATTAAGGCATATTAAAGGATTGCCTGTTAGGGGTCAAAGAACAAAAACAAATAATAGAACTGTTAGAGGTAATGTTAGGAAAACAATGGGTTCTGGCAGAAAGCCTCCAGCATCACCAACCTAATAATATAATCATAAATTGCGATATAAAACGTGGAATATAGCAATATAAATGATATATAGTTCATATTTCAAGTTTTCAAATTTTACGAAAAAATGGGAAAAAAACACGTTATAGTACAAAATCAAGAAGAAATTATTAAAGAACAGGAAAAAATAGATAAAACAGTTGAAAAAGAACAAATATCGGTTAAGGTAAAGCCCGCAGGCGTTCAAGAAGGAAAAGTTTATATTTCTTCTTCTTATAATAACACAATTATAACCCTTACAAATTCAAGGGGGCAGGTTTTAGCGTGGAAATCAGCAGGTACTGTTGGTTTTAAGGGTACAAAAAAATCTACTTCCTTTGCCGCTTCAAAAGTTGCTGAAACTATATCAGCTATTTGTAAAAAAATGGGAATAGATAAATTAGAAGTGTTAGTAAAGGGCATTGGAGCTGGCAGAGAATCTGCAGTAAGAACATTAGTAACACAAGGATTAAATATAATTTCAATTAAAGATATAACGCCAATTCCACATAATGGATGCAGGCCAAAAAAGACCCGTAGGGTTTAATTAAATAATATGCAATACGATCAATGTAAAACTTGCAGGAGATTAGGACAAAAGCTTTTTCTAAAAGGAGAAAGGTGTTTTTCACAAAAATGCGCAATGATAAGAAGAGCTTATGCTCCTGGTCCTCAAAAAAAGAGACAAGGAGGATCTCCTTCTGAATATAAAAAATCTTTAGAGGAAAAACAGGCATTAAAAAAGTGGTATGGTCTTTCAGAGAGACAGTTTAAATCATATGTAAAAGAAACGCTTGAAAAAATGGGCAAGGTTGAAAACGTTGCTAATGAACTTATTAAAAGATTAGAAGTTAGGTTAGATAATGTTGTTTTTAGATTAGGTTTTGCAAAAAGCAGAAGTCAAGCTAGGCAACTTGTTAATCATGGCTATTTTAAAGTAAATGGTAAGCCAGTTAATATTCCCTCTTATCAGGTTAAAAAAGGAGATGTTATTTCAATTAAAGATAATAAAAAACAAAAATTAGTTTTTAAAGAATTATCAGAACAATTAAAGAGACATGAAACTCCTTCTTGGTTAGTATTAGAAAAAAATAAATTAGAAGGTAAATCTATTGGAGAGCCTAATTTAGATGAAGTTAAGCCTCCAGCAGAAATTTCATTAATATTCGAGTTTTATTCAAGATAAAATTAAATTATTATAGCGTTTAGCAAATGGGCGATGTGCCGATATATAAATATGAATATATATTATTTTATCGACCGATAACCATAAGCTAAAACTAAGAAAAATGATACCACTTCCACTACCCCCAAAAGTAATACAGAAGAAAAAGAATCATGCGATTTTTGAAATAGAAGGCCTTTATCCGGGTTATGGAGTTACAATTGGAAATTCATTAAGACGCGTTTTACTATCATCTTTAGAGGGAGCGGCTGTTACAGAAGTTAAAATAAAAGGGGTTCCTCATGAATTTTCAACAATTCCTGGAGTTTTGGAAGATACTATAATGATTCTTTTGAATATCAAAAATTTAAGGTTTAAAATTTTTGAAGGTGATTCACATAAAATTGAATTAAAGTCGAAAGGTGAAGGAGTAGTAACGGGTAATGATTTTAAATGTCCATCTCAAGTTAAGCTTGTTAATCCAGAAATACACATTGCAACAATTACTGATAAAAATACAGAATTAGAAATTGCAATAAATATTGAAAAGGGAATTGGATATGTTCCAAGAGAACAACAAAAAAAGAAAAAAGCAGAAATTGGATCTATTGCAATTGATGCAATATATACTCCTGTAAGAAATGTAAATTTTTCAGTTGAAAATATGAGAGTTGGTGATAGGACTGATTTTGATAAGTTAAGCTTAGAAATTGAAACAGATGGAACAATTACTCCAGAAGAAGCATTTTTTGAAGCATGCGATATTTTGATAAAACATTTTAATGTTATATTTGAAGGAAAAGCAGGAGAATCAAAAGAAGAAAAATTAGAAAAAAAAGAAAAAGAAGATAATAAAATAGAAGAATCAGATATAACAAAAATTCCAGTTGAAGATTTAAAACTTACAGGTAGAACACTTAATGCATTATTGAATAATGGAATAAAAACCGTTGGTGGAATTATTAAAAGATCAGAAAAAAGTTTATCTGAATTAGATGGGATGGGAGACAAAGCGCTTTCCGAAGTAAAAAGAAAAATTAAAAAATTTGGATTAGAGTTAAAAGGAGAAGAATAAAAAATATGAGAAAGTTAAATAAAGGAAGAAAATTTAATAGAAAAATTGGGCCAAGAAAACAGCTTTTAAAATCACTAGCTAATAATCTTTTATTACATGAAAAAATAAAAACCACTGAAGCTAAGGCAAAAGAGCTGAGATCTATTGTAGAAAAAATGATTACAAGAGCTAAAGATAATAATATTACAAATCGTAGATTATTAGCCAGAGAATTAAATCCAAACATAGTAAAAAAGATTTTTGATGAAATTGCTCCAAGATATAATCAAAGAAATGGCGGATATACAAGAATTATAAAAATTGGTCCGAGGGATTCAGATGGAGCAAAAATGGTTATTATAGAATTAGTTAAATAGAAATTTATGGAAAAGTTAAATAGAAAAACAATTTTAGTAGATGCATCAGGGAAATCTTTAGGCCGTCTTGCAGTTGAAGTGGCTGTTTTGCTTCGTGGAAAAAACAAACCAGATTTTGTTCCTTATAAAGATATGGGTGATACTGTTATTGTAAAAAATATTGATAAAATGAAATTTACCGGTAATAAATTAGAAAATAAAAAATATTATAGATTTACTGGATATTTAGGAAATTTAAAACAAGCAACATTAAAAGAATTTTTAAATAAAAAGGGACCAAAAGAAATTTTAAGAACAGCAGTAATGGGAATGCTTACAAAAAATAAATTAAGAAATCAACAAATAAAACGATTAAAATTTGAATAAAACATAAAAAATGCCAAAAACCAAGAAAACAATTAAAACAGAGGAGGCGCAAGAAGAAAAAGTTTCTTCGGTTGTTAATTCTATACCAGAATCTGTAGAAGAAATATCTGAAGAAGAAGATATTTCAAAAGAAATTGCAAAAACTATAAAAGAATCTTCCGGTAAACCAGATAGGTATTTTCAAGCAATTGGTAGAAGAAAAACTGCAGTTGCAAGAGTTCGCCTTTTTACAAAAGGAGATAAAGAATTTATTATAAATAATAAACCATATACTGAATATTTTCAGTTGCCAGAAGACCAAGAAACAGCCGTTTCTTCAATGAAAAAAATGAAATGTCTTGATAAATTTAGAGTTACTGTAAAAGTAAAAGGAGGAGGGCATTCAGCCCAAGCAGAAGCTATTAGGCATGGCACAGCGAGAGTTTTAGTAGAATTTAATAATAATTTTAGAAAAAGATTAAGAAAGGCAGGATTTTTAACAAGAGATCCAAGGATGAGAGAAAGGAAAAAATTTGGTCTCAAAAGAGCAAGAAGAGCGCCTCAATGGGCAAAAAGATAATTATAAAAATAAAAAACCGTCGCAAGGCGGTTTTTTATTAACAGTTGCTTGTATCAAATATGTTGTGGTAAGATATATCATTATGTTAAAAGAACTTATTGATCAATTTTACTTAGAAAATCAAAAGAATAGCGAGCAGACAAGGTTTTATATTACAGATTCTGGAAAATGTCCTCGGGCTGTTTTTTTTAAATTTAAAAACGCACCAAAAGAACCAACAGATCCTAGGATTATGAGAATTTTCGAGCACGGTGAAAATATCCATCGAAACATTTTTAATATCTTATATCGATTAAAAATGGGGGTGGTAACAGAAGTGCCAATTCCAAGTCAAGAAATTGTTTCTGGTAGAGCAGATGCTATTTTGTGTATTGGTAACGAAAATTATGTGTTAGATATAAAGAGTATAAATAGTTTTATTTTTAAAAAAATGACAGAACCAAAACAAGAAAATGTTTATCAGGTTCAATTATATATGCATTTTTTTAATATTAAAAAAGGAATTTTACTTTATGTTGATAAAGATCAGCAAGAATTAAAAGAATTTTTTATAGATTATGATGAAAATCTTTGTAAATCTTTGTTAGAAAAATTCTATAAATTAAAAGAACAAATTGAAAAAGGGCAAGTGCCTGCCCGTTTATCAGATTATCCGAATAATTGGCAATGTAGTTATTGTAATTATAAAGATATTTGTAAATTAGCAAACGGAGATGTTTTAAACTGGGAAGATTTTAAGAAAAAAATTGAAACTTCATAAAAAAATTCTAGTTATAACTAGAATTTTTTTATGAATTAGGGAATTATTTTTTCTGAAACATAAGTTATTTTTTCGGATAGAATATATAATTTATTTTCTGAATTATTATAAATTAATTCAGGATTCTTAAAAGAATTAAAAAGCGTTATTATATTTATATTACCCCTATAATCAATTTCAGAAATCATAATATTATTTCCTGCTGAAAAGATTATATAGTCGTTATTTAACCAAAAAACATCTTTAATTATTTCGTTTGATTTATACAATAAAAATTTTTCATACTGATCTTTATTAGATAGAGGGAAAAGATATATTTCGTTATTGTTGAAAAAAACAAGGTTTTTTCTATCTGGTGAAATTTTAGCATCTTTAAATTTTAAAAGAAGTGAAGTAAAAGTATTTTCTTTATTATTTAAAAACAAAAATTCTCCGTTATTATCTATAAATATATCTTGGTCAATTAAAATTATTTTATATGAACCTTTTTTATTTATTTTTATAGCAGGATGTGTGTTATTTTCTTTTGTCTTAATAAGAGGTATTTTATCTTCTGTCGGCTGTTTTTCTAAAAAACTTGAAATAGGAGTTTTATAAAGAAGTCCATCTAGTCCAAGCCAAACAATATTATTTTCTGATAATGTGAAAGAAACAATGTTTGTAATTAAGGGAGTTTTTTTAATTGTTGCAGATAAGTTTTTATTTTCTAATGATTCCGAATAATATAAATTATTATTTTTTATGATGTATTTTTCGGGTAATTTTTCAACTAAAAATGGAGAAGCACTCTGATTTTTGAGTTGTTGAAAAGATAAATCTTTTTTAAATAATATAACATTTTCTAGTTTAGTGACTTCATTCTCTTCAACCGGTAAAATTTTTTCGTAATCATAATAGCCAGCTTTTTTTATTGAAATATTATGATTATTTGGTAAGAGGCTTTGCACAAAAACATAATTTTGTAAAAAACCAGGTTTTAATGTTTTTTCATAATCAAATATAATTTGGTCTGCTGCTGGAAATGTTCTTATATAAATTCCACCAGTTGCTACAATTTTCTTTTTTTTAATATCAAAACGGTATCCCATTGAATAGCCAACTAAAATAGGCGACATAATTAAAAAAGATATCACACACAAAAGTAATATTATTAAACGAGTTTTTTTCTTCATAAATGATTATGATTATATTATCACAAAATTATTGATTTTTCCAGATTAAACTCCACACTTTACAAGATAGCTGTTATGGATTAAACTTATTTTATAAATAAAGAAATAAAATATTTTAATTAAATAAATGGATAAATTTATTATAAAAGGCGGTATAAAGTTATCGGGTTCTATTTCGGTTAATGGTGCTAAAAATTCTGCTTTAAAAATTTTATCAGCTCTGGTTTTATCAAATGAAACTTGTCGTATTTCCAACTTTCCTTTTATTGAAGATACTTTACGTACAATTGAGTTATTAGAAAGCTTAGGAGCTAAAACGAAATTAAATAGAAAAGAAAAAACTGTTGAAATTAATCCTTCGGGAATTAATAAAACCTCTCTTGATGCAACCACAGTCCGTCGTTTACGAAGTTCAATTTTATTTGCAGGGCCAATGCTTGCAAGATTTGGGAAAATTGAAATGGATCATCCTGGTGGTTGTGTAATTGGTAAAAGACCAATAGATATTTTTTTAGACGGATTTAAAAAATTTGGAGCAAATATTGAATTTACAGAAACTGGTTTTAAGCTTAATACTAAAAATGGCAAATTAAAAGGTGCTTCTATTTTTTTTCCACAAATTACCGTTATGGGAACTGAAGCGATGATGATGACAGCTGTCTTAGCTAAAGGTAAAACAATTTTAAAGAATTGCGCAATAGAACCTGAAATCCCAGTTTTAGCAGATTATTTAAATAAATGTGGAGCTAAAATTACAGGTGCCGGAACATCTACAATTGAAATTGAGGGAGTTGATAAAATTTCAGCATCAGAATTTGAAATTATTCCAGATAGAATTGAAGCTGGAACTTTTGTTATGATGGGATTGTTAACTAATAGCGAAATCAAAGTAGAAAATTGTATTCCAGATCATTTAGGTGCAACTATATCTATTTTACAAGAAGCTGGTGCGAATTTAGAAATAGGACATGATTATATAATTACAAAACCTAGTAAATTGAAAGCTACTTCTATTGTTACTCACGAATATCCTGGCTTTGTTACTGATTTACAACCACCTTATACTCTTTTAATGACACAAGCGAAAGGACAGTGCATAATTCATGAATCAATTTTTGAAGGTAGATTATTTTTTACAGATCAGTTAGTAACTATGGGAGCAAATATTATTATGTGCGATCCCCATAGAGTTGTAGTAAATGGCCCAACTAAACTTTATGGTAAAAAATTAACTAGTCCTGACTTACGAGCAGGAATAACAATGGTTTTAGCTGGAATGATTGCTCAAGGAACCACTGCTATTGAAAATATTTATCAAATTGATAGAGGATATGAAAAAATTGAGGAGAGATTACAAAAAATTGGTGTAGATATAAAAAGAGTTAAAGAATAATAAATATGTTTAATAATAAAATTGCAATTGATTTGGGAACATGTAATTCTCTTGTTTATGTACAAGGCAAGGGTGTTGTTTTATATGAACCATCAGTTGTAGCTGTTTCTTTAAGCGAAAATAAAATTTTGGCGGTTGGTGAACAAGCAAAAGAAATGATTGGTAGAACTCCATCAGATATTAAAGTTTATAGGCCCATGAAAGATGGAGTTATTGCTGATTACAAAGTTACCCAAGCAATGATGCGTTATTTTATAAAAAAAACTTCTTCAAGGTTTAAATTTTTAAAACCTGAATTAGTTATTTCGGTCCCAGCAGGAATAACTAGTACTGAAAGAAGAGCAGTTATAGAAGCTGCTTTATCGGCTGGTGCTAAATCTGCTTATGTTGCTAAAGAGCCTATTTTAGCAGCTATTGGAGCTGGTATTCCTATTAATTCTTGTTCTGGACATATGATTGTTGATATTGGAGGAGGAACATCAGAGGTAGCAGTTATATCCCTTGGAGGAATTGTTACTTGGCATTCTGTAAGGGTTGCTGGAGATAAAATTGATATAGCAATAACTGAATATATAAAGAAAAAATATAATTTAGCAATTGGAACACAATCTGCAGAAGAAATAAAAATAAAAGTTGGTACAGCTTTGCCGCAAAAAGAGTTAAAATTTTTAGAGATTCAAGGAAGAGACTTAATTTTAGGTTTACCAAGAAATATAAAAATTTCTAACAACGAAGTTTGTGAAGCAATTTCTGATGTTTTAGCAGAAATTGTTTTAGCAGTAAAACATGTTTTATCTGAAACTCCGCCAGAGTTATCCGCAGATATAATGAATAAAGGAATTATTATGGCAGGGGGAGGGGCGCTTTTACCAAAAATTAATGAGCTTATTGCTCAAAACACTGGAGTGCCTTGTTTTGTAGCAGAAGAACCTTTATTTTGCGTGGTAAAAGGCACAGGAACTGTTCTTGAACATTTGGATGAATATAAAAAAGTGGTAATGTCTAAAAAATAGAGAATACGCATTATAAAATTAATTACTAAATTCCTTTTCTTAATAAATTTTTTTGACCAACAAAATTACTTTGTTTATGAGTATAATAAATCATCAAAAACAATGGGATTTTTTAATAAGAAAGTTTGAATCAAATCAATTATCGCATGCATATTTATTTTCTGGTTTTAAAAATTTAGGTAAAAAAAAATTTGCTAAAGAATTTATAAAATTAATAAATTGTTCTTCAGAAAACCCTCCTTGTCAAAAATGTTTTTCATGCCAAAGTATAGAAAAAGAAATATTCCCAGATTTTAAGATTTTAAGAGAGATAAGTGAAAAAGATAGTAATTCTGAAAATCAGGAAGAAATAAAAATTTCCCAAATAAGAGATGTTCAGAAATTTTTAAGTTATAAACCATATTATGGAAGATTTAAATCAGTTTTAGTTGAAAATGCAGAAAAAATGAACCAGGAAGCTCAAAGTTGTTTTCTAAAAACATTAGAAGAACCGAGAGGAGATACAATAGTAATACTGCTTTCTTCTAAACCAAATTTAATATTGCCAACAATACATTCACGATGTCAAGTAATAAAATTTTTTGGCAAACCCATATTTACTAAAGAAAATATTGATCGTCAAAATAAAATTTTTCAGGATATAATAAAAATTATTCCATTAACTTTTGCTGAAAAATTTAAATACACAAAATCTTTTGATTTTGAAAAACAAAATTTATCAGAAGTATTAGAGGTTTTACAAAAATATTTTAGAGACGCATTATTGGCAAAGATAGGTATTGGTCAAGATTATTTAAAAAATTATTCTGTGCAAAAATTAAAAAAAGATATAGAATTAATAGAAGAAATACAAACAAAAATAATGTTTTCTAATGTTAATCAAAAATTAGCATTAGAAATTTTATTAATGAAATTATAAAATTATGAGTTATAAAGAATTTATTGATAGAGCAAAACCTGAGTTTGAAAAAGCATATAAATTTTTAGAAGGAGAATTAGCAAAAATAAGAACTTCCAGAGCAAGTCCTGCTTTAGTTGAAGATATAGAAGTTTCTGTTTTTGGCCAAAAATTTCCTTTAAAGCAACTTGGTGCTATTTCTACTCCTCAAACAAATCAAATAGTTATTCAACCATGGGATATTTCATATATTGAGCCAATCGAAAAAGCTATAGGGCAATCTGGGCTTGGAATGTCAGCAGTTGTTGATAAAAATTTAATTAGATTAAACTTACCAACTCTTACAGAAGAATATAGGCAGGCACTTTCTAGAACTTTAAGTGAAAAAGCCGAACAAACTCGTCAAGTGATAAGACGTCATAGAGAAGATGTTTGGAATAAAATACAGGCGGCTCAAAAAGAAAAGCAGATTTCAGAAGACGATAAATTTAGAGGGAAAAATGAACTTCAAAAAGTCGTTGATGAATATAACGAAAAAATAAAAAATTTAGTTGAAAAAAAGAAAAACGAAATTTTATGATATCAAGCATTTTAGTTTTAGTAATTGCATTTTTATCTTTAATTGCCCTAATGATAATTCATGAATTTGGGCATTTTATTATTGCTAAAAGATTTGGAGCAAGAGTGGATGAATTTGGTATTGGTTATCCACCAAGAATTTTTGGAAAAAAAATTGGAGAAACAATTTATTCTATAAATTTATTGCCATTAGGTGCTTTTGTTAAAATTTATGGAGAAGAAGGGGGAGTTGATGATTACAGAAGTTTTGCAAAATTAAAAATTTGGCAAAGATTTTTGATTGTAATAGGTGGAGTAGTTGCTTTTTGGATAGTAGCGATAATTTTGTTTTCTATTGTTTTTGCAATTGGCACAGAACTACCTATTTCAGATGACCAAGAATTACAAGGAATGACCAATGCTCAAGTAAAAATTGTTAGTATATCTAATAATTCTCCAGCCTCTAAGGCAGGATTAAGAGTTGGAGATGCAATAATAAGATTGCAAAGTGAGACAGGTTCAGATATAACAGAAATTAATAAAATAAAAGAATTCCAAAATTTTTCAAAAGAAAATGCCGGAAAACAAATTACTATAACTATTTCTAGAAAAGGAGAGATTTTTAATATTTTACTTTCTCCAAGACAAAATCCACCAGAAGGAGAAGGAGCAGTTGGTGTTGGGTTGCAAAGGATGGCTACTTTAATAGAAAAAACCGCTTGGTATAAAGCCCCCATTAGAGGAATTATTTATACATGGCAAACAACAATTAATGCAATGAAGGGATTATGGCAGATGATTTCAGATTTGTTTATGAGAAAACCTATGCCTAAAGAAGCTTCTTTTGCCGGACCTTTGGGAATAACTATTTTTTTAGCAAATGCAGCAAGTTATGGAATAGGATTTTTCTTATATTTTATAGGTGTAATTTCTGTACTTGTTGCAATATTTAATTTATTTCCAATACCTGCTTTAGATGGAGGAAAATTAATTTTTTTAATTATAGAGAAAATTAAAGGAAAGCCAGTTTCTGTAAAAGTTGAACAAATTATTACTCTTATATTTTTTATTATTTTAATTTGTTTATCTATTTTTATTACAATAAGATTTGATATTCCTCGTGTTGTTGATTTTTTTAAATCATCTCTTCAAAGATAATTTTTAAAAAATATGTTACAATCTAAATTATTTTCGAAAACAATAAAAGAAAAGTCAGCAAATATTGAATCTGTTTCGCATGATTTGTTAATTAGAGGAGGATACGTAGATCAATTAATGGCTGGAGTATATACTTTTTTGCCTTTAGGATATAAGGTTTTAAAAAATATTGAAATGATTGTTAGAAAAAACATAGAATTAGCGGGTAGTCAAGAAATTTTAATGCCTGTTCTTCAACCAAAAGAAAATTGGTTAAAAACAGGCAGATGGGATAATTTGGATATTCTTTTTAAAATAAAGGCCTCGGGTGATAAAGAATATGCACTTGGTCCCACACATGAAGAAGTAGTTTCGCCACTTAGTAAAAAAATTATTTTTTCTTATAAAGATTTACCCTTATCAGTTTTTCAAATACAGACAAAATTTAGGGATGAATTAAGAGCAAAATCTGGAATTTTACGCACTAGAGAATTTTTAATGAAAGATCTTTATTCTTTTCACGCAACACAAGAAGATTTAAATAAATATTATGATAAAATAATAAAGATTTATTTTAATATTTTTAAAGAATTAGGTATTGGAAATAAAACTTATTTAACTCTTGCTTCTGGTGGAACCTTTTCAAAATATTCTCACGAGTTTCAAATGATTACAGATGCAGGAGAAGATATTATTTATATTTGCAATAAATGTAAAATAGCAATAAATAAAGAAATAAAAGATGAAAATCCAAATTGTCCAAAATGTAATTCTGAAAGTTTTGAAGAAAAAAAAGCAGTTGAAGTGGGAAATATCTTTAAACTTAATACAAAATATTCTTTACCATTTGATTTAAAGTTTAAAGATAAAGATGGAACAGAAAAATCCGTAATTATGGGTTGTTATGGAATTGGAATATCAAGATTAGTTGGTGCTATTGTTGAAGCAAATAATGATAAAAACGGAATTATTTGGCCTAAAAATATTGCTCCATTTTATGCTCATTTGATTTCTATTGGCGAATCTGATAAAGTAAAGCGCGCAACAAAGAAAATTTATGAAGATTTTGTAAAAAATGGAATAAAAATATTATTTGATGATAGATATGAAAAAGGTGCTGGAGAAAAATTCGCAGACGCAGATTTATTAGGAATGCCTTTAAGAATTGTTGTTTCTGAAAAAACTTTGTTAAAGAATTCAGTAGAGATAAAAGAAAGAAATAAAAAATCAGTTAAAATAGTAAAGATAGGGCAAATCAAAAAATTTTTAAAATAAAAATATAAATTTAAGATTTAAGTTAATGTTTAAGAAATTAAATTCTTTATTTTCTATTGATATGGCGATTGATTTGGGTACGGCAAACTCATTAGTTTATGTTAAAGATAGGGGAATAATTATAAACGAACCATCAGTTGTGGCGGTAAATAATAAAACAGGGCAAATTTTAGCTATTGGAGAAGAGGCAAAAAAAATGGTTGGCAGAACACCTTCTTATATTTCTGCAACAAGACCTTTAGTAAATGGAGTTATTTCTGATTTTGAAGTGACAGAGCAAATGTTAAAATATTTTATAGAAAAAACAGCTTCTTCTGAAAAGAAATTATTTGGGTTCGGTTATATGCCCAGAGTTATTATCGGAATTCCCTGCGGAGTTACAGAAGTTGAAAGAAAGGCAGTTAGAGATGCGGCTAAGAATGCTGGAGCTAGAACAGTTTTTTTAATTGAAGAGCCACTCGCTTCAGCAATTGGAGCAAAACTTCCTATTCAAGACCCATCAGGAAATTTTATTGTTGATATTGGCGGAGGAACCACAGAGGTTGCAGTAATTTCTTTGGGAGGAATAGTTACTTTTAGAAGCTTACGAGTAGCTGGTGATAGAATGAATAATGATATTATTGATTTTGCTCAAAAAGAATATAAACTTTTAATTGGAGAAAGAACAGCAGAATTAATAAAAATAAACATTGGTTCTGCTATACCTATAAAAGAGAAAAAAGAAATGCCAATGAGAGGCAGGAATTTAGTGACAGGATTGCCAGAAGAAGTTGTAGTTTTTAATGATGATATTCAAAGAGCATTAGAGAGGTCAGTAAAACAAATTATTTCAGCTATCAAATCAACCATTGAAGAAACTCCTCCAGAATTATTGGCTGATGTTATGTCAAATGGAATTTATCTTGCCGGCGGTGGCAGTTTATTAAGAGGATTAGATACTTTAATTTCAAAAGAAACAAAAATGCCTTGTAAAATAATTGATGATCCTTTAACTTCTGTTGTTCGCGGAGCAGGATTAGCTTTAGAAAACATACAAACTTTGTACGATGTAATGTCAAAAGATGAAGAAGGTCTTGTGCCAGTATAGTTTTGCTTATTTTTAAAATTATAAATTATTTTGATTAGCATTATTAAAAGTTTTTATGATTTCAAAAGAAGAAGTTATTCGCATAGCTAAATTAGCTAGATTAGATTTAACTGAAAAAGAAATTGAAAAAATGCAAAGAGATTTGTCTAAAATTTTAGATTATTTCGATTTGCTTAAAAAGGCACCAAAACCAAAAGAAGAAAAACAGAGATTAGGAGATTTAAAATGTGCTAGACCAGATGAGATTATTTCAAGTTATGATATAAGAGATGAAATTATTGCTTCTGCTCCCGATAAAAAAGATGATTATATTAAAGTTAAAGCTGTTTTATAATGGAATTTAAAAATTTAACAATTAAACAAATTTACGAAAGTTTTAAAAAAAAGGAATTTTCTTCTGTTGAATTAGTAAAATTTTATTTAGAAACAATTAAAAAAAATAATAAAGATTTAAATGCTTTTATTTCTGTAACAGAAGATTTAGCTTTACAACAAGCAGAGTTAGCAGATAAAAAAATTATTTCAGGAAATTTTGATGAACTTTGCGGAGTGCCTTGTTCTATAAAAGATGCAATTATGGTTGAAGGTGAAAAATGTACGGCTGGGTCAAAAATGTTAGAAAATTATGTTGCACCATATGACGCAACTGTAATTAAAAAATTAAAAGAAAAAGGAGCGGTAATTTTAGGAAAAACAAATACAGATGAATTTACTATGGGTTCTTCCACAGAAAATTCTGCATTTGGTGTAACAAAAAATCCTCATGATAAAACCCGAGTAGCCGGAGGAAGTTCTGGAGGATCAGCTGCTGCTGTAGCAGCTGATATGTCTTGTTATTCTCTAGGTTCTGATACAGGTGGTTCTATAAGGCAGCCAGCTTCTTTATGTGGTGTTGTTGGTCTTTGTCCTACATATGGGGCTGTTTCTCGATATGGATTAATTGCTCACGGTTCTTCTCTTGATCAAATTGGACCATTTTCTAAAAATATTGAAGATGCAAAAATTATTTTTAAAGCAATTTCAGGAAAAGACAAAATGGATGCTACTACTTGTGATTATAAATACGATGAAAAAGTGTTCGATTTAAAAGGATTAAAAATTGGAGTGCCAAAAGAGTATTTTGCAAAAGGATTAGATATTGAAGTTGAAAAAATAATAAAAAATTCTATTAAAAAAGCAAAAGACGCTGGTGCTGAAATTATAGAAATTAGTTTGCCAAGTTCTGAATATACTTTGGCATGTTATTATATAATTGATCCTTCGGAAATATCTGCTAATTTAGCGAGATTTGATGGCATAAAATACGGATTATCTGAGCAAGATGGAAATTTATTCGATGTTTATTTAAAGAGTAGGGGAAAAGGGTTTGGAGCTGAACCAAAGAGGAGAATTATGATAGGAACATATTGTTTGTCTTCTGGTTATTATGACGCTTATTATAAAAAAGCGCAGGAGGTTCGTCAATTAATAAAACAAGATTTTGCAAAAGCATTTGAAAAAGTTGATTTGATTTTTTCTCCAGTTTCTCCAACACCAGCTTTTAAAATTGGAGAAAAAGCAGATGATCCAATGGCTATGTATTTAGCTGACATTTTTACCATTCCTTTAAAACTTGCCGGTTTGCCTGGGCTTTCTTTACCAGTTGGAAAAGTTGGAAATCTTCCAGTTGGTCTTCAAATTATAGGCAATCATTTTGAAGAAAACAAAATATTAAGTATTGCTTTTCAAATTGAAAATTTATTAAAATAATTTTATCTATGAGAGACTTTACACCAAAATATAGTAGAGGTCGTGATACAGAAGAGGGTGTTTTAGGCAGATTGAGAAAAGATTATGAACGAGAATTTCCAGGAGAAACGTACGAAAAACATGAAACATATCCAATGGAAACACTATATGAAATCACAAAAGATTTTCAGCCAGATAATACTGGAAAACCATTTCCTAAATATTTATGCGATCAAGTATCATATAATTTAGGATTAGATGAAACAAGACAAGTAAAAATTTATACATCTGTGGGCTATCATCTTGACTGGAGGGGTGTTGATACTTTTATTGAAGTAAATATTGGAAATGGAGAAATAATTAGATGTCCTATTGATTTAAAAACTGATCCTAATCAGATAACTCCCGAGGAAGGTGTTAGAATTGAACCATTTAATAAAGGTAGAAAACAAGATAGAGTTATTTTCTATTACCCAAGTGATGGAATTTCTTATAAAAGAGAATCTCAAAAATTTTTTGTTGTAGTGGATAAAGTAGCTAAAGCTATAGAAAAGGTCTTACGAAGACAATCAGTAATTATGGGCGTTACTATAAGACCAATTACAGAATATGAATTAGATGAATCAAATAAAATTATTGAAGTAAGACATAATGAATTGATAAGGAGATGGAAAAAACGTACTACTTGACATATTTATTATTATTTGTTATTATAAAATTGGCGAATTAGAAATCTTATTTCTATATTTTCAAAGAAAGGATAAAATGGCTAAATCGAAAGACCAAAAAATTAAAGAAGATCTTTTGGGAAAAGTGAGAAAACCACAAGTAGGAGAATATGTTCCAGACCGTGAAAGTGTCTCTGGACCACTTCTACAATCAGGTACCGTAATTCGTGCAGGTTGTACGAGGTGTGGTTATTGCCTCGAAATTCTTGAATCTGCTGCTGAGCGCCTTGCTGAATTGGCTGGTGTTGAAAAGCCAGAAATTTGGGAAGGATATTATTTTGAGGCACATCGGTGTCCCATATGTGATACCGACTATTCAGAAGTTAGCCTGAAAAGAATTGATGATTTGCCATAGTTCGCCATAAAGCGCTTTTTCTAAAAAAGAATAAGCGCTGTTTTTCTATATGGATTTATTTTTTAGAGAGATGTATAATTAATTAATATGACTTGGGAGCAATTATATAATTATTTAGGGATTACTGAATTTATTTATTTTATTTCCTCTCCTGAACTTCAAGATTACCTTTTTCCGGTAAAGCTTATTTTTGTTGCTTTTGGAATGTTTTTTTTAGCGTTTGTGATTTATTTTATGATAAATTCATCTTGGTTGCAGTATAAATTTTTAGAAGATGTTACAGAATTTTTTTCTTGGCAATCATATGGCGCAAGACAACAAGCTAAAAGATGGACAAAAATTAAAAAAAGAATTGAATCTGGAACCGAAGCAGATTATAAATTAGCTATAATTGAGGCAGATGGTTTTTTAGAAGAAGTATTAGATAATAGGGGATATGAAGGCAAAAATTTTGAAGAAATGATAAGAAAAGCAAGTAATCTCATAGCTCCAATATTCCAAGATATATTAAGGGCTCATGAAATTAGAAATTCAATTGTGTTTAATCCAGATTATAAAATAGAAGTAGATGAGGCAAAAAAAATATTAGATATTTATGAATCTGCAATAAATAATATTGGAACAGCTTAATGTTTAAAAAATAGAAAACAAAAAGCCGTTTTTAAAAACGGCTTTTTGTGTGATAAAATTAAAACATAGGGGCAATTGTTAAAAAAATCATACTTATTGCCACCAAACTTATTAAAATTATCCAGATTATTTTTAGTAATTTATTACTTTTCATAACAATTTAATGATAGCAAAATTTAATAAAAAAATAAATAAGGATTTTTTAATTAAGGTTGTTTTTCAAATAATTTCTGTAATAATTTTTATAATTATTTTTATTTTGATTTTAGCAGATTTTAAAATTTATAAAAATAAAAAAGAATTAAAATCTCAACTTGATTTTTATCAAAAAAAAATAGAAGAAATTAAAAAAAATAATAAATCTTTGGGGGAGCAGATAGAAAATATTGGGAATGAAGATTATTTAGAAAAAATTGCTTATGAACAAGGAATGCTTAGAGTTGGTGAAAAAGGTGTTATATTTATAAGTCCAGAATCAAAAGAAAATGAAATTTCAGAGAATAAAAATATTTGGCAAAATTACAATGATTGGTTATTAAAAATATGGGACTGGATAAAATCTAAATTTTAATATAATATTTTAATCAGTGTTATTTTTTATAGATAATAGGCGGGTATGGTTTAGTGGTAAAACGTATCCTTCCCAAGGATAAAATACGGGTTCGATTCCCGTTACCCGCTCCACATAAAAAAACACCAAAAATAAATTTGGTGTTTTTTATGTGGAGCCACCTCGCAGATTCGAACTGCGGACCCACGCTTTACGAAAGCGTTGCTCTACCAACTGAGCTAAGGTGGCGTTATTTATAGTGAATTTATAATACCATAGAAATTTCAAAAAACCAATTTTTATTATAGTAGAAATTTTTTGATTTTAATGCGATTTTATTATAAAATTGTTTAATGTTTGTCTTTATTATAGGTACAACGTTATTAGCAATCCCTTTTATTTTTATAGGATTATTTACTGATAAGAAAAGGGGATTTCTTTATATTCTTTCTTTTTCTTTATTTTTTCATACATTATTAGCATTTTTTTTACAAATTTTTGGAATTTTTCATTATTGGACTGTTTTTGTTGGAACTTTAATTGCAGAAATTTTTGTATTTATTTTTTTACTTAAAAAAGGATTATTTAAAAGGTACTCTTTTAATGTTTCTGAAATTAGTTGGATTGTTTTTTTTGTGGTAATTATTTCAGCTGTTTATTTATTTTATGTTCATTATAATTATACAGGGAAAATTGGAGTAATAAATAATGGAGTATTGGGAAAAGCTTATATTGAAAATATGTCTTATCCTTATCCATATTTTTCTGATGAATGGTATGCTGTTTCTTTGATAAAAGGAACAATAGAAACTAAATCTTTGCCATTTTATAATATATTAAATGGTGGTTTTTTTCTTAATTTGCAATTTTTTACTCATTCTTTATTATCACAGATAGTTGTTTTGCTTGGACTTGATCCTTTAATTCATTACAGTTTTTTAATTATTATTTTTAATACTTTAATTATATTAGTAGGATTTATTTTTTTAAGGCTTTGTGGATTATCAGAAACTGTTTCTGCAATATCATCTCTTTCTATTTTATATATTACTTGTGCCTCAAATCTTCCTGGCATATGGCACCTTATTCCAATTTCTTTTGGAATTTTTTTCTTTTTATTGGGTCTTTGTTTTATGGAAATAAAAGACCTAAAAATGATTTTTATTTCTTTTTTCTTTGTTTCTTTATTTTATACATTGCTTGCTCCTTTTTTTATTACAGCAATAATTACTTTTTTGTTTATAAATTATAAAGAAAAAATTCTAATTATATTAAAATATTGGAAATATTATATTTTGGCTTTAATAGTTGGAATGATAGGATTAATATTAATGGTTTTTATTTTTCCCATTTTACAGCGTGTAATTTCTTACATTATTTCTCGTTTATTTTTTATTTCTTTTACAAAAGATTTTATACAAGATAACAATTTATTAAATATTTTTCCAATTTATATTTTGCCATTAGCGACTATAGGAATTTATTTACTTTTTAAAAATAAAAAATGGATTTTCTTTACAATGATTATTTGTTTTGCTTATTGGTTTTTATATTCTTTTATAATTTATAGAATAATAATTGATTTTGAACGAGTTGTTTATTTTACAGCAATTCTTATAACTTTATCAGCAGGTTTTGGTTTGGAATATCTTTTTAATCTTATTATTAAAAAATTTAAAAATGAAGGTGAAAAAGTGATAAAATTTGCTGGAATTTTAATGCTTATCTTTTTTGTATTCGCCATACCTAATTATACTCAGAGTCGTAAATGGGATAAGTTAGTATTAACTAACTATAAAACTAATGCAAAAATGTATGCTCAACCACCTGCAAATAGATATCTTATTTCTGATGATCTTAAAATATTTGAAAATATTAAAGAAAAAAGATTTTTAAGTTTGCCGTGGAAGGGAACAGTTATAGGAATTGCTACAAAAAATTATCCCGTTGTTGTAAAAGAAGGAAATATTGTAATAGGTGATATTAAGGATCCAGGAATCTTTATTTCTTCTAATTGTGAAAAGAAAACAGAAATGGCAAAAAAAATGAAGTTAGATTATGTTTATATGCCTCCTTTTAATTGTCCGGGATTCGAAAAAATATCAGAAAGCAGTGAAGGTCTTATTTTATATAAATTTTATGATAAAAATTATTAATTATATAAAAGACGTTTTTAGACTTAGTTTTCATTTTGCAAAAGTAGAATTTAAATTAAGAAACGAGGGTAGTTATCTTGGAATTATTTGGTATTTGTTAAATCCTATATTAACCTTTATTTTACTTTATTTAGTTTTTTCAGATAGATTGGGATTAAAGATTGAAAAATATTCACTTTATTTGTTTTTAGGCATTATTATGTTTAATTTTTTTCAAGGAACTACAAATGAAGCTTGTTCGAGTATTAAAAATAATGGCAATATATTAAAATCTATTAATTTTCCTCGTGAATCATTGGTTCTAGCAATAGTATTAAGAAATATTTTTTCACATTTTTTTGAGATAATTATATTTTTTATAATCGCGATATTTTTTAAAATTTCTTTTATTAGTTTATTTTATTATTTTTTAATTTTACTAATGTTTTCTTTTTTTGTTTTTGGGTTTTCTTTAATTTTAGGATCTTTATGTATATATTTTTTTGACCTAGATAATATCTGGAGTTTTGCTACACGAATGCTTTGGTTTGCTACGCCTATTTTTTATTCAATTGGAGGACAAGTAAAACTTTTTTATGTCAATTTAATAAATCCACTTTACTATTTTATAACAGCAGCACGAGAAATAGTTATTTATCAAAATATACCTAATATTTATATTATTATAGGTATTATAGTTTCAAGTATATTATTTTTCTTTATTGGAATTTTGATATTTTCATTACTTAAAAATAAGTTTGCAGAATTAATATGATCAAAGGAAGTGTTATTATAAAAAATTTATCTAAAAAGTTTAAAATAGGATTTATAAAAAAACAATCAATCTTGGGTAGGATTTGTACTTTTCTTTCAGGCAGAGAGCCACAAAAAATTATTTGGGTATTAAAAAATTTATCTTTTTCAGCATATCCTGGCGAAGTTTTAGGAATAATAGGGGATAATGGAAGCGGGAAATCAACACTTTTAAGAATTATTGCTGGTATTTATACTCCAGATTCTGGCACAGTAGAAACAAAAGGAAAAATAATATCTCTTATTAATCTTCAATTAGGATTAAAGGGGCGTCTTACTATGAAGGAAAATATTTATTTATTGGGTTGTTTATTTGGTGTAAGTCAAAGTGAAATTAAAAAAAAATTTCATAAAATTGTTAATTTTTCTGGTTTAGAAGAATTTTTAGAAACAAAAATTTATCAATTTTCGCAAGGGATGCGCTATCGTTTATTTTTTTCTGTGGCAATTCATTGTAACCCTGATATACTTTTATTTGATGAAATTTTAGAGGTGGGAGATGAAAATTTTAAAAAAAAATGCGAAAAAAAAATTAAAGAGCTTGCTGAATCAGGAGTTTTAATTATATTTGTGAGTCACGATTTAAATCTTATAAATAAATATTGTACAAGAATTATAAAAATAGAATCAGGAAAAATTATATCAGAAAATTATAAATGATTTTTAGAAGGATATTTAATAAATAAGAAACCACATAGAGATCCTAAACGCCAAGAACCTTCATAAAATAAATTAAATAACGCTTGTTGGAATGGTATTTTAAAAAATTTTAAGAATATCCATAAGGGAAAAGTTATATAATTTTTAAATTTTAATGAATTAAAAACGTCAATCTCTAATAAGGATTTATCATATTTATATTTTTTATATATTTTAACGGCGGCAATTCCTTGTTCAAAATTTCTTAAAGCAATTTTAAATAATTTTGTTCTATGATAATGTAGCACTTTAATATTATTAAGAAATCTAATTTTTATTTTTTTCCTAGCTCTAATATAAAAGTCTAAATCTATTGAAGAATGCAATTCTGGATCAAACATTATTTTTCTTAATTCTTCTGTTTTTATAGCAAAATTTTTAGTATCTATCATATTAATATATTTTCCATTTAAATATTTTTTAAATAATTCATCGTGTTTTTTTTGTATATTTTTAGTCCAAAAATTTGAGATTATTTCTTTATCTCCGCCCATAACCGCTTTTTCATTTTCAAAAACAATAGGTTTAGTAATTTCTTTTAACCAATTATTTGGTACTATACAATCTGAATCAGTCATAGCTATTATTTTTCCTTTAGCTAATTTTATTCCTGCATTTCTAGCAGCTCCGCGTCCTTTTTTAGGTTCAAAAACATAACGAACCCTTTTATCTATTTTGCAAAAGTGATTGATAATTTCCTTAGTTTTATCTGTTGAATTGTTATCAACAACAATAACTTCAAAATTAATCTCTGTTTGAGATAAAACAGATTTTAAGCACTGTTCTAATGTTTTCTCTGAGTTATAAGCAGGAATTATGACGGATATGAGCATTTATTTGTTGTTTTATTTTTTTAGCCATTCTTTTAATGCACCAATTTTCCAAATTGTGGCATTAAGTATAAAAAATAAGTATTCTGTAATATTTTTTTTCGGTATATTAATTAATATAGATAAAGGTGATTTTATAAAACTTTTTATTGAAACAAATTTTAATGGAGGATAATTAACTATATCTTTATAATTTTTATATTTTTTATATATTTTTGTATTCCAATAACCAAAATTAAATTCTCTATTAATAAAAGACAAAAAAGATGATTGATGATAATGATATACAAATATAGAATCTAAATATCTTATTTTATATTTTTTTAATTTTATTCTTATATATAAATCAACATCTTCACAAAATAGTAGGCTATCATCAAATAAAAGTTTTTTTAATAAACTTGTTTTTATAGCAAAATTTTTAGTATCTATCATATTAATATATCCATCTTTAACATTTTTTCTTCTATTTTTTTCTTCTATAATCTGTTTATTTTTTGTCCAAAAATTATTGATAAGATCTTTTTGAGAACCCATTGTGATATATTCTATATTGTTAGCAATAGGTTTAGTAATTTCTTTTAACCAATTATTTGGTACTATACAATCTGAATCAGTCATAGCTATTATTTTTCCTTTAGCTAATTTTATTCCTGCATTTCTAGCAGCTCCGCGTCCTTTTTTAGGTTCAAAAACATAACGAACCCTTTTATCTATTTTGCAAAAGTGATTGATAATTTCCTTAGTTTTATCTGTTGAATTGTTATCAACAACAATAACTTCAAAATTAATCTCTGTTTGAGATAAAACAGATTTTAAGCACTGTTCTAATGTTTTCTCTGAGTTATAAGCAGGAATTATGACGGATATGAGCATTTATTTGTTGTTTTATTTTTTTAGTAAATATATCAACATCAAAATTTTTTGCTTGATTTTGACATTCAATAATATATTTTTCAGGATTACTTTTTATTTTTTTACTTAATATTTTTATAGTTTCAGATAACTTTATATCATCAATATTTTTAATTAAAATACCAGTTTTGCCGTTTATTATAGTTTCAAGATATCCTCCTTCTGCTGGAGCTATTACTGGTTTTCCAGAAGCCATAGCTTCTATAGCTGTCATTCCAAAATCTTCATTAAGGCAAGTGGTTATAAATCCTTTACATTTTGCGTAAAAATTTATTAAATCGTCTGGACTGTTTGCAAAATCTATTATTGTTACATTAGGAGGACAAATTTTTTTTATATAATTATAATAATTTTCATGACTTTTTGATTTTTCATGAGGTCCTATTATTATGAGTTTTTCTTCTGGTATTTTAGAAAAAGCTTTTAATTGCATATCAATTCTTTTGTAATGAACTATTCTATTTACTGATAACCAATAATTTTCATGATTTTTATTTAAAAAATTTTTTGTATATATTGGCGGGGAAATAATTTTTGAATCTCTGTGAAGATATTTTTTTACTCTTTTAGCAGTAAAAAATGAATTAGATACTACTAAATTAACATTTTTAACATGATTTTTGTTAAGAATACGATTAAATATAACCCAAATATCAAAAATAGGTTTTTGCCAAAGAGGAAGTTTTTTTCTTGTATATTCTCGCATATCCCAAATTCCTCTGATAGTTGCATTAACATACCATAAGTTTGGTTTATGTTTTTTAGCTGAAGATAGGGCCCAATCTCCATTTATTATATAGAAATCATATTTATTTTTTAAATTTAACAGTCCAAATCTAAACAGAACTGCTTGTTGTCTAAAAGGTTCATTTATTGGAATATTTCCTATTGAAAAAATTCTATGTGATATATCTGCAAAACCCATCTGTTCTATTTTTTTAAAATCAATGTTTGTAGTGTATATATCAGCTCCAAGTTCGCGAGCCATTATTAACCCAACTTTTTCTGCGCCTCCAATAGTATCTAAAAAATTTTGGAAAATAGCTATTTTCATTATTTATTTTTTATTCCTAAAATACTAAACATAAAAGAAGAAAAAACAGTTTGTATTCCAATTGTTAAAAATGTTAAAGCGATAATAGAATTTTTGATTTCATTTAAATTTCCATATCCTGAAATAATCCACTTTATAACAATAAAAGCAGAAATCACTGAACTTATCATAATTGCTAATAAGCCAATAATTCCAACTTTTTCAATTGTTATATATTTAAACATTCTTTCTAGAATTTTATTTTTTTCACCAAGATGTGTTATTGAATAAATTTTAGCAAACCCAGAAAAAATAATAATTTGATATCCAGCAATAATAAGCATAGCTGAAAAAAACATTGGATGATATGAAAATGTTATATTAAAAAGTTTTATTGTTCCAAAATACAGCCATGTCATTGAAATTACTCCTATTAAAAAAAATATTAAACCAGGAATAAAAAATAAAAATAGGGGAGAGTATAAAAGCATAAACCTAATATGCTTCCACGCATCTGAAAAAGATTTCATTTTTGATTTTCCTTTTCTTGGATAATATCCAATTGGAATCTCTTTTATTTTTAGATTATTTTTAATCGCTTTAATAAGCATTTCGGAGGCAAATTCCATTCCTATTGTTTGAAGAGAAAGTTTTTTAAGGTATTCACTTTTTATAGCGCGCATTCCGCATTGCGAATCTTTTATTTTTGTGTTAAAAAATAAACGCAAAATAAAAGATAAAATTGGATTTCCAATATATTTATGAGAAAAGGTCATTGCGTCTTTATGCATTTTCCCGCTAAATCTATTTCCTATTACAATGTCAGCTCCTTGTTTTAGTTGATTAATAAAATTTGGAATTTCCTCAAAACTATATGTGGCATCGGCATCTGCCATAAAAATGTATTTACCTTTAGCAATTTTAAATGCTTCTAAATAAGCTATTCCATAACCTTCTTTATTATGTTTTAATAATATTGCTCCTTCTTCTAAAGTTATTTGCGGACTTTTGTCGGAAGATGAATCAGAAACAATTATTTCAGCAGAAAGATTATTTTTTACTATAACTTCTTTAATTTGTTTTAAACAAAAAGCCAATCCCTCTTCTTCATTGCGACAAGGAAGAATTACGCTTATTTCTGGTTTATTTCCATTGTTTTCCATTTTTCTTATCTTATCAAAAATTATTTATAAAAGGTAGTAATAAGTCTTTTTAATTAGAAAAAAATATGATAAATTAAAATTAATATGACAGAGAAATTAACAAAAATTGAAGAATTAAAAAATAGGCTCCATCAGTTGGTGGAGCGCCTTTGATGTTTCTGATAAAAAACAACAATTAAAAGAATTTGAAGCAAAAACTTTAAAACCTGATTTTTGGAAAAATTCTGAAAACGCAGGAAAGATACAAAAAGAAATATCTAATTTAAAAGAAGAAATAAACCTAATTGAAGAAATAGAAATTGAATTGGAAGCCGGAGAAGATTTGGAAAAAATAGAAAAAAAATTAGATAAATTAGAGTTTAATACATTTTTATCAGGTAAATACGATAAAGGAAATGCAATAATGGAAATTTTTGCTGGAGCTGGCGGGCAAGATGCTCAAGATTGGGCAACGATGCTTTTGCGTATGTATGAAAAATATTGTTCAAAAAAAGGATATAAAACAGAAATTATCCAGCATGCATTTGGAGATGCCGGAGGTCCAGAAGGAAGAATTGGAACAAAATCGGCAATTATTGAGATAAAAGGATATTGCGCATATGGATTTTTAAAAAAAGAAACAGGAGTTCATCGCTTGGTTCGTCAATCTCCATTTAATGCAAAAAATTTGCGACAAACTTCTTTTGTTTTAATAAATGTTTTACCAGATATTCCAGATGCAGATGATGAAATAGAGATAAAATATGAAGATTTAAAAATTGATACATTTAAATCATCAGGACCTGGAGGTCAATATGTTAATAAAACGGAATCTGCAGTAAGGATAACTCATATTCCAACAGGACTTACTGTTGCTTCTCAAACTGAAAGATTGCAAGGCAAGAATAAAGAAAATGCAATAAGAATTTTAAAAGCTAAACTATATCAATTAAAACAAGAAGAACGCGATAAAAAAATAAAAGAAATAAAAGGAGATTTTATATCAGCTTCTTGGGGCAATCAAATAAGATCCTATGTTTTGCACCCTTATAAAATGGTAAAAGATTTACGCACCCAGTATGAAACATCAGATGTTGAAGGAGTGTTAGAAGGAAATTTAGATGAATTTATAAGAACCGAATTAAGAATGGAAATTTAACATATGTTAAATTTTTTAATATATGTTAATATGAAAAAATATTATGATTAAGTTTGAAAAAGTTACAAAAATTTATCCAGCTCATTCTTCAGAAAAATCTTCAATTGCTGTTTTGCAGGATATTTCTTTAGAAATAAAAGATGGTGAGTTTGTTTCAATTGTGGGAAAATCTGGAGCTGGAAAAACAACTTTAACACGACTTATTTTGGGATTAGAAAAGCCAACTTATGGCGAAGTTTATTTTGATGATAAAAATGTTTGTACCGCTAATAATTCTGAATTACAATTTATAAGAAGAAGTGTAGGATGTATTTATCAAGATTATAAACTTTTATCTACAAAAACAGTTTATGAAAATGTTGCATATATACTGGAAGTTGAGGGTAAAAGTTCTAAAGAAATAAAACAAGAAGTGCCAAGAATTTTAGATGTAATAGGGTTGCAAGATAAAATAAATAATTTTCCCAATGAACTTTCTGGAGGTGAGCGTCAGCGACTTGCAATTGCAAGAGCATTAGTAAATAATCCAAAAGTTATAATTGCTGATGAACCAACTGGAAATTTAGATCCTTATAATACTTATGAAGTTGTTTATCTATTGGAAAAAATAAATAAAGCGGGTGCTACTGTAATTTTGTTAACTCATAACAGAGATATTGTAAACAAAATTGGTAAAAGGGTGGTTACTTTGGTTTCTGGTAAAATTATAAGAGATGAAGCTGAAGGAAAATTTATAATATAATAAAATTTTAAAATGGTAACAAATCTTAAAAGAGTTATAAAATTCGCCATTAATGATTTTAATAGAAATAAGGGAATATCTATTGCAACAATTTTTGTTTTAGTTGTTACAATAATGCTTATTACAAGCCTTATTTTTTTTCATGGTTTAGCAACTTATTTAACAGCACAATTACATAATAAAATTGATATTACTGTGTATTTTAAAACAGAAACACCAGAACAGAAAATTTTAGAAGTTAAAGAGGAAATTGTTAAAATGTCTCCTAATATTAAAACTATAGAATATGTTTCAAGAGAGCAAGCTTTAGCAATTTTTACAGAGAAACACGGAGATAATCCTGTTTTATCAAAAGCACTACAAGAAGTGGGGGATAATCCATTATTAGCTTCTTTAAACATTACCACAACAGATGGTGATCCTTTACAATACGAAGAAATATCTAACACATTGCAAAACACCACTTTTGCTGAATTAATAAGTCATATTGATTTTTTAAAGAGAAAAGACACTATTGAAAAAGTTTATTCAATTAACAAAAATATTAATATTTTTGGGCTTTTATTAGGAATAATCTTAGTTTTAGTAGCTATTTTAGTTGTGTTTAATACAATTAAACTTGCAATAGAAAAATCAAAAGAAGAAATTATAACAATGAGAGTTGTAGGTGCATCAGATTGGTTTATAAAGGGTCCTTTTATAATTCAGGGAATGTTATACGGAGTAATTGCATTTCTTATTTGTTTTATTGTTTCTGCGTTTATGGCTTTTGTTATATCATCAAGAATTGACTTTATTTTACCGGGCTTTAATACTTTTTCTTATTTCTTGACTAATTGGTGGATTTTTGTTTTAATCCAGTTAGGTTTTGGAATAGCAGTTGGTGCTTTTTCTAGTTATATTGTTGTTCGAAAACACTTGAAAAATTAAGAGAAGTATTCCGGGATCGTCTAATGGTAGGACGCTACGCTCTGGACGTAGAAATTGGGGTTCGAATCCCTGTCCCGGAACAGAAATAAGAATCCCTCTTGGAGGGTTTTTTATATTTTTTTATCTAAATAAATGGGTATAGAAACAGTACAATTTATTTTAGTATTTTTAGGAGGTATAGTTGCCGGCCTTTTTTGGACTGCATTTTTGCGTTGGGCAACAGGAAAATAATGGAATATCCAATAAGAATTAATAAATATTTGAGAGATAGTGGATTAGTATCTAGAAGAGAGGCAGATAAACTTGTGAAGGCAGGATTGGTTTTTATTAATGGAAAAAGAGCAGAAAATGGACAAATGGTAAACAATGGAGAAAAAGTTACTTTAAAAGGCAAACCAAAAGAATACAAATATTTCGCTTATTATAAACCTCGCGGATTGCCAACACAAGATTTACCCGGTAAAAGAAGTGTAATTTTAGATTGGAAAAAAGAAAAAGTTTATCCAATAGGCAGATTGGATAAAGAATCTGAAGGTTTGCTTTTACTTACAAATGACGGAAGATTTGCTAGAGAAGTTTTATCTCAAGAAAAATATGAAAAAGAATATGTAGTTACAGTTCGGGAAAATCTAAAAAATGATGTTGTAAAAATAATAGGGCGGGGGATGGACAGTAAAATTTTAGGAAAACTTTTGCCAGCAAAAGCAAAAATTATAAATAAAAATAAAATTTCAATAATTTTACACGAAGGTAAAAAACACCAAATAAGAATAATGCTTGAAGAGCTTTTTTATACAGTTACTTCTTTAAAAAGAGTGAGAATAGGGAAAATTAAATTAGGACAATTAAAACCTGGAGAATTTTTAGAATTATCATTGGATCAAATTAATTAATTTTAAAATTTATTTTTCATTGCATTTTATAAAAATATTTGTTAAAATTTATAAAAATAGGGCGATTAGTTCAGTGGTAGAACGCTGTCCTGATAAGACAGAGGTCGAAGGTCCGATTCCTTCATCGCCCACATATAAGTGGTAAAATTAAATTAGAAGTGCTAAAATTAAACAAAAGCATTTCTAATATGACAAAAAATAATCTCATAAAGCTTTTTATAAGCATAATTATATGCCAAATGGCAGGAGTTATTGGTTCTATTTTTACAACTCCTAAAATTGGAATATGGTATGTTTATTTAAAAAAGCCGTTTTTAAGTCCGCCAAATTGGGTTTTTGGCCCTGTTTGGACTCTTCTTTTTATATTAATGGGAGTTTCTCTTTGGTTTGTTTGGATTGATCAAAATAAAAAATATAAGAAAAAAGCAATTATATTTTTTATAATTCAACTTGTTTTAAACATTCTTTGGTCTTTTTTGTTTTTTGGAATTGAATCTCCATTATTAGCTTTTTTAGGTATTATATGTTTATGGCTGGCAATTTTGTTTACTATTTTAGAGTTTTATAAAATTTATAAAATAGCATCTTATCTTTTAATTCCATATATTGTTTGGGTTTCTTTTGCCTCTTATTTAAATTTATTTATATGGATAATAAACAAATAATTAAAAAAAGTTTTGTTTTTTTAATTTTATGCTTTTTATTATTTAGTAGCGCTGATTTTTCTTTTGCTTTTTATTCAAAAATAATTTTTTATCAAAAAGGAGATATTCAAATTGAAAATCCCGAAATATCGCAATCTTTTTATGATGAACTACAGGGTCAGCCTCGTAATTATTTTATAGAATCAGAAAAAGATTTTAATTTATACCTAAATCTTTTGGTCCCGCATGGATCAAACAGTAGAGGAAGATATTCTGCTAATGTTTATTTTTTGAATGGTCAAAACCAAGAACTTGTTATTTTTTTAGATGGTGATAATTTTGAGTGGACTAATTATTATAAAGAGCTTATAAGAGATTATTATTTAAAAGGTCCAGAATTGGATATAAATCTTAAGGCAGGAAAGTATAAAATAGAAGTTTTTTCTGCTGGGCCAAAATTATTGCCGCAAAACAACGAAAATCAAGAAGAAAATATTAAAACAGATTGGGGCAAATATGTTTTGGTAATTGGAAAAGAAGAGATTTGGAATATTTCGTCAGTGCTTAATGTGTGTTGGCAAATTCCTCTCTTAAAAATAACATTTTTTAAATCAGATGTTTTACAGTTTTTTTTAACACCTTTTGGAATTGGAATTATTGCGTTTGTTGGTGCTATTTTAATTTTTTCAGCATTTATTTATTTTATTATTGGATTAATAAAAGAAATAATAAGACAAAGACAGGCAAAAACTTTATTGTTAACCTCTACTGGAATGAGAATGAAAGATGAAATAAAAAAACTTTTACAAAAACCAGCTTATGATATAACGGTTGGTTTTATAACAACTGCGGCAAAACCAGAAGAAGATCTTTCTTATGTAAAAAAAGATTGGGAAATAATGAGAGATGAAATGGGTTTTAATGTTGAAGAAATTGATATTGACGGAAAAACAGAGCCGCAAGTTATGCAACTTTTAAGATTAAAAGATATTATTTATATTGAAGGGGGCAATACTTTTTATTTATTAAATTCAATGAGAAAATGCGGATTTGAAAGAATAATGAAAAAACTTTTAAAACTTGGTAAAGTTTATATTGGCGTTTCGGCAGGAAGTATTGTGGCGGGAAGAACCATAAAAACCGCAGGCTGGAAAAATGGAGATAAAAACATTGTAAACATAAAAAATTTAAAAGGATTAAATTTAGTTCCTTTTGATATTTTTGTACATTATCAGCCAGAACATGCAGAAATAATAAAGGAAAAAATGCCATGGAAATGGCAAAGAAGAAAATTAAAAATTATAACAGATGACCAGGCAATTTTGGTGCAAGGAAAAGAAGTTATTTTAATTGGTCAAGGTGAAGCGGTAAATATATGAAAATTTTTGTAAAAGCTAAACCCGGAGCACGTGAAGAAAAAGTGCAAAAAATTGATGATAGTCATTACGTTGTTTTTGTTAAAGAATTACCAGAAAAGGGGAGAGCAAATAATGCAATAAAAAATGCGTTAGCAGTTTATTTTAAAACTGGATCTGCATATGTAAAAATTATTTCTGGATTTAGTTCAAAAAATAAAATAATAGAAATAAAAAAGCCCTCATAGCTTTTTAATTAGGTTTAAAACAAAAAAATTAAATTAAAAAGAATTCCAAACTTGGAATTCTTTTTAATTTTTTAAATATAAAAATTATTGACAAACTAAATTAATTTGGTATTATATTGGGTGATAGGGCAGAAAATGGTTTTTTGTCCTTAGGACGTTTCCAATTTAGGAGGATTTGTGATGAAACCCGTAACGACTCTGACTCTTGTGGTTTTGATTGTTTTGGCGCTGGGTGTTGGTTTGGCTTTTGCTGACCTGATTTCGGTGCCGTTATCCAGTTTTGGCTCGGAAACGCTTGTGGAACGTTTCAGCGAGCCGATTGATACCACGAATGCAACTGTACATTCAAACTCAATGAATTTTTGGAGTATGGTGGTTATTGGTACAAACAGACCTTACATTTTTACAAACACGGGTGTAACATTTGTTTCACCAGTGCCAAATGTAGAAGGTGATTGGTTGCCAATAATTTCCCTAATAAAGGGAAATCAAAATTTTAGCTTCGGCACCACAACTGGTTACGGAGAACTTCTTGAGGGTTCGGGATTGATTCCTGGAGGTGTTGGAGCAAGGGCTTTAGTACAAACAGGATCTTCATCTGTGCATTTTGACCCATTCTTTCTAACTTTTCCTGGCAATGGCGCAAGCCAAGTTGGATTGTATCCAATTATGGCAGGAGGCGGAGTTGTGGAATGGCGCCAGCCATGGTTAGATAGAATTGTAATCACTGCCTACGATGCCGACGGCGCGTATCTTGGCAGAATGGATTGTGTGCCTCAGCATGTTAGCCAGTGGGCAAACAATTTTTGGGGGTTCAAATCCAGCGATGGAACTCCTATTGCCAAGATTGGCATTGATTATTCAGACAACTACGGAGCAAGCAGGCCCGGAATTGCCAACCTAATGTTTGTTCCGTATGTGGTTCCAGAGCCAACTCCTTTGGCAATGATGGCGATATTATTGGTGCTTGTTGCGGGTTGGCAAATTTTCCTTAAAGAATAGGGTTTTTCCCTATAAGTTTGCAAAAACGCAAACATAATACCGAGAATCATTTCTCGGTTTTTTTATGTTTTAAGTTATCCACAGTGTTGACAATAAATTTTTATGTTAAAATATAAAAACATATTTATTGTCTAATTATATTAATATGCAAGAAAAAAATAATTTTGAGCAATCTAAAAAAACATATTTTTCGATTTTTATTTCTGTTGCAGTTGGATTAATTATTTCTGGTTTGTTCTGCACAAGTGTTTATGTTTTTGCAGTGTATGGTCCTGGAGAAACATTAAATCCAACTTGCACTCCAGGCACAGAAGGTTGCACAGTTAAACCGCCCTTAACAGATGGTTTTATTAGTAATTTTGAAGGAACAGGAGATATTAAAACAACAGGTTCTTTTCATGTTAAAAATAACAACACTTATCAATATTTTGGCGCAAATGATGAAGCAAAAATTTATTATGATGGAACAAATTTAGTTGTTGTACCTGGATCAGAAGGTAGTAAGATATTAAACATAGGAAATGGAATAGAAAGTTATTACTCTTTAAAATTTGATACATCTTCTAATCCAGGAACTATTCAATATACTAATTCAACAAAAACATTTGATTTTACTAATCTTACAGCTGATGCAACGGTTTCTGTTCGCGGATTATCATTAAAAAATCCTGATGGTGATATTGTTTACACCTTGCCAACAACTGATGGATCGGAAAATCAATTTTTGAAAACAGATGGTTCCGGAACATTAAGTTGGGGAACAGTTGATACTTCTGGGCTTGTTCCATACACAGGAGCAACTAATAATGTAGATTTAGGTTCAAATAATCTTACCACCACAGGAACAGGGACATTCGGCAATGTTTATTCTACTAAATCTTCTCAAAATGTCTGGCTTGACGCTTATGATTCAGGCGGTTTAAGAACTATAAATGCAGATGGGATTTTGTATTATAAAATCAGCGGAACAAGCGTTGGATTTACTTCGTCTTCGATTGCTTATTCTGCCTATAATGATAAACCGATTAGATTGGGGCAATCTGGTTCAAATTATGGACAGTTGCAGTATAAATCGTCAACAGATGAATTTGAAATATCAACTGCTGGAACTACAAAGTTTAATCTTAATGTGGGAGCTGTGGGAGTTGGAGTAAGCTCTCCGACTATCGGAAAAATACAAACAAGCCAAGATTCGTCGGTTACAGCTTTTACTACAATTCCAACAAACACATCAGCAATAGGATATATTAAATCAACTACTGGGTGGCAGGGGCAGGGATTTTTGTTTTCATCTGGAGCAAATAATGCTTTAAGTTTAGTTTATAATGGAACTTCTGCGTATTTTGGAAAAATAACTAGCAGCACGCAAACTCCTTGGATGGTTCTTAATGGAAACGGATTAGTAATAGGAAATACAGACCCAGTATCTGGTGAAAAACTTTTAGTTTCGGCAGGAACAAATACTGCAAAATTAGGTACAAGTTCTTATGCGGGAGATTTTTCTGGTCCAGTAATAGTTAGAAGTACTTTATCGGCAACTAGTTTTAGTGGATCTGGTTCTGGTTTAACTGGCTATGCGCAATATTTAAAGGCTGGTTCTGCTGATACTGCTGATTATGCCACTGCCGCCGGTTATGCCAGCACTGCTGATTATGCCTCTAGCGCCGGTTATGCCAGCACTGCTGATTATGCCTCTAGCGCCGGTTATGCAAGTACCGCTGGTGGTATATCTGCTGAAAATATAAGTTGGGGTTCTGGTATTGCAATAGGTTATGGAGCTTATGCTAATAGCAATTATTCAGTTGCAATAGGTTATGGAGCTTATGCTAATAGCAATTATTCAGTTGCAATAGGTTATGGAGCTTATGCTAATAGCAATTATTCAGTTGCAATAGGTTATGGAGCTTATGCTGGAGAAGCTAATCAAATATTAATAGCAGATGGGAATGGAACACAATTAACTATCTATGGAGGATCAGCAGATTTTCAGAGTAATTCAGTAACAGCAGTTGCATTTACTGAAAGTTCTTCTATTCGTTTTAAAAGAAATATCCGTCC